>Ga0209212_1000006_pt1 | contig 508016 bp, 460 predicted proteins | sample RifGroC2_FD_183996 | JGI IMG/M metagenome (GOLD analysis project Ga0209212, IMG submission 183996) | Groundwater microbial communities from Rifle, Colorado, USA - Groundwater C2 (SPAdes) (version 2) | ecosystem: Environmental > Aquatic > Deep subsurface > Groundwater | place: Rifle, Colorado...
CTGACTGTGTAGGTTGAGGCACCGGTTGCCGTACTCCATGCTGGTGTCAGAGTGGTGCTTGCGATGGTGAACCCGGTGATACTTGGGGCGCTAGGAGCGGTGTTGTCGAGGGTGACGGTGGTGGTTGCGACAGTACTTGTCACTGTTCCATCGTATGCGTAAGCGTAGAGACAGTAGGTGTCACCATCGGCTTCTGATGCATCGGTTGCACTGTTCCAGGTGGTGGTGACAATATTTGCTCCTGGGGTGGTAGTCACACTTGTGAGTTGGTAGCCAGTACTTTCACTATTATCTACGGTCACATCACTACTGCCGTAGCTTGCTGAGATACTACTTGCGAGGGTGGTTGTTGCTTGGCTGCCATCGTATGCTGCACATGCACCGCTCGAGTAGCGGTAGCTCAGTGAGAGGCTATTGTTATCTGCGTCATCTGCAATCGCTGAAATTGTCACCTCGCCGGTGCCGTCCGTCGCTGGGGTTGCGGTGAGTGTGGTGAGAGTGGGGGGGGTGTTTCCTGTATATGTATTCGCCCAAATATTAGATGTGGTCCCATCATACTCTTCCCAAACAGCAATAGCATTTCCAGTACTATCCATATCAATATTAGCAGTATAAGCATTTTCACTAAGAGTCTCCTGAATAACCTCAGCCCCTGCCCAAGAGGTTCCATTATACTTATTCGCATAAATATTGTTTCTGACACCATTAGACTGATGCCAAACTGCAATTGCATTTCCACTACCATCAAAAGCAATCTGAGGAGCCTGCGCAGAAGCAGTATCATCAGTTTCAATTAATGCAGCCCCTACCCAAGACGTTCCATTATACTTATTTGCCCAAATATTAGTTCTGACCCCATCAGACTGTTGCCAAACCGCAATTGCATTTCCATTTGTATCAATGGCAACTTCAGGTATAGACGCGGCACCATCGTTATTCGTTTCAATCAATGTAGCCCCTACCCAAGACGTTCCATTATATTTATTCGCATAAATATTATCTCTTGTTCCATCATTTTGAGTCCAAACGGCAATAGCATTCCCACCACTATTAACTGCCACTTTCGGATTACCAACATTTCCGCTATCGTCAGCTTCAATCAATTCAGCCCCTACCCAAGACGTTCCATTATACTTATTTGCCCAAGTATTAAAATTAACCCCATCAGATTGAAACCAAACAGCAATTGCATTTCCACTACCATCAAAAGCAATCTGAGGGTCTTGGACCATGCCGGCAGTAGACTCGATCGTGGCAGCCCCTCCCCAAGACGTGCCATTATATTTATTCGCGTAAGCATTAAAATCTGTCCCATCGCTCTGGAACCAAACAGCAAATGCATTTCCATTACCATCCATAGCCACCCTAGGATTGTACGCTGCGCCACTATTATCAGATTCAAGTAATACAGCACCTCCCCAAGACGTTCCATTATATTTATTCGCATAAATATTATCTCTTGTTCCATCATTTTGATACCAAACAGCAATAGCATTTCCAGTAGCGTCCATAGCTACCTTAGGGGAAGAAGCATCACCATTTTGATCAGATTCCAAAATTGTAGGAGCACTCCAAGTTGTACCATTGTACTTACTTGCATAAATACTATATTTACTCACACCAAAAACCATACCATTCGACTGCTTCCAAACCGCCATTGCCGTCCCATCTGGACCATAAGCAATATCAGAAAGAGATGCATCTCCGGCATTATCACTCTCTATCAATGTAGCTGTCCCCCATGGAGCAGTCGCCATATTAGCAAAATTCCAAGGCACCAAATTCAAAACCATACTAACCACTACAAAAACATACAAAAACTTTTTTCTAAACATACAAATAAAACTTAGGGAATAAATTTACAAAACAGACTTAATAGACAAAACAATTATAGCATACAATAAAAGACCTCACAATACAGAAAAAGTCTTTTTTTGTATTACTTCCTTTAAAAACTACTCAATAAACGTCACCGGCACAGAAACAGTCAAATCATGCTCCGGCAGTCCAGAAGGGTTGTCTTTATGCAGACGCAATGTCCCTATTGGGGTAGAAGGAATAGACGTATAGTGCAAAACAATATTCATCGGCACAAAATCTTCGGTCATCCAATCCCCTGTCGCTGTGGCAAGACCACTTGCAATGACAACATCATATTCATCAACCAGATCAACAGGAAAACTCGCTTCAAAAAACATGGTACCTCTGGCTTCTCCGGTAACAGTAATCTCTGTGTTTGTTGTTGCAACAGGCAACGTGCCTGCTGGGGTCAATCCATCTATGCGAACCATGTCGTCAATTGAGGGCTGTTGCATTGCTTTTGACTGATAAGAAATTTTGTAAACAACGCCTGCCTTATCATCACTCACATAGATCACGCCTTCAGGACGAATCAAGACCCCAACTGGACGACCAAGCGCGCGTCCTTCTTCTGTCAGCCATCCTGAGATAAATGGCTCTGGAGTTCCGAGCAGCAATGCCCCCGCACTATCTGTAGAGACTGGAACACGCACAAGCTGATAACCAACAGGATCCGCACTATTCCATGAGCCATGCTCGGCAACAATCAAGTCATACCAGTATTCCTCCGGCCAAACGGTTGACTCTGGAATAATACCAATCCCAAGCGGCGCGACATGCGCAGGGAGAGCAATGACAGGTGGTATCGTAGCACCACATGGATTTATGACATAGTCTTTTGTATCAAACTCTGTATCATGAATGTTTTGTCCATAACAAATCGGCCATCCGTATTTGCCGCCTGGCACAATCTTATTAATTTCATCAGGAGGCAAATCATCGCCAAGCTGATCACGCCCCATCTCTGTCGCCCACATACTGCCATCTACTTCATGCCACGCAAAAAACACACTGTTGCGAAGTCCGGTAGCAAAAGGAGTCAATTCGCCAGTTTCTAGATTGACTTTTTGAATACTTGCGTATGAGTCATCTTCTTCTTCACACACATCACACGTAGAGCCAATAGACACATAAAGCGCTCCATCAGGACCAAAACCAATTGTACGCGATACATGTCGTCCGCCTTCAGGAAGCTCAGCAACAAGTTCAAATTTCTTTTCAGCGCTATCAACATCAACTTTTGAAATCTTTGTTTCTTCTGCAATATAGAGCATTGATGGATCACTCGAATCAAACACAAGACCGTGTGGATGCTGTAACCCCGTAAAGACTTCCTCAACCGTGCTGCCATCAAACGCAATACGTGACACAACGCCTTCTTGTATCTGAGATACCCATATGTCACCCTGAGGTCCCAATGCAAGAACGCGCGCACCAGGGATCCCTTCGGCAAATACTTCAATGGTAAATCCATCTGGCACAGACAATGGGATATCTGTCGCATTCACTGCATCTCCAGACTCTCCTTCCCCAACTGAAGGAATCTGATCAGTAATATCACCTGGCGGCGGCAGAATGACTGGCGCAAGCGCGCGATAATACTGCGCAAAGAAAAACCATGCAATCGCGCCAAACAGCAAGACACAAACTGTAAAAATACTCCAAAAATGTGAATGTTTCATACAATGAATATAGTAAACATCTCTAGTATACAGACTTCAAGAGGAATGTCTACCAGATTTCGATGCCCTATGCATAGAGCATCAGTGTTCCCTGAAGATTACATTCCGCTATCGCGGAATGAAGATTAAAAGATTGGAAGAACGTAATCTTTTAATCTTTTTTTTCGTTAGCAAAAAATAATCTTAGCGCAGCATAATCTTCCGTGTAGAAACAAATACCACGGCACAATCAACACCAAGTTCAATACTAAGAACGCAATCGCCATCCCTTATAAAACAAATACCATGTAAGACCACCAAACCCGACAATAAGCCCAACAATAAGGGAAAAACCAACCCACACATTTGCCTCTCGCACACCAATCATAGAATATCGCAACCCATCAACAAAATAAAAAAATGGATTTAATTTTGCAATCATTTGCGCTTTCTCAGGCAACATGCTAACAGAATTGAACACACCGCCGAGAAACGTAAGCGGCGTGATGACAAATGTTTGGAGGACAGAGAGCTGTTCAAAATTGTCAGACCAGAGCCCGACTAACAGACCGATAAACGTAAAAATCAGCGACACAGCAACACTATAAAAAATAAAAAGAAAGAGGTGTGCTATCGTCGCCGTCGTAAAAAAGAGCGCAATGACATATACACCAAGCCCGACAAGCAATCCACGCACCACGCCTGCCGTTACAAATCCGAGCAATAATTCAAAATAAGAAAACGGTGCAGTCAGAACTTCTTCAATATGGCGGGCAAATCGTTTGAAATACAACCCAAACGCACCTTGCATATATGCCGCGCCAATCACATTCATCATGACAATTCCAGGCAACACAAAATCAATGTACGAAACCCCGGCAATCGTATCAATCCGAGATCCCACCACCACCCCAAATATGAGGATGTACAGCAGTGCATTGATCCATGGCGAAACAAGCGCCTGAATCCAAACGCGAAGAAATCGTTGTATTTCTTGCCAGACAAGAGTTTGTAATCCGATAATATTCATAAAAATAATAGAGATGAAAGACATGTACCATTGATACGTGTGTTTGCCATGAAAGATTACGCTTCGCTAAGATTACATTCCGCTATCGCGGAATGAAGATTAAAGACTAGTTATTATCAAAACGTACAATACTGCTTAGCCTTGATAGCACACAATCTTCAATCTTTTTTGCCATAGGCAAAAATAAATCTTAGTGGAGCGATAGCGAAACGTAATCTTTCGTGTATGCACGAATACACCTTGCTCAGCTATCCTTCTTTTTTGTCAGCTCCAAATACTTCTTCTCCAGCGTCCCTCCGTCTTTCGTAAAGTCACTCTTCGGAGCATCGGCGATGATCTTCCCTTTATCAATAATCGCAATTCGCTCACAGAGCTCCTCTACTTCTTCGAGATAGTGTGAGGTAAAAATAATCGTCTTCCCTGCTGCATTGATTTTCTTCAAATATGCCCACAGTTCATGACGAAGCTCTACGTCAACGCCAGCAGTAGGCTCGTCGAGAATCAGGAGGTCAGGATCATGCATCATCGCACGCGCAAGCATAACTCGCCGTTTGAGACCGCCCGAAAGCTGTCGAAATTGTTTTTTCTTGTGTTCTTCCAGTTCAAAAATACCCAGCACGTCATGCATACGCACGGCACGTTCTTTTTTTGATAATCCAAAATACCCACCCACATGCGTCAGAATATCTTCTACCGACGCAAAAATATCCACATTATATTCTTGCGGAGACAGCCCTATTTTTTTTCTCGCTTCTCGATATTCTTTTTCTACATCAATACCAAAGACTTTTATTTCCCCGCTCGTAATTGTCCCAATTCCAGTAATTGCACTAATCGTGGTCGTCTTCCCTGCTCCGTTTTTTCCAAGAAAGCCAAAAAACTCTCCTTGTTTTACAGAAAACGAAATATTGTCAACAGCAGTCAGGTCGCCGTACTTTTTTGTAAAATTGGTAATTTCAAGTGCGTTCATACGTTATGTCATCAATGAGGTAAGATGTTTTTTCACCTGTCGCCAGATTTTCCATCGGGTGAGAATTGAAGAGGAAAGATGATCTCCGATTCTGAGCGAAATAAGAGAAATGCCCATTTTTTTCGCAAAAACCTGCGTTGTCTCATAGGGAACCACTGTATCATCTTTTGCATGAATCATCAATACTTTTGTTGGATCGATATCTTCGAGTTGATTCACGGGATTATAGAATGTTCCAGAAGATAATTTATCCCAATTTTTTTTCGTCATACGATAGCCTTCTCCAAATGCTTGAGTCGTAATGGTATAGAGCCAATCGAGTGGTTCGATTTCACCCTGAGCTGTCCAATCTACAACACCTGCCACGGTCACAACAGCAGATACACGTGGATCAGTTGAAAGCAACAGTGCCGCCGGACCACCAAAACTTCCCCCAACAATGACAATGTTTTTTGGGTATATATCATACTCAACACTGTCCCATATACTTTTGATAGGTTGAAATAATCCATCGATCACATCTCGGATATCTTCGACAGGTGACTTTTCTAAAAAAGAACCACTACTCTCCCACACACCTCGATACCGTGGATTGAATGCCCAATACCCACGCTTCGCAAAAAATTCCATGAGTCTTTGTTTTTTCCCGGGGAGAGACGGCATCCCATCGCAAAAAATAATGACATTGTTCGATGGTTTTTGAGAAGGAAGAAATTCTGCGACAATATCGTTTGCAAATCTGGTACGAAGTGTGTGCATATATACAAATAGTTTACATTCGAATTACGAATGTATTTATTCCTGTCTCAACGCTGTAATCGGATCCAAGCTTGCAGCATGCTTCGCAGGAAAATAACCAAACACCAGTCCAATGATAACCGAAAAACTCGTACCAAGCAAAATAGAAGGGAGTGAGATAGAAAATTCCCAATTCAGACCAAACGATTGCGCCCCAAGAGCAATGAGCAGTGACAACAACATACCAATAGCAATGCCTGTGATGCCACCAATAGCTGTCAGCACAATAGCTTCTACAAGAAACTGAGAACGAATACTTGCCTCTGTCGCACCGACAGATTTTCTGAGACCAATTTCAAACGTCCGTTCTACCACAGACACATACATGACATTCATAATACCAACCCCGCCAACGATCAGAGAAATAGCAGCAAGGACGACCAAGAGCGCTTGAATACCAAAAAATACCGTATTAATGAGCTCAACAGATTCTTGCTGTGTCGTAACCGCAAAGTCATCTTTGTCAGGGTCTGTAATATCGTGTCTGTCTCGAATCAACGCACGAATTTCCTCAGCTGTTGCCTCCCCTTTCTCGGCATCACGCATCTGCGCAATCATGAAGAGCACATGATCAATACCCATGAGTTTCTTTTGCGCTGTTTTGACTGGAATATACGCAAGGTCGTCATAATTGAAAAAACCTGTTGCCCCGCGCGCCTTCATCACACCAATGACTCGAAATGAGGTATCCCCTACCTTCACATTTTTACCGACTGCGATATCATTCCCAAAAAGCGTATCACGCAGTCCTGCCCCAAGAACAATGACCTGACTCGCAGCATCATTTTCTTCTTCTGAAAAAAACACACCGTCTTCCATCTCACTCCCGGCATCGATCTCAATATATGATGGGGTCACCGCAAAAAACATTGGCTGTTTTTTTTCATTGCCATACGATACGACTGCTTGCGTAGTCACGCCTGCATATATATTTTTGATATTCTCAAGTTTTTCAACTGCCTCCGCATCCTCCGAAGTCAACGTGGTAATTGTGACACCTCGTGCTTGATCTTGCGCATTGCTGATAGACGCCTTCCCAGTACTTGGGACTTTTACTTCGACATCTATCCAATCATTGCCAAAACTATCTAGTTCTCCAAGGACTAAACTCTTTACCCCATTCCCAGCCGATAATACCAAGATGACTACCATGATCCCAATCGTAATCCCAAAAATAGTCAGACTCGCTCTGCCCTTATTTTTTTTCAGCTGATTGAATGCAAGTGAAAATGATTTATTCATAATGTAGCGCATCGATAGGATCGAGCTGTGCAGCCCTTCTTGCCGGAAATACACCAAATACAAGCCCAATAAGCGAGGTGACTCCAAGCGACATGAAAATCGATCCAATCGATACCATAAATTTGTAATCAGGATACCCTGCAGCTTGCACACCTTTTGCAATCCCAAATGCGAGGAGAACACCGATGACCAGTCCGATAATTCCGCCAAGCAGAGAAAGAACAATCGTTTCAATAAGAAACTGTTTGAGAATATCGCTATCTGTCGCGCCGACAGATTTTCTCAGTCCGACTTCTCGTGTTTTTTCTTTTACTGCGATGAGCATAATATTCATAATCCCAATCCCCCCGACAAACAACGACACTGCGGCAATCGCAACAAGAAAAAATTTGAGTGCATTCGTAATGGTCGTCAAAATATCAAGTAGATCCGCACTATTGCGAATAGAAAAATCTTCTTCGCCATGACGATCAAGAAGCGTATTCGCGATCTCTTCTTCTGTCTGTTCCATAAACTCTTCACTCTCGACCTTGCTCCGAATAAACGTAATATGCCGGACACCAAGCAATTCGTATTGCGCCACACGCAGCGGCATGATAATAGCATTATCAACATCTTCAAAAATAGAGCTTCCTTGGGCAGCGAGCACCCCAATGACACGAAATTGTTTGCCATCAATTTTGACGCGCTCACCAAGAGGATTGCTATTCCCAAAAATTTCCTCTGCAATGCTTTTACCCATCACAATCACAGCATCGCGTGCATCATTGTCTGCCTCTGAAAAAAATCGTCCCTCACTGACCGTGACATTCTCTATCAATTCATACGACGCATTTGCGCCAGTATACGTGACGTTTCTATTTTCACTTTCCCACTTGAGGAGGCCATTGCCAGTAATATACCCGGCCGCATGTGAGAGATGCGCAACATTATGTTTGTCGAGCAATGCATCTTTATCTTCTTCAGTAAGTGTGGTGATCACAATACCTAGTGCCTGCGCCGGAGGTCCTTCAGGGTCACTCGCGCCTGAGAGCACGACAATCTGATCTGTCCCACGCGCTGCCACTTGTCCGGTAATGAGCGACTGCGCACCGGCACCAGTACTCATGACAAGGATGACCGACGAAATACCAATAATCAGGCCAAGCATGGTCAACAAAGAACGCCGTTTATTGACACGAAGATTTTTCAATGATGTTTTGTAGGAATCAAGAATAGTCATAGCCAATATAGTATACAGGATTCCAGTCCGAACTTCATGCAAAAACAAAAAAAGAGGCATATCCTCTTTTGCGCGCGGTACAGGGTCCACGCGCGTGAACCCTGTTACCGTTGTTTGAGTTGCCTGAGCAAATGGGGTGCAAATTGAAGGCGCAACTCCTCACGCGCGCTCAGGGTTTGCATTTCTCGAAACGCCCGTACCGTCGATCGACAGAGGAAGCACGTTAGCGCAAGCAGGATCAACGCCCAGCCGATTGCGTGTGCGAGGTAGCACACCCACGCGAAAAAGCAACTTGCCACCGCACTCAGAAACGCCATGACAAGTTCGATCCTTTTCCCCCAGAGAGTCTCATGCATACTCATCTCCTTGAGATGGCACGCATTCTACAATGAAACTGGGATATTGTCAATATAAAAACACACTCGTAAGTGTGCTTTCCTGGTGTAAAAATAAGACCGCTATTTTCGAATCAATCCATCTTTTGCAAAGCGTCGATGCGTCACTGGAAAATCTTTTTCTATCAATCCATCGCGAAGCAGCACCACACGCTTTGCATGATCCGCAGTATCTTGCTCGTGAGTAACCATAATAATGGTGTGACCTTTATCATTGAGCGCCTGTAAAATTTCCATAATCTGTGTGCCGGTTTTGCTATCCAGATTGCCAGTCGGTTCATCTGCAAAAATTATTTCAGGATTGTTGACAATCGCCCGTGCGATTGCAACACGCTGTTTTTCTCCACCTGAAAGTTGATTGGACGTATTGGATACTCGGTGCATCAAATCCACAGATGCGATGGCTTCATTTACTTCTTTTTCTCCTCGCGTTTTTTTTGAATATAAAAGTGGCAGAGCAACATTCTCATACACCGACGTGCGGGGAAGCAAATTGAATGCTTGAAACACGAATCCTATTTTTTCATTCCGCATGCTGGCAAGTTTATCTGATGCCAGCGTGGATACGTCCGTGCCTTCAAACAAATATTCCCCTTCAGTCAAATTATCAAGAAAACTTAAAATGTGCATGAGCGTCGATTTTCCAGAACCACTCGGTCCCATGATCGCCACAAAATCACCTTTTTCAATGGTGAGATCAATGCCATGCAACACTGGTGTCTCAATGTCGCCAGTCACATATGTCTTTTGAAGATTATTTATCTGTATCAGCGCAGACATACACGAACCTAAACTTCTTTCAAAAACGTCACAATTTCTTCTCCTTCTTCAACGCCTGAGACAATTTCTACAAGTCCATCGTCGCCAGACAATCCTGTCTCGACATCACGCTCTTCAAAGATGCCTTTTTCTGTATCAGTCACCACACGGACGATCTTTTTTCCGTCTTGTGTAAGCACGGCTCTGCGTGGGACAACCAGCACATTTTCTTTCCTGTCAGTGAGAATATCTACATTGGCAGTCATGCCAGAACGGATCTCATAGGCATCAGCTTCGCCATCAAACAAAATAGTGATGTTGTAATACACAACACCGGAAATTTCTGTTTGCGCTGGCTCAATGTCAACCACGCTTCCTTCAAAAAACACATCATCACCATACGCATCAAGCGTAATTCGCACCGTATCTTCCACAGATACCTTTGAAATATCTGCTTCAGAAATATCTACTTTAATGGAAAAGCCATCAGAGATAATACCCAGTACATCTTGATTTGCAACCACATTTTCGCCCACCTTTACATCAAGCGTACTCACAACACCATCGGCAAGAGCGACCAATTCCGTCTTTGCCAGATCATCTCTTGCTGCAGCAAGCAACGCTGATTGACGCGCAACATCGGCTCTGAGCGATGCAACATCCACATTTCGTGGCGGTGCAACCACATCATCATAGCTTGCTTTTGCTTGGAGAAGATTAGCTTCTTGTGCCGTCACTTGTGCAGCAGCAACAGCAATGTCTGCCATCGCTTGTTTCTTTGCCTGCTCCAAATCGGAGAGAGCTTTATCATACGCAATCTGGTAAGAGGTCAATGAGGTCCGCGCGGCTGCAATAGCTTGAACACTATTCGTAAGAGTTGAGGCACTTGTATCGATATAGCCTTGCACAGTGGTAACACCAGACTTCAGTGCATCAAGCTCGGTCTGAGAAAGATCACCAATAGGTCTCGTGGCATTGAGTGTTTGCTGCACATGAAGGAGCAACGTCTGCATACGAGATATAGCCTCAGCCACAGTCATGTGCGTAGCATCGACAGCGTCATGTGGACTAAGCGTGCTTAAAGAAACCACGCCGGCTTGCGCAGCAGACAAACTTGATTTTGCTTGGTAATACGAATTTTTTGCTTGATTCAATGTCGACGAATCAACGACACCCAGCACATCTTCAAAATCATCATTAGCAAATTCATTGTCAAGCCCCAAAATATTATCAGCCTCAGTAAGCGCATTTCCCAAATTTGTAACAGCAGATTTGAGCGTATTGACGAGATCGGCATACGCATCATTGACAAGATCACTCTCTTCGCCATCGACCACAAACTGCAAATTATTTTTTGCAGTATCAACTGCTTTTTCCGCAGTCGAGATTGTTGCGGATGTCTGTGCTTCTACTTTTGATACATTTGCCTCGGCTTGTACCAATGCTGCTTCTTCCTGGGCAACAGCTGCCTCGGCCTTCAGTTTTCCTTCATCACTTGGGCCGGCAAGTTCAAGATTGAGTCGTGCTTGAGCTGACGATAGCGCAGCAGCAGCTTCATTATACCTTGCACGTTGTTGTGCATTCGCAATGCGAGCAATAACATCAGTCGACGTCACAGTGTCACCCACTGTTTTTAAAATTTCAACAACCTTTCCACTCATTTCCCATCCATAGGTGAGTTCGAGTGATGCTTCCACAGATCCTGTTTCACTCACTATCTGCGACAAATCACGTCGTTCTACGGCTTGACTTGAAAATTCAGGAACCGGCTCTTTTCGAGACGTGGCAAATACAATACCACCAAGCAGGACAACAACGGCAAGGGTAATAAGTACCCATTTCTTTTTGAAGAATTTCATACATGTATATTATAGCGCGTTTTAAGGTAAAAAAAAAGACCGCACGAGTGTATATCTTGTGTACTGCTACTCATTAAAGCAACATTTATTCTTGTTCAAAAAATGCTCGATACGCATTTTTTTGTTCATCAAAAGCTGCACGCCATTCATCTGGAATAGGATCCCCTGCTGGCAATTCTACATTGAGTGGATTTACTTTTGTACCATTTTTTACCATTTCATAATGGAGATGTGGCCCTGTGGACCATCCTGTTGAACCAACGTACCCTATTATTTGTCCTTGTTCTACTCGATCCCCCGCGCTCACAGCATAGCGTGACAGATGCGCATACTGCGTGACCCACGTATCATTGTGGTGAATAGAAATAAAATTTCCATAGCCACCTGTATATCGCGCCGTCGTCACCACACCGTCACCGGTTGACAATATAGCAGTACCCATTGGCGCAGCATAATCAATCGCCAAGTGCGGCGCTGTACTTTGTGTCACAGGATGAAATCGCGCATTAGAGTAGCCAGAACTGATGCGAGAATACGCAAGTGGCGCTTTGAGAAATGGCTTTTGGAGCGAGGTCCCGTCATTCGCATAGTACCCAATGCCACCGTCAGGATCAACAAATCGTACGGCAGTATATTCCTTCCCTCGATTGACAAATCGTGCCGCAAGAATATCTCCGGCTGGTGCAGCCGCCCCGTCCCGCGTTCGTTTTTCATAGAGCAAATCAAACGAATCACCAGGCTGAATCACAGTAGCAAAATCAATTTCCCATGCAAAGACATCGGCAAGTGCGAGGATTGTTCGATCTTCAAGACCAGCCTTGTTTCCATCTACAAATAGGGATGCTTCTATTGTGCCATGTACATGTTCTTCAGTAACATCGTATGCAATATCTTGCTTTGTTACCACAAAATCTCCTGCGTCATTTTTGGTAATGACGGCCTGTTCTTCTGAATTGATATCATACACAATGGCATCAAATAACCCATCCTTTTTTTTCATTACAAACTTCTTACCAAGAACAATCTGTGTAAAATCATACATGCCTTCTCCTGCATCCAAGACTTTTTGCATGTCCTCATAATCATATCCCATTCTCTCCATGATCACGGCAAACGTGTCTCCTTCTTCTATAACAAAAGACTCTGTCGTATATACAGGAAGTGGTTCTACAAACATTTCCTCAACAACAGGCTGTTCTGATATATGTTCTTCCCTTCCATACCATTGCCCAAACAATATGCCACAGGCAATTGCCAAAAGAAATATCACGATAGTTCTTTTTCTCATAACACAATATAAAAGTGCTCTATATCCTACAGAAAAAAAAGACAGTCTGCAACCCACAGACTGTCTTTTTTACAATCAGATACTGTTACCGTTCAGGGACTCCATCTAATTCCTTTTCTCCAAAACGTTGATAAAGTAAGGGAACCATAAACAGCGTCAATGCAGTAGAAAAGAGAAGCCCAAACACAATAGAATATCCAAGTGGACCCCACGATGGATTGGTAATAGCGAGTGGCAAAATACCTGCAACGGTGGTCATCGTGGTAAGCAGAATAGGCTGAAGACGACTTGTCGCTGCTTCCCTAATCGCATCATCAATAGTCATGGCATTACTCAATCTATTTTCATTGATACGATCTATAAGAATAATACCATTGTTCACCACAATTCCGGCAAGTGCCACAACTCCAATAAATGCTGGGAAACTCAAAGGTTGTCCCACCAATACAAGTCCAGGAAATACCCCAATCAAAGACAATGGAATACTCGACATCACAAAAAATGGTTGTCGATACGAACGAAACTGCCATACCAAAAGACCCGCAATCATGAACATACCCAGAAACATTGCTTTAAACATATCAGAAAATGATTTGTTGATACTTTCACTTTCTCCTCCATACGAAAAGGTATACCCTTCTGGCAATACGATCTTCTGATCCACTTGCTTTTGAAACGCAGAAACAATTTGTTGTGCTTGATAGCCATCTTCTACCAATGACGTCACGGTCACCAGACGATCACCATCTTCATGATTGATGACAGGTCTACTCACACCCAAATCGGTATCAAGAAAAGATGAAAGTGGAATCTCGCCTCGTGGTGTCGCCAGAGTCAGCGCGGTGATTTCATCAATATCTACTATATCTATCTGAGACAAACTTTTTTCTGAATCTGAAAGAGAAAGATCATACTTCACCACAACATCTATATCATTTCCATGTTCTTTCAAAACCGTTACCGTATTTCCCGTGACCGCATTTCGAAGAAGTGACGCTACCTCAGCAGTACTGATCCCATAAAACTGTGCTTTTGCACGATCGATACTCAGCACAAATTCACCATTACTTTCCTTTGTAGACAATGCAACACTCCGAGTACCAGGAATTGTTTCAAGAAATGATTTTACATCAGACGCAATCGATTCAAGTGTGGTGAGATCCTCACCATTTATATGGATGTTCACTGGGGCGCCCTGATCTGGTCCAGATGCTTGTTGTGCAACTGTCACAATGGCACCATCAACAGAATGAAATGTTTTTTGATACGCATCAATAATATGAACACTGGATTCATCCCTATCCTTTTTCAAATTGATAGTAAAACTTGCCAAATGATGATTGGTACTTCCACCACCGGAGACAACACTTCCTCCATTGCTTCCAGTGCCTACATTGGTAACAAAAGATGCAATACGCGTATCTCCAAGCAACACATCTTCTATCTGTTTTGCAAGCACATCAGTTTCATGAAGTGGTGTACCGATAGGTGCTTCCAGATCTAGAGTAAAGACATCAGCATCTTCGGCAGGAAACATGTTTACTTTGAGTACACCAAACATTGGCAACATTAGACTGACTACAAATAATACAATCATGATCAAGAAAAATCGTGTCCGCTTTCGTGTGTTGCTCAAAAATCCTCTGAGCACTCGTCCATACAATGTATAACTACGGGTAATGAATCTGTCCGTAAATCGTTGTTTTTTTGCATCATCCTTTCCCGATGTTGCTGTTCGCAAAAAACGAGCTCCAAGCGTTGTAATAATTCCAAGGGCAACGATGATAGAAGAAATCAACACAATGGTAACAGTTACCGGTATACTCTTGATAAATTTACCAATAATTCCTGATGTCAACATCATTGGTAAAAAGACAAAAATAGTAGTAAGTGTTCCAGAGATAAGCGGTGCTTGAAATTCTCGAATCGTCGCGATAGCAGCATCTTTTGGGGTATATCCTTTTTGAAGATAGCCATGCATGCCTTCCGTAACCACGATGGCCCCGTCGACAAGAATACCTAAAGCAAGAATAAGAGAAAAAAGAGTCAAGAAATTAATTGTGTAGCCGATTTGCCCCAACACGATAAATGTCATGAGAAACGTAAGTGGTACCGCAATACTGGCAAGCAAGGCTTCACGCCATCCCAAAAAAATAAACAAAAGCAATACAATAATCAACATCGTTTCTGCTCCATTCATCAACAAGTTATTGAGATCTGTTCGAATAAGTTCTGCATCATTTGTGACGATTTCTACGTGTACATTTTCTGGATATAGACCACCTTCAGCATCTACGATATGTGCGCTTACGGTATCAGCAAGATTGAGAATATTACCACCACTGACTTTGTATACGTGCAACGATATGGAAGGAGCAGGCTCACTTCCTGCTATGCTCAATCGTGCAAGTGTGCCAGTATCAACAGCACCATCAATCACACGTGACACATCTCCCACAGTAATGACAGTACCATCAATAGCGACTATCGGTGTCGCAGTGATTTCATCAGCAGTAAAAATTTCTCCAGCAAATTTGACACTATAGACAGAACCCGCTGTTTCTATAGATCCGACAGGGACATTCACATTTGCCTGACGAATAGCATTGATCACTCCATTGAGTGTCAATCCAAATTGTTCCAGCTTTGCTTGTTCTACCAGCACGCGAACTTCTCTCTCTGGCGATCCGACAATATTCACTTGTGAAACACCCGGAATAGATTCAATATCTTGTTCCAGATCTTCTGCAAACCCTTTCAGCTCTGTCGGGGTATACGGTCCACTCATGGACAACTGCATAATAGGAACGTCAGAAAAACTTATTTTTGTTACTTGCGGTGTCTCGGCATCACTTGGCAAATCAAACAACGCAGCATCTACCTGAGTCCGTAAGTCGGTCATGGATTCAAGAGAGTCAGCATTCACATCAAAATTTACCACAATCGAAGACATGCCTTGTTGTGAGACCGATGTGAAAGATTCAAGTTTTGTCAGACTATTGATTTTGTCTTCAATTGGTTTTGTCACGAGTTCTTCCACATCACTAGCACTTGCCCCAGGAAATGGTGTTGTGACAATAGCTATAGGAAAATCTATTTCAGGACTCGATTCTTTTGGCATTTGGTTTATCGCCAAAAATCCAAGAAGCACAACACCGACAACAAAAATAAGGGTCAATCTATAATGATGAATGAACGATTCCCAAATCGTTTTCTTTTTGTGTTCGTGTAACGTCACCATAGTTATTCAAGGATAGAAACCGCATCTCCCTCTTCAATGCCACGAACAGATGACACAATCGCATCATATCCATCAATACCTGAAAGAATTTCTATCTTGTCTCCAATGAGATTTCCCGTTTCAATAGAAACTGAAACAGTGTGACCATCTTCGACCACGAAAACACTATGACTTTGTGCCGTGATTTTTACCGCACTAAGAGGAACCAACAACGCAGCAGATGCCGTTTCTTCTGCAGTTGCGAGCATCTGTATATTCACAAACTGTCCCACCACAAATTGGCTTTCTTCGGTGTCATCAATAGAGACAACAACTTCTACTTTTTTTGTATTCGTATTAATACTTGGTGCAATGCGTAAGATATGACCAACAGGTTTCCCTTCTACCAGGACATCACCGCCAACGCTGAGTGATAACAGTGCCTCAGCTAGAACATACGCTGCTACTTGAAGACCTTTTGTATTTACGACATCAGCAACAACAACACCATTGGAAACAATTTCTCCTTGTTTTACGGCGATATTGGCAATTTTACCAGAAATTGGCGACCGAACAGCAGCCTTTGCAAGCTCTGCACTCACGCCAGCCATCGCACCACGCGCTCGCTTAATATTGGCGTCTTGTGATGCAAGTGTGGCTTCGAGTTGTTTGAGTCCAGCTTCTGATGCTGCAATGTCAGCCGTTGCTTTTGCCTTTGCATCAGAGAGATTTTGCACAGCAGTATCGTATGCAATTTGCTGTGATGTAAATGACTGTTTTGCGGTGCTAATTGCTTGTACTGCATTAGTAAGTGCAGATTGTTGAGTCGTGACCTCCGTTCGTCCTGCATTGACTGAAGTAATAAGTGATGTCAACGTTGTCTGCGTCAGACCACCAATAGGAGGTGTGTTATCAAGCACAGTGGTCAACGATGAAAAGAGCGTTGCATAGTTGCTCAGAATTGATTTTCCAATTTGTGAAGCAGTATCTATTACTGCTTGTGACTGTGCACTCGAAATGGTATTCATTTCTATGCCAAATGATATTTTTGCCTGTTGGGCAAGTTGATATTGTTGTTCAGCGTTTGCAAAGGACCCTGGGCGTAATACTCCGAGTACATCTTCATAACTATCATTTGAAAATTGGTTATCAATGCCAAGAATACTATCTGCAACAACCAGAAGATCTACGGTGGTATTCTCTACCCCTCTCAACGTTTCGACAAGATCTGCGTATGCATTATCGACGATTACATTAGATCCCGTGTCTACAATGTGTTGCAAATTATTTTCTGCAGTTCTGAGTGCGGCTTCTGCTGAAGTAATGCTACTTTGTGCATTTATTTTCAATTTGTCATGATTTGCATACGCAGCATCGATCTGCGCAAGAAGAGATGTTTTTGATGCAAGGGCGTTTTCATAGTCTGCTTGTGTCTGCGTATATTGCGCAGCGCGATCATTTGCTTTGAATTGCACGAGCAGTTGTCCAGCTTTTACGGTATCCCCTATTCCAACGTAGACACGTGACACGGTCCCAAACACTTCACTACTAAGCGTCACTTGCTCGAGAGATTCTACTTCTCCCGAAGCTACAGCCACGACCTGATTCTCTTGGATTTCAGAAAGAGAGATCAAGGATACAGGTTTTGCCGTACCGGCTTGTTCTGAAACAATATCTGCATCCGATTGTTTTGCAAAAACAGCAATGCCGCCGAGGAGGACGACGATACCAATACTAAGCAAGGTATGTTTTTTTATCCAAGAGATGATTCTGTATTCTTTTTTGAACATCATATATGTGTATTATGTTTTTGTATGAAAAAGTGTTGCTAAATAGTCACTATATCGTCGTATATCTGGGACATCTGGATCAATGTGTGCCCACTTGATATAGCCATGGACAGCATTGAGAAAGACATGCGCTGCAAGCCCGGTCTCGGGGACATCGTAATGCGCGAGCAGATGCTCCACTTTTTGAAAAAACGTCTGGAACAATGTGTGCATGTGTTCTTTCTCTGTGAGCAATGGGCATTTATCCATACGAAGGATGACATTCCCTTCTTGCATCCCAACCGCAATCACATGTTCAATAACATCAACAAGAGGTATTGCTGCAGCAGGTGTGGCAACAGCCGCATCAAGTACTTCACCAATCGCGAGAAAAACATCTTCTATCACGGTTATATATATGGACGCTTTGTTTTCAAAAAAATGATAGAGTGCGGCCTTGGTGATGCCGACCTCTTTTGCAATCATAGACATCGAAACTTCGGCAAACCCTTGTGAGGTGAACAACTTTTTTGCTTCAGATATAATGTGCTCTTTTGTGGTAGCTCTCTGTTCCATAAAAAATACAGTATACTTACCGAACGGTAAGCTATAACACTGTACATAAAAGGTATGATTTTGTCAAGATGCTTATGTGTACAAAAAAAACGCTCGAGGCGTTTTTTCCGTTTGTTCAGTACGCCTTACGAGGAGCAAATCATACTAATTTCTTTTTGAACATCACTGACTTTCGCGACAGTGAGATCCAATGCTTGCAAAAGCCGTCCATCTTCCAACAGATCTCGACAAAGGATGGTCCCTTGGCTCATGAGAGTTTGTTTGTCTTTTTGAGAGAGTGTGGTGAGACACGTAATGGGGTGGAACCCCTCTTCTTCAATCAATTTCTCTATTCCCCCAGTTTCTGGGTATCGCCATCCCAAAAGTTTCATCCCCATACATTCCCCATACTGAATAGCACTGGTGGTAAAATGCGTGTTTGTCACTACCCATGGTTCATGGGCAGCATGGGTATCTCCATTTGCAAGTAATTTTTTTTCAATATCAAGAAATCTGGAATGAATATACAATGGCACTTTTACATCAGTATGAATTCCTGTTTGATTATGAAATTTTGCCTCAACAAGTGCATGCGTCTCCCCTTTCACGGCAATGACATCGACTTCGTGTGACACGCAATGTCCTTCTACCACAACACCAACCTGCACCTGATATCCCTGCCGTCTGAAGATCTCTCCAATAAATTGTTCAAAGGGAAATCCTGTTGGACCAAGTGCCATGATTGCTTTTTTCAGACTATACCGCGCTGCTACAGGATGAAATTTTGTTGTTTTCAAAAGACGATATGCCCTTGTGTATATATCATATGTCGTGGTCGTTCCATTGATAATGTCAGCAGATACTTTATCTGTCACACTATTTGCCAAATCTTGAGACGCACCAGATCTCAGAAGTGATGTCATGAGTCGTGTACGTTCATATCGCACACGATCGCCGTTTGCTTTGATAATGATTGGTGGTTGTTTGGGCATAGTGTATAGATCAAATAGCAGATAGCACATCCATCATAGCATTCTCACAGAAACCTTGACAACTCTCTCTCTCTTTGCTAACATTTCATGTCGACTTCCTAGAACATCACAGTTTGTGATGTGCGGAGCGATATAGTGAGGCAAAAGTGAGCACGAAGACAACTCGCAGCGGTGGGAAGTACACGGGTTCGCATACCACCATAATCCCAGAAGCTGCCAAGATCCTCGACGAAATCCACGGCTGGAACTTCGTAAAGAAGATCGCTCTCGGGCTGATCAAAAGTACAAAGCGACGAGGGGGAAGCCAGCTTCGCCTGCATCCGCGTGAGTTCAACGGACCGGCGCATGGCCTCCAGATCACGATCTCGAAGGGTGGTTCACTTCAGGAAGTTTACATCTATCTCGAAGATCACACCACCCTCAAGTACGTCTCTCACAGACTCGAGCAACTGTGTTGACGACGGGATGGAACATCCATCCCTAAAGCCGCCGTCCGTGTCCGCTCAATCGAGCAGAGGCACGGACGAGCGGCATGGACACTTTTTCAGAAGTGTTTTTTTGTTTCAAAATTCTTCAGCATCATGCGGTGTGACCTCTCTTCCATACCATCTTGCGGCAGCATATGTAGTAATCGGCACAGCAAGCATGAGCGCCATACTTCCTGCAATCATACGCACGAGCTCCTCCATCACAATCTCACTGTTCAGTGTCACCCAGGCAGGCGTGTCATAGATACGAAAAAGTAGGAGTAACGGAAGCGCCGCGCCGGTGTAGGCAAGAATTAGGGTGTTGATGAGCGATGTAATATGTTCTTTCCCCACTGATGCCCCCCGACGGTACAATTCTTTTGTAGACAGCGAAGGATTTGCAAGATGAATTTCTTCGACAGTCGCAGCTTGAGTCGTGGTGACATCGTCGAGCACACCGAGCATCCCAATGATGATGCCACCAAGCAATAGCCCACGCAAATTGATCGCAGTGTCAACAGAAAATTGTAAATAAAATGCTTCTTCACTCCCCATACCAAACAGTGCTGTCATTCGCACAAATATCGACGCAAGAAAAATTCCCACGGCAGCCGTTACAATAGAACAGAGAAACGCAATCGTGGTGCGTGTACGTATCCCATGGGCAAGATATATTGATACCGACATGATGGCCGCTGCACCGAGCAAACTGATAAGTACAGGGCTATCTCCTGCAAGGAGACGAGGGAGGATAAACCAGCCAATCACGCCAAAACTCAATGCAAGTCCGAGAACAGCTTGCGCTGCCAAGCGGCGAGCGATTAAGACAGCGACAAGAATAAAAAAACCTATCAGCCAAAACAGTGCATGGAGCCGATAGATATCTGTAATATAATATGATGTAGTATCACCATCAGGGAATATACCTAAAATAACCGTATCCCCTTTTTTTAATTTTTTATTCTCTGCTTGTGCAGGATTGGTTTCATACGACACAGAAATTTCTTTCCCAATGTCAGGACCACTCAGCATTTCAACATGCACTGTTTGCTGAAACATCCCAAATTCATTTCTAGGAATTTCTTCAAACACGTCAAGGATGTTTCCTCTATAATATGTTGGTTGGACAATTTCCGGCGAAGCATCCATGGATAGGTCCAATGGATCAGTCACTGCCCCACTCGCGGTGTAAGGAAGCAATAGTGTGAGAGAAAAAAAGAGAATGAGCATCTTTTTCATAACATTCTTATACATGCGAAGTTAAAAACACCGCTTTTTTAGCATATCAAAAAAAGTGGGCTTTTTCAATTTGGGTTCAGGCTTTCGTAAAAACCATGAACCGATAGCAAAACACAATGACCGCCCTCACAGGCGGCCGTATATATGACACAATAAGATACACGAGAACATTTATTCTAGCAGGAGAAGCAACGCCATGACGACAATACCCGCCAGGAGAGCTATAAGTTGTTTCAATGATTCTGCAATTCTGGTTTCCTTATGCAATTCTGGTAATAAATCGGCAGTCGCGATATAGATAAATGATCCTGCAGCAAATGGAAGAAACAACAATTCAATTCCTTCGATCTGCCCAGAAAGAAAGAGAGCAAAGATAGCACCAAAAAGAGCTCCGAGCGCAGAAAGAAAATTTAACAATAATGCACGTCCTTTTGAAAAACCTCCATGAAGAAGGACACCAAAATCACTCAGCTCTTGTGGAATTTCATGAAGAACAACCGCAACAGTGGTCGCGATTCCGACAGGAATACTTACCAAAAAACTCGCAGCGATTATCATACCATCAAGAATGTTATGCAAAAAATCGCCAATCAAATTCAAAATAGCAAAAGGATGAACGTGATCTTCTTCAAATTCATGCACATGATGACAATGATGCCACTGAATGAATTTTTCGATAATAAACCAGACGAGAATCCCTGCCAACACACCAAATGATGCCTTCACCGTCAGACCCTCGCGCTCAGTCACTTCAGGCAATAAATGCAAAAAGGCGTCACCCAACAGCGTACCGGCAGAAAAACTTACAAACAACAATAACCATGATTTGATACGATGCACACCAAAGGAAAGCGCCACCGCACCAATGAGTGATACTAAACTCACGATCGTGATACTTCCAAGTGTGTATACCCATGTAGTAAGTGAAATCATATATGTACAATTATACCATTAAGATTTTTGTGAATGACATCGGTCACACAACCCGGTAAACACCACACTGTGGTGTATCTCTCCAAACCCTTTTGCTTTTTTTCTTTTTTCTGTGCAGTCGATACAACTCGTCTTCTCGCAACCTGTGCAGACGACATGGTGATGATGTGTTTCACCATGAATTTCGTAATGCTTTTCACCATGCTGTGTAAGCACGGGATGGATAATATCGAGAAGTTCAAACAAATCGAGAATACGATAGACCGTGACTCGATCCATGCCCATTGCTTTCTCAATCACTTCATTTGGAGAAAACACGCCTTTTTGAGAGGCGATGATATGTGCAATACGAATACGAGACGGGGTTATCTTTTGTTTTTTGTCTTCAAGGAGATTCACAATCCACTCAGAAGTATATTTTTTTATCATACAATTGCAATTCAATTGCATATAATGTACGCAACTCAGTTGCATTTGTCAATACGTGTCTGTGGACAAGTTGAGATATGTTACAAAAAAAGCTATACTAAATTTACATAAATATAAGGAGTGACGAACGCAAGTTCGTCATAATCTGCGAAGATGATCCTTTGTTGATAACGAGCTTGCGCTCGTCACTCCTCTACAAACATAACAGTATGAAATCATTCCTTATCGGTATCATCGCAATCCTCGTCCTCGGTGGCACGTTCTTTTTTTTCTTCATGCGTGAAAATGAAACCCCAACCATTGCCCCAGGGCAAAACACACCTGAACAAACATATCTAAGACAACAACCAATGGAAGATGAACTTCCTGCAACAGAAGAAACCACAGCTCCGCCAACCATAATCGTCGAGGATCAAGCCTATGAGCTCGGTGGTATCACGATACAGTCAGTGAATACTAACGAAGACCTCTGGCTCGTTGCCTACGACGATGATGGTGGCAAGCCAGGTCGCTATATCGGCCAAGTCCGCCTCTCGCCCGGCTCATGGAGTGATGTTGCGTTCCCACTGTATGAAGACTTTGTCACAGACAAAATCTATATCGCGGCTCATAAAGATCTCGGTGAATCTGGCACATTTGAATTCCCTGGCGCAGATGTTGCGCTCACAGTCGACGGTGTTGTGGTGGTCAAGACGGTGCATGTGACGAAGTAAAAAACACTATAGGGAAAGTTTGTATTTTGTACCAAAATTGATGTACTTTCTATACGAAAGTTTGGATAAAAACCAGTTAGCTGAAATGATGAAAATTTTTTATAATCTAATCAAAAAAATATGACAGAAGGAATTCCAACGCCAGATCATCGCGAGCCAAGAACCCCTGAAAGCGAACTCTCTGAGCTAAGTTTTGCTGAATTAGAAAGATCACATCAAGAAATCCAAAGATTAGCTGGGAACACATTTACTGTGACTGAAAATGGGGTAAAAAATGCTCAAGGAGAAGGTGTTTTCATTCGCGCAACTGAAGGGGGTTTTAGGCTCTCTCAGATAACGCCCAACTTAGGTGAAGTTCAAACTTACCTGGCGCAAAATCCAAACACAGCATTAACTAGAGTTTGTACTACTAAAGAAGAAATAATAGTTGCAATGCGTGAAATGTTAGAAGCGCTAGGTAAAAGAATTATTGAATAAAAATTTTCATCACATCAACTAACAGCGTATATCTGCCATGCGCTATCGCGACACTGCAGATGATACGCAAACGTTATACGCAATTCAAATCCTACAATATAATACTCTCCTCCATCTCTTCCTCTTCTTTCGGCTTAAACGGCAACACGTACAGATCTCTTCCAAAATCATCAGGACCAATCAACTCCCCTTCTCCTTTCAATATACGTTCCATGGGCTCACACGCAAAACATCCGTCTTTTGGACAATCAAACTTTTTGAGTTGCCTCGCCAATTTTATTTTTCTCGCAATAGCCAAAATTTGTTCACGTGATTCTTCAAGTGATGGCAATTCTTTTTCTGTAAGCTCATCATTATCCTCGAGATACCAATAACTTGCTTTCACGACTGGTCGTTTTTGTGTTTCAGATACCAATAACAAATAGATCGGCAACTGCAATGATGATTCATCTTCTCGTTGCTTTCCTGTTTTGAAATCAATGATGTGCACCGCGTCTTCTTCTGGCAGATATTCGAGCCAGTCGATCTTTCCACATAAAATAATTTCTTCTTCCTCAGACAACCAAAAATTAGGAAGGTCTTTCTGAATTTTTACAGAAAGATTTCCTATGGGGCCAGGGTTGTTGTATACGCGCGCAATCATCGCTTCTCCTCGTGCACGATATTTATCTTCCGAGCTTTCAGAAAAAAATCCACCTTTCTTTCCAGACACCTTTGCCCATTCTTCTTTAAATTTTTCTGGCAAGGGTTTGATAAATCGTTGATCTCTCGGAAGTCCTGATAAAGATTCGAGCACATTATGAACTGCCTGACCAAGAGCAAGTGGCGGACTCATGAGCGTGATCTTATGTCCAGTCTTTGGATCTTTGTACACGTTTTTGAGAAAGTAACTTCTTGGACACGCAAGATAGTCACTGATAGAACTGTGAGAAACCCATGTGGCAAGAAATTTGTCTGGCATAGTAACAAATTAACAACTAACAATGTACACGTACATTGTACAGGATACTGAACGCTCATCCAAATACGTACAAAATGAAGAGAAAGGTCAAATGAACCGGATAAAACCAATAAAACCACCATGCATGCCCACTATACCCTTTTTGCTGGTTGTACATTGCCAAGAGTGGTAGCGCGCAAAGGGATGCTCCCTGTATGAATGAGGGTAAGGCAAGATATACCAAGAACATAGTGGGGGCAACAGCCGCGATATGCTGCGTAGCAAAAAGGATTACAGCAAACCAAAGTCCCTGCCACAGCAGCATATCTCTCGTTTTTCCATACGTCGTATGAAAAAGAAGAATCATCACCAATCCATACACGCCATAGCCTGTGGGAATGAGAAGACTCATGGCAATCATGCCCATCACACAGAATCTACGCCTAAGTACATCATGACGAAATCGCTCGTAGAGCATGATCGTCACGAGTCCCAAAGCTAAGGTCACAAAGATATTCATACGCCAAGGTATGCCATAGAGCGTCCCAAATATGAAACTATATGGCACCTGCGATACGACGGCAAGCAGCAAAAGACGAGAGAGATATTTTTTTACATCCGTTGTATGATGGTAGCCATTGGCGATGCCCCACGCAAAAATGGGAAACGCAATACGTCCAATAACGCGAAACATCTGCTCTTCAGGAAAAAACAACAGACCGACATGATCGATCAGCATTGTTCCGACAGCAATGAGTTTGAGGGCAAAGAGTGTCATACCAGATATGAATCAAGCACACGTTTTCTTTGTTTGCAATCAGAAATGGTCTCACGAACAAGCTGCCAAAATCGATGTGAATGATTGAGTTCTTTGAGATGACACAACTCGTGCACAATCACATAATCGGCGAGTTCAATGGGCAAAAAAAGTAAGCGATAATGAAAACTCATGTTTCCTTCAGACGAACAACTTCCCCATCGACTCGACATTTTTTTTATTGACACACGATTGTAGGAAAACTGATAGTGTTCATTGTAGAAGCGAAGTCTCCCCAACACAAATTTGAGCGCGCGACTTCGGCATGCAGCCAAACTATCTTGTGTCATGTCAGGAGGAATAATCAATGGACGTTTTTTTTCTACGGTGCGAAGCACTTCTTCTACCCACGAAATCTGTGATGCAAAAAATTCATGCACGCGTTTTTCAGAAACATGACGTGGCGCCGTGACGATTACCTTTGCCTCGGCATTCACCGTAATGCGGATATGCTTTGATCGTGAATGTCGTTTGATAGTATAGCTTGGTAACATAGTACTCACATTGTACCATAACAAAAAGACTGTCCCACAATGGGGACAGTCTTTTATTGTTTGTAAGAACGAAGTCTTACGCAACGAGCTGAACGTTTACAGCGTTCATTCCCTTTGGTGATTCCTCAAGATCAAAAGTGACTGCGTCACCTTCTTTGAGTTGGTCGTATTCTACACCAACGAGTGCCTTTGCGTGGAAAAAGAGATCTTTTTCCTGACCGTCAGCGGCGATAAAACCGAATCCTCGGTCTGTAAGTCGTTTGATAGTTCCTTGCATAGGAAGAGATAGTTAATATGCTACGAAAAATATGTTCCCGGAGAAAATTCGACCTTCTCTTCTCCTATGCGGGTTCTACTTTTGTGCGAGATCACTATAGCACAAAAATCATATTTTGTCAAGGGGTACGTGGATCGTGGACGTGTATATCTTCTTTGCGGGGGTTACCAAGAACGTCGTGGGTGTGCACTTTGTGACCCTCGTGGGCCACGTGGACCACGTGATCCTCCTCGCCCCTGCCCATTGCGCTGGGCATACCCGCCGCCTCGTGGAGGTCGTCCGTGTGGCTGAGAAGAACGCTCTTCATACGCCGGTTTTGGTCGTGCCGCGGGCAATGCTTTTGGCAATGAAAGCACAGGCAACGTCTTACGAATAAGTCGTTCAATTTTTTTCACATCTGCTCGTTCATTTGGCGCAGCGAAAGAAATAGCTTTGCCGGATTTCCCTGCACGACCCGTTCGTCCGATACGATGCACGTAGTCCTCTGCATTGTCAGGAAGGTCAAAATTGATAACAATGCCAATTTCCTTCACATCAATGCCACGCGCTGCGATATCTGTTGCGACGAGAATACGTATTTTCCCTTTTCGGAATGCTTCTAATGCACGTTGGCGTTGGCTTTGTGTTCTATTGGAATGAATCTCATCAGCAGTATGTCCCATACCACGGATATCCCGTGCTATTTTTTTTGCGCCATGCTTTGTGCGAGAAAACACGAGGACAGATGATCCCCTGCTCTCTTGTAAAATATGATCCAGCAATCGGATTTTATCCGGTTTTGAGACCACAAACAATTCTTGTTCTACATTTTGTGCAGCTGTCCCTTGTGGTGCAATCTCGATACGAAGTGGTAGCTTCATATATGCCGCAGCAAGCGCTGAAATTTCCTTTGGCATGGTTGCAGAAAAAAGCAATGTCTGTCGCTCCTTTGGTACAGTCGCAAGAATCTTTTTAATCTGTGGAAGAAATCCTACATCAAGCATACGATCTGCTTCGTCAAGAGCAACGATAGAGACATTACCTAGATTGATTTCTCGCTGTTCCATAAAATCCACAAGCCGTCCTGGTGTGGCAATCACAATGTGTGGTTTCTTTCGAAGTGCAGCAAGCTGCTTGCCTTGTGGTGCGCCACCGATTAGGACGGCAGTCTTGAGGCCAAGTGGCCCTGCGACTTTGAGAAGCTCTGTTTCGATCTGGATCGCGAGCTCTCGCGTTGGTGCGAGGATGAGCCCACGTCCTTGGCCAGAGCCTAGCCGTTGAACCATAGGGATACCAAAAGCCAAGGTCTTTCCAGTCCCTGTTTGTGCAATGCCTACTACATCTTTGCCCTCAATGGCAGCAGGAATGACCTGATGCTGAATCGGGGTCGGGGTCAAAAACCCTTGTTTTGTGAGGACCGCGAGAAAGTTCTCACGTATCCCAAGGTCGGCAAACCGACCGGTGTTGGTGTCGTGTGTTGTCATATATATAGTTAGGTGACCCACGGTCTTACTAGCCAATATATGACAGAGAAGATGCGAGTCGCTGGATGTACCAATAGGTACGGGTGTTCCAGCTTATATGAATGCAGAACTATACCAGAAAAGAATAGTTTTGTCAAGTGGCGGTATCCCTTTGAGGATTATGTTATGTACACATAGAACATTACCTTATCAGTACAGAATCGAACCATTTTTCCTGAAAAAAGACACTATCTACTATTTCTTGATCTGTTATACCCATATACGATTCAGGAACAACAATTAATTTGTCATCTTGATCATCTTTTCTATGCATAATCGCTACACAAATTCCATCAAAAAATTCTACTTGTTCGTGGACACCAAGAAGATATGCATCAATTTCTTCCTTATCTGGTGCCAATGTATCAGGAACAAATCCGTAATTGACCTCGTACACAAATCCATATTCAGGATGAAGAGAATGCATTGGTCTATCTATGGTAATATGTACTTTTTTTCCCAAAAAACTTTTTAATTCATCTAAAAAATCAGTATCCATAAAAAAATTAAAGGAATTTTATCCTTATTTGTTTTTCTCTTGAAACTTCTTCACAAACGTAACCACATTCATATCTGTCCAGACATTCCGTTTGCTAATTTGTGTTGCGAGGACTATTCCTTCGAGACGGGTGCAACGAGACAAGGCAACATACAGCTGTCCTGGAGCAAATGTTCCTCGACCAATATCAAGAATAACGCTATCAAACGTTTTTCCTTGCGCTTTGTGAATCGTTACTGCCCAGGCAAGCTTGAATGGATATTGTGTAAATGATCCGATGACATCGGCTTCAATATGTCCCTTTTTTTTATCATACGTATATTCATACATATCCCACGTATACGGAGCCACGAGCTCGACTGTTCCATCTGCAAGTTCTACCCATACAAGCGTCTCACCGTTTTCTTTTTCAATTGATTCAATTTTCCCGATCGTTCCATTGATCCATCTCCCCTGCCGATCATTATTCAAAAGCATAATTTGCGCACCTACTTTTACCTCAAGTTCATTATTGGTAGGAAACAATCGTTCTTCAAATTTTCCAGATCGTTCTCCCTGAAATCTCCACGATGTCATGCCCAGTTTTGCAAGTTCTTTTTCATTGATCTTCGCAGCCATGTCATTGGTCGTAGTGAGATAAATTTCAAAATCTTCTTGATCTGGTTCGTAGGTAGGATCGTACTGCGCATTGATCACGGCGATCTGCGCGTCTGTGACAGTATTATCGCGAATGGCATTCAAGAGAACGATAAAATCAGTATCCTTTTGTCGATATATCTTTTCGAGCTCGACAAACGTCAATTCAAAATCTCCTTCATCCGACAATAATGTCCTCTGTCCTGAAAATACATGGGATGCAAAAAAATATGGACTGGTATATTTTTGGAGAAACGCAATTTTATCTTCTGAAGTCAAAACCGGTGGCAATTGATACAGATCACCAATCAAGATCATCTGTACACCACCAAAAGGACGTTCTTTATCTTTGCCATTGATTCTCATAAACTTGTCGATACAATCGAGCAAGTCTGCACGCACCATGGAAATCTCATCGATCACAATCGTATCAAGTTTTTGATAGATACTTTCTTCTTCTTTTGAGGTACGTTGGTTTCGTATTTTTTGCAATGTGACATCGGGTTTGAATCCAAAAAAAGAATGAATCGTTTGCCCTTTGATATTTACTGCTGCAACACCTGTCGGTGCGAGCACCACGATTTCTTTTTTTGTATGTTCACGAAAATACGTCAGGAGCGTAGACTTCCCTGTCCCAGCCCGACCAGTGACAAACAGATGTTTGTGCGTGTTCTCCATAAGTTCATACGCACGCTTAAATTGAGGATTGAGTTCAATCTTTTCTTTCCCTTTCTGTGATGATTTCTTTTTCATATAAAAACATCATACCATGGTATGACCCATCTACAAAAGGAGGAATTGGATATACATCTAAGAGTGTTCAAATATCTACAAATTGTAGATATTTGCAAGAATAAAAAATGATTTTTCTACTCCTGCCCCAATCTGAACCATATCGTTGGAATCAACAATATGGTTGTGGACAATTTCCTCACTTGACTTTTTCCCTTATTTGGTCTATAGTAACTTCATACCTGCCAGGGGTCAATCCTGGAAAACCATCCACAAAGACCTGACTTAGTCAGGTCTTTGTTTTGTTATTCGGGCAATATGCTTTTTAATATTCTGCGCGTTTAATACGAGATGTGCTGATTCTCTCAATTTTGTCGTAATATACCCACCCTTTACAATAATAATCTTCTTCCCTTTTTTCTTCAAAAAATTATGTAAATATACAAAATCAGCGTCCCCCGAAAAAATACAAAATGTGTCATAATGTTTCAACATTTTGATTGCATCCACAGATATTTCTACATCAAAATTGCATTTTCTGATTTCCAAATAATTCGTTCCGTCAATATCCTTCATGATACGCTTCGAATAAATTTTTTCTTCTGTTTCAATATAATGCTTAATTTTTTGTATATCTTTTGTAACGACCTTGCGTTTTCCAAATATTCTACGCAATTCATAGGTGAAACTCAAAGATCCAGGATTTTTAGGATCCTCTCCATAGTATATTCTTGTCTTTTCACTAAACAAATCAGAAAACTCCTTCAACTTTTCGAGATCAATAGAAATTTTTTCGTCATGTAAAAGAAGTGTATTGTTCCAGTCCTGTCTATCCTTTTCAAACCACTTATTTACATTGGAGAAATCTATAAAAGAAAAAATTCTTCCATACCCTTCGGTAAGTTCCAGCTCCTTACGGATGTATTCCTTTTTGAATTCTTCCAAATTCATATACCAGATACTTCAAATACCCCTCAACTTTTTTATCAATGGCTTCGCGATCTTTTTCAATTTTTTTCATCTCGCTCCATACAGTTTTTACATCCACCACTTCCTCATCCTCACAATTTTCTACATAGCGACGGACATTGAGATTGAATTCTTTTCCTCCTTCCAATTACTGCGATGTCGCCATCATGAGAAACATCTGCCGTATCATTTCACCATTTGGCAATTCGCCATCTCCGTTTGGATTCAATCCATTCATGACTTCGACAAAATCTGAAAATCCGTCACCATCTGTATCTGCATTGTTTGGGTCCCAGCCAACAGCAGTTTCTTCTGCATCGCCTAGCTGATCTCCATCGCTATCGCCTGCTTCTCCGACATACTGGACATAGCTCAATGGCACAATACCATCGATAGTAAGATCATAAATTCCTTCTCCTTCTGGGAACGTCTCGCTCTTTCCATCTTGGGTAAATCTGAGGAAATAATCTTCTCCATCACTCATATAGAGATATGCCCCAAGCCCTGGGTCAAAAGGGACGACAGCCATGTATGGATCAGCACATCCCGCAGGCTGAAAACCGTCGGCATTGAGACATGCCGTGCCATCTCTACCAAGTTTATTGAGATACATGTCGATATATGGATACTCTCCATGAATATCCCAAAAATGCTCAAGGGCTGTCTGAATATTGTAAATATCTTCGAGACGTTGTTTGTCTAACACCGCAAGAGGATGTTCTTGTGTTCCTGTCGCATTATTTGCAACAGTATTCTTCTGTATTTGTGATGGCTCTGTGTTTGTTGGTAGGGTATCTGATGCTGTTTCTGGCGTGGTGACGAGAGCGGGCGAAGCGGTACTGCCACCAAGTGGATTTTTTTGTACGTAGAAAAATACGCCTACACCGATGACAAGAGCGAGTGGAATAAGGATGGCGAGGTATGTTTTTTGTGAATGCATAAAAAAATATTACTGATGGCAATAGTATAGCAAAATATGTTTTGAAGTGATACTCCACTACTCAGGAGTGTCTGGCGTGGGCGCGGGAACAATGGGATCTTCCTCTGGGGCAAACTGTATCAGATCTCCTGGAAACCAATTTGAATATGCAATGTGCTCAAAATTATTTATGTTCATATTGGTGGTAGTGATGGTCGTCCCTGAATCTCCTCGTATCCCATATTTTGCATCTCGAATAAATACCGCATCCATGAGTGTCGTTCCACCACGCACATCTATGGCTGTCATATTCCAACTGGGATAATTTTCCCAATTGTCAAAAAAGTGAATGGTATCGCCAGTAAACGTCGTATTGCTATTTCTTATTCTTAGCAATATCCCCGGCCACGCACTGCCAGCGATATCGGTATGAACAAACATCACATCTGCCGAAGAAATATCTATCATGATACGTCCCTGTTGGGACACAGTAGCTCCACCACCAGATATATTTGTATGTATCAAATTTCCTTGTGAACCTGGATAAAATATCATGCGCGACCATTGTTCCGCCCACCCGCTGATCGACACAGGAGACGCTGGCGTACCATTTGTCTCGAGTGTCCCATAAATATGAAAAAAACCTTTATTCCCGATGCCTATACCTCCCCCTTCTTCTACAGTCAACGTGACATCTGCGGGGATAGTGACAGAGCCAAACGCAACATATGCCCCAGAAGAGATCGTTGTATCTTCCGTGAATTCGTATGAAAGAATAACAATACTATTATTCACATTTTCAGAAAAAATATTATTTCCAGACAAATTTGGAAAGATACCATAAAGAATAATCGGACCTTTTGGATACGTAAAATGGGAAAAGCGAGTATCTACGATTGAGAGAGATCCACTCGCGTTTGATGTATTTTTTATTGCAATACCGCCTGTGTCAAATATAGAATTGGCAATCTCAACATGTCCGCCCTCCATCCAGAGTACAGCATTGTCATCTACAAAATTATGATTTGTGTGAATATATGAATCTAGTAATGACACATGATCTAAGATAGTTGTGCCACTATTTCGTATTACTTGTGATTGCGCTTGTCCGTAGACAAATCCATTGCTAGTCACAAATGGATCTCCGCCATACGACACTTCGGTATAATGCATTTCAAGCGTTCCACCACTCACGACATCAATATGCGACCAGTCGCCTGGCGCAGGACTACCTCCTCCAAAAAATTGATTTTGCCATGTGTCATCTGATGCAATACGTCCGGAGGTAATACGAACAGGAGACTCTGCTGTTCCATTTACAAGCAATGTGCCTTTTATAATGACTGTCGCTTTTGATGAATGTCCAATCAATGTCACGCCAGCATCAACAACCAACGTTTTTCCTTCAGGTATAAGCACTTCACCACTGAGTACGTATGGGCTATGATCAGCAGTAAGTGTCAGGACACCATCATCATCTATCAATTGAGGATATTGTTCAAAAGGATGTTCGAGCATCCACAACCGATCATTTGGTTGGAGTGGACTGCCATATATCACACCACACCCATTACTTACACCCTGTGCGCTAATATGCTCACTCGTTTTCCATGCATTACGAGAATCAATTCGTTGCATTGACGCGCCAGGATTACCCGAAGGCCAACCTTCCAAAAACAAGAGTTCATCAATAATATTTCCGTCACTATCCAAAAGCCGCATCGTCATTCCCGCGTCATCAAGATCTTTGTTTTGGTATACCAAATCTATTGGCAATTTTAATACAGCATCTTGAATACCGTCTTTTCTCGCTAAAAGAAAATAATCGCTTGGCTCAATTGTACCAGCCAATTTTATTGAACTTGTCGCAGTATCTGGTGATATCAATTCAATATGCCAGCCCGAAAGATCAATGGCGGTATCTGTTGTATTTTTTAATTCCATCCATTCCTGCTTTGGGCAATCACGCACTTGTGTTGGTGCACCGGCTGTTCCACCCCACGCAATTTCATTTATGATCACTGACTTTGGCCAATCAAATGAAATAGCCGTATCACTTTCATACCACTCGCTTCCATTGCCAAGTTCATCAAAGGCTTGAACACGAAAAGCGTACTCATGAGGACGTTCGCCGGTAAACATAGAGCTGGTACTTGTCGTTGACGTCACAATATCTGTCCATCCAGCGTCATCGGTATTCACCTGCAATGCATAGAAAATAGTACTACTTGTTTCATCTGTACCAACCCATGAAATGCCAATGCCTGTGGATGTTTCATCTTCTGTAATAATAAATGATGTTATCACAGGCGCAGTAGTATCTCGTGTGATAAAAAGTGTTATGCTTGTACCTTGAATGGCATCGTCAGCGAATGGTGTGAGTGTAATGTCATTTCTCCCTTCCACCAAAGGGACGTGTGCTTCCCAGGTTGTGCTCGTGAAAGAAAATGTGCTACTCGCAATGGAAGAAATAATGTTTGTTGCTACGTCATTCTTGGTTCCAAAGAGTGTAACCGATGATGTTGCGACAGAAAAACTATCATCGATTGATTCATCCTGAATGATTTCAGGTAACACGACTGCTTCGTCTCCACTGTTCGTATTACTTTCAGAAGAACTACTCGAACTTCCTCCCCCACCACCAAAAGAGAAGAATGGCGCGACTGTATCAATCACCTTTTTTGTGGTATCAACTATTTTATCCCCGAGCACGTTACTGACGTCTTTTATTTTTTCAATAATTGTTTTATTTTCATCAACAACAGATTGTTCTTCTGTGGTTTCCACCACAATTTCCTGTTCTTTCTCCACTCGTTGAAAAGAAATGCTCGCAAATGAAGAACCGACTTGCAAAAATTGCGATCCGGATTGGCGGACGAGCTGAAGGCGGAATGGCTTTGACACATCTGTTGGCACAGATACAGGCACAGTGAGCGATACAGATGCCCCAGCAGCAACTTCCTCGGCAATCACCGCTGGTCTGAGTTTTGTTTTCCACGACGGCACATACCACTTCGTATTTTCTTCACTGCCTCCGACGACATTGAGTGATATCTCATGTGGTTTCCATGTTGTGTTTCCTGTATTTTTTATCGTCAGTTTCACAGCGGCTTCGTTTTCTTCTGATGAAACCTGAACGGCTACGGATTGCAGGGCAAAGACACCATCATAGATGCTGGGCTGTTCTTCTTGGACTGGTACTTCGATTTGTTCTTCAATATTTTCTTGCTCCACTGTTTCGGTTTCTTGCGTTTGAACGTCTTCATCGCGTTGAAATAGATTTTTGAAGAAATTTGATATGTTTTGAAAGATGGAGGGTTTTGATTCTGTAATTTGCGGAGGAACTGTTTCAACGGTAGCAGTCTCTTCAGGAGCTTCTCCATTTTTTTTGAAAATAATACTTGCATAATTATTCTTCGACCACGCCAATTTGAATTGTTCTATCGTATATTGATTATTTTTCCCTAATGTTTTTCCTGGGTCGTTCACATATACATGTGTGTCGTCTATTCCTGTGAGAACCATAAAATGCATCACATCTGAGTCAGATGAATACATGTTTGTATACACAGCTATAATGCTTGGATTCCCTATATCTAAGTTACTTTTTAAAATCTCTATATCTCCACCTCTATAAATTTCAACCTGCTCTTCAGAAAAATTTCCATATTCTAATGCCACCCTTTTTAACATGTCTACACTTGTATAATTACCATTATAATTTCTCTTACTATGACCAAAAATTTCTTCTATCCAATCATCTAATTTTTTTATCGATTCTATATTGGGAGACGTACCATTAAAAAAACCATCTATCATTAAATAAGAAGTTTGTCCGCAATTTCTTGATTTTTCTTGCCAACTGCCAGGGGGAACTTGAGATTTGAAAGGTACTCCAATTGCATCGGCTAATGCGATTTCAGGTAAAACCAGTGATAGTGCAATACTTACAACTAATGTTCCCCTCCTAAACAACGACATATCTTTAACTTAGAGCGTGAAATTTTTTAAAACAGATGCGATGAAATCCAAGTCATCACATTGTTGGAAGTAAAGCGTATAAACGCTATTTGTTTTTTGTGCTTTATATTTAGGATCTCCTGAGGTGACATATTCACCAAAATATTTAATTTCATACCAATCAACATCGTAATCATTAACTTCTTTAATAGTATAAGATTGACAATCCTGACTATTATCACAAGTAGTTTTTACTTCAGTTTCTATATTATCTAAATTCCCTTCACTCACGTCCACAATTACACGACACCCCGGCAACCCACCATATCCATCAGCAGGTTCCTTATAATCTTGTATAACCAAATCATTCTCTTCCAACTTATCACTATACAAATACATATCACTAGCAACTTTCACTTCATACCCGGCTTCTTCATTTACGACAAGTCGTTCACCATTACCCAAATTTTGTACATCAACCACATCTGGGGGTGCTTCTGGAAGTACATCTTCAACAATTGGCGTTGAGTCACTCGGCGCCGCCACCCTCTGCCGCCAAAACACCACTCCCCCAACAATCACAATCGTCACTACAAATAAAAAAACCCAGCCGCGAAGGCCATGGGTCGATGAACTGTTTGAAATATTTTTTTTCATACCCTCCTTACATAAAAATAAGATGGTAGTAGTATACTAAAAATCTAAAATGTATCAAAAATACTTTTCCACACCTACCTCGGCGCAGTCGGATCACTGTCTTCCGGATCCTCTATCCGCTTCCCCCACTGCCACCTCGGCTTTTCGCCTGTTCGAACAGTAATAAGAATCAATATTATCGTAAGAATAATGGTATCAAAAAGGAAACGGTAGATTGATTGTTCATCTTCAGAAACAGACCCAGCATACCGAAAAAACAAATTGCCCAACGCTATGACAATGTACGCAAGAAACACAAGCCAACCTTCCCACGTCGCAGGCTGCCATCCCCATCCAAACAATTTTCTCTTGAACCAATATCGCTTCATATACTTACAGTGTACGACTATCATACGCCCAATGCAAGACTGCCTGACGCTGACGTGGACGACATGTCGCGTCACCCTTTCTACAATTTTTTTGAATCTGAACAATATGCCGAGAGATCGCTTTCCATCGTTTTATCTGACGTGCATCTTCTGCCGGAATTCTTCTTCCGAGATAGTACCGACAATACCACTGAAACCATCCGTGCGGATCGTCTTTGTATATCCATCCTTTTTCTTGCCATACAGACAATGGCTGACTGGCTGAAACACGAAACACATTATATTCTTTATGTTTTTTTTGATCAGGTGGAAGTGCCACGCCCTTGAACCAAGTCTTTGGCAAATCAGTTGGCATCAAATTTTTTACCCCAATAAAATACGCCCCACCAAACACACCAAGCTGGAGCATTTCTTTTGGCGACAGATGAGGCTTGAATGCTAAATCAAAATTCTTTCCCTCTGGCTCGATGAGTGTATACCGATATTTCTTTTGGAAGTTATCTGAATAGATAATTTGTTTTGGTACACGTCGAGGCATAGAAAAAACTTAGTTTAATCCGAGAAATTGAAGCACGTAATGAACGAGTGGATCAGCATCTGGTCCATACACAAGAGCTCCTCCGAGAATACCCGTAAGTGAAAGTGCGATAAAACCAAGCATCGCAATAGATTTACGAATGATGGGTCTATCGAGAGCATATGCAACGCGTACGATGATGTTCCATACTTTTTTTACGAATGGAAATTTTTCAAGACGAACCATGTACTCGAAATCACGAAGCCAAGCAATGACATAGATACCCGCAAGAACGGCAAAAAGCCATGTTGTGATACCAGCAACCGTTTCATGTACTTCCAAAATGGCTCTATTGACGACGCGTGTTTCTGCAGCTGCGTCTCCACTCGACAATGCAAAAAATGCACCAATTACACCCGCACACACGATAATCCCTTTTGTATACCGATACCAAACATGCGATTCAAGGCGTTTTAATGGGAGAATTTCGAGAACCGCATAGAGCGTCAGCACCCCAATAGGGAGATGCACAAGAGCAGGGTGAAGAGAACCTATTATTTCTTCTAAAAACATAGCGTATTATTTTTTTATAAAACATCCACACTATACTCCACAAAACACGTTGTTACAAGCTATATACTATGACCCTATACAAACAAAAACAGCCTTACAAAAGCTGCTTTTGAGAATGGGCGAATCGCAACCGAAGTTGCGATTCGCCCGTGACACGTTGGCGCGCTTGGCGCTGTGTGTCAGGCGAGGAGATCTCCTGCACCGAGAAGCCTGATGCCCCGACGCAACTCATCCATGAGCTCGGTGTCGCCGTCGATGAAGCCCATCATGTAATTGACGATCTTTATCATGGCAGCGAGCTCTCTCTCCTCTTTCTGAGCTTGGTTGTGGTTCACCCCGACCTTCAGTGGCACCTTCAGATCGAGACGCGACCACGTAAAGTTTCCGACGATCAGCATGCGGAGGATGAAGTGGAAGTCCTCCATTCCTCCAGCACTGTCACACCAGGCATCAAAGTGCCCGACGGTCACGATCGCGCTCCACCTAATAAGCATCATGGTGTTGCGCGGCTTGTCGTACGAGATGCCGAGGTCGACGGTTGTCCCGCGGTCACGTCCATCGAAACTGGTGCCGACACAGCCAACACGATCAGAGGTCAACATCTCAGTAAACATACTGTCGAGGTGAGACCGTTCCCAGATCGTCTCAACCGAGAGGGGCAGCACAAACTCTACGGACTGCTCGCGTTTCCGATTCGCCACCGAGTTCATCATCTGTATCCGAGCGAGCGCTACGTTGAGCGCATTTGACCAGCTGTAGCCGGACATCATTTCGATGACGATGACACGGTTCCTTCCGAGTTCGGCGATCTTGGAGTCCGTATCTATGTCTCGACGCACTCGTCCGCGCGTGGTTTCATCATGCCCATGCACGACCACAATCACCCAACCAATGCCGTTCTTCAGGGAACGGATCACGGCCTTGACCGAGTCAGGGTTATTGTTGTACGTGCGGATGATGCACGCAATGTTCTTGAAAAATCTCACGATCTTTTCTCCCGTCTCCCGCTCAGTGGAGTGGAACCCTTGGAAAGAACCACAGTCGTTACGCCCGCTCTGTGACGCAAAAACTGACCTGCACGAATATGCAAGTCAGTTACCATACTTTGTTTTTTACCTTTTGTCAAGATGTCTATTGAGACATTGTTTCATCTTCTATCCACGTCAACAGCAATTCCTTCCCCTTCTCTGCCCACTCACTCTTCCCCAGCTGCTCCATCTCGAGAATATAATCTGCAAGCAAATCTTGCTTTTCTTCTTTTGATATCAGAGTAAAAAATGTGTTCATCATATCCCAACGCGTTTGTTCGCGCACGGTATCGTCTTCTATTTGAAGCCACAGATCGTTTTCAAATGCCCATTTCAAAAATTCTTCATCACCTTCCTTCTCATGGATAGTTGCCAAAAGTTTTTCTTGAATATCGTCTTCTGTTTGTCCAGAATAATCTACTTTTGGGAGCCATTGTGAAATTTTGCCGAGCGTAGAAGACAAATGATCAGAAATGGTATCTGGATCATATACGATATCTTGCACTGCATAGGCAGGCCGCATCGCAAGGTGGATTTTTTCCGGATGATTTTTTATATCCATTTCGGACAGTGCGGTGACAAGGGCTTCGGCTTCACCAAACGTCAAATCCGTGCTGACTATTTTATACAGAATGTAATGAAATGGTTTATCAATTGCAGACGACGACTCAGGGACAAACTTAATTAGCATCTGCTTCAGGAATGTAGAATGATTCCGCGCACGCTGCGGCTCACCAATTGCATAGCCCTGCCGATTGCGAAGCCACTGGAGCGTTTCTGTCGTTGGAAGCTCTGCTGTTCGAAGCACACCGAGTGTTTCTGAAAATCCAACAGTGACGATATAGTCAGCCTTGCTGCCAACGATGCGTTCAATATTTTCTATCCCATACGCCAACCCACCGAGTGCACACGAATTGGACACATAATAATCTGTAGAAGTAACACCCTTCCCAAAAGGCAACGGCGCATACGTGCCTCGAGGGACAGCAGTAATCGTGACAGCCTCTTTTGCCGTATCAATCTCAATCATCTGGATCGCATCACAGTGCCCAAACTCTTGTCCTGCGCGACTATCAAGTCCAATAAGTAATACACGAGCAACCCCATCTTCGCCAAAGGGGTCTCCATCTAGCTGAAAATCCTTCTTTTGTCTATCAGTAAGCACGGCGTCGATGGCAGCTTGCTGCCTAGCATGTTCTTCTCGTACTTCACGAGACTCTTGATACCATGTATACCCATACACAAAAAATGCCAGTACTATGAGACTGAATAAAAAAAAGACCACCCTCCAACAAATACGAAATACTCGCTTCATATGATTATCTTACTCCTACGTACATATATCATCCGCATACGATCATCGTACCCCAAAATACCACATCGTTCAAATAACACAACTGTCCTGTGTACAGGTTCAGAAATCTCTGCTGTGTCAAAAAGAAAAAAAACACAAAGTTATCCCAATTCAAGGCTAGAAGCAAGAGTGCTGTTTATGTTATACTATTCGGGTAGTATATGCCTCATACACTTCCCTATTTCTATACATGTTCGTGTCTCACGGGAAGAATACGAATGCACTTCTATGAAGAGTCCTACGCTTCTCTCTTTCAGACACAATAGCACGTCAAAAGTCTGGATGGCACTGACTATTTTTGGTATTGCCATCCTTGCGGTGTTGTTGCCACAACTCTATGACATGCGGCTCGATATTGCCAACGCAGGAGATGGGTCTCAAGGCGACCCCTGGACAGTCTGCGCAAGCGGGTGTGATTTTACTACACTGACAGCTACCTTTGCCAGTACGACTGTCGGCAATGGCGACTATATAAATATCGACGCGTCATACGCGACATCCACGGAAACCCAACCAATCGATTTCAACTCTAAAACAAATCTTACACTTGATTGTCAAAACAGCGGTGCCACACTTGGTGATACCGCCGGCGGAGCCAGTATACTCTCTCTTCCTGCAGATTCAACACTTCAAAACTGTACTATTTCAAACATGCTAGTTTCCCTCAATGCATCTACACTGACCCTGAGTGGAAATACGTTTAGTACATCGACCACCAGTAGTGTGCAGTTTGGGAGTGGTACAAATGGGGCAACGGTATCAAATAATACCGGTCTGCAACGTGTCTATACCGGTTCAACAGGCGCAAGCAATATAACGGTCTCAAATAACACAATTGAAGCGTATGATCCAAATGGAGACACAAACGTGCTCTACTTCTTTACAGCCGAAAACATTTCTGTGACATCAAATACCATTCGTTCGTATGACAGTTCTATCAAAAACCTCGTGTATGTGGATCTGACGACAAGCACACTGATACAAGACAATGTGCTGGAATATGAAACAGCATCATCAGAACAATTTCCAAATGGAGCTATATATCTCGAAGATGCGGTGAGTACGACCGTGTCATACAACGATATTATTTTGGAATCTTCACTAGGGATTGCAGATCAAGCAAATGACGGTATCCGTTTCTACAATGATACAACAGGGAGAGATGTGGATGCTACGATAGAACACAATAGCATATGGATGTATCAAGATGGTCATACTGGTATAAACTTCTTTGATGCCGCAGGTGGAACAGCGGGAAACATAACAATCACTGCAAATTATAATATCTTTTACAACGCATCAAGTACAGCAAGTCTTGGAAATGGATTCCAAACAAGTAAAAATAATAGCGGATCAACATACACGCTGACCAATGACTACAACGGATATTATTCCATCGGCACACAAATCCAAGACAATACCAGCGACGGCTTTTCCCCTTCCGTAGGTTCAAACTCAATTACAGACAATCCTTATTTTAAAATCAACGATGCAAGCTCTAGCAATGATACAGAACTTGCACCATTTAGTCTGTACCTCGATGCCAACGGATCAACGGATATTGGTGCGTACAGTGCCGCGCGCGGCTCAAGCTTCACGATCGATGATGACTGTACAGTCGATTATGCTTCTTGTCACGGAACATCAACAAGCATTATCGCCGCAACAGCAGCAACAAATGATACCTGGACACTCGCAGCAGGTACCTACAGCAACTTTGCCATGACGACGACCAGCAGACGTACAGGATCAGTGACCATAGACGGCGCTGGCGCGAGTACTCTTATTTCAAATGCATCCGCAAGCCCTATCAAATTCACAGGTCTCGATAGCATGACTATCCAAGATCTCATAGTACAAGATGCGACAAGCTCGGCATCATCATACACATGGACAGGATTGAGCTTTGACTATGGTGGAACATCATACAATCAAACACTCGCATTAGAATTCCCTTCAGACGGATACGCTATTTTAGTAGAAACAGATTGTAATGTGGGTAATCTTGTCACATTTATGCCGCCAACAGATGGGAATGATGTAACATCATACCTTGGCATGGGAACAGATAACTATCATATAGCACTTACAACAGTGTTTGGGTCACCAGTTACTATGATTGTGCCCAGCAGTGTCGCAGCAAACCAAGCAGCATATGAAGCACTGACTGACTGTATCACCCCTGCAGCATGGGTGGATACAGCCTTTGCTCAGTCTGGTGGGAGCTATACATATGACAGCGCAGCATTCGCGAGTGCTAGTATTACGGTTACTTCTGGCTACACAGCACCACCAGCCCTCGCACAGGTGAGTAGCCTTATTGCTGGAATTCAACTTATTGACACAACCAACACCACAATTACCAATGTTACATCTACAAACAATCTCTACGGTATATCACTCGAAGGAACTGCCGCAACAACTGTCATATCAGATAGCACCATCGCAAACTCTACCCAATATGACATCTATAGTGATTCCACGAACAACAACACCTTAAAAAATGTCGACTTTACACGAGCATCGAGCACTATTTCTGGTACAGGAAATGTCGATGTCCAATTCAAAACGCGCGCACTCATACAAAATACGAGCTCTACGCCTCTTGGAGGGGTGGGACTCACGTTTACTTCTGACGATACCAGCCAAACATATAGTGCAACGACAACAGATACTGGATACACGGCATATTCAGGATATTTGTCAGCTTTTACCATGACATCTTCTTCTATTGCGACAAACAACGGTGGATACAACCCATACGCAGTGAGCGTGAGTGCTACAAGCACCTATGCGGCATCATCAACAGCATTCACTCTCGACAGTGTTGATGAAACCATTACAGTGACAATGATTGGAGCACCGGATGTGCCTGCATTTTCATCATTTACCAACACAACCAGTTCTATCCAAGCAGCATGGGGTGCTGTTTCAGAAGCTGCGTATTACACCGTGTCATCCACTGTGCCAGGCTTTACCTCTGTCACCACCACAAATACCAATATCAGTTATACAGGCCTTGATCCGGCTACAACATATAATTTCCAAATAAAAAGTACCAATGGAATTGACTTGAGCAGTGCGTTTTCGAGCGTCACGTCTACAATCACAGACACTCCCCCAGCACTCGACCCACCAACAGTCACCGACTTTTCAAATACCACAACAAGTATTCAAATTTCGTGGAGTTCGGTAAGTGGTGCGACGTATTACACAGTTTCTTCGACAGTCGCAGGATTTGAAACAGTGACCACAACAAATACCAATTACACCTACACATCCCTTGACCCTGCAACGACGTATTATTTCCAGACACAAACGCGTGATGCCTATGGACAAGACGGAAGTTTCTCAAGCGTGACATCAACAATCACAGACACACCTCCCCCACCAAGCGCGCCAACGATAAGTGAATTTACCAATACCACAACCACAATTCAAGTAAGCTGGGGTGCTGTGTCTGGCGCTGCATACTATACTGTGTCAAGTACCGCCGATTCTGCGGTCACCACGACGAACACAAACTATACCTTCAATAGTCTAGACCCTGCCACATCATACACATTCCAAGTCAAAACCACAGATGCCTATGATCAAGACAGTAGCTATTCTTCGGCATCTTCCACAGTGACGGAAACACCAGATCCACTAGCAGCGCCAACCGTAACAGGGTTTACCAATACAACCACGAGTATTCAAATCGCATGGAGTGCGGTAAGTGGTGCAACATATTACACAGTTTCGTCAACAGCCACTGGTTTTGAAACCGTCACAACGACGAACACAAATTACACGTATACATCTCTTGATCCTGCAACCACGTATTACTTCCAGACACAAACACGGGATGCGTACTCTCAGGACGGAAGTTTCTCTTCTGTTACCTCGACCATCACTGACACACCAGACCCTCTTGCTGCTCCCATAATCACTGGATTCACAAATACCACATCGAGCATTCAAATAAGCTGGGACGCCGTTGCCGGCGCAACATACTACACCGTATCTTCAACAGTCACAGGATTTGAAACAGTGACAACCACAAACACAAACTACTCATATTCTGACCTAGACCCTGCGACCACATATTACTTCCAGACACAAACGCGAGATGCGTATGCTCAGGACGGAAGTTTCTCCAGTGTGACATCAACCATCACAGATACGCCACCTGCTCTCGATCCCCCAACAGTGAGTGGATTTAGTAACACAACAACGAGTATTCAAATCTCATGGAGTGCAGTAAGTGGTGCCACATACTACACCGTTTCTTCAACGGTTACAGGATTTGAAACAGTCACAACCACAAATACAAATTACACATATATAGATCTTGATCCTGCTACGACGTATTATTTCCAGACACAAACACGTGATGAGTATTCTCAAGATGGTGATTTTTCTTCAGTGACATCAACAATCACAGATACTCCGCCAGCTCTCGACCCCCCAACTGTCACTGGATTTACAAATACCACGTCTACTATTCAAGTAACGTGGGATGCAGTAGCTGGTGCGACATACTATACAGTCTCTTCAACCGTGACTGGATATGAAACTGTGACGACGACTAATACAAACTACACATACACAGGTCTTGATGCACTTACCACATATTATTTCCAGACACAAACGCGTGATGCCTACAATCAAGATGGGAGCTTCTCTTCTGTCACCTCGACCATCACAAACAACCATGCAACACCAAATGCACCAACAAGCTTTGCCTCTTCTACTATTACCAGTACGTCAATTGCGATGACGTGGACTGATACGAGCGACAATGAAACAGGCTTTCTCTTTGATTACACATCAAGTACATTCCCAGGAGTGACTTCCACCGTAGCTGCAAATAGCACGAGTAAAACGACCTCATCACTTCTCCCAAATACCGCCTATACCTTCCGTTTTCGATCTGAAAACTATACTGTGGCATCAACTTACGTGACAAGTTCTGCAATCTACACCAATCCGGCGACGCCACTCTCCTCAACACTCTCATCAAACGGACAAACAAGCATGTTGATATCGTGGGGGGCAAACAGCAATCCGGCATCGACCGTGTATGAAGTATATAATGTCACTGATGCCGAAGTAGTAACTACGACGACACAAACATCTGCATATGCAACAGGTCTCACAGCCAATACATCATATCAATTTGCGATTCGTGCGCAATATATCAGTAATAGCGCATCGTACACCTCATATACAACATCTACTGCGGCATCGACTGATGCCATCAGTTCTTCTGTGACAATGACACTCCCTGTCGGTACATCTTCGACATTCCAACTCGCAGAAGGCGGCGAGACACATACAGCGACTGTGGATAGTATCGAGGAGGGCGTTGCAACACTTACGATTGAAACAACGCCAGTGGTTGTCAGCGGCTCTACTGGAGAATCAGACACCATCGATTCTGATGGCGATGGAAATGATGAATCCAAATCACCTATGACAGTGTGGGAGCCACAAGCGTTGACTTTACATTAGCATCATACACTCCCCCATCTTCATCTGAAGAATCTGGAAGTGGAAGCAGTGGTGGTGCGTCTATTAGCACAAAAAATGGTCCTCAAACGAACGACGGAAAAGTCATCACAGCGGCATCGATGTATCTTGGAGACAACAGTGGATACACAACAGAAAAAACAATCAACGTACGATTTGCCACAAACAATGCAGCCCTCATCGCACTCTCTACTGATGCGACCTTTGCAGATGCTGCATATGAACCGGCAAAAACATCATACGAATTGACACTTCCAAGTGCCTACGGCACCTACACAGTGTATGCAAAACTTCGTTCGCCCGAAGGAGGCATCTCGGTCCTCTCAAAAAAGATAACCTACACCACCCCGAAAGCAACTGGAGATACAACCGATACACCTACAGACATTTCATCTGATACCTGTGTGTTAAAAGAAGGCAAGCCATATAAAGCTGGCAATGCAACCGCAGTATATTATGTAACGGATTCATGTACAAAACGTCCATTCCAAACAGCTGAGAGATATTTTGAATATTTCCTCTCATGGAATGCCGTGACTGTCGTCCATGCCAAGGTCCTCGGTGCAGTAGCAAATGATCCTGCAGGATATATGCCACACGGACCACTCTACACTCCTCTTGCAAATACACTGATCAAAGCAACCACTGATCCAAAAGTATATCTTTTTTCTGGGAACACAGTGCATTGGATTGTATCGGAAACTATCTTCAATACGCTCGGCTATACCTGGAATAAAATTGAACAGATAAGCACTTCTTTCTTTGAACGATTTACGAGAGGAGAAGATCTCACACAAACACATCTGAGACCAAATGGAACACTCATCAAATACGACTACTCCCCAAGAGTCTATCGCCTCAATGCCGATCCAGAAGATAACACGAAACAAATAAAACGCTGGATTCATGATAAAGATACGTTTATCTCGTTACACTACCGATGGCAAGATATTATTTCCGTGAACGAAGCTGAAACATATCCGAATGGCGAAGAGATATAACGCAAAAAAAACAATCCCGATTACATCGGGATTGTTTTTTTATGTGCTATACAACACTATACCCCTCAATTGCATTCACAACAGTTGTGATGTGATCTTTTGTTTCTGGTGACGTCGACTCTTGCAATGTGATGCACCCTCTCTCATCAGGCAATAGCTCGATATCTACTATCTGCTCTGCCAAGCCAGCATCATCGAGTTCCATGCGAATAATTTTTTTGCATGCGTCGCAGTGCATGCCTTGTACAGTGAGTGTGTTCATATAGTATAAGAAGAATTATTCAACGCGCAAGGTGACTGGCGGTACCATACCCATTGAGCACGTGATTTTATAGGTTCCTTTTGCTGGCGAACCCAGATCAATGATATTCTGTCCTAGTTTCAACTCAGTAAATCCATTGATCAACCCACGCGCAGATAAGAAGACACCACAGCCTTGGATGCCTTGATCATCCACAACAAGTTTCGTCGGTACCCCAGCCTGAATTGTAGCAGAACTTGTCAATGTGTACTTGAATCCTTTTGCCACCATACTGACAACTTGTTCCCCGTCTGTGTTCACGACCGAGGAAGCAATCGGAGCAGCCGTGTCCGGTCGTGCAAACACATCACTCACACTTGGGAATCCAAGGACATTGAATTGGCCATTCACATTGTAGGAGGCAAAAATGACCAAGATGACTCCTGCATAAAAAGAAAATGCTCTGCTTCGATTTGGATTTTTTGTCCCCTGGACACTTGCGACGCCTATGAACAAGAGTGGAATCATGGTACCAAGCACAAACAAGCTCAACATGAGCGCGCCCCGAAGTGCACTGCCAGACGTGAGCGCAATCCCCTGCGCAATGAGCGTAAACCCACATGGCAAGAGCACTGTCCCTGCACCAACAGCAAAAGGAAGCTGGCTTCCACTCTGCCCATTCCCTTTGGCAATGCGTCTTGTGATGATTTTTGGCATCCGCAGTTGAAAGCGTTGCGCCCATGATACGCCTGCCATTTGCAACCCGATAAGGAGCATGACAACCGAAACAAGAATTGTGATGAATGCGTAAACAGTCACGTTTTCAAATGCTACGGCTTTTCCAACAGCACCGAGCACACCCCCAAGCAGTGCATAGGCAAACAAACGTCCACCGTGAAAAAAGAAATGAGGTCTCATCTTTGTGAAAGCACTTGCTTCATATCCTGATTGCTCATTCCAATTTTTGGTCATGGAAAGCAGGATACCTCCTATCAATGCAGCACAGCTCGACAGTCCGGCGACAAGCCCGAAGACAAAGAATACGCCAAGTGAAGAACTGTCTGTCACACTCACATAGCTGGCAATGCCGGTTTGTTGTATGAGGGCAAGCACGAGAAAGACGAGTGCTACTTTTGTAAGGCCGCCCAGCATACGCTTTAATCGGCGTTTGTCTATTTGAATGCCTTTTCCTTCTTGCACATAGAGCAATGGTTCTCGTTTTTGTGTTGGTTTTGTGTCAGAAAAAGTATAGCCATCAGACTGAAACCAGGTATTCAATTCATTTGCTAGAGGCATTCTTCCGTCACACTCTATACGCAATGTCCCATTGCCAAGTGACGCATCCGCGACGTGTACTCCTTTTTCTTTTAAGATTCTTTTTTCTATCAAGAGTTCACAGGACGCACAATGCATCCCGGTTATATAATATTGTTTTTCATTCATATTAGGTACGAATCATTTTAAGTCTTAGACTATTCATCACGACAGACACAGAACTAAATGCCATAGCCGCACTCGCAATAATAGGTGACAGCAATAAACCAAACGCAGGATAGAGCAGTCCGGCAGCAACAGGAATAGCAATGATATTGTATCCAAATGCCCAAAACAAATTTTGTTTGACGACACGCAGTGTCATCTTGGATATCTGAATCGTCTCGATAACTTTATCGAGTGTCCCCTGGACAAGCACAATATCCCCGGCCTCTATCGCAACATCCGTGCCAGTTCCCATTGCAATGCCAATGTCAGCTTGGGCAAGCGCTGGTGCGTCATTGATACCGTCACCGACCATGGCAATCACCTTGCCCGGATACTGTGCCTGCAACGCTGTGATGTTCTTTGCTTTATCTGCTGGCAAGACCTCGGCAATGATTGTATCAATGCCCAGCTGTGCACCAATGGCTTCGGCAGTGCGCTGATTGTCACCTGTCATGAGAGCTACGTTGATACCAAGCGCATGGAGTGATGCAACCGCGCGAGCTGATTCTTCTTTGATCGTATCAGCAAGTGCAAAGACAGCCACATGCACCCCACCCACAGCCATGAAAATCGTTGTCTTTCCTGCATCAATGAATGTCATGGCCTGAGTATGCAAGGAAGGATTCAGAGACACACCTTCTTCATCCATAAGCCGTTTATTCCCGAGGAGAATAGTCGTCGCATCGAGCATACCAGACACGCCACGTCCTTCTTTCGCGATGAACGAGACCACTTCAGAGGTCGTGTCTTTTCCCCCCGCCGCTGCCACGTATGCAGCAATCGCATCAGAGAGCGGATGCTCAGACAAATGTTCAATAGCATACGCATAGAGGAACAAACGATCTTGCGTTTCGCCCTCTGCAATGACGACATCTGTCACTTCCGGTTTTCCTTTTGTAAGGGTACCTGTTTTGTCAAACACAATCGTATGTATGGTATGTGCTTTTTCGAGTGCTTCGGCATCTTTTATGAGGATGCCTTTTGCCGCCGCTTTTCCTGTACCAACCATCACTGCCGTCGGTGTCGCAAGGCCAAGCGCGCAAGGGCATGCAATGATCAAGATCGTCGTCGCAATATAGACTGCGAGCTGAAATACACTCACGTCAGCGCCAAGTAGGCCAAGCCGCGGCGCAGCAAATGCCCAAAAGAGTGCCATGATGATCGCGATCGCGATAACAATCGGGACAAACACGCCAGATACTTTGTCAGCTAATTTTTGAATCGGTGCTGTCGTACCTTGGGCTGCTTCGACCATGGCAATAATACGTGAGAGCATCGTCTCGCTGCCCACATGGTCGGCACGAAACTGAAACGTACTTGTTTTGTTGATCGTCGCGCCGATAACAACAGCGCCTTCTTGTTTTTCAACAGGAATAGATTCGCCCGTGACCATGGATTCATCAATCGTACTTGATCCTTTGGTAATAGTGCCATCAACAGGAATTTTTTCTCCCGGACGCACAACAATCGTATCGCCTGCCAAAACTTCACTCACAGGGATACGTACTTCTTCTCCACCTCTCAGAACTACGGCTTCTTTTGCTTGCAATTCAAAGAGTGCTTTTACGGCGTCACTGGTCTTTGCCTTTGCGCGCGCTTCAAGAAGTCGCCCGAGCAAAATGAAAAACGCAATAAACACCGCTGCTTCATAAAAGACATCACTCGCCACGTCGCCAAACAGTGTTGGCAGGAACGTGACAAGTGTAGAAAACAGCCACGCAGTGAAAGTGCCGAGCGCGATCAGTGTATCCATATTCGCACTTTTTACTTTGAGCGCACGCAAGGCACTGGCAAAAAATCGTTTTCCTCCCCAAAACAGAATCGGCGTGGCAAGCAAAAATTGCAACAAAAACAATGCATTGACTCGGTAGGTATCACCAAACGAGACAAACCCAAGCAATGGCGCGCCCACCATCACCTCTTGCCCAAGGGAACGGAATCCCATAAAGACCATAAGAAAGAGAAATGGCAATGAACCAAGCCCTACCCACAGGACTGTTTTTTTCAGTGCTTGATATTCTTTTTGTTTGAGTGCAGAAGCGTGATTCTTATGATCAGTTGCTTCTGTTTCGTGCATGCGAGCTGCTTCAGGTGGAGACGCCAACACCGTGCCCTCAGCACCGGCAATGAGTTGGTAGCCGCCTGCGCTCGCAACCGCCGCGGCAATAGCCGGGAGCGTTGCGACGGTCTCGTCATACGAGACGGTCATAGTTTCGCTGGCATAGTTTACATTCACATCTGCAACACCAGGCACCTTTGTGACCATTTTTTCAATAAGTGTTTTGCACGATGCGCAATGCATGCCAACAATAGGGTATTGTTCTTTTTTCATAGATTAGAGAACAAAACGGAATAAGAGGAAAAAGAATCCAAGTGATGTAATCGTAAAAAACGATACCACAACACCGAGGATAAAGAGCTGTCCTTTTGGCAACATGTCTAAGAGAGATTTTTTTTCTGACATAAAAAAGTGAAAGAATAACAATCTATGCAATCAAAAAACGAGTATGCAAAAAAACACACACGTTCAACAACCCTCTTACCAAATTTTTGCATGAAGTATTCCCTCTGAAAATAATCGAGGAAACAAGAACGAAAAGTATGTCCCCTGCTCTCCCCACCGGCGGGCATACAGTGCTATTCGCTCGGAGACTGAGGAAACAGTCTTGAGGGTGAACAAAGAAAAAACAATCAGTGCAAAAAAGATCATGATAAACACCCCTATCTGTTCTACAATCGTCGCAACAATACTATGATGCTCGTCCCCACCAACGTCTTGCGCAGGCTGCGGTGTCTCGGCTGTGCCACAACAGCCAGGTGTATACATTGAGGTATCATGTGATGCATGTGCATTCTCTGCCAAAAATCCATGCCCAATCATGCCAATATTAAAACCAAAACACGACCATGCAAGGGCGAAGAGAAGAAAAAACGCAATTCGTTTGGGTGTAGGGCGTTTCATATATGTTTATATCCTACCAAATAGACAAACAAAATACCAGCCCACGAATGTCTTGGGTGAACAAGCCATACAAAATAAAAACACCCCGCGAATGCGGGATGTCTTTGTGAGGACGACGAACAGTGTCGCATCACGTCGTTACTTTTTCTTTTTTGCGACTGCTTTTTTTGCTACTTTTTTTTCTTTCTTTTCAGCAGTTGCTTTTTCTTTTTTCTCTGCTTTCACCTCTTTAACGGCTTTTTTTGTATCCTTTTTTGTTTTCTTTTCAGTTGGTGCGTCTTCTGAAAATGATACCACTTCTTTTGCGTAAGGAACTTTTGTGCCTTCAAGCAATGCCAAAATTTTGTCCATCTTCAGGTGCAATGAATCAAGTTGTTTTTGAGAAAGTCCACTTGATTGTGGGGCGCTTGGTGCACTACTTCCCCCACTAAAACTTTTTTCAAAGCTGCGTTCTGTGCGTTCGTATGGTTTTTTTGACGCAAACTTGTCTCCACCACCTTGGTTTTTGAAACAATCGCGGCAATAGACTGGTTGCGTACCACTTGGTTTGAATGGTACTTCACATTTGTCGCCACAGCCATCACATGTTGCTGGAAACATTTTCTTTGGTCCATCACTGCGTCCACCACCAAAACTTGGTCGTGATCCACTGTCTCGTCGGCCACCAAAACTTGGTCGTGATCCGCGATCACGGTCGCCATATGAGCGTCCGCCACCACCAAATCCTCTATCTCCGCCGCTGCTTCTGTCACTTTTGAATGAGTTAAAATTGCCCATATAATCTGTTCTATACTTAATGAATAGCGAACGTAAACCACAGCATAGCACAATTTTTTAGAAAAAGCAAGGGGCAAAGCAAGATATTTCTATATTTAAGAAGAAATATGTTTTTTGGACCGTACCAAGAGCATACTATTCACCACTCCTACGGTAATACAGAGCACACCACTACTGTATCCAACGACCGCCATACCAAATTCATATTCCCATCCAAGAGAAGAATCTGAAACCATGAAAAAATATCCGATGTTCACTACTGCATACATAGCAGGAAAAGAAAAACTAAACAAAAAACGTCGAAACGTACGCTCCTGCAACAGATAGCGTACACTCCAAAAGAGCACCAGTGCAATAGGAAGAAAGAACGCCACATAAAACGATACAACGTATGGCAAATAATACGGCGTTTGCTCAAACGCATAGCTTTCTACAAAAGAATTCTCCACTGGCAACATAGTATCTGTGACTATTTGTTCTCCATACGATTGCATATACCTCTGATCCAGCGTACTAAAAATTTGTCCCAGCATATTGAGCCCAATCATAAGACCAACGAGCAAACCAAGATACCATCCAAGAGAATATTTCATACAACTTTTATTTACGAACTACTGAGCGCAAGCTGTCCGCATGCCGCAGCGATATCATCCCCCATGGTCTTGCGTTCTGTCACGTTGATATCATGATCACGAAGAATTTGTTTGAAGGCATCGATACGCACACGCTCGGTACGAGTAAAAGTTTTGCCAAGCACAGGGTTGTATGGGATGACATTTACTTTTGCCACTGCCGTTTTTACAATATAGCTCGCAAGTTCACGCGCCAATGCAGGCGTGTCATTGACATGAGAGATGAGGGTATATTCAAATGTAAGATGATGGCGGCGATTGCCGAGCAATTGCTGATAGCGATGGGACCAGGCAGCAAGTTTTTTGATAAAATCTGGTACTGTCGTTGGTACAATTTCTTCACGGCGTTCTTGATTTGCACTATGGAGTGAAATCGTGATACGCACTGGTGGCCACTCTGGATCTGAAAGCAACTTTTCCATTTGCGTGAGCACGCCCACCGTCGATACCATGATTTTTGTTGGTCCAAGATCTGTATACGTGAGCCATGTATGAATTGCTTGTTTTACATTTTCATAATTTGCCATCGGCTCTCCCATGCCCATGAACACAATATTGGAAATACGTTGTGGCAGTTCAGGTTTTGTCTGTAAAAATTCTCGCCAAAAACGATATTGATCCATGATCTCATCACTGTGCATGCTGCGCTTGAGTCCCATCGTGCCGGTCGCGCAAAAGGTACATTTCATGGCACACCCAATCTGACTCGACACACAGATCGTCCACTGCCCTTTCCTATTTGCCATGAGGACTGATTCAAAATTTTTGTCGTCGGCAGTTTTCAGCACAGCCTTGTACGTATCTTCTAGTTTACTTTCAAACATCTCTACAAGTGCAATACTCATCCAAGGGATATGTTCTGACAATGTCGTCCGCATGGCGAGTGGGAGTGTGGTCACGTCCTGCCAAGAAGAAACAGTGATATCAAAAAGCGCCTTGTTGATTTGATCAAAACGAAATTTTGGAACATTTCCAAGAAGCTCGGTAATTGTTTCAGCGCGGCTTTTATACATACTGAAGGCTAACTTCCAGATTTACTATCTCTATTTCCCATACTCCGCTGTCGAGAGGCACCTTTTGTACTGTTTTTTTTTGCACGCATGCCACTATGTCCATACGATTTTGTATATTGGCTGGTATCATAAGGCACCGGCGCAGTATCAGAAGACGTGCCGTTTTGTTTTTTCATGTGTTTGAGGACTTTGTGGAGCATAGCGGTTCAGGATAGAAAGGAGTTGAAGACTATATCACAGAAAAAGAAACCTTGCAAGATAGCGACCACACAGAGATTCTACACTTTCTTTTTGAAAATTGAATGTATTAAAACCGAACCGTTTGGTGAGGCGACAACATCTTTACTTTGCCAAACTAAATCGAAATCATCACCCAAAAAATTGTTAAGCACCTCCTGATTGAAGAAATGATCGTACGTCCAGTACCCACTAGCATCCATGACTTTATTCCACAGTCTACCTTCTTTTTTTGGATCAAATCCTTTTTTTTCAGAATCATCAGAAAAAGCCCCCAGATAATACAATCCATTTGGCTTCAATACTCGTAGTAGCCCTTTCTTATACGCAGTCCAATTTTCTTCAGGAATGTGATGAAGCAATCCTCTGTCAAATATAGCATCAAATTGCAGGTCATCGTAGGGATAATCGAGGGCATTGCCAACAATAAATTGGGCAGACATTCCAGCTTTATTTGCTTTTTGTCTTGCTTTTTCTATGGCTAACGGAGATCCATCAATTCCGTACACATCATAACCTTGTTCTGAAAAATAAATGGAAGCCCAGCCATCTCCACAGCCCATATCCAATAGTGAACCTTTTGGAGTTTGTTCATGAACCAACTCTGCAAATTTCTTAACTTCAACAGGGATATCTGTTCTTGCCCAAGGGGTGTTATCATCTTGATATTTTGCATCAAATCTTTTGACAATTTGCTCAATAAGTTTCATATAATGGTAGTTTATCAGCCGGCTCCATAGTCCCGCAGGGCTGTGGAGCCAAACTGCCACAATAGCTATATCGATAGTACCCCTTCTCCTTGAACTCGTCAATCAAAAAATCAGCGTATATAGCTGATTTTCTAAAACTCTCCCCACTCAACCATTCTCAAACACTTTGTTTCATTGCCATCTTGTTTTGTCAGATTATTTTATCGTTGTTCTTACTTTTTTTTCTTTTGTGACTGTCAAATACTCATTCCAGTTCAGATGCATTTTCATATCTAGGATATATTTTGACGTATAATCAATATATTTTTTCATTCTCCATGCAGGCATATCCTGGTAGGGCTTTACCACCTTGCGACAATTTTTTGCTTTGCAAACACACGTCATATGCCACAAGGGATATGTTTCGCTTAGGGCATAATCGATAGTCACCTCTTCGCCTTTCTTCAGATCTCTCATAGCAACAATTCTATTTTTACCTTTTACTCCTGCCGTTGGACTACAGCAATGGTTCAAATATTCGCCTGCTGAGCCTTTGCGTGGCACAATCCATTTGGCATACCCACATTGTAGAGCATTGGGGTGATACCACCAATATCCCGAGGTGAAAGTAATTTCTTTTCCAGAAAAAATAAAGATCGTTTCATCTTTTTTTATATCTCGAGTGAGGAAAATTCCTCTCCCTTGAATACCTGATGTATCAATACGATATTTTTTCATAGAAAAAATTGCAATAAGCATGATTTGTCCAGGAATAGACCAATACTATCATATCATGTGTGTTCTATTCAGCCGGCTTCAATATATACACCGATAGTACCTTTTCCGTCCAATCTCGTCAAACAAAAAATCAGCGTATATCGCTGATTTTTTTTGCTCCGAGGACAGGATTCGAACCTGTGACATCAGCGTTAACAGCGCTGCGTTCTACCACTGAACTACCTCGGAATATAAATAAAATAAAAAATTTACAATTCCAAATTTCTAATAAAATGCCAAAAATATTTGAAATTGTATTAAGAATTGGAAATTAGAAATTGAAAACGTCCCTTTCGGGACGTAGCAATTTCATTGTGGTACATGAAACCTACATCCCGATGGGCGTATTCAGATTATTATTGTTATTTCGGGTATATTTCATAGTAAAAGTACTATACTGGACATTCAAAAATTCGTCAAGCAGATGCTACACTTCTCTATACGCGACGTAGCCATCTTCGAGATTCATGAGATTGGTATACCCCATCATCTGCATCACGGTCACAGCCATGAGACTTCTGCCACCCGTCGCACAGTACACCACAATTCGAGTATCTTTGTCTGGAATGACATTCTCGATCTCTGTCTGAACAGCACTCACAGAAAGTTGCACCGACCCATCGATATGTCCCCCATCCCATTCAGATTTTGTTCGGACATCAAGAAGAAAAAATTCTTCTCCATTTTTTTCCATCTCTTTAAATTCTTCTACAGATATATTTTTCATAGCATGTTTTATAGGTCGCCAATATACCTGATTTACACATATCTCGCAACGTGGATAACTTACTAGTGCTTTCCGTAAAAAAACATCTCGTCGATAAGACGAGATGCGTACTATACATATTAACTATGTGATGTACTCTTACCATCTTCTGCACGACGCCGACGGCGTGCATCGCGTTGTGCTTTATCACTATATCCTATTGGTTTGTTTGGATTACGAGGTGGTTTTGTATTGTTACCTACATGATCAGGTGTGTGCAACATATGTGAGGCCGTACCAAGAGGGTCAGATGATCCTCGCATAGCTTCCGATACAGTGTTCATTTCTTGAACAAGTGCGGTTCCTGCACGAGATTCTTCTCGTCGAGTATTCGCAAGAAATCTTCTTTCTGCAGCCAATGCATCTGTTTCAGAGACTTCATGAACTCCCGGTGGCAAATCAGTAGCTGTTTCTTCACCAGGTGGTTCTTCTCCTGCATAAAGTTCCCCATCAAAAACACCTTCTGACATTGTTCGTCGTTCCATATAATATATATTTATCGAATCCCAACAAGTTTTCTCACTTCTTCCATTGTCTTATTCGCCACTTCACTTGCTCGATGTGCACCATCGATGAGAATATCTGCAATTTCATTGTGATTGTCGAGAAGTTCTTTTCTGCGTGTTCGGAATGATGCAAAATGTGTGCTGATTGCATCGCCAACTGCTTTTTTCAAATCGCCGTATCGAATTGATCCATCTTTTTCTGCTGCGACAAATGCCTGGTGCGATGATTCAGATCCGAAGTGTTGCAAAAGCAATAGCAAATTCTCTACACCTGGTGATCCTTCTCCACCTTCTGTTGCAGTCACTGCTTTTTTTAATTTCTTTTCTATCACGGCGGGCTCGTCTGCCAGCTCAATCACATGCCCCAGTCCTTTGCTCTTACTCATCTTGATTGTCGGCTCGAGCAAACTCTTGATACGAGGTGTTTTTGTCAGTAGTGCTTTTGGTTCTGCAAAAAATTCTCCGTACCGTTTGTTAAATTTCTTTGCAATGTCGCGCGTGAGTTCGAGATGTTGTATCTGATCATCGCCGACCGGCACGGCTTCCGGCTTGTAAAGCAAAATATCTGCTGCCATGAGCGCTGGATATGTGAGCAGGCCTGCATTAATATTTTTTTCTTGTGATACGGATTTGTCTTTAAATTGTGTCATCCGTTCGAGCTCTGCAACAGGCGTCACACAGTTGAAAATCCACGCAAGCTCAGTATGCGCAGGTACATGAGACTGGACAAACAATGTCGACTTCTCTGGATCTATCCCTGCTGCCAGAATTTCCGCTGCTGTGCGTGTAATCTGTTCTCGACGATCATCTGCCTTCATGTCACTCGTGAGAGAATGGAGGTCTGCAATAAAAAAATAACAATCGTACTTGCCGCTGTTCTGAAGTTCTACCCAGTGCTTCAATGCCCCCAGATAGTTTCCTACATGGAGATTCCCTGTCGGCTGGATGCCGGATAACATGATTTGTTTTTTCATATACCTACGTGATTGTAAATTATCTTTTTATAGGTCTATTTAATCCAAGTTCTCCTTCAGGTGATTCCACACCTTTCAACAATGTTTCTCTTATTTCTCTATTCAACTCACCTGCAACACGCCTCCCAGCTTCTATCCGTTGGATATCATTCTCTAATGTTCCATCCATTAACTCATGTTCACGAAAAACTTTTTCAGCTTCTTCTTCAAGTCCTTCCATCAAATCTGGGAGATCTCTATCTGCAGTAGCTACGGCTTGTTCATATTCTTGAATTATCTGTTCACTCAATATACGAAAACCATTACCACCGTCTCCTTCAGTATGACTCTCAATAGCCCCACGTATAGCACCTTCGAGACGAACATTTTCTGGACCTATTTTTTCCATACGCCCACGAAAATGTCGAATCAACTCACCTGCGATTTTACCTTGCGTATATTCATCTTCTCTTTGAATTTTTTTCACTATCTTATGTGCTTCTTTATTACAGAGATGCCGCATATGAACTAACACAGTCTCTCGTAATAAAAAAGCAATCTCTGCTTCTGTTTTTCCTTGCTTTAAAAATTCTTTTTGTTTCTTTCCCAATATTTTTGTCATTTTTTTTCTAAATCCTTCATCTTTTATTTTTTCTAAATACAATGCCTCTGCAATTTCTCTCTGTATATCTGCTCTGATTTGTTTCCTCGTTGTATCTGGATCAGTACTATCTAAATATAACCCTTCTGGGAAGACTGCCTCAAAATCTAATTGAACCTCTCTGTCATCCATATAACGATACATCCTTCAATTATGTAAGTAACAGTACTGTAGCAAAATTTATCGTGTATGTGAAGATATGGTAGTGGCGGAGGGCGAAGTCTAGGTGACTCCGCCCTCCGCCTACAGTCATCAGTCGACCGTTCAGCTTCTGCCGCTGTGCGACAACGACGCGTTTCCGCGTACGCAATCGAATAACGTGACAGAACACGTATGTGCCGGTCTTCCTAGTGTATGGTCGCACCACCGACCTCCAAGAAGGTCAGCAACGTAGGGCTACCGACCAACCAGTCGACGAAGCCAGACCATGACTTGAAGACAACAGCGTCTTCGACGAACTCATGAGCAGAAGTCAGGGCGGAGAGTTGCAATCTTCCCCAGAAACCCTGCGGCTTCACCAACTCGTACACTGCACCGGCTTCGCCGGACGTCTGTGGAATGTGAGCGAGCCTGAGCTTTGCCCACTCCTCGGTGTCCGAGCCTGAAACGAGAATACCTACAGGCTTCTTGAGCAATGGCCTCGAGATATCTGGATAACAGTCGCACCAGAGCACCACTGCGTTTCGCCCCACGGAAGGTTGCACTGCACGGATCACCAGAGATGCCGATGAAATTCGCCGTTCCCCCTCACGTTTGATTTCGAACCTGCACCACCGCGCCATCTCCACTCGCGAGTGGTCCCCATAGACATGAACCGGACTTACCTGCACAATAGAAAGAACCATGTGTCATCCCTCCTGATTACTGACACAAGATATGTTCCCTCGTTACACCATATCTTGTACCAACAAAAAACTGCCCTTCTGAGCAGTTTTTGAATGTTTTGTGATACCAAACAAACTACTCAGGAAATAGGCAGAGTATAAAACCAGAAAAAGTAGCTTGTTCGTGAAATAGTCATATATGTTTTGTATGAATCTAGACTACACTGGATAGTGAATGAGGTCAAATACGTGTGGGGATAAACATCATACCTGTTCATTGATATCAATCACAATCCCAGCACGTCCATCATCCTTCCCTTTTTCTCTTGTAGGCTGTCCAGTCTCAATATCCACTTCAACAATTGAAGGAGTTTCTTCCTCTTCTTCCAAATGAGGGGGACGCCTTCTACAGTCGGGTGCTTCTATCTGCAATGGAATACCTACTTCCGGCATAGTAAATTTGTTAATTGTTAATTGCTAATTGTTTATTGTGCTTACACTTCTATCACAACAGGGAGAATCATCGGACGCTTTTGTGTCTTGGTAAACACAAATTGTCCAATTTTGTCTCGAATATCATTGCGGATCTGATTGGTATCTGCCCAGGTCTTTGGATCAGAAACTACAATCATTTTCTTCACTTTATGGCGGATGTCTTCAATCAAATCCTTATTATCTTTCAGGAAGACAAACCCTCGTGAAATAATATCTGGATTTTGGATCAGCTTGCCTGTCTTTGTGTGCACCGTTGCGATCACAACTAGCATACCATCTTCGGCAAGCACTTGTCGATCGCGAAGCACGACATTTTGTGAATCACTAATGCCAAGCCCATCGACAAACACATAGTCACTATTTGCTTTTTCTTTGAGCACTTTCAATCCGTTCTTATCTATTTCTATGATAGACCCATTGTCTGGGACGATCGTCTTATTTTCTGGATACCCATGTTTTATGGCAAGACGCTGTGCTTCTTTGAGGAAGAAGTGATTGCCATAGACTGGCATAAAGTAATCTGGCTTGACCTGATCAATCATGTCCACAATATCGCGGCGTGTCCCGTGTCCACTGATATGGACGTCCATGAGATCTCCGTGAATCACATTGTCAGATTGTCGATAAATATTATCTTTGAGACGCTGGATAGACCGTTCATTGCCAGGAATGACAGAAGATGAAAACACAACCGTATCTTTTTTTCGAAGTTTTACGCTGCGATGATTTCCACTGGAAATGCGATTGAGCACTGCATTTTCTTCTCCTTGTGCTCCGGTACAGACGATAACCACTTTATTTTCAGGATAATCGTCTGTTGTATGCACGTCAATAAGTGTTTCCTTAGCAGGTTTCACGTACCCGAGTTCACGCGCAATCTCTATATTTTTTTTCATGCTATACCCATCGAGCGCTACTTTTTTGCCCAGTTTATTTGCCGCTTCGATCAGCCACTTGACACGTTCAACTTGAGAAGAAAATGTTGCAATAATGATTCGTCCCTCAGCATCTTTCAAAAGATTGTACAAATTTTCATACAATTCTTCATGCGTTGCATGACGACCTTCCTTCAATGCACCCAAACTTTCAAGCATGAGAACACTAGGACGTTTTTCATTGGCAAGTTGATGGAAATGGACATGTGTCTGGTCATTGGCATCGCGCTCCATTGTCCAATCTCCTGGATGAAGGGCAGATCCTACAGGGGTCTCAATGATCGTCCCCATAGCATCCATAATAGAGTGTTCTACCTGAAAAAACCCAAGACGAATCTTTCCAAGACGAATACGATCATTGATAGATTTTACCGTAATCGTTTTCAATTTTTTTGCACTTCCTTTTTTATAATCCTCGACACGATCTTTGATCATGGCAAGTGTCAATGGCATACCAATTACAGTTGGATACCCGAGCTTTTCCAAAAGAATGGGTGCAGCACCAATATGGTCAAGGTGACCATGACTGAAGGCAACAGCTCTAATATTCTTTTGCTTTTTTTCGAGATAACTAATGTTTGGCACGATATAGTCGATACCCGGCATGTCGTCTTCTGGAAATTGCAATCCCATATCAAGGATCACAATATCATCTTCGTATTCGTAGATGACCATGTTACGTCCGACTTCTTCTTGTCCACCAATGGGGATAATACGAAATGTTCCTTTTGCCAAAAGCGGAATTTTTTGATTCTGCGCAGCTCCATTTGTCTGATAAGGGCTACTGCTTTTTCCGCGAGCTTGGTGCGATTGAGATGATCCCCCTTTGGTATGTTGCTGCGTGTTACTTCTCTTTTCAGCAGAAGAGGCAGACACAGGATATGATGTATGTTCTGTTGGTGTTCTTTTTCCAGAATTTCTCCGAACAGAAGTCCGGGATTGAGGGCGTGAGTACGTCTGGCCACCCGAAGATGTCTGAGGGTGACTCCGATGTCCGGTCTGCTGAGACCGCGGTTGTGTTGGTGTCATAAATAAATAAGAAATGGCACAGTCGACAGCTCTGTCAACGTGTCTGTATAAAAAGACATACACATGCATACCAACGTGACGGTATGCCAGTGAAGAAGATGTGTATATATTTGTGCCGAAAGAGGGACTCGAACCCTCACACTCTTGCGAGTACATGCACCTGAAGCATGCGTGTATACCAGTTTCACCACTTCGGCGTGGGCCTGTTCAAAAAAATGACTGTATGCAGAGGAAGAATAGAAGTACTTCACTCTATCATAGTATGGTACTCTTGTCAAGATCCTGCGTGTGTATTCCAGACTTTTTTTGTTTTCATATACCAAGATTCTATGCCATTAAATCTGTCAGCTGGATGTGAAATTCTCACAACACGGAAACCCAGTATGTCATTATGAAGTGCATAGGTATACGTTGGCATGTAGAGAAAAACAGCGGGCACATCAGCCAAGAGCAAATCTTGAAATTCTTTGTACTTAGCGCTTTCTTGCTCAGGATCGGATGTTTCTCTTGCTTCTTCAAGCACCGTATCAACACTGCGATTTACATATGCACTCAAATTAAGTCCTGGAAAATCAATTTGGCTCGAATGCCAAAAGGGGTATTGATCAGGGTCTTCTCCAACAATCATTCCATAGAGGAGCACATCATAATTCCGCTCTTTCAATACTTGTTTTGGAATATCTTTTGGTGGTACGAGAGTAATCTTTGTGGTAATACCAAGCTCTTGCCACATACCTGCAATCAGATGTACCGCATGGCTATACTCTGTCGTATCACTGGTGACAAGCATCAAACTCACAATATCACCATCATCATCTACTCGATAAAATGGCTGGGCCGGATCAATACGTGTATCCAGAGCTTCATTGATCTGCACGAGAATGTCTTCCGGGACAACGACCTCTTCATCTGATGTGTCTGCGGTGATGCCCCCTTCTCCTTCTTCCGCTGTTGACGAGGCAACGTCAAGGGACTCTTTATATCGTCCAATTTCTTCTTCAAGTAGTTGTGCTCGATAATCATCGACACTGAGTCGATCATATACCGCGTCGAGAGTCTCGTTTGCAGCAGCAGTATCACAGCGCTCTGTCTTTCTCTCACGATCATAGCCAGGAAATTCTGGCAACACAGGACTATGGATAATTTCTCCTTCATTATCAAGTGTTTCTCTGAGGATTCGTTCTTTATCTATACTACAGGTAAGTGCCTTGCGCAAATCCAATGCTTCAAGCACAGGGTTATGCGTTTGGTTATACATAAGTGCCGTGTACTGAGGCAATTGCAATGTCTTCAGTACAATATTTTTTCGAGCAATTTGACTCCTCAGATCATAGGGCACAAAATGCAGCCCATCGACTTTCTTTTCTCGAAGATCTTGGATTGCTCCACCAGGACCTGCATACGCGCTATAAAACGCAAACACAAATTCTTCGATATACGGTGCTTGGCGATACCACTCTTCAAATCGAGTGAGTTCATATCGCACAATTCGTCCACTTTCATCTTTTACTAATTTAGAAAACTTGTAGGGCCCAGTGCCAATTGGCTGAATATTCTTCTGAGACAATCTCATTTGATCAATTGGCGTATCAAACCAAAGATGTTCTGGCAAGATACCAACTGTCAAACTGGACAAAAACGCAGGAAAAGCTTCTGGTAAAGTAAACCGCACGGTATAGTCATCCACCTTTTCTACCAAGACACCTTGAAAACTCACCAAAAGCGGACTGTTGATAGCAGGGTTTTGGAGAGCCTCTATCGTAAACACCACATCGTCCGCAGTAAAAGGTTCACCATCATGCCATGTAGCATTCTCCCTCAAATGAAATGTATACACCAACCCATCCTCACTTTTTTCCGGTGGTTGAGTAGCCAAATCCGGTACTAATCCATGTTCAGTATTATGTCGCATCAGCCCAGAATAGACAAGCCGAGAAATATCCACATCAGTATCATTTGTAGGGGCAAAGAGTGGATTGATATGCTGTGGCGCCCCGATGACCGCTTCGATGTATCGTCCGCCAACGGCAGGAACGGTCATGAGCTGTGAAGAAAACATATCATACCCAAACCACACAAGTGATCCAAGCAAGACTATGCCGGCAACACCAAATAATCGTTTTTCTCGTAGCGTCAAAAGCCCTGGCAACCGTGCCCACTGTCTCGCAGATGGAATGCGTTTCCCTCTCAGCGACCGGATCAACTGGACATCATGATCATGAGAAACCAGTGGTGAGACACCTTTTGAGCGCCCTACTCGTTTTTGGAGGGTCTTGAGAGCGTTTTTCAAAAATGAAATAATACGCACATGGACACGAGGACAGCATCACGCCACAAACACAGTGACGTGATTAGAGAATGACAAGCGCGAGAGAGATAAGAAAAAAGGCAAAAGAGATGCCAATTGTTGCACGAAAAAGAACAAGGTCACTCCCTCGACGAGTTGATTCAACACCACCACCGCCACCAAAGGCAGCGCCAAGACCGGCACCTTTTTGCTGTAGTAGCACAACAAGAATAAGGAGTACCCCCAAAATCATTTGAACGATAGTAAGTATAGTTTGCATATACAACAAGAGTATACGTAGATAATAACAAAAATTCAAGAGTGCCCAGAGATGATAGCATGCGAGAACAGAGTTGTCAATCGCCGCAACCCAGGTTGTCCTTGACAACTCCCGGTCTCCATGATATAGTCCTGCCACGAAATTTCCACGAAAATCTCGAGGTAATCGAGACTCATGGACAAGCGATTGAGACTATTTCCAACATCATTATCAGTCTAAATCGCTCTAATAGTAGTGTAATCAAAGATATGAAATCAGACATTCATCCAGACGTGCATCCAGTGGTCTTCGTAGACACTTCATGTGGTGCAGAATTTATCACCAGATCCACACTTTCATCAAAAGAAACGCGTGATATTGGTGGCGTATCACATTTTGTGATCAACATCGAAATTTCTAGCGCATCACATCCATTCTTCACAGGAGAAGAACGCTTTGTCGACACGACAGGACGCGTTGACAAATTTAAAGAAAAAATGGATCGTGTGGAAGCAGCAGCAAAGGAACGAAAAGGAAAGAAAGCAAAACGTGACGCAAAAGTTGCATTGAAAAAAGAAGCTGAGAAGAAAGCAAAACCTGCAAAAAAAGAAAAGCCTGCGGTTGAAGCGCCAGTGGAAACACCAGTAGTTGAAGAGGCACCGACGCTTGAAGCACCTGCAGATGACGCAACAGAAAAATAGCTACACAAAAATAAAAGCAGGCCATTCTTCGGTCTGTTTTTATTTATAAAAATGCCGTATCCTATACCCAAATTCCCAGTACCCAGTTCCAAGCCCCCATTATATATGAAACAAAAATACATCGACCTCAAAACTGAATTCACCTCGCTCGAACAACAACTCCAAGACCCTGCTGTGCTTGGTGATACAGAAAAACTTGCCGCGGTTTCTCAACGCTATAGTGAAATAAAAGAAACAATTGACAGCATCATCCAGCTCGAAGCAATCGAAAGCTCAATAGCTGAGACTCAGGCCATGATCGCATCTGAACAAGACGATGAAATGAAAACCATGGCAGAGGAAGAACTCATATCTCTTGCACAACAAAGAGAACAATTGGAAATTGCGCTGACAAAACTGACACGTCCCACCGACCCAATGGACAAAAACAATGTTATTATGGAAATCCGCGCTGGCGCGGGTGGAGACGAAGCCGCACAGTTTGCCGCAGATCTATTGCGTATGTACACGCGTTATGCAGAGAGACGCAAATGGAAAGTTGAACTCCTCGATGAAAGTCAAACAGAGCAAGGTGGATACAAAGAAGTGATCGTCGCCATAAAAGGAACACATGTCTATCGAGAAATGAAATATGAAATGGGTGTCCACCGTGTCCAGCGTGTACCAGAAACGGAAAAACAAGGACGCATTCACACCTCCACTGCCAGTGTTGCGGTACTCCCAGAAGTAGAAGAAAAAGATATTCACATCAACCCCGCAGACATCCGCGTTGATACGTACTGTGCGGGAGGAAACGGTGGACAAAGCGTGAATACTACCTACTCAGCGGTTCGTATGACACACATCCCAACAGGAATCGTCGCACAATGCCAAGATGAAAAATCCCAAATAAAAAATCGTGCGAGTGCCATGAAAGTTCTCATGGCACGTATCTATGAAGCAGAGGAAGCAAAACGAAAAGCAGTAGAAGATGAAAAACGAAAAAATCAGATCGGTACAGGAGACCGTAGTGAAAAAATCCGCACCTACAACTATCCGCAAGACCGCATCACCGATCACCGCATCAAAGAAAACTGGAACAATATCCCAACAATTCTTGATGGTGATCTTGGTGACATTATAGAAAAACTCACTGCTGCTGATTATGCTGAGATGGATGGAGAATAACAGGTTTCCTCCCCTGTCATATTCACGCACTATGCAACGTACAATTTCCTATCTTCTTCAAGTTGCGTCGACACTCATCGACCGTCTCGATGCCGAACTTCTCCTCGCACACGTGCTCGACAAACCACGTGAATTTTTGATTGCACATGATGATGAAAAAATTGGCATTGTAGCAACGTGGCAATTTAGGAAACTGGTAAAAAAAAGAAAGAACGGCATCCCACTCGCCTATCTTACAGGACACAAAGAATTCTTTGGTCTCGATTTTTTTGTCAATAAACACACGCTGGTTCCAAGACCTGATACTGAATTAATGGTTGAAGAAGTACTTCAAGAAATCAAAAAAACAAGAAATCAAGAAATCACTCTCATTGATATAGGAACCGGTTCTGGATGTATACCCATCGCAATAGCAACATCAATAAAACAATATAACAATATAACAATTTTTGCTGCAGATATCTCGAAAAAAGCACTAAAAATTGCAAAGAAAAACGCAAACAAACATAACATCGACATTACATTCAAACACGGCAACCTTCTCGCACCTCTACATTCTACATTCTGCATTCTACATTCTGAAATCATCATCACAGCCAACCTCCCCTACCTCACCCAAACCCAATTTGATGAAGAGCCATCTATTCAACACGAACCTCACTCCGCGCTCGTCGCAGATAAACAAGGACTCGCACTTTACGAAGAACTTCTCGAGCAAATAAAAACCTATCACCTAACACCTATAACCTACTTGGAAATCGATCCCACGCAAACGTCTCAAATTTCTGCAATCATTACACGCATCTTTCCACATGCAACAATCGAGATAAAAAAAGATCTTTCTGGAAAAGATCGTGTAGTTACCATTATATTCTAGACGTAGCCTAAAAAAGAAAAGCCCACGACGCAAAGGATGAACCAAATGCGTGTGGGCAATCACAGTGACGGACGAGTCTGATATCAGCGCAGAAGAAACTCCTGCTGGAGGATTTCCGCGACTCTCGCCCCGGCCCGAGCAGCAGACTGGCTCATTCTCCATTTGGCTCCGTCTGAATCTGCAGAGAGCCCGTCGAGCTCCTCACTGAGAATGCGTTCAATCCGTTCCAGGATTTCCGGTGAACTGACCTGAACACGATACGTCACCACAACACCTTTTCCCACACGGAGAAGCTGAATCAGGGTTGTATCCGTTCTGATCTCGAGGCTGTTTGTGCTTGGACCGCTCGCCATGTGTCACCTCCTTGACCGCAACATTGAGACATACAATATCAAAAATCATACTGCCGGTCAATATCGTTATGAAACTCCTATTTTTGAGCCTATCTAGTGATCAGCGGTATGAACATCGTTCCTCGTGATCTAACGTGCACAGTGTCCCGTTTATCACGCAGTATTCTTCATGATATATACTGAGAAACTTCACAATGGTACACGCAAAAACATACTCTTATGAGAGTATGTTTTTGCGTTTGGCAGAGTGTTTTTACTCAGACGTAACACCCCCGGTTTGATTCATCACCACAATCCAAATCTTTCCAGCCTTGAACTCGATAGGATGTCCTTCTTCATCAAAATCATAAAACTTTGTCCTCTCTATTCTCGAGGGCTTTCGCCACTCTCCTTCTACTTTAAATCCATTGCGAAACACAAGAGCCTCACCACTACCTATCGTATCCATGCCAAGCCGTCCGACGCCGTCAAGAACGGTAGTATGAACATATTGGATGATAAGCGTGTCAGCCACGACCGGCTCGCTGGTCTGTGGATCAGTGACAAGATCGCCAAATTCATACCGTTCATACTGCTCGGTCGAGGTGTTGTAGTGCCACGTGGCTTCGTATGTCTTGCCGGCAAACGTGGTCGTAATCTCATTCACACACTGTTCCGTACACGTGTCCCATGGACGAAATTTCCATTGCCCGGTAAGGTGGCTATCGACAGGGTCCTGCATGTCTTGGTAATCGCTCAAAGCCGCGCTCCATAATTTTTGTGATGTATAAACATTGTGCGGCGCATAGCGTGCATTGTCACGCCAATAATACCACCCACGATAAAATTCATTGAGGTCAAAAAGATCATATGACACAATCTTATCGAGTGCGTCTGGCGAGCCACCCACATGCATATACATCGTGCTGGGATATTCGCTCAGCCAATCAAGAAAATACGGTCGCGCGCTTCGTACGGGTCCTACTTTTTCTACATCAGTATCTTCTGGAAACAATGCAAAAAATCGATTGTAATTTCCTTCGACTGGCGCTTCATACACGACTGATGCGCGTGTGAGTCCTGAGACAGGTCGTGCTTCAAAATGATTTTCTATCATAATACCTACGAGTGCAGGATCTTGCTTCAGTATTGAGTCAACACACACCCCGTCGAGGAATCGCATAAACGAACATACGACGTCCGTTTCTGTATCAACGACGATATCGCCGTCCATGAGGACTTCATCAGTATATGAGGGATCTTGCCCATATATGACTGAGATAATCAGCAATATTCCTCCCAAAAGAAAACAAGCACCTGCGATGAGATACAGAGTGTGAATGTTTTGAAAAAATTGTTTGAGCTTTTCCATAATAGGACAATCATAACAAATTTTTACAGAAGAAAAAAGACCCACCAGGGTGGATCTTTTTTTGTATTGGGGAGAAGTATATTAGGCTTTCTTCTCGTCGGCTTTCTCAGCAGCAGCAGCCTCTTCAGCTTTCTTCTTTTCGTCCACTTCCACCGCAGTGACATCACCTACCTGGCTGGTTTCCATTGCTTTGAGTTGGTCCTCTGACAATGGTGCAGATACTTTGGCAACGAGTTCGTCAGCATCTTCGACGATAGTGATACCTGCTGGAATTGCTAGATCTTTGATATGAATCGCATCTTCAAATGTAGCAAGTGCACTGATATCAACATCGATATGATTCACCAAATCTTTTGGAAGACAGGTCACGTCCACGGTATCTCGCTGCTCGATCAGTGTTCCACCGAGTGCTTTTACTGCAGCCGCTTCACCGACAAAATGAAGTTCAATGGTGGCATGCATTTCCACATTCATATTGATCTGTCGAAAATCGACGTGGATGAATCGATCTTTGATCGAATCATATTGCACATCTTGCACCAATACTTTTGTTGATTGACCACCTTCAACAGTAAAATCAATCAAACTTGATTCTCCTGCATCTGCATAAAGTTTATCAAAGACATGTGCGTCTACACTGACTGACACAGGTTCCATGCCTGCCCCATAGACAATCGCAGGAATACGACCAGCGTCGCGCACGTCTTGTGCATGTCCTGCTTCACGTTTTTGTACAATAAGTTCAAATGTCATACGTACTCACTCTTGAATTACAAATAAATGTTCTATTGGTTTTTTGTATAAAGATTCTCTCGACAACAGCGTATGAAAGGAGAGTATTTCATCTTCGTGTATCGGCTCTGTATCGAGGACACGTTCAGCATCGAGTGCAGAGAGATCAGTGGCCATCCCAACTGAAGTCATCCCCATCTGCGAAACAGCAAATAAAGATAAAATCGCATGTGCACATTCTCCACATGTCAGATGCAAGAGATGCACATTATCATACGTATCCACGATACGGATATCTGTCGTTTGGAAGGTGGTCTGGCACAAAGGACAGTCTTTCAGAAGCTTGAGCCCCTGAAATTGCGTGTCCCGTTCATCGTGTGCTTGTGATTTTCTCCCCATATACGAAGCGAAAAGAATATAGCATAAGTATACCGGACCGTCAAGAGGATGTACAGGGTGCCAGTCCCGCAACGGAGCAGAATAGGCAGAGTAGGCTTTGTAAGCCCTTTGCTTACTCTGCCTATTCTGCCTACTCTGCGTATTACGCGTGCGACCGTGCAATCGAGAGGGCAATTCCAATCAAAAAGAAATTGATCACGAGCGACGACCCTCCGTAGCTCAAAAAAGGCAAGGTGACTCCAGTGACAGGCAAGACGCCAGTTGCTGCCCCAACATTTACCACTACCTGTGTAAAAAAGAGGATAGCAATACCCAGAAGAACAAACACTGAAAAATCATCCCGACACCGTCGAGTCAACAAAATAATACGCCAAATAAGCAAGCTATAGAGCAAAAATACACCGAGTACTGCCACCAATCCTAATTCCTCAGCAATCACCGCAAAAATAAAATCAGTCTGAGCTTCTGGCAAAAAATGAAGCTGGCTCTGTGAACCAAAGCCGAGTCCGCGTCCAAACATATTTCCAGCACCTATCGCAATCACAGACTGCGACACATTATACCCAGCACCGAGTGGATCAGATGCCGGGTCGAGGAACGTCACGAGACGTGCTTTTTGATATGGTTGAAACAAAAAAAACCAACCTATCAAAAATGCCCCAACACCGAGAAGTAACAGAAATGCAATATATCTTTTTTTTGTATTACTAAAAAGGAGCAGACCAAACCAAATAGAAAGCAAAATCAACGCAGACCCAAGGTCTGGCTGGAGCAAGATAAGTCCCACATATATCCCAACAATGACAATAGTCGACAAGACAAACTGCCACTTATGGTACTGTCTGCCATGACGATAAAAAATCCATGCCAAAAACAATATCAAGGATACCTTTGCAAGCTCTGCAGGTTGGAGTGAAAACCCAAATATACGAAACCACCCCGTCGTGCCACGAATCGTTGCTCCGAAAAATAACACCCCCACCAGGAGAAGCAATACTCCCACATACGCAATACGAGAAAATGATTGATAAAAAACACTATGCACACTCGCCGCCACGATGAGTGCCACAAGTCCTATTATAAACGCAATCGTTTGCACAGGAAAATAAATAAGGGTATCTCCTTTTGAAAGATCGACACTATAAATAGCAGCCAAACCAATGCTCGACAAAAGCAGGACAACAATCACGAGTGTCCAATCATATCCACGGATGAGTCTAAAAAATTTTTCTATCATAAAAAAGACGTTCCTACCCTATCATAGAGAGAGAACTTCTTGCAATTTACTCCATAAATTCATCTTGATCAAAAAAATTGATCAATGGATAGAGACGCACACTATCTGCAAAAAAATCATCTCTAAAGATACGCAACTGTATTGGAACGGTGGTACTCGTCATAAACTGATCTATCTGTATTCGTGCTACCCCAACTCGTCGTTCTCCGTCTTGCAATGAAACGTAAAATGAAGGAGACCAATAACTAAATAGAGAATTATTCGTCACGGTAAAATCTAAACGATGTCCACCAAATACATCTTGACCGCCGTCATCAAACAAAACATCTTGCACCGTAAATATATTTCTCGAAGAAAGGTACTCAGGTACATCCGAGATCACATGTGGATCAATACGTTTCCATGTCACTTGTTCTACGTGAAAGGTACTATTTCTCGGTTGTCCAGAAAGAGTATGCCCCAAGACAGACAAAGGCTGCGTTGTCTGAGGGAGCAACGTCAGATATTCCACAGCTGTTTGCCCACCAGTATATTGAAAAAAATACGAAACCTCGGCAATCCATTGTTCATTTGGATTTGTGGCATCTATCACAAAATCATAGACATCTGTACCACTTTGAAATATTTGCAGTGTCCCGTATGTCACAATTTTTGCTCCATATCGTACATGCTGCGCTTCATAATTTTGAAATTCGTATGGCAACTGTTCCAATGTCTGAACATCTTGTGGGTATCCAACGCTTGCATAAAAAATCCACATGCCCACACCATACAAAAAAAGCACAAGCGCAATGCTGCCAAATGTCAGGACCAGTATTGCTTGTATCTTTTCTTTGTGAGAAATATACCACGTGGCAATACGCAAATCTCTACTTGAAAAACCTCCAATAGGATCTTCGTATCTTGCCAAGGGATTATCTTTTTTCTTTTTTCCAAACATACAATAGGAATCAGTAATCAGGCATCAGTAAACAGTACCTGATTACAACGCACGTAGTATAGCAATTTTTTTGCTTCTTGAAAAAGGACAAAAACCACCCTTGCCTAATACCCCTAAAAAGGCTATACTATTTCCATCGCATTTTATGAGTTCCTACATTCAATATTCTACATTCTGTATTCCAACGTATGCCAGAAAAGAAAAAATCAGCTCCAACCGCAACAAAAAAAGACGACAATAAAGGGGGCGAATATAGTGCAAATCAGATTACGGTCCTCGAAGGGCTCGAAGCCGTCCGCAAGCGTCCTGGGATGTATATCGGTTCTACTGGCCCACGTGGACTCCACCACATGATCTGGGAAGTCGTCGACAATTCGTTCGACGAAGCCATGGCAGGACACTGTGACACTATCACACTTCGCCTACTCCCAGACCACTGGATATCTGTCACAGACAATGGTCGTGGTATCCCTGTCGACATTCACCCAAAGAAAAAAATCAGTGCCCTCGAACTTGTCATGACCCAGCTCCACGCCGGAGGAAAATTTGGTGACGGAGGATATAAAGTATCCGGTGGTCTGCACGGTGTAGGTGTCTCTGTAGTCAATGCCCTCTCTACCGATGTCATCGCAACCGTCTATCGTGATGATAAAGAATGGGTGCAAGAATACAAACTCGGCAAACCAAAAGAAAAAGTAAAAGCCATTGGCAAAGCAAAAGGAACAGGTACGACCATTGCATTCCGCGCAGATGCGAGCATTTTTGAAACGATTGATTACAATTGGAAAACCATCATCGAACACCTCCGCCAACAAGCATATCTGACAAAAGGGGTCCGACTGATTATCAAAGATGAACGAACAGATGAAGAAAAAGAAGTAGATACCTCGTCATCAAAGATGAAAGGGACATCCTACCAATTTTATTTTGAAGGAGGCATAGCCAGCTACATCAAACACATCAATAAAAATCGCGAGCCAAAACACGAAAATGTGTTTTATGTGGAAAAACAAGTAGAGCATATCGCCGTCGAAGTCGCACTCCAATATACTGCCGACTACCAAGAATCATTGTTTGCCTTTGCAAACAATATCACCAATCCGGACGGCGGAACCCATGTGGCAGGATTTCGTGGCGCACTCACAAGAACACTCAATTCATACGCACGAAAAAAAGGTATTCTGAAAGAAAAAGATGCCAACCTTTCTGGTGAAGATGTGCGCGAAGGATTGACCGCCATTATCTCTGTAAAAATTCCAGACCCCCAATTTGAAGGACAAACAAAATCAAAACTCGGCAATCCAGATGTCAAAGCAGCCGTAGAAACCACCTTTGGTGAAGCGCTTGAAATTTTCATGGAAGAAAATCCAAAAGACGCCGAAGCCATTGTCGGGAAGTGTCTCCTCGCCGCACGTGCAAGAAATGCCGCACGCATCGCTCGAGAATCAGTCCTCCGAAAAGGCGCGCTCGAAGGATTTACTCTCCCTGGAAAACTGGCAGACTGCTCGAGTAGAAAAGCAGCAGACTCTGAGCTCTACATCGTAGAGGGAGATTCTGCAGGAGGATCAGCAAAGCAAGGACGCGACCGTCACACACAAGCAATTCTTCCACTCAGAGGAAAAGTCTTGAATGTCGAGCGTGCCCGTCTGGATAAAATTTTGACAAACAACGAATTGAAATCACTCATTATCGCGATGGGCACAAACATCGGCGAAATGTTTGAAATAGAAAAACTTCGCTATCATCGTATCATCATCATGACCGATGCAGACGTCGATGGTGCGCATATTCGCACACTTCTTCTCACTTTATTTTTCCGCTACTTTCCAGAACTTATCGCAGCCGGCCACATCTTCATTGCTCAGCCACCACTCTATAGTATAAAAAATGGCAAAGACATGAAGTGGTTTTATAATGAAGAAGTTCTTGGCAAGTATCTCGAAAAGCAAGGCATCAGCTCGAGTGATCTCGAAGTTGCCGAAGAAAACGAAGGCGATGAGGCAGGAGAAGCGGAAGAAGCACCTACAGCAAAATCAAAAGAAAAAAAAGGAAAATCAAAAATAAATATCCAACGATACAAGGGTCTTGGAGAAATGAATCCAGAGCAACTCTGGGAAACGACAATGAATCCGGAAAATCGTTTGCTCAAGCGTGTCACGATTGATGATGCAGAAAAAGCCAGCGAAGTCTTTGATATTCTCATGGGGAGCGAAGTGCCACCACGAAAGAAGTTCATTCAAACACATGCAAAGAGTGTGAAGAACTTGGATATCTAAGTTGTTACTCTCCCCCTTGGAAAGGGGGAGTTAGCCCGCAGAGACGGGCTCCGTCTTTGCGGAGAGGGGGTTGACACTCAGAAGAAAATTCATTGCTAGTCCATCAACCTCCCCTAACCCCTCCTCTCTAAGGAGGGGAATGTTCTCAAACGAAAAAGCACCCGCCGAATCGGCGGATGCTTTTGTATTTCCACTTTTCGTCCTGTCATTGCTATCGCATGGACTCATCAGTACCGATCTCATCGGTAGAAGGGGTGGAAGATGGGCAATACATCCTCCGAGTGCACCTCCTTGTGAAAGGTGTCGAAAGAGCGATGATTGACTCTCTCATACTTGCCGTCCGATTGCTCGGACTATGAGAGAGTGGTGACTAGACTACCGGCGCGAGTTGTGGGACGACTTGGCGTCCCACTCGTCCGCCACTTCCTCGTACTGCTCCCAGGCCTCCACCCTGGGCATCTGGGCGACGTCCTCGCTGGTCTCGGGCCAGTCGCGGAGCAGGTCGCCCTGCTCGGCGATGAGCTGAACGAGCTGGAACTTCCAGCCCGTGAGCTCCTCCTCGGCTCTGGCGATGTTCGCCTCCACCACGCCGGACGGGTAGTAGCCGTCCGGGAAGTTGCTGTTGAACCGGATCGTCTCCTTGCTGGACACGATCCGCTCGCGGACCACCGCCTGGAGGGTCCAGGAGTCCGCGGCGGCGGAGAAGGCCTCGAACCCGACGAGCGGGAGCATGTAGCCCCCGACGTGCGAGAGGCGGTCGAGGCGACCCCACAGGACCTCACGGGCCTGCGGGTTCATGTTGGCCGAGACGACCGCACCGCCCGTCACCTGGAAGGTGAAGTAGGGCGACTCGCCCCCGCCGAAGCTGGGGGTGAAGAGATCGAACCGGATGAAGTGGTTGCCCACCTCGATCCGCATTCGACCGGTCTTCGTGCTGTGGCACAGCGTGCCACTATCCGTCTTGGGCCACGGGGCGGCCCAGGCGAAGTCCTCCTTGCCGTCGTTGTCCTTGGCGGCGGCCTCGTCCATCGCGGTGTAGAGGTCGTTCACGTCCGTGAACTCGGTGCGCTCGGGGGCGCAGCCGTGCCCGAGGTTCCGGGCGGTCAGGGCGGCGAGGGTGAGGACGTTGAGGTTCTGGAGCTTGGTCATTATGCACCTCCATGGTAATGCAGATAGGCGACCAAACCTATCCGCGGCGCGATCATATATATGAAGATCCTATACATGATCGCGCCACCAAGGAGAATTGTAAAAAACGAATGTCCGTTTCATTTTTGGACGTACAAATATACCACAAAAAACCCTTTTTGTCAAGGTAAAATGGCTCATCTTCATTCATTTTAGACCTTATCTTAGCCAATATATTGTGCACAGGTCATACACCACTTTTCACTAGAATGTGGTAAAAACCTAATACATGTGGCACACACAGCAATTCACTCTATCCTCTCCTTGTGTTGTTGTAATTGGAAGCAGTCTTGACTACACGACGTCGGGAAAATCGTGTTGTCGCTTCTACGACGTCTAGTTGAAGCCGTTGATGAACTCGATGAGCTCCCCCTTGATTTTTAAGTGCCCCATGGCGTTCCTGATGAACAAGAGCTCCAAAGCCGGGTGCTCCGCGGTCTTGGGGTGCTTGCCCATGTCGGACATGAACGACATCACAGCATCATCGAGCTTGCCAGCTTCTGCAAGCTCGATAGCGCGCTCCTTGCAGAAGCGCAAATGATCTTCACGGCTCACTGTACTACTGGGCGTTCTCTCGCCCACACAAGAACACAAAAAATTAACATACATACATTTGTCAAGTACAGTCAAGTTATACTACCAATATTCAAAAATGTGATATTATACCCTCCGCTATGGAGTTTTTGTCATTTCGAATGAAAGGAGAAATCTTTCCGTAGTAAAAACTTGCTAAAGATTTCTCCCTGACGGTCGAAATGACAACGTATAGAAAGTACGGAAATCATCCATGCTGTGGCAAACAACACGGCACATATGCTATGACATACGAAGATACAAAAGATATGCTCTCCGACACAGAACGGTCTCTCCACGAGACCTATTTTGAATTGCAAAAACACTACGAAAAAATCTACGGCGAAGACACCGTCGTCCTCATAGAAGTCGGATCATTTTTTGAAATCTACGGCATCGACAATGAGACGAAAAAAATCGGCAAGCCAAAAGAAATAGGTGATCTTTTGAATCTGCAACTGACAAGAAAAAATAAAAATATTCCAGAAAACCATGTAAAAAATCCATTGCTTGTCGGATTTCCAACAGCAACATTTGATCGATATATCCGAAGAATGATTGCAGAAAAAAAATACACCATCATCATCGTGAGACAAAAAGGTGAACCACCTAAGATCGAACGCTACGTCGACCGCATTCTCTCGCCAGGCATTCACGCAGACTACACCCTCGACCATACGGCAAATTTTGTGTCAGCGATTATTCTCGAAGAAGACGACGGACGCTACACTGCCGGATTTGCCGCGCTTGATGTGTCGACCGGTGCCTCATATATCGCAGAAATGTACGGGACAAAAGAAGATCCTACCTTTGCGCTCGACGAACTCTTCCGCCATTTACAAGCACATCCCACGTCCGAACTCGTGATCACGCTCGATACAGATACCATGCAGCTCGAAGAATTGAAGCAATACCTGGATCTCGATGGCACGCATGTTCAGCAACACAAAAAACGGCTGAATCTCGAGTATCAAAATGCTTTATTTTCCACAATATACTCCATCAAGTCCTTCCTCTCCCCTATTGAATTTCTTGATTTGGAACGAAAACGCTTTGCGTCCGAAGCCATGGCAAGCTTGATTGAGTTTGTTATTTCTCATGACAACGATGTTATTAAAGAATTGAAAAAACCAACAGTATTGGAAAACGAAACATTTGTCTACCTAGGCAACAATCCAATGGAACAACTCGATATCACCTCTCGTGATCCACATAAAGAAACCGTGCTCGCAATCATGGACAAAACGGTCACATCTATCGGGAGACGCTTGCTTTTTGAACGCGTGATGAATCCTATCATGAACAAAACCACGCTCGAAGCGAGATACGATGTGGCGGATAGCGTTGAACCAGTGTATGCAAAAATAGACATACATTTGCGAAGTGTCTACGACCTCGAACGTATCGTGAGGAGAATCCGGACAGGACGACTCCATCCACTTGAAATCAATTTTCTCTATGACTCACTTATCTCAGCGCGAGAAATAGCCGATACACTCGGAAGCGACGCAGCAAATCTGCACGATGAACGAGAATCAATTGATGCACTCATTTCATATATAGAAAAGACTATCAATCTCGACATCTCCACGACCAGCATGCAGCAGGAAATAAAAGAAAGTTTCTTTTTACGAGGCGTTGACGCAGAGCTCGATGATTTACAAGAAAGAATTGGTGTTGAATCTGCAAAGCTCGATGCCATTCGCACAGTCATTTGTAATCTCATGTCAGAAAAACTTGGCAACAATGCAAACGAATTTGTTGAAATAAAAAAACTCGACAAAGAAGGACATTATCTTCATCTTACAAAAAATAGATACGCAATGATTGCCGATGTATTGAAAAAACAATTTGTTTCGATCGACGGCACAGTCCATGCCTTCACAGATTTTTCATATAAAGTCCAAACTACAAATGTAAAAATCACTGGCCCAGTCATCGATACCGTGTCAGAAACAATCACAGTGCTGGAATCACGACTCGTGGCAAGAGTAAAAGAAAAATTTGCAGAAATGATCACCCTGATTGATCATGACTATGCACATCATATAGAAAACGTCAGCGCAACACTCGCCACCATCGACGTCGCCCTCTCAAATGTAAAATGCACCCGTACATACAAACTCGTCCGCCCTGAAATAATTGAACAAGACGAGCCACTCCTTGAAATCACCACCCTCCGCCATCCACTCATTGAACAAAGAGAACAGCACGGCATTTACGTCCCAAATGACGTGAACCTTGGTGTATCAGAAAAAAAAGAAGTGTGGGAAGAGAATACCCGTGGCGTACTTCTCTATGGTATAAACTCGAGTGGGAAATCTTCTCTCATGAAAAGCATCGGGATAGCTGTCGTGCTCGCACAAAGTGGATGCTATGTGCCAGCTACAGCAATGAAATTTACGCTTATAAAAGAATTGTTCACCCGCATCGTATCGCGCGACAATATTACACAAGGCTTATCTTCCTTTGCCGTAGAAATGATGGAGCTGAAAAATATTTTCAATCGCGCGACCACACACAGCCTCGTGCTCGGAGATGAAATCAGCCATGGCACAGAAACACTCTCAGCGATCGCCATTATTGCTGCAGCACTCGGCCAGCTCCACGACATCGGCGCGCTCTTTTTCTTCACAACACATTTGCATCAATTGCAGTCGCTTGCACAAGTTGTCGAGATGGATCGTATCCAGAGTTTGCATCTCGCCGTACATTATGATGAAGCAAATGACGTGCTTATTTTTGACCGCACATTACAGCAAGGCAGTGGCAGCAGCATCTACGGACTCGAGTTCGCGCAATCGCTCCACATGAATGCAACGTTTCTCACAAATGCCATGAATATCAGAAGAGAACTTGCAGGAGAACTCAGCAATACAGAATTACTCTTAAAAAAACAAACAAGCAAATACAACGATACACTCTACTTAACGCGCTGCGCGGTCTGCGGTGAGAATGTCGAAAATACACATCACATCCGAGAGCAACACACGGCCGACGACACTGACCATATCGACCACTTTCATAAAGATCACAAATACAATCTCATTCCACTCTGCAAAGAGTGCCACACAAAAGTGCATCAAGGGAAATTGAAAATAAATGGATTTGTAAAAACAAGCAAAGGGTTTGCGCTGGATATTGAGGAGGAATAAAAAAACAATGCCCTCCCCTTACTAAGGGGAGGGCTAGGGTGGGGTTGCTCGCAGAAGCAACCAAACGTACAAAAAAAACATCCGCACGTCGCGGATATTTTTTTATTCACTTCTCAATACATTTTTCTCTCGAACAATATATAGTTGAAGGCCCGGGCACACATGTAGTGTGCCCGGGCAGATTGTCGTCTTCTACCGGGTCTTACTCGACGCAGCCGTCGACAGGAGTGTTCGTGCACTCGCCGTCGCTGTAGTTGCAATCGTCGTTGGTGCAGGCGTCACCGTCATCGCACTTGGAGGTAGACCTGCAGCCCACCCCCTCCTGGCAGTAGCGCTCCTCGCAGATGTTGTTGTAGCAGTAGTTCGATATGAACTCGCACTGCCCCTGCAACGAGCAGTTGCCGTTGTAGTTCACGACGGTCTTGAGACCGTCGCACACCGTCGACGTCGGGCAGCCCGTCTCGGCAGCCTCGGGGTCGCAGTGAATGCAGACCGGGTCGACGATGTGGGCACACTGGCCCGACTCCTTGCAAAGGTCATCCGTGCACGGGTCACCATCCTCGCACTGCCAGCCGTACTGGCAGCCATCCGTGGTGTCCTCGCAGGCGCCGGTGTCGGAGTTGCACTGCTGATTCTCCCCACACACACGAGGATCATACTCGCACATGTGCGTCTGCCAGTTGCAGCTGTCCTCGGTGCAGAAATTCCCATCGCCACAGTGGGAATAGGACGTGCACTCGACACACCCAGCGTCCGCGCTACAGTACAAACCCTCAGGGCACAGGCTGTCCTTCGGGTTGTTGTAGTAGTGCGACGAGGTTCCATCCTGAACACACGTGTCGATGGTGCAGGCGATGCCGTCGTCCGGGTTGAGCGGCGGATGCTCACACCGGTTGAGCGGGTTACAAATGTCAGTGGTGCAGGCGTCGCCGTCGTCGCACTGGTCGCTGGTCATGCAGCAACCGTCGATGAGATTGAACTGGCAGCCCACGCCTTCCGTGCAAAAATCGCTGGTGCAGATGTTGTCATCATCGCACTGCACCTGCGACTGCACGCAGCCGTATTTCACGTCGCACATCGCGACAGTGCAGGTGAGCGTATCGTTCGGGCAGTTGCCCGCGTTTGCGACGTGCTGGCACTGCCCGTTGCTGTCGCAGCTGTCGTCAGTGCAGGTGACGCTGTCATCGCAATTCTTCAGCGTCTCTTCGCAGTGACCGGCGATGCACTGTGCGATCATGCAAGGGCTCGTCGGCTCACAGTCGCCGTAGCTACTTCCACCGCACTCGACGACCGAGTGTGTACACCCGATACCCGGGACGCACATATCGACGGTCGTGATATCACCGTCCTCGCACGAAACCGGCACGAGCTGACAGCCGCCACCACCAGGGACGCAGATCGCGCCGTGGCAATCGTCCATGCCAGCGGCACAGGCGTCGGTGTTCGGCTGGCTGTTGTCGCAGCCGACACCCGGGACGCAGCGGTCCTGCGTGCAGATGTCGCTGTCGCCGCAGCTGCGCGGCTTGTTCGAACAACCCCCGTTCGTGATCTGATCGGGATCGCACGAATCGTACGTGCACGGATCCCCATCGTCACACGGGAAGTTGTTGGGCGTATGCACGCAACTTCCGCCGTAGCAGCGGTCCTGCGTGCACGCGACACCGTCATCGCAGTCATCCTCGGCAGTGGCCGGGGCGCACTCGTCCGTCTTCACCGGCATGGTGTCGACGAACGACGAGGTGTCCACGCTCACCGTGTCGGTCTGCGGGACCGTGTCCGTGGTCGTGTCGGCCGACTGCATGGTGTCCTGCTCGACCGGCGCGGTCGTGCCGGCATCGCAGCTGGCGATGCAGATGAAAAGAGCAACAGTCAAGTGGCGCATGTCTTCCTCCGTTGAGTTTCTCTGCCCATTCTCTAAAATGGGTACAAAATAATCCAATATGAATTACTTTGTACCTACTTTATAGAACTGCTCAACCTAGCAGAGATATAAAATTTTGTCAAGTATAAAAATAACGCCTCACACCTTGTTACATGCTACGTGCTACATGTTTCGTGTCAAAATTTATCCACTCGCATCCCTTGACAAATTCCGTTTTTTCATATATAGTCATCTCATATTCGGCCACAGGCCGTTTTTAAATACTTGAAGAAGGCTCAGAAAGCCTGGAATGCTCGGGAATGCCTAAAAGGCAACTCTCTGAACCTTCCAAGCCTTCCAAGCCTCATAAGCTTTCTATGAGTAAACTCACCAACTACTTCCGCGAAGCTCTTTACGAACTTCACAAGGTAACCTGGCCAACAAAAAAACAAACCATCAACTATTCTATTGTCGTCATCGCAATTGCGATTGCAATGGCTGCATTTTTTGCACTTCTCGACTACGTCTTCACCTGGCTTTTGAGTATTGTCGTGTAATTTATTTTGTTTATTGTTCCTTGCTTATTGCTTATTAACCTATGGCAAAACAAACCCTCGACCTTGGACGACGCTGGTACGTCCTCCACACCTATAGTGGATACGAAGAAAATGTAAAACGAAATCTCGAACAACGTCTCGATACCTTTGATATGGCAGAAAAGATTTTCGCTGTCATTGTTCCAAAAGAAAAAAAGATCAAAATCAAAAACGGCAAACGTACCACGGTCGAAGAAAAAATCTTCCCAGGATACGTACTTGTTGAAATGATCGTCACTGATGATTCATGGTATGTTGTCCGCAACACGCCAAACGTCACCGGCTTTGTCGGATCAGGGACAACCCCAACACCGATTGACCAAAAAGAAGTAGACGCGCTCATGAAACGCACGCAAGCACTCGAAGCATCACACAAGATCGATGTCAGTGCCAATGATCCTGTTCGTATCACCGATGGTCCTTTCAAGAATTTTGAAGGAAAGGTAGAAAGTGTTGACGAACATCGCGGCAAAGTCAAGGTTCTCGTCAGTATGTTTGGACGAGAGACACCGGTAGAGCTCGATGCACTTCAAGTAAAAAAGATTTAACTCACAGGCCTGGAAAGGCCTATAATGCCAAGAAGGCTTGAGACGCGTTGCGCCTCTGCTTCTAGCCTTCTCAGCATTCCAAGCCTTTCAAGCATTATTAGCATTTTGTATGGCCAAAAAACTCGTAACACAAATCAAACTCCAAGTCATCGGTGGCGGCGCAAATCCAGCACCTCCAATCGGTCCAGCTCTTGGTCAGCACGGACTCAATATCCAAGACTTTTGTGTGCAGTTCAACAATGCAACTGCTGACAAAAAAGGAGAAGTCGTACCAGTGATCATCAACGTGTATGAAGACCGAACATTCGACTTCATCATGAAAGTAGCGCCAGCAAGCGCACTGATCAAAAAAGCACTTGGACTCAAATCAGGATCTGGCAATCCTCTCAAGGATAAAGTCGGCAAACTGACACGCGCACAAGTAAAAGAAATTGCAGAAACAAAAATGCCAGACCTCAATGCACACGACATTGACGCAGCAATGAAAATCATCGAAGGAACAGCTCGCCAAATGGGTGTCACCATCGAAGGATAAGCAACCTCCACAAAAACTACCAGTGATCTGCTGGTAGTTTTTTTATACAAAAAAACACCAGTTTCCTGATGTTATTTTGTAGTGAGCCGACGCGTGATATTTCACACGCGTCAGCTGTACCCCGGGGGGCGGTATGCCCCCCAGGATGTCGTCGTATTACACGGGCCGCGTGAACGCGACCTGCATCCCCAGCTCCAGCCCCAGCTCCGCGAGGACCTCCTTGAGCTCTGCCAGGAGCTTCGGGCCGAATTGCTTCGCCGCGAGGAGCTCGGCTTCCGTCATCTGGACGAGCTCTCCGAAGTAGCGGATACCGAGTTTCTCCAATCTGTTCTGGAGGCGCCGGGACATCTCCACCTCGGTGATCTCGTAGTGCAAGACCTTCGCACGCTTCTCCTCTGGAGTCTCACTCAAGCGAGCGACTTCCTCAGAGAGCAGTGCATTTTCCCTCATCAGCCTATTCAATTCCGCGCCACCAAACGTTTTGTACGTGAGGATATCTCCACGGAGCCTCATCTTCATAGACCGAATCCTACTCCTGCTCTCCCTTTGCATCTCTGGGATTCGAGCACGGGGAATATGGAGCTCAGCAGCGATCTGCCGATCATCGTACACCGTCCCATCGAAGCCGAGGAACATCTCCAAGAACTTCCGCTGCCTGAGGGTAAGCCTATAGAGGGCTACCTTGCAAGTACAAATGAGAGAAGCAGCGTTGAACTCCACGATCTGATCGAGCTTCTTGAACGGCGCACGCTCGAACATGAATCTCGTGAAATCCCGCTCCAGTTCTTGCAGGGTTGGCACGATGATCTCGCCACCGTTGATGAGCCGACAGTAGTCCTTCCAGCCCTCACGGAGAGCGTCATCGACGAGAGCGAGCAGCTCATCGTGATGAGGAAAGAGAGACTCATCCAAAATCATGCATACAAAGCGGTAGTATTGCTCCGCAATACGCCAGGAGATAGTCCCGTCATAAATGCGGGCATTCAGCGCCCCGATCACATGCTCATGCATATGCTGGATCTCAGATGGAGACAACAACTTAAACGACACGTTCTCGTCGCTACTCATGGAACCTCCATGGTTCTAGGGATGGGATCTCATTGAAATGAACGATACAATGTATATATACGTATACACTGTATCATGCACATCACATGAGATCAGCAAACCACCCTAACATACGATGAAATCTCTGTCAAGCTAGTAATCCACCAAAAGATTTCTCTACCATTTGTTCCTAATTGCAACATTCTTTGCTATACTACCGACAATAATAATCTTTATGAATACATTCTTCTCCCCTACAAAAGTCGCCATCATCGGCGCAGGCGCAGTCGGCGCTGCGGCAGCCTACGCCATCACCCTCCGAAATGTTGTCGCAGAAGTCATCTTGATTGATATGAATCAAGAAAAAGAAGAAGGAGAAACTATGGATATTTCTGACGGACTTTCTCTTGTCGAGACAGGACGCGTGGTGCGTGGGGAATACAGCGATGCACGACATGCAGATGTCATTATTGTGACAGCAGGCGCCGCACAAAAACCAGGTGACACGCGCATCGACCTGCTCGAAAAAAATGCAAACATTCTCAAAAGCATTTTCAAAAGTATAGGAAAAATTCAACCACACGCAATTGTTCTTCTTATTTCAAATCCAGTAGACGTCCTCACCTATCTCGCACAAGAAATAACCGGCTTGCCACACAATCAAGTGTTTGGGAGTGGGACCACACTTGATACAGCACGCCTCCGAAATGCGCTCGGAGAAAAATTTAATGTTCATGCAAATAACATCAATGGCTTTGTCTTGGGTGAACATGGTGATAGTGAATTTGTCGCATGGAGTAGCGTCTCCATTGGTGGCGTGCCTGCAAAAAAATTGACTGGCATGACAAAAAAAACAATGACAAACATTGAACACGACGTGAGAAGAAAAGCATACAACATTATTCAAAAAAAAGGAGCAACATATTTTGGGATTGGTCTCGTTGCAGCAGACATTGTCGAAGCCATTATCTATGATCAACACACCATTCTCCCAGTAACCGCGCGCCTCTCATCATGGAACGGTATCTCTGATATTTGTCTCGGCGCACCGACAATCATTGGTCGCAGTGGAGTTATCGAGCATTGGCCACTCAAACTCGACATGAGTGAACGAAAAAAACTGGCAACGTCTGCAAAACTGCTCCGCTCGTACGTGAAACAAGTGGTATGAAAACATTTTTTTTGGTATGCACAATGGTACTGCTCGTGGGCGCAGGATGCGGCGGCCCAGATTCTGGCACTACCACAACCTCGACTGACAGCGCGACTAGTACACATGATGTTGTCAAAAAACCGGGTGGGGTTGAACCACTCGACTATGCCATTGAAGCGTGTGAACATAGTGGCTATGATGTCATACTCAAATACGACAACGAGACAAAAACCACAGACACCTATTGCCAATTCAACAGCGGCTATGCCTGCGAAGCTGTCTCGTATATCACCGGCACCTGTACCACAACATCAACAAATCGCATGTATCTTGTCACGACCAATGGAATGCCCCAAAATATTCGCACGTGCAGCAATGAAGAACAACCGGTCTGTGGGAAAGATGGCATCACTTATATGAACAGTTGTATTGCAGGCCTGCAACAAATAGCAATACAACATCAAGGAGTCTGTAGTATTGAAGAACAGCAAGCATCCTCTGGCTCTGACTCGACAAACAAAACAGGAGGAACCACGGGAGGATCAACACAAACAACAGGAAGCAGCAAAAGTGACATTCCAAGCTGGTGGGGATACATCCCAAGTATTATTGGATATAGTGGCAGACAAACCGCTACAAAAGAAATCTGCACATATGAAGGAAATGCCATTGTCTATTTTGTAGAAGACAATTGCCCAGAGTGTTTTAGTACCTTATATAATAAGTCTGGGAGTGTCCTCTGTCATCCATCAAATGATATAGCAAACAGCTGCCCCAATTTTTTTAAGAAAGACAGTCGCTCTGCATATTGCAAAAAAATGTAAAACTCTTACCTAAGTCCTCCCTTTATCTGGGAGGATTTTTTATTATCAAGCACTCTTTAGTAATTTCCCTCCCTTTTTTAAGGGGAGGGCTAGGGTGGGGTTGCGTGGCAAAATAGTAAAAAATGGCTCTACACAGCCATTTTTTGTTTATTTTATCCCCTTTTACTCTTGACAAAACTCCCTTTTTGTGCTATATTTGTCCGTTGCTTTACTGGCGAGCCCCCTAAAGGGGTACAAAAGCAACCGCTTCACATGCCGATTGGTGGGGTCATATGAGAACACAACGCAAGTGATTTCATATAACCCCGCCACCCGAAAGGGAGGCATGACGTTCCTGGAGGAACACATGAAGATCAACGCCCTCGCCTTCGTTCTGACCATCGCCGCCGTCATCTTCGCCCTCTTCACCGTGGGCGGCAGCGCCCACGCGGCGATCCCGGCCGACCTCCTCGAGGTCCAACCGACCGCTAGCCTGGTCAACGCCCACCGCGCCAAGGTGGCGCAGGAGGAGAACGAGAGGCAGATCATCTGCCACTCGTACATCCTGAATGGGCACGGGCGGAGCGAAATCCTCATAGAGGATTGCTCCGCCAAGAAGACGTCGTTCGTCAAGAAGACCGTCCACAACGTGGACATCACGGTCTTCATGATGAACACCCCCACCAAGTGATCAGACCGCCAAGGGACTCACCTCCCAAGGCGGCAACACACGGTGGGATCGGCAGGGGCGGCAGTGCATCACAGCACGCCGCCCCTCGCCGACACAACGTACACACATACAAACCATTGACAAACATGGTTTTTTTTATTAGTATCTTCTATCAACACTATGTACCACGCTTTGCAGAGATACCACGACACATCGTGCTCTCTCTGCAAGTCGGGGACGTCTCGACCGCTGCAAGAGAGGAACAAAGGGAGGAGTTCTCAGATGCTTCGCATGATCAGCATCCTGTTCATCATCACCGCGATCTTCGCGGTAGGACCGATTACACACGCGTCACCACCGCAGAACACACCAGGTACACGGCTCGTCTGCCCCGCCGAGCTGGGCAACACGTGCTTCGTGTTCGGCGGCTCGTACCGCCCCGACTACGATCGCGCCAAGACGAAGATCGAGGCGCAGGACGCGGAATCGTATGAGTGGAACTTCAAAAAGGGATGCGATCACCGAATTCTGCTGTACATCCAGCCGGGAGAGATGTGTTACGGCATCTGGGAGAAGGCACCACCAATGCCGGGTACGACGGCCGAGGCCCTCAACGAGAGGGTTCGCCAGGTCGACTACAAGATCTGCCGTAATCGCGTGAGTAGTACATTGCTCACCACCGAAGCCCTCGACATCTTCGTCGATTGCCTCGAGATGATGCAACGACTTCGGGCAGATGCGATGCGACCTAGAGTCGTGATCGACTACTCGCTCTGACGAACCCAGGCAGGGAACGTGTGCACCACGCACCGTTCCCTTGCCTTGACAAATCTTCCATTTTCCGCTATTATTTCGATCGTACTCTCAAGTACGTTTTTTTATTTTCCGTGGGACTTCTCCTTACAGAAGGTAGAAGGTTTGTACCACTAACCATAGATATTCATAATCCCTATCTGTAGATCTGGATTATCTGGATATCCGAATACACTATGTCAAAACGAATGACCGAACTCAAGACAAAAGTAGACAGCTCAAAAGTCTACACACTCGACGAAGCAATCGCGCTCGTAAAAGAAACCAGCACGGTAAAATTCGACGCATCTGTTGAATTTCATGCTCGTCTTGGAATTGATCCAAAGAAAAGTGATCAGCTCATCCGTGCGACCGTTGTCCTTCCTCATGGAACGGGCAAGACAAAACGTATTGCAGCCTTTGTCGGACCAAACGATGAAAAAGCAGCAAAAGAAGCAGGAGCAGATCTCGTTCTCGGTGAAGAAGAAATCAAAGCAATCAAAGACACCGGCAAAATTGACTTCGATATTGCTGTTGCAACACCAGAAATGATGCCAAAACTCGCTGTCGCGGCTCGTGTGCTTGGTCCAAAAGGACTCATGCCAAACCCAAAGACAGATACGGTAGACAAAAATGTTGCAAAAATGATCGAAGCATTGAAAAAAGGAAAAGCAGCATTCAAAAATGATGATCAAGCAAACATTCATCAGCTCGTTGGTAAAACCAGTTTTGATAATGCAAAACTCAAGGAAAATATTGAAACCTTTATCGACGCACTCAAACGTGCAAAACCAGCTGGCGCAAAAGGAATCTATATAAAAACAGCATTCCTCACCAGCGCAATGGGGCCATCTGTGAAGATTGCAGTAGAGTAAACCAGCCTGTCCGGCGCAGCTTTAGCGGAGCCGGAGGACCAAGTGTAAAGATTGCTGTTGAATAAGACAAAAACTTACTTCAAAAAAACGACCGAAATCGGTCGTTTTTTTATACTTGCCCACCGCCCACAAACTTGGTACACTGCCTACAAAGATACTTCTAGCCTCAACACTATGACTACCCATACACGCCCAGACTGGGATGAATATTTCATGGAAATTGCAAAAGTGGTGGCTCTTCGCGCGACATGTGACAGAGGCCGTTCTGGCTGTGTCATTGTACGAAATAAACAGATCCTCGTTACGGGCTATGTCGGTTCAGCATCAGGTCTGCCACATTGCGACGAAATTGGGCACCAGATGAAAACCATGCGACACGAAGACGGCACAGAAACACAACACTGTGTGCGTACCGCGCATGCAGAACAAAACGCCATTGTCCAAGCAGCAAAAGTAGGCACAGCACTCGACGGGGCAACACTCTATTGCAAAATGACACCCTGCCGCGTATGCGCAAAAATTATTATCAATGCTGGAATCAAACATGTGGTATGTGAAAAACGCTACCACGCCGGCGAAGAAAGTGAAGAAATGTTTCGCATGACCGGTATTACCTTGAGTTTTGTAGATGAAACTATAGAGCAATATGCCAACCAATAACAAACTTATTCTCGGCATCACAGGCAACATGGCTGCCGGGAAATCCACTATTACAGAGTATATAAAAGAACACCATGGCGGTGTCTCTTTTCGCTATTCTACTATGCTGCGTGACGTGCTCTCTCGTATTCATGTAGAAGAGACTCGTGACAACTTGCAACAACTTTCTACATTTCTCCGCTCGACATATGGAGAAGATCTCATGTCAAAAGTAATTGCAGAAGACGTAAAAAACGCTACAGATACTATCATAATAGTCGAAGGCATCCGTCGACCGAGCGATGTCACATATATCAAAGAAATTCCTGGCTTTCATCTCATCGCAGTGACAGCAGATATTAAAAAAAGATTTGAACGTATTACACAGCGAAGTGAAAATCCTGATGATCAGACAAAAACATTTGAAACATTTGAAAAAGAACAAGCTCAAGAAACGGAAGGAAAAATAGATGAAATCAGTCAAGATGCAGAAGTAATTATCGATAACAATGGGAATCTTGAAGCATTGTATACACAGATAGACAACGTAGTTAGCAAGTACTCAAGTAGCAAGTAAACAAGTATATGAACATTAACATAAAAAAATTACACCCAGAAGCAAAACTTCCACAATATGCACATCCGGGGGATGTTGGTATGGATATGTATACATTAGAAGAAAAAACTCTTCAACCAGGAGAACTCTATGTTTTTGAATGTGGGTTTGCCATGGAATTTCCTATTGGCTATGCAGCAATTGTGAAGGACAAAGGGAGTGTCTCAAAAATGGGTCTCCATACGTTTGGTGGCGTCTATGATGCTGGGTATCGAGGACAATATAATGCCGGTATTATCAATCACAGCGGAAAAGAAATTACCGTAGAAAAAGGACAAAAAATTGCACAGATTGTTATCTTCCCTGTTGAAATACCCACACTCAAAGAAGTAGACGAACTCTCAGAAAGTGAACGAGGTGAGGGAAGATATGGAAGTACGGGGAAATTTTAAAAATATCTATAAATTTGAATTATCTGAATATCTGAATGCATGTTATGAAACACTACCTCGACATCGTACAACATATCCTCGACAATGGCGTCAAAAAAGAAGATCGAACCGGCACCGGGACGATCGCTGTTGCAGGCGCGATGTTTTCGCACGATATGGCAAAAGGCTTTCCCCTTTTGACAACGAAAAAAATGCCATTTCAAATGATTGCCACAGAACTCGAATTTTTTATCAAAGGTATCACTGACAAAGAATGGCTCAAAGAACGAAACTGCCACATCTGGGATGAATGGTGCAATCCAAAAAAAGTCGCGTACGGACATGACGAAGACACCAAGAAAAAAATGGCAGACGAACGAGACCTTGGCGCTGTCTATGGATTCCAATGGCGACACTACAACGCACCGTATGACAATTGGAATAGTGATTATACGAATCAAGGCGTTGACCAGCTCAAAAATCTTGTCGAAATGATCAAAAAAGATCCATCCAGTAGACGCCTCATTGTGAACGCATGGAATCCCCAACAACTCGATACCATGGCACTGCCACCATGCCACTGGGCATTTCAAGTCACCATTCTCGATGGCAAACTCAATCTCATGTGGAACCAACGATCTGTTGATGTTATGCTTGGTCTTCCATTCAATATTGCAAGCTACGCTCTCCTCCTCCACCTCCTGGCAAAAGAAACAGGATACAAAGAAGGTACTCTTATAGGCTTTCTTGGCGATGTCCATATCTACAGCAACCATATAGAAGGCGCAAAAGAACAACTCACGAGAGATCCCAACACATATACCCTTTGTTCCATAGAGACAGAACACTTCACGTCGATTTTTGATTGGAGTGCCGGAGATACGAAGAAAAAAAATTATGAAAGTTTTGATCGGATTTCATTTCCTATAGCAGTATAAACGTTCTAAGTTCTAAGTTCGGAGTTCTACGGACCCTCCGAACCTAGAACTCTGAACTCCGAACGTATGATTACTCTCGTAGCAGCAATCAGCAAAAATAATTGCATCGGCGTCAAAGGCGATCTGCCTTGGCATATTCCAGAAGACATGAAACGCATGCGGGAGATAACCCGAAAAAAAGTGCTGATCATGGGACGCAACACATGGGAGTCTATCCCTCCACATCGTCGCCCACTCCCCGACCGTACCAATGTTGTCATTACTCGCAATGACGCATACGAACTTCCTGCCGGCGTAGAACGATTTTCTTCTATTCAAGAAGCCGTTGATGCACACAAAGGAGAAGAAATCGTGAGCTTTGGTGGTGAAGGCGTGTTCAAAGAAATGATCGCCTATGCAGATGCACTTGAAATTACCCATATAGATGATACAGTGGACGCGTGTGATGCGTATTTTCCTGAGATTGATATGAATATTTGGAAAGAAGTGTGGCGAGAAGATCATGAGGGATTTGCGTTTGTACGATACGAAAGGAAAGACTAAAAGATTGTTTTTTCCTTTCGGAAAAAAAGATTGAAAGATTAGCATGTATCATAATCTTTTAATCTTATTCCGACGAAGTCGGAATAGAGTCTTTTAATCTTTCTTCACTTGTCTTATGAGCCATACATCCAATACAAAATCAAAAGGATTATTTATAATGTTAGAAGGAACGGATGGTTCTGGCAAAACCTTGCAAACAGAACTCCTCCAAAAACGACTTTTGAAAGAAGGATACAACGTAGAACAAATCAGCTTCCCGCAATATGGTGAAAAAAGTGCTGCGCTGGTTGAAGATTATTTAAATGGAACATTTGGCACTGCAGACGAAGTCGGTCCATATCGTGCATCAGTTCTGTATGCAGTAGATCGTTATGCTGCGAAGGCAAAAATTGAGGGATGGCTTGCTGCAGGGAACATTGTCATAGCAAATAGATACGTTGCCTCAAACATGGGACACCAAGGTGGAAAAATTTCTGATCCCGAAGAACGGCAGAAATATTTTGATTGGAATTACCATTTAGAGTATACTATCTTTGATATTCCACGACCGGATATAAACATTATTCTTCATGTCACACCAGAAATTTCACAACGTCTCGTAGACAAAAAAGATGAACGGACATATCTCACCGAAGGAAAAACACGAGATATTCACGAGGATGATCTCACGCATCTAAAAAACGCAGAACAAGCCTACCTCGATATCGCAAAAAAATTCCCAGAATTTTTCCTTATCGAGTGTGTCGAAGCAAATGACATTCTCCCTGCGAATACGATTCACGAGACTATCTGGAATATCCTTGCACCAAAATTACCATAGTTTATTTATTCATTTTTGATTTTTGCACTATGCTCATGAGCATCACAGATATCATTGTAGAAAGTTATAGACTCTACAAAAACAATGTTAAGAAATTTTTCCCGTACATACTGCTCACCTTTATACCAAGTGCACTGATTGTAATCGCAAGATTTATCCTGACCTATTTTGCACCAGGAGCATCACTCGGTACGATTGGTCTCTCATTTCTCTCCTTTCTCCTCGTTGCATTGCTGCTCAGTGCAGTAGGATTTTGGTTTAGCATTGCCTTTATCCGCGTGATAGCAAACGCATACACAGGAAAAACATCCGGTTCTATCGGGAGCGAGCTTGGCACTGCCAAAAAAATCTTTTGGCCAGCTGTCGGGGTAACGATTCTTACTGCCCTAGCTGTATTGGGTGGCATGATCCTCCTCATTATCCCGGGTATTATTTTCATGCTCTGGTTTGCTTTTTCCTATGCGTCTGTCACGATTGACAACACCGATGTTATGGAGAGCTTGCACAAAAGTAAAGCGTTGGTGGATGGCAGATGGTGGAAGGTCTTTTGGCGACTGGTTATCCCAGGCTTAGCGCTTGGCATTCTCGTCTACGTGATCATAGATATTGTCAGTTTTCCAACAGATTACGTTCTCAAACACACAAATCCATCATCCTCCTTGTATAGCATCTGGTTAGTAGTGGGCGAAATCATCATTTCATTTTTCACAGCCCTTCTCACGCCGCTCACAACCATCGCAATGGTTATTCTCTACTTTGAACTGAAAAAAACACCACACACAGCTCCTACACCGCAAATGACATCTCCAGAAAGCCTTTCATAATGACTTTCCCCTTCCTACTTTGGGAAAACAAAAAAAAAGCCCCCTCGATACACCTTGTCAGGGGGCTTTTCAAATCCGCATTCTCTTGCTAAGCTAAGGGTGTTAACCTCACCATACACTATGCCAGAATACATCCCCGTGATCGGAATGGAAGTCCATGTCGAGCTGAAAACTGCATCGAAGATGTTTTGTTCGTGCAAAAACGATCCAGACGAACATGAACCAAACAAAAATATCTGTGAAATCTGTACAGCGCAACCTGGGACGCTTCCGGTGCCAAATAAAAAAGCAATAGAATGGACTGTCAAAATCGGTAAAGCCCTCGGCTGTACGATCAGAAATCTATCAAAATTTGATCGTAAGCATTATTTTTATCCAGACTTGCCAAAAGGGTATCAGATCTCTCAATACGATGAACCAATTGCAGAACACGGCAAGATGACGCTTGCATTTGTTCTTGAAGATAATCTCCGCGATACTGCTGAAATCGGCATTACCCGCGCACATCTCGAAGAAGACACTGCTAAGCTCTTGCATGATGACAATGGGAGCACCCTTGTGGATTTCAACCGTGCAGGGACGCCACTTGTAGAGATCGTCACTGATCCAGACTTTATGTCAGGGGCAGAAGCAAAACTCTATTGCCAAGAGCTTCGCACGCTTCTGAGGGCTCTCGATGTGAGTGATGCAGATATGGAAAAAGGCCATATGCGTTGCGAAGCAAATATTTCGGTGCAAGAAGCTGGTACATTTGAAATTGTAGATGGCGTGGTAAAACCACTAGAAGGACATACGCTCAACGCCAAGGTAGAATTGAAAAATTTGAACTCATTCAAAGCAGTCGAGAGAGGTGTTGCATATGAAATAAAACGCCAAACGACTCTGATAGAACAAGGCGAATCATGGGTACAACAAACCCGTGGCTGGAATGATGAAAAAGGGGAAACAGTACTTCAGAGAATCAAAGAAAATGCTGCAGACTATCGCTATTTTCCTGAGCCGGATATCCCTCCATTTCATCCATTATCCTTGGCAGGGCATATATCCCTCCCAGAGCTGCCACAGGCCACCAGAGCGCGATTTCATGCGGAATACGGCCTTTCCTATGCAGACGCTCGCTTTCTCACGGAAGACAAACAGTGGGTCAATTTTACTGAGCACGTCATGAGTGAACTGTTTGCATGGCTCCATGCATTACCCGAGGTACAAGGAGATAGCGACGATATTGTGGAACAAAAGCGAAATAAGGTCGCTCGTCTGGCAAGTGGCTGGATCACGAGTAAACTTATGGGTATTTTGAACGAAAAACAGAGTACTCTCGCGGACGTAGAATTTTCAGCAGAAAACTTTGCCGAGCTCATCGCCCTCATCTATACAGGACGTGTAAATGCTACCAATGCACATAAAATACTTCTCATCATGGTAGGACTCGATAGAGATAAAGACCCAACGCATATCATGGAAGAAAAAGGATGGGGCCAAGTGTCTGATGAAGGACAACTCGGTGACGTAGTTGATCGCATCATTGCCGACAATCCTACCCAAGTAAACGAATTCAAATCTGGAAAAGAAGTCACCATCAAATTTCTCATCGGGATGTGTATGCGTGCTACCGAAGGAAGTGCAGACCCTGAAGTGATTGAAAAATTACTCAGAGAGAAATTATCCTCATAATACTTGTCACAATGAAACAGCCATGATACAGTGTATCAAGTATGCATACAATCATTGCGACAACATACAAAAAAGATCAACAATCTGTACGTCACAGACCACTCAATCATTGAGTGGTCTTTTTTTTAAAACATATGACTGAACCTTGGGATCTCAAAACACAAATGCTTGACGCTATACAAGAAAAAGGTGGGTTTGTAAATTGTCATGCACACATAGACAAATCCTTTTATATTACAAAAGAACATTTGGCAGATTCCATGGTGACTATGGAAAAAAAATGGAACATGAGTGACCATATAAAACGAGAAGACACCGAAGAAGACATTGAAAGAAGAATCACGCAAGCATTAAAACTCATGTACAAACAAGGCGTACACATGACCCAAAGTTTTATCGATGCGCATGAGGCTATGGGCCATAAAGGTATCAATGCGGCGACAAAGATACAAAAAAAATATGGTAAATATATTCAACTCATAACGGCAACCCAACCACTCGGTGGACTTTTAGATCCTAACGCAGTAGCACTCTACGAAGCAATTACGGAAAAAGCAAATATCGCAGGAGGACTTCCTTCTTTTGATCGACCGTATGACAATAAAAGCTTTGATACACTTTTTTCTATAGCAAAAAATCTTAACAAACCAATCCACATACATATTGATCAAGAAAATAATCCCTATGAAAGAGACACTGAAAAAGTACTCTACTACACAAAAAAATATGGCTATGAAGGCAGAGTAACGGTTGTTCATGCAATCTCCATTTCAGCACAACCAAAAGAGTACAGAACAACCATCTATAAAGAAATGGCACATCTGGGTATCGCTGTCGTTGTCTGTCCTTCGGCAGCAATCAGTATGCCACAACATGATACGAAAATAGGCAATGTGCACAATTCCATAGCAAATATTCCTGAGATGCTCGAACATGGTGTATTAGTGGGACTGGGTGTTGACGATATTTGTGACTTTTATCTACCATTTGTCGACGCTGATATGTGGGTAGAAACACGGATGCTGATGGAAGCATGTAGATTTTATGATTTTGATGCTGTGGTAGACATTTGCACAGTCAACGGACGAAAGATACTCGAGAGAACATAACTTCCTTTACTTATCAACGTATTAGTTATTACTTTTTATCGTATGAATGAACAAACAACATACACGCACATCGCAAGTTATGAACCAAAAAGTATCGATGAAGTACACAGGGTAGTCCTCCTCTACTCTGGCGGACTCGATACATCTGTGATGTTGAAATGGATCCAAGATGTCTACAAAGCTGAAGTCATCGCCGTGTGTGTGGATATTGGACAGCTCGCAGATGACCTCGATGCGATCAAACAAAAAGCACTCGATCTGGGTGCTATCAAATCTATTGTCGTCGACGCAAAAGACGAATTTGCAGAAAAATATATTGCTCGAGGAATCAAAGCCAATGCAAGTTATCAAGGAGAATATCACCTTTCCACACCCATAGGGCGACCACTGCTCGCAAAAATTGCCGTACAAATAGCAGAACAAGAAAAAGCAGATACGATTGCTCACGGATGTACAGGAAAAGGAAATGACCAAGTGCGTATCGAAGGAACGATTGTCACACTCAACCCTGACATGAAAGTCATCGCACCTGTGAGAGAATGGGGAATGGGACGAGATGAAGAAATTGAATACGCAGAAAAACATGGCATCCCAGTCAATCATTCAAAGAAAAAACCCTATTCTCATGACGACAATATGTGGGGTGTCACGAGTGAAGGAGGAGAAATTGAAAATCCTGAACTCGTTCCCCCGCTAGAAAATATTTTGGAAATAACCACGTTGCCTCGTCTGGCTCCAGATCAAGAAGAACTGGTGGAACTTGAATTTGTCAAAGGGCTTCCTGTCGCACTCAATGGTGAGCGCATGAAACTAGCGGATCTTATTATTACACTCAATGGTGTTGCAGGAAAACATGGCGTTGGGTTTATTCATCATATTGAAGACCGCATTGTGGGACTCAAAGTGCGCGGCCTGTACGAACAACCTGCTGCCTTTACGATTATCAAAGCACACAAAAATTTGGAAAAATATGTATGTACGCTCCGAGAAAATAAATTCAAAGAAATAGTGGATCAAGAATGGGCATATCTGTGTTATGCAGGTCTCTGGTACGAACCACTCATGAAAGATTTGTCTGGATTTATCGAAACGCTCAATGAAAAAGTAAATGGGACAGTGACACTACGACTGTTCAAAGGACACTGTGATGTTGTTGCGCTGAAAACACCAGACGCCTTGTTTGATGAAAAACTTGCGACGTTCAATAAAAATGATTTGTTTAACCAAAATGCATCTCCTGGATTTATTGAGCTCCACACCTTGCAAATGAAAATGGCAAAGCAGACAAAAAAGAATATTCTCTTTACGGTAGGCGGCACTGAAAGCAAAGAACAATTACTCAGCGCGATGAAAGAACTCAAAGAGCTCGGGTGTGTGCTCTACGCAACGCACCATACCAGCGAATTTATGGATGCGCATGGTATTGCAAATCACATGGTCTACAAAGTGTCATCAGATCAACGTCCAAACATTGGGACACTGTTGCGCGAACGACGATTTGACCTTATCATCAATATCATCTCGCCAGAAAATAATACGGAAATGAAAAAAACTGATGGACAAGTCATTCGAGAATTAGCAGTGGAACACAATGTACCAGTGGTCACAGATATTGAGATCGCAAAAAACATGGTAGAACAAATCAGGAAAACAAAACACCAATAATATGATGCATGCTTCGCAATTACCACCATGGTACCCAGACCATCCTCCAATATACGATATACAAAAATCATATATTGAAAATGCAGAAGAAGGACCATTTTTTGATGGATCTTTTTCTCCTCGCATCATACCACCAAAAAATACATGGATTGATTTTTTGGGATACAACATCATGAGCCCACTTGGTGTACCAGCCGGGCCACTCCTCAATAGCAAATATATTGCACTCGCAGCAAAACTTGGATTTGATATCCTCACATACAAAACAATCCGAAGTAGAGCCCATGACACTCATCCAGTTCCAAACATGATTTATATCGATGTCGATGGACAGCTCCCACGCAATGCACAAACACTGCATCAGAAAGAAAAACAACCATCTGACATGGAACATCTTGCCGTCACCAATTCATTTGGTATGGGATGTTATGACCCAACATATCTTCTCGAAGATATTGCAAAAGCAAAAGCATCTCTAGCTGGTGGACAAGTGTTAAATGTTTCGGTGGTGGGTACACAACGACCCGGAGAGGATTTCATACAAGATTTTGTGAACACAGCCACTCTGGCAAAAGAAGCTGGTGCAGATATTATTACTGCAAATTTTTCGTGTCCAAATGTGGGGAAACATGCAGAAGGAAGTTTGTACATGAATGCTGAAGCAGCAGAAGAAATTGCAACAAAAATTGTCCAATCAATTGGAGACATCCCCCTTATTATAAAAATGGGATATCTAGAAGACACAGAAACACTCACACATGCTTTGACCGCCATAGCAAAAGCAGGGGCTCGTGGCGTCTGCGGAATAAACACCGTTGGAAGACACGTAGTCAATGAAAAAGGAGAGCCAGCCCTAGGGAAAGGAAGAGAAACAAGTGGTATCTGTGGTGGACCGATTCGGAGCTATGGACTTGAATTTATAAAAAATGCACGAAATATTATTGATACAAAAAAACTTGGATTAACACTGCTTGGTGTGGGAGGCATCGTAAAACCAGAACATTTTGATGAATATTTTTCAGCTGGCGCTGACATTGCTATGAGCGCTACTGGCATGATGTGGGATCCATACCTCGCCATGCGCTGGCACGAAAAACATACCATATAATCTATGATAGATATACTTGAAACACTCAAACACGTTGGGGCCATTCTCGACAACGATCATTTTGTAGGCACATCTGGCGCGCATTTTGATACCTATATCAATAAAGATGCTCTCTACCCTCATATAGCAGAGGTGAGCAGTGTGGGCAACGCATTTGCCGAAGCGCACAAGCATCTGCCTATCGATATCGTCGCTGGGCCAGCACTCGGCGGTATTATTTTGTCACAATGGACAGCGTATCATCTTTCTCAATTGACAGGGAGAAAAATTCTAAGCATTTACGCAGAAAAAAAAGATGATACACTCAAACTAACTCGTGGATATGACAAACTTGTAAAAGAAAAAAATGTGCTTGTAGTAGAAGATCTCACAAGTACAGGAGGATCACTCAAACAAGTGATAGAAGCAGTACAAACATGCGGTGGAACTGTCATCGCAGCATCGGTCATGGTAAATAAAAATCCAGATCTTACCTCTGAAACATTCGCTGTGCCATTTACTCCTCTCGACGAAATCAATGTGACGCTCTATAAGGAAAATGACTGTGTGCTCTGCAAAAATAATACTCCTATAAATACAACGATCGGTCATGGCAACGCATTTCTTGCTTCAAAAAAATAATACTATGCTTTCCTATTCCGAACGTGCAGACTATACCACAAATGAAACAGCAAAAAAGTTGTTTCACATCATGGATGAAAAACACACAAATCTTTGTGTATCCGCAGATGTACACACAAAAAAAGAAGTATTGAAACTTGCAGATACAATTGGTACTGAAATATGTCTTTTGAAAACACATATCGATATTATCGAAGATTTTGATGAACATTTGATCGAAGAACTAAAGCGATTAGCCGAAAAACACAATTTTCTCATTTTCGAAGATAGAAAATTTGCAGACATCGGCAATACAGTACAACATCAATATCAAAACGGCATATATCATATCGCCGACTGGGCAGATATCACCAACGCCCACATTTTGCCCGGTCCTGGAATTATTGAAGGACTTCGCGAAGTGGGTATGAAACAACAAAGAGGGCTCTTGCTCCTTGCTGAAATGAGTTCAGAAGGATCACTTGCAACTGACACGTATACAGACAGAGCTGTTGAACTTGCCGACGTATACAAAGACTTTGTTATTGGTTTTATTTCACAACAAAAAGTATCCGACAATCCAGGCATGATTCACATGACTCCCGGAGTGAAGATGACCACTACGGGAGATACACTCGGTCAACAATACAACACACCTCAATATGTTATTGGAGAAAAAGGAAGTGATGTACTGATTGTCGGACGTGGTATATATGAATCAGAGGACACATTGGCAGTTGCAACGCAATACAAAAACATAGGCTGGGAGGCCTATGTAAAAAGAATGGCACGTATTGTTTAATCCATATCTCGAATAATACGTTTGAAATCTTTGTAATCTTCTTTCGTGATCTGTCCTTCTTTGTACTTTTTCCATGAGGCTTGTCCCATAGATTTTTTTGTACTATAGGAATGCCCTCCACCAATAGATCCATATATACTATGTTCCTTTACAATATCTTGAAGATGTTTTTTATCAGATGAAGATAAATTTTTATAATCTGTATATTTTTTTGTTTTGAATTCTTTTTTGAGTGTTTTTTGTGCACCACCCCATCCAGAAGAACTGTAGGTGCCACCTGTTTTGATATGAAGACCTCCCTGTTCTTCTTGAGATTTTTTGAGCGCGGCAGCATCTGCGGCAACTTTTTTTTCCTCATTCAACTTCCGAATATGCTGATAGCGAAGTCTGGTCCGAATTTCATCACGTTCTTCATCTGTGTATCCTGCATAGGCATCTCCGTGGTCTGGCAAACCCTGAATAATATGATCTATAGATGTGGATGGACCACCTGATTCCCCATATTGTTTTTTTTGAATTACTCGTCCCATGGATACACTCGCGGCGTCACGTTCTTTTTGTTGATTGAGTTTTGTTGTTGCAAAATTCTGCGCATGCGCACTAATCATTGGAGTAGCGTGACTCATTCCAGAATTTCCTAATAGTACAGGAAGATTGTTTGGCATAGATGTATACTATACCATTTTTTTATTCTTGAAGAAACTCCTTTGCAAGCATTGCGGCTTCTTCATACGTCGAACACCACGTGATCCTGTCATCCCGTCGAAACCAGGTAAGCTGTCTTCGAGCAAAACGTCGCGTGTCTCGTTTCAGAAGTGCGATACATTCGTCCAGATCTTTTCCTTGTTCAAAATACTCTTGAAATTGTCTGTATCCCACACCACTCATACTCGGCAAATGCCACGCATATTTTTGTTTCAGGAGCTGTTCAACTTCCTTTACCAATCCCAGTTTTATCATGGTGTCCACGCGTTTCTCTATGCGTCGATACAATTCATCCTTTGACACGGATACACCGATTTGGAGCACATCAAACAACGGTTCACCTTTTTTCTTTTGTACAGAAAATGGTTCTCCTGAAAGAATACACACTTCAAGCGCACGCAGTAAACGACGTTTGTTATTCCGATCAATAGTTTGTGCACCTTCAGGATCCATGCGTTCAAACAATGCAAATAAATCCTCTATAGATTTTTCTTCCAAGCTCTGTCGAAGCTTCCTATTTGGACTCACGCGAGGGATGTGCAAATTGTCGACAAGTGAAGAAATATACAATCCAGTGCCACCTACCACAATTGGTATTTTTTTGCTTTTGTGAATCAGCTTTACGTACTTGACTGCCTTATCCCGAAATTCTGCCACGCTAAAACGTTTGCCAGGATCGATAATATCAATGATATGATGTGGAATATCGCCCACCATAAATGATCGACGAAGACCATTTCGGCGCCATTCTCCTTCTGGCTTTGCAGTACCAACATCCATTTTTTTGTAAATTTGTCTGGAATCCGCGCCAATAATTTCTCCATTCAATTCCTGTGCAAGCCGAAGAGCCCAGGCTGTTTTTCCTGCAGCAGTAGGACCCAAGACAACAATCAATTTTGGTAATTTTGTATGTTCTGTATCCATAAAAATAGGAATCTGCCGTCAAAGATACTATAGCAGCGGGGTAGAACTATAGCAAAGAATTGGGAAAATATCAATAGGTTGAGGGAAAAAACTTGACCTGTCTCTCTTTGTCAGTTATAGTGAATCCATACTAATATGTATCTCTATGTCTAAATTAAGAAACTCACAAATCAGCTCATTTGACCCTTCACAAAGAGCAATGGACGCACATCAAAAAAAATTTGCAGTGTCTGAAGCCGAAGCTGCGGCACTGCGTCCAGATCTTCATGAAGATCCACAAAAAATGGATGCTCATGCAGCAAGATTGGATTTCTCAGAAGAGGAAACCTCTAATTTCAATGAACAATATACAGCAAACATAGATGAGGAAATAAAAAAAGATGAAGCAGCGATTGCACACCAAAAGAAAGTGATTGAAAGTATGCAAGATATGAATGCAGCATTTGATACACAGCAACAAATAAAAGTAGACAAAAAAATTGCAAAAGAAGGATATGATAAAGCTTCAGAAACAGGAGCTCTAAAAGAAGGAAAAATGCACAAAGGCGCAAAAATTATTGGGGAAGCCATGGCTGCTTCCGCTGATCTGGTGACAGGAACCTTACAAAGGGGTGACAAAGGTGAACTTTCTAAAATGTCAGCTGAGTATTGGCAAACAGAACATGATAGGGCTATGGGACAAGACGTTTCTGAAGCAAATATACAGGCAGACCTCGAAGAGCAAGCCCGAAAAGACAAAGAAATTGTAGATGCAGGCTTTGATGATGAGGCAATAGATGAAAAATTAGTCAAAAAGCAAGACTGGCAAACCATGTATCACGGAACAAAGAATTTGAGCAATGCAGAGGTCACTGCCGCCAATCAACAATCAGACGCGCAAGAACAGATATCTATTGATGAACAAATAGCAGATGCAGGATTTGATGAGGCATCCGTCGAACGAAAATTAGCAAAACAAGAAAAAGGTGGGTTGCTCAAAAGAATTGGAAGATGGTTTGGAATAAAATAATGCAACAAAAAAACCGCCACTGGGCGGTTTTTTCTTTCCTTGTTTTTACGCACGAGTTGCAATTTCTTTCTTCACTTTTTCGATAAATGCTTCTTTTGACATGGTCACTTGTTCTTCTTGCCCTCGGACACGAATCATCATATCTTCTCCAGAAAGTTCTTTATCTCCCACAACGAGGATATACGGATGTTTTCCTTTTGTCGCATTACGGATCTTCTTTCCTACGGTTTCATCAGCTTCATCAATACTGATACGAATGCCGGCAGACTGAAATTCTGCTGCCAAGGCTCGAGCACCATCAATATGTTTTTCTGATACAGGGACGAGATGTACTTGCACAGGTGACATCCACACTGGGAAATTTGCAGCACAATGTTCGATATAAATTCCCATAAATCTATCTGGAGACCCAACAAGCGCGCGATGAATCATCACAGGACGCTGTGCATTTCCTTCGGCATCAATATAGGACAGATCAAATCGCTCTGGCATATTGAAATCAAGCTGAATCGTAGAAATTTGCCATTCACGGCGGAGCGAATCACGCGCAACAATATCCATTTTTGGTCCATAAAATGCGGCTTCTCCAAGTTCTTCTCGAAATTCAATACCAGCAGAAATCAACAGCTGACGAAGTGATGATTCAGCCTTATCCCAGATAGCATCGTCCCCAAGATACTTTTCCTTATTCTGAGGATCACGAAGAGACAAACGAACTTCATATTCCATACCATATACTCGTAATGCTATGTGAATTGCTTCGAGAATGGCTTTGAATTCGCTTTCAATTTGATCTGGTCTACAAAATGCATGACCATCATCTTGTGCAAAACAACGGAGGCGTGTCAGTCCAGAAAGTTCTCCTGGTTTTTCATCACGATACAAATTTGCAAAATCCGCAAATCGAATTGGCAAATCTCGATAACTTCTCATTTCTGATGCATAAATTTGTGTATGTTGCGGACAATTCATTGGCTTCAAATAATATTCTTCATCCGTATAATGAGACACGACTTGAAGCATGTCATCTTTGTATTTGTCATAATGGCCAGAGGTGCGGAATAAATCCGCCTTGTTCATATTTGGCGTATGAACCTCTCCAAATCCAACACGAGCATTCAATTCTCTACTAAAATTCACAATAGCATTTCGAACAATATTTCCTTTTGGGGTATACATCGGCATACCCGGCCCCACAAGATCAGAAAATACAAACAACCCAAGCTCTTTTCCAAGTTTTCTGTGATCTCGTTTTTTTGCCTCCTCGAGCATGTCCACATGTGCTTTCAATTCTTCCTTTGTTTCAAATGCTGTACCGTAGATACGTGTCAGCATTGCATTTTTTTCATCCCCTCTCCAGTAGGCACCAGCGATACTCATGAGTTTGAATGCTCTTAGCATTTTTCTAGGTTCCTCCACATGTCCACCACGACAAAGATCTGTAAAATTGCCACACGTGTACAGAGTGATTTTTTCTCCTTTTTCGGCAATATCATGAATCATTTCAAGCTTGTATGCATTGCCTTTGTAAATCTCTTTTGCTTCTTCTGGAGACACTTCTCTGTGTGTAAATTCTTTCCAATCATTCACAAGATCTTTCATTTTCTTTTCGATAGCAGGAAGATCTTCGACAGACAATGTAACGTCGTTGAAGTCAATATCATAATAAAATCCACTTTCAATCGCCGGACCAAGTGTCAGCTTTGCGTCTGGATACAATTCCAAGACTGCTGCGGCAAGCAAGTGTGCAGCACTGTGGCGGAGGTGTTCGAGGTGTTCTGGGTTGTTCATATGAAAAGTATTAGGTATTGAATATTTAGATGTCTATATATTATTACAAGTTTAATATGCTTCGAGACCCCGCACAAGAACCTCCTTCGTCGGCTCTCTGCGGGGTTTGTCTTTTCGGTTTTCAACCTCAAAGCAAAAAAAAACGGCACAACATCACTACTGACATTTGCCGGGGCCCTACCATACAGTAGGACGGTTCCACCCGAGATTGTACTCTTCAAAATTGTCGCAATGCTCGTATCCGTGGTGCATGTTTGGGGTGTTCCTGAAGGAAGCTTTCAGCCTCGGCTTCCTCTCTCTGTCAGGTCTTACCAATATGCGTGGTGGATACTCTGTATGTGACTATATTACTGAGGAGTGAGAATGTTGTCAAGTGAGCATTGACAACATTGAACATTGCTGATATATTCTTACATCACTGCATGTCTAGAGGAAAGCACTTTTAATAAGTCTTTTCCCCTGGCCATGCTTTCGGGAGAGCAGGTTTAGGTACATTTTTCCCGACTCGTGTTCCATGGAGGAACTCATGCGTCGTTCGATCGTTCTCGCTCTCCTCATCTCCACCATCTTCAGCACGTCGGTCACGGCGTGTGCGACCACGCAACCGAACGAGATGGATCAACGCAATCTGGTACTCGAGGATGCCGAATGGTGGATCACTTGGGCAAAAGCGTGTACAAAGGTCATGCAACGGCATGCAGAGGAACAAGATCCAACAATCAAGGAAGATCTCATTCGGTTGGCCGATGCCTACTTGAAACTCGCTGATATACGTAAGCGAGACCTTGAGTCAATCATGAACAGCGAACCATACAAAGAAGACTACATGGAAACGCTTCGTGAAATTCAGGCTGTCGAGGCACGCCTTGAAGCGCGGGGCAGAACTCTCCTGTAAGTCCACACCCCGTCGACGCAGGCACCCACATCACGTGCGGTGCCTGCGTCGACTCTTCAAAAATATAAAAATAAAACACACAAATAGTGTGTTTTATTTTTCTAATAAACCAATAATCTAATTCTCTACTCAGCTACTTGCTTCACAACAATATCAACATGATCTGCTACATGAGGGATAGTCTGCGTCCAGGCGGGTCTCAAATGTACATCCACACCATACACATGATCGAGTGATAAAAGATATCTGCGAACTTCATCCTTTGTTTTTCCATAAAAAGCGATCTTTGCCAATTGACGGCTCTCAGGATTGATCGTTGCTCTGCCAGTATAGGTCACATCAAGTTCTGCTTCTTCACGCTCAAGGTCATAAGAACTCAATGACACCACTGGTGCAGCATCACTTGGCTCTATATATTCCGCGTCATCAATTGCTCTGCTCATGAGAACATCACTGGCAAGTTTATTTACTTCTTCTGGAGAAACAAAGATACCAACAACAGTAACCGTGGCAGAGAGGGTAAATTCACTCACTTCTTCGCCAATCTCGGCATCAGTAGTATACACAGGATCAGACACATCGTAGACAGACAAAGAAAGCTCACTATCTACTTGTTCAGCAAGTGCTGCCTTTGCATTTTCTTTGAGCTCTTCAGCAATCAATTTTTTTGCTTTATCAATATCCTCTAGACTCACAGAACCTATCTTGCGAATGCCTCCAGACATCGCACTTTCACTTGTTGCATAGATCAGTGCTTGCTTGGTTTCATTCAGACCCGGAATCGTAAACTTAGCAGGGCCGATATCGCTCCCAGATCCTTCTGCGTCAGCATAGACTGCTGCGTCAACGGTACCACCCGCAGGCACCAAGGCTCTCTCTTTCAAACGAAAGAGCACGCCATCTGCACTCAGGACACGCGTCGTGGCGACGAGTGGCTGATCAAGTGTTGTTTCATTGTGAAGAGTTACTATCCCCTCTGCAATCCCAGATTCTTCCTTATTTCCTGTGGGGTGATATATCTCCGTTCCACTCACAGTGGTAGTAACGACCCTTCCTGGGATTGTGCGCGCACTGTCTGCATTCACTCCAATCGTCGTGGTAATATCAACAGGCTCAGGCCGCGTAGTGATGGTAATCACCGCACGCTTTGAAGACATAAAGACAATCACACCAAACAAAATAAGGGTAATTGCCAAAAACGTAAGTGCAACAAATTTATAAAAGCCAACGGATTGACTCGACGCGCTGGTTTGTTGACGACGTGCAACCATAAAAATATACGCTACTTGTTATCAGTATACCATACTGTTACATTTCTGTAACGCGAAAGACTTCCTCAAGAGAGGTCAACCCATCGAGCGCTTTGAGAAGACCATCCTGCGCCATGGTGAGCATACCTTGTTCCTTTGCCAAGGCACCAATATCATATTCAGAAATATTGCCAGACATAATAGACTTCTCGACCTTACTATTCATAGTAAATATTTCATATATGCCAATTCTTCCTTTATATCCAAGTTCTCCATTCTCTGTATATTCTGGTGCAGTATAAAATACGTGTGGTTGTTTCTTGACTTTATCCTGCACCTTTTGCGGCATTGATGCAATGATATCATCCACCTTTTTCTGCTGTTCGTCCGTCAGAGTTGCTTGTACTCTTGCTTTTTCAGACAGACGTCGGACAAGTCGCTGTCCAATGACAGCATTGAGGGCGGGCGCGAGAAGAAATGGTTTTACTCCCATGGCAAGAAAACGTGGAATCGCTCCTGCCGCGCTGTTCGTGTGAAGTGTCGAAAGGATCAAGTGTCCAGTGAGTGATGCCTGAATAGCAGTGTCAGCAGTTTCAAGATCACGGATTTCCCCAACCATAGCGATGTCTGGATCTTGACGCAAAATAGATTTCAACCCTTTTGCAAACGTATAGTCTTTTGCATGATCAATCTGACTCTGATTGATGCCAGGCATTTTATATTCTACCGGGTCTTCGAGGGTAATAATTTTTACATCAGGTTTGTTGAGCAGCTGCATGATGGCATACAAGGTCGTCGTCTTGCCACTTCCCGTAGGACCTGTGGTAATAATCATGCCATTTGAACGAGACATTTCGTTCAAAAGGATCTCATATGCCTCACCATGGAGACCCAGACTATCAAGCGTCAATCCTTCCCTATTTTGCACGAGAAGACGCATCACAATACCTTCTCCATATACAGTAGGCATAATAGATACACGAACGTCTACCTCTCCACTTGGAGCATTGATGGTAAAACGACCATCCTGAGGTTTATCAGTAATGTTAATCTTAAGGGAAGATAATAACTTGATGCGAGAAAGTAATTTATGATAATTATCTTTCGTAACAGTGGCAGCGTCATGGAGCATACCATCCAGACGGAAACGTACCGTGGTCTTTTCTGCTTCAGGTTCTACGTGAACATCTGATGCATCAAGCTTTAACCCTGCCCCCAAAAGAAATGTCACAAGATCAGTTGTGCTCGCTCTTTCAATACTTGTCTGAAGACTGCGGAAATCCTGTACACTTGCTTGTACGTTCTCAAGGTCCGTAGGATCAATTTCAACATCCTTTGAAATAGGTTTTATGTGAGGTAACGTGTTATACAGCTCCATGACTCGTTCAAAACTATGTTCAGAAATCATATACAAAACACCTTTTGTATAGGAACGTTGCTCAATTTTTTTCAAAAGCAGTTGTACATCTTCTCGAGTTGGATCAATCGCGCCGAGTCGAACTTGTTCTTGATTTACAAAAAAACAAATTACCCCGAGGCGTACAGCGTCATCTTGTGAAATTTGCTTAAGAGATTCATGACTAATCGGAAATGATCCCAAATCTATATGCGGAAATCCAGAGGTAGCCGCTTTCCGTTGCACTTCTATTTCCTTTTCCTTGATAGACACCTTCTCCATTTTCTTTTCAAATTTTTCTGCTGTTTCTTCTGAGGCAACATGCAAGGGTGAGACAGAAGAAGACGCAGACGCCAATGCCGCATCATCCGTACTTCCGTTGATAGCGTCTTTCTGTCGAAACAAATCGTCAATTGAAGGAAGGTCACCCATACGGTTCACCACAATTATTTTCCTAACCAATGCAACACATGGCTTTTGAGTCCAGTCTTATGCATTTGCATAAAAAGATATGTCCATATTGCCGTGGTAAACGTAGAAAAGACAGCCGCCAGCAAAAACATGAAGAGTAAAAAAACGACAGCCGAGAGAGCAATACCAAGCACAAAAACAATACTGCTCGAAAACAAAAGCGCAAATAAATATGCCAAAAATGCTGGAAGAAGTGACACAAACACCGCAGTTACCAACACAAGTGAAAGGATAAGATCAAGGACAAATATGACAAATCCAACTTCAAGAGATACGAGCCAATGTTCCACAAACAACTTCCATCCCCCGACGAGGGATTGCAAGAGGGTATACTTTTCTACCACAAGATACCCAATCGCATACATTGCTACAATAGACATCACCAATGACACAGCAGCAGCAAACAAGAACACGAGCAAAAACAATATGGGTGATCCACCAAGCGAAAACAAAATTGGCCAAGAAAACAAGGCAACCAAGATACCCACCAAACCAAGAACTATTTTTTTCAGTATATTGACCGTAAATACACACCAAAATGCGCGCACGCCAGCATGCCAAGAAATACTGGTATCTGTTCGTTTTCCTCGACGGACACTCTCTGCGGTATTATGTACCAAGGCTCCCTGAGAAACGACTGCTAAAAAGGTAAATAATACACCAAATCCAACAAACACCAATAGCAGAAACAACATCCAACTCATCACCTCTCGTGGAATATCTGAAGTAATAAATCCGGTATAAAAAAGATCAGACAAAACAGCGATGCCTCCCCCTGGACGATATCCACGTGCAGTGAACCAAAGCTGCACCAGAGCATCAATAATTCCCATCTGGCCAAGGGCTGCGGCAAATAACCCAAATGGCCACAAACGATGTTCTTTCCAAGACAAATGCCAGCTATGTGCCAGCGCGGCTCTATAAAGTGGTGGTTTCATAAGATAAGAGGTAATGCAGCAAGTATATCACATGTTTGTGTGAAACAAAAAATCTCTGTTGGCTCCTGCGTACAAAGAAAGATTGCACTTCGCTTCGCTCCGTTAAGATTACATTCCGCTATCGCGGAATTAAGATTGAAGATTAGCTTGTGATCAAAGAACATCATGTAAAGTAAGATGCACATTAAATGGCGTGCAATCTTCAATCTTTTTTTTGCGTTAGCAAAAAAGTAATCTTTAAGTCTTTCATCCTCAACAAAACAACCCCGTAGCAACGGAGCTGTTTTGTGTATTCTTTCTGTTCATCTTTATTCTTTTCCATCCAGGATCGCCTTGAATTCAGCTTCTTCTACAGTCTCTTTTTCAAGAAGCAACTGCACCAATTTTTCCATCTTGTCTCGCTTTTCGAGAAGCAACTGTTCTGCGCGTTCACGCGCTTCGGTAAGGAGTACACTAATTTCTTCATCAATAAGTTCTGCAGTTTTTTCACTATAATTTTTTTGCTCATGAATTTCCTGCGCCAAGAAAATCATTTCTTCATTCTGACCAAAGTCGCGAGGACCAAGTTTATCACTCATACCATAGCGGAGTACCATGGCTTTTGCAGACTGAGTCGCACTCTTGAGATCACTGCTTGGCCCAGTGCTCAGAGATTCATGTCCATAGATCATACGCTCTGCGACAAATCCTCCCATTGCCATGGCCATGTCATCTTTAAACATCGCAATTGTTTTGTAACTAATATCTTCTGTTGGCATCGAAAGTGTGTATCCACCAGCCATTCCGCGGCCAATAATAGATACTTTACGAATAGGATCTGCATGTTCGAGAAAATGACCGACAATTGCATGACCAGCTTCGTGGTATGCTGTCATTTCTCTTTCTTTCTTGCTCATGACTTTGGATCGTTTTTGCGGGCCGAGCAAGACTTTTTCAATACTTTCTAGCACATCATCTTGATTGATTGTTTTTTTGCCTTTTCGTACAGCAAAAATTGCAGCTTCATTAAGCAAATTTGCCAAATCCGCACCCGTAAATCCAGGCGTGCGCTCAGCCAGTTTTTTCAAATCAACATCTGTTTCAAATGGTTTGTTGGCAGCATGGACGAGAAGAATAGCTTCACGATCCTTGATATCTGGCTTACCAATCATGACACGACGGTCAAATCGACCTGGACGCAACAACGCTGAGTCAAGGACATCTGGACGATTGGTGGCAGCCATGACTATGACACCAATATTTGGGTCAAATCCATCCATTTCAACAAGAATTTGGTTCAATGTTTGTTCACGTTCATCGTGAGAGCCTCCAAGGCCAGAACCACGCTTTCGTCCCACAGCATCAATTTCATCTACAAAGATAATTGCCGGTGCTTCTTTCTTTGCTTTACTAAACAAATCTCTAACACGAGAGGCACCAACACCAACAAACATTTCTACAAATTCAGAACCAGAGATATGAAAGAAGGGAACGCCTGCTTCTCCTGCAACCGCTTTTGCAAGCAATGTTTTTCCTGTTCCTGGAGGGCCCATCAGCAATACTCCTTTTGGAATTTTTGCTCCCATGTCTGCAAACTTTTTTGGATCTTTCAAAAAGTCAACGATTTCTTCGAGTTCTTCTTTTGCTTCTACGGCTCCTGCAACATCTTTGAATGTCTTTTTTTCTTTATCATCTGGTTTTGCTTGTCGTGCGCCACTCTGTCCAAATCCCATGGCTTTATTATTCATGCCGCTCACTTGGCGTGTCATGAAAAAGAGCAAGCCCACAAGAAGCAAGAGTGGCAACAAATATGGCGCGAGGACTGCCATCCAAAATAAAAACCCAGTTTGTTCTTTTATCTGAACGTCATCAATCATAGCCAGCTCTTCTGCTGTCACACCATAGGTTTGCATGAGTTCAGAAAACGGCTGCCCAGATTCTTTGCGTACTTCCAATTGCGTTTCCTCTGGATTGTCGAGTGTCGCATGGATAGTGCTTCCTTGGACTTCTATTTTTGAGACGGTATCAGCCTTGATTTCTGTCACGAGGCGATTGATCCCCACGATCTCTGGTTTTTCATTGCCATATTCTGCATAGCCCCACAGTCCTGCAGCGATAAATAAGACAAGAAAAATCAACGCAAAATTCTTCAACAATTGTTTCATAGAAATTGGATATTCAAAAAAACAGTCCTGCTAGTATAGGGTCAAACCCCCTCTTTGTCAATGGATGTTCTGCTTTTGGCACGTCGCCAGGTTGAAGGCGCTAAATAGTTGTATGGCACGGCAAATCCAAAACACAAGTACGTGGTATTCACGACGTGCTTCGTAAGATCTTTCACGGTTCGAAAACGTCTTGACGAGGTGTCGCAGACAAGGGTCAAATCAAGGCGTGTCTTCCCATATCTATGCAATTTTCGTGCAATATCAGCATCTTCACCAAAATTCAGCTCAGGATCAAAGCCAGATGTCTGTGCATATGCCTCGTGGGTACAGATCATATTGTTCCCAATAGGGCCAAGCGTACCACGAGACACAAGACGTACCAGTGGCACAAACAGCATATGAAAAAACCAACACGCGGCATTATATGCGTTTCCAGCATCATACCAGCGAAATCTTCCCCCCAAGCAAACAAGCCCAGGCTGCTGTTCAAAACGTTGGAGCGCTTCTGTGATATAGCGTGCCGGCAATCGGGTGTCTGCATCAATATTGAGAATATACTTTCCTCGCGCAGCAGCACTACCTCGTGCGCGAGCACGACCCACTCCTGGGATAGGTTCATACAGCACCAGCGCCCCATGTCCCTCGGCAATCAATGCAGTAGTATCAGTTGACGCATTGTCAACAACGATAACCTCCAGCGACTTCGTTGTGTCAAGTGCATCGATGGCAGCAAGGCATTGAGGAAGATAATTTTCCTCATTCCGAGCTGGGATAATAATGGATACATCTATATCGTAATTCATCATGTGACTATCATTTTTTCATAGAAAAAATAGGATATCTGACATTCCTATTTTCGTCAATGCTGGTTATTCGCACCCAACAGTAGTTTGTGCCCCAGCACCCCCGGCTCCACTCAGTGGATCTCCCGTCTGAGACGGCGAAATTATGGGGACACAATCCTCATACGTTTTATCTCCGCTTGCCACAAACAACCAACGGACTACCCATGTGGCACTGTATGAGAGCAAAATAATAGCCAATCCGATAATAGCATTCCGAAGAATACTTTTCCCCTTATCTACACGATCTTCATTTCCTGCTGAAGTAAGTATGAGGTACCCTGCATATATCATATATACCAAGAAAAGTGTTCCCAGAATAACTAAGAAAGACTGAATAACAGAAGCAATGACAATACGTGGATCCTTCACACGTCCCAAATCTGCTCCTTTGTCTCCAGTAAACGCCTGCGTCTGTTTCTGAACAGCTTCATTATTATAATTCACCTGTCCATCCATATAAAATTGTTCAGTCTCCAAGCCGCCACTACCTTCCGCTCGGACTACTCCCAAAGGGATACTGAACAATATACTCAAAGAAATAATGACTTCCAAAAAACGTTTCATAAAATTTTAAAAGAGTTTAATATGAATACTCTTTTTGTAGATAGTATCTGGCGCTTGATTATTTTCCTCATATACAGGATCGTATGTTGCGGCATTGTAGACTCTGCTTGTGACAAATCTTGTGATGCCGTATGCCAGAAGGACAATGACCAAACCAAGCATCGCGGCAACAGCAGTACTCGTGGATTTTTTGATACGATCTTCTTCTCCATGAGAGGTCAGTCTTACATATCCCGCATATACAATCAATACCAAAAAGAGCATTCCCATAAAACCAAGGACAATACTAATCACCCTACCAATATATTGACGAGGATCTTCTTTTTGCAATCCAGCACTTTCCCCAGCAACATCAACTTGTGTCTGTACTTGTTCTGTGAGGGTTTTTCTTTCAGGAGACGGTGCGCTAGGCTCGGCTGCATACAACACATATGGCTGTGACAAAAAAATCACAGCAAACAGGCTGAGCATACAGGTACGAGAAAGAAAAAAACGATGCATCATATACCTTATTGAGCAGTTCGCTTAAGCAACGCAGGCACCACAAACGCGGTAATACTGTAGGCTCCTACAGTAATAACAAGACCTATAATAGATTGCACAATAATTTTCTTTGCTTTATCAACCTGATCGCTCTCACCACGAGCAGTCATCCACAAATATCCTGCATAGACCATAAGACTTAAAAAGATAATGCCGACAAACGAAAGAATGGTCTTTACGACAACTCCCAATGTTTCTGCAAATGTCGTATCTGTTGTATGAGCGGCATCATACCCCGCCCTGTTCGCGGTTTCTTGCGTAAGAGTACTTCCTAAATCGAGTGCATAGGCATGAGATACAACACCAAGATAAAAGGCTAAGGAAATGGCTATGCTAATAAATCGTTTCATAAAATTTATGTATTGAAGCTCTGAGTTACAAATACGGTAATAGCGTAGGCACTCAATATAATAACAAGTCCTATCATAGAACCGGCAATAATTTTTTTGGCTTTGTCGACCGGTTCGCTCTCACCACGAGCGGTCATCCACAGATATCCAGCATAAATCATGAGGACAAGGAAAAATAACCCGACAAGAGTCAATAATGCATTAATGACAGTACCTACCACTGAACTAAGACTACTTGTATTTCCTTCACCAATACCAGCCCTCCCAGAAACAGTGGTCAAATGATCTGATGCATTTATCAAATTACCCTGTGCAAAGGCAGGAAAAGCAAACACCACTCCACATGCAACCATAAGGAGTACTCCTAAGAATTTTTTTTTAAAATATGACATATATATACGAATGACTCACAAAAATGATTCTTGCTAATAATTAAAATGAAAGTTCATAACATGTCTGGGTCGTACAAAACGTATCATACAGTGCCTGGCATTCGTTCTTTGAAGAGACGGATTGAAATTGCCATGTTCCCGATCCAAAAATTTCGTCAAAACTCGTTGTCTTTTCGCCTTCTGTTTGGCAACTTGCTTGTGTGGTTATCCGCCACTCCCACATAGTCGCACGAAGCTCTGTTGGATTATCAGATGGATGACGTACCTTATCAAAACAACATCCCACTTTTGTATAATCAGCAGTATCAGCACCGCTGTCGTTTCCAGTATTGGAAATCCCTTTGATCACTCTCGTTGTCATAAAGCTCGTCAACGCATATGATCCAACAATGATGACTAATCCTATCGAAGCCCCCACAATAGTTTGTCGTGCTTTTTTGATACGTTCTTCATCCCCACGTGCAGTCATCCAATAAAACCCAGCATAGAACATGAGAATAAAAAATATAATACCTACGGATGTTAACACGCCTTTGATAATGGTCCCGGTATACGTAGGAATATCATTCTTTGCTAACCCAGTCCTGTCAACAACATCACCGAGCATACTTGGAGCATCCGTCACTGTTTTTTTTGCTGAGACATACGATGTTGGCACATATACCACCATTGCAAGGACAGCAAAAAGAAAAAATTGTATGAACTTACGACTCATGTGCTATGGATTAAACAATCGCATCATTATTTTTCTCTTGCGTAGGTAACCACATTTGCCCATCCGACTTGATTGTTGAATTTTACGACGCCCCAATGGGTAGATGGGCCAGCAAGGGCATTGCTACATTTTTCAAATTCTTCACCATCAGGCATGGTCGCAATAACAGTACCTTGTGCACTAGGCGTTTGGACTATGGCAAGACCTGTTCCATCAGTGACTGTATTTACATACAGAGTCGTAGGCGTTTTACAGGTCAATGGTTGAGCATCAGCTTGTGGTGTTTTTACAGCATTTGCATTCACACTCTGGAAGACAAATGTCGTGATGGCATATGAAGCAAGCACAATAATAATTCCGATAATAGCCGCAATTATCGTGTCTAATGCCTTTTTGGCATCATCCTCTTTTCCACGAGATAACATCCAACGAAATCCACCATAAATCATTAACGCAAAAAAAATGACCGAAATCATTGAGAGTGCCGTTCCGACAACATTTCCAATAAGGGTGGGGAGACTTTTCCCATATTTGGTTAAATGGGCTGCGTCAGCAGTAGCATCTAACCCGTACGAATTATCGGCCGTACACAAAATAGGAAGAGAAAGGAAAAAAAATACTGCTACGATACTATATGTGTAAAAAAATTTCTTCATAAAAATTGAGACGATTAAGGAGCATTATATGGAGAATTCGTGGTCACTTCATAGAAATTTTTCACGACAAACTCCGTAATTCCATACGACGCCAGTATGATAGCAACTCCTATCACCGCTCCCCATAAAATCTTCTTTGCCTTCTCTACCCTATCTTCATTTCCCGCAGAAGTCATCCACAGAAAGCCCGCAAAAATAACAAGGACCAGAAAAATGAGTCCAAGAAATCCAAGAACAAATTGGATGACTCGTGCAATGCTTACTCGTACATCTTGATCAGACAGACCTGTATACGAACCGTAATTCACCCCCAAAGGATCATTGGAAAGGGACGGATTTGACGCAAATGCAGGAACACTCTGGAGAAGTCCGAGACTGCCGACAAGGATGAGGCTGATTGCGAGAAAAGTTCGTTTCATACGGGAGAAAGGTTATACACTTTTTTCAGGAAAAATGTACAACAACGCAATATGCGATATACGAGACCTTGCAGATGCAAGGTCTCGCATATTATGAAAGGTTATTGGATGTTCAAGTCAGTGTCAGAAAGGCCACTTGCACTTCCAAGTTGCTGGACGACGAATGTCGTAATACCCCATGCAAAGAGGATGATAGCAAGACCAATAATACCTGCAAAGATAGTCTTTCGCGCTTCGCCAACTTTGTCTTCATTACCGCCTGCCGTCATCCAACGGAAACCACCGATGAGGATGATAATGACAGCGATAAGACCAAGGAATCCAAGAAGTACATTGATAAGTCCGATAACAGCATCATCAAGAGCTCTGTCGCCAAGACCAATATCAGTACCGTAATCGAGTCCATATCCTGTATCTGCAGGATCATTCCCAAGTGGTGCTACGGCACATTCTCCGCCAGTACCACAGATTTCTCCAGTATCACAGTTTGCATCCGTAGTACAAGTGTCTCCTACGTTTGCAGAGGCACCAAGAGGAATCATAAGCAATGAGAGGAAAGCAGTTGCTGCAATCATCAATGTGACTCTATATTTTGATATTCCAAAAAGAATTGTATTTGTCATGAATGTCACCCCCTTTCCTGGGTAAAGATAGACACACAAAAACTTGTGTAGGACGCATATTGCGTCAAATTCTATAGGATATATCTAGCCCACAGAATTCGACGAAACATATTTTTTTATACCTGCCCGTATTGTATCAGCATTACACACGAATGTCACGTTCTTTTCCACACATTACTTTTTCACACAATTGGTTGTGGTCTTTACGAGGTAATTCTTCGATGCCCAGCCTTCTACATTTTCAAAAAAAACATGATAGTACTGTCCTTTTGTCTCTGTGACTAGGATACAATCAGATCCTTTTTTCAATTTTTTTTCAGTCGCTTTTGCTGATGACGTCGGCTCTGTTCGAATGGGAATCGATCCTGTTGCTTTGCCATATTTGTAATACTCACCCTGTTGTGTTGACGTTTGTGAAGCAGTATTGTTTGCGACGGGACTTGGTCCTCCACACCCAGCAGCAGACACGTCTTGTGACGTCATACGCTGTATCTCCGTGGATAGCACCCATCCTAGCACGGTAGGATTTGTTGGATCCTTAATTTCAATATAATTATTTTCTTGTTTCCCTGTAGCGACGATACAATTTACGCCCGGAGATTTTTGAAAAGGGATGGTCGACCGTAATACAACATTGGTTTTTGGTTCAACCCACAAAGAAATAGTTTTTCCATCAACTTGCTGATAATAATCGGTGGTCACCTGAGTTTCACTCGTTCCATTCACAGAGGTATTCTCCAACGAAGCATTACCCGTTAAACCTGAAATAAGCGTATATATGATGCCATATGCACCAAAAATCACAAACAGCCCAATGACTGCCCAAATCATCGTCTCAGTCCCCTTTTTCACTCGTTCTGCATTCCCAGCAGAAAGCAGCCAATACGCACCACCAACGAGAAAGACCAATAACGTCAGAGAACCTGCAACAGCAAGCCCCTTAAACACAGCATTTCCTAATATCAGTCGAATATCAGTGACGCCACTCGTGCTTGAGTCGGTTCCACCAATAGGATTAACCAAACGTACTTGTGTCACAGGTATATTTTTCGAGGCATATGCAGAGGTCGGTACAAGGACCATGAATGAAAAGACAACCACGGATAGCATGACTCTGACAAATGATGTTTTTTTATAAAACATAACAAACCAACACACAAATAAATATACTACTTTATGATACGAAATTGACTTGATACTCCGACGACGTCGAGAATAAAACTAATCAGGGCATACGCACTAAACGCAATAATCAATCCTACAATAGCAGCCACCAAAATATCTTTCCCTTTTTTTACTCTTTCGCTATTCCCCATGGAAAGAATCATCATAAATCCACCATAGACAAAAAACACAAATGCTAACGACCCTATAATACCAAGAGCAAATGTCCCAATATTGATGACCAACTGTAATAAATCATTCACATTTCTACACGTCCCGGTAAATGCACAATCTGGCAAAGGGCCTGCGTACCCTGCTGGTCTATTATATGAAGAAATATCAATAGCTGCATTTACCGGTTTTGCGGTACTCGAGTTCTCGGCACTGGTGTCTGATTGTGTAGCAGCATCAGTCCGCCACGAACATCCCAACAAGACCCCACTAGCAGTCGATTGATCAACACAATCACTCTCACTTTGCAATTCTGCTATCTGAACAGGTTCACCTGATGCTTCACCTGGCTTACCCGGGTCTTCAATATAACAAAAGCATGCACCTTCAATAGCCGCAATCTGCTCTGGTGTAGCCGCAATCTGCGCATGTACTCTTGCTGGGGAAAAAAATACAAACACACCCGCGAGGAGGAGAAAGCATATACGTTGTACAGTGAAATAGTTATCCTTCATACATACCAATTACAATGTCTGCTGAATGAGCGTGGCCGCATTTATCACGTACTGTGCATCACGCTTCAATTGACTTTGTCCATCTGCATATGGCAAAAGATAATTTGTCATAAGCTGGGACAACGCATCTTTTGCTTTGATGACATTTCTTCCAAGATACCAATTTTTTGCAGTAAGAATACCCGATACAAAAGGAGCTATATCTGAATTTTGTTGCTGCGCTGCCACTTGAGAGCGCAACGGTGACGGCTGATGTGTTGCAGCGGTGTACGCCGCAATATTCTCAGGTGTGGTCATAAATCGTATAAAATCCCACGCTTCATCCTTATGCTGAGATTTTTTTACGACAGATTCCACCCAATAATTTGCTACGTTTACAGGAGCACTTTCATTCAACTGAGGGATAGGGATAACACCGAGATCAAGCTGCGGCGCCAAACTCCTAATACGATTGTAATCAAACGCAAACCCAAAATAAAATGCAGATCTTCCACGAATAAACACGGTAAGCGCACTATCCTGCTTTTCATTCCAACTGTAGACTTCTTTGGTTGGTCGAGCAAAATCGGTATAAAAACGTAATGCTTCAAGCGTTGGATGACTCACGGTTACCTTTTCCATACCACTGGCAAACGTGACAGCACCTTCTTGCATAATGCGCACTCCATTTTGGAGGAGCAACAATGCAAAGATATCACTTGCATTCTCTATATTATTTCCGGTTCCTAGCGCAACGCCAGATTGTACAATATCGCCAACAGCATTGATGCGCGTTGTTTCTTTGACGGCTTCTAAAAATTCATCCCATGTTTTCGGTGGCTCAGGAATACCAGCAGTATCAAGAATAGTTTTATTGTAATACAGTCCAAGTGTATCTAGAGCTAGTGGCAATCCGAATATACTTCCTCGAAGGATGACATCCTCAGATACGGTTCCGACAAAATTTGACTCAATACCACGAATGCTTGGCATGACAACAGTCTGTGGGGTGACAGATACGGTTTGAGAAAATTGACTGCCAGAGACCACGACATCAGCAACATTTACTGAAGACGGCATTGGGTCAAGGCGTGGTGCATATTCACGAAGCCAGTGAATATGCGTTGAAATAATATCCGGTCCTATATCATCAGCAAGAGCGTTTGTAAACAACGTATCAAATTCATCATATCGCACTTGTCGAACAGTAATCGTGACATACGGACGAATTTGTTTGTATGCATCGGCAAATTTTTTGAGTTGGTCGACATCATCAAAAACAGTCCAGTAAGTAAGTGTTATGGGCGAAATTGATGCTTGTTCTTGTTGGGATAAGCCTTTACATCCAAATCCAGAAAAAAGAACCAGGCAACAAATGATAGCAAAAGAAAATGTTGTATGTCGCATACATCGTATAAACTTATGGAGTACCTGTATCATACTACAGAATCGATATTATAGAAATGTTTGCAAGACAAAACCGACAATAGCATAACTTGCAAAGATCACAATAATGCCAAGTGCCCCCCAAAGCAATGTTGCCAAGGCACGTTGTATATGGTCAGGATTCCCTCGTGCTGTCATCCACAAGAAACCACCATACAAAAATATAAGAAGTGCAATACTCCCAAGAATATTCAACAACATCTGTATCACATACCCAGCTATGATAGAAATAGATGACGTGCCAATAGGATTCAACATAGTCACTTGAGGATATTCTATAGCAAGTTGCTTGTCGGGAAGACTATTCAAAATCAGACTACTGCAAGAAATTTTTGCACCATCAGATTCATCTAATTTGAGACATTGGGTAAGTGTAGAAAAAAAATTTCCATTTGTATGCACTTTCATTGGCAATACAGCTTTGCAAGCTTCCAATGTTTTATAAAAAGAAGGCGCACATGCTAAGAGATCATCTGAACAGGCGCAATATTTTTCTCCAGCAAGGGTACACATTGCCTGCAATTGTTGTGGTATTTGACTGGTATTCCCATATCCCCATGGAGGCAAATAATTTGTGCCCGCCTGCGTATTGCACATACCAGGATACACGACATAGTGATACCGGGCATTGTCCGGGGAGAAAAGAGGAAGTGGCTTAGTGATATCCAATGTTTCTGCTTCTATCCAATCTCTTTCAGTAGCGTTAGGTTCACAAGAATAAAAATTGGCTAATTGGTCAGCTGGAGGAAAATAAAATACGTTCGTAGGATTTAGTCCACCATATATACTCATATACAGTTGATCCCAGTGGCGCTGATTGCTTCCCAACATTGTACATTGTGTCGACACCTGAGGTGCACGAGGGACACAGCAGAAAGGATTGCCCTGAATAAATGTTGCAAGAGTCCTGGCTAGATCTTCCAATTGTGCCTTTACCAGCAATCGACGCAGCGGAAGGCTTGTCATCGTTAACCCTTTCTGACAAAGCGGTGACCCTGGCGCCTCTTTTTTTACCTCCAGATTAGATGTCGTTCCTCCTTGTCCATCAAGTTGCACGTTTGTGAGCGCAATACAATTTTTTGATACCTGACTCTCCCTGTAGGTCATGGACGTTGGCTCAGGTGGCAATCCCGACGTAGAAGGTCCAAATCCATAGGCTCCCAACAACCTACCACTGTAGGTATTTGCGGGACAGCGTTCTCCGGCATCTGTATTGACGACAGATACCTCGGCGCCTGTATCAAAACTATAGCACGTATCTGCACCAGCATTATTTTCTTCAAAATACACACAGCACATTTCTTCCGCAAAAACCATCCGCGCTGAAAACAGGAAGGAAAAACCGAACACACATATACCTATTGTTCTCCTCCATGCCATTCGTGTCATAGCTACGTCAATAGAGTAATAACTTTTTTCTATAATCCTTAGAGAAATACTTGCAATACAAAACCAACTATGGCATAGCTTGCAAAGATCACAACAATACCGAGCCCACCCCACAATATTGTCGCCATAGCTTTTCCAGTCTGTTCAGCTTTTCCATGGGCAGTCATCCATAACACACCCCCATAGATAAAGACAAGTAACGAAATACTTCCCAAGAGCTGCAACAAAGATTGGATGACTCTTCCTAAAAGGGATTGTACAGTCACACCACGTATTGGATTGAGTGAACTTGTCTGAAGATTGGTAATCTTATTTTTTATCAAAAAATTTTCTGAGTCCACACTTGTCTTTGTAGGAAGAATAGCAGACCACTTTTTTTTATACACATCAATAATAGCAGTGCATTCCGTTTCTTGAGGACCAGCAATATCACACTGAACTTTTCCTTGTGACAAATCAACGCATTTTTGTCTATCAATACTTGGATTTGTTACTTCCTCACATGTGGATGTCAAGACAACATCGCTCTTGCCTGTGACTTTCATCGCCGTTCTTTGTGATTCCCAAACAGTATCATCCGAAATACAAAAACACCAAAAAGACCCACCATACGGAGATTCTTCAGCAGGTTCAGGAGTACCAGTAGATGGCGTATTGACAACACAATCGTTTCGCTGTTGACACTCTTGGGTAGTATTCGGAACGCTTACGTCGCCTTCGCAAACACATACATCGTTTTTAGAAATGACAGAACATTGTGGCAAAGTGGCACACTCTGCTTTTGTTGACGGAGGTGGATACTCCCCAGCACAAGAACAAAAATCATTCTCATTCGCAAAAGAATACTGTGGAAAAAGAAGAATCAATGAGACAATGACGAGCCTTATGAGTTTCATTTTCCGTATATTCATATTCCTAAATATTTCACAAGAAGTCTACAATTTCACCTTTAATTTCTTCATCTTTCATGGCAAAATGAAGCGTCGCTTTGAGCAAGGAAAGTTTGTCTCCAGTATCAAAATACTGTCCATTGTACTCATAGGCAAAAAACTTTTTCTTTTGAGCAAGTGCATTTGCCGCATCAGCTACCCACAATTCTCCATCTCTTCCTTTTCGTACTTTTTCAAGATAAGGCCAGATATCTTTTGTGAAAATATATCTCATTCCTCCGACGATCAATCCTTCTGGAGATACATCTTCGATAGCAGGCTTTTCTTCAAATTTACTTACGGTATACAAACGATTTTCTCCTGTTGATTTTCCATAAATATTTCCATATTTTGTCATCGCCTGCTTATCTGTCAGTCGCTGTGCACCTATCACAGAAGCTTGTTTTTTGTCGTATACTTTCAAAAGTTGCTTGATAACAGGTACTTTTGCATCAATGACACTGTCACCATCTGAAAATGCAAATGGTTCATCACCCACAAATTCTTTTGCACAAAGGAGTGCATCCCCATTCCCTTTTGGAGAGGATTGTCGCGTATAAAAAAACTGAACTTTCTTCGTAAGTTCTACCAATTCAGCTATACGATCATATTTTCCACGTTCTTTGAGAAAAAATTCTTGATCATGATTGCGATCAAAATGATCCTCGATGGAACGCTTATTCCAACTCGTCACAAAAATAATTTCTTTGATACCACTTGCCACCATTTCCTCTACAATGTATTGCACAACAGGCTTATCGAGTATCGGAAGCATTTCCTTTGGCATGGCTTTCGTGGCAGGCAAAAACCGAGTACCGAGCCCGGCAACAATAATGACTCCTTTTCGTACTTTTTGCTTCATATATTCATCATAATTAGACGTTTTGTAGTATATCAGATTACACGGATCTATACCAAATACGGTGTACATCCACGTAACTAAAAAAGGAGTGACGAACGCAAGTTCGTCTCTTAGCAAGGGTATTGCCGCTAACTAACGAACTTGCGTTCGTCACTCCGCTTCATCTGTGTATGTCTTTGCCGGCTCCATAGTCCCGCAGGGCTGTGGAGCCTAGGTGCCCACACGGAAGTACAATAGAAACACGGATTCAATAGATTGAACGGATATTCACTGATAGTAGACAATAAAAATCTGTATGGATCTGTTTCATCCGTTGAATCTGTGTATCTATTGTAAACACTTTTTTTATCTCTCGTTTTTTAGATTTTTTGCATCATGTTTCAAGTTCTTCCCACGAAATCAACTCATACGTTGGTTCAACAGGGAATCCAGGTGGCACCATATACCGCAAATTTGCGTCATAAATGTATGATGTATTTACAAAGCCACTGATAACAGGATTTCCCCACTTTACCCCTCCGCCTGCGTACGAGATTTGTGAACCAAAGATGGTGAGAGAACTCTTGATGCTATTTTGATACGCTGGTCGATAAATCTTCTTGAATTGAGACAACAGCGCAGCCTCTATGGTCAATGTATCTGGCGTATTACGCGGATACACGATACTCCCCTGGGCGATCAAACCAAGAACATCATCGGATTCTTTTTCCACGTATGTAATATTGCCTACAGGATAAATTTCCTGATATGTACTTTCCAAAACAGGAAATCTTCCGGCTCCTACGGTAACATGTCCATTCACTACCCCTTCGACCCAGACATCATCTTCCACAAAAATAGCACCATTTGCCGGGATGGTATAGGTATCATCATGGGTTTCATCTCGAAGATCATAATAGACCGTACCAGAATAGCACCACCCATTGTACACCGTCTTACAAATATCAGTGTACCCCCTACGTCTTGTCACGACATACATATCAAAGGTACCATCTGCATTGAATATCATATGATATCCTTCATCACCTGATGAATAGAAATGCAATCCTCCATCGTCAGCGGCATCTTTAATATTTGATAGATCTGTAGTGATCGCACCAAAATCTTTTGACGGCACAGGAAAATCCCAAAATGTGGTCGGTCCACCATCACCCCAAATACCTGGTTTATCTTCAGTTTCTCCTGAGGGGCGATAGGTTTCTTTTGCACTTTGCAAGATTGAATCTGTTGTTCCATTAAATTCTATCCCGCCATTTGAATGCACTTTTCCATGCACTTCAGTGGTATGGCTGAAACTCATATCAGCATTCTCTACAAAAGAAAAATCTGTCAGTGCAGGATATCCAACACGCACACCAATAGTACGCGTTGCATTTGGCTGTGCGACTGTCCATCCTGTAGAACGAAAATTCACAATGGTAGTGCCAGAAAGTGGAGGATCGATATCAAGAGAAAAATATCCAATAACATCACCATTTTTGTCCTCAAATGCATGGACATAGGGTCCCACAGCGCCAGTGCCATCCTGATAGTCCTCAGGGCTATGCGCAAGATGCCATCGATAATAGTTTATCCCTGCTTCAGCAATGTGAAACGACAAATCACGAAATTGTTTTCTATTCGATGCCTGATTTTCAAACATGGCATAGCTCGACACACCCATGACAATCATGGTGAACGCAAGCGACCCAAAAATCATGACGAAGAGCAACAGATTGCCATGTGTGTCTTTGGAGAAAGCGTATAATTTTCTAAAAAATCTTTTCATATAACAAATATCAGATAGCAGATATCATTTTCTCTAAACCCTGAATCATTGACCAAAGCATTGCTCCCATTTCGTCAAGTTTTGAAAAAATACTTTCATACTGTTTTTTTGTGATCCATTTTCTTTCATAGGCCAATACAACCAAATATTTAGATTCCCTCAATGAGCCATAGCTTATCTCAAAAAAATTTAATTTTACCTTTTCCTTTCTACGACCAAAGCCTTCAAGATAATTCAACATAATCGATACCACCGCACGTCTTAATTGATCTGAAGCGCCGTATCGTTCTTCTTTGGGGAATTGGGAGACAATATCATATACTTCCATGACACACTCGTGAGTCAATCTTTTGAATTTTTTGTAAAAATCCTGTTGTGTCATGCTATTTGTTATTTGCTATCTGAATCAATTACTCTTCAAATTCCGTATACTCACGACAGCTTCTACATGGAGTGGCACAGGCGTCGCTGTCGGATCTTTTTCAAGTTCGAGTTGCATACGCACAACTCTGATATCTGTCAGATCGTCCGGCACAATCAATGGCGTACTCGTGACAGGATAGGTCTCATTATAATATTCAAAAAGTGAAATGTTTTTTGTAATGTTGACGACTGATTCTGCGATGGTGATAACAAATTCTTCCCCATTGTAATTCAGCGGATTGCCACTCGGATTGATAACGCCTTTTTTCAAATCAGTGCCATCAATCCAAAACCGTACTTTTTCTCGTCCTATGTCATCGTCCACATTTGCATAAAACACAAATGCGGTACTTGATGCCGCGGCGATAGGATAGCTCCCAATACTCGACGTTTCTGCGCGACGCACATCATCGACAAATTGCTGCACTGCAGCACGTCCATCATTTTGTGTGGCAAGCTGTTCCCAAATAATATTTGTCGAGCGAACACTATGAATCAATATCCACCCCACAGCAACAGAAATAAGCGCAAACATGCCAAGCGCGACCATGACTTCCATGAGCGTAAACCCTTTTTTTGTTGCTTTCGGCTCACACATATTATTCACCTTGTAATGACACCGTAAACTTCGTGTATCCATCAACAGAAACATTACTGTTCTCTGCCTCATATCCTGTAGCACTGACGGTCACAGCATACTCAGTTGCAGACAACCCACCAAAGTATACCTGACCTGGAGGCGTACAACTGTTTGTGTAGGTCAATGATATGTTTGAAATGGTGGGGGTGGAGGTGGTCGAGGCAGTACTCAGGTATGCCATATATCGCATATAGCGGTCCCCATCATGCACGTCTGAAATGACCGTACTGCCAGGAGTATAATACGTCCCAGCTGTACCATCCGGACCAAGATACTCCCAAGAAGAGGGACTCGTACTCGATGCTGTAGCTATGTGAAATTGCACTGAGTTTATACCTGTTTCGGGTGGCTGACTGAGTGGCTCCCAAATAATATTTTGATATGTTGCATCAAGCCCAAGATCAAACGTAGAAGACTCTACCCACCCGGACGATGCATACTCACCCGCAATTTGTCGAAGGGTCATATTCCCAACAGATGACAACACATCTACATTGCTATCATCATCAAAAAATCGTGTATTGTCTCCAATCATTTCTTGTCCAGATCCACCAGACCAGTCGGTCTGCCCTACCGTTCCAACGCCAGTCACTTTCTCTTCACTATAACTCGTAGAGGTAACCAACACCGTGGCATTTGCAATCGGCTGGCCGGTGACACTGTCCACTACATCCACACGAAGTGCGTGCGTGGTCGCTGTGCCGAGAATCAGCTGCACTGGTTGCGACACACCAGGAAGCAAATCAATACGTTCATTGGGGATAGAACCTATAATATCATAACCAGTTACATCAAACTGATACGTATCCCAAACAAGATCACTAAATAAATACTCCCCACTTCCATTTGTCGTGACATCTTGATCGACGGTATATACATCCGGCGTTATGCCAATACGCTTTGTCCCGACCAATGACACATCTGTCGAACCTACTGGCACACAGGACGCATTGAGTGTCTCGACACTCATGTCAGCGACAAGGTCGATAGAAAAAGTCATTTCTATAACGTTTTGCGCAATCACCGTACCAAATGGTTTTGCCGGATTTGGATTTGAGACCGTCGAAGATACCGTTTGATCTGTGGTGTAACCTTCTTTTGTCACAGTGATAGCATATGTTTCTATGCCTGCAGCCAAATCCACAATTGCCAAATGTCCATCATTGTCAGTCGTATCATAAAAATCGTATGTAGGGTCAGTAGCTGTCGACACCACATGCACAGTGGCACCTTGGACAGCATGCCCATTTGCATCAAATACTTCTACAAAAAGTGCCCCGTGAGTAGGATCTCCTTCAAGATATTTTGGCGCAATGTACGTACTCATGATCACAGGCTCTTTCTGATGGCAACTCGTACAGATGACTGAAATATCTACCAATTTGTAATCAGCAGGAGACAAATCTTGCGGCTCTCCATCTATAGTCCCATCAAACGGATCGTCGATATTACGAATTGTACGGGTGATTTCAAAATCAATACTGTTGCGTGTCGTTGTCACAGTACGTTCAAGCAGACCAGACGGACTTCCATTGATAATACCCACATCATAAAATGACATGTTTCGAATACTCTCAATTTGTTCGTTCAGGAGTGATGTTTCGATAATACGTACTCGAGAATTGTACACAAGTTTGAACACAAACTGAATCCCCGAATAAATGCCAATCGCAAAAATAGCAAAAATTCCTACGGCAACGACAATTTCGAGGAGGGTGAAACCATGTTTGTGCTTTGCGGTATAATTTTTTGTATGTGAGGATTGCATGACAGGCGTTTATTCAGATAACAGATAGCAAATATCAGACAACAATCTAAAAAATATGTTATTTGTTATTTGTTATATGCTATTTGATTTCAAGTATATCAAAAAACTCCCAATAGAGGGAGTTTATTCTGGTAACAAATCCCAAATCATCTGAAACCAAATACGATAGGTTTCTGCAAGTTTTGGATGTATCATCACAAATATCGTTCCATCTTCTCCAAAATTTCCAACACCTGCACTGGTAAACGTTACGACATAATCACCAAACACATCGACCACACCAGGCGTAGCACATCCTTCTGGTAAAAATTTGTACGTACCACCAACCTGATCTAGTACTTGTGGCAATTCTATTTTTACACGAGGATCATACAATGTTTTGTATGTCAGATTTTTTTTCTGCATGGTCTTTTGAAATTCTTTCAAAAAAATATCTTCTATGCCAGGCGTAAACCACAATCCTTTTGCTCCCAAAAAATACGTATCTTCCCCAACACGAACCATGTCACGCATATAATTTTTGTATCCTTCTATTCCTTTATAGATGTATGCAGCCTCAGTAGGAGGATCTTGTTCATACAAATCATGCAGAATAGGAAGAACATCTGTCAATTTTTTTTCTTTTTCTTTCAACACTTCCAATAACTTGTCTGGGTTTACCGCTTGAAATATATGTTCTTTCGTATGAAAAATACGAAAAACGAGCCCTTTTTTGATAAGTCTGTTGAGTGTGTCATACACATTGCGTCTCGGCACGTTTGCATGAAGAGAAATAGTCGTCGCACTTGTTTCTCCTGTGGATAAGAGAGTCTCGTATATCTTTGCTTCATTTGGAGAAAGCCCTATTTCTTGCAAAATTTCGCTGTACATAGCTTTTTTACTTATTTTTTTATGGTGATACTCCTCACCATAGGGTGATATTTCACACGTATAGTTTATCCTGTAGGGTTTACCTTGTCAATCCACAAAGGAAGCGGATGACATCGTCAAGTCTGTGCTCGCAGAGAACCCCTGACTCCACGTAAGTAAATTGGAGGGATACCGTTGATAATACTCGTGTGTACAAACAGCGATGCCTTGTATGTACTCCTTACGAGTGCAATGAAGAATCAGCTGAAGGACGAAAATAATGGTCACCCCTGGTTCTCCCACTATCCAGGGACATCCCCCCCTGATGAAGCACGGTGTTTCCTTAATATATTCGGTGAATTGAAGTACGGATGCATTGTCATCATCTCCGAGAAGACCACAGAAGATGAGGAACAAAGCATAGGCCTAGCGTGGAAACGGTTAAATCTTGGAATACCCATCGTCTGGTGCGATGTAAAGAACGACGGCTCAGTGTGGTGGTTTAGAATATTTTCACCCAGGGATCCGTTCACGGTACTGGTAGAAAATATCCGAGGACTCATCAAAAAATGAAAAGGAGTGGCGACCGACGTCGAGCACTTGCTCCGTCGGTCGCCCACAAACAAAAACCCACGAATAAATTCGTGGGTTTTTGTTTGTACTATATATTTCGTATAAAAGAGTATATCAAAAATATACTCCTCGTTTCAAAAATTGAATGAGGGACTCCGATCGCGTGATCGAAGTCCCTCTGCAGTGAAGACAGGTCTCTTGACAACGACTATCAGCGCACCAGTGAATTCACAAACGCTGTCAGGGATTCAGGAACAGCGTCAACACCGTTGCTGATCTCTTTCCACTTTGTGCCCGATGAAGCATGTGCGGCAAACATGTCCATCAGCACGTCTTCATCGAGTGCCAACAACTGATGCAACACACAGTCCTCAGACGTTCTCATAAAACCAAACGGCGCAATGCTCTCCCTGGCGAGCCTATTGAACAAATCCAATGGCATGTACTCATGTAAATCCATACCAGTCACTTTTTTAAGCACACGGGCATGAAACACGGTACAATTTGATCCGTTTGGTGAGAGTGGCACACCATAGTGCGCAGACCAGCTCCGCGACTGGAACATAGGCAACGGAATCTCCCCAGACTCATACGCTGCATATATCGTTTCAAGCAGTGAAAACTGCTGAGAAGAAAAGAGCGGCGTAATATCCAACTCATCCTGCACCCACCGCCAATCCACAAGGTGGTTTCCCAAAAAACCAGGGATTCCATTTGCGAGATTTCTGTTCCCCTCCTCGGTGACGACACGACCAGGACCAATCAAATGTGGATATCGGTGGAGTCCAGCATTAAAATGGTACAACTGCCCTGAAAGAATGAGCTGAAAACCCCCCCACGGATCGCCTTGCCTGCCAGCATCGGTATACAGCACCCTACAGTGTAACGGATGCTTAGACAGACGAAGAATATGGATGATACGACGTAGCACACCATAAGCTATTGAAGGTTTTCCTTCCCAACAATAACCAGGAGAATCCTTTGGCGTTTTGAAACGCCGTTGCGCAGAAGGCACTATACACATGTGTGCATAGGATTCACAAGCACGAATAGTCTTCATCATCTACCCTCCCAAAAAAACAAGTCTTGAAAACAAAACCCCTTCTCTCTCGAGAAGGGGTTACTTTTATAATTGAAAAATATCAAAGCAACACGTTCTCGAAAGAGGAAGTGTTGCGACGACGAATTGTGACGCTTTTTGAAAATTTCATAGTATTTGTACAGTATCATTCAATGCAGTCCCTTGTCAAATCGCTTCCATCACATCAGCAATCATTCGGTCAATCAATCGCTCGGCTTCTGCCATCACATCGCCAACAAACTTCTGCTCTATCAAATCCTCCTGTTGCTCACGAATCAAATCTTCTCGCATCGCAAGAAGTTCTTGTTGATGCCCAGAAATTTTTTTCTTGAGTTCATCGACTGCTTTTTGATCTTGTCTGAGGGAAGATGCATCATCATTGTCAGCAAGCTGTAATTGCTGGCGAAGCTGTTGAATTTGTTGCTTCACGGCATGCATGTTCATCACGATATTTTTCATCTGTTGCTTGCTCGACTTCACATCTTTGACAATCATATCTGCACGCTCCATCGCTGCGGCAGCTTCGGCTTGTGCATCCATTTCAAATCGTTCTCGTGACGGTTCAACTTCTCTTCTTGCTTTTTCCAATTGTGATTCTGGGTGCTGTGGTTGCATAGTACACATATGGTAACACGACAAAACAAAAAACCACAAGCCTATCGCTCGTGGTTTTTTGTTCTTGTTACGTGTTATGTGTTTTGTGTCCCGCAAAGTGGGATCCCGCTTTGCGGGACTACGTGAAATTACTCTCCAATAAACGTCCCCGCTTGCAAATCCCAGAGCTTCCTATAAAACCCATGCTTCTTACGAACAAGCTGCTTATGCGTGCCATCTTCTACAATCTCACCATCTTCGATCACAAGAATACGATCCATCGACATGATGGTTGATAAGCGATGCGCAATCACAATAACGGTTTTATTTTTCATCAGATTATGAAGCGCGTCTTGAATCAATTTTTCTGATTCAGAATCCAGACTTGATGTTGCTTCGTCGAGAATAAGAATCGGTGCATTTTTCAGAATCGCGCGCGCGATCGCAACACGTTGCCGTTCACCACCAGAGAGTTTTACCCCACGTTCTCCGACATAGGTTTCATACTTTTCTGGAAAGCTCTCAATGAATTCATGCGCATGCGCAAGCCGTGCCGCCTCGTAGACTTCTTCATCAGTTGCCTCTGGTCGCCCATAGCGAATATTATCAATCAACGTTCGATGAAAAAGAATAGGATCCTGTGGCACATAGCTCACATGCTGCCACAGACTCTCAAGTGTGACATGAAGAATAGACTGTCCATCAATTTTCAGCGTACCGCGCGTCACATCGTGCGTTCTGAGCAACAATTTTACAATAGTAGACTTCCCTGCCCCCGAGTGTCCGACAAGTGCAAGACGCTGTCCTGCAGGAATCGTAAGATCAAATTTTTTGATAATTGATCTGGTCTTATTGTATTGAAAAGATACCGTATCAAACACAATTTCTCCCTTTGTGACGACCAATGGCGCTGCATTCAGACTATCTTTGATCTCATGCGGCGTTTCGAAAATCTCAGTCATTTCTTCTGCGTCAGCGAGACTTTCGTAATAATCACGGATGTATCTGCCCACATCCCAGAGCTTATGGAAGAGTCCAATCACATATGTCTGGATGAGGAAGAAATCACCAATCGTCAGTTGCCCTTTTTGCCAAAAAATGACAGCAATATACATCATGCCAAATTCAAGAAGAAACATGAGCAGCACTTGGATTGTTTCGAAGATCTGTCCGAGATTCCATGTGAGTGTATTCAAATACCGAAGTCGTTCTGATACATTGCCGAAATACGTTTTTTCTCGTTCATACCCATTAAACAATTTTACATTTTCATGATTGGTAATCGTATCAGCGAGGACGCCTGTCTGTTTTGAATCTTGTTCACTGCGCATGATGTCATACTTCAGCTTATACATGCTCCAAAAATAATTCATCACCACAAAGACAACGACCCATGCTGCCACAGCCGCAGCAAAAATCCAATTATTCAATGACAAAACAATCATGATGACTATCAAATCCACCACGATACGAATAAAATTGAACGTCACCAAATCTGCAATTTTTTCAAAGGAGCGAGAAAATTTATTCACGCGCTTGACGAGTGCCCCAACAAAATTGTTATGAAAAAAAGATGGCGCGTGTTTATGCAAATACGCAAAACATGTGTTCGACAAATCTCGCATCACGCGCGGCTGGAAATAACTGTTCACAAAAAGTAAAATCCGCCAAATAAGCCAGCTCAGTCCAAACAACGCAAGAATTTTAAACAAAATCGTGATAAGCTCCTGAGCCACTTCAGGGCTGGGCCCACTTGCTGTCTGGAGGACATTAAAAAAATCCCTATACAGAAGCGCAGGAAGCAAATTGACAACAGAGCCGGCAATAATGCCAAAAATAACAACAAACAACGCCACAGGATAGCGCTTTGCATGCTGCCAAAATATTTGATATGTTCGCTTGGTCACTCGTTTCATAAACATAAAACCGCCCTCAATACCTAGGCGGATTCGCCAATACTTGTATAGAAAGGGTATTCATTCTATTATAGAAGACGGAGAAAACCCCGTTTTGTTACAGAAAACGGCTAATCTTAGATAAATTCCCAATTTTCAGGGCACACTGATGCTTTAGTACTAATTTCAAATTACCCAATAAAATGCCAAATTTGCCTTATTTATGCATTTTATTTGAAATTTTGCATTAGAAATTTTGAATTTTCATTAATACCCAATGTTATGTCACAACCAATCTTAATCTCCGGATCCCTCGCATACGATTACATCATGGACTTCCCAGACAGCTTCAAAAACCATATTCTGCCAGATCACATTCACATGCTGAATGTCAGTTTTGTCGTCGACAAACTCGAAAAAAATTTTGGTGGCACTGCCGGCAACATCGGCTACACCATGAAACTCCTCGACGGCAACCCAATTGTCTTTGCGTCACTCGGAAAAGATGCTGATACATATCTTGATCATTTCAAAACACTGGAAATGAATACTTCATATATTCGTACGAGCAAAGAACTCTTCACATCTTCTGCATATATCACGACAGATAAAGACGACAATCAGATTACCGCCTTTTACCCAGGAGCTGGCAATGAATCAACAGAATTGCATGTATCTGATGTTACAGAAAAACCAACGTTTGCCATCATCGGACCGAGTGCAAAAGAAGTCATGATCCAGCATGCAAAAGAATGTTATGAAGCAAAGATTCCCTTTTGTTTTGATCCAGGTCAACAAATCACCACACTCTCGCCACAAGAACTTATGGCAATTATAGGGCAAGCGACGTTCTTGATTGGCAATGATTATGAAATGAAACTGATGGAAGAAAAAACTGGATGGGATGGCCGAGAAATTTTGAATCATGTTGAGGTATTGGTCACCACGCTAGGCAGTAAAGGATCTGTGATCACTACAAAAGAGGAACTGATCGAAATTCCAGCGCCAGCAGCAGAATCTGTCGAAGACCCAACCGGCGCAGGCGACGCCTACCGCGCAGGATTCTTTTCTGCGTATGCAAAAGGAAAAGATTTGAAAACATGCGGACAGATAGGATCCGTCGCAGCACTCTACGCAATAGAAAAATACGGGACACAGAATCATGCGTTTACTTTGGAAGAATTTGAACAGCGTTTTGAACGGGTGTACGGTCTCCAAAGTTAAAAATTCAAAATTCCTAATTTCAAATTTTCAGGGTACACTGATGCTTTAGCACTAATAAAATTCCAAACATTTTTATTTGTCATTTTATTTTGAATTATGAATTTGTCATTTGAAATTAATTCGTATGCCTACTCCGTCGTTCACAATTACGTTTCCCCCTGGTTTCGATGAACGCCAAGCACTCCTCGAATTCGTCATCCGCTATCATCCGTACAAGCCAATGTTTTATCGCACCAATCTTTGGATGCACGGGCATCGTCTCATGTGGATGATAGAAGACATAGCAAAAGAAGTACAGACAGTATTTCCTTTTTTTGACAAAACACGTGCACAACTGATGGCGTTCATTCATGATGATCTCGAAATTGTCATGGGCGATGTCCAGCTCAATGACAAACTAGCAATGACCGCAGAACAAAAAAAACAGCTAGATGAAACAGAAGAAAAAGCAATGGAAGAGATTTCTTCACGTTTTCCGGAATCGATTGGAAAATATTCTTATAAAAAACTTCTCAAACGATACAACCAAATAGATGTGAACGATATTGAAGCGGTGGTGGTAAAATATTGTGACAAAATGGATGGATACTGCGAAGCATTGCACGAGTTATTTGCAGGAAACAATGTGTTTGCAACACCACTCCATACAAACACTATTCCAACAGATGTGTACCCATCAATCCTACAAAATTTTGAAAAAACGTTTCCTCTTTTTGCAGAGATACGTCATCTTGAACATCCACTATTTTCACTGCCACAAGAGCTTGACGTGGCGAGCATTGTTGCAAATGGGACACGTCATACACCAACATCTCTTCACGTAAAGACTGGAGTTATGCATTACGACGCGTGGAAAAACATTACGCAAAAGTATGGTGGTGATTTTGGAATGAAGATGTTGGTGGAGCAGAGGGAAAGATAAAGACAAACATGATATACTACGCCTATGCCAACATGGAAAACAACAAAATTAAAACGACTTGCAAAGGCACTCCTATCTCTTCATTCTGAAAAAGACATGCTTGCTTTTTTGCGAGACATAGCCACACTGGAGGAATTGGACGCACTGAGTAGCAGATGGCAAGTAGTGCTGGAATTAAAAAAAGGGACAAGTTATAGAGATATCGCACACAAGACTGGCGTGAGCACAACAACCATCACGCGCATCGCCCATTGGCTCGAACATGGCGAAGGAGGATATCAAGCAGCATTGAAAGAAAAGCCTTGACCAAAGGCTTTTTAGTTATCCCCAATGCTGTCTTGACAGCAGAGTTTGTGTGTGTTAATGTGTTAATACAGTAAAACATAGTATGAAAAAAGTATTTGTAACAATCCATCATATACAAGACCTCGAATAGATCGAGCAGTGCTTGATATATCTCGAGGTCATCAAATCGCTTTTAGGCGATTTTTTATTTATAAAAAAAACATATGAACATACAACCTCACCTAAAAATTACACAAGGACAAATTTCTCCTTACGTACTTCTCCCTGGTGATCCGGCACGAGTAGATAGTATAGGAACGTATCTTGAAAACTTCACAATACTATCGAACAACCGAGAATATCGTTGCGGAGTTGGAACGTACAAAGGAAGACAAATCACCGTCTGTTCAACGGGCATTGGATGTCCATCATCTGCAATTGCGGTAGAGGAACTCATCAATGTTGGTGCTCAGTATCTCATCCGTGTAGGTACATGTGGTGGTGCATGGCGAGAAGATATTCCGGCAGGTTCGCTTATTATTCCAACAGCATCAGTGAGGGATGAAGGAACAACGATTGAATATATCCCGCAAGGATTTCCTGCCGTTGCTGATAGAAGTATTGTGAATGCACTTGTTCAAAGTAGCGATGAACAAAATGCAAACTATGTTGTAGGAATCAACAGAACACATGATGCATTCTACGGATCACAAAGTGCCATTGCAAAATGGGGAACATATTTGAAAGAAGAACGATGGAAAAATGAAAAAACACCCATTCTTTCATCTGAAATGGAAAGTGCAGTATTATTCGTCATTGCCAGTTTGAGAAACGTAAAGGCAGGAGCGATTTTTGCAGTCAATGCAAATCCTGAATCGCTCAAAGACCGTGTGAATGGCAAAGATACGGCAGTCGTGACGGAAAGCAGTGAAGAAGTAAGTAGACAAACAATTGATGCCATGATTCGAGTCGCACTCGAGGCAATATCAAAACTTCCGTAAGTACATCCGATGTTATTCCAGATCACTTTCTGTCACGGTGACGGGAAGTGAACGGGATAACATCGATGTAGGAAAATAATGAAACGAGTCATTTGCTTTGATTTGTGGGGGACGCTCGTGTCGTCTCCTGTGCATAATACATACGAGGATTACCTCGCAGAGTATTGGCCGCGAGAGCTCATTCAGGAGACCGTCAGAGACCTACTCATGACGTCCGAGTGGCTTAATCATCCACTCGTGATGTCGGAAGCAGGATATGACAGGTCTAAAAGATATGGGACTTCCTACAGAGACCACCTGGAAATGGTGGGAGTGATCCTCACGAGACTCTGGAGAATCAAACCTAAAGCATACGAAGGGTGCTTCTTCAACGGGGGCAAGTTCGATCTGAATACTAGCATCTTTACAGAGGTGCTGATGAAGGCCGCCCGACTGTGGTACTTAGAAAACGAAAAAGTTGAGTGGATCCCAGGAGCCGAGAAACTTCTCAAGTTATTGCGTGCGAGTGGAGAAATTCTCGGACTGGTGACAAATACGACAGTCTGTGGTGCCGTGATGGTGGATGACAAGCTCCCTGATTTGGAGGAATACTTCTCTCGCTGTTTCTACTCAAGTGAATATTCTTTCGCCAAGCCATCACGCCTTGTGTGGGAGAGCCTCAGTGCAGAGCGCTGCTTCCAACTCATGGACGAGTACTGGATGATCGGGAACGATCCGGTTATGGACATCGCCGTGCCCGCAGCCATGGGCTGGAAGACCATCCTCGTGAACCACCCGGACGGTGTACCAATCACCGACGTGCCGAAGATCATCGGCAAAGTCAGATGAAATACATCATCCACGACATCGACCACCTCGTCTTCGACTTCTCAGGTGTCACGTCCCTCGATGTAGAGCAACTCACCGAGTGCATACGCACGTGGGACGGATGGAAAAATTTCACCCCGAACCAGACTCGCATCGTCTTCCCAGGAAACGGTGCTACAGACGTACGTGCACGACTCGGTGAGGAATGGCTCAAGTCGTGGCAGACCGACAATGTGTCCGCAACACGTTTCTGGTGGCCAGGAACTGAACCAGGTGCTGTCGTCGGGCTGATCTCAAAAAAAGGATCGTTCGACTTCAGCACAACGGACGTGGTAATCATCGATGATGTCATCTCGTCTGGAACAACGGTGTCCAAGATCCGCGAACAAAACGCAATCTGGATGCCGAAGACGCACTGGCACGCCGTCGCTTGGATCAAGCAACGCGCGTGCCGTCTAAAAGGATTCGAGAGTACGTTCTTTGGTGTGGAGGTGGGTGAAAAAAACCGCCGCGTGCCAATCAACTCGCTCTCGACCCTCCTGACAAATGTGGAAATCGCCGAGTCCTACGCTCGACGTAACTTCCCAAACCCCGAGGACTTTCTCACGGCTCTCGCAGCATTGCGATAGTCCTCTCCGGTTGTCTGTGCCGGATTATCAACACAGACAAACTTTTGTGATTGCAATAACAAAGATACAAAAAATCTCCCGTGCCAGGAGATTTTTTGTTTTCTTGAAAAAAAACACATTTTAGTTCATACTACGCCCATTCTAAACTTTATACTTCTATGCTCATCCCGATTCTCTTTCTCCTGCTCGGCCTTGGTATTCTTATTATAGGTGGTGATGCTCTTGTCAGAGGATCAGCATCAATTGCAAAAAAACTCGGGGTGAAACCAATTGTCATAGGTCTCACGATTGTCGCCTTTGGAACGTCTGCACCAGAATTGATCGTAAACCTGTTCTCAGCAGTACAGGGAAACACAGACCTTGCCGTCGGCAATGTGATCGGAAGTAACATTGCAAACATTCTTTTGATCCTCGGTGTCGCTGCCTGCATCTTTCCTCTCCGCGTCCAACGCGCAACTACATGGAAAGAAATCCCTTTTGCACTCCTCGCGGCAGGGCTCGTCTTTATCATGGGAAATGACTTGCTCATTGATGGCATGTCGTTCAATACCCTGTCACGTTCAGAAGGACTTGTATTGATAGCCTTTTTTGCTATCTTCCTCTATTACACCGCCGTCTTGGCAAAATCTGAATCGAATGCAGAAGAAACAAATGGCATCAAACTCTATTCATTGGCAACATCAATTTCTTTCACCATTGCCGGTATCATTGCTCTCTTCCTGGGTGGAAAATTGCTCGTAGACAACGCAGTCATCTTGGCAAAACTTGCAGGACTGTCAGAAGCTTTGATTGGCTTTACGATCGTTGCGATCGGGACATCTCTGCCTGAACTTGTGACCTCAGTGATTGCTGCGATGAAAAAACAAGACGATCTTGCGGTAGGAAATATCGTCGGATCAAATATTTTCAATATTTTTTGGATCCTCGGACTCACGTCCACGATCGTGCCAATTCCATTCAATACAGCAATGAATCTGGATCTCATGGTAAATATTGGGGCAACCGTCTTGCTCTTCTTATTCATGTTTGTCCATTCACGACACCGCATCAATCGCTGGCAAGGCGTTACGTTTTTACTTTTGTATGTCGGCTATTTGGCACTTGCCATTTCTCGCGGATAACAAACTATGTCTTTTATCCTCCGATACAAGTACACGTTTGGCCTCATTCTCTCGATTATTATTGCAGCCATTCTTTTTGGCACAGGTGTATTTCACCTCCTCGTAGAACTGCTTGACGGCTTTGGCTATGTCAGTGCATTTTTTGCAGGACTGATATTTCCCTTTACGTTCACGGCAGCCCCTGCAGGCTTGTTTTTGCTAGAAATTGGTGCTAGTCTCAATCCCGTACTCACTGCGCTTCTCGCAGGTGTGGGCGCCATGCTGGCAGATCTGTTGATGTTTCGTTTTATAAAAGGAAGCATTCTCAAAGAAATGCAAACACTCATGAAAGCAATTGTCCCAATACCGACACTTGCACGCATGGAACATGTAACAAAAAAAAGAATGTGGCGATGGACCATGCCATTTCTTGGAAGCTTACTGATTGCGTCCCCTTTGCCAGATGAGCTTGGTATCGCTATCTTTAGCATCATTAATTTTCGACCAAAATATCTCCTTGTTATTACCTATATACTCAACACACTTGGCATCTTTGGTCTTGTGTTTTTGGGAAGTACGATAGGATCATAATGTATATTTTATGAATAATACAGACTACAAAGTAGCCGACATCTCCCTTGCCGAACTTGGGAGAAAACAAATTGAAATCGCAGAAAAAGAAATGCCAGGTCTCATGGCAATTCGTGACAAACATGCCGTTGAAAAACCTCTCAAGGGCGTGAATATCATGGGCAGTCTTCACATGACGGTCCAGACTGCGGTGCTTATTGAAACGCTCACTGCACTCGGTGCCAACGTCCGATGGGCAAGCTGCAATATTTTTTCTACACAAGACGAAGCAGCAGCAGCTATCGCAAAAGCAGGCATCCCTGTCTTTGCTTGGAAGGGTGAAACACTCGAAGAGTACTGGTGGTGCACCGAACGTGCTCTTGATTTCTCAGACGAAAAATATAGTAAAGAAGGCCTGCCGGGCGCAGCGGAGCGGAGCCTGGGGCCACAGATGATCGTAGACGATGGAGGAGACGCGACGATGATGATTCATAAAGGTGTTGAAATTGAAAAAGAGCCGAGTCTTCTTGAAAAGGACTACACTCGTGAATCTACAGAAATGCAAATTTTCATGAAAAAATTGAAAGAAGCATACGAAGCACACCCAACGCGTTGGCAAGAAGTAGCAAAGCAAGTCAAAGGCGTGAGTGAAGAAACAACAACCGGTGTGCATCGATTGTATCAGCTACACAAAGAAGGCAAACTGCTTTTCCCAGCAATCAACGTAAACGACTCAGTAACAAAATCAAAATTTGATAATGTCTACGGTTGTCGTCACTCTATTATAGATGGACTCAACCGTGCGATGGACGTGATGATCGGTGGAAAAACTGCCGTTGTCTGTGGATACGGAGACGTAGGAAAAGGCTGTGCGCAAGCACTCGCAGGACAAGGTGCGCGCGTCATTGTGACAGAAATAGATCCTATTTGTGCCCTGCAGGCAATGATGGAAGGATATGAAGTCACGACCATAGAAGATACTCTCGGACGAGCAGATATCTATGTAACAGCAACAGGAAACAAAGATATCATCACACTCGACCACATGAAACAGATGAAAGACCAAGCGATTGTCTGCAACATCGGACACTTTGACAATGAAATTCAAGTCGAACCACTGCAAAAAAGTGATGCAAAGCACGAAAACATCAAACCACAAGTAGATAAATACACGTTTTCTAAAGGAAACGCAATTTATTTGCTAGCCGAAGGACGCCTCATGAATCTCGGCTGTGCGACTGGCCACCCAAGTTTTGTCATGAGCAATAGCTTTGCAAATCAAACACTCGCACAACTTGAGCTTTGGAAAAACGACTACGAAATTGGTGTCTATACACTTCCAAAACATCTTGACGAAGAAGTCGCAAGACTCCATCTCGAAAAAATTGGCGCAAAACTCACCACACTCACTGATGACCAAGCCACATATCTCGGTGTTGAAAAGGACGGTCCGTACAAACCGGATCATTATCGATACTAAAGTTTGGATCAAGTGCAACGGCAACCTATCCCCAACCCCTTCCCTTAAAAAAGGAAGGGGCTTTTTATTCTTTATAGCACGTCCCTCCTTCCCAGATAAAGGAAGGAGGACAGGTGGATAGGTTGCGTGGTAAAAAAAAGAACCAACAAAATCAGTGGGTTCTTTTTTATTATTTTTATCAAAAAGAAATGAGCCAGGCCGACGTCGCGAGTGCGACGCCGTGCCCGGTTGTTGCTCAGGGAGCACCGAAGATGCGATCATAGTACACACGAAATTCATCGCAAGGGCACCGATGAGGATTGACTCTCAGCGGACGATCAGCGATGACATGGTGCATGGTTCCATGGCAATGTGCCACCAAGAATACTTGCCCATGTCCACGTGCTTCATCTTCAGCCAGACCGATCAGGAACGGCCTCCCAAGTGTACCATTTCCTTCAATTTTGCGTACAAGACGCCGACCATCAAGACCCGGATTCCCGAAAATCAGATGGTCACCTACCTGTGGCATGATTCCTCCTTTACGTCAGCTATTCACACATTTTTTTACTATATAATGTGTTTATTGTCAATCTTCACCCACTTGCAGTGACAAACCATCTCCTATATGCTATGATCATACGTCTATGACCATAGAACTGCTTATTCTCGCCCTCCTGCTCGTCCTCTCGGCATTCTTTTCTGCGTCCGAAGTCGCATTTCTCTCACTCTCCGAAGCAAAGGTAGAAACCATGGTAAAGAAGGGACTACCACGCGCAACACAAATCAAAGCACTGAAAAACAATCCCAGAAAACTTCTCGTGACAATTTTGATTGGCAATAATATTGTGAATATCGCCGCTGCGTCACTCGCGACAGTCGTAGCCACAAGCATTTTTGCATCAGGTGCTATCGGTATTGCAACAGGTGTCATGACACTCCTTATCCTCATCTTTGGAGAAATTGTCCCAAAGGCATACGCAAGTAATCATAACAAACGCCTTGCTATCTTTTCAGCACCCATTCTTCGTTTCCTCCAATTTCTCTTATTTCCACTCGTTATTATTTTTGAAGGGATGACTACACTCGTTGCCGGCAAACATATGCCGGAAAACATTAGTGAAGAAGAACTCAAAGCCATGGCAACAGCAGGCGCAAAGCAAGGAACAATCGAAAAAGATGAACGCGTCATGCTTGAAAAATTATTTCAATTCAACGACATTACAGCAGAAGACATCATGACCCCTCGCGTCCAAACTATTTTTCTAGAAGACTCGATGTCTATAGAAAAAGCAGCAGAACATATTCAAACGCATCCACACACACGATTCCCAGTTATCAAAGAGCATTCAGACAATGTCGTCGGATTTGTACATTCACGAGATGTCCTCCTCTCATATATTGAAGAAAAAGAAAACACCCTTATCACAGATATTCTTCTCCCCATATTACGCATTCCAAAACAACTCCCGATCGATGACCTGCTCAAAGAATTCCAAAAAACACAGGTGCACATCGCTGTCGTCATGGACGAATACGGCGGAACGCAAGGAATTGTCACACTCGAAGATGTGATAGAAGAACTTGTGGGAGAAATTGTCGACGAGCATGATGTGGAAGACAACATTATCAAACGTATCGACAAACATACTATTTTGGCAGCAGGAGACGAAAATATCCGAGATATCAATGACTTTCTCAATTGTGCTATTCCCGGAGATCCTTTTGATACGATTGCAGAAGTCGTCCTCGACGTGCTTGGAAAAATTCCAAGAAGCAACATGAGTGTGACGCTCGGTGACACCGTGTGTACGATTGTTGGTGTAAAAAATCGGACAATTGCAAAAGTGCGTGTTGAAAAAACTTCATAACCATATGTCAGAATACGTACGCCTCAATAAATACATCGCCGACCTCGGCATCTGCTCCAGACGAAAAGCAGATGAGCTTGTCGCTGCCGGTGAAGTAAAAATAAATGGCGCGCTAGTGACAGACCTTGGCACAAAAGTTGATCCGACGGTTGATGTTGTCACGGTACAAAACAAAACCTATGAACCAAGGACTCTGAACTCTGAACTGTTTTATGTTGCGTTGAATAAACCAATAGACGTGATATCAAGCGCATCAAGCGAACAAGGTGAATCTGTGCTTGATATCATCACTGCTGACAATTATTACAAGCCAAAATTTAGAGACGATGTAACACAATTGGCTGGTGTACGGCTATATCCTGTTGGTCGTCTCGATAAAGATTCAGAAGGATTGATTCTTCTCACAAATGACGGCGATCTCACCAATGAACTTACACACCCACGATATGAACATGAAAAAGAGTACGAAGTAACGATTGATACAAAACTTACTCCTGACGCAAAAAAACTTCTCACCAAAGGGATGCTTGTAGAAGGTGAGCACTATGGCGGCATGAACATTGTCAAAGAATGGAATCAAGGCAGACGTGTTGTCCTGACCGTCATTCTCAAAGAAGGAAAAAATAGACACATTCGGAAAATGCTCGGACAGCTTGGCTACAATGTCAGTGTATTGCGACGAATCCGTATTGGAAAATTGAAACTCGGCACACTATCGATTGGCACGTGGAAATTTGTAGAAAAAACAGATATTATATAAAAAGAAGTTTTAATCTAAACTATATGAATAGATCAGAAAAACACCCACTTGGACCTAATTTGGATGAATTGGAGCAAGTTCAAAAAGAAATAAATAACGCATTCCCTGCATATGATGACAACGGAGAACTCGCACAACAAATGGATTTGGCAAAAAAGGGAGGAAATAAGAGTGCAGAGGCAGGAACTATAGGTACTCTTCCTAAAGATGAAGCTGCACAAATTGCAGAATTTCAACAGCAGATAGCATCTGTCCCTGATACTGCAGACGACGGAGAGCTCCAAAGGGCCATGGATACGGCAAGCGTAAATACTGACATATCAATAGCAGAACAAACGCCTTCTATGTCGCCATTGCCAAAACCACCAGCAAAGAAAACTTCTTGGTACAAATTTTGGTAAGACATCAATGAAAAATATGGAAAGAAGACATGTCAATGCACAAGAATTGATTGACCATGGACCAAGCATACCACTACCAGATCCTGCAACAGTTGACCGCGATTTAGCTGAGCATCCCCCCACAGAGAAGGAAACAGAAGCTTTTAAAATTAGGGATGCCGTGAGAGCATCAACAAAGACTACCCGAGAGCAAGTGAATACGACACATTATGGACTACCTGCGATCACACAAGAACAGATAGATGCACACAAAATTCAGACGCTCCGAAGACAAATAGAAGAATCTGATTCACTTGAGGGTTCCATGGACGCAGCAGCCGCATTAAAACATATAGAAGAAAAAGGAGAAGAGCCAACTGAGCGCCCCGGACTACTCACATTACCTACACAATCAACAGAAACAGTACTTCAACAAGTACCACTCAAAAAACCATCGCCTCTGAAAAGAATTACTCGACAAATCACAGACTTATTCAAACGAGCAGCATAGCCCCGTCCTTCCCAAAAACGAGCAATCTGATATACTGAAGATGCTCGTTTTTTAGTATAATTCAATGATATGAAACCAGACAATAAACTCTCATTTACAAAAATGAGGTCAATCTTCTTTTTTACGATCATTGTGATCCTCTCGATCACCATGCTCTACCTCTTCCGCCCATTCCTCTACCCTATTTTTTGGGCAGCAGTGATCGCGATCATGTTCTACCCATTTTTCAAAAAACTTTCCAAGCACCTTCCAAACGGTATTAGTATCACGCTTACGATTGCATCAGTCGTCGTGACACTCATGATCCCTCTCACCCTGCTTGCCGGACTCCTGGTCAATGAATCAATTGGCCTCTACCAAAGCATTTCCTCACAAAATCTGCGTGGCGCAATTGAAACTGCTGAAACATGGTTTGTCGGAACACCACTCGCGCCATATCTCGAACAAGCAAAAACCGACTGGCCAACCTACGCGACCAAATTTGCAAACGCGACTTCAAACACAATCTTCTCCACCATAAAAAGCGTCACACAAAATTCTGTTCGCTTTTTCTTCATGATCTTCATCATGTTTTATACACTATATTACTTTCTCAAAGATGGAGCCAAGATGCTGGCGCGCCTCATGCATCTCTCGCCACTTGGCAATCAATATGAAGAAATGCTTTACGAACAATTTACGTCCACAACTCGCGCAACACTAAAAAGTACGCTTATTGTTGGTGGTATCCAGGGGACACTCGGCGGCCTTCTTTTCTTGATCGCCGGAATTGATGGCGCGCTTATCTGGGGAACGATCATGGTCGTATTGGCAATCATCCCAGCCGTCGGCCCACCACTGGTACTCGTGCCTGCCGGTCTCGTCGCATTGTTTACCGGCAATGTCAGTGGAGGGGTCATTCTCCTCGTTGGAGCTCTTGTGATCAGCTTTATCGACAACATTCTCAGACCAATACTTGTAGGCAAAGATATTCAGATGCATCCCCTTGTTGTCCTCTTTGCAACACTTGGTGGTATATTTCTTTTTGGTGTTTCAGGGTTTGTCATTGGACCAATCATCGCGGCACTCTATACATCTATCATGACCATGTACGAACATTATTATAGAAATGAATTATCAAATAATTAGGGAATGCGTGTATGAAAAAGTTTCTGGAAGAATTCAAATCATTTGCCATGCGTGGCAATGTAGTGGATCTTGCAATCGGTGTAGTCATTGGTGGTGCATTTGGAAAAATTGTCACGTCTCTCGTCAATGACATTATCCTACCACCCATTGGAAAACTCCTTGGTGGCGTGGACTTTACAAATCTCTTTATCACATTTGGTGATGAAACATATGATACACTCTCAGCAGCACAAGAAGCGGGTGTGGCAACATGGAACTATGGCTTATTTATCAATACCATTTTGGATTTTATCATTGTTGCCTTGGCGATCTTCATATTAATAAAACAAATGAATAAACTAAAGAAAAAAGCAGAAACTGAAGAAAAGGCACAATCGGCAGCAAAACTTTCAAAGCAAGAAGAATTGCTGACGGAAATACGAGATTTGCTGAAACAAAAGTAAAAGAAAAAAACGCTCGCCGAATTGGCGAGCGTTTTTTGTACCGCGGGCGGGACTCGAACCCACGAGCCCTTACGGGCGGGAGATTTTAAGTCTCCTGTGTATACCAACTCCACCACCGCGGCTTCATAACTGTGCGACTGTATCATATTATGCACAGCTTTTCAATGGTTGTCCACCTTCCATACACTGTCTATCCACGAATCCCCCCTTGACACGCTTTTCATACAAAAAAAGTGTGGTATAGTACGACTGTATCCCACACAGCCGCTCTCTATATATACCGCGCACCCCAGCATGTTGCCCTGCCGTAGGCAGTTCTATTCAGCAAAAGGGGAATGGTTCTACTGTCTTGCGTTGGTATATTCGGAGAACGGCCTGTGGGCAAGGGCTTTTTTTGAAATTCTCGATACGACGTTCTTTTCATGTCTTGCCCCTCTTTTTCTCGCAAGTCATAGTACATTGGCCCTTCAAAAAAAGGCCCGTCCGTATCTTCTCCTTCGGGAGACAAGCACCAACAACACCCTCTGCACAAGGGTGTTGTTTTTTTGTCGTTCTGCAACAATGATTCGCGTGTAGACAGCGTAATCTTGCAGTTTTTTCAGAATAAACGTAGAATAACATCCATATGTCAAATACCCACGAACAACTGAAACACATTGCCTTCATTATGGATGGCAACCGCCGCTGGGCAAAACAGCGCCTCATGCCAGCTGCCATGGGACATGCTGAAGGGGCAAAAACACTCAAAAAAATTGCCAAAGCCGTCAAGGCACGCAACATTCGGTACATGACGGTCTATGCGTTATCAACGGAAAATTTGAACCGATCAAAGGAAGAACTGGATTATTTGTTTTCCCTTTTTGGAAAACTTGTAGATCAATTTGACGATCTTATCAAAGAGGATGTTTGTCTGAAAATCCTCGGCAATATGACATTGCTTCCAAAAGATCTCGCAACAACATTGAAACAGCTCGAAGCTGATACCGCACATCACAAAACAATGACCCTCTCACTTGCGATTGCATACGGCGGACGAGACGAAATTGTCCGCGCAGTGAGAGAGATGGAAGATTCAAGAAACGCAACCGAAGAAACACTTGAAGCACATCTCGATATGCATGATATCCCAGACGTGGACGTGATTGTCAGGACTGGTGGGCATCACCGGCTATCAAATTTTCTCATGTGGAAGAGTGCCTACGCTGAGCTTATTTTTACCGACACCTACTGGCCAGCATTTGATGAAAAAGAACTTGATGAAATTCTCGCGTGGTACGAAGGACAGATGAGAAACTTTGGGAAATAAATTAGTAGGTGTTAGGTATTAGAGACATTAGGTTTTAGAACAAAAAAAGAACATCGATAATGCGATGTTCTTTTCTATACGGCATCTCATCTAAAAAATTTCCTAACACCTATTTTCTCCACGTCACCTCTGCATGTCCTTCCTTCACATTGATATACCTTCCAAGCGTAAATAACGCATCACTCAGTCGATTGAGAAAATGTTGAACCACAGGGTTCAATTTTGACGCAGTTTGAAGTTCTACCACTCGTCTTTCTGCACGTCTGCACACAGCACGCGTATGGTAGCACACTGCCGCTGCACGATGCCCACCCGGCAAGATGAACTGCGTCAATTCAGGAAGCTCTTTTGTCATTTCATCGATCCATGTTTCGAGCTTCTCTACATGTGCATCCCCCACTGTTGGAACATTTACAAGGTCTGTTTGTACAGCAGCAATCATGCCACCTACGTTAAAAAGATGATGTTGAATTTGAATAAGTTTTTCTTTTTCAGTACGCCACTTTGGCTCTTCGAGAAATGAGATGAGAACACCAAGATATGAATTCAATTCATCGACTTCGCCGATCGCATCTATCTCAATACAATTTTTTTGTACTCGTTTGCCACCGAGGAGTGATGTTTCGCCGGCATCACCGGTTTTGGTGTAAATTTGCATAGTAATGAGCTATTTAAAAATCTATTAAAACATAATTATGACGCATCCCGCAACCCATCCTCCATCACACGAAACAATGTCCTAAACGTCTTCGCGAGTGGCGCATTTGTGAGGAGGGTGCCGAAGATTGGCTCTCCGAGAGAGATGAGTGCGATGGAATCATTCCAGATCAAAATGTCTGTCTGAAATTCGTCGTATGAATTCGGCACAACGAAAAATTCATAATATCCTTTCATAATGTCTTTCATGCTTTGCGCGACATCTGTGCCAGACTCTGTACTAAGGATATCATGCAACATAATTTCTTTTTCTTTCAATCCCTTTGCATACGCATCGAGAAAAGATGACTGCAGCGAATTAAGCTGTTTTGTCGATCCGATCGCAAAGACTTCCGCTGCCTCGTACGTCTGCCAGTAAATCTGCTTCACTTCTTCGAAGCCCTCATAAAACCGAATCTTCGGCTTATTTTTTTGTACCGTGTAGCGTGCTCTGAGATCCGGGACGATAGAAGCGAGCGAGTCACGACGCGCATCAAAACTCCGGAGCAGTGCCTCTGGGTCAGAGGCCAGATATGCTTTTCGTTTTCCTTCCTGCTGCTCGGTGATAAGGCCCTGATTTTTCAGGCTATCGAGGACGTGGTAGCAGTTTGTACGTGCTATTCTCGTGCCTTTTGCCACTTGTGGAGGGCTAGAGAGCCCATTCTCGAGCAGAAAGATATACACCCTGATTTCCGATTGATTCAGGCCAAATTGTGAGAGTTGCTGTTCTATAGTCATATATTGTCAATTCTATATATATCATATTTTTGCCTTTTTGTCAAGTTTTTTGTAGAAAATACATTATACACAGTATATATACCATTGACATTTCCACTTTTTTGAGGTATAGTATGTCGTCATCTTGAAGCAGGGGGAAGGTCTCCCAGACGCAAGGTGATAAAGTCAACAAGACCGCGAGGCCAGCGGTATAGAAAAAGGTCAGTGAGATGGGTACAACGATTTTTGTTATCGCCCTCGTTATCGTTCTCACCTTCGTCCTCATCCTGCGCAAGAAGGGGCAGAGCCCACTTCAGGATGAGAAGGAGGTGACAAAGCCTTCCTTCGAAGACGTCACGCGATGGTGGGAGGACCTCATGGACCCCGTGGAGTTCTTGGATAAAGAACCCATTGAGAGTGTCCCCGCGGCCATGGACTTCCACTACGAAGCTGCTGTAAACGCGGGGGTACTCATCAGCCGCCGCACTCGCCGCTTCTGTAAGGGGTTGGCCCACGAGGCACTCCGTCGAGCGGAGGCATCGAAGGGCACGGACGCGAAGGCCATGTTGGTCCTTCGCATCATGACCTCCTCCGACATGGCGACTCCCGGAGGTTTCTTCGGGAGCATCGAGTCGGAGAACAAGTTCTCCGACTTGGTCGGCTCCACCTTGGAGCCACTCGGGATCGACTGCGACTGGTGACGTTCTTTTACAAAAGGAGGAAGAGACCAAATCAAGGTTGGTCACCTGCGTCCGTCGGAACGCGTGCCTGCACAGCACAAATCCGACTTCATTCTTTTGTATATCAGTCGCATGTAGTGTGATTGATTGGTGTGAAGAAGAATGAAAAAAATATTCTCCCCCTACTAGGGGAGGAATTTTTCTTTTCTTCTTTTTCCCTACTAAAAAACCGCCAGAAATCTCCAGCGGTTTTTGTTATGTGCTACGTGTTTCGTGTTACGTGCGTTATGAACATCCAAGCGATTCCCCACAGTTCAGACACTTATAGCAACTTCCATTACGCACGGTAATGTGTCCACAAGTAGGACAAGCAGGTGCATCACCCATCATTTCCCCAAGCATTTTGTCTGCTTCAGTTTTTACTTCAGTATCTCCTTCTCCAAATGTAGGCAATACGTCCTGACCAGCAGGAGGTTGTTCTACTGAATCAAATACAGGAGCAATCTCAAGTGTTTTTTGTTTTACCGTGGTCTCTGCAATCTTTGCCATCTGTTCAAATTTCTTCATCTGAATTCCTTTTGGTGGCACTTGCACAAAGTCAGTGCGTCCAAGATATTCCATACCAAGGATACGGAAAACAAAATCGATCACAGAGGTACACACTTTCACATTTGGATGATCTGTCATACCAGATGGTTCAAATCGTGTGAACGTAAACTTGTCGACAAGCTTTTCAAGTGGTACACCGTACTGCAATGCCATAGAAATAGACACGGCAAACATGTTCATCATACTCTTCACGATAGTGCCTTCTTTGTACACATCGATAAAGATTTCTGCCAATCGTCCATCTGGATATTCTCCAGTACGAAGCCACAATTTTGTGCCACCAATCTTTGAAGAAATAGTGATACCACTTCGTTTTGCTGGCAATTTTCTTTTTTCTCCGTGTAGATAAATGCGGTGTTCACTGATAGAACCATCGTTTGCATATGATGGCATTACATGGCTATTGGGGACATGCTGACTCAGCAGGGCAGACGCTTGTTCGATAGCCTGTGCAATACTTGAGGCTTCTACATGTTCTTGAACAGAAGTTGTTTTGATAACAGCAGGTACTGTTTTCTTTTCAGCAGCAGCTTCTTCATCTTCTCGTTCTTTTTTATCTTCATCACTTTCCTTTGATTTTGTTGAGAGTGGTTGACTGAGTTTGCATCCATCACGATAAATTGCCACAGCCTTGAGAGAAAGCTTCCATGATTCTGCATACGCTTCTTTGACATCTTCAACAGTCGCCTCATTTGGCATGTTGATAGTCTTACTAATTGCACCAGAGAGAAATGGTTGAGCAGCAGCCATTTGTCGTAGATGACCTTTCCAGTGAATGTACCTTTCTCCTTTTTTACCGCATTTGTTTGCACAATCAAATACTTTGTAATCAGATTCTTTGAGATGTGGCGCCCCTTCGATCGTCATTGTTCCACAAACATATTCATTTGCGGCTGCGATTTCTTGTGAAGAGAAACCAAGGCCTTTGAGCATGTTGAACTTTGGATCATTGTATTCTTCTGGGGTAAACCCAGCACGCTTCATGCAGTCTTCCCCAAGCGTCCAGACATTGAATGCAAATTGCATTTCAAAAGCACTTTCGAGCGCTTTGCTCACGCTCGTGAGATCTGCGTCTGTAAATCCTTTTGCTTTGAGCGATTCTGCATTGATGTGTGGTGCATTGGTCACGTCTGCAGAACCACGCATGTAATCGATAATATCTTGTGTCTCGACATCTGAATATCCAAGATGTTCGAGAGCAGAAGGAACGGCTTCGTTTGCAATCTTGAAGTATCCTCCACCGGCGAGCTTTTTAAATTTCACGAGTGCAAAGTCTGGTTCTACACCAGTGGTTGCACAGTCCATGAGAAGCCCAATCGTACCGGTAGGGGCCAAAAGCGTTGTCTGTGCATTGCGATACCCATATTGTTCTCCCATTTCCACAGCTTCATTCCAACTTTGTCGAGCAGCTGCAACAATATATGCAGGTGCATATTGAGGATTGATACCTTGTGGTTTTACTGTCAATTTTTCGTATTCATTGTCAGGAGCATTGAATGATGCGCGTCTATGATTTTGCATGACACGAAGCATATCGTCTTTATTGAGATGATATTTTGGAAATGGTCCATGAATGCGAGCCATTTCAGCACTTGCCTTATAGCTCTCTGCAGTCATGAGTGCAGTGATACTTCCAGTAAATGCATACGCTTCTTCAGATTCGTATGGAATACCAGCAGTCATGAGTACAGAACCTACATTTGCATACCCAAGCCCGAGCGTACGATAATCATACGATCCTTGTGCTATTTCTTTACTTGGGTATTGTGCCATGAGTACACTGATTTCAAGAACAGTCGTCCACACTCGTGATCCATGTTTAAATCCATCGATATCAAATGTTGTTGTTTTTGTATCAAAGAAATGTGCGAGGTTGAGTGATGCAAGATTACATGCTGTGTTGTCGATAAACATATATTCACTGCATGGATTTGATCCTCGAATTTTTCCAGATTGAGGACAGGTATGCCATTCGTTGATATTGTCATCATACTGAAGTCCTGGATCGGCACATGCCCATGCAGCAAACGCAATTTCATCCCAAAGTTTTCTAGCCTCAATAGTTTCAGAAACCGTACCGTCTGTACGCCATTTCAATTCCCAGTTGCCACCGCGCTGAACAAGATCCATAAATTTGTTTGGCACGCGTACAGAGTTGTTTGAATTTTGTCCAGAAACAGTTTCATACGCTTCTCCTTCATAATCAGAAGGATAGCCTGCAGCAATGAGCGCTGCCACTTTCTTTTCTTCCTCTACTTTCCAATTGATAAACGTACGAACGTCTGGATGATCAAGATCAAGAATGACCATCTTTGCTGCACGTCGTGTGGTTCCACCAGATTTGATAGCACCAGCTGCACGATCTCCAATTTTGAGCCAGCTCATGAGCCCACTACTTTTTCCTCCACCAGAAAGAGGTTCTCCTCTGCCACGCAATGTAGAAAAGTTTGTTCCTGTTCCAGATCCATATTTGAACAATCGAGCTTCACGAACCCAAAGATCCATGATACCACCTTCATTTACCAAATTGTCAGAAACAGACTGAATAAAACATGCGTGTGGCTGTGGATGGGTATAGGAATCAGTAGAACGTGTCATGACACCGGTATCAGGATCTACATAATAATGACCTTGTGCAGGCCCGTTGATACCATGTGCCCAATTGAGTCCAGTATTAAACCATTGTGGTGAGTTTGGAGCCGCCATCTGACGAAGAAGCATGACGACAAGTTCATCATAAAATACTTGTGCATCTTTTTTTGTTGCAAAATAGCCGTATCGTTCTCCCCAAAAACGCCAGGTGCCCACAAGACGATGGATGGTCTGCTTCACGCTCGTTTCAGCTCCTAGCATGGGAGAGCCGTCGGCATTCAGCTTTGCTGAACCATCAGTATTGTATTGCGGAACACCCGCTTTTCGGAAATATTTTTGGGCAATAATATCAGTCGCGACCTGTGACCACTGTACCGGGATTTCAATATCTTTGAGTTCAAATACGACCGTTCCGTCTGGTTCACGAATAACAGAAGAACGCATTTCGTAGTCAACCATATCAAAGGGGCTCTTTCCTTCTTCACTAAAACGACGTTTGAATTTCAAACCTGTTTGTTCATTGTAGGTGAACTGAGTTGCTTCATCCTGACCAAGGTGAAGGCCTTCGATAAATCGAGAATCGACAGGGCTCATAGAAGAGAAAGGTTAAAAAGAGGATAAAAAGCACGCGGTGCGCTCTGTATGGTGAGAGTTCACGGCGTATGACGTCGCGTCCATTGTCAGGGTGCTTATCTAAAAGGAGGCATGACAATGAAGCAAAGGAACAATTATTCTTCGTCGCCACCGAGCGGGAAAACCGGCAAGGGAGCTGATGCCGAGTAAATACTATATGTTGTGTTTGAGTCATCTTCGTAACACAATATGTAGTATTTTTTCGGTTGGAACTTCAGTATACCACATGCAAAAACATCTGACCAAATCCCCACCTGAACTTCCTTTTTCTCTCAACAAAGCAAAGAATATTTTTGAAGAGATTTTTTGAGGATTGTTATCCACAAGTTTCTAACATATTTATCACAGAATGGTTTTTTCAAAAACAAAAAAGGCTATGACTTGGAGCCAACACCTCTTGTAAGAAGCAATTTATCTGCGGTTTATTAATGAACCACAGAAGGTCAGCCACAGCCTTTGCAAATGCTTCAGGTAACATATGTCACGTATAATCGATCTATACAAAATTATCCACCGTCCACAGTCAAAAAGTAAGGAATTACTATACTAAAAGAGTATAGGTTGTGCTAGTATGATTTGGTTCAATATTCATTATGTCTCATAGTCACTATGTTTCAACAACTTCGTCAGAATTGGAAATCCGGTATTACCGTAAGTATTGTGAGTATTCCATTAGCTTTGGCATTGGCCATTACGTCCGGAGCAACACCGACACAAGGCATCATCACGGCATTTTGGGCCGGATTACTCAGTGCGTTTCTCGGCGGAAGTAATTTTAATATTGTAGGACCAACAGGAGCACTGGCCGGCATATTGATTACATATTCGCTCACACATGGCTATCAGATATTACCTATAGTCGCAATCATATCAGGCCTATTGATCATGATCGCGTATATATTTCACTTAGACAAATATATTATTTTCATTCCAAGGTCAGTCGTTCATGGATTTACTCTTGGTGTTGCCTGTATCATTGGTCTTGGACAGCTCGACAACATGCTCGGCATGCCAACATTGCCAAAAACAGAAAGTCTTCTACAAAATACGCTCATCACACTTCAGCATATAGGACAAGCACATTGGGGAATTTTCTTTCTGTTTGTGCTATGCACGTTATTTATTCTCCTATGGAACAAAAAATTCCAAAAAATTCCAGGAGCAGCCGTTGCCGCGTTTGGAAGTATCCTCGCCATGCTCATACTTCCAGTATTCGGGTACGGGCATACACTGGTAACACTGGGAGATAAATATCCTGCGATACAAGCGACATTATTTGAAAATCCATTTTCACAATTTCACATCAATGTTTTTTTGACCAAAGAACTCTGGATTCTTGCATCTGCAACAGCCATCATTGCTATCCTCGAAACGCTCCTTTCCGGTCAGATTGCCGATACCATGACTGGAACAAAATTTAATCGTAGGAAGGAAGTGTTTGGTCTATCTGTTGCCAATATAGGATCGGGTCTCATGGGAGGAATCCCAGCAACAGCAGCACTTGCAAGAACAGCACTCAATATTCGCAGTGGTGCAACCAATCGTGCATCGGCAATTGTCAATGCGCTGTGTATCGGGGGAATTACAATCTTCATGATCCAATTTTTTGCGATGTTGCCAATGGTTGTTATAGCATCCATCTTAGTGGTAGTTGCCATAGGGATGATCGAACGAAAACATTTTATTCACCTTATAGAAAATGAAAAAACTGCATTTTTATTATCTCTGGTAGTAGCTATTATCGTTGTCTTAGAAGATCCTATCATTGGAATTCTTATAGGGACAGTCATTGCACTTCTTATTTTTGTAAATAAAATTTCTTATGGACAAACAGAAGTGCTGTTGTGGAAAGATGGAAACATGACAGAAGCACTCCTCAAAAATGATTTCCTCAAAAAAGAGGTAATTGATTCAGATATTGTTGTGTACAAAATTTCAGGTACCCTCACCTATATCAATATGCCCGCACATCTAGAAGCGGTCCAAAAAATTAAACACAACAAATATGTCATCCTTTCTCTCCGACATTCCTTTTATGCAGATATAGATGGCATAGACTATCTCGGAGAAATTATAGAATTGCTAAAGCGACATAATGGAAAGGTACTCCTCGCAGGTATCAATAAAGAAATTGAAAAGCTCATTTATAAAGAACCCTTTTATCAAAAAAAACTTGTTGAAGGAAAAATTTATAAAAGAACGTCAGAAGCTATCAAAGAAATTACGTAATAGAACACATACAGAAAAAGATTGGGTAATACCCAATCTTTTTCTTTTTCTCTATCGTTCATTGATTTCCCCTCTATCTTCCCGTACAATACAATCAGTATGATCCTCTCTTCACAAGAAACAGAAGCAATCCCAGATCGCCTCGTCGCACCGGAAATAGAAGACATCGAGGTCGATATGGATATCAATCTGCGCCCGCAGACACTTTTTGATTTTGTAGGACAGGAGAAGATAAAAGAACCGCTCTCTATCTCAATAGAAGCAGCAAAAGGACGCAAGGAAGCCATGGAACATGTCCTTCTCTATGGCAACCCAGGCCTTGGCAAGACCACGCTCGCCAGTATCATCGCAAGCGAAATGGGTGTGAAAATAAAAACCACGGCAGGCCCAGCTCTCGAGCGTGTGGGGGATATTGCAGCTATTCTTACAAATCTCGGTCGCGGCGATATTCTCTTTATCGATGAAATCCACCGCATGAATAAAACCATCGAAGAAGTGTTGTACAGTGCTATGGAAGATTATGTCCTCGATTTGATCGTGGGCAAAGGGCCTGCAGCCAGGACGCTGCGTATGCCACTCGAGCGCTTCACCCTCATCGGGGCGACGACAAAGATGAACCTCCTTTCCGGTCCACTCAGAGATCGCTTTGGACATGTCTATCATCTCGAATTTTACGAACCAGAAGATATGGAAAAAATCGTGCACCGAAACGCACGCCTGCTCGAGGTCACCATTGAAAACGAAGCTGCCAATCTCATCGCCGGTCGTGCAAGAAGGACACCACGTATTGCAAACAGGCTGTTGAAGCGCGTCCGAGATTATGCTGAAGTAAAACATGATGGCACCATATCCATGACAGCCGCACAAAGCGCGCTCGATATGCTTCTGATAGATGAACACGGCCTCGATGAAGTCGATCGAAAAATTTTGAGAACCATTATTGATGGATTCAAAGGCGGTCCAGTCGGTCTCAACACGCTCGCTGCCGCAACAGCAGAAGAAATGGAAACCATCGAAACGATCTACGAACCCTATCTCATTCAAATCGGCATGCTCGAGCGCACCCCACGCGGCAGAAAAACAACAGCACGCGCGCATGAACATTTTGATGCAAGTATACGAACACAGTCTGCACTGTTATGACGAACGTGCGTGTGCCCGCTGTATTGGAGGATTCGTCACTCCACTCAAAAAACAGAATGGTCTATCGTACACTAGAAATTAGAAATTTGAAATTATACATATGTCTGTCGCCATTCCCCTCTACGCCTTCCTCTTCCTCTACCTCGTCTTTCTGACAGTTTTTTTGGCGTTCTCTATTGTTAATTTTTATCATATTGTTATCACGGCATCCTTTACACTGGTCAGTTTTACCACGTCCTTTTTTATCCTCGCACTCACGGTGCTTACCTTTTACCTGACCACCACATTCCTCACTGGTGTTGATTGGCAGACTACAGTGCTGATCTTTGACAGTTCGTGGTTTGGTGGCCCGACAGTATCATTTTAATTTTCTTAGAGAATGTTCAATATCTTATATGCATCTCAGAGAGCTCATCAAACAAAAATCATACGAACATGTTGTGCATGAAATACGGCGACATCCTATTACGTTTGTGCCGATTGCATTTCTGTTTCTCGTCCTCTTGCTCGTACCGATTGTTTTGTACTTGGTACTCCTCAATCTGTTCCCTGCCGTGCTTGCCGGTCCACGCACATATCCGCTGCTTGTCCTCCTTGCAAGTAGCTATTATCTCACCATGTATTTGCTCTTTTATGTTCGATTTATCGACTACTATCTCGATATCTGGATTGTCACAAATGATCGTATTATTGATATAGAACAGCACAATCTCTTTTCTCGCTCTATCACAGAGCTGGATTTGTTTCGTATACAAGATGTAACCGTTGAAATGCATGGACTCTTTGCAACCGTCTTCAATTATGGTGATGTCAGTGTAAAAACTGCGTCGTCAAATTCACATATCGTATTCTACGCTGTAGGATACCCAAATAAAATCCGAGAAGACCTCATCAAACTTTCCGAAGAAGATCGAAAATATCATCTTGGTATTGAAGATGAATTATGACACCTTCAGTCATGAACATCATCGCACTCTATGCCTTAGCCGTTTCGCTTGTAGCATTCTTTTATATTGGAAGAGATAAAGCACATGCTCGCCATGGCGAACCACGTACACCCGAAGCCGTGCTGTGGTTTATTGCTCTGATCGGCGGATCGCTAGGCATGATCTTTGGGATGCGATTCTTCCATCATAAAACTAAGAAAATATCATTTCAACTTACCCTCGCACTTATTTGCGTGGTGCAACTTGCCGTGCTTGTCTGGGTGCTAAAAAGATAGTATGCTATGTGCTACTGTAATGAGCATCTCTTAACTATATCTCTATGACCCAATCAACCAAAAGTATCCTCCTCTGGGGAACAGTCATCCTCGGCACGATCGGCCTTGTCTGGCTCTTGGCATCTCTGGGCAGTGGCAGCACCGATTCACCACAATCGCTCAGTGATGGCATTACAGACACAGATCAAGTAAAAGGCACACGCAATGCGCAGGTGACGCTTGTTGAATATTCAGACTTCCAATGTCCGGCATGCAGCACTGTGTATCCCCTGCTCAAACAACTTTCACAAGAATTTCCAGATACGCTCGCTGTCGTGTATCGACACTATCCTCTGCGAAGCATCCACCCAAATGCGCAACTGTCCGCCCAAGCAGCAGAGGCGGCAGGTCTGCAAAACAACTTTTGGGAAATGCATGATGTATTGTTCAACACCCAATCACAATGGTCATCTCTGCTAAATCCCACAGACTTTTTTGTCCAGCTCGCAACATCACTCGGACTCAATACAGAACAATTCAAAACCGATCTTACCAGTAGCGCCGTCGAGGCTGTTGTGAATGATAGCTACGCCCGCGCGACCTCGATGAATCTCCCTGGAACTCCATCATTCTTTCTCAATGGCGAATCTATCCAAAATCCGGGATCATATGCTGGATTCAAATCACTCATCGAATCAGCGCTGAGCGCTACGTAATTTGTATTGTATGAACACACAAGAAACAACACCAAAGGAACAGCCTCCAATCAAAAAAAACATCGTGCCACATACACTGTTTGCAATGATTTTTTTTGTCGTTGCAGTGCTTGGCTTTGCAGACTCGACATATCTGGCCGTAAAAAAACTTTCCGGCAGTCCAGTCACCTGTACCATTGTCCATGGCTGTGAAATAGTCACGTCGAGCGTGTATTCAGAAATATTTGGCATTCCTGTCGCACTGCTTGGATCACTTTTTTATCTTACACTCATTATTCTAGCAGTCTTGTACTTTGACAAAAAAAAGAACGCAACACTCGTGCTCCTCGCAAAACTCACGTGGATTGGTTTGTTTGCATCAATCTACTTTATGGTCGTGCAAGCCGTAATCCTCGACGCCTACTGCATCTACTGCATCGGCTCTGCGATTACGTCTTCCACGCTGTTTGTTCTGGGAATGGTGTATCTGAAGAAGAATGGTGAGAGAAAAAAGAAAGAAAAGGACATTATATAGAGAAAGAAGTTAATTCTAATTGAAATAACAAAAAATCGGCATATGCCGATTTTTTTCTAAAAAGGAATCAAGCTCAAGCTTCTTTTTTTCTTCTCCCTGGGTAAGCCCAAAAATTTCATCTAATGTGAATGCGTTTAACTTTTGTAATTTGTCAGCAGCATCTCTATCACGTTCAAAGCTATATCCTCTATCAAGAGTATCATCTCCCCCAAAATACTCATACGATCCCGCCTTTACATCTTCTTGTGTTCTGCCAAGAGAAGAAAAACCTTTTATCGATACACAGGTACCAACTTCATAACCCGATATTCTTTTCTGCACAGCTGCAGTTGTTTCATCATTTTTTGTATCAAAATTCGTTACCAGTACTGATGAAGTATATGTTCGCCCATCTGTATAATCAAATGCAACATTCACCACGAGAGATCCCTCTATATCGAGCATAGTTACTCTATATCTCTGTCCATCGACGACGACATCAGACACGGCATATGTATCAGGGCCATGTTGCAATGAATCTTCTTTATCATGTAGGCTAGAAAGAGCCTTTGCTAATTCAGCTCTTAACTCTGGACTTTCGACCAAAATATTTCTCTTGGTCGCACTTGCAGAAACAACATCTTGAATCTGACGGCCGTCATTATAATCCCAAACAGCATCAAAATGTCTCCCCAATACAGTTCCTCTCTTCCCTGTGTCCCTTCTTTCTGCTATATGCGAAGATCCAGGTATCTCTGATGACATAATTATGATTATGATGAATATATTCTATTGTAGACTACTCATGAAAAAAGTCAACGAAGTATCTTTCCTGACTGTACAATAAAAAGTGTGCTATATTCCCACGTTACAGGTGTCTCTCACATCGCGAATGTAAGCTCGCATGAGCGACAACACTTTACAAAACTATTTTATTTTTTGTATACTATTTTTATGTAATTCATGTTTAAAGGAGGGATATGAAACAAGATGTTTTTCTTTTTCTTTTCACACTCACCCTCATTGGAAGTGTGTTTTTATTTTTTACACAGCAAGCACATGGTGACGCGCCAAGTATTGTTATTACGGAAATTGGAGCGTATGAATTGAGTGGTGAAGAATGGATAGAGATTTATAACGCTTCGAGTGTTCCTGTAGATCTCGATGGTTGGAAATTTGTAGAAGCAGGTGCCAATCATACTATTACTTCTACCGTTGAACACGATAGGATACTTCCCAGTGAATCATACGCTGTCATAGCCCAAAATGATGAACTGTTCCGAGCAAAGTATCCTGAGGTTACGACGATCATATTGGATAGCTCATGGAGCACACTCAATGAAAGTGGTGAAGAAATAGGATTGAAAAATGCCGATGGCGATATCGTCGAACAATTCACATACATCGAAGCTCCAGACTTCTCCCTCGAACGTATTGATCCAAATGTACAAGACTATTCTGAAACAAATTGGAAAGAACATCCGGATGGCAATACCGTCGGGCAACAAAACTATTGGCATGTCGGGACAGAACATGAAGAAGAAACAAATGAACCACCAACGGCAATATTCAGCATCTCTACATCAACAACACACATCGGTGTACAGATCACATTTGACGCATCTGATTCTACAGATGATGTAGGTGTTGAAACGTATGCCTGGAATTTTGGTGATGAAACAAACGCGACCGACGTGACAGCAACGCATTCCTATACAGCAATAGGCAATTACGACGTCATACTTACTGTCACAGATACTGATGGTGAATCAGCTTCGTCCACACAAATCATTCACATCATAGAACAAGAAGAAGTGCCTCCAGACACAACGCCAACAACAGCAACAGACGACATTCACATAAATGAATTTGTCTCAAATCCAAATACAGATGAATTTGAATGGATCGAATTGTACAATGCCTCCACATCGTCAGTTGATCTGACTGGTTGGACGCTCCACGATGGCGCAGGACAAATTGCTGCGCCAACAACAACCATTGCAGCACAAGGATTTGTCGTGATTGAACTCAGCTCGAGCAAATTGAATAATGGTGGCGACATCATCGTGCTCAAAAATCCTGAGGATACCAACGTAGACGAGATATCCTACGGCGACTGGGAAAACGCAACGAGTGCCGCACCGGCAAAAGGCAATGCACTCGCCAAGAGTGAGGAGAACACATGGCAAGAAACCACCACACCAACAAAAGGAGCTGCCAATACAATTACTGCGCCAGTAACCCAGCCACCTTCGTCTTCAGGTGGTGGAGGCGGCGGCAGTACTCCAGCTCCTTCTCAACAGGTCTTTGATGCAGGCGTGGTGGTGATAAACGAACTCGTGTCTGATCCACGAGATGATGAAACAGAGTTTGTAGAACTATTCAACACCAGTGACACCGCAATAACACTCGACGGATGGTGGCTCGAAGACGGCAGTGAAGCAAAGACAATGCTTGAAGGAAACATTGCTGCGAAAAAATTTATTGTCATCGACACACCAAAAGGAAATCTCAATAATAGTGGCGACATCGTCATGCTGTTTGATCCCACAGGAAAAAAGATTGATAGCATCACGTACGGCACATGGGACGATGGCGATACCAGTGACAATGCACCAGCTCCACCAGATCCACTCAGCATCGCACGCAGGCTCGATGGCCTTGATGCAGACAATGATTTTTATGATTTCGTCTTGACCGATACCATTACAAAAGGAACACCAAACATTATTTCTCTCACCACAGAAAGTGACTCTGGAACAGGACAAGTCCTTGGCACAAAAATATTTTCGTCCGAAGTACACATCACAGAAATCTACCCAAATCCACCCGGCTCAGATAGTGAAGATGAATTTATTGAACTCTACAACACGAGCGACAAGACCGTCGACATCACCGGCTGGAAACTCGGCGATAGTTCAAAAAAACGGTACACCATCACTGATGGGCAGATGACACCAGGTGCATATCTCGTGTTAAAACGGGCAACCACCGGCATCGCGCTCAACAACAGTGGCGGCGAAGAAGTCGGACTCTATGACCCAAATGGCGCGATAGTAGAAAAAGCACAATACGCTGGCAGCGCAGCAGAAGGACAGAGCTGGGCGCGAAAAGAAGACGGATCCTGGGCATGGACCACAGAAGTCACACCGAGCGAAGCAAATGTGATAGAAGGAAAAAGTGCTGCACCTATTATTGCGATTGCGGTAGATACCGAAGTGGCAGTAGACGAACACGTCCTCTTTGATGCCTCAGACACAACCGATCCTGAATCAGAAGCAATGACCTTTGTCTGGAGCTTTGGTGACAATAGTACTGATGAAGGCGATGTGCTCAAACATGCTTTTGGAGAAGAAGGCACCTATACCGTGACGCTCGCCGTGACAGACGCAAGCGGCAACACGAGCAGCAAAGACGTCATTATCATGGTAAAAAATCGTCTTTCTTTTGTTGGTGGGTTTAATGCTGAGACACCGATTGAAAAAATCGATATTTCAGAAATCCTTCCCAATCCAGAAGGATCAGATACCACAGAATTTATTGAACTGTACAATCCAACAGACGAAGTCATTGATCTTACAGATATGAAACTTGATGACGAAGAAGGCGGATCGCGAGCATACACTATTCCAGAGGGGACAAAGATTGAACCAGGACAATATCTGGTGTTTGGAAGACAAGATACAAAACTTGCATTAAATAACACAACAGACAGCGCGCGTATTCTCTATCCAGACGGCACCGTACTTCGCGATATTCGCTATGATGATGTACTCGAAGGGCACAGCTATGTCCGCGATCAAAACGATGAATGGATATGGACCAGCTCACTCACACCAGGCACTGCGACCATTCTCTCGCCTCCGGACGAAGGCAAAGCAAGCAAGACAACGACCAAAAGTAAGATGGTGAAACCTGTCATAAAAACAACGCTTGCCATGCTCAGAAGTGAAGATATTGGCGACACAGTAACACTCAGTGGAACAGTGGCAGTCCTCCCCGGCGTCTTTGGCACGCAGTATTTTTATATTGTTGACACGATAGCAGGCGACAATATAGTCACGTCTACAGAACAAACAGACGAATCACAAGACATACTTGCAAGCAATGCAACGCCTGGCGCGCAAGTGTATATGTTTAGCAAAGATTTTCCAAAGATGGAGATAGGTGACATCGTGCAAGTCACCGGAGAAATCTCTGAATCAGGTGGGGAAACACGTATCAAGCTCAAAGAAAAAACTGATATCACCGTACTCGAACATAGTGCACTCCCGACTGGCGTGGCGACTGACATAGCAGACATCGGGGAAGAACGAGAAGGATGGCTTGTGGAATTGCATGGCGAAATAACAGAACTGAAATCCTCCTATATGTATCTCGATGATGGGACAGATGAAGTCAAAGTGTACTTCCAACGAGGTGCTGGCATTGCACCAAAAATCTATCAGCTCGGTGACCTCGCGCGTGTCACTGGCATTGTCGGACAAACAAAAACCGGCTATCGCATGCTCCCGCGTTCGCCGCACGACATTGTGAAAACAGGGGTAATCGAAGAGGTAATCATAGAACGAGAAGCGGCAGCAGAAGAAAGCAATAAAGAAATCGCAGAAAAATATCTCACAGCAACAGCCGGTGGACTCACTGCCATCATCGTAGGGCTAGTAGCAAAAACAGAAAACAGTCCGTTCAAAAAAATCATGATGTTCTTCAAACGAAAAAAGAAAAAAGAGTAAATGCCCACATGAAAGTGGAGCACATTGAATCCAAAAATTGGCTTAAACGTAAAACATCCGCACCTCCTCACTCTACTCCGAATGTTTTCGAAGCACAGTGAGCAGCGGATGTTTTTCCATCTTCCGTTGCTCGGTTGTAGGGCCAAAACAGACTCCAGGACGCGTTCTTGCTCTTCATGCTCCGAATGCTCCGATATTCTCCGCGAACCAATGGAAGAGCCCAAGTGCGTATGCAAGTGTAGCACCGATCAACAAGATCGGCTCAGCATACACGGAAACGAGCTGCTTGACCCACGGCATCATGCACCTCCAGCAAAAGATACTTCTATCGTACTCCTTCTACAAAAAATGTACAAAAAAATGCACTGCAGTGAAAAGCAAAAATCTGGTATACTGTAAGAACGTTTTTATGGAAGCAAATATTTTTCTCCAACTTGCAGGCTTGTTTGGTCTTACCGTCACCATTGCGTTTGTCATGCGCTTGTTGCGTCAGCCACTCATGATCGCATACATTATCTCCGGCATGATCGCAGGACCATTGTTTTTGAATGCCATAGAACATGGCGGCGGAACATTTGATACACTTGCACAATTTGGTGTTATTTTTTTACTATTCCTCGTTGGCTTGAGTCTCAATATCGCACATATTCGCCATATAGGAAAAGTGTCTGCCATCACAGGACTCGCACAAGTGCTGTTTACCTCCACCATTGGCTTTTTTATTTTGAGAGGACTTGGGCTTGAGATTGTTCCGTCTGTCTACATGGCTCTCGCGCTTACATTTTCAAGTACGATTATTATCGTAAAATTACTGTCTGATAAAAAAGATACTGAAACAGTCTACGGACGACATGTCCTCGGCCTCATGGTCGTGCAAGACATCGTCGCTGTGCTCATCATGCTCTTTCTCACCACGCAAGCGTCAGACATCGCCCTGTCAGAAGCGCTTGCATTGATCGCTGTCAAAGCACTGGCAATCATTGGCCTCATTGTGGTACTGACAAAATTTGTCCTCCCAAGCATTTTGGATCAAGTCGCATCTTCGTCAGAATTTTTATTTATATTCACCATTGCATGGTGTTTTGGTATTGCAAGTCTCTTGTTATGGGCAGGATTTTCTCTTGAGATTGGCGCTATTATTGCAGGTATTTCACTCGGCTCATCGCCCTATCAATCAGAAATCAGCAGCAGAATAAAACCGCTTCGCGATTTCTTTATTGTCTTGTTTTTCATTATTCTCGGCAGTGAGATGAGTATTGGAAATGCAGGAACGCTTCTTGTCCCAGGACTTATCCTTTCCTTATTTATATTACTCGGCAACCCATTCATTCTCTACCTGACATTCCGATTATTAAAATTCACTCGGCGCAATAGTTTTCTCGCTGGTGTCACTGCTGCGCAGGTGAGTGAGTTTGGATTTATTTTAATTTTTACCGGTGTCGGTCTTGGACATTTGACCAACGGTGAATTACCATTGTTTACCATCGTTGCGCTTGTAACCATTTTTGTATCCTCCTACGCCATTACGTATAATGAACAACTCTACAAATTCTTTCGACCAATATTTAATATCTTTGGAGCCGATAAGCTTAGACAAAAAGAACAAGCAAGCGAGATATACGACGTGTGGGTCGTGGGATATCATCGCATTGGTTGGAAAATTTGTGAAACACTCGCCGCAGAAAAAAAATCCTTTGCTGTTGTTGATTACAATCCAAAAGCAATCGCAAAACTAAAGCAGCGCGCTATCCCTGCATTTTTTGGTGATATTGCGGACGTGGAATTTCTTGAATCCCTTCCGTTTGAACAGGCAAAAATAATTATCCTCACAATACCAGAAGCAGATGATCAACTTACACTCATAAAACATGTACGTGCAAAATCAGAAAGCGTTCATATTGTGGCAAATTTGTATCACAAAAATCATCTTGACGAATTGTACCAAGCCGGAGCAAACTATGTGATGATGCCACATCTGCTTGGCGGGCAATGGATGTCTGAGGTATTGCAACACTCCCCTTGGACAAAAAAGACGTTTGTAGAGCTGAAAAAAGAACAACGGGAAGAAATGAGATTGCGATTTACTCGCGCAGATGGAGAAATCTAAAGCAAACGAAAGAGGAAGGCCACCCCCAAGAGTACACATCTACACAAGGGATATTTCTTGACAGGCAGTGCCCCCCTTGGTATAATGCTGTCACCCTTTTTGGGGGCCAGTAGCTCAGTTGGCTAGAGCGCCTCGTTTGCACCGAGGAGGTCGGGGGTTCAATTCCTCTCTGGTCCACATGGCTACACTTCATTGCGCCGTGCAAGCAGTGAAGTGACTGAAGAATCACGGCATTGCCGTGTTTTTTCTTGAAAGCCATCACGCATATTTGCACAATGCCTGCCCGGGCCTGCCCGGGCGCAATCCCGACAAGGTCGGGATGAAGCCGGGCCGAGGTAGCTCAGTGGTAGAGCAGGGGCCTGAAGAGCCTCGTGTCGAGAGTCCGATTCTCTCCCTCGGCACAACACCAACGTGAGCGGAAGGCAACGACTTTCGTTTAAGAGGTGTATAAAATAACAATGCCCCCTTTCTAGCAAAAAGCTAGCCTGCGGGGCAACAATGAGCCGTAAGGCGAAATGAAGCCCCGGAGTGTAGCTCAGTTGGCTAGAGCATCTGGTTTGGGACCAGAGGGTCGAAGGTTCAAGTCCTTTCACTCCGACAATTCACGAATTATGATACACATTCCATGTACCATGATTCTAAAAAAGGGAGCTCAACAGAGCTCTCTTTTTTAGACGAAAATACAATTCCTGACTTAATGTACGATATTTTGCTCAACCAAAATGAATGTGCTTGTGGATAAACAGGAAGACTAAAACATACAACGCAGATATACCGCGAGATACAAAAACCACCCTGGTAAAGAGGGTGGTTTTTGTATAAACCATACAGTAGATCCGGAAGGTCTGATCCGACCGGAAATATGCAAATAGTATATCACAAGCCGTTTGTACTGTATAGATAATAGGGTGGGGACTGTTTTGTGAAAATAATATAAAAAAATAGTTCAAATGAACTATTTTCCTGAGCGGTAAACCAGATTTGAACTGGCGACCTCTTCCTTGGCAAGGAAGCGCTCTAGCCAACTGAGCTACTACCGCACGACTCCATTCGCCTTACGGCTCATTGTTGCCGTGCAGGCTCCTGTAGGATACCCTTGTTATATATCTGTAAGAAATCTGTCTCGGAATCTTCTTCCTGAGTGAGATTTCAAATATTTTTCAAATCTCACAGCGTCTGCTTCTGTGATAAATCCACAGAACCATACAAGTGCAACAGGCAATCTTGTTGCCGTACTACTACTTTTGCCACGTTGATGCTCTTGTACACGCTTTTTAAGATCTTTGGCAATACCAGTGTAATGATCACCATCTGCGCATTTGAGAATGTACACAAAGTGAATCATACAATTGGCCTGCCATGGCGCAATCCGCCGAATCGGCGGATGAAGCCTGGTTGCGGGGACCGGATTTGAACCGGTGACCTCCGGGTTATGAGCCCGGCGAGCTGCCAGACTGCTCTACCCCGCGGTAGCTCCATTCGGCTACGCCGAATTGCGCCCCGCAGGCTATAGTTTCTATAAAAAAACTAGCCTGCCATGGCGCAATCTCGACTGAAAGTCGAGATGGAGTCTGGGAGCGGGTAGCGAGAATCGAACTCGCGTCTTCTGCTTGGAAGGCAGACATAATAAGCCATTATACAATACCCGCATCACTAATGTACGAATGAAATCATACCCCATACCGTATTTTTTGTCAATAAAACCAGGCCGCTCTGGACAAAAACACTCTTCTATGGCTTACTAGGTCGATCTATGAGCATACAGATAGACCATATACAAAAAAACAAAGACATCTTGACCACTCGCGCGCTCATTATCAGGGAAATTCGTGAATTTTTTTGGCAGCAAGATTTTTTAGAAGGAGAAACACCCTATATACTACACATGCCTGGGCAAGAACCGTATCTGTCGCCAGTAGAACTGACAATTCATAATGATAGAAAGCAAAAACACCCCGCTTTTTTACATACATCTCCAGAATACACGCTGAAAAAAATGCTCGCAGCAGGATTTGGAAACATTTTTTTTCTTGGCAAAACATTTCGAGATTACGAATCATTTGGTGGCACACATAATCCGGAATTTACCATGCTCGAGTGGTATCGGGTGGGAGCGACCATGTTTGATTTGATGGAAGATGTTGAATCATTGTTCAGTGTTCTTCAAGAAAAGATGAAGAATGAAGAATGTAGAATGCAAAATGCAAAATTTGTATTCCAACGAAAATCAATGAAAGAAGTGTGGATAGATACAATTAATGTCAATCTTGATGAACACCTCACGCAAGAGACAATGTACAGTCTGTGTAAAAAACGTGGGTACACGGTTGCCGAACATGAATCCTACGAAGATCTCTTTTATAGAATATTTTTAAATGAGATTGAGCCTACATTCGACATTCAACATTCTGCATTCTTAATTTACAACTACCCCGCCCCCATGGCTGCGCTTGCGAAACTCTCTGAATCACAGCAAGGATACGCAGAACGATTTGAAGTGTATATACATGGCATGGAGATAGCCAATGCATTTTCTGAACTTACTGACCCAGATGAACAACTCCAAAGATTGAAACAAGAACAAACGCTGAGAAAAAAACTTGGAAAAACGGTCTACGATATTGATATAGATTTTGTAGAAGCAGTAGACAAATTGCCACAATGTGCGGGGATCGCCCTCGGCGTCGACCGTTTGGTCCAAATTCTTCTGGGAGAAAAAAATATTGATAATGTACTTACGCTACCCATGTCAAAATTGTTTTCATAGGTAGAAACTATTGCCAAAGTCATTTTTATATGCTAGTCTAATGAACGTAATAAAAATGTGTTAATTGTTTATTGATATGGGAAGTACAGATGATATCAAAAAGGGACTTGTCATTAGAAAGGATGGCAATCTTTACGTGGTAAGTGACTTTAACTTTGTCAGTCCAGGAAAAGGAGCTGCATTTTACAAAACAAAAATGAAAGATATTCTTGCAGGAAAAACAATTGAAGTCACCTACAAAAGTGGAGAAGGCATTGACACCGTAGACGTCTACAGACAAACATTGCAATTCCTCTATGGAGGTGTCGACAGACATTCTTTCATGAATAAAGATACATATGAAACTCTCGATGTCGATGCCGATATTGTTGGAGATGCTGCGAAATATCTGAAAGAAGGACTCGATGTAGTTGCGGCAATGCACGATGGAAACATTGTGGCAATTGAATTACCAAAGAAAATTCAATACACAGTAAAAAATGCTCCCCCAGCAGTAAAGGGTGATTCTGCAAGTGGCAACGTCACCAAAGACATTGTTCTCGACAATGACCTCGAAGTAAAAGCTCCGATTTTTATCAAAGAAGGCGATGAAATTCTCGTGAATACAGAAACAGGAGACTACGGCGGACGAGTGAATGAGTAAACACAAACAATAAAAAAATGCTGGTTCATGAACCAGCATTTTTTATATACTCTGTTTTTATTTGATCATTTTCCGTACGGATATTTCAATCGCCCCTCTATCAATTCCCGCAGCAGCATACAACTCATCCCACGTTCCAGAAAGCTGATATTCCCGTACGCCCAAATTCACACACGCATCAAGCACAATCTTTTTTTCTTGCAGCGCTGCGGCGAGCTGACTCGCAAGTCCGGAATGCGTATTGTGATCTTCCACAGTCACAAGTTTTTTTGTTTTTTTGATTGAACGAAACAACGGCGCATCAAATTGTTTTATAGAACTCACGATGACAACTTCCGCACTCACTCCTTTTTCTTTCAGCACTTTCCAAGCGGCAAGTGCTTCTGCGACCGTGCCTCCCATAGCAGCGATCGTGACATCTTTTCCTGTTCGAAGGACATCACAACGCCCATAATAATACTCGTAGTCTGCATCGAACAAGACTGAACCATTTTGTTTCGTAAGTACAGGTACTTTATGGCGTCCCATGCGCACATAAAAATTTCCATAGTGTGACGCGACAAATCGAATCATACGATCACACTGATTTGGATCAGCAGGTTCGAGCGTCATGGTATTGAACAAGCCAAGCATCGAACCACTGTCATCAATAGCCTGATGCGTTGGGCCATCCTCTCCAACAGAAAGGCCACAATGCGTTGCGACCATCTTTACATTTGTCATGTTGATATCGTTCACGCGCGCCTGATCTTTTGCACGGCTGGTCATAAAGGCACCAAAGGTCGAACAAAACGGAACAAAACCAGACAAACTCATTCCCCCACTCATACTCACCATCTGTTGCTCGGCAACACCGACTTCTATATGACGTTCTGAAAATGTTTTTTGGACACCATCAGTTTTTACGGATCCAGCCAAATCTGCAGTAAGAGCCACAATGTTTTTATTCAACGTTGCGAGATCCAGCAGGGCGTTGCCATACGCGCTTCGGCAATCAGTCATTTCTCCCGCAGTGTATACTCGCGGTTTCCCTGTTTTTATTTTGGTAGCCGAAAGTAATTCTGAAAAAACTGGTTTCTTTGGTTTCCAAGAAACATATTTTTTAAGAAAATCTCCAATCTCTGATCTCTTCTCCTCTGACAAAGCAATTTGCTCATTCAACACGCCATCAATCTGCTCTTGCGTCGCTGCCTTCCCGTGCCACGTCGCTTCTTTTGCACGCCCTGTTTTCTCCATAAAATCTACTCCCTTTCCCATCACAGTCTTTCCGAGAATAAAGACAGGTTTTCCTTTTACATCATATGCTTCCTTGAGCGCCTTCCACATCGCTGTGTAATCATGGCCATCGACTTCTATCACATGCCAGCCTGCGGCTGTGAAATGTGCTTTTGGATCATATGGCATGACTTCCGTGAGACTGTCGCTGAGCTGCACTTCATTGTAATCCATGAACACGATAAAATTCTCGAGCTTATATTTTGCTGCCACATGCATCATCTCATACACTTGTCCTTCTTCTGATTCTCCGTCTCCGACGAGCGCAAATACTTTACTCCCTTTTTTTGTAGAAGAAGTGGTATCTTTCAATTTTTCTGCCAAAGCAAATCCACTCGCAGCAGAAACTCCAGCACCGAGTGGACCAGTCCCATACCACACACCAGGAACGTGCCTTGTCACATGTCCTTCATATGGCATTCCACTTTTTCGAAATCCTTCTACAACTTCTTTTTTCTGGATATATCCCATTTCTGCTAAAACAGCATACACGGCTGGAGAAATATGTCCGTTTGAGACAATCACCGTTTCACCTGTTTGAGAAATAATAAATGCATACAAGAGCGACAAATAATCAATGCAAGAAAGCGACCCCCCAGGATGCCCGCTCGCAGCGTTTGTGGTCATTTCAAGGATAGACCGACGACAAGAGGTCGAAAATGTATTCAAAAAAGCAATGTGTTCTGCTGACAGCGACGATCCTAGCTTTGGAAGTGACTTCATACTCATATATTAAATCTGTGTAATCCTTTTGAATCAGCTTAATCAATGAGTATTGTAGCACTCTTCTGGCTTGACTAAAAGATAGGAGGTTGGTAGTTTTATTTTGGCAAAGGAGGATCTACATGCGCGTAGATGTATATTTTTACCTTTCCCAAAGCGGAGAGTACGGATGCAAAATCGTCCTCCCCTCAGGGAAAGTAGGGAGATCGCATCCAAACGTGGAAGAAGGAGAAATGCGCAATCACACCCACCACGATTTTCACGACTCGAAGGTTGTGCTCGCGCTCAGGTTTGCGAGTGAAGACGCTCGTAACAGCATCGCAAAGCACGAGCTGATTCCTTTCATGGCAGCAGTCGAGATGATGAGCTAACCCAAGACCAGGAAAACCGATGCACCACCAACCACTGCCCCAGAACGACACGAAGACCAACCCAGGGTTCAGCTGGCACATCGAGCCGAGTGATCTACTCGACGTCGACAACGTCATCGAGCTGGCCATCATCTTCGGCGCAAGCAAGGTGATCTCGGGTAAGAGGAAGTACTGGCTCAGCATCGACAGTGCACATGTCCGCGCCTACACCGAGGAGGAGCTGCACCAGCTCGCCGCGTGGGTCAGCCCGATGCTGTCCGCTGCGGCGTAATCAGACCACAGTTTATTGGAGGAAGCATGTACATTACTGCACCACCCCGGCCACTTCCGGCTGAATGTTCGCACTTCGCACTCTTCATCACGGCGACAGACACTGACATCGACAAGATCCTCACCACTGCACGAACTGGCAGAGCGGTGAAGCCCCACAGCGACTATGGGACAGAGGTCTTCAGTGTCGTATTCGTCGACGATGGTGACAACCGGGTGATGACGCTCAGCGAAGAACAACTTCGCGACGAACTGATTCGCAGGGGAGGAGGCATCAGCCTCACGCACGGGTGACTACACCACAACATCGCCCCAACACGCAGCAACACGCAGCGGGTCGGGGCGATTCAATTCATTTTTCAATCAAAAAAAGAACGCTACCAAACGTCCTTTTTTATTTTCCTAATTACCGTTTACGATTTACCAGTTACGCTTTTCCAACTTCAAACAATGCTTTCCAATCCGCAACAAATTTCTCCAATCCTTTATCTGTCAAATCATGTTGAATATTGTATGAAGAGACATCATCAGTGAGTGATAATTCTTCGTATACAATTTGCGACAAATATTCTCGTGTATATGTATAGTCTGTAGGGACATTCATTCCATTCTCTTTCCATGCAGAAAGAATTTTTGCAGGTGCGGTAATAATATCACTACCAAGTGCGATCGCAGCGAGGAAATGTTCCATGCTTCGCACACTGGCGGTCAAGACTTCTACATGCCCGTCACCTTTTTCTTTGTACATCTTCAAAACATTTTCAATCAGATCCATGCCACTTTGTCCGATGTCATCAAGCCTTCCTATAAATGGGGAAAGAAATACTTGTCCTTTTTTTGCGCCAATCGTTGCTACATAGACAGCAGCAGCTTGTGCTTGTGAAAAAACAAGTGTCATGTTGACATTATATCCTTCATCCACTAATACTCGAGCAGCTTTCAATCCTTCTGCCGTTGTTGGCAGTTTTATATGCACGCCAGAAATCCACGTTGCCATTTGTTTTCCTTGTGCTATCATCACATCTGCTTTTGTCTCTGCATCAGCATACACTTCTACAGAAATAGATCCTTCTTGCATGATCTCTCGGATGTCTGTCACGGTTGTTTTGTAATATTCAAAGACTTCTTCCTGTGTAAATGGATTGCCACTTGCAAGACGTTCTTGTGCCACAGGACTTTTTGCAATCAACGATGGATTTGTTGTCTGTCCATCAAGAAATCCAAGCTTCTCTATCATTGCTTTTGTTTCCAGTGGATCACCACTGTCGAGAAAGATTTGTGTGTGGAGGTTGGTTGGTTTCATAAAAAAAATATTATTTAATCCAAACAGTTTTCATATTGGTAAACGCTCGAATACCTGCAAATCCCAATTCTCTTCCCACACCAGATCGCTTGATACCACCAGTGGGTAAACGCGGATCTGTTTTCACAAATCCATTTACAAAGACCATGCCCGATTCTATTCGCGGAATAATTTCTTTCGCAAGTTTCATATTGTTTGTAAACAAACTCGCACCAAGACCAAACGAAGAATCATTGGCGAGTTCGATCGCTTCGTCGACAGTGTCAAATGTCATCACCGTTGCAACAGGCCCAAATGTTTCTTCTCTCCACGCAGGCATATCAGGCGTGACGTGTGTGAGAATCGTGGGTGTGTAAAAAAATCCATCACGCTCAAGTTGCTTTCCACCAGTCAACACAGTTGCTCCAATATCGACAGATTCTTTTACTTGTCGCGCAATATCTCGAAGTCCAGATTCACTCGACATCGGCCCCATCTGCGTTGTTTCATCCATCGGATTTCCAACGGTGTAACCTTCAAAAATATCTTTCAGTTTGCTTGTAAATTCTTCTGCTCGGGATGAATGCACAAGAAAGCGTTTTGCTGAAATACACACTTGCCCACCGTTCAAAAGACGTGAAATTTTTGCTTGCTCACACGTAAGCTGAATATCCGCGTCTTCAAGGATAATAAAAGGATCACTTCCACCCAGCTCCATCACCACAGGCTTGATCTCCTTCCCTGCAATGCCCGCCACAATAGACCCAGCTTTTTCACTGCCCGTCAGTGACACCCCTTTTACTCGTCTGTCACGGAGAATGGTTTCAACGTCTGAAGAGCCAACAAGCAACGTCTGAAACACGCCTTCAGGAAATCCCGCATTGCGAAATACTTGTTCACACGCAAGTGCAGACTGAGGCACATTGGAAGCATGTTTCAACACAACAGTATTGCCTGCCATGATGACTGGCGCAGCCATACGAAACACCTGCCAAAAGGGAAAATTCCACGGCATAACAAGGAGAATCACTCCGAGCGGATCATACTGCACATAGCTTTCACTTGCTTCTGTCTGAATTGGTTCTCGCCTCAAATATGCTTCACCATTGTCTGCATAATGCTCACAATTCCACGCACATTTTTCTACCTCACTCGTCGCTTGCGCGATGGGCTTTCCCATTTCTGTGGTAATAATTTCTCCATACGCACGTGCATTGGTTTTCATTTCTTCTGCAGCGGCGTGCAACAAACGAGCACGTTCAGAGAATGATGTGTTCTTCCACATGTGAAATGTTTCCTCTGCTTTGGCAAGCTTTGTTTCTAACATCTCTTTTGATATTGCATCAAAAGTTTTTTCTACCTTGCCCGTTGTCGGATTCAATGATTGTATCGCCATAAAATCTACGGATATTCGGACCCGCCTGCAACGCGTTGCAAAGCATTGCGGGCAGGTAATTCAAATTTACGGATACTGTTTTTACAGTATCTATCGAAGTAGAGTGGTTGTTAAACATTTTTCTGATAAAGAAAAATAAGTATCAATTTGTTCCTTTTGGAAGCCAGCAACAGTCTGCGCCAATTGCGATTTTGATGGATTTCAAAAGGAACAAATTGATACGAGCGGAAATAACACTAACACGTACATGTTTTTGATTTCAGACCTTTGGTAAGCACACGTTCATTTTCACTATAGTCCACGGCAACTTCTATCACATGCACGTCCGGCGTGTCGAGCGCGTGAGTCAGAAGTTCTTTCAAATGTGAGACAGATTCTGCACGATATCCTTTTGCCCCATAGCTTTCTGCATAGGTGACAAAATTTGGATTGCCAAATTCAAGCCCAAACGCATCAAATCCCATAGCGTGCTGCTTCCACTGTATCATACCATATCCACTGTCATTGAGAATGAGTACCACAAGATGCATTTTTTCACGCACAGCAGTCTCAAGATCTTGCGAATTCATCATGAATCCACCGTCGCCGACAACCGCAAGAATCTTTTTCTCAGGATATACAAGTCGTGCACCCATAGCAGAAGGCATACCGGCTCCCATTGTCGCCAGCGCGTTGTCGAGAAGAATCGTATTGCGTCCTCGTGCTTCGTACTGGCGAGCAAACCACAGCTTGTACATGCCATTGTCGAGAGCAACAATACCATCGTCCGGCATGACTTCACGTACGATAGAAACAAACCGTTGCGGAATAATAGGAAACACATCCTCCATAGAGCGTTCAAAAAGATGATTCTTCATGTCGTTCTTCACACGTTCAAAGGCTGACATATCCCATTGATTTTTCGTTCCATCCAGCAATTGTTTCAATCGCTCTTTCATCTGCCACACAGCATTCCCGATATCTCCTATCACTTCCCATTGTGGAAAATACACATCATCTACAGATGCAGAAGAATAATTTACATGAATGACCTTTGTCCCACCATGCGTCATAAAAAATGGTGGTTTTTCAATCACATCATGGCCGACATTGATAATCAGATCTGCTTTCTCAATCGCGCAATGTACATAATCATTACTCGATAATGCCGCCGTTCCGAGATACAGTGGATGTCGTTCATCAATCACGCCCTTCCCCATCTGTGTAGTAAAAAATGGAATGCCGATGTCATCAACAAACTCTGTCAGTGCTTTTGACACCAATTTTCTATTTGCCCCAGCGCCCACGAGAATCAGCGGTCGCTTTGCCGCAAGAATCATTTCGACTGCCTTTGCCACTGCTTTTTCTTCTGCAGCAGGCCGACGAATCATATCTACTGGGAATACATGCACAGGATCAGGAACATCCTGCGCAGCGATATCTTCTGGCAATTCTATATGTACTGCCCCGGGCCGCTCTGCTACAGCCACACGAAAGGCTTCTCGCACACGAGCAGGAATTGTTTTTGCACTCACAATCTGTGTTGTGTACTTTGTGACCGGTTTCATGAGGTTCACAATATCGACGATTTGGAAATGTCCTTGCTTACTACTCAAGATTGGCTTTTGTCCGGTGATCATGAGCATCGGCATTCCACCAAGCGTGGCGTATGCTGCCGCGGTCACGAAGTTGGTTGCGCCAGGACCGAGCGTGGAAAGACACACTCCGGGCTTGCCAGTAAGCCTGCCATACGTCGCCGCCATAAAGCCTGCGACTTGTTCATGCCGTGTGACGATGAGGCGAATAGAAGAGGTACGAAGCGATTCCACGAAATCCAAGTTCTCCTCACCAGGAACCCCAAAAATATACTCCACGCCTTCATTCTCGAGTGCTTTGATAAAGAGGTCTGATGCTTTCATAAAAATATGGTTTTTCTTTATCAAATGTATAGCAGAGAGAGGAAGACGTCAATGTGTGCAGAAATAACATCTATATTGACAAAACAAGCTCCTTCCTGTATCACATATACATCGCCAAGTACACAAGGAGACGCCGTGATTGAAGAAGCAGTGATCGTCCAATGCTCTGGTCATGAAGCACATGGACAAAAAATTCTTCCTACAGCCATTGCTGTAGAAATTCTGGTAAAAAAACCATCATGGCGTAAAGAAGACCTGCTCAGCTACCCGACAAATTGCCCACACCACGATGAGGGTATATGTTCGGCTGGCCTGCAGTCAGGATGGTGCCAACACCACTTCAAGTGGCCAGACGCAGTAGACGATCCAAAGTGGACTGTCCCTAGCGATCTCATTCCTGTGATCAGGAGACTACGAGAAGAGTCACGCCCGAAATACGAACACCCTGACGAGCATAGATGAGCAAACGCTCTCCAGCCACGTCGGGGAGAGCAAAAAGCAGTTTATATACGTTAGACTGCTTTTTTCTTTTTTCAAAATGTACTATGTTTGTATAGACAAATCTATAAAAAAATATCACTTTCAACGTAAAAGATACCCACACTTCTAGCGAGTAATCCACCAAGATATCCACATTCAATGTAATTTTTTGTATACGTTTTTCTATACATTGTGGATAAGTATGTGCAAAAGTGCACAAATGTGTGGAAAAGTATGCTTTCATGCTCAAAAGTATAGACTATATTATACTAAAAACAGGCAAAAAATGATCCAAAAACATGCATTTTTACGCTAGTTTAAGCAAAAAATTGGTCAAACACTTGACAAAACAAGGAAAATAGTGTATAGTATTTACAGATTCGTTCCAAACATCAGCAAAGCTGATGTGTACAGTCGCTCTTTGCACAACTTGAATACAGTGCTGAGAACTTTTCTCAGTAGCGTATTCCCCTCCACTCCTCACTTCGGTGAGTCCCGCTATGCGTATCGTGCTTCGGCCGTGCGTTGGGACCCAACACCCTACAAGAGCGGTGGACGGGTATATGAGCCTGATCGGCATTGCCGTATCTAGACAAGAAAGCTGTGAAGTACACTTGTCCCGAATTTGTCGGGATTCACATCTCCCTTGTCTAGATCCGCAGCTCCAGGTTCTTTTTCAAAGGGCCCGCCCAAAATAATTTAAACATTTAGGGGCAGAGGCCCTTTTTTATTTTCCGAGGTTATCCCATTGCAATATATGATAAAATGGGCTATACTCCTTTCATAATGTTTCTTATATGACTACGAAAAGCGCATTTAGCAAAGCATTTTTAGACCAAGTTCAGGCCGTGCTTTTGGCTGACAAAGAAAAACTCGAAGCCGAACTAGGAAAATTCACAACACAAAGCCAACATACCAATGGAGATTACGACGCCACGTTTCCTGAATATGGCGATGAATCAGATGAAAACGCTCGGGAAATTGCAGATTATACCACAAACAAATCTCTAGAGATCACCCTAGAAAATGCACTCCGCGATGTGAATAAATCACTCAAGCGTATTGCAGAAGGTACCTACGGGATCTGCAAATACTGTGATAAGCCTATTGATGAGAAGCGTCTTCTTGCCCGCCCAACATCAGGATCCTGCGTAGACTGCAAAAAAGCCCTCACAGACGAACTCTAAACCGTTTTCCTCGGTATGCCTCTTCGAAAAAGCTATCTTTTGCCACTGGTGACAAGTGGCTTTTTCTTTTGTCTAGATCAAATCTTAAAGTACATGGCGCATAGTACTGCTACGACCCCCCACTATCTAATAGACCCTTGGCTGGGCTGGGAATACCTCGCAAATCCAGGCATCGCCTTCTCCGTCCCCTTCCCAAATGCCGCGCTGATCATCGGCACGCCAATCATTCTCATAGGCCTCCTGGTCTATCTGGGAAGGAAAAAGCACCGTACGCCTTCTCATCTGTACGGCGCAAGCCTTATCTTTTTCGGTGCGGTATCAAATCTGATAGATCGCGTGCTCTTTAGCATTACCATAGACTACGTCCGTATTCTAACAACAGTACTCAATATCGCTGATATTATGATTGTCATGGGCACACTACTGATTATAAAAGGATCGGCTACCCAAACGGATCCGGATGATATTGACAAAACAGCGCAGCTATAGTATAGTGCTCTCACTTCTAAGCATGGGTTTTAGACAGGTTGCTCTCACCTCGTGTCTTGCCCACAGCATACCTACATATCCATTATGCCAAATAAAAATAGCGCAAAAAAAGCACTTCGCCAAAGCGAAAAACGTGCCAAGCAAAATCTTGTCGTCAAAAATGCATACAAAGATGCAGTAAAGACAGCCAAAAAAGCAATCGAAGCAGGCACGCATTCAGCAGAGGATATCAAAGCAGCACAAAAGAAACTTGCGAAAGCAGCAAAGAAAGGTGTGATCAAGAAAAACACCGCTGCACGAAAGCTCTCACGACTCGCAAAGTTTGCAAAGAAAGTAACCACCAAATAATCAAAGAAAAAACGCACGCCGAATCGGTGTGCGTTTTTTTATATGGCAAAAACGTTAGGAAAACTTGCATAGAAAGATTGCGCTGCGCTATACCACAGGCATCAGTGTTCCATGAAGATTACTTTTTGCTTCGCAAAAAAAGATTGAAGATTGGCTATAGACCAATTTTTTATATGCACCAGGGGTTTCAAGGGGAAAGCTGTTTGAGCCTAAGTGCTTGCCAATGAGTATTTTCTTAGCCGCGACACAGGCGAGTTCTTTCCCCTGACACTTTTTGTTACTTTTTGGTGACAAAAAGTAAGGGAGAACATTATTTCACTAAATTACCGACGAACATATCCAGCAGATATGCTTGGTCTCCCTTTCCTGTCTTTGCACTTTTGTCCAAGGTAAGCAACTGTTCATGAATCTTTGACAATTCTTCCTTTGTATAGCGCTTTACCATTGGCAGACTTTTCTTTATCACATAAGGATGAATGCCTAGTTCTTTTACCAACCTCGCGCTTTGCACGTCTTCCCCTCTGTCATACACATCACGCAGTTCGAGCAAGATGCGATATTGTCGTACAATCATGGCAAAGACATACCCTGCATCATTGCCTGCTTTGTATTGATCTTGGATAAGTTTGAACACTCGCGCCGTTTGTTTTTGGACAATGGCGTCGACGAGCGTAAAGATATTGTCATCAATTTTTTCTTCGACAAAAAGAGATACATCTTGAGGTGTGATACTTCTGCCAGAAGCATAGCTCACCAGCTGGTCGAGAACCCCAGAGAGCTTCCACATATCACTGCCTATTGTGGTCGCAAGAAATGTCGCTGCGTCACGTCCCATGTCGCCCCCACGATCCTTTGCATCAGCCATCAGCCATCCGGTCAATTTCGGTCCAGTCAGCTCTTCAAAGTGCTGGACAAACTGTTCTTTGGTCAACCTCTCAAACAGAGCTTTGGCACTTTTTGTTTTTGGCTTTTCAAGAGCGTCTGACACAATCAAAATAATATCTTGAGGAATTGATTTCTCTTCAATGCGAGCAAGCAATGCTTCTTGGACAGTGGTCAGTGACGTTGAAAGCAAGCCTTCCAGCACAACCATACGCTTTTCCGCCAAAAAAGGTGCTGACAATATCTCTTGCATGATATTCCCTCTTGACACGTCGCAGCTAATACGCACCAAATTCAAGCCCTGAGGATCCCGCTCAGAACGAAACTTCTCCATCATTTTATGGAGATACTGTCTGCTTCTGTAAGTGTCTTTTCCGTAGAGAAAGATAATCATAAACAGCTGTTTGTGTCGTGTGCATTGTAGTACGTTCTCGCATCAGATGCAACCATCGCATGCTTGTGCATGACAATCATAAAAAAATATCGTATACTATGCCTCATATGAATATTCCATTCACACACACTGAAGAAGAACACCCACTCGTGTTAAAAAAGAAACACATGTCTCTTGCCGACAGAGCGGCAGACCGTATGACCGAAGGTATGGGAAGCTGGTCATTTTTATTTGTATTTTCCGCAATCATCATTGTGTGGATAAGCCTCAATCTCTATGGCTGGTGGCAACACTGGGATCCATACCCATTTATCTTGCTCAATCTAGCATTATCTGCAATCTCCGCATTGCAGGCTCCGATCATTATGATGAGCCAAAATCGTCAGACAGACAGAGATCGTCTGTCAGCGCGATATGACTATGCCGTAAACAGAAAAGCAGAACGAGAAATTCAGCTGATCCAAAAAGAATTGTACACAATCAAGGAAATGTTGACCGTTATCGGAGAAAAAAAGTTAAAAAAATAAAAAAGTGAGTACGAACTACGAAATGCATACGAACATACGAAATCAACATATAGTTTTGTACTTTCGTACTTGTTCGTAGTTTGTACTCTTTTTTATATGAAAAAACAACATCACATGACAGCGGACATCCTTATTCTCGGCGCTGGCATTGGCGGGTACGAAACCTTTCGTTCGCTTGCAAAACGACTGAAAAAATTTCAGGATCGGCGCATTACCATTGTCGACAAAAATAATTACTTCACCTTTGTCCCGATGTTGCACGAAGCAGCAACAGGGTCTATCGAACCCACACATTGTGCTATTCCTCTCAGAGCACTTGTCGCAGGTACCCCACATACATTTTGTAAAGCCAGTATAGAAAAAATAGACCCTGCAAAAAAAATAGTACACACATCACTTGGCACGATATCTTATAATGTTTGCGTCATTGCTCTTGGAAGCACCACCAATTATTTTCATACTCCAGGTGCAAAAGAACACTCTGAGCATGTCAGAACACTCGACGGAGCCATGCATCTCAAACATACATTTATCGATACCATAGAAACATGTGGTGATGAACCCGTGTCACTCAATATTGTAGGAGGTGGATATACAGGTATAGAAGTCGCTGGACAATATGCAGATCTTGCAAAAAAAGATTTGAAAAAATTATATCCACACAAAAAAATTGTTATCCGCATTCTACAAGCAGGAGACACCATCCTGCCATACATGCCTATAAAAGTACAAAAAAAAGTCACAAAAAAACTCACACAAGAAGGCGTCCTGATAGACACACAAACTAAAGTCACCAAAGTCACCAAACAAAGTATCACCCTCTCAGATGGCAGAACACTTCCGAGCGACATTACAATATGGACAGCAGGTTTTGAAACAGAAGGAAAAACATTTTTGAAAACAGGAACAAATGATCATGGACGAGTAAGCGTCACAGGTGAACTCTTGATGGAAGGATATGACCATACCTATGCACTCGGGGATATCGCACATATACAAGATCCAAAAACAAATATCGCCTATCCTCAGCTTGCCGAAGCTGCCTATCATGAAGGGCAGTACGCAGCAAAACATATCGCCCGCAGTCTAAAACACAAACACACAGGGCCTTTTCGATTTCACTCAAAAGGACAACTTATGCCAGTCGGTGATTGGTATGGCGTGGCACAAATCGGACCGTTCCTCTTGTTTGGAAAACTTGCGTGGTGGATTCGTCGAACAGTGTACGTTCTTTTCATGCCAGGATTTTTAAGAAAAATACGTATTGTGTTTGATTGGACGATTCATAGCTTTGGCGTGCGAGATGTGATTTCTGTCGATGTAGCGAATGTAGAGAAACGGATGTAGTGATATACAACACATCCTTGAATCATAGCATCGCATTGTTGCAAAGTTTGTGCTATGATGAATTCATATTATTTTTATCGTATATACACACATATGATGGACACAACAAAAAAGAAGAACCTAGGGTTCTTTCTCCTCCGCCTCTCTGTAGGACTTATCTTCATTGTCCAGGGATGGGGCAAACTCAATGGCGTGGACATGGTCAGTGGAATGCTTGATGGGATTGGATTCCCAGCACCAGGATTCTTTGCATGGATTCTCGCACTCACAGAATTTCTCGGTGGTATTGCCGTCATTCTTGGATTGTTTGTCCGACATGCAGCGACACTGCTCGCTGTCGTGATGGTTGTAGCACTCTTTACCGTGCACATCCCAGGACCATTTGCTCAGGCAATGACACCTGTGGCACTCCTCGGCAGTACACTCGCGCTCATGCTTCTCGGTGGTGGTGATTGGCAAGTGATGAAGGAAAAGAATTAAGATTAAGAATTTAGAAATAAAAAACATCCGTTGTTATGCGGATGTTTTTTTATTTATTTACTTCAACTCCCCCCATCGCTTTCCACTATGTACATCCACCACCACAGGCACATCGAGCTTCAACACTCCTTCCATTTCTTTTTTCACAATATCTGACAACGTCTTTTCTTTTCCCTTTTTTACTTCAAATACCAATTCATCGTGGACTTGCAAAATCATACGTACGGACAGGTCGCGACCTATCCCCTCATGCAATTCTTTTTGCACCGCAATCATCGCCAGCTTCATCATATCAGCAGCAGTCCCTTGGACCGGCATATTGATCGCCATGCGTTCTCCACTATTTCTCACCTGATAATTACTGGATGATAATTCTGGAATATATCGTCGTCTGCCGTAAAGCGTCTCTACATAGCCATCTTTTTTTGCTTGCTTCGAAATTTCTTCGAGATAGGTCGCAACACCAGAAAATCTCTCAAAATACGTATCAATAAAACTCTTTGCTTCTGCCTGCGAGATCCCTGTGCGTGAAGCAAGCCCAAAGACACCCATGCCGTACAAGACACCAAAGTTCACCGCTTTTGCTTTGCTTCGCATCTCTTTTGTTACGTCTTTCACAGGCACCCCCTGAATCACCGCAGCAGTCGCCGTATGAACATCTTCGCCTCGCTTGAAAATATCTATGAGGGTTTTGTCTTTTGCGAGATGTGCAACAATACGAAGCTCTATCTGAGAATAATCTGCAGCCACGAGCGTATAGCCGTCAGCAGCAACAAATGCATTGCGCACTTCTTTGCCAAGCTCCGTGCGAATCGGGATATTTTGTAAATTTGGATCAGAAGAACTCAGTCGCCCTGTTGAAGCAACAGCTTGATTGAAACTCGTATGAATACGTCCAGTTTTTTTATTGAGAAGTGTTGGCAACACATCGATATACGTATTGCGAAGTTTTTCTACTTCACGATATTCTTCAATCAGAGGAATAATGTCGTGATAGTCGCGAAGTTTTTCAAGCTCGCTCGCTGCTGTCGAGTATCCTGTTTTTCCTTTTTTTATTATGTCTGTTGGCAACTCCAACTTTTCGAATAACAAATCTCGGAGCTGTACTGATGAAGCTACATTAAATTCTTCCCCTGCTTCTTTATATATTTTTTGCTCAAGATTTTTAATAGCGACATGTGCATCTTTCGATAATTTTTGAAGCACGTCTGTGTCAACAGCAATCCCAGCGAGTTCCATATCTGCGAGCACAGGAATAAGTGGCATCTCTATTGTGGTGAAAACATTATCACCATTTTTTTGCAATTGTTCTTCATACATCTCTGCCACGCGATACACCGCATCGAGCTCGTTTGCTACCACTTGTGGGTCCACCCCAAAGAGGCTTCCCTGTGTATCACTCGTCGTCATTTCCTCACCAAGTTCTCGAAGGACAATTTGCTGGACGTCATGTGCGCGCGTGCTAGAGTTGAGAAGGTAGGAAGCGATCATTATGTCGAAGAGGTGGTTGATTGGTTGATTAGTTGATTGGTTGATTAGTACCTTTACGAGTTGCTTCAAATCATGCCCGATGATCGTTGCTTTCTCATTTTCAAATATGTGAAACACTTGTTTTTGTTCTTTGTCTGAAAGTTTTTTGATATCAACAAACGCGTGAACATGTGGAGACACAAAGACAAAGCCAAGCAAATCCGCAGTAAGAACATCATCATGAGAAAGAATAGCTTTGCATGCAAATTTGGTTTCGTTTTTCATCTCTTTCAAAAAATCTGAAAGTGCCTTACTGTCAATAACAGAAACTTTTTTAGAAGATTTTTTACTTTTTTGTTTCGTTGATTGTATCGTGTGTTCCTGTTCTTCTCCTGGGATACGTTTCAGAAGTGAAAAAAATTCAAACTTTCGAAAGACCGCTACAAGCGCCTCTCGATCAAATTTTTCAGTCCTTGCTTTTTCTAATTCAACGTCAAGACCTGGAACATCTCGTCGAATAGTTGCAAGTTCAAAACTCATTTCTGCATCTTTTTCCCCATCCTGCAATTTCTTGAGAACCGAGGCAGAAATGTTCGTTGTTACTTGTTTATTGTTTATTGCTGAATATATTTCCTTTATCCCTCCAATCTCTGTAATCAGAGTTGTCGCCGTCTTCTCACCAATTCCCTTCACTCCAGGAATATTATCAGAGGTATCACCACGCAAAGCCTTATAGTCGACAATCATCTCTGGACCAAAACCAAATTTTTCGTGCACTTTTGATTCATTAAACAACTCAAAATCTGACATGCCTTTTTTGAGCAAATATACTTCCGTAGCATCGTCATCCACGAGTTGCAAGAGATCTTTGTCTCCGGTCACCACGAGCGTTGTCAGATTGTCATACGTTTTATTTTTTTCAGAGATTGTCCCAATGACATCATCCGCTTCAAATCCTTCTTTTGTGTAAATAGGAAGCCCAAATGCTTCTACAAGTTCGTATACCAAGGGAATTTGAGCATACAGGTCATCATCCGCTTTTTCACGTGTTGCCTTGTACTCGGTATAGATCTCATCTCGAAAGGTACCTCCAGCAACGTCAAAACTGACCGCAATATACGTAGGCTTCACATCCTGAATAGTTTTGAGAAGCATGAGTGCAAAGCCATAGACCGCATTCACACTGCTTCCGTCCTTCGTACTCATCGGTGGCAGGGCATGATACGCCCGATGGATCACAGCATGACCATCGATAATGACGTACGTTTCTTTTTTGGATACATGTGACATAGTAAAGACATTGTAGCATGGACAAGCAAAAACACAACGGGAGACTATACCCTATGTATGCCTTGTAAAGAATTGTCTATTTTCGTATACTACGAACAATTATTTATATACACAGTGTTATGCAAAAATTTCACATAGGATCTCTCTCAGCCCTCCTTATCACGGCCACCTTCCTCACAGGCGCAGGGTGTACAGCAGAAACATCAGTTGGCACAGTAGTAGAACTTACTCCCACAACAGAATTTTCATCTACGGGCAATACAGAAGAAGGAGTTCCTTATTCTTTCCAAGGTACTGTTCCACAAGATTGGACAGAACACGAAGACAAGGATCCTAGAGTTCTCGGTCAAATTTATTCCCCAACAACAGCAGAAGACCCATTTCAAGAAAATATTAATGTCGCCAGATTTGACTTTGCCCCAGGCGAAAAAGAAATGACTTTCGATGAATTTTCAGCCGTAGCATTGCAAGGTATAGAAACATACAAAGGATACAAACTCGTATCACAAACAAAACGAGAAGTGAGCGGATATCAAGCAATCACGATATCATTCCAAACAACAGAATATCTCGATGGCTCGGTCATGCAACTCGAACAGACCTTCCTGAGAACAGAAAAGGAAGGATATGTTATTACATTCACAGGAACACCAGAAGGAGCATTGCAATATGAGAAAGTCTACACAGACTTTCTCGATAGCATGATAATAGAGTAACCAAATTATAAACTACACAAGAAAAAGCCAACGCCTCTGCGTTGGCTTTTTTCCCCTTGAAAAGGGCATCTTTTTGTGCTATTCTCTGTCTACAACATTTATATGGTACCGTAGCCAAGTCCCGCCAATCCGGCGGGCAGGGTCCAGGCAGAGGTCTGTCAGACTCCCAAGGCTATGTGTGCTATCCCATGGTACCGTAGCCAAGTGGTAAGGCAGAGGTCTGCAAAACCTTTATCGCGGGTTCGATTCCCACCGGTACCTCCACGAATCCCGCTCAGCGGGATGAAGTGGTCACGTGATGAGCGAAGCGAATTTTACGTGACTACGTTGCATTATCTCTCACGTAACATATAACACGTAGCACAAAACAAATTTGTTTGTATTTCGTGCTGTTTTAGGTATACTTTCGATACGAAAGTTTGGATAAAAACCAGTTGTGCGAAATGGCATCAGCTCAGATACTTCAAAAATTAAATCTTAATCAAAACATTATGGATCCAACAACAGCTCAAATTTTAGTGTCCCTCGCGACCAATTACTTCACCCATTTCACTGCCCCAACGATACAAAAACTTTTCCAAAGAGTTTTTCAGTTAAAGCCTGATCTTGAAAATGTTCTAAAGAACGCAAAGACCAATGAGGACTTTGAAAAAGTATTTCGTGAAGCAGTTGGAGTCATCGACGCGCAGGCGGGCAGTGGTTCTATTGAAGTGGATAACAACTTCCTTGAGGCTCTTCGCGGTATTCGGTTTGACCATCAAAATGGTTACGTAAATATTTCGGGTTCAAGAATACATGCTCCACTCTTGCAGACAGGCGGTACCGGAATTGGTCAAACCGAAATTAGTAGTTCCGTTTTGAAGTCACGAGGGACACAAATTAATGTTGAAAAAAACGCCCTGATTAAAATTACTGGTAATGCTCAAATAAGGCAGAGCTGATGCCACATATCACAACACGGCATATCCAGTTCAGGAATTTTTCACACTTATAATTCAAGGTAAAAAAAATTCCTTCTCCAAAATGTTTGTTCCATTTCACTGCACAAAAACTTCGGATGATGCCGAAACGTTAGCTGAAATACATTTTCTCTCTTCCAATTTGAACAAAAATGAGCATCCAACGATACCAGCCGAAATACGTTTCAACAAAAAACACACTCCTTTCACGAAGTGTGTTTTTTATGTGTTACGTGAAGTTTATCTCGAATATATCTCCATCTTCACCTGCTTCACACCAAATCCACGAGCTTTGTTTTTTGCTTCTGCAATAATATCACGTGAGGTAGGGTGAACAGACCCGATCCAAAAGTCGATACGGTTTGTCCCGTTGTATCGGGCATTCATACGATCACGAACCACGAAGATCTTGTCACCATAGAGCTCAGGAAATTTTACCTGGGTTCCGAGGGCAAGGAAATTCGTTGCAATCGTATTTTCAATACCGTTTTCTTCGTAATAGGTACACAGGTCAAAGTTCATCGCTGGCGTACAAGGTGATGCATCGGTCTGTGCAGGATCACTTGAGTACGCTGTGGCAACAACCCACATCTCACGACGTGGCTCACTGTCTTCGCTCACTGGAAAGACAATCTCTTCCTGCTTTTCAAAACCCAGCTCTGTCTGAGCAAGGACGGCACTCATATGGGGAACAGCACTGATCAGGAGGGCGAGAACAATCATTCCCATAACGACCTTCTGAAGAAGTGCATGCATGGTGGTTTGGTTTATACAAAACATATGCTATTGTCCTTTTTAACACAAAACCCTAGTATCTTCTAGGGCTGTCAGGTGTTGCGTTTTGGACTGGAGAATAGTATCATAAAAGAGCCTTTTTGTCAAGGTAAAAACCTTCAAAAAAGCACATCAAAAACCACCTTTTTAGCTAGATTAAGCTAATTTTCAACCTGTATGCAAAATGGGGATAACCGACGCAGAAGCTATGGCTACACCGGCAAACCTGCGCCACACCAGGCACAGCCCCAAGAACCACGCCAAACGCGACACCCACAGTCACGGCAGGCGCCGGCACGAGAAACACCACCTATTGATTGGGTGAGTATTGTGTTATTTCCCTTTCGCCTCCTCGGCAGCCTCCTGATTCACGTCATCCACCTCTTTGGCTGGCTCTTAAAAAAGATCCCATGGGGTGCGCCGTTTAGAAAAGGAAATGGAAAACGAACGTTTAAGATTCTACTGGTTCTCTTTGTCCTCGGCCTCATCGGTGCGGTAGGCCTCGTGGTCTGGGCAAGCAAAGATCTGCCAGATCCAAACAAACTCTCTGATAGACAAATTGCCCAGAGCACAAAAATCTATGACCGCACGGGAGAACATATTCTGTATGAAGTCTTTGAGGATCAAAAACGCACGCTTATCACACTCGAAGAACTGCCAGACTATCTTGTCCAAGGTGTCATTGCAACAGAAGATACAAAATTTTATGAACATCATGGCATCCGCCCTCTCAGTATTGTGCGCGCCGTGGTATACGGGCTTCTTCCGGGGAGACGAGTCGAAGGAACATCAACTCTCACGCAGCAGCTCGTGAAAAATGCTATTCTCACTAGTGAACGCCGCTACAGCAGAAAGCTCAAAGAATTTATTCTTTCTATTCGTCTTGAGCAAGTATATACCAAAGATCAGATACTCCAGATTTATTTTAATGAAATTCCCTACGGCTCCACAAACTATGGTGTGGAATCTGCTGCGCAAAGTTATTTTGGAAAGTCTGCATCAGACCTCACCCTTGCTGAGGCTGCAACGCTTGCCGGATTGCCACAACAGCCAAGTCGCTTTCTCAATGATCTTGATAGACTCAAAGAACGACGAAACTTTGTCCTTCGTCGTATGTCAGAAGAAGGATACATTACCGAAGCAGAAAAAAGTGTTGCACAAGCTGAACCCCTAAATCTCGATGTCTCGTATTCCAATATCGATGCGCCTCACTTCGTGCTTTATGTAAAAGAAAAACTCGTAGAAGACTATGGGGAACAACTGGTAGATACAGGTGGGCTCAAAGTGATTACCTCACTTGACTGGGAAAAGCAGCAGATCGCAGAACAGGTGATAGAAGACGTCGGCACACCAAAACTAGAAGAAGCAGGAGCAAACAATACCTCACTCGTGGCAATGGATCCAAAGACAGGACATATTCTTGCCATGGTAGGATCAAAAGATTATTACGATGATAGTATCAAAGGACAATTTAACGTTGCCACACTGGGCAAACGCCAGCCAGGATCATCGTTCAAGCCAATTATATACGCAGCAGCATTTGAAAAAGGCTACACCCCAAATACGATTCTCTATGATGTGGTGACCAATTTTGCTTCTGCAGGAAATTCCTACACCCCAAAAAATTACGACTTGTCTGAACATGGACCAGTCACCATGCGACAAGCGTTGCAAGGTTCTCTCAACATTCCTGCCGTCAAAACACTGTACTTGGTGGGAGAAAAAAAAGGCGTAGACTTTGCAGAACGCCTTGGCTACACCACGCTTGGTGAAGGTGACTTTGGACTTTCCCTTGTCCTTGGCGGCGGAGAAGTACGTCTCTTGGATCATGTAGGCGCATATGCAACGTTTGCCAATGACGGCGTCCGCCACACGCCGGTTAGTATCTTGAAAATTGAAGACAACAAAGGAGAGATCCTCTATGAATGGAAACAAGACAAAGGAGAAAAAGTATTGGAAAAAAACATCACAGATACACTCTCAAACGTCCTCAGCGATGACGCGGCGCGGGCATATACTTTTGGCGCTGGAGGTGTCCTCACACTCCCAGGACGCCCTGTCGCCGCAAAGACTGGGACCACCAATGGCTATGTCGATGCCTGGGCAATAGGGTACACGCCATCACTCGTCGCAGGTGTGTGGGCAGGAAACACAGACAACACAGCAATGAAACGTGGATACGGTGGAAGTATTGTGGCAGCACCAATATGGAATGCGTTTATGAAGCAATCGCTCGAAGGAAGCTCTGTCGAATCTTTTGCCGGGGCTCCAGAGATCAAAACAGACAAACCTGTACTCAATGGCTCAACAGGTGGCGGCATTACACTAAAAGTCGATGAAATCACAGGAAAGATTGCAACAAGCTCAACGCCAGAACAATACATTGTCGAGCGCACCTACATCCAACCGCATTCGATTCTTCATTATGTGATAAAGGATGATCCGCAAGGATCAACTCCGGAAGATCCTGCTGCTGATCCACAATACAATATCTGGGAACAAGCCATTCAAGACTGGATCGTACGAAAACAAGCAGCAGATCCGGAGTGGAACCTGAGTTTTGAAGAACCGCCGACAGAATACGATGATGCGCATTCGCTCGAACTCATCCCATCGCTCGAAGTCGTCTATCCGGCTGCAAGCAGCACGATATACTCAAGACAAATTGATACAGATATTCGCGTGAGTGCGCCACGAGGTGTGACAAAAGTGACGTACCAGCTCGATGGCGTGTATGTCGGTGTGGTGCGAGAACACCCCTTCAACCTCCATTATTATGCACAAGGACTTGCAGAAGGAACGCACTTGCTAAAAGTCATTGTCGAGGATGATATTGGCAATAAATTGACCAAAGACGTGCCATTCACCCTTGCCAATGTAGGCATAGAATCGCCGACCATCACCTGGACCGCAGGATCAGATGCATTAAGCCTGTCTGATTTTCCACGCGTCTTTCTGCTCGATGTGTTCAAACGCGACGACATTGCGCGTCTCGATGTCAGTGCAAAAAAAGGCAATCAAACCATTCTCATCGGCACGATCACCGACTTCTCCACGCTTGATTTTAACAACAGTGTTGCCGTGTCATGGGAATCTGTCCCATCTGAATCAGGAACCTGGACACTGATTGCAAAGACTACGGCAAAAGATGGAAGTGAAACGACTGATACGAAAGAAGTATTTGTTGAATAGTGAAACTACGTAACAATAAAAAACAACGCAGGTACCTATGCGTTGTTTTTTTATTTCTAAAAATTGTTACTGTCGAATCGGCATCACGATATACAAATAGTCTTCAACATCTGACGGTCGAAACATGCAGGGTTGTTCACTGTTGTTCACAAGAAATGTGACACTGCTGCCTGCCATGTGTTGCAGTCCATCAAGCACGTATCGGTGATTGAGTAAAATAGAATTTTCTTGACCCGATACTTCACCATCGATTTCTGAACTATGTTCACCTGCCTGCGTACTGGTAGAAGAAATACCAACATTTTTTTGTTCGGCATTCATATCAAAGGATACCGCATTGACCCCGTCTGCAGTAAAAAGGCTTGCTGCTTTTATTCGTTTGACAAAATCATCAATCGGCACCATTGCTGTCGTGGCAAATTCTGTGGGAATAATTTGTGTGTAATCAGGGTATGTTCCTTCAACTAAGCGAGAGGTCATTTCTACTTGTCCATATCTGAGTGCGATTTGTCCATCACTGAGCCACAACCGCACATTCGTCTCATCGGAATGCGAGCCACTGAGTACTCGAATAATTTCATACGCCGTACGCGCAGGAATAATGCATGAAAACACATCAGTTCCTTGCGTGACAGGCAATGTTTTTTCAGCAAGCCGGTATGAATCTGTCGCAGCTAAGACAAGACCTGCGTACCTCTCTGAAAAAAATTGGCAACAAAGACCTGCAAGTTCTGGGCGTATTTCATTTTTTGACGCAGCAATCACTGTTTTTTGCAATGCATCTTTGAAACTTGTTGCGGCGATCGTGTAGGCATGTTGCTCATCGATCTCAGGAATCACTGGAAAATCATCAGACGGCATGCCTTTTATTTTTGTGCTTGATGATCCGCACACAACAGAAAGTTCTATTCCATCAAGCGAAATGGTAATTTGTTCATCAGGAAGCAGCTGCAAATAATCTCCCAACACTTTTGCTGGGACCGTAAATGATCCTGTCGATTCTACCTTTGCACGAAGGTATGTTTTGAGTGCTATTTCTAAATTTGTCGCGATCATTTCAACACCTGATTCTTTTGCTTCGATGTAGACGTTTGTGAGTATAGGGAGACTGCTTTGTCTACCAGCGATACCACTGACAAGCCCAAGAGATTCGATTATATTTTCCTTGGTACATGTAAATTTCATATCCCTATCTTAATTTATATAATATATATATTTTATCTTGTTGTAATAGTAAGGGGTGTGGATAGTGTGGACTTTGCTGTTTTTTGTGTTTGTGTAGCGTTTTATTTGAATTCTTTATGCACATTTGATGTGTGTGTGAATGTGGGATGATATGTGTGTAAGTGTTTGTATTTGTTTTTTAGTCGTAAGCTTGTTGATAGTGTGCATTGTTATGCACTGTGAGTTTTGTATGTTATACGCGTGTTGTACACAGGTTATGCTGCATCTGAGTACAGTCGTTGTTTGATATTTGCGAGGTCTTGTTTCAATTTCAAATCATTTTCTAGCTCTGTTCGTATTTTTGTATGTGCATGCATTGCCGTTGTATGATCTCTCCCACCGAGCTCTGTCCCGATTGCAGGGTATGACATTTTCAATTCTTCTCTGAGGAGATACATCACAATCTGTCTTGGAAAGGCTAAACGTTTTTCACGACTCTTGCCCAGAATGTCGTCAATCGCTACATCAAAAAATTCTGATACCGTGCTGACTGTTTCTCGTGGCGTGACTGCTTTTCTTGTGCCTTGCTGTTCAAAACTGGCAAGGACTGACTTGATCGATTCTTTTGTTGGGGCAATGTTTTTGAGTTGGTGGTAGGCAATGATTTTGTTGAGTGCGCCTTCGAGTTCTCGGATATTGCTTTGTACAGTCGTCGCGATAACCGTCAAAATTTCTGGCTCGAGTGGAAATTGTTTTTCCTGACTTTTTGATTGGAGAATCGCAAGGCGAGTCTCCAGATCAGGATTGGAAATGTCTGCGATCATTCCCCATTCAAATCGACTGCGCAACCGATCTTCGAGAGCAGGGATTGCTTTTGGTGGACGATCACTACTCATGACGACTTGTTTTCCTTGTTGATGCAGCTCGTTAAACGTGTGAAAAAATTCTTCTTGTGTTTGTTCTTTCCCCCCGATGAATTGGATATCATCGATGAGCAGCAGATCAACATTTCGATAGCGATCTTTGAATTCTTTTGCTTTTCCGCTCTTCACTGAGCCGACAAATTCATTGGTAAATTTTTCTGAGCTTACATAGAGAATGCGTGTTGAGGGATTTTTCATCAACATGTCGTGCCCTATTGCTTGGAGCAAGTGTGTTTTACCAAGTCCTACTCCACCATAGATAAAGAGTGGATTGTAGGCTTCGCCAGGTCTGTCTGCAACAGCACGAGCCGCAGCATGTGCCAGCTCGTTACCCTTTCCCACGATAAAGGTATCAAACGTATACTTTATATTGAGACCAAACTGAGCACCTGGGCTATGCTTTGGATTTGAGTGAATGGGAGTTTCTGCGGTCGAAACCGTAGGAATACTTGAGAGCGTGCATTCTTGTTCCTCGATGTTTTTCATGTTTTCCACTCTATATTCGATCTTTTTGATTGGTTTTCCTGTTACTTTTTCTATCGTGCCTATAATATCTTTGTGATATTTATTCTCAAGCCAACTTTTTGTGAAGGCATTTGGTACGCAGATGACTACATGACCTGTTTCATACTTGGCAATACCCGTATGTTTAAACCATGTTGTGAAGTTTGGTTTTGATACTTTGAGTTCAAAATCTGCTAGGACGGATTGCCAAATCTCGTAATTTGTCATAGGGAGAGGCTAAGAGTAGCTTTGGTATGCAGTTTAGCACATATATGTATTTGGAAAAATGGCTTAATAAAAGCAAAAAGTGCGTAACATGGGGAAAAGGTGTGGATAGTGTGGACATCTTTTACTTACGGATTAGAGATAATGCAGATGTGCTGATGAATACGAGCCTATTCGCTTTAGACTTTATCACAGTTCAGGTATTGACAAATAGAAGGAAAACACGTATTATTGGCTACATCTAAGTAATGCATCCGTAAATCAGCATTATCTGTTATCTGTAATATGCCAAAACGAACATATCAACCAAAAAAACGAAAGCGTGCAAAGACCCATGGGTTCCGCTCTCGGATGCAAGACAAAAATGGACGTGATGTCCTGAAACGCCGACGCGACAAAGGACGCAAAAAGCTGACTGTGAGTGAAGAGCGTACAGGAAAGCGCACCAAAAAGACTCGATAAACAGAGAAAAAGCCCCGGAAACGGGGTTTTCTGTTATACTAGGGGCATGCGGATATCCAGATAATCCAGATTTACAGATAGATCTATCCGTTGATCTGGATTATCCGTATATCAGGATACGCAATATGCTATCTACTCAGTACAGACTTCGTAAAATGAAAGACATCGACATCCTCTTTAAAGAAGGGCGTTTTGTTGGTGGAGAACTGGTGACATTGAAGCTGTGGTGGATAGATCCAGAGAAGTATCCGCGCCGGGAATATACACGAAATGACCTAAAAATTGGCTTTGTTGTGGGAAAAAAGGTCAGCAAAAGTGCTGTCAGACGCAATCGGGTAAAGCGTCAGATGCGGGAAGTGGTCAGGTTACTGCTCAAAGACGGCAAGATAAAGGAAGGTGCAATGGTGTCTGTGATTGCAAAGCCGGCAGCGCTGGGTGCTTCCTACGCTAATATAGAGAAATCCATTGTTGATGTACTTCGAAGAGCCCATCTTTTCAGATAACAAATATCAAATAACAGATAACATCTTTTTTACTGTTGCTATCTGATATCTGTTGTTTGATATATGACCTATGAACATCCTTCATTGGCCTAGAAAGCCTGTGCTCTGGCTCATACGTCTTTATCAAAAGACATTGTCCCCAGATCACAGCTTTTGGGCGAAAAAAAAGAATCCCTACGGATATTGCCGGTATTTTCCGACGTGCAGTGTGTATGGATACCAAGCGATTGAAAAATATGGTGTGATTCGTGGTGGATTGAAGGCGGTGTGGCGTGTTTTGCGCTGTAATCCGTGGAGTAAGGGAGGAGTGGATGAGGTGGATTGACAATTTCTATATTTTCTGTAAAGTGATCGTACAATTGGACGGTCTTTTTTTTTGTACAGTCGTACGAAATGAGACCCTGGCCCGGAGGGAGATTCATGATGGTTCGATTTGCGTGCGTGTTGTTACTCACCTTGTTTGCATCATGCGATTCCAAGGAAAAACAGTCCTCAGATAAACCTATTCCGTCCGAGGACATGGTGATCCTTGTCGGGCATGTGTACTGTGCACCAGTGTGGCGTGACTGGTGCGATGTGACCAAGCCCTGCCATATAGAGAAGATCCCTCTTTCTCTCGCAACCATTGTCAGTGCAGATGGCACTATTGCTCTGGTGACTCCTGCCGGAAGCCCCTTCCACTTTGAGAGGGGGAGGTTCGCGCAACTTGAAGAGAAGGCAAAATTCAGAGGCAAAGAAAAAAGCGTTGAGCAATGGATCCCGTCGCAGAGTGGTGACTACCTTCTCGCCGCTGATCCCTGTAGCGCAGAGGTCTACATCCTGCACTTTCCTCTCCCCAAGAGTGGCGTGCCTGCCGAAGTGTCCACAAACGCCTCGCCGGCTGAGGAGGTCGATCCCCCACTACCCGCCGAGTGGGTGCCGGGCACGCTCGAGTGTTTCAAGGAGTAGGCGTTCCCATGTTCTCGCTCATCGTTGGCTTCGGCAGACGGTGGGCGAGGACGTTCATTCACTCGAAAGAGTGTTTTTTGTTATACAAAATTATACATCAATCTCCACAACCTTCATTTTACTCGTTTCCCCTCTCACAATTCTCACTTTACTTTTTGCAACACCAAATTCCTTGCTGAGAAGTTCAATAAGTTTTTTATTTGCTTCGCCATCTACTGGAGGAGCGGTAAGTTTTACTTTCAGTGTCCCGTCTGGAAGTGTCCCTACTATTTCGTTTTTTGAGGAACGTGGGAGGACTTTTATGGTGAGTGTTTTCATAACGTATCCTGATATACGGATAATCCAGATCAACGGATGGTTTTATCCGTAAATTTGGATTGTCTGGATATGCACATGTATTCATTATATCAGAAACTCGCCTTATAGCGAGTATTTTTGTCAATAAAAAACACCCGCAGATGCGAGTGTTTTGTTTTGAGAATTTACTTTTTCTTTCCTTCCTTTTTTTCACCCAGCACTTGTTCTTTCAACCATTCCATCACTTTTCTATTTTGCATACTCGTGGCAATCGTATCGCGGACTTCTGGTTTTTTGAGATTGTCGAGGTATTCTTTTTTTGTTTTGTACATTTCTTCCAGAATTGTTATTTCTGCATCGATTTCTTCGTCAGAAATAACAATGCTCTGGTCCATCGCAACTTGGCGAGAGACGAGCGCTGCTTTTGCTCTTTTTTCTGCTTGGATTTTGAAGTCATTGAAAATTTCTTCTTCTGTTTTTTTGATATCTGCAAGGTATTGTGAAATTTCAATATTGTTTTTCTCGAGATCGCGTTGCAATTCGTAAAACATCTTTTGTCGTTCTGCGTCGATGAGTACTTGTGGAATTGGGGCAAAGGTTGCTTTGTCTATGATCGCATCGAGAATTTCTATTTCTGCTTTTTGATTCACTTTTTGCTCTGCCTCTTGGAGCATGTTGTTGTGTATCAGTTCTTTGAGCTTTTCAATACTTTCTTGCCCAAGAGATTTTGCCATGTCGTCAGACAACTCTGGCAATTGTCGTTCATACACATCTTTGACCGTTACTTTGAAATCAACTTTTTTGCCGGCAAGATGTTTTTGATAGTGTGTTTTTGGAAAATCAAGTGAAAATTCTTTTGTATCCCCTTTTTTCAAACCTTCTACTTCCTTGTTAAATCCTGGGATGTAATGATCTTCAGAAAGATACACGTGATGATCTTTTGCCTGTCCCCCGTCTACTGGGACATTGTCGATGATCATATCCATGTCGAGGACAAGTTTGTCTGTGCCTTCTGCCTTCCCTTCTTTCAATACTTCTGTCGCATGCATGCCACGAAGTGCTTCAAGCGTTTCATCGATCTTTTTTTCATCTATTGTTGCGTCGTCTTTTTTTACTTTTATTTTTTTGATATCCGGAAGCTTCACACTGGGCATCAGTGCGACCACTGCTTTGAAGACGATATCATTGCCTGGAGCAACTTTTTCAATGCTTACCTTTGGCATGCCGATCGTTTCTAGCCCTTCTGTTTTTACAGCGTCAAAAAAGGTTTTTTTGACAATATCTTCGAGTGCTTCTTGCATAATAGCCATTTCGCCGACTTCTTTTTTGAGGATGTCATACGGTGCTTTTCCTTTGCGAAAGCCTTTGATATTTGCTCGCTCTGAAAGTCGGACAGCTGCTTTTTTGAGTGTCTCCTCATAGTCGCCTGGGACGACAGTGATGGTGAGTTCTACTTGAGAGTTGTCGAGGTCTTTTTTTGTATATGACATAGGGGATAAAAAAAGGTGAAAACGGCTTTTAATATAGCGAAAAAAGGTCTGTCCGTCAAGTCTCTATCATTGACTTTTTGTCATTTTTGGCACATACTCAGAGAGCTATTTTATGAATAAGCAAGCCAAAAAAGCCCTTCTTTTCCTTCTGAGCATTGTCATGTTTGTGAAGCGCCTCCTCGTGGGGTTTTTTCAGCTGATTGCACGAGGATTTTCTAGGCTTAATGGTCTCTATGAGAAGACTATTGGTCCAACATTCTATCACTGGCTCTACACAATACAAAAAAAGACACGATGGGTGAGCTTGCTCAAAACAAGTGGGCTCCTTGGTTTTTTTGGAAGACGGTCTGTACTGCAGGTCGTTTTGTTTTCTGTGCTCATCATTATCATGGTACCCCAGACAAAGCTCTACACTGCAGAGACCACCAAAATACCAGGGCGTAATACTCTTTTATATAAAATGGTTGGACCGGGTGAACAAGATTTTAGTGTTGAAGATTATATTATTGAAGAATCTTTGCCACCAGTCGCCCAAGCCGATAGAAATTGGCGTGATGGGGCTATTAGTGCTGACCAATCTACCATTGTCGGAGAGGTGAGACCACACGTGGAAGACATTTCAGCGATTTCAGTTGGAGGCACTGCTGTCACGAAGCCTACAATTTTGCCAGGCAACCAGCTTCCTACGCAAGAAGTTTCTGGAACATCCCAAGCAACAGAACGAAAAAGTGTTACTGAATATGTCGTTCAATCAGGTGACACCATTGGCGCTATTGCTGAAGCCTTCCGTATCAGTGTCGAAACAATTTTTTGGTCAAACAATCTTACCGCTCGATCATACATTCGACCAGGTGATACGCTGAAGATTCTGCCTACCGATGGACTGGTACATGTCGTTGCACGTGGAGATACTGTGTCGTCTCTGGCAAATACGTATGATACCGAGTCAAGTAAAATCATTGCATTCAACAATCTGCAAAAAGACGGTTCTGATATCATCATCGGTGAGTCGCTTATTATTCCAGACGGAACAAAGCCTGTGCCAAAGAGTACGTATAGAGTGCCAGAAAGTCGTCCGTATACTCCGCTCACTGATGTCGCCGCGCCACCGCCTTCTGTTGCCGCACCTGCTGGGTCTGGATACTTGTGGCCACTCGGCGCACATGTGATTACTCAGTACTACGGATTCCAGCATACCGGTGTGGATATTTCGGGTGGTGGAACCGGAACCTCGATCTATGCAACGCGTGCTGGAACAGTAATAAAATCACAATGTGGGTGGAATGGTGGATATGGGTGTTATATCATTATCGATCATGGTGATGGTGTACATTCACTCTATGGTCATGCTTCGCAACTGTATGTAAGTGACGGTGAATCTGTGACGCAAGGACAAACCATTGCAGCTATGGGAAATACTGGACGATCAACTGGTCCACATCTTCACTTTGAAATTCGTGTGAATGGGGTGAGAGCAAATCCATTGAAGTACGTGCGGTATTAAGACGAAAATTTATCTAAAATAAGCCAAATATACGAAAAACCCTCTTGACAAAAGAGGGTTTTTGTGGTATAGTTTTTTGTTCATTTGCTTTCGTGTCAGTCACTTTTCCGGCAGTTCCAACTCTCCAAGGAGATATCCATGATCATCGAGCATTTGAACCAGACCGGCACGCTCCCCTCGAACATCAAGCGGGAGACGCTCATTCAAGTCTACGTCGAGCTCTGCGAGCGCCTACGTGGCCGTCGAGGCCGGGTGCCGTGGCGGCGAGAGGCGGCGTAAGGCCCGCCTCAAGCTCGCGGAGAACATCCGCATCTGCGCCGAGCGGCTGGAGATCCCCAACCCGATCGGAGAACTCCCCGATGGGTGGGAGAATCATCTGCTCTACTACGGGTTCGGGGCGGCGGGGAAGTACGCCTCGGATCTCGGGATCGATGAGCAGTTTGCACCACACTTGGTGGTGCTGAGCATGCTTCGTCTCCACATGGAGAAGAAGCAGAGCTGATCACTCTTTCGTTTTTCATAATCCATTCGGATGGCAGATATGAAAAATTCTTGTTCTTTCATGACTCACACAAAGGAGGTATTTGGATGAAGTTCTGCCCTTCATCCATACCAACTATTATCTGTATGTGATAGAGATAATTGAGGAATAAAAAATCACCAAACTTGGTGATTTTTTATTTTGGGCTACGTCACTTTGCTCCGATACTGCAATGCCTCTGCAACGTGCGGTGTTTCTATTGCATCACTTGCATCGAGATCCGCCAATGTTCTCGCAAGTTTTAAAATACGATGATAGCTTCTTGCCGAAAGATGCAATTGTGTGACAGCCTGTTTCATGAGTTCTATTGACTGATCATTAAGTTTGCAAAATTCACGTATCTCTTTATTTTTCATGTCTGTATTCGTCATACAACTTGTTCCAACAAACCGTTTGTTTTGAATGCTTCTTGCTGCTTCGACACGAGCGCGGATAATTTTAGAAGATTCTGCCAACGTATCATCACGAAGTTTTTCAAATTCAACACGTGGTACTTCAACGTGCAAATCAATTCTATCGAGCAGTGGTCCACTGATTTTTTTTTGATAATTAGAAATTTGCATAGGTGAGCACGAACAATTTTTGTCCGGATCTGTAGCAAATCCGCATGGACAAGGGTTTTGGCTTGCGACAAGAGTGAAGCGTGCAGGAAAAGTAATGGTTCCTTGTGCGCGCGAAATAGTAACAATACCGTCTTCGAGTGGTTGGCGAAGGTTTTCAAGGACTTGTCTTGGAAATTCTGGAAATTCATCGAGAAAAAGAACGCCCCGATGTGCCAAAGAAATTTCTCCTGGCCGTGGAAATTTTCCGCCTCCGACAAGTGCAACGCCAGATGCGCTATGATGTGGTGCGCGGAAGGGACGTTCTGTGACCAGTGGACGATCTGTGGGAAGGAGACCTGCCACTGAATATATTTTTGTGGCATCAATGGCTTCCTCCACCGTAAGCCGAGGTAAAATAGAAGGCATTGTGCGTGCAAGTAATGTTTTTCCTGATCCTGGTGGACCAGAAAGCAATATATTGTGTCCGCCTGCTGCAGCAATTTCCATTGCTCGTTTTACAAACTCTTGGCCTTTTATATACGCCATGTCCATTTCATATTCAGTTTCTTGTATCCATTCGTGTACTGGGGATCCTTGAAATGTTTCAATAGATTGTTTTCCTGTAATATGTGCAAGAACTTGTCCAAATGTTTCAACAGGAAAAATATTGATATTTTGAATCAAGCTTGCTTCATGGGCATTGACTGCTGGAATGAAGAGATCTGTATAACCATGATCGCGTGCAAAAATTGCAAGAGGAAGAATGCCATTGGTGTGACGCAAACTTCCATCGAGTGCAAGCTCGCCGACAAACAATGCTTTTGATAAATCCAAATCATCGCGTTTTTCCGTTGCAATATACATGCCGACGGCCATCGGAAGATCGTACATACTTCCTTCTTTTCTGACATCAGCTGGTGCAAGATTGATGACGATGCGACCGTTGTTTGGAAATTGGAGATCAGTATTTTTCCACGCAGTGCGGATACGTTCTTTTGCTTCTTGAATCGCAGTATCTGGAAGTCCTACAATATTGTACCCAGGCCATGAGCCTGCAATGTCGACTTCGACAGTAATAGGTGTACAATCGAGTCCAAGAACAGCGGCAGAATGTATTTTTGTAAACATACCCTCCAATAATTAGAGAAAAAATAATAAAAATAGTATAGCATAAAAAAATATCACTTGTTGTGATATAAAAATGTTGAAAAAATTGTAGAGAGCCGTGCACCTGGAGTGGTGCACGGCGTCTCTGTTGTCATGGCGAGGTCAGGCGTGCATAAGACCTTTGTGGCTCGCTTGTGCACGTTCGATCGCCTCGCTGTAGGTGGCGTTCTCCACGAGCTCGGCGAGCGTCCCGGTGTACTTCTCGACGAGATCTGGACGCGAGCGCCGTTGGGCGTCCTCGATCCAGGTGTAGACCTTCAGCACGGCGAGCTCTGCGTTGACGAAGTGCTCTATGCCCTTGACCACAGCGGCGACCGAGCTGCCTGAGATTGACGGTGACTTGTTCTCGAACGTGAACTCACGCCCGGTCGTGTTTTCGATGATGAGGCGCACCGTGTTCGGGGCATCACTGTGCGAGCTGTTGATGTCAGAGGTCTTCGGGAAGTTCCCGCTGACCACGAAGTCGACGAAGTGGATGTGACCGAGCGACGGGTACTCGTTGACGAGCCCGCTCTTGAGGCCGTTGAACAGCGCGTCGATGAAGCCGACGCCCTTGCCCTCGACGGCGAAGAGCGGCCCTTTGCCGACCTGTGAGAGCTGGCAGACGATCCTGGCCGTGCGAGCGTCGATGTCTTCGGACAAAGTGTACTTGGAGACGGAGTACTCGATGTAGTCCTCACCGAGGACTTCGAGGGTGAGTCGTCGCAGTTCCTCTTGAGTTCTCATGACATGCCCCCATGTGGTTGTGGCTGTTGTGGTTTGAGTGCGTACACAATATCGTTGTCGTACAAAACGATACTCTATACGCACACAAACACACATTCTTCCTCCTTCCTCATACATGAATTATTTCATGAATGAGGAAGAGAAAGAAAAAACCACCGTTTGTGAGGTGGTTTGTTTGGGTGTATGTAATTTTTACACCTGTGTGCCAAACAAACCATGGCTTCGAATGAGAAACATTGTGAACATAACGTGATTGATTGTATGGGAGAGGTATGGCATATGATCACTAGAACCTAGACTATGTGAAAATGAAGCATTTGTCAATAGGTTTATGTGGGGAATATATTATTCTTCCATCTTTGGTTTGTCGAGAAGCAATGGTTCGATTTCCTTTTCTCCGTCGGTAATTTTGACGACATCTTTTTCTACTTTTGCAAGTTCTTTGTATGCGGTGTTGTAATGATTGACCGTCGTCGACATACTCATTCCAAGTTTTTTCATATAATCTTCGTATGCGAGAATATGTTTGCCAAGTTTTTCTACATTCTTCCGTATTTCTTTTGCCCCTTCCTCTATATTCAGTGCGCGCAGTCCCTGCAACACTGTTTGCAAATATGCTGCGAATGTTGTAGGTGAAACGATGATTACTTTTTTTTCTCTGAAAGCATAATCAATCAAGTTTCGTGTATTTACTCTGACCGCTCCTACTTCATTGACAAGTAAGTCGTAATAAATTGCTTCTGATGGAATAAACATGAATGCAAAGTCGAGTGTGTTTTCTTTTGGTTTGATATATTTACTTGTTTCATCAATACGTTTTTTCAAATCATTTTTAAATTCTTTTTCCAGTTGTTCTTTTTGTTTGTCGTCTATAGAGTCAAGAATTCGTTGATAATTATCCAGAGAAAATTTTGCATCGATACAAATATTTCCTTCTTTGGTAAAAATAATTGCATCCACAATGTCGCCGTCAGGAAAACCGTATTGTAGTTGAAAAGATGTTGGAGGCAAAATATTTTCCAGTACAAGTTGTAAGCCTGCTTCTCCGAGATTTCCTCGTTTTTTTTGGTTGGTTAACACTTTTTCGAGGTTTCCCAGTTGTTCAGAAAATCCAATAACTTGCTGATTTGTTTTGTCGAGCGTGGTGAGTTTTTCGGTAATGTCTGCAATCATTTTTGTGCTTTGTCCGGTAATGCCTTGCATGATTCGTGTGTTCTGACCAAATTGATCCTGAATAGTTTTGTTGAGATTGAGTTGGGAGTCATTCATGACTTTGTGTGTCTCTGACATTTTTTGATCCACTGTTTTATTGAGATCTTGAATTTGTTGTTGCAACATCATGAAGAGTTTTGCATCATCTTCTTTTGGTTTGTTTTGTTCTTGAATTTTTTGGTAAAGAAAAAATATCGCAGCAAATGTTGCTACGAGGAGAATACTCAAAATAATCACGAAAAAATGTTCCATATCAGAAAATACGAATATGTCGCATGTGAGATATTACCGTTTGAAGTTTGAGAAAAGACAACCGAGAATGCCCATGGCAAGAAAGGCACCCACAGCTATAATTAATGACAGGAGAATATGTTGCATATGATATATGTATAGCAGTATAGCAGAAGTATCAAAAAAACAAAAAGGGCTTCAAACTTTTTGTAGAAATTTTCTCTTCACCAGCTCAAAATAGTTTTGATTCAGTGTAGAGTGCTGGATGATAACGTGTCCAGCGGCACGGTCGGTTTTCTCCCGACAAGCGTCTTCAGAGGAAGATGTGGAACCGTATGTTCGGATCCAGCTTCCATCCTCCTCCTTGCCCGGACGTGTGTCGGATGTGCAGTGCCACGTCCACTTCTACTTGTTTGCTGAAGTGGAGCAGCATATTTGGTCCTACACCGTTGGACCACGTCTTCGCACGTCCGAAGGTCCCCCAGCCCTCTCCCTCGACGCCCACCTCGACGAACGCGCCGAGTGTGATCTGCGCCTGGGCGAACCAGTACGCATCCGCGCTCGGGGCCTGTACTTCGAGGTCAGCCCATGCCCAGAAGTCGCCGGTGTTGAATGCTGGTCGGATCGCGATTGCTGGTTCGGCTGGAGTGAAGTACATGGCAGCCATGAACTCCAGGCTCAGACAACGCAGAACCTTCCCATTCACTCCAATCTCGGCTACTGGGGACAGACCTGCGACGAGATTGCCACCAGGGACGAACATCGTCTTGAGGGTCAGGACCTGCGTCAGTGCGCGTTCTGCGTGCATGATCATTCGGATTCTGGGTCGGTCGACGAATGGCTTGGCCTCTGCTGAGCTTGAGATCAGAGCCACAAGCATCAGAACAAACGCGATGATGAAACGGTGCATGTTTTTCCTTTGGGAAAAGACTGTTCTCCAACAAGCCCTGTGCTTGACTTCGAACGGATAACTCTATATAATAAAAAAAGAGTGGTCAATAGCACCACGTGGTGCTATATTACACCACTAGTACATATTGTAGCTAAAATTAGCAAAAAATATTATGCACCTGAATATTCTTGAAGAGCTCGGACTTTCACAAAATGAAGCAAAAATATATGAAGCATTGCTTGAAATCGGTGAAAGCGCTATCAGCGAGCTATCAAAGAGAAGTAAAATTCATAGGCGAAATATTTACGACACGATGAGTCGTCTAATTGAAAAAGGACTTGTTTTTCAGGTCATTGGGCGTGGAGATAATTTGTACAAACCTGTTGAACCTCATAAGCTGATGGAATTGGTGGATGAAAAGCGAAGACGATTGGAAAAAGTTATGCCAGAGTTGATGGCGAGGTATGAACAAAAGCCTCAGCTTGAAGCGGCATATATATACAAAGGTTTGGAGGGATTCAAGAATTACCTTCGTGACATGCTTCGTACAGGCGAAGATGCGTATTTTATTGGTGCAAAGGGAGCTTGGTTTGATCCACGTCTGAAGACATTTATTGAAGGATTCCTTACTGAATCAAAGAAACGAGGCATCAAATATCACACACTATTTGATTATGAAGTTCGAGAAGGTGCTGCTGAAGTACCAATCTCTGTACAAAAACCATTTAAATATCTCCCAAAAGAATACTCAACTCCTAGTATGGTAGATATTTTTGGAGATCATGTAGTGTCATTTACTGGGGCGGGGCTTATGAAGATATCTGATGATATTACTATCTTTGTAAATATCAGCAGACCTCTGGCTACAAGCTATAAGACGTGGTTTCAGTTTATGTTTGACATGTGTCCAGATATTAAGTAAAGTGCGAGTGTTTCATATGGAACAGGACTGACCCCATAGTTTCCCGACAAAATCGGGACCAGCCTGTAGCTGGCAAGTATGCCCCTGTAGTTCAATGGATAGAACAAGACACTCCTAACGTCTAGATCTACGTTCGATTCGTAGCGGGGGCACCAAGAGTGGGGATTAGAAACTGGAAACTAATGCCTGCCCAATACTTTTTTGTACAAAAGTACACAATATTGTATACAAACACGATGCATTGGAAGCATCGTGTTTTGTTTCATGTGGAACAAACAGTGTCTTTACTAATCAACGTTGGTTGCATGCACGGGTTGTAGTCAGTAGAGACAACCGACGAAAATTTCCCAGATCAGTACTGCATTTTAAAATTTCCTTATACATATTTTTGGATTTGTTGAATTTTGCAAATACATTATTTTTGCACGAAAAGTTTCATGTGGAACATTTGCGCGGTCAAGAAACAAAAACAGTGTGCCTCAAGAAAAATTGTAGAAAATTTTTTTTGGTTCGAACAAGGTTTTTGGGAAGTTTGTGTTAATAATATAACATGAAAAGAAAAAGTAGGTTTGTTAGTTAATATTGTACGACATAACAAAATAGCCATATATAAACAAAAAACCAGTGCACACGAATGAAGTATCATGTACACTGATCCATTCCCCAGCTATTTTTGTTGTTCGCCGCTGGGGAGGCAGATCAAGAAAGGTGTTGAATGGCTCTTCACTGCTAGCTGACGCGCGGCGGAGCCCACCGGGAGACCAGGGTCCTCCTTTGCTTCTGGGACAGCCTGTCGAAGGCCCTCTGCTGCTCGAGGCTCAGCCCACGGTAGTAGGCTTCCCACGGCGCGAGCTGCGGGAAGAGCGGCTCGAACGTCTGGCCTTCGTCGTTGACGGGGCGAGAGTTGCGACGTGCGTGACGCTGCTTGCTCATCTCGCGAGTGGTTTCATAGCGATTCATGCGACAGCTCCTTGGTGGTTTACGTGGGAAGGACATATTTATCTCAAAATAGCTTTGATACAAAAAAATCCTACCCACGCGGTAAGATAACAAAGTTCTGATGCAGTTCGATCTCGAACGCATAGCGTATCTTTCCCCGAGGGGCTGGATGAACCACCTTGCAATGCAGGTTGGTAGGATATCGACGGGCCAGAACCCTCAATCCTTTCTTGATACATAAATTGTACAAAAGAACGATATGTATACATTAATAGATAATTGGAAAGACGTCAATATCAGGTGTGGATAGCCTTAATATTGTGTTATACTAGAGTTATATTCAAACTATGAACACTTCGATACTTGGACAACTCATATATACAGATCGTACCTCATGGGACGAGGTATTTCGTGTGTGGAAACTGGCAGAGGGTAGTGATCCCGAATGGCAGCGATTTGCAAGAGAAGAAAAAGGATATGAGAGTTGGGATGCATGGCGAGGAGAACAAGCAGCTGCTATTCATGCTGAACGTAGGGAATGGGTGCTGTATGATATTCCAAAACCAAACACGACTATTCCACACTTTTTGATGGGGCCATTTCAAGGATGGCAAAAGCACTATCCTCGAGAAGAAGCACATACTCATTCTTTCGCGGATTTGGTCGTGGATCATACTGATTGGGTTCGCTCGCATGATGGCATACAGGCGCGCGCATCTCATTTTCCTGAGCAGACACAGTTTATAGGCATCTATGCAGTGGAAGAGGATCGGATTATATTATTTGAGGGGCATCATAGGGCGGCAGCGATTGCACTACGCGTCTATGAAGGGAATCCCATATCATTTTCTTCTCCTCCTACCATTGCACTCACCACTATGAATGCAGCTGATGTGGCTCTGGTGCGTTCGTTACTTCCTGGTGTTGCAAAAGGGGAAGTGTAATGCATTCTTTTTCTTGCTGTGAAACCCCGCACTGCGGGGTCACTCCGCATCGTTTGCCGTGTACCATCTTTACAAATGTATGAAAAAGAGGGTAGTATAGCGACACATTTGATAGTTAAATTGAGTATTGGTTTATTGGATTATTTGTATGGAGTGTTTCGTCTGCGACAGAATTCAACAAATTAAAGAGGGGTTCAATCCGTATTTCGTAAAAGAGTATGAAACTGGTTACGCAGTTATAGCGGATTTTCAGTATTATCGTGGGACTACGATATTTCTTTGTAAAGAAGACAAGGAAGAATTATTTCAGCTAGAACCTTCTTTTAAAAAGAAATTTTTAGAGGAAATGAGTATTGTGGCAGAAGGTGTCTTTAAAGCATTTCATCCAAAAAAATTGAATTACGAATTGCTAGGGAATTCTGAAGCGCACATGCATTGGTGGCTTATTCCTCGCTACGAAGATGATGAAGAGCCGAAGCTCCCTGTGTGGTACGGAAATCCGAAAGAACGGTTTAATGAACAAGAAAAACCTTCAGAAACAACGTTGGCTGAGTTGACGGCTACACTAAAAGAAACGTTGGATGAGCTTTTTTATTAGAAATTAGAGAATTAGTAATTAGATATTATTTCGTTATGTTAGCAATTGGAATCGTCGGACTCCCGAATGTCGGGAAATCTACATTGTTCAACGCACTCACAAAGAGTAAACAAGCGGAAGCACAGAATTATCCGTTTTGTACGATTGAGCCAAACATCGGTATTGTTGAAGTTCCAGATGTTCGCATTGCAAAACTTACGTCGACCTCAACATCACTCAAAGCAGTGCCGACGGCCATTGAATTTGTGGATATTGCCGGACTTGTCAAAGGAGCCTCAGAAGGAGAAGGACTTGGAAACAAATTTCTTTCACACATTCGAAATGTGGATGCCATTGCACAAGTAGTTCGATCCTTTGCAGATGGGAATGTAACGCACGTTCATAATAAAATAGATCCAAAAGATGATGCAGATGTTATCAATCTGGAACTCGTGCTTGCTGATATGCAGTCTGTCTCTTCTCGCTTGTCAAAAGTTTCAAAAGATGCAAAAGGAGTACGCGCAAAAGAACTCGCTGTAGAATTGGCGCTTCTCGAAAAATTGATGGCACACTTTGAACAAGGAAAACCGGCGCGCACATTGGAATACACAGAAGATGAAATGGAAATCATGAAAGAATTGCATCTGATTACGATGAAACCAATGATGTACATCCTCAACACAGTTGAGGAAGAGACAATGACTAAGGAACAAGATACAAACTTTTTTGAAGAAAATGCAGTTGTTGTCCGTGTGTCTGCACGTACTGAAGCGGAAATCGCCGAATTACCCGCAGACGAGGCGCTTGAATTTATGAAAGAGCTTGGGATGGAACAATCTGGTCTTGATAAAATTATTACGGCTGGCTATCAGTTGCTTGATCTTGTGACATATTTTACTTCAGGTGTCCAAGAAACGCGTGCATGGACAGTGAAGCGTGGCACGCCTGCGCAGCTTGCAGCCGGTGTGATTCATACTGACTTTATCAAAAAATTTATCAAAGCAGATATTGCCAACTGGCAAGACTTTGTCGATGCAGGCGGATGGAATGGTGTAAAAGAAAAAGGCAAGATGCAACTTGTGGGCAAAGAGTATATTGTCCAAGATGGTGATGTCGCATATTTTCACATTGGGGCGTAACGTTTTCTTTGCTTGTTTTTCATTCTCTGCAAGAGTACAATAAAAACATATGAAAATAGAAAAACATTACAATCCAACATATCTTCATCACAAAAAAAATGGATCTAGTGCTACACTTCGTGAATTAGTTTTTGGTATGGAAGATGGTATGGTTTCTACCATGGGAGCTATCACTGGTATTGCCATAGGGAGTGGCGATCATTTTATTGTTGTTCTCTCTGGTGTTGTTATCATTGCTGTTGAGTCTATCTCTATGGGGGTAGGATCATATCTTTCAAATAAATCTGAACGAGCCATGGAAGAACGCATTCTTGCTGAAGAAAAACAAGAAATTGCTGATATGCCAAAAGAAGAGGCAGAGGAACTTGTCGGGTTATTGACTGCCGATGGATGGTCTCAAGAAATTGCAGAAAAAATGGCAGCGGAAGCAGAAAAGAAACCTGCGCTCATGCTTCGAGAAATGGCATACCGTGAACTCAACGTTATTCCACATAAAGAGGCGAATCCACTTAAAAATGGATTTGTTATGCTCGGGTCGTATATTGTTGGGGGTCTTGTTCCATTGTTGCCATATTTTTTACTTCCTGACCCAATTAAAACAATTCCACTTTCAATTTCAGTAACACTCGTAGGGCTATTTGCTCTTGGGGCGTATACCACAAAATTTTCACTCAGATCCTGGTGGAAAGGTGGATTGGAAATGCTTGCCCTCGCAGGAATTGCTGGACTTGTGGGATATTTGGTTGGACAGTATGCGACTGCCTTTACAAATTTGTTATAACGAAGTACGTCTACGATAAAAAAAGCTCATATACGATGAGCTTTTTTTATTGAATTTTTATTCAGCAAGTTTCCATCGCCAGATTTCTCGCGCAACAAATTGTTCGTCTCTTGCATATACAAGTGGCATGTCTGATTCCTCGTATTGAAGTAATTCAAAACCAAGTTCTTCAATGTGTTTTTGACAATCAATCGTAATCCATTCTTCTTTGTATCGAAAACGTGGTATGACAAAAATAATACGACCATCGGGTTTCATGATTTTTTTGAAAACACGAAAGGCATCTATATAGAGTTGTTTCAATTCTTCTGTTTGTTTTTGTAAAAATACTTTTTGTTCACGTCCTGATCGCGGTACTCCCATGTATGGTTCTGTGGCGATGATGTCGATTGAGTTTTTTTCAATGTTTTCTGTGGTTTGACGGACATCTTTTTTGAAAATTTTTAATGTGAGATTGCTACATGCCAATTTTTCCTTGAGCCAGTTCAGATTTTTTGTTGTATCATCAATTGCTCTCTCAGAAATATCACTTCCAATGATATGTTCCATTCCAAGTGACATCGCCTCTCCAAGAAGTGTGCCAGATCCACAAAATGGATCGAGCAACGTGTCTTCTTTTTTTGGCATGGCAAGATTGATCATGATGCGAGCAAGTTTTGGAGGGAGCATGCCGCTCTTGTCATCAATACTTGGGCGTCCGTAATCACGTTCACTCATCTCTTCGATCGGTTGAATGGCTCGAGTAACATACACAACATTATCTATAATCGTCAGGTGTGAACCTTTTGCTACTAAATTGTTGTGCAAAATCGTTGCGGTATTTTTTGTTTCAACATATCTGACAGAGCGACCAATCTTCTTTAATTTTTTTTTCACGGCAATGGCAAGTTTGGAGGCATGTGTGCCGCCGCTTACTGAAAAGTGAAGTTTTTGGTCTGAAGGTAATGTAGATAAATATGAGAACACTGTTTCTTCGGCGTTCCCTTTTGGGTCCAGTTTCTCTCCAATGAGGCGTGTGCCACCGAGTTGATGCATAAGTTCTGCTCCATCTATTGGTGTATCCACGGACACTAACAAATACTCGCCTACTAATCGCGAATGGGAAATATGGACATGCTTTTGTATGAAGACAGCGGCAATTTCTTCTTGAGAAAGATCTCGCTGCCGACCAAGTTGAAAGGCGTATGTTGACATAAGAGGCTATTCTTCCACTACTGAGGCCTCTGTGTCAAGTCCTGGAGAAGAAAGTGGCGTTCCAAATATTGCCATTGGGGTAGATGTGGAAAGATTGGTATATTTTTCTGTGGTGGATTTTCTCACTTTTTCTAGTATGGAAAAGTCTATAATGTCTGTGCGTCTCATTTCTTGTACAAATAAGAGTTGCTGTGTATTTTCAATTGTAGTAAATACGGTATTGTGCAACCGCCATAATCCAAAAGAAAGTGAAATCATAATTCCGGTACCGATAAGCCATGAAGAAATACGAAGTATTCGAAAATGAGCAAATCTTGCAGTATATACTGATTGAGAATAATGCTGACGTTGTTTTTCAATGGCATGTTCTCGCTGATGACGTTCTTTTTTTATCGATCGACGGGATGGTTGAGGTGGTGCTGGTGCAGCTTGCTGTTTTTGTGGATTTTTTTGTGTATCCTCAACAATCTTGCCCGCCCGCTTTGTGTGTGTTTTTGTTTTTGATGTAGGCATAAAAGTATGAAGGTTAGGTCATTTGTCGAGCATACATACGTGCATCAAATCGAAGTGATGCTGTACCAGGTTCAGTCCCTCTTCTAAAATCTATACCTTGGATTATTATATAATAAGGTTGAGATTCCAACGTTTGGAGGTAGGTAAACATGTCTTCAAATGTGCCCGTAAGCACAAATGAAAATGTGTAATAAGGAAGCCCGACAGTACTGTCGGGGGTATCTGTAAAGCTTGCCCCAAGTGTTTGATCCAGTGCATGTTCCTGTGCCAACATCTCCAATTGTTCTATGATATGTACTTCCTCACCATGAGGGATGACGAAAGATTTGTATGTTTCTATTTCCTTATTGACACTATCGAGTTCACGAAGTGTGCGACGCATGGCTTGGGTGTCATTGTATCGAATTTCTAGTTCTTGTTGAATGACTTTGATATCGTCGCTTACGCTTGAAAGCGCGTGTATCGTTGGGTAAATGATAAAGACGCCAAGCACGACTGACCCGATCAGAAATGCAGTAGATATTACGTAGAATTGTCTTTTTAAACTGAGTCGATGGAGCATAGATCAAAACACAAATGAGACAGAAAGGGTAAATGGAATATCGTCTTGTTTGGTCAAATTACTAAGGGGGATGTTCACCGCAGCGATTTCATCAAGTGCTTCAAGTTGTTCTTTTAGTTTGATGAGTGAGTCACGAGATGGGACAGAGCCACTAATTTCGAACAGCTGTTCCTTTTTCTTTAAGGATATGTGATTGATGTTTACCTCTTTGGGTAGTGCTGCTGTGATACGAGTCACGTAAATTGACCACGGTGTATATTGGTCTTGAATTGCTGATGCCTGCTTGATGATCGCATTTATTTTTTGAATTTTAGCATTTATTTCTCCTGCTGAAGTGTGGGTTCGTAAACTTTGGAGCGTAATATCGGCAAATTGAGATTGTAAAAACGCTTGTGAAATAATAGAAAAAATAGCAAAACAACAAAGAACGATAAACACTATCGCGAGAGTGTTTTTAATAAATCCCATCGTCATAATGCCTCTGGCATATTGTTGCTTTTTTTGGGACATCAGGTTGAGCCGTATTGGATACATAGGATAATCAAATCATGTCATGAACGTTGAATGGATTTTCTGCAGCTCTCAACGCAAGCCCAATGGCAGTTGCAAGGCTAAGAGATGTTTCTTCGTTTGGTATCTTTCCGGGATGTGTCCCTAGGTTTTTCCATACACGCCCTGGCGCGCAGGTAATACCCAACCGTTGGGATAGTAGCTCAGTCAGGTATGGTGTATTTGTCGCCCCACCAGACATAGTCATATGAGTCACCTTATTTGTATTGGGGAAATGTGAGTAATAAAATTGAAACGCTTGTTCTATCGTGTCCAGAAATATGTCCAAAGAGTCTTTTATAACGGAGAGTGCTTTGCCATATTTTTTTGTATATTGGACACCATATTCTCGTTTTATGTGTTCTGCTTCTTCTCTCCCAATTTTTAGTCCTTGCATGATTGCTGTTGTGAGCAATTCCCCTGAAAAAGGTAACGTTTTGCTAAATTGAATGGTTTCGTGGTCATAGATGATAAGGCTACTTTGTGTTGCACCAACATCGAGAATAGCTCTGGCTTCACCTGCATAAAGTTTGTCTGCGGTAATGAGTGATCGTGCGATCGCGAGCGCTTCTATTTCTAATGAAAGAATACTGAGTCCGAGACTTTCTATCAAGTAGGTATACATGTCAACAATGTACTTTGGTGCCGCACCAATGAGAATTCGTGTATTTCCTTCTGAAATAGGAGGAAGTATTTGCCAATCGAGATAATACATTTCTTCATCAAATGGGATGTGTTGTTTTGCGAGAGTGACAATATCGTCATCAAGGACATCCCTTGCTTCTTTTTCAAGATGAATGACTTTAATAAAGCTATGGATTTCGGGGAGTGACCCTACGACCCATTTCCCTCCCAGTGGCTTTGCCCCTTTTTTTTCACCTTTTCCACTAATCAGATGTTGAAGATATGTACGTACTTTTTCTGGTTCTTGGATTTCCCCATTGACAATAAGTCCTGGGGGAAGTGTGATTTGCCTGAGTGCTTTGAGTCGAAAGGAAGGAATACGCTTATGCCCTGTTGTATTATCAAGTTGGACTATCTTTATAGACAAGTCTCCTATATCAAGTCCAAATGCATTTGGGTATGGGTGAAACAACATATTAAAAATTCTGAACCAAAGAATACATTGGCATAATGACGGAAACTGCCACGCCACCAACACCAAGACCGAGGAATACGATAAGAACCGGTTCTATAATAGTAGTAAAGTTTTTCATGGTTTTATCAACATCTTCATTATAAAAATTTGATAGTTCTGTGAGGAGTGTGTCAATCTCTCCTGTTCGTTCACCGACCATGATCATTTCCGTCACCAAGGGGGAGTACAGTGTAGGATGTTTTCTCAGAGATTCAGAGAGGGGTATTCCTTTTTCTAGGTCTGCCGCACTTTGCATAAGTGATATTCTGTAGTTTACATTACTACATGTGTCAGCAGTGATCGTCACAGAATCCACGATAGGTATGGCACTCTTCATAAGTGAAGATAGTGTGAGAGAAAAGCGTGCAAGGTTCACTTTTTTTATGACTGCTCCGACAACAGGCAGATACAGATTTATGGTATGGACAGTTTTTCTAAACTTGGGTGATTTTTTCATCATGATCAGAAACATTGTTACTGAACATATCAAGATGAAAAGCATGAGTATGAGATTCACAGGCTTACTCATAAAATGAGTAATTGCCACAAGAATTTTTGTTGGGAGTGGTAACTCACTTTCAAATTCATCAAAGATCGTGAGAAGTTTTGGAAGGATAACGGTTGTCATCAGTATGCCAATACCAATCATCGCGACTATAACCACTGATGGATAGATCATCGCCCCTCGGATGCTTGCGGTGAGATCGTGGGTTTTTTTCATTTGGATGGCAATCTGTGTAAGTGCTTCTTCAAGTTTTCCACTTACTTCACCTGCCTCGATCATTTTTACATAAATAGGGGGAAACACTTTTGGATGTTGCAGAAGTACTGCGCTGAGTTGTTTTCCACTGCTTACGTCTTTTGTAATTTGTCCGATGACCATTTTGAGTGCTTTGTTTCCCGTTTCCTTTGCAAGAATTTCAAGTGATTCGACAAGAGATAATCCTGCGTGGATCATTATTCGTAGATGGTCTACAAAAAACATTTTTTCTGTAAACGAAATGCGTGTGAGATGCTTTGTGAACCAATCGTTCATTTTCTTTTCGAATCGAGAGAGCTCACGTGGTTTTTTCTTTTTTCCAAACATAAAAAACAGGCGATGTATTCGCCTGTAGTATAGCACAAATTATTGGTAAGGAATATGCGTGATGTACTGCCTGGTCTCCTTTTATTCCCTTGTCACACGCAACACTTCTTCAATACTCGTGATGCCCCGCTTTGCTTTTACCAGACCATCTTCAAACATGGTGATCATACCGTGTGTTACAGCGTACTCCTGAATTTCAGGAGCTGTGCCATGTTTATTGATCAGGTCTGCCACACCAGCATCAACGTCGAGGACTTCGTAGATCCCAATACGTCCTTTATATCCAGTCTGATTACATTTTTTACATCCTGGTGCATGGTAAAATTCAATAGAAGAAAGTTTTTTTTCAGCAGCCTTTAGTGTTATGCCATGATCTTTATACAGTTTTAATATGCCTTTTACATCAACTAATTTTTGGAGTTCTTTTATTGCTTCGGCTTCAAGTTTGAATGGTGTACTACAATGATCGCAGAGCTTACGGACCAGACGTTGTGCAATAATGACATTTGCCGTAAAGGCAATGAGAAATGGAGGAATACCCATATCCATCAGACGAGGCAAGGTCGTTGGTGCATCATTTGTATGCAGTGTAGAGAGCACGAGGTGCCCTGTCATCGCCGCATGCATCGCAATCTCTGCAGTTTCTTGATCACGAATTTCTCCCACCATGATGATATCTGGATCCTGACGAAGAAAGGCTCTGAGTCCTGATGCAAAATCAAATCCTACTCGTGGGTTGATCTGGCTCTGATTGATACCACCAACATGGTATTCGATAGGATCTTCAATCGTCGAGATATTGACTCCAGGTTGATTCAAAAGACCTAGCACGGAATAGAGTGTTGTTGTTTTTCCACTTCCTGTTGGTCCTGTGACCAGGACCATACCATGTGGTTTTTTGATTGCCTCATCTAAGAGTGCTCGTGGTCCTGGCAAAAAGCCAAGTTGGTCGAGTGTCAATGGTTTTTGTCCTTCATGAAGAACACGCATAACGATTTTTTCACCGTCATATACTGGGATGACCGATACACGAAAGGCAAGGTCTTCTTCGTTCACTTCAATTTTGAAACGTCCATCCTGCGGCACCATGTGTTCGTCAATTTTCAAATTCGCCAAAATTTTTATGCGTGCTGTAATGCCGTTTTGGACTTGTTTTGGAAGATGCATGACTGAGTGAAGAATACCATCAACTCTATATCGTACCGAAACATCTTCTTCTGTTGGTTCTATATGGATATCACTTGCTTCTTGGAAAATAGCATGTTCGAGGACACTCTTTACAATATTAATAATGGGAAGTTCTTCGGCCGCCTTTTTTAATTCTTCTGGTTTGTAGTTTTTCTTTTGCGTGGTAACACCTACTTGCTTCAATTCCTCCTCAAGATCTGCATGATAGAGCCTGATTGCACGTTTGACACCGCTTGGGGTAGCGAGGGACACTTCTGGTGTGAGACCCGTTTTTCTGTGCATGAATTCAATTGTTTGAATATCCAAGGGGTCAATCATCGCAAGATGAATCGTGTCTTTGGTTTTTTCAAATGCAATGATGTAGTGTGTTTCTGCAAGGGGTTGAGGAACGACAAGCAGAGTGTCACGTGGAATTTCTTTTTCTTTGAGATCGACAAGAGGAACATCCATTTTTTGACTCATGTATGCATACAACTTGTCTTCCTTGACAACGCCTTTTTCTACCAAAAACAAATCAAGTTTTTTTTCTTCTGCAAGAGCTTCATTTGTGAGCTCTTCAATTTTTGTTGGTTTCAACTTAAGCTCTTCAGAGAGATAGGTTGAAATAATATCTTTTGGGAGCATATAAAGAGATCTATATCATAGATATAATAGCACAGAAGAATGCTTTTTGACGAATTATGAGTGATATTTCTATAAAATGTAAAAAAAAGCTTAATACAGGCAAAACCTTGACAACAGTGGATTCCTTTGCTATAGTACGACCCACTACAAATATACAGCGCACCTGTCTGTCGGGAGGTCGACCCTGACGTCGGAGGAGATGGGATAAATCAACAATATTTACTATGAAGCAGTACGAACTTTTGCTCGTACTTCCTGGTACCATGGACGAGACAACCGTTTCTACTATGGCAGGAGAGGTCAAGGCCGTAGTTGAAAAACACGGTGGAGAACAAATCACCATGCAAGATCGTGGCAAGAGCCGGTTGGCATACCCGATCCAGCATATCAGATATGGATATTTTCATATCATCCATTTTACTACGGAAAATGGTGCTGTGATTCCAGAAATTCAAAAGGAATTGTCTCTCTTGCGAGATGTTCTCAGAGCTGTTATTACGACATTTGATCCAAAAATGCGTGCTGAAACGCAAAAAAAACTCGGCCGCACTCAAGTAGGTCCATTGAAAACACTGTCGAGCGTCTTCGAACGATTTGGTGGTGACACAAAGACTTCTGAAAGCGAAGAAGAAAAACCTGTAAGAAAAGAAAAAGAAGAGGTCTCAGAGGAAAAAAGCACCCCAGAAGAACCTGTAGCAATACCTGAGGAGAAGGCTCCTGTCGAAGAGGTAGAACCAATTGCAATGGAAGACATTGATAAAAAGTTGGATCAGCTTCTTGAAGATGATCTCAAGCAAGTGTAAGATATAGATAGTATACTTTTAATCACACGTCTCTATGGATCTCAATCGCGCAACCATCCTCGGGCGACTTACCCGAGACCCTGAACTCCGCTCCACGACGAGCGGCAAAACTGTAGCAACGCTCAGCGTGGCTACAAATCGTGTCTGGTCTGACCAATCTGGTCAAAAACAGGAACAATCTGAATTTCACAACTGTGTTCTCTGGGGAAAACTTGCCGATATTGCAGGGCAATACCTTAGTAAAGGACGCCGCGTATATGTCGAAGGACGTATTCAGACTCGCGACTGGACAGGAAATGATGGAGTAAAGCGATATCGTACAGAAATTGTAGGAGACAACCTCATCATGCTCGACGGGCCTCGTGGTGCAGCAGGCGCACCCTCTTCAGGATCCGGCGGCAGTGATGATAGTCATCCGCCAATGGATGACACCGATGTTTCAGATGAGATCAAAGTAGAAGACATTCCATTCTAAGCTTCCTATGCAGCAACGACAACAACAACGACAGGATAAACCCAGAAAACAAGTGAAACGATATTGTTTTTTCCGGGCAAATGATATCCAAGACGTAGATTACAAGGATATCGAGACACTTCGTCGATTTCTTTCTTCAAATATGAAGATCAAACCTCGACGAAAGACTGGGCTTTCTGCAAAATATCAACGCAAGGTAGCCAAAGCTATCAAGCAAGCACGCATTGCAGGACTCCTCGGATTTACTGCAAAGTAACTTGTCTCAATTCATACATAAAAAACATCCTCTATGAGGATGTTTTTGTTGTAGGTGATGAATGTGTGCTCATTGTAGAATAATCTCAACAAGTCGGTAGTGATACCAGGGTCCGGATGGCGTACGTAGCGAGGGGTCGCTATGTATCCATCCGGACCTTGGTGGGGGCGCCTTGTCAGCGGAGTTGCCTCAACGCTAAGGCGCTTGCGTCACGGCGAGATGCCGCGACCCGTGTTCAAAAGCCAGAACACGGTTGGCGGGTTGTACTGGCTAACCCGGGTTATGTTTCCTCTGGGAGGACCGCGAGAGGTTCTGACCGCTGTGGCGCTGGTGCTGGTAGGCGCGGGGCGAGCGGTTGTTCATGCAGGGGTGCATGGTGGGCTCCTCGTCAGGGGAAAAAAGAAAAAAAGGCACTGTGCCTCCTTTCTTTATATAAACTATACACGTAGTTACCTGACAGATCAAATATGTATGTAATGCACGATGTGGACAGCATGTTATAAAAAAATATAATTTTTGCACTATCCACTATGCACATGTACCCACGCGATGAAATTGTTTTAAAATTGTGATATACTTTGCACATAATATTTGTTACACGTTGGCGGTTTGTTTTATCACAAACAGGTCGAGGAGAAACATATGGAAGATATACAATCATCTACACCTGCTTTGCCTGTGCTGCGCCAAGGTGAACAATACTGGATATGGCACGGCATGTTTAATTCATACAAAAGTTTGCGTGCAGAAACAACACAGAAGACTGATAAAAAAAGACTTGCCTATTTAAAAAAACAAATCATAGCCCATTATTTTAAAAACTTTTTTCTTTTTCCCATTTGGTTTGTGAGATTTCTCACACCTTCATACATGAAGGGGGATGTGAACCTGTGGACAAATGTAAAGGCAATTACGGTGAGAAAAGAATTCAAACCACTTCGACTCGCAATACTATCTCAAGTAGTATTTTTATTTTTGATTGTACAACTCGGGATTACTGTATTTTACAAGCATTCGACACCGGCACTTGCCACCGGGGATGCCTTTACCCAGGAGAGCTGGAGTGGAGGAGCCACAACGACCGTGACAGGACTGCATCCAGGAGACGCGACAGGATGGACAAACTATTACAGCGCGTCTTCTACTATTTCAGCAAGTACCGATGTCCGCCTTGCCGCACAGAGTCTGAGCACGATAGAGACCAGTAGTGCGGACTTTACTGCCGGCACGCATTCAGCAACAATTGTGAGTAGTAATAGTGTGATGTTGAGTGAGGAACCTGTGGCAAATACAACAGCGTATACCGCGACCGGAACGGCATCATGGGTAGTCCCTGATGGAGTTGATTCTGTTGTCGTCGATGTCAGTGGATCTCAGGGAAGTGCTAATATGAGCTATTACTCTGATGCTGGTGGAAAAGGAGGACGAGTACAAGCAACATATCCTGTATCCGCAGGACAGACGCTATACATATATGTCGGCGAACGACTACCCATGTACACATATGGTGTAACTGCATTTAACGGAGGAGGTTCTGGAGGAAGCAATGGTGGAGCAGGAGGTGGAGCTTCTGATATTCGACTGGGTGGCACGGCATTAACCGATCGTGTCATTGTAGGTGCTGGAGGTGGTGGAGGTTCTTATGATTCTGGGCCTTCGGGATATGGGGGATACCCAGATGGAATGACTGGTCGCTGTATAGTTGGATATGCTGGAGGAGGAACTCAAAGTAGTGGTGGAGCTGGTGGAGCTGGAGTAAATGGTGGACCTGCTGCTGGATCAGGTTCTTTGGGACAAGGTGGTTATGGTGGAAGCCGTGGAGGCGGAGGAGGTGGAGGATATTATGGAGGTGGAGGTTGTAATTATGGAGGTGGAGCAGGCGGAAGTAGTTTTGCTGATCCTAATGCAACAGACGTTACATATACGAACGACTATAGAAGTGGGAGTGGTCAAGTAAGTGTCACCTACTATACTCCCGCCCCTGTCACGACCTACTACTCTAGTGGGACCTTTATATCAGACGTAATTGCCCTCGAAGTGCACGGCGGTTTTACCACACTCAATTACACCGCAACTCTCAATGGACAAACATTGACGATGTACGTTCGCGCAGGCGATAGCAGTGACACAAGTGATGGATCGTGGACCTCTTGGACATCAGCTGTCAGCAACGGCGGAAGCATCAGTAGCCTCGGTATTCATAGATACGTGCAATACAAAGCCGTGCTGTCCACAAATAATACCGGTGTGAGTCCAAGCATCGACGATGTCACGATCAACTACCAAAAATACATGGACGGTGAGCTCATCGGCACTCCGTTTAACACGACTGACAATGACAACATGATGTCTTCATTGTCTTGGACAGCCTCAACAACGGCAAATGATAGTATAAAATTTCAGCTACGAAGCGCACCAGATGGCACGACATGGTCCGACTGGATGGGAACTGATGGAACGAGTGATACATACTTTACCGCGGCAGACGGTTCTGACGCTATACCAGATGCACTCACGGATGGTGTAAATGATAAATGGATTCAATACAAAGCAATATTCTCAAGTACTGGTGTAAGTACGCCAGTGCTTCGTGGTATCACGATAGGATATATTCTCAACGCTGCACCAGAGGTACAAAATGTCACTGCGAGCCAAAATTCTGATGGCAGTGTGAGTATTACCTATGAAGTGCGTGACACCGATACTATCAATGGGACGATTTTACCCACCTTTCAGTATCTCGATGTCAACGGCGCATGGCAGACTGCATCAACATTTTCTTCTGGCGCAACCTCGACAAAAGTTGCTAACACGGAAGATACGAGTGCGTATACGGAATATTCGCTCATCTGGTATCCAAAAGGAGACTATGATGAACAGTATGTAGCTGCAAGTAATATTCGTGTTACCGTGGATGATAGTGAATCTGCAAATAACACTGGATATGGTGATTCCAACGATTTTGTCCTTGACACAGCAGCACCGCAAAAGGTCAGCTTTGGTATCGATGCGCGAAGTGATCAAAATATAAACATCACGCTCGAGGCGAGTGACGATACGATGGTGGGAATCCTTATGAAACTTTCCAACGCGAGTGATTTGAGTGCTGACGGCGTCAATGCATCATCTGGAGTTTGGATGGCGTATGATACAGACTTGGTGTGGGCATTCAATGCAAATCCTGCGACCGTGTACTACCAATTTCAGGATGCTACAGGAAATACAAGCACCCTATATTCTACTGCCGCTCCAAGTATTCCACAGAATATAGTATACATAGATATTTCGAACGCAGAGACGAGTGAACTTCAGGAATTCATTGCATGGGAGACTGTAGCAAGTAGCAGCCCAGGATTCAAACAATATAATATATCTCGGTCGACGGATGGTGAAACATTTAGCCTTCTCGATACACAAACCGATCGTACCATTAACTATTATATAGATTCTGCATTGGTGGCAGATACCACCTATTATTATAAAGTAGCTGCGCAAGATAATGATGATAACATTTCAAATTATTCAAACATTCTCAGTGATATCCCAGATGGACAGGGAGGAAGTGATTTTACGGCTCCGGCTGTGACCAATGTTGCAGTAAGTAATATCGGTCCGCAGACAGTCACCATCACGTGGGATACAAACGAACCGGCAGATTCTACCGTGGAATATATGACGAACACTGGAGGGGAATTTACTGATGCCGACAGTGTTGGGATCGCAAGTATGCTTGATACAGCCGACGGTCTTGGACAACATCATATTGTGCTTACTGATCTCACGCCAAGTACCACATATTATTTTCAAATAAAATCCACAGATCCGAGTACAAATCTTCGAGTAAGCAAAGAAGCTGATGATGGCTATTCTTTTACCACAGTGTCTGGACCTGTGATATCAGATATTGTTGTATCATCTATTGCCAATCAGACAGCAACGATCGAATGGGAAACAGATCTTATGGACTCTTCCTATGTGTACTATTCCACGAGCAGCCTGTTTGGTACCTATGCTCAGGTAGGATCTGACACTCCGGCTTGGTCTCATAGTGAAACGCTGACAGGACTCGAGTCTGATACGGAATATTACTACTATGTACAGTCAGGTATTGCTGTCGACAAGCATGTCGTAAACGGTGAAATTGCATATTACAATTTCATCACGACCAATGACACTACCGCGCCACAAATCACATTTCATTCTGAAAACGATATCAGTGGCTTGAGTGACACAGGAGCAATTATTTCTTGGAGTACCGATGAGTCAGCGACCTCGACGCTGGAGTTGGGGACCAGTACTGCCTATGGGATAACCTATACAAACGATCAGTATAATACAAATCATACACAAGCATTGAACGATCTTACGCTCGGGACTACCTATTATGTCCGACTGAGAAATATGGATCAAAATCAAAATATATCCTCATCGACAGAGTTCACATTTACCACAACGGATAGTACAGATATCACAGCGCCAGTCATTGTAAGCGCCACTACTACTCTTGTCACTGATGTCACGGCAGTCATCACTTGGGGGACCGATGAAGGCAGTAGTAGCCAGGTTCTCTATGGTACGAGTGCGAGCGAATTGACGCTTGAAACCACAAATGACACCACCAGTAATGTGAATCATACCGTTGTTATTTCTGATCTTACGGCAAGCACAAAATACTACTATATAGTCAAATCTGCTGATGCAAACGGCAACGTCACGACCTCCACTCCAGTACAATCATTTACCACACTGCAAGAACTTTCAGAAGAAGATGTTATTGTGTTGCGAGAAGAAGAGGCATATCAAGAAGGATATGAATCTGTTCAGCCCGCAGTCACCCAAATCGTGTATGTAAATTCTGATACACATGCTCCGACCATCTCAGATCCTGTGGTAACACCAGTATCCAAAACAAGTGTTACCATCAGTTGGACAGCCGATGAAGCCTCTGATGGAGTGGTTGAGTATAGTGCACAGGAATCACAATATGAACGAACCATTGTCGAACTTCCTCTGTCAGATAAAAAGGAACATATTGTGACGCTCTCTCAGTTGGCTCCCCTCCGAACATACTATTACCGAGTGAGTTCAGAGGACGGGTCGAATAACCGGAGCGCATATAGCAGTGGGAGCTTCACGACAGGCGCGGTGGATGCGGATGGTATCACAGTTCCAGGCGAGGCAGATTCATCACTGAGGAATATAGACGGGAGCGAAGCAGCGAGCGCATACGTGAGTTCCCTCGAACGAGCAAGCGAGATCATGCGACATATGTCAAACGAGGTCAGCGGCGCATTGCTCGAGACAACCTTGGTGTCACAAAGTCAAATGATCACCGAACTGTCAAAGAAATTACCCCCACCAGTGATCAGTAATCAAACCGTAGCCGAGATTGGCTCAACGTACGCAACCATATCATGGCTGACAGATAAAAAGACGAATTCCCTCATAGATATAAGTTCAGAAGAACAATACAGCAAAACAGGAACCTACGAACAAACAATCGGCGACTCACTGGCAACAGTGGTAAATCATATCGTCACCATACGCGGATTACGACCAAATACGTTGTACCACTATAGTGTCATTTCTCGAACAGCCACCGGCGTCGAAGCAAAGTCAAAAGATTATACGTTCCGAACAAAAGCAGAGACAAGTGAAATCACAACATACCGCAGTGAGAATATTTCTGCCACAGAAGTACGTTTTTCATGGATAACAAATGTGCCAACAGATTCCACTATAACGTACACACCATATACGAATGGAGTGCCAAATAAGAACGCAGCACAAATAGTACATAGTAAAGACTATACAACAGATCATAGCCTGTCTGTGAACGGACTCGAAGCCGGCGTCGTGTATGACATAGAACTCACTGGCCAAGATTATAGCAACGGAACTGTGTCAAAGATGATCCAAGGCTATACGATAGAAGGGGAAGATTTGGCACCAATCGTGTACCAGATCCAGACAGAGTCTTCCATTCTTCCTGGCGCAAACGATAAGATCCAAGTGATCATTTCGTGGATGACGAATGAACTGTCAAGCAGTCGTGTACTCTACAGGAAAGGGTTTACTGCCGAAGAAGACACGTTTACGGAAAGTACTCCCCTAGAACAGAATTACATCAAAAAACATATTGTTGTAGTCACAAATTTTGAACCGGGATCAGTGTACCAATTCCAAGTAGAGAGTACGGACACAGCGGGGAACACGACACGATCAAAGACCGTGACTGTCTTGACTCCACGGAAACAAGAATCCGTGTTCCAAGTCATCATGGGCAACTTCCAAGATGTCTTCTCCTGGGTGGGGAAAATTCAGGGATAATTATTATTGAGATATGAATGCACCTAAGCAATTGTCACATCCTACCGTTCAGGCTCCTGAGCACCATGCATGGGAGCAATATTGGTTGTGGCATGGAATGTTTCGATCGTATCGAGATCTCAAGCAGGAAGAACCACACCCTACGAATAAAAAGCGGTTAGCGTATTTGAAAAAGCAGATTGTGTGGCAGTACCTAAAAATTTTTTTCCTTTTTCCAATATGGTTTGTCCGATTATTGACTCCTTCCTACATGAAAGGAAGTGTCAATATATGGACAAATATAAAAACAATTATTCGGAATAAAGAATTTCGACCATTACGATTGGCTGTATTATCGCAGATGGTCTTTTTATTTTTTCTTGCACAGTTTGGTGTCACGGTTTTTTACAAACACGCTACACCAACATATGCGGCAACATATCAGTGGGTCATGACAGATTGGTCTGGTGGCGCATCCACAAGTACCTATGGATCACATGGATCAAATCAAACAGGATGGAATACCTTTTTTTCAAAAGATCCTGCTGTACAGACAAGCGGATCTGGAGAAGTGAGCGTCTTATCAAGTGCTGCTACTTATACAGAGACGAGTGATGCAGATTTTGGGGCTGGTACTCTTGCCAATGCGTATGTTGCAAGTAACGCCATCGTACTCTTAAAAGAAAATGGAGTATCGTGTTTGACGAATGCTGAATGTAGCAGTGGTATTTGTAATGAGTATACAAATCTTTGTGCTGATGACAATCTACCGCATATTACCATAACAAGTACTACGTTTGACTACGCTGGTTCTATAGAAATATTTACCGTGCCGGCAGGAGTAACGTCTATTACTATTCAAGCTAAAGGTGGACAAGGAGCAAGTGGATATGGTGGCACAATCGGAGGGAAAGGCGCAGATATGACCGGGATCTTTACTGTTACGCCAGGAGACGCGTTACAAATCTTAGTTGGTGGACAAGGGTTAAATTCTCCAAATAGTTATAATTCTGGAAGTGGTGGTGGAGGAACTTTTGTGTATAATGCAACAACAGCACAACTCATGATCGCTGCCGGTGGTGGTGGAGGATCATCAAACCCCTCATATGGTAGTGCATCATATGCCGACGCGTCTGCCAGTACGAGTGGTAAGGCTGGATCATCAAGTGGTGCTGGTGCTGGGGGAACAAGTGGATATGGGGGTGGAAGAGGAAGCTATAGTGGTGGAGGTGCTGGTTGGTATTCGAATGGGACGAATGGATATGGACTTGGAGGTATACGATTTTTGGCTGGTGGAGCAGGTGGATCTGGATATTCTGGATATGGTGCTGCAGGAGCGTTTGGTGGAGGTGGAGGAGTATACGCTGGTGGAGGTGGAGGTGGCGGATATTCAGGAGGAGGCGCTGGTGGGTGGAGTTACGGTTGGGGAGGGGGAGGAGGGTCTTACAACGGAGGAGCAAGCCAAACAAATGTCGGAGGATCAAACTCCGGAGCTGGAGAAGTAATAGTTACATATGGTGATACTGCATCTTCAGGAGAGGTTTCTGGAGGCGGTTCTTCTAGTGGAGATCAAACTGAAACATTTAGTTATACGGGTTCGATGCAAACATTTACAGTACCAAGTGGTGTTACCAGCATAAATATTGAGACACTCGGTGCAAGTGGTGGATATAGTGACGACGGAGCGGCTGGGAATACTCGTCCTGGAAAGGGAGCAAAAATGTCAGGGACTTTTTCTGTTACACCTGGACAAGTGTTGAAAATTTTAGTTGGTCGGGAGGGAACGCCTGCTGAGGGTGTAGGTAGTGGAAATAGAGCTGGAGGTGGTGGAGGTGGTACCTTTGTGACAGATATTAATAATGTCCCATTGATCGTCTCTGGAGGTGGTGGCGGAGAAAGCTGGGCAAGCTTCAACGTGAATGGAGTAGATGCTGTGACCACGAATACAGGTACTGGGGGTGGATCGACTTCTGGAAGAGGTGGCGGTGGCGGTGGTTTTTTAGCGAACGGAACATCATATAGTACACAATATGGTGGATATTCTTTCTTAAATGGCGGTGCCGGCGGAAACGGATCATATGGTACTGGTGGCTATGGAGGGGGAGGTGGTGCACAGTACGAAGGTGGTGGAGGTGGTGGATATAACGGTGGGGGTGTTATTACTACAAACGACTATAGCGGAACTGCACCAGCAGCGGCAGGATCATATAACATCGGTACGAGTCAATCAAATGTTGCCGGATATAATAGCGGCAATGGTCAGGTTGCTATTTCATACTCAATCTATGAAATTCCTACTACGAGCAATATTACTATCGTAGGCACTTCTTCAGTACAAATTGCATGGAATGCCGTTGATGGTATTTCATATTATACTGTCTCATCAACATCTGGTAGCACTGTAACAACTACAAACACCAGTTATACATTTACAGGTTTAAGTAGTAGTACTGTCTATTATTTTCAAGTGGCAACAGATTTGAGTGGCTTTTCTAGTGTCACATCGACACAAATATATAGTGGATCATATACATCCCCTATTGTTGATGCAACATCGGCTGCTCAGTTTAGTTCCATCTCCTGGAATGATACGACGACAGCGAATAGTGTCGTCATTATGGAAATTCGCACAGGTGATCAAGCTGATCTCAGTGATGGCACGTGGACAACCGTGACAAACGGTGGATTGCTTGGGGAGAGTCTTGACGGAAAGCGATATTTTCAATACCGTGCGAGTTTGGTCACAAGCAATACAGCTACCGTTCCTAGTTTGGAAGATGTCACGATTAATTATGATATAAATACAGGGTCATTTCTTTCGTCTCCATACGATACGGGGAATGGAAATAATCTTCTTGCCTCAGTCTCCTGGGAGGCAACAACCTCAACAGGAGATATTGTGAAGTTTCAGCTCAGGACATCTGCTGACAGTAGTACATGGACAGAATGGATGGGAACGGACGGCACAAGTGCATCATACTTTACCGCATCTGATGGGTCTGATGATTTACCGTCAGACCTTGGCGATGGGGTAGATGACCGATGGATTCAATATAAAGCATTCCTCACGGATGATGGTGAAAGTGGATTGACTCTTGACGAAGTGACGGTGACGTATGTGGTGAATGAAGCTCCGGAAGTACAAAATGTCACTGCCGTCCAAAATGCAGATGGTACTGTAAGCATTTCCTATGAAGTAAGAGATATCGATAGTGTGCTCGGCGCAACACCCGGGACGATCCTCCCAACAGTAGAATATTGGAACGGGGGAACCTGGGTAGAGGCAAGTACGTTTAGCGATGCAGCCACCTCGGCAAAATCAGTGCATCTTGATAATGTAAATACCTACACTGAGTACTCGCTCACATGGTACCCAAATACAGACTATGATGAGCAATACCTGAATGCAAGTACAGGGAAAATACGAGTAAAAGCAAATGATAGTGAAGCTGCAAATAATATAGGTAGTGGAGAGTCCGCAACATTCGCGCTTGATACCGCTGCGCCGGTAAAGACCAGCTTCCATATCGATGCCAGAAGTGATACGGCATCAAACATTACACTCACTGCAACGGATGACACCATGAGCGGATTGCTTATTACCTTGTCTAATATAAGTAGCTTGGATCCTGATGGCACAAATGATATCTCAGGTACCTGGGTGGATTATGATACTGCGTTTGATTGGTCCCTCAATGCAAATCCTCAAACTGTGTACTACCAATTCAAGGATGCCCTTGGAAATGTCAGTGAAACGTATACAACAATTGCCCCAGAAATTCCTCAACATCTTGTCTATCGAGACATTTCAAATGCTGAGACGAGTGAATGGCGAGAATTTATTGCATGGGAAACAGTATTAAATCCATCGGCAGGGTTTAAAAGATATAGCATTTATAGAAAAGTAGATGGCGGAGATTTTGAACTTCGTGATACAGAGGTTGATCGTACAGTGAATTATTACATTGATACAGGACTTACCTCTGGCAGTACCTATTCCTATAAGGTAACTGCCGAAGATAATAATGATAATATCTCAAATTATTCGAGTACGGTCAGTGATGCACCCGATGGACAAGGGGGAAGTGATTTCACCTCTCCGACAATTACGAATGTTGCGATCAGTGATGTAGGGGCACAGACTGCAACGGTCACGTGGGACACTGATGAGCCTGCAAATTCCACCGTAGAATACATCACGGTAGTGGGAGGAGATTTTAGCAATGCACAAAGCAGTGGTATTGCGACTATGCTTGATAGCAATACTGGTCTGGGACAACACCATGTAGTTCTTACCGGGTTGTTACCAGATACGACGTATTACCTGCAAGTGAAATCCCGTGATCCTAGCAATAATTCTGTCACTGACAAAGAAGGAAGTAACGGATATTCATTTACCACCGTGGCTGGTGCGAGCGTCTCTTCTGTATCAGTTTCTGATATTGGCAATAGTCAGGCAACTGTTACCTGGCAGAGTGATGTAGCAACAAATTCATATGTCTCCTATTCCACCAGTAGTGCATTTAGTTCATATGTACGTGTTGGTTCTCTTGCTGAGACACTCTCGCACGCAATCACTGTTACAGGTTTGAGCCCCAATACAAAATATTACTATTATGTATCATCAGGAGCGACTGTCGATAAACATGTCATAGACGGTGAGATTACCTATTATAATTTCACCACGACCAATGATAGTGTGCTTCCTGTTATCACATTTACTTCAGGAAATGATATTACCAACCTCAGTGATACTGGTGTAACTATCTCATGGAGTACGAACAAGTCAACAACATCAACGATAGAATATGGCACCGATAATGCTTTTGGTACGACGCGTACAAATGATCAGTATAATACCAGTCATGTCTATACGCTCTCTGATCTCGTGCTTGGGACATCATATTATGTGAGGATGTTGAATACAGATAAAAATGGAAACACCTCTGATCCAACTGAATTTGTCTTTACGACGACTGATTCTACTGATCGAACACCTCCTACCATAACTGTAGCGACAACGACGCTGGTGAGTGACACCAAAGCACTTATTACGTGGACCACAGATGAAGGAAGCTCTAGTCAAGTTTTCTATGGTACAGCAGCGGATAGTCTTGATAACGAAACAACAGTAGACACTGCCAGCAATAGGAGTCACAGAGTTATTATTTCGGGTCTTTCTGCAAGTACGAGATACTATTATATAGTCCAATCTGCTGATGCCAATGGGAATACTGCCACATCGACTTCTGCTAGTTCCTTTACCACACGCCAGACACTTTCAGAAGAAGATGCTGTCATTTCACGAGAAACTATTTCCTATGAGCTGGGAACTGATGATGCACCAAGTAGTGGTGGTGTGATTCTCGTTGATAAAACGGGTGACAACATAGCCCCACTTCTTACAGACGTAAAGGTGTCCTCTATTACTCAGACAGAAGCGATCATCAGTTGGAAAGCAAATGAAGCATCTGATGGAGTGGTTGAATATGGGTATGCGCAAGGCACCTATGACAGTAGTGCAATAGATGTGCCACTCATAGACAAGACAGATCATCGTGTTCAGTTATATGATTTAACTCCCCTCCGAACATACTATTACCGAGTGAGTTCAGAGGACGGGTCGAATAACCGGAGCGCATATAGCAGTGGGAGCTTCACGACAGGCGCGGTGGATGCGGATGGTATCACAGTTCCAGGCGAGGCAGATTCATCACTGAGGAATATAGACGGGAGCGAAGCAGCGAGCGCATACGTGAGTTCCCTCGAACGAGCAAGCGAGATCATGCGACATATGTCAAACGAGGTCAGCGGCGCATTGCTCGAGACAACCTTGGTGTCACAAAGTCAAATGATCACCGAACTGTCAAAGAAATTACCCCCACCAGTGATCAGTAATCAAACCGTAGCCGAGATTGGCTCAACGTACGCAACCATATCATGGCTGACAGATAAAAAGACGAATTCCCTCATAGATATAAGTTCAGAAGAACAATACAGCAAAACAGGAACCTACGAACAAACAATCGGCGACTCACTGGCAACAGTGGTAAATCATATCGTCACCATACGCGGATTACGACCAAATACGTTGTACCACTATAGTGTCATTTCTCGAACAGCCACCGGCGTCGAAGCAAAGTCAAAAGATTATACGTTCCGAACAAAAGCAGAGACAAGTGAAATCACAACATACCGCAGTGAGAATATTTCTGCCACAGAAGTACGTTTTTCATGGATAACAAATGTGCCAACAGATTCCACTATAACGTACACACCATATACGAATGGAGTGCCAAATAAGAACGCAGCACAAATAGTACATAGTAAAGACTATACAACAGATCATAGCCTGTCTGTGAACGGACTCGAAGCCGGCGTCGTGTATGACATAGAACTCACTGGCCAAGATTATAGCAACGGAACTGTGTCAAAGATGATCCAAGGCTATACGATAGAAGGGGAAGATTTGGCACCAATCGTGTACCAGATCCAGACAGAGTCTTCCATTCTTCCTGGCGCAAACGATAAGATCCAAGTGATCATTTCGTGGATGACGAATGAACTGTCAAGCAGTCGTGTACTCTACAGGAAAGGGTTTACTGCCGAAGAAGACACGTTTACGGAAAGTACTCCCCTAGAACAGAATTACATCAAAAAACATATTGTTGTAGTCACAAATTTTGAACCGGGATCAGTGTACCAATTCCAAGTAGAGAGTACGGACACAGCGGGGAACACGACACGATCAAAGACCGTGACTGTCTTGACTCCACGGAAACAAGAATCCGTGTTCCAAGTCATCATGGGCAACTTCCAAGATGTCTTCTCCTGGGTGGGGAAAGTGGGGAACTAAAGATTCGTAAATAGGAAACAAAAACCAGGCTTTCTCTGCCTGGTTTTTGTTGTCCGTTACTTGATTATTGTCCCATTTTTTCCAGTACTATCAATCCTTCGATATGCGGCGTGCGTGGAAAAAAGTTGTAGAGTTTCATAAAGACTGGTTGGTATTTTTCACTGAGCATTTTCATATCTCGCGCTTGTGTTGCAAGGTCACATGACAGATAAACAATTTTTTCAGGAGCAGCTGCTAAAAGTTTTTTCACCACATCAGGGTGCAGTCCTGCGCGTGGTGGATCGAGAATTAGTTGTTCTTTGCCGGTGATAATCTCGGTCATACGTTCTGCCGGAAGTGCATGTACGGTTGCTTGTTTGATGTCGTTTGAGTGAATATTTTTTTCGGCAAAAGCTGCCGCCTCTGTATTGCTTTCCACGAGCACAGTGTGTTCACGATTCATAGCAAGGGGCAATGAAATCGCGCCAACGCCCGCATAAAAATCCAGCAATGGTTTTTTTGGATCGAGAAATGCTGCAATGTCTTTGAGTGCCATCTCAAATACCGGTGGATTGATTTGAAAAAAACTAAAGATCCCATACTCGAGTTTGGTCCCTAAAATTTCTTGGGTCAATGTATCTGTTCCCTTGGTATAGAGCAGTTCGGTTGGCACTGCTGCCGGACTTTTATGCGTAGAATAATATAATTGAAAGCCGAGCTGTTTCTCAAAAAGAGATGGATAGCTATCAAACAGCATCTTGTCTTTGATAAACAAGGCGGCAATGGTTTCTCCGTTTGTATTCGCGCGCACGATCAATGTTTTCAAACTACGCAATGGGATCTTCATATCTCGCACCCATGCGAGGATGTGCGCAGCAACGTCATTGATCACAGGCATGGCAAGAGATGAGCGTTCTACTGCAAATCGTTCTCTGCCACCTCGTTCAAAAAATCCAAGAGAGATCACGCCGTCCTTCTCTGCAAAACTAAATTCCATTTTGTTTCTGTACCCATATGGAATACCGTCGGTTGCAATATCGAGCGAGGTGTCGTTCAAAATAAGATCGCCAATCTTGCTATAGGTCTCTGCTGCAATGGCCTTTTTCCAATACTGTTCTCTGTCAAAAGAAAGAATCTGCCATGGACTAGTAGAGAGGAAGTGCTGTTCTTTTGGAACGATTCTTTCAGGAGATGGTTCGAGAATCGTGACCGCGATAGCATCAAGATACGTTTTTTTGTTTTTGACGATGTTGATGTCTACGAGTTCTCCAGGAAGTGCATTCCACACAAACACCGTCTTGCCATTGAAGCGAGGATTGTCCACATCGCCGAGCCGCGCCAGGCCTTGGCCACCGAATACTAATTTTTCAATACGAACAGTATACATATAGGTTGAAAGTGATGAAGAAAATATAATCCTAATCTACGAATATCCGAATATTACAAATCAGTATAAGGAGTGATGAATTGTCCCGCAGCCTCGGGATCCCGTCTTTTGCGGGAAGGCACGAAATTCGTTAGCGTTAGATAAAAAACAAAACGGCCTTTATCATAGGTCGTGACGGGTATTATGTCAATGGTTTGCCTTCAGGGATGGCGTCCATCATTGCATCACTAATCCACTCGAGCATCTTCCAGCTCCATCCATGACGAAAAAACACAGCTTCACTCGATATATGGCGTTTTGTGTTTGCATCCACAACATACACGCGTGGCGATCGCGGTGCAATGAGTAGGACACCGTTTTTGACAAGTTGCTGTTCATTTTTTGTGGGCAGATAGCCATACTTCATTTCTATTCCATCTCCAAAGCCATCTCCATCAGAATCAAACAGATACGATACGGTGCCTGCTGCTATTTCTTCTGCTTTTGAGAGGCTATCTTGATCTCCGTCGAGCTGTGCTGTGGCACTGAGCTCAGGGCTGGTAAAGAGTACTCGTTTTGGACCATTGGCAGTATCGCCGGCAACAAAATCATGCATGGCATTCATGACCGTGTTGTAGCTGTATCGATAGGCATGTCCATAGCGCGTGCCAGGATCTTCTGCAATAAATACCTGTGCAGCGTCATCATAGCCTGAGATCACAAACATGTGGTAGGGAAAATATCCACGAAAATACGCATTATGGAGTGCCGGCGCGTAGGCAGGGACAATGACCGGTCTCCCTGCATCAATTTCCGCTTTGATGTCTGCAATCGTTGGGTTCTCAACAACACGTGCGCTCCATGGCAAAAAGTTGTTGATTGTTTCGGCCATCATAGCGACGGTTTCATCAAAACTTTCTTCGAACAATACATGTTTTATGTCAAAAATTTCCAAAATCGCATTTTTTGCTTCTGCTGTTGTTTTAATAGTATTGCCAATATAATATCGATGCACCATCAAGACGCTGGTTTCTTCACATGCGTCTTGCCAAGGCTGTACCCACACACCATCAGGCGCTTGCGAGGTAAAAGGTATATCAAGTGTAGCAGCAAGAGTCGGTGTTACAAAAAAGCACAGCCCACCAAGTGTGAGAGTAAGTGCTATTTTTTTTGAGGATACATGGAAGATCATAGATGTTTCATGAGAAGATATGTTTTTCGTTTTTTTTCTGGAAATTTTTCGATTGAGTAGCGGAGCATAGTTCGTGGCATGGTCTTCGCATGTTTGTGGAGAAATGCTTCAAGCTGTGCCACATCTTTTTTCCCTGCCTCTCTGAGCATCCAGCCGACTGCTTTGTGCATGAGATCGTGGGTATCTGTCAGGAGGCGAGTACTGAGAGCAAATGTATCGTCGAGTTCTCCTGTGAGGATGAATGCGTATGTCGAGACAATTGCAAGCCGCCGCTCCCACATGTTTGAAGATTTTGCGAGACGAGTGAGAACACGTCTGTTGTGGGTGAGAAGCCATGCGCCAAGGATCTTGTACGCGCTCAGATCCACCAGATCCCAGTTGTTTATCCATTTTGTCTCACCAAGATAGATGTCCACAATCTGTTTTTTTGCTTTGTCATCACCGCGTTCAAACTGCAAAACGAGGATCAAGAGCGCAATCAGTCGGTATTCATGATATCTGCTGTGCAATAGGCGCAGGATGGCAGGTATGGGGAGATCATGAAATTTTTTTGCAATCACACGCTGCATTGGGACAGTCAGTCCGAGAAACATATCTCCCTCGCCATACTGGCCTTTGGCGGTTTTGAAAAAACGCATAGAATGGGCTGCTCGCGTTGGGTTTGATTGCTCCTGAATGGCTGCGGTGATTGCATTGTAGCTCATACCTGATTATACTATATTAGTATATCATGTATTCGTAAGTTTCACTTCATGTATGAAAAAATCTATTGTATTGATCTCACTGGTATTCGTACCGCAGGTAGCGTTTGCACATACTGACAGTGATGTGCATAATGCACTCGGATTGTTTGGACATCCGGCAGCCGTGTTTCTTCTTATCGCCTCCGTGGGAGTCCTCGCGGTGATGCGAGCAAGGGCAAAAAAGAAAAAACTTTAGAAAAAGAATAAAAGAAAAACGAGGTCTATTCCTCGTTTTTCTTTTTTTGTAGGAAGATACTATTTTTTTGCGCTGATATCAAAGGTAACGGCAAGGACATCGCTTACTGTATAAACATTGAGAAGAGAGGGGGCTTCAAGGTTGAAATCGCTCAGGAGGAATGACGCCGAACCGGTAGCGCGTGCCTCACTCCCTTGTCCCGAAACAGTCACTGAAAATGGAATGTCCTGTGACATCCCTGCGATCGTGAGTGTCAACGTAACCGCACCCTTTTCAAAATTTTCAAAGGGAAGTCCTTCTCCTTTGATAGCAATGGGACCTGCGAGTAGCTTCACGACATCTCCATCGCGCGTGTCACTATCTGTGGTAAATGTGTTTTGAATAGTCGCTTCAACCGACACTGTTTTCAATTCACTATTCACATCAATCGTTCCTGTGACGTCTGGTGTTGTCCCTGTCACTTCTGCGGTTGGTTTTGAGAAAAATTCTTTTTGTGCGATATAGCTCGCCTCACCGCTTGTGACAACATATTCGCCAGTTTCAAGCATTGTCATGTTTGGTGTGTCAACGGTGCTTGTTTTTTCTGTTGTTTCTGATTCTTCCCTTATCGCCCCATCACGCCAGCCCCTGTCGGTATCATTGACGGTCACATCTGTAGATGTGTTTGTGTCTAGAGAACAGCCAGCTCCTACGAGGAGTAAGAGTGCGGTAGAAACGAAAAGTTTTTTTTTCATATGAAGAATTATTAGGTAAGATATTGCGGTATGTATACGTATACCTTTTTGGTATAGTTTTCTTATGATAGCAGACCAGTGGATACTCGGCAAGTGTACATAATAGCACAACAAAAAAACACCCCAGGCGATTTGCTCGGGGTGTTTTGGTTGTGACGTATGGTATTAGACGACGCGTCGTGCGCGATTGATTGCAATCCCTGCTCCAGCGATTGCTACGACAGCGCCACTTCCAAAGAGGATGCGGATCCAGGTAGGGAGTCCTTCTTCTTCGGTTGTTACTTCTGGAATTTCTTCTTCAGAAGGAGTCCCGTCTGTGGTGTTGTCTGAAGTATCGACTGTGCCAGTGTCATCTGTTCCATTTTCTGTGTTTTCTGTCGTGTCTGTTCCTGGGATGACAGTGGTGTTATTTGTTGTCCCTGTGTTGTCTGTGGTTCCTGGGATGACCACAACATCAGTGTTATCAGGTGTTGTTTCTGGTTGATTTTCTGGTGTGGTGTTGGTTTCAGGTGTTGTCTCTGGAGTGGTGTCAGGGGCTGCTGGGTTTCCTGTCCCCGCGACCACGTGGACGGTGACTTCCGCAGTGCTTTCTGCACCATAGATATCTCGCACTTTTACAGAAAGAGTATATGTCCCAACGTTTGTATATGTATGAGTAATAGTTGATACTTCCACTGTATTTTCTGCTCCATCGCCAAAGTTCCAAAAGTAGAATTGAATATTGTTTTCATTATCAGTACTAGCGCTTGCATCAAACGTCACTTCAGTATTCACAGCAATGGTTACTTCTTGACCACTCGTAAAGGCTGCCTGAGGAGCAGTGTTATATGGTCGTGCAGCGCCACCTCCGCTACTTGCACTGCCACCGTTATTTCCATCTCCATTGTCAGTATCTGTTGGTGTAGAATCAGTCACGACTACATCAAACGTAGAAGTAACAATACCACCATGTTGGTCATCACCAGTAAGTTCAATAGTACTTGTACCAACTTTCAAGCCTGTCAATTCTAAACTATTAAATTCTATATCTGATGTTGTGGTCACAACAGTTGCATCTGTATTATCAGTCAAACGAATAGCGATCCTATCATCAGCATCTGCATCAGAAAACAAATTTTGAAGTGTCTCATGGTCAATAGTTACCGAAGAAGTAACATGGAGATCAATACGTTGTGTTGCTATTGCTTCATTTACTGTTGGGACATTGTTTTCAACAGTCAAACTAAACGTTGTAGTAGCACTCTTTCCATCAGGATCTGTAGCCATCATGGTTACTATCGTTGTGCCGGCTTTTGTTCCTGTAAGTACCAACTCTTTCCCAGGTTCTGTTATTTCATATGTTGCAATTGTAGCATCTGAAAGTTCTACACTATATGTAAGCACGTCTAAATCAGGATCTGAAAAAGTTCTTGGGAATGAGACTGGTGTTGATGTGTCACCAACATGAATAGCATCCAACGTTATTGGTTCTGTATCAGCTACAGGTGCACGATTTGTTGGAGCAGGTCCATTATCCACAACTGTAAATGTATGTATTTTGTTTCCAGTTACTGCTGTAAGGGGAACTTCTGTTTCTCCTACGATAACTTTATCAATAGTCATCATGACAGTCTTATTTCCACCATCAATATTATATATATAGAGAGGGACAACAACAGATTTTCCAGCAGGAATGATTACCAAAGGTGTTACACCCAATACCCTGAAATAAGGGTCTGTTTCAATAAATGCAAAATCTGTACCAAGAGTTGCTGTTGAACCGGCAAAATTTATAACTACCATTGCATCACCATCACCATTGTTACTTAGTTTTGCTAAATAGCTAGAAGTAACAACATTATTGGAAATGCTTGAGATTTCATCAATTCCAAGACCAAAACCATTTGAAATAAAACCGATTCTAGATTCATTATCTTCAATAGTAACAGTACTTACTGGATTTTCTGTAAAGGTATATGTATTTGTATTTGCACTAGTATCTACTGCACTCACAACTGTAAATGTAGCAACTTCCTCTACTTCATATACACCATCATTATATAAAGGGTTATTTATATTCATATAAAAACCAGCACTTTCTCCTTTGGCAATAAATACTGTGGCTGGGCTAGTTGTTATAAGAGTTGCATCACTAAAAGAAGGACCATTTTTAATGGTAAATCCATAATCAATATTCAATGTTGCACTTCCTTCAACGTTTATTGTGTAAGTCAAATCTTTATCACTAGTATTTGTTAAAGTAGTAAAATTATTACCAATTCCAGGATAAAAACCTTCAGTAATTGAAAATGTGCTTGTACTAAAAGTAGGAGAAGAAATAATAGCAGTATCATCCTCAGTTATATTCAAAGTAAAAAAAGAATCTGTACTTGCATCATCTTGTAAAACAATAACTGTATCACCTAAAAGAACATCATCACCAATAATGTTTAAATAAACAGGTTGTCTATTACCATTTTCAGTAGATGAAGGGAAAGTTACAGAATAACTGGTTGAACCAAAATTATCTGTGCCAGTAATATCTGTAAAATGAAAATTTGCAGTTGAGGAAACAACTGAAATATTTACTATCAAGTCAGATTCAAGAGTTGAACCTGTATATGTTACTTCCACTGGGTATACAAAAGGACCATCCGTTTCAGATACTGTAACTACAGAAGGATCAAACAAAGTAAAAGGTCCAACGGGCACACCCTCCTTTGGTGGTGCTGCATTCACAAACCCCACTCCAAACGAGTTAAAAAGCAATGCCCCTACCACTGCAAAATGCCCCACCTTAGCGAAAAAATTCTTCTTCATAAATAAAGATTATATTAGTTAAAAGGTATGGTATATAAAAACAGTAGAATATACCAGAATTGTATGCTTTTGTCAAGTGCTGACCTGTGGTAAAATAGCATGGTATTGCCTCTTTGACAAGGCTCCCCTATGGAAAAAACCATCTACCCAACACAAAAGACGTATAGTAAGACCCTCCTCTGGCTCCAGCGTGTCGCCGGCCTCGTCTTCCTCTACGCCACCCTCACCCTCCCAAAAGGCCTTCGCCTCACGGAAACACCTCTCGTTACCACCCTTAGAGAAGAGTATCCGACTTGGTGGCATGTGCTTTTGGACGTGGCAATCACCCTCGGAGTACTTGCCCTCCTGCTTTTTCTGTCAAAGCTCTTGCTCTACTATACGAAGACGCATCGGGTGTCAAAAAAGTATATTCGTTGGATGCAAAAAGTTGAAAATAGATTTTTGCACAATTTTTTAAACTTTGATTTTTTTCTGGTGAAGTTTTGTTTGGCAACACTTGCCTCAGTTCTTATTTGGCTTGCTATCAAACCGGTGTTGCCATTTGTGTACAACGGATTTCATGTGCCGTCATACGAAACGCAGCCTGTCGTCACAGTGATGGTCATGCTCGGTTTGATCGTCTTTGTAGAAAGTTTTCAAACATGGAAATGGTACATGCGGAAGTTTGTACATATTCGGGAAAAGTTGTAAGAACAACGCCGCACACAAAAAAACTCCGTCATTCCGGCGGAGTGTGTTGTTATTTTTTTTCCAAATTATGAGAGTGCGTGGACTTCTATAAAAAACAAGAGGGAGCTGCTGGCGCAACTCCCTTCGTCTGTGAGTGTGTAGGCTCACTCTCCTTGTTGTTCAGGCGGCAGGAGGAACGCGTCGAGGAAGTCGTAGTCAACGAGGGCTCGTTCTTTGACTTCTTCGTTTTCGAATCTTGTCCTGTAGATGTTTTGGTAGGTTACATCGACGCGTGCACCGGTGTGCTCCTTGAAGCGATCATAGATCTCCTTGCGGGAGATGACGAATTCGCCGTGCTCGCACGAGAAGATGGTGGCGTACTTGTCAGGCACTTTTACGATGCTGATCTGTAGACCGCCTCCCATCTGGGCACCCGCATTTCCGCTTCCATCGATGCCGAAGCCGCCCATGGGGATGCTGCTCGTCGTCAGCGTGTTGTCGAGATGACTCTTGATGTGGACGGTTTTTACGACCGTCGCGGTCTCGTGGAGGACTGTAGACCTTTCGTTTTTGACCTTGGTGATTGTGCAGCTCGTGAAGACCGTCGAGAGGAAGAGGAACGCGATGAAGATCTTTGTGGTGCTCAGCATGATGCCTCCGAGGTTTGAGCAGGTGGAAACATATCACAAAAAAAACAGGCGGTAAAGCCTGAACACCTGCTTTGTCTGAGTTTTTGCACGTGTGTTGTATTGGATTCTGTTTGCGGAGAGTATGGGACGTAGTGGAAACGTTTTTACTCAAGACCAGGAGCCCTTGATTTTATTATGATAATATGTTATTGAGTACAGCAGATTGCTACCCAAGGAGGTATTGTCTTGGATACGACTGTCGCGTCAATCGTCTTGGCAGGAGGAAAGGGAACTAGATTCCGGCAGGCCCTCTCGACCGATGGTCAAAAGGTATTGTATTCTGTGGGCGGCAAGCCCCTCATACGGTACACCACGGACCTGCTTGTTGCGGAGCTTGTAGATCACATCATTTTTAATGTGGGGTATAAGGCAGAAGATGTACGAGATTGGGTTAAAGAGCAATTCTTCACACAACGGGTTTCATTCTCTCACCAAGATGAATGGAGTACGTACAATGCGGTCATGAATGCGTTGAAGCGAAGTGACGCTGCTAACGTGGTCTTATGCAATGCTGACGAAATCAGGCTGGGGCTAGATCTTCGGGATGTATTGGCTTTCCACCGACAGCACGGACGTATGATGACAATGGTGGCCGCAGAGAGAGACCACCTTTCGCGTCATCGTGTATTGCAGATCAGAAGCAGCGACAATGTCCTGCTCGGGACTGAGTATACCCCAGCAAGGTTCAAGCAGGCCCCTTCTCACAAAGGATATGTCAATGCTGGGATCTTGGTGTTTGGAGGACAAGCCAGTGTTTTGTTTGATTCTCACCATAGTACGACTGGTTGGGGAGCTCTGCTTGATCCTCTTTGCAGACGGCGAGAAATAGTTGTCTACAAATGTTCGCAAGTTAATTTCTTCAACGTCGGGACTCGTGAAGAGCTCGACAGTGCAATCAAGTTTCTGGAGGATGCTTGAGTGGTTCGTCGGACGTCGGTTTTTTGGGAGTTTTCCATGAAAAAAAACTCCCTTCAGTGCTTTTTATTCGACAATTTGGTTTCAAAACAGCGATCCTTTCAAGTTTATATTAGACCAGTAACCGCAAGAGCTCCTAAAGTACTGCAGGATACTATTTTTCCTGAGATAATATGGTCTTTTAATGTTTCTAGGGAGATTGGATGAGTTGTAATGTCTTCAGTAGGTTCATATTGCGGGTTTATTTTTTTTACTACATTATTTACTTTCACTACAAATACTTTATGCAAATCTTGGACTGGTGATTCATACAATCTTCCTATATACGTATATTCCTCGCCCGTGTAACCAGTTTCTTCCAATAATTCTCTTTTTGCTGTTTCAATCGGGTCTTCATCTGTTTCTACATGTCCAGCTGGTAATACTAACATGTGTGAATTCGCCGCATATTTGTATTCATCTATCAACATGACTTGACCGTCACTAGTTGTGGCGACAACTATAACGATATCAGATTTTTCTGTCAAAAAATAATCTCGTGTGGTTCCATTTGGAACACGCACTTGATCATGGTAAACGTTGAGGAAAGGAGAGTGGAACACCTCTTCTCTTGACAACTGTAACCATTTGGTAGTTTTCATAGTAATTTTGTTACTCTTATGAAAGAATAACAAAATAATGCATCTTTGTATAGCACAAAAATTCCACTCGGTATGAGTGGAATTCCTTAGCGGAGAGGGCGGGATTCGAACCCGCGGTCCCTTGCGAGACACCGCTTTTCGAAAGCGGCACATTCGACCACTCTGACACCTCTCCATTGCACGGATTGTACTGAAGGAATCTATTCTTGTCTAGTGACGAGGAGCAGCGGCAATACCCAAAAAAATACGGATAGATCATTCCTTATATATGGTGTATCTACGAGACCCATAATACTAATGGCTATCAGTGGACCTAAGACAAAAAACCAATAGCCTCTTTTATTTATGATAGATAAAAAAAGACCAATATTCATCATGAGAAAACCGACAATCCCCAGAAGTCCAAGATTGACATAGATTGACAAAAATAAATTGTGTGGAAGACTGAATATTTCAATCCCTTCGCCATTCACCGTGGTGTGATAGGGAATAATACGTTCATCATACGATGCCAATCCTGCACCGAGCAGGGGTCTTTCTTTCAGCAATTGCACAGTATCTTGCCACATGGAGAGACGAATTTGACCAGATCTGTCTTTGAAAAATAATTCTTCTCGAATGCTTGCGAGGCTTGGAATGCTCAGAAGACTTACGATGCCAATGACTCCAATGGCAATTGCTGGGAAACGTGTTTTTTTGTTGATGAGAAAAAGGATCCCTACACCTGCAAGGATGCCAATAAGCCCGCCAGTAGATTTTGCATAGAGTACTGCGAGAGGGCCTGTGACGAGTAACAAGTAGCAAGTAACAAGTAACACCCAATTCACAAATTGTCCAGTTGCCCAATTGTTTTTTTGTTTTTGAAATAATCTTTGCCATACAATTGCCGCTGCCAATACTACGAGCGGCGCTAAAAAGAGTCCCACCCCATTGGGAAATCCATACCATGCGGTGACACGATAGCTCGCGCCATTTTCCCAAAAATCCCAAGGTACCATCCAGCCGGTGAAGTGTTGTACAATAGCCAGGATGGATGTTGCAAACCCTGACAATACAAGCGGCAGTAGAATATCTGTGTGTATCTCAAGTCTGTCACGTGAGAAATAGAGGATAAGAAATAATGCAAACGGTTCGATATAAAATGCCTTCCATTCGCCTGCTGCAGCTCGGAGATCCACGGCAGTAAAGATAGATATGGTTGCCGCGATGAGAAACAGCGCTGTTCCAATCGTAAACAGTGTATGTTTTCGAAAAAGTATCAGAAGCGATTCTTCAATATGCTTGGCATGCTTGACCAATCCTACAAGACAAACAACCCAAATCATGATTTCCAGTATTGTTACCGGCAATGGTCCAAGAGAAAATCTCAGCAAGTACGTTGGAAGCAAAAGGAACAGTAAAAAAACGCCATACGAAAAGCGGTGCCACGTGATCAGAATGTAGAATGTAGAATAGAGAATGTAGAAGAAAATCATACGCGTTGTTTTGCAAATGTTCGTATCTGAGCAAGATACTCACGAGGGCCTGCGTAGCGAATGATGTCCCATGCCATAGAAAGTTCATGTGACACTCCGGAAAAGAATCCCCACTTTTCAGATTTATATGTATTGAGAAGCGATGATGCCATCCATGCAACGTGTTTTTTCTTTTTTCGCATGTATGTGTTGATTGCAATTTCTAGTTGATATTTATCTGGAGAGACAGAAAAGATCTCATGAAGATCGGTGACGGAAAGAATGCGTTGTCCTGAAAAAAGAATATCACCTCTATTCATTTTTACAAAAAGATTGCTATCATGTCTTCCTAAAATGAGCATATCGAGATGATGTGTTTCGTATTTTTTTATCGCAGAAGAAAGTTCTTCATGAGACAATGATTGGAGATCTGCATCAATTAAAAAAATATCCGATGTTTTTGTCGCGTGAAGTCCTGCTGATATGGCATCACTTTTTCCTCTATTTGTCGGTAAGGTCATGAGCGTCACATGTGGGTATTGTTTTTGAATATCTATCAATGCATTGTCAGTAGATCCATCATCTATACAAATGATTTCGGAAAACGAAGAAACACGTGTGACGACAGCAAGGGTATCGAGTATTCGATTTCCTTCATTATAAAATGGGATAATACATGTATAGCTCTGTTTCATACGAGACTAGCTTTTTATGTTCAGAATTTCTTTCATCGTCTCTTTTGATACTGCCCCAAGACCGAATAAAAATGCGAGATACACTACTCCACCGAGTGGTAAGAGAATGAGCACATGCCAATCTTTGAAAAGGTATATAGCAGCTGCCATGACTATTGCAGAGAAAAGAATTTTTCCAAATGTCTGAATGTTGAGTGTTAATTTCAAATATTTGCGTACCGTGAAGAGAAGCATGATGCCAGCATAGGCCTCACTAAAGAGTGTCATGCCAGCGGCACCCCAGAGACCGTAGCGTGGAATGAAATAAAAATACCCAATGACCGTGATCACGGCATTGCTGATATAGATCCACATGGTTTGTTTTTGTTTATCGATTGCAACGGCAATGTGTCCGTATATCGCACCAATAAACAGAAAAAACGTACTTCCAAGCAATACAGACAACATCGGGCCAGACGCTTCAAATCCTGCTCCGGCAACAAGCGTCATGATCGGTGTCGCAACCAAGATGCCACCAAGAACGAGTGGCACTGCAAACAGCATCATCATATCAAAACTTTGTTGATACAAGTGGTGCATACGTTCTTTATTCTTTTCAGCCCACGCGTTTGCAAGGAGTGGGAGCATCAGGCCCATCATCATCATTGCCATTTGTGCGAGGATGTCGATGACGCGATACGCAGCGCCGTAGATACCGACCTGAGTCTGATCTTGATACAGCGAAAGAATCACTGTGTCGCCCTTCAGATACATGACATTAAAAATAATAGAAATCGCAATCGGCCACATCTTGCGCGTGATTTCTTTCCAAATAGGCATGTCAAAGGCAAAGATTGGTCTTGCCATTCGGAATGCTGAGCTCCACATATATGCTGTGTATGCCACGCTTGCGAGTGTTAGGACAATCATGACGGGAAGAAATCCTGCATCGGTATACAGCATAAGTGCGAGTCCTCCCACAAGCACAACGCGTCCGATGACTTCACCAATTGCTTGAATGTGCATTTTCAATTTTGCCTGATAATAGCCGGTAAAAATTTGATTCATGGCAACGGCGAGCATGTTGACGGTCGTGAACGCAATGGCAATCTTTACTTCATGTGGATAGGGGAAGAACAATGCAATCGCCGGAGCAAGTGCGAGAAAAAATATTGCAGTGACAAATCGGTAGCCGAGTAAATTTTGGAGCAATGTCTGTTCTTCGATTTTTTTTTCTCCCATCATCTGTGCGGTCACTGGGATGAGACCGAAGTCTATAAGGATGGCAAGAAATTGCAAAAATGCAATTGTCGTGACATACCACCCAAACTGCTCTGTCCCGAGATACCGCGTCATCATCCCAATAGCCACAAGACCAAGACCTGTAGACACGATCTTGCCAATGAGTTGCGCAGCAGTATTGTGAGCTATTTTTCTGGTGGTGCTCATAGAAAGAAGAATATTCTCCCCCTATGAGGGGGAGCTAGAGGGGGTCTGCAGTACGTATGAACTTTTTTCTTGCTGAAGACCTCTTCTACCCTCCTTTTATAGGAGAGAATCATATACACTCTACCTTTTTTTGCTTATTTTCGCAATTGGAAACGTTTCTCATTTTTTGCTATACTACTATTCCTAACATTGATCGCTTTATGAACAAATACATTGCCGTTTTTCTTTCATTATTCATGACCACGAGCCTCTTTGGGCTTACTTCTGTACGTGTAGATGCCGCAGACCCGAAGCTCGCTATTCGCGATAGTGGGTATGCCGCCACATTTGTGTCCCAATCAGAGTCAGATCCGGTAATCATTGAGGCAGGAACCATGAAACTCGTCAAAATCAAGTTCAAAAACACCGGAACGAAAGCATGGGTGAATGAAGGAAAAAATTTCATTTCCGCCTATACTATGGAGCCACGAGAAAGAAATTCTGTGTTTTTTGGGACAGGATGGAATAGCCCAAAACAGATCGGCCGCATGGCAGGCACGATAAAGCCCGGAGAAGTGGGCGAGCTTGGTGTCTTTCTCCACGCGCCAGAGAAGGTTGGTTCTTATAAAGAAGAATTTCATTTGGCAGCAGAAAATTGGTCGTGGGTAGATGATGGCTATTTTTATGTGGATATTAAGGTTGTAGAGGTTTCTAATGTTTCTGATGTTGTTGATGTTTCTGAAAATGTTGCAACGCCGGAAGAAACTTCGGCAACGACTACATACCAGGCCAAGCGAATTGGTTTAAGTAAAAAATCAGTCGATGTTGTTGGCGGTGATCTTGTGAGTGTCGTCGCTATTTATCAAAATACAGGAGAGAGCTCATGGAATGGATATCAATTGACATCTGGCTCAGCAAGTTCACTAGCCTCAGCTGGGGCGAGCTTTGCAGATCACAGCTGGGCAAATGGGAATGTTATCCTTGCCGTCAATGATGCGGTAGAAAAAAACGGTCTTGTCAGGCAGACATTTTCATTTCGTGCCCCAAAAACAACAGGGGATTACACGTTTACCGCAGGGCTCCATGTTGATGGAAAGCGTCTCGATACCTTTGATATCAATGTCCATGTCACAGAAAACGCGCCACTCAACTATGTTGCTCCAACATTTGGGAACAGTACAGAAGTGGTGGACGTAGAAACGCCACGACTCAGCGAAGAACCACGCATTCGTGTGGGTATTACGACCGATGATCAGACACTGCAATTCGTCTCATACGAAGACGACTACCGCGTTCTCAACAATGGTGTAGAAGTAGGCATCTTGCCTCAAACAAAAATTGCTATCATGACCTATCTCGATGGTGTCTATTCGTTTGATGGGAGTGATGTGATATTTCAGACAACAGGTGTTGTTCGTCTTGAGCCTGTGAGCAATCCTCATGCTGTCTTCACGCTCATGGATGTGTCTCGCCCTATGAGCTGGGTCGGACAGGGAGATTTCAATAAGTATCGTGGTGTCCTAGAATATAGAAAAGGAGAAAAGGATGCGGTTCTCTATGCGGTGAATGAGTTATTTCTTGAGGATTATGTAAAAGGCATTTCAGAAACAGGAAAAGGAAATCAATTTGAATTTGTAAAAGCAAATCTTACTGCAGCTCGCACGTATGCATATCTGAGCAAAGGAAAATATTCATTTTTTGATGTTCTTGCCAGTACGTACGACCAGCTGTATCTTGGTTACAATGTAGAAGTACACAATCCACAAGTAGCAGAGGCGTCGGCTGCAACGCGTGGACGCATGGTGACGTATGAAGGTCAGGTCGTGACGACTCCATACTTTGGCAACAGTAGTGGCTATACGAAAAGCTGGAAAACAGTCTGGGGCGGTAGTGAGAAGCCTTGGCTTGTACCAGTACAAGCAACGTACGATCTTCGAGACGGCAAATTGCAGTTTGGACATGGAGTAGGGATGAGTCAGCGAGATGCCAATATACGCGCGAAGGAAGAAGGAGTGGATTACAAAGCATTGCTGCAATATTATTATACTGGAGTCGAGATTGCGTTGATGTATGAGTAAAAATAAAAACACGCGAAAGCGTGTTTTTTTGCTAAATACATAATAAATTGCTATCATATACATATATATTTTTTCAACATGATATGGCAAACAATACACAACAATCCCTCACAACTATTTTGAATAATTTCAAAAAAAGTATGGTTTCCTTGAAGAGCAAAAGGACAAAGACAGTCACTGCCTTTCATAAAAAAATTGAAGAAGCAGAAAAAAAACAAGTACAAAAAAATATACAAGATATACAATAATCTTTATATATGAGCAGAGATATCCAACAACAGAGCACAGAAGCCGAATCAGATAGTCATGAACTTCCTACAAGAGAACAAGCGCCTGACCCAATGGAGTCTGCGTATCAAGAAATAGCAGCTCTTTTAGAAGACGCCCCAGAAGCATTGACGCAAGAGATAGAAAAAACGCGTGGTATCATTGCTCAAATGATAGAACGTGCACAGTCTGTGAATCTGGATGCGGAAGATATTTCAGAATTTCAAGCTGCAATGGAGGATATTATCACACAGATGAAAGCATTAGCAAGGGAAGTCGCAAAGCAGTTAGGACAGATTGAGGCTAATAAGGAAATGGTCAAAACTGGTCTTTTAGATGCAGAAGACTTTGCCGATGATTCAGGTGCGTTGAATGAATTTAGAGACAAAATTTACGAAGTCGTGTCAGGGGTACAAACAAGAATGGAGCATATTTTTGTTGAGAAGAGGAGAGAAGAAACAGACAAAAAATACCGAAGACAATTGGCAAACGAAATAAAAAATTCACGGTTATCTGGGAATGATATTGAACCGATAACAGTGCCTCCGTTAGAGCCGTCAGAAGAATTAACAACCAAGAGACAAGCGTTTGAAAAAGCAAAAGCCTCCGGAGTCTCTCCTGAAATGTTAGCCAAGGCAAAAGAACGGCTTGATGCATTAGAAAAACAAGAACAAAATGCCTGGGATGGCGCACATGCTGGAAATGCAGAGGATACTGCACTCATTGAGCGTATTCGTGTTGCCCTCGATAGAGGGGAATTGGCTGATGTTTTTGCGGAAAAAGGATTTGATAGGCAAAAAGCGGTATCGTTGATAGCAGATCAGATTCGCGATAAGGCATTTTCAGCTGAAATTAGCGATAATGTACTAAAAATGCTCCCAAGAGAAGTCATGATCGCTCTTGTGTACGATATGTCTGATGAAGAAATGTGGGGTAGGATGAGACAACTCACAAATGTGATTTCGCCAAAGGAACAGTATGGCTATCAACAGCGAGAACCAGAAAAGAAACCAGTTTCATATATTTATATAAGTACACCCTTCAAAGATAGATCAGACAGATTGCGTCGTGATGCACAAGATGCACTACAAACCACAGTAATGTATACATCACATCAATATAGTATGACTGGGATGTATGATGCCTGGGCGAAAAATCCCGATGATGCAAGAGCTCGAGGGAATTTTGTTGAGGCATTGCGAGGATTGGAAAGTTCAGTAGGGGTAATACAGGCCAGTCAAGATCCAAAAGAAAGGAGTGGCGCATTGCCTAAAACATTACATACTGATTTGAAGGATATTCTGGCATACGTCGAAAATCCTAACGGCGGAATGTCTAAACCGGCATTGTTGACAGACAGCAACACATTTCGCACAGTAGAAAATAACCTGTATAGTGCAAAAAATGGTTTGGAGAGAAATATACAAACTGCAAATTTTGGAGCTACACAAGTGGAAGATGTATATAACAAGCAACAAAAAGAACAAGAGAAAAAAGAACAAGCAGAGAGACATCTAACAGCTGCCGTTGATGAAGCAATTCGTGTTGCTAAATATGAGGTGGCTAGCGAGCTGCAAAAGGATATTAACAGCTATGCTCTTGAAAAAAAATTTCGTGAGATGCAACTCATAGCAGAACAACTTGTACCATTTATTGATAGGGCTATTTTGAGTGAAACGGCATATGGAGAGGAGAAAAAACGCCCCATGTTTAAAAAGTCTGTCAAAGTAACCCCAGAACAACTAAGTGCGATTATACAGTTGAATAAAGGAAACCGTGTGGATGAAGTTCCTTATGACGTGTATCAATCAAACCATGACGCGCTACATTTCTCTCGTGAAAGAGTAGACACCGTACGTACTGATCTTTTGCAACGTAGTGATAGGGATGTAAGTGGATTGATTCCCCTTCCAAGAAAGCTTACTGAGTTGATACCTACACAAGCAAGCGTAAGGTCGAAAGCCATGGGTGCCATCGATCCTAGCCGTGGAGGATATTGGGCTCCTAATGACCGAAAAGTCGCTCAGGAAGCAGTGGACGCACGGTTAGCTGATAAAATGTCAGAACTTCAAAGTGAGGTTTCACAACAAATACGTGCTACCATGGAGCAGTTTGTAAGCGATCTCCAAGCCAAGCGTGCTGAGATCGCGTCAGTTGTATCGTCCGGGCAAGAAAGGATAAATACGCATGTTGCTGAACATCCTGATTCTATCCTAAAAGGTGCACGGGTTGTTGATATTGTTTCATCGTTGGATAGGCACATTGAACGTGCCCAATCAGTACTCAAGGGACTGTAAAAAACATACAATAAAACAAACCCGCTGATATGGCGGGTTTGTTTTTGACAAAGTGCAATTTGCATGATAAAAATGGAAACACACTTCATCTCAAGGAGAACAGCGATGAAGAAAGCGAAGAAGGGTACTCCAGTGGAAAGGACAGAGTTGGATTTTGGTTGGATTACGGAGCTTTTGCGTGTCACGGGCAAGCGCGTCCACTGGGTCGGTGACGCGGTGCGTGAGAAGTTCCTGGCGAACGTGAGGTACCGACGCGCGTGGCGGCTCGCCAAGGATCTGTCTCGCCAGTACGGCTCTCATCCGTGGTGGAATGGCATCCGCATCTCGCAGAACGAAGTCCGCCACTGGCACCTTTCGTTGGAATACTGCACAGCCGAGCGCCCGTCCGAGCTGGAGGGTTTCCCCTGCGAGATCCACGGCGTGTACGTCACGGTCGAGAGCGGAACAGCTGCTGTTGCTCTAGCGGAGGCGGGCCAGCAGCTCGACTGACAGTCCTTGATTTCGTTGTGAAGCGGAGCGCGGTGTCTCAGGCACCGCGCTCCGCTCTTAAATTATTTTTTAATACAAAAAAAGAACTTGCGCTTGCGAGTTCTTTTTTTGTCCTGCCTTCGGACGGGATCCCGTCCAGACGAAGCGCTGGCGGGAGTACAGGCTACGCGTTTCGTGTTTATTCTTCCCCATCTACTTTCATACCCGGTTTTTTCTCTTCTTCATCTGGTGCAGTGCCACGTTTTACAGCTGTCCATACTTCTTTTTCAATCGCTTTCATGAGTTTTGGATTTTCGCGGAGATATGCTTTGGCTTTTTCTCTACCCACACCCAGTTTTTCTTCTCCAAAACTGTAGCTGTTGCCTGATTTGTGTACGACTTTGTATTCGATACCAGTATCAATAAGATCGCCTGAAACAGAAATTCCTTCATTATACATGATATCAAATTGTGTGGTTCGAAATGGTGCAGCTACTTTATTTTTGACAATTTTTACTTTGACACGGTTTCCAATTACTGTTTCGCCTTGTTTAATTTGTGCACTGCGTCGGACTTCCACGCGGATAGAACTATAGAATTTCAATGCATTTCCACCTGTGGTAGTCTCAGGATTGCCAAAGAATACACCAATCTTCATACGTGTTTGGTTGATGAAGATGACAATGGTTTTACTTTTACTGACAACACCGGTGAGTTTTCGAAGTGCTTGACTCATGAGACGAGCTTGGAGTCCCATGTGTGAGTCTCCCATTTCTCCTTCGATTTCTGCTTTTGGTACGAGTGCTGCCACAGAGTCGATGACCACCACGTCTACTGCGTTTGATCGTACGAGTGTTTCAAGAATTTCGAGTGCTTGTTCTCCCGTGTCTGGCTGGGAGATGAGCATGTCTTTTACTTGGACACCGATTTTTTTTGCATATTCTGGATCGAGTGCATGTTCTGCATCGATGAAGGCTGCAATGCCACCTTCTTTTTGAACTTCTGCAATAATGTGTTGTGCGAGTGTTGTTTTTCCACTTGCCTCTGGTCCAAAGATTTCAATAATACGACCTCGTGGCACACCGCCAATACCAAGTGCAATATCAAGAGAAATAGATCCTGTGGATACCACATCTACATCAGACGCTGGTGCTTCCCCAAACTTCATAATGGCACTTTCGCCATATTTTTGTTTGATTTGTTCAATTGCACTTTCTGCGGCTTTCATTTTTCCTTGCATTTCTGCATCGGTTTTTGACATATAAATTTTGTTTAGTGTGTACACTCTGACTCACATCCAAATTACGAATGCTTTCGAATATACGAATAAAATGAGGAGTGACAGGCCGATAAGAAACGGAGCTTGTGGCTCCGATGGTAGGATACTGGGTTTTTTATACTTGGTCAACTCTTTGTTTCTTCTGCTGTCCCCACAGAAATTTGTTGTATTTTCCTCTGTGTAACATAGCGTGTTTCTGTTGTTTTTTGACCATGTTTTTTTGTTGCTTCTACGACAATAGTATTGACACCTTCGACAAGATCAAGCGACTGTTCAAATTGTCCTTCCCTAGTATAGGAGACTCCTTTGCCATTGATAGTGATATCTGTCTCTGGTGCAGAAATACCGCGTATCGTAATATGTTCTTCACTGGTGATATGTCCATCATCAGGAGAGATCAGTGTGAGCATTGGTGGTTCGAGAATACGATGCACTTGCCAGCCTAGATAGCCGAGCGTGCTAAAGAGAACCACAGCTATCCCAACATATTTCATCAGTGCAGGGAGTGCTAAAAACGAAAATACTGATTTTGGTCTATGTGGATGTTGTACCTTCTGTATTTCTTGAGCATATTCTTCTTCCAAAAGAAATTGTTGGATATATGATGTCGATGGAATATTGAGAACTGACAAATATCTTTTGATAAAGTTTTTTTGGTACACTGTCCCACTTGGAAGATCCTGGAATTCACAGGTTTCAAGAGCATGTATGTATGTCTTACTAAGCTTCGTTTTTTCAGACATTTGTTCAATAGAAAAACCAGCTGCCTCGCGTGCTTCTTTCAAACGAAAACAAACGCGATGTGTATCCTCTATTTTTTTTCTGGTGAAACTAGACATGGTATATAAGGGGAGATACGTGGAGTGACGAACGCAAGTTCGTCAGTTAGCAACGAACAACGTGCTAAGAAACGAACTTGCGTTCGTCACTCCTTGCGTACTTATTTTTTATCTATAAAATTTTGGTTCTTCACTTTCTTCCTCTGTCTCTTCATCAAGTTCATCATCTTTATTTTTTTCCTCCTCGTCTTCTTCTTCTATATCTTGTGTAGCAATTTCTTCATCGGTCTCTGTTTCTTCAGATGTTTCCATTTCATCATCGTCTCCGCCCAAGTCGGATTCTTCTTCACTCTCTTCCTCATCGTACTCCACAAATGATTCCTCAGCGTTCGCTTCATCTTCACCTTCTGTATTTTTTGTGTCATGTTCTTCATCAAATACATTGTACTCCTGTCCCATATCCATTGTACTGGAAACCTGTTTTTCTGTCACCAGTACTTCTCGAGGTTTTGCGCCATCTGCTGGGCCAATAATACCTGCCTCTTCGAGCTCGTCGAGGATTCGCGCAGCGCGCGCATATCCTATACGCATTCTGCGTTGCAAATAAGATGCACTTGCTTTTCCTGATTCCAAGATAGCATCTTGTGCTTCATCAAAGAGAGGGTCTTGATCATCTGCTGGTCCACCAAACATACTCGCTGTGCCATTTTTTTGTTTTTGGATAATCGAGGTATCGTATGTCGGCTTTGCGCCACCTTTGAGATATGACACTACATTTTTCATTTCTTCTTCTGTAATAAATGCGCCTTGGATACGCACTGGTTTACTCAGCGCTGCGGTTGAAAAGAGCATGTCACCGCGACCAAGCAATTTTTCTGCACCAGCAGAATCCAGAATCGTGCGTGAATCTGTAATAGATGCTACAGAAAAAGCAATACGGCCTGGAATGTTTGCTTTCATCAGCCCTGTGATCACGTCTACACTTGGTCGTTGCGTCGCCACAATGAGATGAATCCCCACGGCACGCGCCATCTGTGCAAGCCGGATGATGCCTGCTTCGACTTCATTGCTTGCCGTTGCCATGAGGTCTGCAAGCTCGTCGATAACAAAGACAAGATGTGGGATTTTACTTTGTGGGTGCGATCCGTTATAGCTATCGATATCTCGATTGCCAGCTTTGGAAAGTAATTCAAAGCGTCGATCCATTTCTGATATCGTCCACCTGAGTGCATTGACTGTATCTTGAGAATTTGTGATAACAGGCGTGAGCAAATGGGGAATACCATTATACAGTGTCAATTCTACACGTTTTGGATCTACCATGATGAAGCGAAGTGTTTCCGCAGTATTCTGAAACAAAAGCGACATGATAATCGTATTGACGCAAACGGTTTTTCCCGATCCTGTGGCACCTGCGACCAAAAGGTGAGGCATCTTTGGCAGATCAGCCACCCAGATTTTTCCACCGACATCTTTTCCCAGGGCAAACATCATGTCATGTGGTCGTGTGGCATATTCTTTGGATTCCAAAAGTTCCTTGAAGGTGACCATGGCTGCTTTTTCATTTGGTACCTCAATACCAACTAGAGATTTTCCAGGGATGGGCGCCTCAATACGAATAGGATGTGCAGCGAGAGCGAGCGCAAGATCATTTGAAAGCGCTGTGATGCGTGAGATTTTGACACCTTTTGACGGTTTGAGTGAATACTGCGTGACTGTCGGTCCGACACGCACTTCACCCATGTCTACGTCAATATTAAATTCGGCAAGAGTACTTTTGATCGTTGCTTCATTTGATTTGATGTCCCCGCTCGTTGGTTTTGATTTGCTCGATTTGAGCAAGGTAATTTTTGGTGGTGCTTTGATAATGACATGTTTTGCCCACTCTGGAATGTCATCTTCTGCTGGAATGACATGTGTTTTTGGTGTGTGTGGGAGAGAGATTTTTTCGTCTTCGTCACTGCCTTCTTCATCATTTTCTTCCACATCGTCCTCGTCTCCTGTATCGTCATCACCACTATCAAGATTTCTTGCCGCAAATCGTCGTTCTCGTGGAGAGGTTTCTTCTTCATCTTCGTCCATGTACGGATCATCCTCTTCCTCACGTTCCTCACCTGTTGTATGTGTCTGTTGCTTCACAAATTCTCCAATAAATCCAAGCCCAGAAAGAATTTTTTTGTGCAGAGAAAAAAAATGTAAAATAGCTGTATTGAAAAGGAGGATAAGCGACACCATCGCCAGTCCAATAAGGAGAATAACACTGCCAACCGTGCCAAGATATGTTTTTAGTGGCCATGCGAGCATTCCGAAAACTCCACCACCCGCGCCATCAAGCGCTTGTCTCCACATATCATTTGCTTCAAAGCCCATATGCATGAGGCTCGAGAGGGTGAGAAAAAAAAGTACTGCACCAATGCCATGCGTGGGGCGATAATCATATGCATTATCTTTCAAAATAAACCAGGCAAAGACAAGAAGAATGAGCGGTGTTGCAAATCGCATGGAGCCAAAGAGAAAGGCGAGAATCCATTCATTCAAAATAACACCTACCGTACTTGCCGCCCCAAAAAAACTGAGGGTAATGATGAGAGCAACAATAACAAGAAGAATCGCAATAATTCCTCGAGAAAGAGTAGGGTCAAAGCTTGGTGGTTCAGGTTGTTGTTTTTTTCGTCCCATAGGTTGTGTTCATAGTATTGTATCATATTTTGAGAGAAGCGATAACAAGCTTCTTGTGGGTGTTTGATGACTTGCGGAGAAAGATTGTACGTTGCTAGACCACGGGCATTCGTATTCACACGGAAGATTGCATTTCGCTTCGCTCCATTAAAATTACTTTTTGCTAACGCAAAAAAAGATTAAAAGATTATTCTACATGCTAAGGAGGACATTCATATCATGCATGTCCTTTTGGTTTACGAAGAAATCTTTTAATCTTATGTTACCGAAGGTAACATAGAGTCTTAATGAAGCGAAGCGAAATGCAATCTTTCTCCGCATATAAAAAAGCACGTTGTATACCAACGTGCTTTTTTTGAAGTTTCTTCTTAGCACTCTCGAAGATCGAGATCGCAGTTGAAGGGGCGACGTAGCAGGGAATTCCGCTGCGTCGCCCGGGTTGTGACTCCCTAAGGAGTCGGTTGATGAGAGGTCAGGGCTGGGCGTTGCACTGCCCGACGGGCTGCTGTTCGTCGGCGCACCCGAGGTTCGTGCTCAGGAGCAGCAAGAACGGGAGGAGGAACAAAAAGCGGACGAAGAAGGAGTACTTGCGCGGGGTGTCGGTGCGATGGTTCATGCGAAACCTCTCACTCGACACACAATTCACCCTCCGGAATTTCCGAAAGGCAAGATGTGTGTTTGTAGTTTGGAAAAGAGCAGAAAGGAGGACGAATGTCCTACCCTCAATTTCTCTGCCAAAAAGACGGGTGAATATAGCATAAATAAGCGATTTTGTCAAGGTGAGGCTGTGCAAGAAGACGCCTTATAATGCGTCACTCCACTTTTTCACTAGTCCGTACAGCGCATTCTTGCAGTGTTTAGCCTGCAGGGCGCAATGGAGGTGAAGCCGACATGAAGCCCTGGGGATAACCCTAGGGATAACCAGTATAGTTGTCCCTAGGAAGGAAAACGTGATTTTGCTAAAATAAGCCAAAAAAGTACAGTTCTTGACAAAAAGTTATACACGTGTTCAGTACTTGACTTTTCCCCTTTTTCAACGTATAGTGTAGCTCGTCTCCACCCCTCACTTTTTTCGGGGTTGCGCCGAGCAGGCTCATGAGTAAAATGAATCAACGTACAGGATTTTTTCCCTAAAATAAGAGAAAAAATTGTACACGTTGGTTTATAATAATACCACGGAACGAATCTACCTTCTTCTTCGACGACGTGTCTGATACCGGATCCCGGCTATGCTGGGAGTGCATTCACTGGATTATTCGTCACCTGTGCACGCGCCCACATGCACATCGAAACGAAACAATAAAAAATCTATAGAGCAAATCAATAATGGTTTGCCGTTTTTTGTACTCAAAACATTCGGATTAGATGCGTTCATTGCTCCGCAGTGAATACATATAATTCGAATGTACGTTTAATAGCTTGCACCTATGCCAATCTACAAGCGACAGAAGACCACGGTGGCAGAACGAAAGTTCTTCACCAAGCTCAAGAGCGCTATCGAAGCGCCAGACCTCATTGAGACGCAAAAAGCGTCGTATCACTGGTTTTTTGATGTGGGCATCAAAGAATTGTTTGAAGAAATTTCACCAGTAAAAGATTTTACAGGTCGTGATTTGGAATTATATTTTGAAGATTATACAATTGATGAACCAAAATTTGACGAAGTCGTGTGTCGTGAAAAAAATGTTACGTTCGAAGCACCACTCCGCGTGAAAGTGCGACTTGTCAATAAACGAACAAAAACAGAAGATGTTCAAGAAATTTATTTGGGTGACATCCCTATCATGACAGATAGAGGGACCTTTATGGTAAACGGCATTGAGCGTGTGGTGGTCTCACAGCTCATTCGAAGTGCCGGTGCATTTTTTACAGAAAGTACTGTTCGCGGCAGAAAATATTATGGTGCAAAAATTATCCCAAATCGAGGTGCATGGATTGAAATTGAAACTGATCAAAACAATGTTATTTGGGTAAAAGTAGATAGAAAACGTAAAGTTGCTGCAACATCACTGCTCAGAGCATTTGGTATGAGTGATGAAGCTGCGATCATCAAAGCATTTGAAGACGTCAATACACACCCAAACATTGACTATGTAGAAGCAACCTTGAAAAAAGATGCTGCGGAAAATGAAGATGAAGGATTGATTGAAGTGTATAAACGTATTCGTCCAGGCGACCTTGCAACAGCTGACAATGCAAAGAGTCTCATTCACTCGATGTTTTTCAATTTTGACCGATACGATTTTGGTCGCGTGGGTGTATACAAACTTGATAAGAAATTTGATCTCGGACTTGGTGGAGATGATTATGATCAAAAAGAGCAACGTGTGTTGTCCCCAGAAAAGCTCCTTCTTGTATTGAAAGAAGTAGTTCGTCTGAACGTGACACAAGAAGATGCTGATGATATTGATCACCTTGGCAATCGTCGTATTCGCGCTGTCGGAGAGCTTGTCCAAAATCGTTTTCGTGTAGGGATGGCTCGTATGGAACGTATTATCCGAGATCGCATGAGTACCTACGAACTCGAAAGTCTCGCTCCAAATAAACTCATCAACGCGCGACCTGTGATTGGTGCGATTCGTGAATTCTTTATGAGTTCACAGCTCTCTCAGTTCATGGACCAAGTCAATCCACTTGCAGAATTGGAACACAAACGTCGTGTATCAGCCCTCGGACCTGGTGGTCTTTCCCGTGACCGTGCAGGCTTTGAAGTTCGTGACGTGCATACGACGCACTACGGACGTATTTGCCCTATCGCCACACCAGAAGGACCGAACATCGGTTTGGTAGGACATCTTGCAAGTTATGCAAAAATAAATAGCTTTGGATTTGTAGAAGCACCTTATAGAAAGGTAGTGAGGGATGTGCCAAATCAAGCACGCTTTACCGAAGGAGAATATTTGCGTGAAGATATTTCAGGTATTGGAAAAGCTGGTGAACAAATTTCAAAAGATCTTGCAAAGAAATTGGAAGAAAAGAAAGATATCCAAACCGTTGGTGTTATGCCACGTGTGACAAACGACATTGTCTATCTCAATTCTTTCCAAGAAGAAAAAGTAACAACAGCAAGTGCCACAACACCAATGAATGAGCATGGCATTCTCGTCGGGGAACGTATCCCTGCACGTGTGCATGGTGAACCAAGTACTGTCGCAGCGCATGAGATTGAGTATATCGATATTGCCTCAAATCAAATTCTCTCTGTTGCAACGAGCATGATTCCTTTTCTTGAACATGACGATGCTACGCGTGCTCTCATGGGAACAAACATGCAGCGCCAAGCAGTGCCTTGCATTAAACCTGATGCACCACTTGTTGGGACAGGCATGGAAAAAATTGCTGCAGAAAACAGTGGGCATGTGCTCTTTGCTGATGCTGATGGAGATGTGACTGAGCTGGATGGAAGCAGGATCGTCATTACTGACAAAAACAAAAAGAAGTACACCTACAACATGAACAAGTATGTCCGTTCAAATGCTTCAAGTTCTATCAACCAACGTCCCGTTGTGACCCTTGGTCAAAAAGTAAAGAAAGGCGATGCCCTCTGCAACGGTCCAAGTATCAACAATGGTGAACTCGCACTCGGACAAAATGTCCTTGTTGCCTACATGGTATGGGACGGATACAATTATGAAGACGCTATTATCATTTCAGAACGTCTCGTACAGCAAGATCGGTATACGTCTATTCACGTAGAAGACTATGCGACAGATGTTCGTGAAACAAAGCTGGGACCAGAAGTAGTTACCAGTGATATCCCAAACGTGAGTGAAGAAAAATTGAAGAATCTTGATACCGAAGGGGTTATCCGTATTGGAGCAGAAGTGCATTCTGGTGACATTTTGGTCGGAAAAATTACTCCAAAGGGAGAAACAGAATTGACACCAGAAGAACGACTTCTCCGTGCGATCTTTGGAGAAAAAGCGCGCGATGTTCGTGATTCATCACTGTATCTCGAACACGGTGAACATGGAAAAGTAACTGATATTCGTGTGTTTTCTGCAGACGAAGGAGACAAACTGCAACCAGGTGTTATCAAACAAGTGCAGGTCACTGTTGCAGACATGCGTAAATTGCAAGTCGGAGATAAGATGGCAGGGCGTCACGGAAACAAAGGTGTCATTTCTCGTGTGGTACCTGTTGCTGATATGCCATTCCTCGAAGACGGCACCCCTGTTGACATTATTTTGTCACCACTTGGTGTTATTTCACGTATGAACCTTGGGCAGCTCCTCGAAACGCACCTTGGTCTTGCGGCTAATGCGCTGGGCTATCGCGTCGCAACGCCAGTATTGAACGGTATTACAGAAAAACAGATTGTGGAAGAACTGCAAAAGGCAGGCTTTCCAGCGGATGCACAATCACAACTCTATGATGGTCGTACCGGCGAACCTATGGATCACAAAACAACCGTTGGGTACAGTTATATGCTGAAGCTCAATCACATGATCGAAGATAAAATGCATCAACGATCTATTGGTCCATATAGTCTTATTACACAGCAACCGCTTGGTGGAAAGGCGCAGTTTGGTGGACAACGGTTTGGAGAAATGGAAGTCTGGGCACTCGAAGCATATGGCGCTGCACACACATTGCAAGAAATTTTGACTATCAAGTCTGATGATGTGCCAGGGCGTAGTAAAGCATACGAAGCAATTATCAAAGGAAATCCAATCACGCGCGTCAATTTGCCAGAATCATTCAACGTGCTTGTTCGCGAATTGAAAGGATTGGCACTTGATGTAAAACTTATGAAACATGTCGGTGATGAATACATCCCTGCTGACGAAATTGCAAACGTCGAGTCATCAGCATACGACAACGACAATGAGCGCAACGACTAAGTCGGAGCCGTTTCTACTCATTAACTATTACTACGTATGTCACGCGATACACTTCATTCCATGGATTTCGATGCGCTGGCTCTCTCCGTTGCATCACCAGAAGTTATTAAAAATTGGTCATTTGGAGAAGTCTCCAAACCAGAAACTATCAACTACCGAACTCAAAAACCTGAAAAAGCTGGGCTTTTTGCCGAGGAAATTTTTGGACCTACAAAAGATTGGGAATGCTATTGTGGAAAGTATAAGAAAATTCGATATAAAGGCATTGTTTGTGACAAGTGTGGCGTAGAAGTCACACATTCTCTCGTTCGTCGTGAACGCATGGGGCACATTGAGCTTGCAAGCCCTGTGTCACATATTTGGTTCCTTCGATCTATTCCGTCAAAGATAGGACTTGTCCTCGATATCTCTATCCAAAATTTAGAAAAAGTTATTTATTTTGCATCGTTCATCATCACCTCAGTCAATGAAGAAGAAAAAAAGACAGCGCTTGATGGACTCAAAGATGAATACAAAGCAACACGCAAAGAACTTGAAAAACAATTTGCCGCAGAACCAAAAGTACTTGAAGAAAAAATTATTGCTCTTGATGAAGACGTGGCTCTGGTGCAAGAAGAATTGAAAGACATCAAGATGATGAACATTGTGTCTGAACATCGATATCAGGAATTGTCCTTTCGATATGGACACATGTTTGAAGCAAGTATTGGGGCAGGTGCTGTTCGAGATTTACTCAAAAAACTCAACTTGCCAAAAACCATTGAAAGTTTGGAAAAACAAATTGTGAAAAGCAAAGGTGCAAAACACGATCGACTTGTTCGCCGTGTGAAATTGCTTTCATCACTCAATCAAAATAGCATCAAGCCAGAATGGATGATTTTGACAATGATTCCTGTGATTCCACCAGATCTTCGACCGATGGTTGCTCTTGATGGAGGACGATTCGCGACATCAGATTTGAACGATCTCTACCGACGCGTTATCAACCGAAACAATCGCTTGGCGAGACTTTTGTCACTCAATGCTCCAGAAGTCATCTGCCGAAATGAGCGACGTATGTTGCAAGAAGCAGTCGATGCGCTCATCGACAACAATGCACGCTCTGCAAAAACGGTCACTGCGTCAACAGGACAAAAAAGAAAACTTCGTTCCCTTGCAGATATTTTGAAAGGAAAGCAAGGACGATTTCGACAAAACTTGCTTGGAAAGCGTGTTGACTACTCTGGACGTTCTGTCATTGTCGTCGGACCAAACTTGAAGATTCACGAATGTGGTCTGCCAAAGCGTATGGCACTCGAGCTTTTGAAGCCGTTTGTCATGAGTGAAATTATTAAACGAGAACTTGCACACAATGTTCGTAGTGCTTCACGCTATATCGAGTCAAATGCACCAGAAGTCTGGGACATCCTTGAAGATTTGACGAGCAAGACGCGCGTCCTCCTGAATCGTGCGCCAACCTTGCATCGTCTCGGTATCCAAGCCTTCCGTCCACGTCTTATCGAAGGAAAAGCAATTCAACTGCATCCACTCGTCACACCAGCGTTCAATGCTGACTTTGATGGAGATCAAATGGCAGTACATCTTCCTCTGACAGAAGAAGCAAAGTGGGAGGCAGAGCATATCATGGCAGCAGAAAAGAATCTCTTAAAGCCGGCAACAGGGCAACCAATTATTACGCCACAACAAGATATTACGCTGGGGTCATATTACCTGACTCGATATTCAGAAGCAGACACTGGAGAGGTAACAAAGTATTTTTCTAATGTCACGGAAGCAAAATATGCGTATAAGACAAGAGAAATCAAAGTCCAAGAACGGGTGAAGATTCGTTTTGGTAAAGAGTTGATGGAAAAATTTCCAGAAGGCACAAGCCATCTAGTAGAGACCTCAATAGGTCGAGTGTTCTTTAATGAAATTTTTCCAGGCAAGATTGAATACTACAACGAGCCAATAACAAAAAAACATTTGTCAAAGATTATCGCATCTATGCTCGAATGTTACGGGCAAGCAGATACGGCTATCATCCTCGACAAGATCAAAGAAGTAGGATTCAAGTATGTCACCAAGTCAGGGTACTCTCTCGGCATGAATGACTTTGGAAATATTGAAGAAAAGAAAGGAATTCTTAAAGAAGGTGGAGACAAAGTGGCACTTGTAGAAGAACAATATGCAGAAGGGCTTCTCACCGGATCAGAACGACATGCAAAAGTTCTTGAAATCTGGACTGATGTAAAAGACCGTGTTGTCTCATACAATAAAGAAGCACTCGATAAAGAAGGGCCGGTCTTTGCCATGATTGATTCTGGTGCGCGTGGATCATGGGGACAGCTCGGACAAGTAATCGGTATGAAAGGGCTCGTTGCCTCACCAAGTGGAGATATTATCGAGCTGCCAGTCACAGGAAACTTCAAAGAAGGATTTGATGTACTCGAATTCTTTATCTCTTCTCACGGTACACGTAAAGGTCTTTCAGATACCGCGCTTCGTACAGCAAACGCTGGGTATTTGACCCGCCGTTTGGTTGACGTTGCGCAAGATGTGGTTGTTACCCACGACGATTGTGGCGATGATGTTGGAGAAATCTTTACCAAAGAAAATTCCGAACAAATTGGTGAAAAACTGTCAGAACGCGTCGCAGGTCGATTTGTTCTCACCGATGTAAAGGCTGGAAAGAAAACACTGGTCAAAGCAGGTGAGATGATCACTGCAGAGATCGCACGTCACATCGAGAGTGAAGGTGTCGAAGAAGTTCATGTTCGCAGTGTGTTGCAATGTCACTATCCAAAGGGTGTGTGTGCAACGTGTTATGGTATGGACTTGTCAAATAATAATGTTGTGAAGAAAGGAACCGCGGTGGGTATTATTGCTGCGCAGTCTATTGGTGAGCCAGGTACACAGCTTACCATGCGTACATTCCATCTTGGAGGAGTTGCTGGAGGGGATATTACCCAAGGGTTGCCACGTGTCGAAGAACTTTTCGAAGCACGCAAGCCAAAACGAAAAGCAGTCCTTTCAGAAGCAGCAGGTACTATTGAAATCGAAGACGCTGATGGAAAAGTCATCACCAGTCCAACAGGACGAAAGGTCTTCGAAGGTCGCAAAGGGCAGAAGATTATCAAAGTCCACTTTGAAGGCATGGAAGAAGTAGAGATCAAAGTGCGCAAAGCAGATGATGTGAGGGTAGAAGACGGGCAAAAAGTAAAGAAAGATGATGTGCTCGTGGTTCTTGGTGCTTCAGGAGAAGAAGTCAAAGCAGAATACGGTGGGGTTGTGAGTGTGGGAAGTAAGTCATTGACACTCCGATATCAAGGGAGGCATCAAAAGGAATACATCATTCCAATTGGATTTAAACTCTGGGTTAAGGATGGTGATGCCGTAGAAAAAGGTGATCAGCTCACAGAAGGAAGTGTGGATCTTCAAGAACTCTTTGAACTCAAAGGCCGTGACGCTGTACAGCGATACATTCTCTCTGAGATTCAAAGTATTTACGCATCACAAGGACAACGCTTGAATGACAAACACGTAGAACTGATTGTGCGTCAGATGTTCTCACGTATGTATGTCGAAGATTCTGGAGACACTGATCTTCTCCCAGGAGAAACTGTTGAAAAAGCACAGTTCCGTGGATCAAACGACATTGCAAGCAAGAATAAAGGAAAAGCAGCCTCAGGACGAGAACTCTTCCTCGGTGTGTCAAAGATTTCTCTGTCAACACAGAGCTTCCTCTCTGCTGCGTCGTTCCAAGAAACTAGCAAAGTGCTCATCAATGCCGCAATCACCGGCAAGATGGACCCACTCGAAGGGCTGAAGGAAAATGTGATCATCGGACGATTGATTCCTGCCGGGACTGGGTTTCGAGAACAAGAGTAGGATCATGTAACATATAACATGCAGCAAAAAAACAGGGTGGTAACGCCCTGTTTTTTGTTATGTACAAACAGTTCCCCTCTTTCCATATCTTAAAAGCCTTGATTTCCTCTCATTTTGTTGTATGATATGGGTATACTGATCGCATTGTTAGTTGTCCATTGTTTATTGTACATATGTCCGGTCACTCAAAATGGAGTAAAATTCAACACAAAAAAGGCAAAGCTGATGCACAGCGGGGGAATTTGTTTACCAAGCTTTGCAAAGCCATCACTATGGCAGCAAAAGAAGGCGGCGCAGATGCGGTGATGAATTTTTCGTTGCGGCTTGCCATTGAAAAAGCAAAAGCTGGCAATGTGCCAAAGGATAATATCGAACGCGCGATTAAACGGGGGACAGGTGAATTGAACGATGGCGAAGAAATTCAAGAAGTCGTGTATGAAGGATATGGACCGGGAGGAATCGCCGTGCTTGTTGAAACACTCACTGACAATAAAAATAGAACTGTTTCAGAAGTAAAAAATGCTTTTACAAAACACAACGGTTCCATCGGTGGGCCTGGCAGTGTGCAGTGGCAGTTTGAGCGGATGGGTGTCGTGGTAATAAGCAATGAACAATTAACAATAAACAATCTTAATCATGACGATCTTGAACTGGCATTGATTGAAGCTGGAGCGTCGGATATTTTAGAATTTGATGAGTACCTTGAAATTCGTTGTTCCATGGACAAGTTTCAATCTGTGCTCGAAGCACTGAAAGGAAGTGGCATCAGTGAACCGGAAGATGCCGGATTGAAATGGGTCGCAAAAGAAGAAATCACTGTGGATGATGATACGGCAGCAAAAATGGAAACACTCTATGATGCACTTGATGAGCTGGATGATGTGAATGAGATTTATACGAACGAAAAATAACGATACATTCGAATTACGAATGCTTTCGAATGTACGAATTCGAATGTATGAAAAGTAAACAACGCATTCTCGGTATAGATCCCGGCTATGGGCGCATTGGCTATGGTGTCATTGAGGGTGATCGCAATGCCTGGGTGCATGTGGCACACGGATGCATAGAGACAAACACGAAGGCAGATTTTGCAGAGCGGCTTGTGGAACTAAAACAAGATTTGCTTGCGATTTTAAAAAAATATCAGCCAGACAAAGCAGGCATTGAACAACTTTTTTTTGCAAAAAATGTCACGACTGGAATGAAAGTAAGTGAAGCGCGTGGCGTCATTCTTCTCACCTTGCACGAAGCAGGAATTGCTGTGCAAGAAGTCACACCGCTACAGATGAAACAAGCCATCGTCGGCTATGGTCGCGCAGAAAAAGCGCAACTGCAAGAAATGATTCGCATCCAACTGCTATTGAAAAAACGTCCAACACCGGATGATGCGGCTGATGCACTTGGGGTGGCGTTGACAGCGGGGTTGCTGATGAAAAGGTAGCAAGTAATACGTAGACAAGTAGCAAGTACGCCAGTCAATTGATGACTGGCTTTTTTATAGAGATACTTGCCAACTTGCTACTTGTCTACCTGAGTACGTACATGTTTGCTTGTCTTTTTTTTCTGTACATGATACATACCATATACACCAGTTCATGCCTGAGGAGGGCACAATGAACAAGAAGTCTGATTACCTCGACGCCAAAAAGAATCTCGAGCTCAGTCGTGCATTGTTCCATTATATTTTTCATCCCATTACGCTCATCATGATCATCTTCATGCGAGGGTCAACGTTTGAGATGGCAGTGGTTCTCGGGATCGTGAACTTAGGAATTCTCGGCTACGAGAAATTTCGTCGAGCAGGGTATGCTGCGTATCTAGACCAGGGTACACAGCATCCACGGCTGGCGACGTGCTACGCATGGTTTCAGCGTATCACCCACGGCATGATTCGGAAGCACGAAATTACAGGCACCAGTGCAATGGTCCCGTACGTTTTGGGTCTCGACGTGGTGTTCTGTTGGGTGCTGGTGTCATCATTGTTGCCTGCACCATTAGGTTTTTCACTTCTCGACGCGCTTTTCATCATGACCGTTGTAGCCTGGGGCGATCCGTTCGCTCGTATCTACGCGCTCATGAGGTACAACGCAAAAAAGAAGAAGCACCCGCTTCCTTGGAATACGGGGAAGAGCTGGGAAGGATTTGGTGCATTCTGCCTCGTGGCGGGTCTTTGGATGGCAATTACTACAGTGGCAGCGCTGAGCATGGAAATGCTCGTGCTGACGCCGACCATCATCGTCGCCCAGGTGTTGGCTATTTTTGCAGGCGCCGTCACGGAGTCCGTCTCCGGTGAGAAGGACAACTTTTGGATTTCGCTTTTTGCTCTTCTCGTCTACCAGACGACACTGATCGTCGGGTGGGCGTTCAGCTGAGTAAGGCGGAGGTTCACAAGGAGAACACGCCGCCCCGCTGGAAGAGGGGCGGCGTTCGTATTTTTATGCACTATTGGGGCTTGACAAGCATCATATAATGGTGTAGTGTTCCTTGTTGAATTGTAGTATGAATGTCAGATAAATTCGTCACTCGATATAAGATGTGTTCTCGAGAATACCTTTTATATTGGGTTCGGGCGAAATAGAAACAACAAGAGAGGTTTTCCCCTCCTGCGCACAATGGCATGCATTGAGGTTTCCTAGCCGCGCAACAGGAGGGATCATGTCGCGGACCCAACGCCACCCCGCACGGCGTAAAACGCGGGAAGAGCGCCAAGGCGAGCAGGCGATGAAGGGGTTGTCCCTTTCTGAGCTCCACCGCCTGAAGCGCGAGTTTCGGGGCATGTACGATTGCCCCAAAACGTGTCGTTGCGTCGACCCCTTCAAGGACTGCACCGGGCAGATGAAGCAGGTCGACTACTACGACGACTTCGAAGAGGAAGATGAGCCCATCCAGCTCTGGCTCCCCTTCGGAGGGTAAGTAAGGAGAAACGCCGCCCCTCAGGAAGAAGGGCGGCGTTCATATTTTTGGCTACATATAGCTATTTTTGGATTATTGCCATTGACAAGAAGGCTGAAATGTGCTATAGTGATGATGTTTTTAATATATTTTCTCCCAATTTTATTGGGAGGACTGGACCCTCTTCGGACATGCCCCAGAGCGGCCTGGTAACCATAATGCATGTATGCTCACAAAGCGAAAAAAGCAGAACGTAATCAAAAAGTATCAAACTCACGAGGGAGATACTGGATCAAGCCAAGTACAAATCGCTATCTTGACGACAGAGATTGATGAATTGGTGGGACATTTGAAAAAACATCATAAGGATCATTCCTCACGAAGAGGACTTCTCCGAAAAGTAGGAGAACGACGACGCCTTCTGCGTTATTTGAAAAAAGAAGATAATAAAGCATACGAAGCACTTGTTTTGGATCTGAAATTGAAGCAAGCAAAAAAACTTACAAAGGCTTCCAAAAAAGAAGAAACTGTAGAAATAGCAGATGAATCAGAAATCTCAGCAACATAAGAATCCATTGAAACACCCCGAGCAACGTGTCGGGGTGTTTATTGATGTGCAAAATATGTACTATTCTGCCAAAAATTTGTTTGGCAAGAAAGTCAATTTTGGCAACATTGTACAAGAAGCTGTTGCAGGCAGAAAACTTATTCGTGCGATTGCCTACGTTGTTCGTACCGAGACGCAAGAAGAACAGCCGTTCTTTGAAGCACTGTACAATCTTGGGATCGAAACACGAGAAAAAGATTTGCAGATCTTTAGCTCTGGGAATAAAAAAGCAGATTGGGATGTAGGGCTTACTGTGGATGCTATTCGTCTTGCCCCAAGTCTCGATGCTGTTGTTATTGTGTCAGGTGACGGAGACTATGTGCCGCTTGTAGAATATTTGCAAAAAAGTTCTGGCAAGCAAGTCGAAGTCGTCGCCTTTGGCGAGACAACGTCTGGTTGGCTGATCGACAGTGCGGATGATTTCATAGATCTGTCACAAGACAAAGCAAAGTTTACGATTCCAGATCGCACGGCTGCGAAGAGACGAACAAACCAATCCCTGTAACTCAGGTCTTTAGACCTGACCGAGATGAACGTCTCAGGTTTGAAAACCTGAGTTACAGGACATTATTCAAAAACGCTGATCTTGAGAAATCTAGGTCTCAGGCCTGTGCACCAGATGGATGCACGGTAAAGATCTATCTTCTCCAGATCAGCACCTAAATCAAGCTGATCTATGCTCGATGTAAAACAATGGTCAACCCAATGGGGAGGCCGCACGCTGACGATAGAAGTCGGCAAACTTGCACTCCAAGCGAATGCAAGCTGCACTGTTCGCTATGGCGACACGATGATTTTGGCAACTGCCATCATGTCGAGTAAAAAAAGTGACATGGATTTTTTTCCACTCTCTGTAGAGTTTCAGGAAAAACTTTCTGCAGCAGGAAAAATCAAAGGCTCCCGTTTCATGAAGCGAGAAGGACGACCAAGTGATTGGGTCGTGCTTTCTGGTCGTATTATCGATCGCTCTATCCGACCACTGTTTGATGACACGATGCGAAATGAAATCCAGGTGATCCTCACACCGCTTTCTATCGATGGCACGGCAGAAACGCAGGCTGTCGGTCTTATCGCTGCCTCAGCTGCCCTCTCGATGTCAAACATTCCTTGGAATGGTCCTATCGGTGGAGCCGCAGTTGGTCGTAAGGATGGAGCATTTATTCTCAATCCAACCGACGAGATGGTCAAAGAAGGAGATCTTGATATGATTGTTGCCGGCTCACCAGAAAAACTTGTCATGGTAGAAGCAGGCGCAACAGAAATCACTGATACTGACTTTGTAGATGCTATGAAGTGGGGCTGCAATGAATTGCAACCTGTCATTGAGCTTATCAAAAAAATACAGTCTGAAATCGGACAAGAAAAAGTCTATCCGTCTGCTGATGCCGGAGAATCATCCGACGTTGCTGACGCAAAAAAGAAAGCCGAAGCATTCCTCGCCTCTGTTGCAGACACCATGATGTTTGATTCTGTAAAAACAGGACGCAAAGAACGAGTCGCCATGGTAAGTGCTATTGAAGAAGCAACCAGCGCGCATCTGCTCGAACAGGGCGTTGAAGAAGATATTGTAAAGCTTGTCTTGAAAAAAGTGCAGTATCTTGTTGGCGCAGAAATTACCAAACGCATTTTAGAAAAAGACCAACGACTTGATGGTCGTACCATTACTGAAGTACGCCCACTCAATATTGAAGTCGACCTGATCCCTCGCGTGCATGGCTCTGCCATGTTTATGCGTGGTGATACACAAGTCTTGACGACAGTCACACTGGGTGCGCCTGGAGATATTCAGCTTCTTGACGACATGATGGAAGACGGGCTGAAGCGATACATGCACCATTATTCTGATGCGCCATTTACCTATGGTGAGACAGGATGGATGCGTGGACCAAGTCGACGAGCTATTGGACACGGTGCACTCGCTGAGCGCGCAGTAGAACCCATGCTCCCTCTTGAAGCAGATTTCCCATACGCTATTCGTACTACGAGTGAAGTCCTCGGATCAAATGGATCGAGCTCTATGGCATCGACGTGTGCGTCTGCCTTGTCTCTCATGGCAGCTGGCGTGCCGATGAAAAAAGCTGTTGCAGGGATTGCGATGGGGCTTGCTTCTGACCTCGAAGGCTCAGGGAAATGGAAAGTCATCACTGACCTTCAAGATGTGGAAGATGGCAAAGGTGGTATGGATTTCAAAATTGCTGGAACATATGATGGTATTACTGCCGTGCAAATGGATACAAAGACACAGGGACTTACCTGGGACATTGTGGAACAAACATTTGTGCAGTCTGTCATAGCTCGAAGAGAAATTCTTGAAAGCATGAAAGCTGTGATTGCAGAGCCTCGAGCAGAATTGTCTGAATACGCACCACGCATTGTGACCATTCAGATCGATCCAGAAAAAATTGGAGATATTATCGGACCTGGTGGAAAGACTATCAAGAAACTTACTGCTGAAACAGGCGTTACGATCGACATCGAACAAGATGGTCGCGTCCTCCTCACATCAAACGATGCAGATGCTATGGCAGAAGCAGTTCGTCAGATTGAGATGATTACAAAGACGGTCGAAGCTGGAGAAATCTATGACGGAGAAGTCGTTCGTATCGAAGACTTCGGAGCTTTTGTCTCACTCACGCCAAATAAAGACGGGCTTGTCCATGTCAGTGAAATTTCATGGGGGCGAACGGATAAACCAAGCGATGTATTGAAGCTTGGGGACAAAGTACAGGTAAAAGTCAAAGAAATTGACAATCTTGGTCGAGTGAACCTGACCATGAAGGAACTCACTGAAAAGCCAGAAGGCTATGTCCCACCACCACCTCGCCCACCAAGAACTGGTGGAGACCGAAATGGTGGTTCACGAGGACCTCGCAAGCCATACGGCGGACGGTAGACTTACTAGGAAAATTTGATACGATACAACCATCACGTTTTGTGGTGGTTGTTTTTTATATGATATAAGATGTGAGATGTTGATCCTGATCAAATAGCCAGAAATAATGGAGAAGTTTTTTGTATCAAAAAACTTCAGAGGACCGGGAGGATATGCGCATGAACTGCTCGCATTCCTCCCTTTTCTTCCATTCATGGAAGTCTCTCTCCTCTGTACTGTTTCTTCACGACGATATGGCTGGCTGATGAAAACAAAAAACCCACTGATTCGGTGGGTTTTTTGCTCCCTTCTTTTTTGTTATGCCATATCTACCTGCAATTCAATTTTTTGATATATGCAATATATTCTTGAATTTACAAAGTATACATGAATAAAAATATGTGTGTCAATTTCTTTTATTTGACGAATGCACATTTCAGAAGTAGTATGGCAATATAGCAGTAGTCTTTCATTAGTACTAAAGCATCAGTGTCCCCTGAAAATTTGAAATTGTTTTTATGTTCTCCGGAATCATCCAATCAATCGTACCAGTTTCATCATTCCAAAAAAATGATCACGGTGCAACACTCACGCTTCATTTCACTGATGAGTTGCTTCACGATCTCAAGATCGGTGCAAGCGTTTCTGTTGCGGGCGTGTGTCTGACTGTTGTAAACATTGCGGACAATGAAGTTTCGTTTGATCTTAGTAACGAAACGTTGAATCTCACTACGTTGGGTGCAGTGAACATAGGTGATGACGTAAATATTGAGCGCTCGATATACGTTGGTGATGAAATAGGCGGACATCTGCTTTCTGGACATGTACACGGTATTGCAACATTGCTTGAAAAACAGGAAGACGGCATGTACCGATTTCAATTGCCAGAAGACCTCAAGAAGTTTGTGTTTGAAAAAGGATTTATTGCACTCGATGGTGTAAGTTTGACGGTGGTTGATTATGACAAAGAGTCGGGCGCATTCCTTGTTGCCTTTATCCCTGAGACATTGCGAACAACAACGTTTGGAAATGTAGAAATAGGGGATCGTGTACATGTGGAAGTGGATCAGCAGACGAGAGCTGTGGTGGAAACGGTGGAGAGAATGATGAGTGCGATTGCGTAAGTATTGTGGTAATCCGACAACCCCACCCTAACCCTCCCCGTTCGGCTGAGCTCACGACGAAGCCTTCATAAGGGGAGGGGATCATAATGATATCTTGATTTTCTCTGCCATTCATGATTTACTGTGTCCTACGCCGACGTGGTGAAACTGGTATACACGCCTGCCTTAGGAGCAGGTACCGAAAGGTGTGAGAGTTCGAGTCTCTCCGTCGGCACAAGTCCTCCCTCACAAAAAAACATCCCTATAAGGGATGTTTTTTATGATTTGGATGTTGTTTATCCATTGGTGCGAATATAGTCTCGCGTCACCGGGCCATAATATCCTACTGCCGGTGAAATACCAACCGCAGCCTGGTATTCTGCAAGCGCTGCTGTTGTGACAGAGCCAAAGTACCCTGTTGCCGTGATCTCACGTAGTGCTGTTGCTTTTGCGCCGATATGTTTTGCTATTAAAAATGCTTGCAGCCATGTTACCGCAGCGCCGTGCGCCCCTGCGGACAACTGTTGTGTTGGCATGTCGGTCAGAGAAACAGACGTTTGTGTTGTGCTTTGCTGTGGAGTTGACACTGGAATTGCCGGTGCGGTATTCACTCCTGTACTTCCTACCACGCCGCCGGATACATAGGCAATATAGTCTTGCGTCTTTTGATCATATGCACCAGATGTGGTACTCAGACCGACTGCACTCTGGTATTCAGCGAGTGCTGCTGTGGTGAGTGATCCGTAGTAGCCGGTTGCGCCGACTTTTGCTAGGGCTTGCGCAGAAGCACCGACATTGGTTTCTATCAAAAAAGTTTGCAGCTGTGTCACATCCTGCTCATCAACACCACTTGGCAGGGTTTGTTGCGTGGTATTGGTTGGTACTGTTTCCCCTGACGTGCCGCTGCTTTCTTGATATGCAGAGACGACATCCGTTGCTGTCACGGCTCCTAGTTTTGCTTCTATACTACTTGGCAACACGAGTCCCATGGCTTGCGCCTGTCGCATATCTGTTGCGTAATAGGCAGCCACTACCGTACTGAGTGCATCGGTATTTGCAGTGTCGAGCCTGGAGAGTATAGTATTCAAGAATGTTATTTTTTCTTGCAAGAAAAACGATCCGGTGAGGCGCGGATAGGGATCGAGTGCAACACTGTCACGAATTTCAAAGTGGAGATGCGTGCCGCCGCCGCTTGCATTCCCAGTATTCCCGACATATCCGATCAGATCACCTGGTGAAAGCAGATCTCCTTTTTCCAATCTCGGGGCTATCTCATCAAGATGCATATAGGCAAAGACTTCACCACCTGGGTTGTACGTGTACACATACAGACCAGAACTTGCCCCATCGCCAAACGAATGGACAACCGCCTGTGTTGGTGACACAACGAGTGCGCGACGTGGCGCCATGATATCGAGCCCTTCGTGAGTGCGGCCTCCAGAGCGAGGGACACCAAAATTTGAGGGAAGATCTGCTGGCTCAAACCCAAACAACACGGGGATCGGTACAGCCTCTATCCGTGTGTTTGAGAGTACGGACTGAGCCGTTTGTTTTGTCGATGTGTCACGCTGCCACCATGGCGCGTCGGCTGCAAATGTTGTCTGCGGTATGGCGAAGAGGAGTACACTGAGCAGACAACATACCTTTGAGAGAGAAGATATACGCATAGACGTGTACTATAGCCTATGCATCGCATCTGCGCAACCGATGATTAGCTCTCCTGGGTTGTATATGATAGGCTCTCTCTATACTTTCGAGACTATGAAACAACATTCAATTTCTTTTTTTGCAGCGTCCCTTCGTGATGATCTTCCAACACTGGATTTGCATGACATCACAACACTGAACACGGCTGAAGATATGCTGGAGCATGCCTTGTTTTCTTTTTCATCACGCAATGAATCTGCGTGTCGCATTATTCATGGCATTGGGAGTGGCGTGATGAAGGAACGCGTTCATGCCATACTCGAAAAAAATCCTCTGGTGGAGGATTTTCAACTTTCAAGTGATGGAGGAAGTACTCTGGTACTTCTGTCATCTATTCGATAGCAAGTACTTTGATTGATTCAATCGTCCCATCGAGATCGTACGGCACTTCATCCCATGTTGTGTAGGTGATTTCTCTATTGCTTGTAAACTGAATATCATTTTCAACTGAACTACAGACACTCCCACACGAGAAGTTTACTTTTGCATCAACACATTCGACAAGTGTGGTATCTATATTTTGTACACAGATTTGTGTGAGCATTGGATACACCCGTTGAGACACTTCAACGGATGCAAGTCGATCATCAGTATCATTCCAGATAAGTGGACCAACCCCTTCCAGATCTGGGTTTATATTGTGGGCTGTAATATCTTTTTTCCGATCTATGTAATGAATATGCACTTGTAAGTCAGTGTCCACATACGCTAGTTTTTGTTTGTCGTGTGATAGAACGGGCATTGTCGCCGGACATGAAAAAGCTTCTATGATTTCATTTGGGAGAGCGACTTCCTTTCCACCTTCAACAAGTGAATACGAAAAGCAAGATCCTTCTACGAAGTGCTGCACTATTTCTCTTGATGACGGATCCGATGGTATTGTTATCTCGGGTATTGTGCTGACTGGACCGCAGCCCGCAAGCGTGAGAACAAAAAGGAGTGCAAGATATTTCATAATTAATAATGATATTTTCCTTTGCCAATCATAACACTTCTATAAATCTGCTCCAACAAAATAGTTCGGACCATATTGTGCGGAAAGGTGAGTCGCGAGAGTGAAAGTTGCATGTTTGCTTTTTCAAGAATGCTTTCGTGGAGCCCAAGTGGACCCCCAATAACAAACGTCACAGGCAAGCCTTGCTCTGTTTTTTTCTCGAGCAGCGTCGCAAGTTCTGGAGATGTCATCTCTTTTCCACGCTCGTGAAGTGCAATCAGGATGCTATTGTCAGCAGCAACTTTTACTATTTTTTCTGCTTCTTTTTTTTGAATGCTCTCCCGTTCATTGACAGATGTGAATGATTCTTCTTTCAATTCTGTGAATGTTATTTTTGCATATGGCGAAAGCCGCTTGAGGTATTCTGCCTCGGCATCTTTCCAGTACGTTTCTTTCAATTTTCCGAGAGTGATTATTTGTATGTTGAACATAGAAAAAGTAGGCAAGTAACAAGTATTCAAGAAGCAAGTTTTGACAGATCAATCCACCAGCGCATGAGTGGGGCATTGTGTTCAACAGAATCGATAGTATCTTGGTGTACCCCACCAAATTTCTGAATAACTTTTTGCGATACAATATTGTGTGTATCACACGTGACCAGCAATTTTTTTAAGCCAAGTTTTTTTGCTTCTTCGAGTACTTGCTGCACAGCCCATGTCCCAACACCTTTTCCCCTTGCCTCTGGTATCAAATAGTACCCGAGATGGCCTCCATAATGCATCAGATGTTCGTTTAGCTCATGTCTCAAGGATACACGTCCAAGCCACTTGCCATTTTTAATGACCCACCACTGGGTGGACTGAACTTTGTCTTCAGGCAAGTCATGGCCAGAACGATACATTGCAAGCGTCTCAAGCCAATCATCAAATCGTTCTTCAAACCATTGTTCGGTATGTTCATCAAAAAGCCCATCAGCTTCACCCGATGCTTTGTGCTTTCTCATCGCTTCGAGAAAGCTGTCTTTATATTGTGCATTTGGGAGTACAAGTTTCATACTATATTGATGTATATGGTATCATATGTATCTCAAAAAATCCCGTAAATCTACAAAAAAAATGCCATGCATCCACATCCTTTCCACAGTATCCCCAAAGGGGACTTGACAAGCATCTTATCCCCATGTAGAATGCGAAGGCAATTCAGGAAGGGGTAGACCTTCCTCACACCACGTCCCTGCACTGCTTGGACCTCTGGGACAAATATTTTATACAACAAAACACCATGTATACATTTGTCTTCATCTTGAGGTAACCAGCAGTCAGCAAATCAACATTGTTGGCCGCTTCAAAGCGGTCTTTCTTATCCCACAAAATCTCATCCATCACATCTTGTTCATCATCAAACATGGACAAGAGTTGTAAGATCAGATTACGGATAGCACCTTACAATTCATGTAAAGCATATTCCATGTAACAAAAAATTATGTGTTTCTTGTTGCCATGAAAATGGTAAAAGAAACATGTGGGAAAAAAATTGCATCAAAAAATCCGATCTGTTAGACACAGATACGGTAAGCACAATTGTGTGTTTTCTTAGTGCGCAATATAAGGGCGTACGGTGGATGCCTAGACACTATTCAACGAAGAAGGACGTCGCAGGGTGCGATAAGCCTCGGGGAGGTCCCAAGCAACCTTTGATCCGGGGATTTCCGAATGGGGGAACCCATGTCGCGTAATGGTGACATACTGTACAGTGAATACATAGCTGTATGGAGAAGACCTGGTGAAGTGAAACATCTCAGTAGCCAGAGGAATAAAAAGAAAAAAAAGTTCCGATTTATCGGAATTCGATTCCCTTAGTAGTGGCGAACGAACGGGGAACAGCCCAAACCAATACATTTTAGTACTACCTTAGTATGAATCCTAAAGATTCATGATGAGGGTAGTACTTGCTACGGGTACAAGCCTTAATAATGTATCGGGGTTGTAGGATGAACATTAGGACCTCTTGTAAGGGTCAATGCAAAAAACGTCTTGTATAGTCGAAGACTCCTGGAACGGAGCACCATAGCGGGTGATAGTCCCGTAGACGAAATACGGCTTTAATTGTATAGGTTTATCCTGAGTACGGCGGAGCACGTGAAACTCCGTCGGAATCCGCCAGGACTATCTGGTAAGGCTAAATATGAATAGTGATCGATAGTGAACAAGTACCGTGAGGGAAAGGTGAAAAGCAGCCCGGAGAGGGCGATGAAATAGTCTCTGAAACCGTATGTCTACAAAGAGCTGAAGTCCTAACTATATATCTTCGGATATATGGGGGACAACAGTATTCCTATTGAAGAATGAGCCTGCGAGTATGCTATGTGTGGCAAGGTTAAGGGCCTTTGGTCCGAAGCCGTAGGGAAACCGAGTCTTAACCGGCGTTAAGTCGCACATACATAACCCGAAACCGGGTGAGCAATCCATGACCAGGTTGAAGGGATGGTAAAACATCCTGGAGGACCGAACCCACGCACCGTGCAACATGCGGGGATGAGTTGTGGATAGCGGAGAAATTCCTATCGAACTCGGTAATAGCTGGTTCTCCTCGAAATAGCTTTAGGGCTAGCTGTATGCGTTCCCCTCAGGGGTAGAGCACTGGATGCGGCTGGGGTCCCTCGGGATACCCACTGCAATCAAACTCCGAATACTGAGGATTAAAAGCATGCAAGTTAGGCTGCGGGGGCTAAGCTTCGTAGCCAAAAGGGAAACAGCCCAGATCATCAGTTAAGGTCCCTAAATCAATACTAAGTGTAAAACGTGGTGGAGATTCTTATACAACCAGGAGGTTGGCTTAGAAGCAGCCATCCTTTAAAGATAGCGTAATAGCTCACTGGTCAAGAGTCTCTGCGCGGAAAATGTACCGGGGCTAAGTATTGTACCGAAACTATGGATTCATTATTTCTCCGGAAATAATGAGTGGTAGAGGAGCATTCCTACTGCGTTGAAGTCGGATCCGCGAGGACCGGTGGAGCGGTGGGAAGAGAGAATGCAGGCACAAGTAGCAAAAATGTGTGTGAAAGTCACACACGCCGAAATCCCAAGGTTTCCAGGGCAACGTGAATCGTCCCTGGGTTAGTCGGTCCTAAGGCCAGCCTATCGCAAGGTGGGGTAACCGATGGACAGCAGGTTAATATTCCTGCACTTGGTATACTTTGTATATATATTCGGATCTCAAAATTGAGAGCGTTGTATGGCTACACGTCTCGCAAGAGAAAGATTGCGGCTTCGGCCAAAGTCGATTTTCAATGAAGAGGTTCCCAGAAAAGTATGTATACGCTAGGGTATATCAATCCGTACCGCAAACCGACACAGGTGGGAAGGTCGAGAAGACCAAGGCGCACGAGAGAAACATGGTTCAGGAACTCGGCAAAACAGCGACCGTAACTTCGGGATAAGGTCCGCCCCCTTTTTTGGGGGGCCGCAGCTAAAGATTCCAAGCGACTGTTTATCAAAAACACAGCTCTCTGCTAACACGTAAGTGGATGTATAGGGGGCGATGCCTGGCCAGTGTCAGAACGTTAAAGGGCGGGGTTAGTTTCGATTTATCGAAATGAAGCTCTAAACTGAAGCGCTGATGAACGCCGGCGGTAACTATAACCGTCCTAAGGTAGCGAAATTCCTTGTCGGGTAAGTTCCGACCCGCACGAATGGTATAACGATTTGGAAACTGTCTTAACCATGTACTCGGCGAAAATGCAATTGTCGTGAAGATGCGACATTCCCGCAGCAGGACGAAAAGACCCCGTGAAGCTTTACTACAGTTTGATATTGACATGTTTCTTCATATGTTCAGCATAGGTGGGAGCCTTCGGGCACCAGTGAGATACCACCCTTATGCTGTGACATGTCTAACCGGACTCCATGAATCGGGAGTCTGGGACAGTATCTGATGGGTAGTTTAACTGGGGCGGTTGCCTCCCAAAATGTAACGGAGGCGTTTACAAAGGTTGACTTGCTCCGGATGGAAATCGGAGTGGACGTGCAAACGCATAAGTCAGCTTTACTGCAAGGGCTACCACCCGCGCAGTCGCGAAAGCGGAAGTTAGTGATCCGACCGTACGAAATAGGACGGCGGAAGCTCATCGGATAAAAGTTACTCCGGGGATAACAGGCTGATCCCACCCAAGCGTCCACAGCGACGGTGGGGTTTGGCACCTCGATGTCGGCTCATCGCATCCTGGGGCTGAAGAAGGTCCCAAGGGTTTGGCTGTTCGCCAATTAAAGCGGTACGCGAGCTGGGTTCAGAACGTCGTGAGACAGTTCGGTCTCCTATCCGCTGTGGGCGTGGAATGTTGAGGAAACTCATCCCTAGTACGAGAGGACCGGGATGGACGAACCTCTTGTGTACCGGTTGTTCTGCCAAGAGCATTGCCGGGTAGCGAAGTTCGGCACGGATAAGCGCTGAAAGCATCTAAGCGCGAAGCCGTTTCCAAGATTAACATTCATTATTAGACTCGTTCGAGACGAGGACGTTGATAGGCACTATGTAGAAGGCTGGTAACAGCTGTAGCAAAGGTGTACTAATAGTCGAGCGTACTAAGGAAACACACAGCAGTGCTGTTGTAATTTCTAGTACCACGCACATATACAGATATACAGAAGAATATTGCTTTACTTGAATTACACTCCTTTTAAAAGAGGTAGTGTCTTGGTGGTTTTTGCGCTGGGGGTACACCTGTTCCCATCCCGAACACAGCAGTTAAGCCCAGCAGCGCCGATGGTAGTCGCAAGGCGAGAGTAGGTCGCCGCCAAGACATTGCCTCTTTTTTATTTAAAATAAGAGAAAAAACAAACGTTTACTTTTACACAGGCGCCCTTGACAAAGGGCGTCTTTTGTGGTATGTTTTTTTGTCTGTTCCGAGTGGAATGGATTGCTCTGTGCATGTTGCACGAGTATTGTTGTTTTCATACTATTGCTGTACGGAGGTGGCCTGTGAGCCCCACGACCCCGAACAACGCCGCGAACCTGCACATCGTCGAGTCCGACGACGAGAGCGTCTACTCCAACCAGGAGATCATGGAGGCCGCGGAGGCCCTCTCGAAGAAGCGCGGGGGTACCCCCTCGGCGCAGAAGATCTTCGACCTGGCCCAGCAGAGCGATCAGCTCATGCGGGCGCTCAAGGAGCTCGCCGACGTCGAGCGGGAGAAGAAGGCCCGGCAGCAGAGCGAGGCCGAGAAGGACCTGCTCGCCGAGCTCATCTACGACGCCGGGGACCTGGCCGACGAGGCCGAGGCCGCCATGTCGGTCGATGAGGACATCACGCTCGCCGAGCTCCACAAGAAGGTGCAGAGCGAGGTGAAGATCCACGTCATCGTCGACCGCTTCATGCGGGAGTTCAAGTCCGTCGGCCGCACCGGGGCCGTCTACGCGCTCGTCGCGATCCGTGGGATCGCCATCTACCTCCAGAAGGGGTGGAACGAGTGGAGACAGGACCCCCGCACCCCCGACGAGCGGCGTGAGGTCTGTGAGCAGAAGCTCGCGGGCTTCGGTCTGATCCTCGACTCCGTCAAGACCCTGCTCGCCGAGCTGGGGCTCGACACGAGCTCGAGCGATGGATACGAGCTGCTGAAGCGATACTTCGACACCAGCGATCGGACCCGCAGCGCGATCATCGAGTGGGCCCAGGGTGCTGGCTACGGCCACACGTTCCTGAAGCCGTACGACTTCTTCAACGCCGAGCGCAACCGGAACCAGGTCGAAGATGACCAGCCGCGCCAGCAGGCCGACCCTGAGCTCGTCTCGGAGCTCGTCACCCTCTTCCTGAGCGGCGGCTCGGACGACGAGACGGCGGGCAAGATCGCCCGTTCGATCGCCAAGCCCGGCAAGAGCTGGCGTGACGGGATCACCCCCATCGAGATGATCGCCGAGACCGCCCTGTTCAAGGGCAAGATGATGTACAAGGCGGGCGACCACGACCACGACATCCTCGAGGCGACGCGGCACCACCGCGACGCCGTGGGCATCACGGAGATGGACTTCCTGGGCGAGGTGCGCCAGCAGAGCCGGCCTACCACGTCCGTCATGCAGTTCCAGGGCGGCGAGCCGACGAGCTCGCCCCGCCGGGGCCGCACCAGCCAGCAGGCCGCCAAGGCCGCCAAGAGCGCCGCCGACCGCGAGATGCGCGCGAAGATGCGCGGTAGCTCGAACGGCGGTGGCGGCAAGAAGGGCGGCAACGCCAAGAAGCGGAAGTAGCGGAGGCTACTTCCAACAACTCAACCCCGGGATGCACATCTGTATGTCCCGGGGTTCTTCATTTTTTGAGAATATAGCAAGATATTGCTTTTTTTTATATATATGCTAGTGTGTAGCAGAGTCTGTCAGGAGGTCTGACACGCTCATTCCTAGGAGGAACCGTACCATGACCGAGATCAAGATCTTTGGGCATACCTATAGGCCTGTACTCGATGCTGGGCATCAGGAGCAACAAAACGCTCTGCAGTGTCCTGATCGGATGTATGTGGCCCTGGCCTTCTATGATTATCTGAGCCGTACGCCGAATGCACATGTGAACCTCCCGAAGGGACTGGTCCCTGTGCAGGGATTTGATCGCCTCGATCTTACTCTGGCGCAGCATGAGATGATGGATGTCAGCATTCTCGGCGCCTTTGCGGGTATCGGTGAGCTGGAGCACATGACCACCTTCCCTGATTCCACTACTGCAGTGCTCGATGGGCTGTTGGTCCGAGATTTTGAAGAGTTCAACCTCACGGGTGACCGTGATGGGAATGACTACTTCCTGTCCCACATCGACAGACACTTGCAGCAGGCCGCTGCGCTCACTTCTGCCTACGGAGAGCTGAGCGAAGCCGGTAGGGCGACGATCGCCTATGCCGGCGCCCTCGCCCTCGCAGAGATCTTCAAGAAGTCCTGCCGGGCTTCTCGGGCCTAGTCGCCCACTGATCTATGGCGCGGTGCAGATCCTCGGATCTGCACCGCGACCTTCCATTCTCTTTGTGTGGCGCGATGCCATTTTTTTATTTAGTGTACTTGTATCACAATCCCAACCGGACAGTGATCACTACCCATTACTTCCGGTAAAATAAATGCATCTTCAACTTTTTTTTGTAACACGTTTGACACACATACATAATCGATCCGCCACCCAACATTTCTCGCTCTTGCGTTTCCAAAATGGCTCCACCAGGTATAGCCATCATGTTTCTCTGGATATTTGTCACGAAATGTATCGATAAATCCTGCAGCGACGATCTTATCAAATCCTGCGCGTTCTTCATTGGTAAATCCATGCTTTCCCACATTTTCTTTTGGCCTCGCAAGATCTATTTCTTCATGCGCAACATTGAGGTCCCCACAAAAAATAACAGGTTTCTGTTTTTCCAATTCTTTTACATGCATCAAAAATGCAGGATCCCATTGTTTTTCACGAAATGAAAGTCGTGACAAATCATCTTTTGTATTTGGTGTGTACACGCTGACAACGTAAAAGTCATCAAACTCTGCAGAGATCACTCGCCCTTCACTCGCTCCATCTCTATTTTGATCATCGGTGAGATGAAATGCCTTGCATACGATTGGCAGCAAGCCGTATAGTACGTCTATGGCTGGCGTTTTTGAAAAAATTGCCGTCCCTGAGTAGCCTTTTTTTTCTGCAGAATGCCAGTATTCTGTGTAGTCTGGGAGGTCAATGACTACTTGGTCTTTTGTTGCTTTTGTTTCTTGCAAACAAAGAATATCTGGTGTATGAGTTTGGATAAATGTTTGGAATGTTCCCTTTTTTAGTCCAGCTCTGATTCCATTGACATTCCATGAAAATATTGATAGGGTGTGATTCTTCATACGCATTGATTACACAGATGAATAAGGATTCCACAGACGTATTCAGTGTAATCTGTTCTCTCTGCGTAATCAATGAAGACTATCCACATAATCACTACTTGCAATGCAAAGTATGTGTGATATAGTCGCCATATCGTTTTTTATCAATATTTTTTTTCACACATATGAGTGTAGAATTTGAAAAAGCAAAATCAGATGTGCTTGGACACATCGAATCCTTGCTCGAAGAAATAGAACAAGAAATTGCACTCTCACATCAAGAAAAATATGCACTTTTGGAAGATGCCTTTGGGAGTGCGTCAGATGTCGATGAGCTGCGCGTTGCATTTGAGCAATGGTTCATGGAACATGGTGATGATATTGGATTTGATCATGATGCTGATGAAATTTGGGACCATGCACTCGGAGGCGAACATAGTTATGCGTCGATCGATGATGATGACGATGATGAAATATTTGAAAAAGTGGAAACCGAGGAAGAGGAGGAAGATGATGATGAAGATGTCGAAGAAGATGTCTTTGATGATGAAGATACCGAAGAGTAATCAGTATGGACAGAAATCTTGCCCTTGAATTTGTCCGTGTTACTGAGGCTGCTGCTGTTGCCGCATCACGTCTTGTTGGTCGCGGGGATGGCAAGGCAGCAGACAAAGCAGCCGTCGATGCAATGCGAGATCGATTTTCGTTTGTTGATTTTTCTGGCGAAATTGTTATCGGAGAAGGAGCAAAAGATGAAGCACCAGAATTATATATTGGAGAAAAAGTAGGCACGGGAATTGGCATCGAACGCGATATCGCCGTTGATCCACTCGAATGTACAGACAGTGTTGCAAACGGCAGACCAAATGCTATATCAGTCATTGCAACCGGTGCAAAGGGAACCCTCTTCCATGCACCAGACATGTACATGCACAAGATCGCGTGTGGACCAAAAGCAAAAGGCGCGATCAGTCTCGACAAATCTGTGCAAGAAAATATTACTGCCGTGGCAGAAAAGCTCGGCAAGCCAATAGAAGACATGACGATCGTGGTCCTCGACCGGCCACGCCATGAAGCGCTTATTCAAGAGATTCGTGAGGTAGGAGCGCGTGTATTCCTGATTACCGACGGCGACGTGGCAGGAGCGATTGCATGCAGCCTAGAGAGCTCTCCTATCGATATGCTCCTTGGTATCGGCGCAAGCGCAGAGGGTGTGCTTGCTGCCGTTGCGATCAAATGTCTTGGTGGAGACTTACAGTGTCGCCTTGCCCCAAAAAATGAGGAACAGAGGCAGGAAGTCATCGATATGGGATGTGATCCAGAAAAGATTTTGCATCTCGAAGACCTTGCTGCTGGTGAGGATCTCACATTCACCGCTACTGGCGTGCTTGATGGGCCGCTGCTTCAAGGCGTGACATATCAGTCTGGAACGATGAAAACGTATTCTGTTGTCATGCGTGTAGAGACTGGGACTGTGCGATTTTTGGAAACAATACATAAAGTGTCGTAACGTCTCATTGAGTCGTTTGGTATTTATAGGACGCCGGGCATTAGCTCGGTGTTTGCTTTTGTAGGGAGTGACGAATTGAGGAACGAAATTCGTTATGCTTGCAATTATGACAGATTTCGTACCTCAATCTGTCATTCCTCTCAATGAGGAGAACAGTATGCGTCTGTGCAGTCATAAAAGATCATTACACTCAGTTTGTGATATGGAGAAGAAACCACTAGACAAATAATCATCTACAGCATACAATGCTAGTACTTTTAACATTATTTTTTATGGATTACGCAGCTATTCAGACCCTCCTTGGCGAGGACGCAGAACACCTCCTTGGGTTCAATACCCCAAAGATCGCAAAAGAACGACTCCATACGCCTTCACAGAGCTTTCTGGATGATGTATTTGCTCTTTCAGACAGAAATGCACATGTGGTGAAAAATCTGAAACGGCTTCGTGATGCTGGCCGTCTGGCTGGCACAGGATATTATTCTATTTTGCCAGTTGATCAAGATATAGAACATTCTGCCGGCGCAAGCTTTGCAAAGAATCCGGATTATTTTGATCCAGAAAATATTGTAAAACTTGCATTCGAAGGTGGATGCAACGGTGTTGCCTCAACGCTCGGTGTGCTCGGTATGGTGAGTAAGAAGTATGCAGACAAAATTCCATTCATTGTAAAAATAAATCATAACGATTTTTTCCGTTATCCAAATAGTTACGATCAGCGACTCTTCGCGTCAGTACAGCAAGCTGTTGATATGGGCGCAGCTGGTGTCGGAGCAACGATTTATTTTGGCTCAGAAGAATCAAAGCGTCAGATAGAAGAAGTCAGTAGCGCGTTTGCAGAAGCACACCGTCAGGGGCTCTTCACTATTCTTTGGTGCTATACGCGAAGCGATGCCTTCAAGATTGATGGCGAGGATTATCATGCTGCAGCAGATCTTACTGGGCAAGCAAATCATCTTGGTGCAACGATAGAAGCAGACATTGTAAAACAAAAATTGCCAACAAATAATGGCGGCTATCTAAAACTCAATGAAAAAGGAAAGTTTGGCAAGTACGATGATGCCATGTACAACGAACTCGCGAGTGATCATCCGATTGATTTGTGTCGGTATCAGGTCATCAATGGCTATGCGGGTCGCATTGGACTCATCAATTCCGGGGGAGACAGTTCTGGAAACGATTTGAAAGATGTTGTGGCTACGGCGGTTATCAACAAACGTGCAGGAGGTACAGGGCTTATTACTGGCAGAAAAGCATTCAAGAAATCTTTTGAAGAAGGCATTGAAATCCTTCATGCTGTTCAAGATGTCTACCTGTCAGACGAGATCACTCTTGCCTAGACTTCGTGTATGAAAAAAAGACCTCTCCGCATTGCGATCAATGGCTTTGGACGTATCGGACGCGTGTTTACACGTGTCGTGTGGAACAATCCAGCCTTTGAAATTGTTGCCATCAATAGTCTTTCCAAATGTGATATTTATGCGCATCTCATGAAGTATGATTCCATTTATGGTGTCTGGGATGTGCCAACAGATTTTTCTCCTGACGATGACGCATTATTTTTTGGTGGAAAGCGCATTGCATTTTATCATGAGAAGGATATCGAGCGTATCGATTGGGCAGCGCATGATGTAGATGTAGTTATCGAGTCAACCGGTGTGTTTACAGACAGAGCCTCAAGTGAAAAACATCTGAACTCTGGAGCAAAACATGTGGTGGTCAGCGCCCCGACAAAAGATGAAGATATTACCATGATCTATGGCATCAATCACGAGCTCTTTGAGCCAAAAAAACACAAGATTATTTCTTCTGCCTCATGTACCACGACAGCGCTTGCACCGCTTGTAAAAGTGCTCGACAATGCATTTGGGATCAAACATGGTACGATCATGACGACGCATGCGTATACCAATGATCAGCACCTCGTGGATCATCCGCATAGAAAAGACAGCTTTCGACGAGCACGTGCCGCTGCAATGTCCGTCATCCCGACATCGACTGGCGCGGCAAAGGCAATTGGGAAGGTCATCCCAAACATGGTAGGAAAGCTTGATGGCAATGCACTGCGTGTCCCAGTCCCGACAGCATCGATTGTGAGCTTTATTGCAGAAGTAGAGAATCATACGGATCGCGATGCAGTAAATGCCGAATTTATCCGTGCAGCAAAAGAAGATTTTCCAGGCAATGTGGATGTTAGTCAGATTGGGCTCGTATCTGTCGATTATATTCGTAGCCCATACGCCGCGACGATTGATTCACTCTCAACGCTTGTGACTGACAATTCGCAAGTGTTTGTCCAGGCATGGTATGACAATGAATGGGGTTATGTCACGCAGATGGCGCATCTCATGGAAGAAATGGGGAATAAGATTATTGGATAATCATTGTATGAATAATAACATCGGACACAAAGAAAGCGATGCACTCAAGTTTTATCAAAAGAGCGAAGGGACTATTCTTCTTTCGTGGCAAGATGTCGAGACCGATGTCCTTGGCATTATTGACCAGATGAAGCAAGAAGAGTTTGAACCGGATGTGATTGTCTCAATCGCACGCTCTGGTCTTATCCCTGCATCGATGATTGCATACACGCTAGGGAATAAACAACTCTACGTAATAAAAGTTGATTTTTCGAAAACACAAAAAAGTGGACCTGACCAAGATCTCGCAGAGCATCCAATCATTACACAAGAACTATCAAGAGACATTTCCGGATTGCGCGTGCTCGTTGTTGATGAAATGGCAGTATCTGGTTCAACATTAAATCTGGTCAGTGCATACATGGATTTGAAACATCCAAAAGAAATTAAGTATGCTGTGCTCTATAAGCAACCTTGGGCAGCATTTTCTCCGGACTATGTTGGACGGGAGATAAAAGAATGGCCGCTGTATCCGTGGAAAGAACTGAGAAATAATATTTTGGATCCGAGGGCGAAGGTGGAGACGTAGTGCACAATGAGTAGTGAATAATGATCAAAAAGACATCCTGATGTAGGATGTCTTTTGTTTTTTTCTTTTTAGTATGTATTATCATTTCTTTTTTCTACAGCAAGCACACGTATTCCTTCGTTGCTCTTTTGAAATAGAATTCTCATATTTCCTTTTCGTACGCGGTAGATGTCCGTTCTTCCTTTCAACTTTTTGATATCCATCCCGTCCGTTTCTTCTCTCATTATTCGTGAAAGAATATCTTTTATCACCTGCCTTTTTTTTGCAGTGAGCTTCGCAAGAGCTTTGTCAATTTCATCAACCATATGGTTATAGTCGAGAGAGGAGATCCTCTATGTCGACTCCTCCTTTTTTTATTTTGGTAAAGTCAATGACAGTTTCCCATGCAGTATCTTCTTCAATTGGTGAAATACGAAAAATAGGTTTTGATCGTCGGTATACAGTAAACGAAGAGCCTTTTGCAATTTTTTCGATATATGTTTGCATATTCTGACGCAGATCGTTCAATGTAACAAGGTCTTTTATCATAATGTTCATATAATGTTTACATAATGTAATGTAATACATATATGCGCAACTGTCAATAGGCAGAGATAAAAAAAACCGCAATCTAGCGGTTTTTTAATATGAGAGAAAAGATGTGCCAGGGCCACCACATGTTGTCTGAAATATCAGACATCTTGTGGTGGCCTAGCGAGACCTTCGAAGGGAGGCTATGCGGTGCCATCGTCTCTTCGAAAGCCCAGGTTTGGGCGTGCCGTCGATCGAAGCTCAGCTTCGAGAGGCTATAGATCATACCAAGGTATGAATCTATGTGTAGACTATACAGTGTATTTTTTCTATTGTCAATAGCAAAAAATGACAAAAGAAGTATGAAATAATTGCTTATTTTAGCGATTTTGCAATACATATCCACAGAACTGTTGAAATAAAGTTGACAAATTGTTCTAGACAGATTATGCTTATGTTGGCGAAAAGAAAGTTGATAGAAGGTCTTTCATGACAGATGTTCATGACAGATGAGGACGTTCGCTATAGGAAAGATTCCTCTCTTCGTTCGGAATGACAATTTTGCAACATATCTAGATAATGCCAAGGTTGCACTGCCCAGCATTGGATATTCAATTATGAACATAAGTATTCTAAAAAAACTCGGATTCTCTGACAAACACGCCAAGGTCTACTTGGCGCTTTTGCGTCTTGGACCTTCGTCTGTTCGTTCTTTGGCGGCAGAATCAGAATTAAACCGCGGCACAACCTATGACAGTCTGAAGTGGCTTCAGGAAAAAGGGCTGATTACGTTTTATAAGCAAGATACAAAGCAACACTTTGTTGCTGAGCCGCCGGCAAAGCTGAATACCTTGCTCAGAGAACAACAAGAAGAACTGAGTCGGACAAATGATGAACTTACACAGTTTGTCTCAGAATTGGATGCTCTTCATCATTCTGGTGAAGCACGACCTGTAGCGCGATACTATGGACCAGACGAATTGCATAAAATATTGGAAGATATTCTTGTGGTGACAGAAGCAAGCGAAGAAAAAACATATCGAGTGTATTCTACAGAAGGTATTCGAGAACATCTGTATAAAGATTTTCAGACATTTTCTGATGTGCGAGTTGCCCGAGGTATCGAAGTAAAGGTAATTGCCATTGGCGATGGAGGAGAACTCCGTGGACTTGATGAGCGAAAGTGGCTTTCACATAAAGATCATTCAGGTGCGCCGGGGATGGATCTTCACAATCCGTCTCCGACGTACATTATGATATATTCTGGAAAGACGGCATATATTTCTCTAGACCAGCATGACAACGCAATGGGAGTCGTCATAGAAAATGTTGGTATTTCTGAAATGCAGCAATTGGTCTTTGATGAACTGTGGAACACATTAGCATAACGATATGAACGTTGTATTTGATTTTGACAATACCCTTTTTGAAGCAGAACGATTGAAATTCGCGCTGTACGGTTTTGTTGAAACGTATGGGTTTAGCCAGGACGACGCAAAAGAGATGTATCGATTGTCTCGAGACAAAGACGGTCATGCAACATTTTCTCCCGAACGTTTTTGTGAGGTGTTGAATGATGCGATTCACACACAAAAACAAGGCGGTATGCCTGTCGATCCTTCATTTGTCCGAGAACATTTGACACATCATGTTGGGGTTGTCGTCGGAGCTATTGAGCTTCTTACCTTGCTCAAAGATAAACATATACCGATATATCTTTTGAGTCTTGGTGTTCCTGAGTGGCAACACGAAAAGGTACAGATGTCTGGTGTTGATGTGTTTTTTTTACCAGAACATATTCACTACACCACGCATCAATCAGAAGGAAAAATTGCTGCGTTGTGGAGTATGTTTGGAGAAGACTTTGTCGGAGATGATACGTATCTTTTCAATGATAAACCTGATGAAACCAAGACACTCTTAGCGTCGTTCCCAAAGTTACACGTATATGTGCGTCGTGATGTCACTGATCTACGATACACACATGCAGATTTTGAAGCACTGGTAGCTGAGTATGGTGAACGTGTGTTCTTGGCAGACGACCTTACCCAAGGTGGTGCATTTCTTCATATTTCCTAATGTTCTATGAAACATTTTTTTGCAAAAACTGGTGTTGTTATCCTTGCTGCAGGGCATGGAACCAGGATGAAAAGTACTATTCCAAAAGTGATGCATGAGCTTCGTGGAAAACCATTGATTGGGCATATTGTCGATGCGGTGAGAGCGTCTGGTGTGACAAAAAAAATTGTGGTGGTTGTCTCCCCACACAGTGATTTGATTCGACAGTATCTTGGTGATACTGTGGAGTATGCCGTACAAGACGAACAACGAGGGACAGCACATGCTACCTCTGTTGCAGAGCATGTATTGCAAGGTGTTGAACGGGTACTCGTATTGTATGGAGATCTTCCATTTCTTTCAGCACAAACGATTGCGACGTTTGCTGAGTGTCCCATAGAGCATATTGGTATAGGGACGACAACAGTGGAAGATTTTGAAGATGAACGGAAAACATTTTTTTCATTTGGAAGAATTGTGCGAGACGCGCACGGGAGGGTGACAGATATCCGTGAGAAAAAAGATTGCAATGAAAAAGAAATACGTATACAAGAAGTAAATACGGGATTGTATTCATTTCCTGCCACATGGCTTTGGTCACATGTCACAAAAACAGAAACCAATAATGCACAGGGAGAACACTATCTGACGGATGTGATATTCATGGCAATGAAGGAAGGTTTGCCCATAGATACCGTGGATGTCCCTGTAAAAGAATCATTTGGCATTAGTTCGCAGGAAGATTTGAAGATTGCACACAATATCACAAAGGAATATCGGCTCTCATCCGTTTCATCTACTGAAAAGAAATAGACAGCAGATTAAGCAGATAAAAACGGATGAGAAAGAAGAAATATACTTACCATAATCTGCTACAATCCGTTTAATCTGCTGTAAAAAAATAGACACAATAAACAGCAACATTAAAACATTTTCGTTATCATATGAAACACATTCCAGCACTCACAATAGATTTGGCACAAGACGGATGGGAAACCTCACGTGGGTTTATCAAGCGTGACATCGAGATGCCCACACTTGATGAAACAACAAAACCAGAGGACGCTATTTCTGTGATTGTAAAAGTAGAATATGCCGGTGTGTGTGGATCTGATAGAGGTATTTGGAACCGCAATTCTTTTACCAATCTGTTTCACGAATCGCTTGGAAAAGAACAAAAATCAATGCGTATTCTTGGACACGAATTTGTTGGCGAAGTCGTAGAAGCTGGATCCTTAGTATCAGCCATGTACGACATCCATGTGGGCAATCCTGTATCAGGAGATTCACATGTGACGTGTGGAAAGTGTTTTCAATGTCGTATGGGCGAACAGGAAGTGTGCCAAGATCAAAAAATTCTTGGGATTAGTACGGACGGTATTTTTGCCACGTATGTAAAAATTCCAGCAAAAAATTTGTGGGTAGTAGATTTCAATCGTGTCCGAAAAGAACTTTGTGCGCTGTATGATCCCTTTGGCAATGCCGTACATTGTCTTACCAAAGTTGATGTGCGTGGTGCGCGCGTTGCTATTTTTGGTGCGGGACAAATTGGGATGTTTGCTATTCTCCTCGCACGACAATTTGGTGCCGCAAAAGTAATTGCGATTGATGTAAATCCAGAACAACTTGCTATTGCAAAAAAACTCGGTGCGCATGAAACAATTCTCATCGAGAAAACAGACAAAGTGAATGCCTACGATGCAGACAAACATGTCATTGATCGCATTATGGAACTGACGTACGGCAAGGGAGTGGATGTGAGTTTGGAAATGTCTGGATACAATTCTTCGGTAGTCAATTCTATTGAAGCCACACGTGCAGGAGGCGATGTCATTTGGTTTGGTATCAAAGATGGAGATATGACTATTCCACAATTTTCTCGTGTGATTGTGAAGGGACTTACAATTCACAATGTGATCGGCAGACAAATTTTTCAAACATGGCAAACTTCTCAGCGCGTGCTTTCTGATACCACAAATGGCATTCAAGAAAAGATGTGGAATATCATTATGAAAGAAGGGAATGGAACGGTTATAAAATTGTCTGAATATACACCGGAGATGTTTGAGGAAAAGTTGAAACAACATCCAAAGTTGGTGTTTGATATGCAGAATTAATATTAAATATGAAGATAAAGAGTAAGATTGAGATCATATATTCTCAATCTTACTCTCATTCTTAATATTCCAATACTATGAACAAAACACTCAACAATATCGCAGAAAACACTTTGAAAGAAATCAAGGGCGCCGGCCTGTACAAATCTCAGCGTGTGATTTCAACCAAGCAAGGAGTTACGATTACCGCCGATGGCAAGGAACTCCTCAATTTTTGTGCAAATAATTATCTGGGACTTTCTGGAAGAGAAGATCTCGTTGATGCGGCAAAAAAAGCCCTCGATACGTACGGGTATGGGTTGTCATCCGTTCGATTTATTTGTGGCACACAAACAATTCATGAAGCACTTGAAAAACAAGTCGCCTCCTTCTTTCATAAAGAAGCATCCATATTATTTACCTCTTGCTGGGATGCCAATGAGGGAGTCTTTTCTGCATTGCTTACGGATCAAGATGCGGTCATTTCCGACGCACTCAATCACGCAAGTCTTATTGATGGTATCAGGCTCTGCAAAGCAGAACGGCATGTGTTCAAACACATGGACATGATTGATCTCGAAGAGCGACTCAAAGAGACACAAGAAAAACGCATGCGTTGTATTGTGACAGATGGTGTCTTTAGCATGGATGGAGACATCGCACCACTCAAAGAAATTTGTGATCTTGCAGACAAATACGATGCCTTTGTGGTCGTAGATGATGCACATGCAAGTGGATTTCTTGGTGAGACAGGACGTGGTGCTGCCGAAGCTGCCGGTGTGTTAGATAGAGTAGATGTCATTACTACGACATTTGGAAAAGCACTTGGTGGTGCAACAGGCGGTGCCGTTGTTGCTTCAAAAGAAGTTGTCGCATTACTTCACCAGCGAGCACGCACTACTCTCTTCACCAATTCACTTCCTCCTGTCATCTGCGGAGTGACGAGCTACGTGTTAGCGTATGTTGACCAGCATCCAGAACTGAGAAAAACACTGTGGGACAATACACGATATTTTCGAGAAAAAATGGCAACAGCAGGATTTACTCTTCCAAAATCCGTTCATCCCATTGTCCCTGTGATCATTGGAGAAGCAGAATCTGCGATGAAAATGGCAGAAGATATGCTCGCAGAAGGCATTTACGTGATTGCATTCAGCTATCCTGTGGTCCCTATGGGGACAGCACGCATTCGCGTGCAAATTTCAGCAAGCCATACAAAGGAACAGATTAATCAACTCGTCGTGGCTTTCGAAAAATTGGGAAAGAAATATGGCATTTTGTGAATGGAGAATGTTGAATATAGAAAATAGAATATACCTTGTTATTTGCAAAAACATTGGTTTGTAGAGTATCGATACTATATACGTACTAATAAACCAATTTTCTAATTATCTAATCATCAAAACTATGTGTGGCATCATTGGATACATAGGAGAAAAAGAAGCTTTGCCGGTTCTTCTCAAAGGACTTCGTCGTTTGGAATATCGTGGATATGATTCTGCTGGTGTTGCTGTTCTTAATGAAACAACACATACGATTGGTCGAGTGCGTGCTGTGGGCAAAGTAGATATTCTTGCTGACAAGGTAAAGGACATGTCTATTGTTGGACATGTCGGGATTGCTCATACTCGCTGGGCAACGCATGGAGGTGTGACAGAAGAAAATGCACATCCGCATACCGCTATGAATGGAAAGTTGGTATTGGTGCACAATGGCATCATTGAAAATTATCGAGAATTAAAAGAAAAATTGGGGGATATTATACTTGAATCCCAAACAGATTCAGAAATTTTTGCGAACCTTATCGGATTGAAGTACGACGGTAATTTAAAAAAAGCGGTCGTCGATGCACTGAAGCATGTGCGAGGAACATACGGTATTGTTGTCATGCATGCCGATCATCCAGATGAAATAGTTGCCGCACGACTAGGAAGTCCTATTGTGATTGGTGTGGGTGACGGAGAACACTATATTGCAAGCGATGCCACTCCTATTTTGCCATACACCAAAAAAGTTATTTTTCTTGAAGATGGAGAAGTCGCTGTTATTAAAAAAGAGAGCATAGAAACAACGGATGTATTTGATCAGCTTGTGACAAAACATGTTGAAGAAATTGAGTGGAATGATGAACAAGCGGAGAAGCAAGGGTTTGATCATTTTATGCTCAAAGAAATATTTGATCAGCCACAAGTTTTTCAAGATGCTATTCGTGGTCGCTACAATCTTGCTGAAGGTACTGCCTATCTTGGTGGGCTCAATATGACGATTGATGAAATGCGTAGCGTGAATAGGATTATCCTTATTGCGTGTGGTACGGCGAGTTATGCGGCCATGGCAGGAAAATATGCTATCGAACGACTCGCTGGCATTCCCGTTGATGTTGATGTAGCAAGTGAATTTCGATATAGAGATCCTATTATCGATGAACATACACTTGTCTTTGCCATTTCTCAATCAGGAGAAACTGCAGATACGCTTGCTGCGGTTCGTGAAGCAAAACGAAAAGGTGCATTTGTTCGCGGGATTGTAAATGTCGTTGGTTCTACTATTGCGAGAGAAACCGATGGAGGAAGTTATATTCATGCTGGTGCAGAATTGTCCGTCGCGTCGACAAAAGCATATACCAACATGGTGGCTATTTTACTTCTCTATGCACTTGAATTTGGACGTCTCAAACGAGTGACCCCTGCAACGGGACAGCGGATGCTTCATGCGTTGAGAGAAATTCCTACAAAGATGCAAATGATTTTTGATCAAAAAGATGAGATTAAGAGAATTGCCAACAAATATGCGCAGTCAAAAAATTTCTTTTTCATCGGACGCGGGGCAAATTATCCTGTTGCTCTTGAAGGGTCTATAAAATTGAAGGAAATTACGTATATACATAGTGAAGCCTATCCTGGTGGTGAATTGAAACATGGTCCATTGGCACTTCTTTCATCTGAATTCCCTGTCATGGCAATCATGACGAAGGATCAGCTCTACGATAAAATGCGGAGCAATATAGAAGAAATACGGGCACGAAAATCACCTGTTATTCTCATTGCAACACAAGGAGACGAACACGCAAAAGAACTTGCAGAAGATATTATCTATGTCCCTGATACGATGGAGCTTCTCCAGCCACTCTTGAATACGATTCCATTACAATTGTTTGCATATTATACTGCCGTTGCGTTGGGTAGAGATGTTGATCGACCAAGGAATCTTGCAAAGAGTGTTACCGTCGAATAAAGCATTGATGCATACTGATGATGTATAGATGAAAACTGATATGTATAAACATAGTGAATTGACACATAAGATAATTGGAGTGGCTATGCAGGTACATAATCAGATTGGGCCTGGTTTTCAAGAAAAGATTTATCACAGAGCAATGGAAATAGCTCTGCCAGAAGATGGATTGCAAATAGAAAGTGAAAAAGAATTTCGTGTAAGATTCAATAATTCGTGGGTCGGTACATTTCGTGTAGACATCCTGGTGAATGATCTTATCATTGTTGAATTGAAAGCTGTATGCGGAGATATGCCACCACTTTTTCAGACACAAACAATTTCTTACCTCAAAGCAAGTGGTAAGGAAATAGGATTGCTTATCAATTTTGGTAATAAACAGTTAGAAGTAAAAAGACTTGCTAGGTATTCAAATTATGAAAGGTAATAATCAGTTTTCATCAATAAAAAATCAGTTTGCATCACATGCTATTATCTTCGACATGGATGGCGTTCTCATTGATAGTGAACCAATTTGGAAAGATGCGGGAATTGAATTATTCACTCGTCTTGGTGTCCCAATGACACGAGAGCGGATGGCAGAGACCATGGGCATGCGTTGTGACGAAGTGGTGGCGCTTCGCTATGCCTCAGAGCCGTGGAATAGCATGACAGTGGATGAAGCCACGGATGAATTGATTCGTCTCGTGGTAGAAAAAACCAAAGCAACAGGCCAAGCGTTGCCAGGTGCACTTTCTGCTATTCGTGTAGCCCAAGAGATGGGTGTGAAAACAGCAATCGCATCATCGTCGCCCATGGTATTGATTGAAGCCGTGATCGATCATTTACAGTTGGGCGATTTTGATGCGCTTCACTCTGCATTTTCTGAAAAGCGTGGAAAGCCGGCACCGGATGTCTACTTGGCAGCAGCAAAAGCCTTGGACATTTTGCCAGAACACTGTATTGTAATAGAAGACTCGCTCAACGGCATGAAAGCCGCCAAAGCTGCTGGAATGACGTGCATTGCGATTCCCGATGCTCGGTATTTTACACATGCCGACATTGCAGACTACGCGGATCATATTTTTGATAGTCTGGAATATTGTACCCGCGAGCAATTTGAATTATTTTTTGCCTAGTATGAAAAAAAACATTGTTGCAATAGGTGGAGGAAATGGGACGGCTGTCTCTGTCCAGGCATGTAAAACATTTTTAGATCAGATCAATCTATCGGCGGTCGTGTCTATGTCTGATAGCGGGGGAGCAAATGGGAAGCTTCGTGAAGAAACAGGATTTCTTCCTGCGAGTGATCTCATGCGCACGACGCTTGCTTTTTCTCATCAAGATCCGTGGATCCTCAAACAAATTTTTTATAAAAATAGAATTGCTGGTATTGCACCAGAAGTCGATGGATATTATATCGGTATTTTGTGGTACACACTCTTGCAACAAAAAGGATTGAGTTTTATGCAAGCGCAAGAATCTATTGAACAAATCGTTGGTGCTGTAGGACATGTATATCCTGCTACACTCGACATGGCAGATTTTTGTGTGCGTTTGGAGAATGGGCAAACGCAGAAAACAGAAGGTGTCATTGATAGACCCACGGATAGAAGTAGCCGTATTACAAAAGCATGGCTTGAGCCACAGGCAACTCTTTTTGACGGCGCAAAAAAGGCGATCGAAGACGCTGATGTTATCCTGTTTGGACCTGGAAGTTTATATTGTTCAATTGTTGCCGCACTTCTCGCCGATGGCACCCAGGATGCGATTGCGAAATCAAACGCAACACTTATCTACGTCGTCGGGAATGCGTATGAAATTGTTGGTGAGGCAGGTCCTGAAAAACTGTCTGAATTCATTACCGAGCTCGAACAGTATCTGCCACGACCACTAGATATGATTGTCTATAACAATCACGAGTTGACGGACAAAACAAAAAAAAGATATGAGGAAAAAGAATGGTCATTGATAGAGAATGATACCACTTATGCACGAGTAACTATAGGTGACTACGAACGAGCTGGCGGGGGGCTTGACCCAGAAAAATTAGGCGCACTTTTGAAAGACATAATACTGTAATGTATGAATATTCAATCACAAGAAATACAATCCAAAGCAATTAAATATACGATAGAAGAGGAAGGTAACATCGTTGGACGCATATCACTTTTTTTTATTGTAAATGATCTTCACGATGAACCCTACGGTCTTATTGAAGATGTATTTGTTGATGATACTCAACGCGGGAAAGGTATTGGGACAAAGCTTATTCAACATGTCATAGATGAAGCAAAAAAGCATGGGTGTCGAAAGTTGATTGCTCAGAGTAGATATGGAAAAAATGGTATACATTTATTGTACGAACGCCTTGGTTTTACTGATCATGGAAAAAATTTCAGAATGGACTTCTTACAATAAGCAATAAACAAAGAACAATTTGTTTATTGCTTATTGTTATATGCTTATTAATGTATGAACTTGTACGAATTCGAAGGAAAACAATTGTTTGAAAAACATGGAATCAAAATTCCTCGTGGTATTGTGGTACGACGAGAAGAAAAGGCTGGTGATGTGTTTTCAGAATTGAACGTTTCTGATGTCGTGGTGAAAGCTCAAGTACTTTCTGGAAAACGAGGAAAAAATAATGGCATTCGGTTTTGCAATAAAGAGAAAGGTGTTCAGCATGTTCAAGATGTTGTAGATGAATTATTTGCAATGAACGTTCGTGGACAATATGTGGCAGCCGTAAGGATTGAAGAAAAATTGGACATTGCAGAAGAGCACTACATGTCGATCACGTATAACACAAATAGAAAACAGCCGATGTTGATATATTCGAGAGAGGGCGGTGTTGATATCGAAGAGGTGCCAGAAGACAAAATCAAAAAATATCCATTAGAAATTGCAAATCAGAAATTAGAAATTGATACTGTTCCCGCGTACGCACAAGAACTATGGGACGTATTTCTCCAAGAAGACTGCCGCCAAGTGGAGATTAATCCGTTGGTGAAAACTGCATCAGGGGAATGGATTGCCGCAGACGCAAAAGTTGCGCTTGATGATGACGCATTTTATCGACACTCAAAAGATGCAAAAACGCGTGCTGTAGAAAAGGGACAAGACCCAGACGTGATTACCGACTGGGAAGAATTTGAATCGCGCACGATGCTTGGGCGTCCTGCAACTGAGCGAGAAATCGCGGTGCAGGATATTGATAAGGGAGAAAAATATTATCAGGGAACAGCGGGAAAATATATTGAGATGACAGGTGATATTGCTGTCCTTTTTTCCGGAGGCGGGGCAAGTATTGCAAACATGGATGCCTTGAAACATCACGGGTTGTCGCCTGCAAACTATACAGAGTATTCAGGAAATCCACCTCGTGAAAAAGTGGCATCGCTTGCAAAAATTGTATTATCCAAACCTGATTTGAAAGGTCTTTGGATTTGTGGAGGTGTGGCAAACTTCACCAATATCGAAGCCACCTTCCAGGGGATCATCGACGCACTTGATGAGGTAAAACCCACATATCCTATTGTCGTGCGTCGAGCAGGACCTTTTGAAAAAGAAGGTATGGCACTGATGAAAGAATGTGCCGAGAGAAATCATTTGAATATGAAACTTTTTGGAAAGGAAGTAAGTATGAGTGAGACAGCAAAGACGTTGGCTGACATGATACAACAATAATATGTCCATTCTTATCACAAAAAACACAAAAATCCTCGTTCAGGGTATTACAGGAAATGAAGGAGAAAAAGCGACACGAGCCATGATTGAATATGGCACAGACGTTATCGGCGGAGTGCGTCCAGGAAAAGGTGGAGAAGAAGTACTTGGTAAACCAGTGTTCAATACGGTTGCTGAGGCCGTTGTTGCGATTCCAGATATTACGACAAGCACGATTTATGTTCCACCGTTCGCAGCGAAGTCTGCTATTCTCGAGGCGATCGAAGCAGGGATAATGCAAATCAATACGATCGTCGAGCGTGTGCCAATAAAAGATACAGCGTACTGCCTCGCAGCTGCAAAGGAACGCGGTGCACACATTATTGGACCAAGTTCACTCGGGTATATCAATCCTGGTGTTGGCCGAGTCGGTGTCGTCGGCGGACCAAAAGAACAAGCTGATGAAATTTTTACACCTGGGAGTATTGGTATCATCTCTCGTTCTGGTGGTATGACAAATGAAGTCAGCTGGCAAATACGAAAAGCAGGCATGGGACAAAGTGCTGCTGTGCATGTTGGGGGAGACTTGCTCATGGGGACGACCTATGCCGATCTGCTTCGATTGTTCGAACAAGATGAACAGACAACAGCTGTTGTTGTTTTTGGTGAACACGGAGGAAGCTATGAATTTGAAATTGTTGAGATGATTGAAAAAGGTGAATTTACAAAACCACTTGCAATTTATGTCGGTGGAAAGTTTGCAAATACGCTTCCAGAAGGAATGAACATCGGGCATGCTGGAGCGATTGTTGAGCGAGGGAAAGGTGCGGCAGAAAAAGAAGCGGCGTTGAAAGCTGTTGGGGCACACGTGGCCGAAGACTATGAACAACTTGCGGAGTTGGTGAAGCCGTATTCGTCATAGCACACGGATGACACGGATTGAATTGATACACACAAATCTTTTTTTATCTGTTTGATCTGTGTTATCCGTGTTCCATTATCAATTTATTTAGGTACATATTGTATGAATATTAAGACTTCCATCACAAATATAAAAGACGATCAAGAAATAATTCGTGGTCACAAACTTGAAGAACTTGTGCAAACGCATTCCTTTGTAGAAGTCATCTATCTTCTTTTTACCGGCAAACTTCCGACTGCATCTGAAACAAAGATGCTCAATGCACTCTTTGTTTCAGCCATCGATCATGGTCCTGGCACGGTGTCTGCCATGACAGCACGCATTTCTGCTTCATCGGCAAACAGTACACATAGTGCACTTGCTGCGGGAATTCTCGGTTTTGGACCTCGTCATGGCATCGCAGGAGAAGGAGCAATGGAATTTTTTTACAAACATGCAGATGAGTCCGACATCGCAGATTTGGTTGCACGTCTCAAAGAACAAAAAGTACGTATTCCAGGATATGGTCATAAAGTGTTCACTGATGTAGATCCTCGTTCTCTTACGCTATTCGACATTGCAAAGAATCTTGGCATTTTCGGGAAGCATTCAGAATTTGCGCTTTCTGTAAAAGAAGAACTGAACAAGATTTCTTCAAAACCTCTTCCTCTCAATATCGACGGCACGTTTGCCGCGATTCTGTGCGATATGGGATTTGATGTTCGCATGGGACAGAGTTTTTTTCTCATTGCCAGAACGCCGGGCCTTCTTGCTCAGATACACGAAGAGCAAATAAACGATGTTGGCATACGTCGTCTTGAAGAAGATGAAATTGAATTTGTTGACTAATGCACAGTCCTACATTGCAAACAAAAAAAGAGAGGAGTAGGATGAATACATCCTCTTTTTTTATCTATATGACAAACGATAAACCACTCCACCAATGTACCTTTACTATCGATGAATGGATGCGGGAAGATGTTGTCACGCTCCCAGCGACAGCCACGGTCACAGAAGCGATCACCATGATGCTCGAACATAAAACCAATGGTCTTGTTGTGACAGGTGCTGCAGGACAGGTTGCTGGGATTTTATCATCATGGGATATTATCAAATATATTGTCCCAGATTATCTTGAAGATGATGGTCATCTCGCGGCATTTGAGTCACCTGATACGTTTTGTAATCGGGTCGAAGCCATAAAGGATGATGCGATTGAACAATTTATGACAAAAAGTGTACAGACTATTGAGCAGCACGGGAGCTTGATGAAGGCTATGACTATGCTTTCTGAATTTCACATCCGCCAGTTGCCTGTTGTTGACGCTGCCGGCAAACTAGTTGGCTATCTGAACAGAACCGATATCAAACGTGCGGTGGGCAAAGTACTTGGCATTGGATCACATCTTGAATAATATATGCAGACACTGACAATCATTGCACTTGCCATTTTTTTACTTTCCTACGTTGTTATCATCTCTGAGAAAATTCATAGAACTGTTGTTGCACTCGCTGGTGCGGCACTGATGGTGCTTCTTGGTGTTTTGACGCAGGATCAAGCACTCGAAGGAGTGGATTTCAATACGCTTGGCTTGTTGATCGGCATGATGGTCATCGTAGGTATTGCAAAAGAAAGTGGGATGTTTCAATATGTCGCCATTCGCGCAGCAAAGATAGCAAAAGGGAAACCAATTGTCATTTTTTTGTTTCTTGGTGTTATCACTGCTGTATTTTCTGCATTTCTCGACAACGTCACAACGGTGTTCCTCATGGTGCCAGTTACATTTGTGATTACAAACAATTTACGCATTGATCCAAAACCGTATTTGATCAGTATTATTCTTTTTTCAAATATTGGCGGCACAGCAACACTGATTGGTGACCCACCAAATATTCTTATCGGAAGCGCGTCTGGATTGACGTTTAATGATTTTTTGTTTCATTTAGGACCTGTCGCCCTATTGAGTTTTGTCGCGGTCATGGCGATCCTCTTAGCTAGGTATAGGCATGCCTTTGTCACGAGTGACGAACTTCGCGCAACTATCATGAAGTTCAATCCTCGAGAAGCCCTCACTGATATTTCTCTCCTTATCAAATCTCTGGTGGTGTTTGGACTTGTCTTTGTAGGGTTTTTGACGCACGCAGTCACACACATCGAGGTGGCGACGATTGCGCTTGCGGGCGCAGCGTTATTGCTCCTCCTCACCCTCAGAGATCCTGAAGATCATCTTCGAGAAGTGGAGTGGGGGACGATTTTCTTTTTTGCAGGACTTTTCATTTTGGTTACTGGTATTGAACATGTGGGTATTATCGAGGCAGCTGCAAACTGGATGATTTCTGTGACAGCAGGGAATCTCGCTATCACGACATTTGCTATATTGTGGGGATCTGCTATTGCGTCTGCCATTGTCGATAATATTCCTTTCGTGGCGACCATGATTCCTCTTGTTAAGGAAATTTCTCTTGCAGGTAACATTGTTGATCCAGCACCGTTGTGGTGGGCGCTTGCCATTGGTGCGGATTTTGGTGGGAATGCGACGATCATTGGCGCGTCTGCAAATGTGGTTGTGAAAGGGATGGCAGAGAAGGCAGGACACCATATTGGATTTTTTGAATACATGAAAATAGCCGTGCCACTCACCGTGCTTGTGCTGGTGATTAGCAGTGTGTATATTTTCCTTCGATATTTGGTATAAAAAGTAAATGTTTGTTATGCTAAAGCTCTACCCATGGGCTTTTTTGTAGCAAAAAAAACAGCAGATTAAACAGATTTGAACAGATGAAAACAGATTATGATTGACGTAAAGAAGTATGACAAATTGACATACGCAGTAATTGGAGCGGCAATGGAAGTGCACAGACAGTTGGGATGTGGATTTCTCGAGCTGGTGTATCAACAAGCAATGATTGAAGAAATGCGTCTGCGGACTATTCCGTTTTTATCACAAAAACCGATTGACGTATTTTATAAAGACAAAAAAATTGCAATATATGTACCTGATTTTATTGCAGGGAATACATTGAAAATAATTGTAGAATTGAAAGCGTTAGAAACAGTCGATTATAATCAGATTCAAATGCAAGTTATCAATTATTTGGTAGCAACGAAGTTTGATGTCGGACTATTCTTAAATTTTGGGAAAAAATCTTTGGAATATAAGAGATATGTCCGACCTGAAAAATTACAAAATAGTCAGCAGATAGAAACGAATTAGAAAAAACAGAATATATTGTTTTTTTCTGCTATAATCCGTTTAATCTGCTGTAAAAAAAATCTATGATCACGCAAATACTCGACCTGCACATCCATTCAAAATATTCCCGTGCCTGTTCCAAGCATTTGGAATTGCCAGAGATAGCTCGCACATGTGAGACGCGTGGTATTAATATTGTTTCTGCAAGTGATATCACGCATCCACGGTGGTTTTCGCATATGAAAGAATGGCTTGTAGAGTCAACGCCAGGCGTTTACAAAGTGTCAGATGAAAAATATAGAGCGCTTCCAAATTTCACTGGGCATATACCAAAAACGAAATTTATTTTGGGAACTGAAATTGCGTGTATAAAAAAACATAAAGACAAAACACGTCGGATTCATGTCCTTGTCTTTTGTCCGTCGCTTGCAGTGGTGGAGAAATTGAACACGTCACTCGCAGACGATGGTTTCAATCTCACGGCAGATGGTCGACCTATTCTTGGTATGACGGTCAAGTCACTTCTCGAATACATAAAACATATTGATGAGCGCTGTCAGCTCATCCCAGCACACGCCTGGACACCATGGTTTGGTATTTTTGGGAGTAAAGGTGGGTATGATTCACTCGATGAAGCATTTGATGAACTCGCATCAGAGATTTTTGCGATCGAGACAGGGCTGTCGAGTGATCCACTGATGAATTGGCATTGGAGCCATCTCGATCGTATTGCTATGATATCAAATTCAGACGCGCACAGCCCTGCAAAGCTCGGACGCGAGGCCAACATGATGCAATTTGCGTCAGAAGATGCTATTACCTACGATGAAATTTTTGATATTTTGAAAACGCAGGATTCAAAACGATTTGTACGAACTGTTGAATTTTATCCGGAAGAAGGAAAGTATCACATGGATGGACATCGGGACTGTAACATTTCTTTCCACCCAGATGAAACAAAAAAGCACAAAGGCATTTGCCCAAAATGTAAAAAACCTCTTGTCATCGGCGTTATGAACAGAGTCATTGAACTTAGTGACAGAACTGAGGAAGAAGCAAAAGAGCATGGACAATCTCGCGTTCCATACACTAGTCTCGTGCCACTTGTCGAGATCCTTGCCGACACATTACAAAAAGGCTGGGCAACAAAGACGGTGCAGGCTGTATACCACAGTTTAATTGCTGCGCTCGGGAGCGAGTTTCACATTTTGCTCGAGGTCTCACTCGAAGATATTGAAAAGGCAAGTACAAAACAAATCGCAACAGCCATCGACCGAGTGCGGAAAGGAAACATTTTTATTAAGCCTGGCTATGATGGAGAGTTTGGTATTGTGAAAGTGTTTGCAAATGGCGATGAGCGTGGTGTGGCGAGGCAACAGGGGTTAGATTTGATGTAAATGTCTGTATCATTAGTTCTTTTCTTACACAGGACAAGGAACAATCTGCATCAATAAAAAAATAACACTGCACGTATTGTGTGCAGTGTTATGTGTTTTTATCTCTACTGTATCTCAATTTATTCTTTGCCTTCTTCAATAGTAGGTGCTTCGGTTTCGATTGAAGTCTCTTCAACGATCTCTTTCTTTGCAATAGGATTTTCTACTTTTTCTTTTTTCACTGCACCCTTCACTTGTCGTACTTCTGTAAGTTTCTTTTTGTAATCTCGGAGGAAGTATGGTCGCGCTTGTTTTACTTTCATTTGGCGGACGAGCTCGATCTTGTCGACAACAGGTGAATGGATTGGGAAGATTTTTTCTACCCCGATACCATCTGAAATTTTTCGAACAGTCACTGTCGCACCAGCTTCTTTGCCATGCTTGATGGCAAGAATAATGCCTTCAAAGAGCTGAATACGCTCTTTTTCTTCTCCTTTTGCGTTGACGTCCTTGATTTTTTGATGGACTTTGACGATCATCCCTGGCTTGAGTGCCATTCTGATATCTTCTGACATAGCGATAAAAATTACTGAATGATTGAGAGGTTGGAGGATTGTTCGCCCTCGTTCCCATAGGGAACTTAGAGACACCCAACGTCATATCGTGCGCGTATTCTATACGAAGAGGTGAGACTTGTCAAGAGCTGTACACAGGGGAATTCTTGACCAAATGGGATTCCTTCTGTAGTCTATGGCAGTCACGCATATGCCCGGCGAATCCGGGCAGTCCTATAGGAGGGACACATGAAAGGAATTGTCGCGCGTGGGCTCGTGCTCGCGCTTCTTGTTCTGACCCCGGCAGGCGCACTGCTGGCTCACCCTCACCATGTCAAACAGCCGGGTTCAATGTACAGCCTGGTCAGCGCCATGTGGGCTGGAATCGAGGGGTTCGGGCTTGGAGCGCTTAGGAACAGGGTGACGAACTACGAGTTCGCCGCCATGCACATCATCGTGAAGAAGTAGGGGAACTTTCACATCTCGCGAGCAGCGGCTGGCCAAGATCACCAGCCGCTGCTCGCATTGTCTTCGTTATTCACATACAAATTTTAAAAAAACGTCACAACTGAGCCAAAAAGTTCAGTTTTTTGATGGATTGTGCACCTCTTGCAAAAGTTTTGATTCTGTGGTATGCTCTCTCAGCTCAATCATCCCTTTTTGGGGTCCTCATATGGGTTTTCAGGTAACACTGACTCCGCTAGTTTGCGGGGCCGTCTGCTCTGTGGGGTAATTATTATGTATACTATGTCAGACGAAGAAAAGAAGAGCGCATTTGGCGATCTTTTGAAGAAATTTTTTACCAAGCTGCCAGCTGTTGGTGAATTGGTGAAAGGAACTGTTATCTCAGTAAACAATGGTGCTGTCCGCATCGATGTGAGTGGTATCACCACTGGTATCATCCGTGGACATGAATTGTTTAGTGAGTCAGATCAATTTTCAAACATCAAGATTGGAGACGAAGTGGAAGCTACTGTCGTAGAACAAGAAAATGAAAACGGTGAAATGGAATTGTCATTCCGTGCGGCAGGACACGAGATCGTATGGAAGCGTATGGAAGAGCTTGTTCAAAATGGACTCACGCTCGAAGGAAAGATTGTCAATGCAAACAAAGGTGGTCTCATGGTACAAGTCGACGCGCTTGTTGGATTCATGCCTGTATCACAGCTCTCTCCTGACAATTACCCACGTGTTCCAGGTGGAGACAAAAATCGTATTCTTGAACATCTCAAGCAACATATCGGCAAGACGATGCAAGTAAAAGTACTTGATGCAAACAAACAAAATGAAAAATTGATTGTATCTGAAAAAGCGGTTTGGGAAGATTCTCAAAAAGCAGTACTCGATGCATACAAGATCGGTGATATTATCGAAGGAGAAGTTGGTGCACTTACGTCATTTGGTGCATTCATCAAATTTGGCGAAGGTCTTGAAGGGCTTGTCCATATTTCAGAAATTGCATGGCAACGAATTGATCATCCAAAGGATGTTCTTAAGATCGGTGATCGTGTCAAAGCACAAATTATTGACCTCAACAAATCTAAAATTTATCTGTCTATCAAACGTCTCGTAGATGATCCATGGAAAAGTGTGAAAGACAACTACAAGATCGGTCAGATCGTAGAAGGTGAAATTCACAAAGTAGAACCTTTTGGTCTCATGATTCGACTCGACAATGATATTCATGGACTTGCTCATATCTCAGAATTGTCCAATGGACAAATGGGAGAAGGGAAGATGGGTGATGAATTCAAAGTTGGTGATGTCAAAAAATTTGAAATTGTAAATATCGAACCTGCTGAACACCGTCTCGGTCTTCGCCTTGAAGGAGTAAAGCCAAAAGCTGAACAAAAGAAGGAAGAAAAGAAGGTTGAAGAAAAAGTTGAAGATGTCGCTGATGAAGAGAAAAAAGAAGAAGCTGCTGTATAATTGCACAACAAAAAACGATCCGCTGAATTGGCGGGTCGTTTTTTTGTGCAGTCTTTTTGTCGAGATACCCTCAGGGGTGGCTAACGGGGATCGAACCCGTGATAAAGGTACCACAAACCTCTGTGTTACCACTACACCATAGCCACCCCTCAAGGTATCTTTCTTATCTGTTTGGATTGTAATAACTGTGGGTGATTTCCTAAGACCGAAAGGACTTTCTATATGGAACGTTGATGAGTATACGAGAAAAATATTGAATTGTCAAGACGCGTATGGCTCTCTGAAAAGCCACGTGCTATACTGAAGTAAACTCGTTATTTTTAATAAAGAACCATATGCTACACGCTCGTATGAAATTTCTTCCAGCCTTCATAGTATTTGCTATGATCCTTTTTGCTGCGCCGACATTTGCGCAGACAGAGAGCACTTCAACAGATGACACAGATGTCCTCACTGAAGATATCATCCAGACAGAGGATGGAGATACCGTTGTCATCGATGACACCTACGAAGATGTTGATGTTGAACAAGTCGATGAGATTCCAACAGGTCTTGGGCTGTGGTGGCGAGGAGTAAAGGAACGTGTTGCCGTCACGTTTACGTTTGATCCTGTAGAGAAGGCTGAAAAAGAACTTCGTTTTGCCGAAGAGAGAAGACAAATTTTTGAAAAAATGATGGAGAGCGCTGATACTGACGAAGCACGCGCTCGCGCTGAAGCGCAGCTCACACGTTCAGAAAAGCTCATGGAACGAGTAGAAGCACGTCGAGAAACATGGACAGAAGCTGATGATAGTGCACGTGTTGAACGGCTCAACAACAATATTGTGACTAGTCATGTGAGACGAGAACATCTGTTTGATCGGCTCGAAGAAGTAGTTCCTACTGAACGACTCGAGGATGTCCAGGTACTGCGTCTCAAAGCTCAGGAACATAGCCAGGCGTTGCTCGAACGAGTACGTCAGGCAGGGGATGCTGTTCCAGAAGACGTGAAGAAGCGTATTGAAGCAGTGAAAACATTTATCGACGAAAAGAAAGAAGCTTTGGAAGATTTCCAAGATAGAAAAGATGCGATTCGAGAAGAATTTCAGGATTTGACAGAAGAAGAACGTCAAGAAAAAATGCAGGAACTCAATCAAGAACGACATGATCTTAATCAGGAACGAGTGGAGAAAACTAAAGAAATTCTTGATCAACGGAAAGAGCGAGTAGACGAGCTCAAAGAAAAAGCAGTAGATGGAAATGAGAAGGCCGCTGTGGAACTGCAGCGTGTTCAAAAGGTAAATCAGCAAATCCGTGAAAATGTTGAAGAAAGAAAAGAAAATAACGCAGAGAAACGTGATGTGATGATAGAACAGCGTGAACAGTCCAAACCACGCGTGACACAAGAAGAAGTGCAGCAATTGCGGGAAGATATGAGAGAAGAAATAAGAAATGGTGGCGGCGATGGTTTCCGACCTATTCCAGAACCTTCGGATGTGCGCCCGCTTCCGATAAGAGACCCCGAACTTAAGCCAGCCCCAGAGAATACCGTAGACGATAGTGGAAACGTTGAAGAAGAAAAAGTGGAAGACGACGCCACAGATGACACGGGTACTGAAACTGAAACAAATTCATAACAGTTACGTAATAAAAAGACCACGCAAAATGCGTGGTCTTTTTTTGTTATATATTTTTTATTGGTTTCCTTTTCTCTCGAATGCACGAAGAATCTCAAGAGGTACAGCAAAGATTATGGTGTTTGACTGATCAGAAGAAATATCGTTGATCGTGCTCAGCGTACGCAAATGAAGCGCACCTGGCTCGACTGCGAGCATCCGAGCCGCGTCTTGCAAATTTTGTGCAGCTGCAACTTCTCCTTCAGATTTTATAATGACTGCCCGACGTTCCCGCTCTGCCTCTGCTTGCTTTGCAATGACGCGCTGCATGTCGTCCGGAAGGATCACATCTTTTAATTCGACGCTGTCTACAATAATGCCCCATGGATCACTTGCTTTGTCTACGATCTGTTTGATTTTGTCTGCCGCTGCAACGCGGTTTGCAAGCAGCTCGTCTAGCTCCAATTCTCCCACCACATTTCTCATAGTGGTCTGTGCCAGTTGGCTTACAGCAAACAAGTAATTTTCTACTTCAAGAATAGCTTTACTTGCGTCACCGATTTTATAATAGATGACAGCATTTATTTTTGCAGAGATGTTGTCACGGGTGATCGCTTCTTGAAAAGGAACATCCACAGCTTTGACACGCATGTCTACTTTTGTCATGCTCTGAAAGACCGGCACGACAAGGCGCCATCCAGGTGAGACGATGCGGACAAATTTTCCCAGCTGGAATTTGATGCCGCGTTGGTATTCATTTACCTGACGGATGGAGATCAGGAGGATGAGGAGGACAAGTCCGAGAACATAGCCCATATGGTTTTCTATACTAGAAATAAACGATACTAGTATAGTGCAGCAATAAGGGAAAATTTGCAAGTGGCTTTAGAGCGAACGGATACCTGATGGCGTTGCCATGATATCTCCTGTGAGGGACTGAAATATTCCATCCAAGGTGGCTTTGATCTGGTACGAATCACCCGAAGCTGTTGATGTATAGCTATAGGAGTGGCCATCTGCAGGGTCATGAGGTACGAGACCCATTATGGTATATTGGTATGGATAGGGATCACATCCTGTTTTGAATCCTACCTTTCCATCAAGACACGTCACCGACCTCCCAAGGTCGAGTGCGGTGGTGGAAATTGGATAATGGTCGTTGTCGGTATAGAATAACTCGAGGGCTGTTTGAATTTGTTTTATATCAGAAAGTCGTCGAACATCGCTTGCTGTTGGCCGTGGTGGTTCTGGGGTAGGAGATGGAGTAAAGAAGGTAAATGAGTCTAACAGTGCTTTTATTGCGTCACGTTCTTCATTCGATGGATTTTTTGAGTAACTGTGCATGACATCGTATGTCAAATCATTATGCCAAAATGCATAGGTATGAGATGTTACTGAAATAGATTCATCTTTCACGTTCGTGGTAATGTCGAGTGCTGGTATTGTACCGTGTACCACTGTGGTTTGTTCGTGCGAAGTGGAAATACCAGAAAGGAGTGCTTCTATAAATATCCTGAATGTATCAACAAACGCATTGAATTCCTCTTCTGGTACAGTTTTTTTTATTTCTTCGGGGAGATCGGTATATGATTCTTTTTCTGCAGAATCAGAAAGTAAATAATCAATGTATTCTTGAGAGGAAGTGAATGATCGGTAATAGCTTCCCAGAGCTGTTTCGACAGTAACACCTATATACTCATCATCCCCCTTAGCATTGGGCATGGTAAAGGTTAACATCACACTATCATCCCAATAGTTTGTGGTCTTGCTATAGTCAGTAAGTTTCCACGTGCGAGGATACTGAAATGCAAATCCGTGAGCTATATTATGATATGTTTTGAGTGCAGATTGTTCTTGTATTTGCACTGGGTCTGCCAAGATGTCAGCTGTTTTGATGGAGGTTGCATGTTTTGAAAATGTGTTGAGAAGACTCTCTGGAAGAGAATGAACATCGTTTGCCAAAAAGGAATTGTCTAGAGTGATAGGGGAAAGTGTTCCATTTTCAACATAATACACCTGTGCTGACTGTGCACTGCGAACAAGCATCCCATCAGGGATGGTGTTTTTTTCTATTGTACGAGAGGAATCAACATAATTAGCCCAATGAAAATCGTGCACATCCCGTACCAATGTTGCCCAATTGTCACCAAAGAGTGTCCGTGCAGCATCTTCACTCCCAATAGGCATACGTTCGTTGCCTGGAGCAATCACGTATACCGTTGGATCAAGGGGCGTTTTTACCAGACGAGAGCCTGGTCGGTAATTTACCCCAGCAGGGTTGTTGGCACTTGGATACGCAGAGACACAGCTCGTGTCGAGGCTCACAATACCTTCAAAATTTGGGTACCAACTATAGTAGACATCAGAATTTGGGAAATACAGTCGTTCGTTACTACTGTTTAGCACATATACAGCCGTGGAGACACTTGGCACGCTAAATCTGTCACCAGGGTTTAGCTGTGGGCATGTTGATGCACGTACTGGTGCGATTGGCATCCCACCCAATATAAACAAAAATAGAATGGCAACTTTGATGTTTCTTAACATAGAAAGGAAAGAAATGAATAAAAGTATTTTGATAGTCCAGTATTGAGCAAAATTTTGCAAGTAGATGCTATTTGTTGATTACTTTCTTGTAGATCTCTTCATCGATATATCCGTTCGTTTGGATTTTTGCTATAACTTGGCTTGCTTCTGGATGAGACAGATTTATTACATCTAAACTTTGAAGAATTGGTACAACAATATGCCAACCTGGCTCTATAACCTTTGTATATTTCCCCAAAAAATAGACAATACCTCGATGATGTTGCTTAATTTGGCGCATTGATACACCAATAATGATGAAGACTGCAATAAGTAATATTTGCATAGTCATGATATGTGAGCCCACCAGGAATCGAACCTGGAACGAGAGCTTAGAAGGCTCCTGTTATATCCATTTAACTATAGGCTCATGTGGGGACAGTCTAAACGGTTTTTCTCAAATTGTCAATCATCCTTTCTCCCTTTCCCATGAAATTTTTTATGAATATTTTTCAGTTCTTTGTCAGTAATATGCGTATAGATCTGGGTCGTGGTGATAGAGGAGTGCCCGAGCATCGCTTGGACCGAGCGGATGTCAGCTCCGTTTTGCAACAGATCTGTAGCATAGGAATGGCGGAGCGTGTGAGGAGAGACAGGCTTGGTGATACCGGCAAGTTTGGCGCACGTTTTTACCAGACGCTGCACAGAGCGCGGTGTGAGATGACCATATTGTGATTGGCTCTTTGCTTTTCCTCCACCCACGACTGACTTTTTCTGCGCGCCTTTTCGTTTATCATGCGACACAAATAAATATGGGTTCATATCTTTTCGAAGACCAAGATATTTTTTGATCCAATATTTTGCCTGCTCAGAAAGAAAGACAACACGACGTTTTCCGCCTTTTCCTTCGATACTAAATTCATCTCGCTGCAAATTGACATCGTCAATCTGGAGGCTCACAAGCTCTGAGACACGAAGCCCTGTTGAAAAAAGTAATTCGAGCACTGCCTTATCGCGATATTTTTGGAGTACGGTGTTCGGGTTTTCACTGTCACTTTGTGCTTTTAATGGCGCTTCGAGGATGCGGTTGAGATCACTACCTTCGAGAAAACTCACATCTCTGTCTGGCATTTTCATGAGTTCTATTTTTTCAGCAGCCAATGTTTTCACATCGCGCTTTGCCATGTATTTCAAAAAAGATCTCAGGGCAATAAGATGATAGTTTTGTGTATTTTTTTTCAGCGGCTCTCCGTGCACATCGATCAGTCTATTCAGCCACAGACGATATTTACGCACTTCCTCGTGTGTAATGGCACTCGGAGATTTATCACTACCTAAGTATTCAAGAAACCGACCTAAATAAAACGCATAATTTTCTAGTGTTTTTGGACTGCGGTTTTTTTCAATTTCTAAATGCTCGAGGTATTCCGTTAGGAAGGTCTGTAAGTTATTTGCCATAGTATATGGGGCTTGGAACTTGTCACTGGCCACTTGTTTTCAAGTGTCTAGCTCCAAGTTGCCAGTGTCTACATTGCATTGTACGACACTTGAAGATTTCATACAACCTATGATAGGGTAATGGTCTATGAATCAAAGAGAGATCGTCCTTATATTGCCAAACATTCGATCGTGCCACAACGTTGGTGCCATGTTTCGGACTGCGGACGCATTTGCTATTTCAAAACTTTATCTCGTCGGATACACAGCGACGCCTCCTAAAATTCAAATAGACAAAGTATCGCTCGGGGCAGAGCAGTGGATGCCGTGGGAGAAGCGGGAAGAATTGGAAGGGTTGATTAGCGAATTGAAAGATGACGGATATGATATCGTTGCTCTTGAAAAAAGTGAGGAGAGTTCTCCAATTTCTAATTTCAAATTGATAATCTCTAATGAAGCAAAGATTGCATTGATTGTCGGGAATGAGGTGGATGGCATTGATGATACTATTTTAGATATGTGTGATCATGTTGTGCATATTCCTATGCTTGGAAAAAAGGAAAGTCTGAATGTAAGTATTGCAGCTGGAGTTGCGATGTATGCACTCCGTTTTCAATAGAAATTTTGCTCTGAGTTTGGTATACTAACATTCTATGGAGACCCTGCCAACCACACAATACACCAAACAGATTTTTCGGCAGTTATATGCGTTTGTAGCACCTGTGTTACCGACTGAGCTTGAGGAAGAAATGCGTCATGCACTCGAACATATTGAGCAAGACGCTGATTTGACACGTGAAGATATTGAAGAAACGATGATTATTTTTGGAAAGCGTGTATGGCCGTATAGAAAAGCACTCCAAGAAGCAATCGGATTGCATGAAGGAAATGTAGGAAGCAAATTTTTTCGATCCGCGCTTTCAAGAAAAATGCAAAAGAAGTTTGATGAATTTACTTCGCATGGAGGTACGGTGCATGATATTCATAGTGGTGCTCCTGCAGATTTTTTTACCACAGAAGAACGCATTGAGCTCAATCATGCCTTGGTAAATATGAATACACAGCTTACGCAATTTGCTGTGCAGTCTGTCAAAGGTACGGGACACAAACAGTTTCAATCCTCTGTGCAAGAGTTTATCACCTTACTTGATAATCTAGAAAATCAGCTGAGTGATATCAGAGTCATGGCTGATGATGCTCAGGAACATCCGATGATCGCAAGAGAAATGCGAGAGCATATTCGTGGATTTGAATATGGACTTGTGCTCTTGGGGAAAGAATATACCCAAGAAGCCGTTGAAAAAGCACAAGAACATTTTCATGGGAGACGGCGGGAGCTGAAGGTGAGAGGATTTGACATTGCACTGAACAACTAAAAAAGAAGCGAGTCATCGCTTCTTTTTTTCTTTTGTCCGTTTTATCGCAAAATCAATAATGGCACCAGCAACGTCTATGCCTGTGGCTTTGGTAATACCATCGAGCCCAGGATTTGAATTTACTTCCAGTACTTTTGGTCCATTTTTTGAGCGAATGATGTCCACGCCTGCAAAATCCAGACCAAAGGCTTTGGTTGCCCTGATGGCAATCTTTTTTTCTTCTGCTGTGAGCTCCGCTATTTTTACACGTCCTCCAAGCGCAAAATTAGAGCGAAATTCACCCTTACGGGTAGCGATACGATTCATCGCTGCAACAATTTTTCCTCCCACAACGACAACACGGAAATCTTTTCCACTTGCTTCTTTGATATATTCCTGGATGATGAGGGGAGATGAATTGTCATCGTCTATCATCATCTGAATGATGGAACGCAACCCTCTTTCGGATTCTACGATAGACACGCCAATGCCTTTTGCTCCGCTTACCGATTTTAAAATAACTGGATATTTCCCGATGTCATGTACGATCTCAGGCACATATTCTGCAGAGCGAACGACATACGTTTTTGGAATAGGAATTTTTTTCGTACTCATGATTTGGAGAGAGCGGATTTTGTTTTTTGCTGTAGCGATTGCACCAAACGAATTCATGGTTTCTACACCTGTGAGCTCAAATTGTTTGATGATACTGGCATGCACGTCTGCATTGGTCCAAGAAAATGATGCCTTTACGATAAGAACTGGAATATGCAGTTTTTTGTTATTCACTAGTATTTCAGCCGTATTAGTAAAACGCATTTTGCATTCTTCCGTACTAATGAGGACAAGTTCATAACCTCTCGCCTTTGCACTTTCTGTCATGAGATCAAGACTAATCTTTAAGGCGGAGTCAGGATTTTTTGGCACACGTGGGGTGAGCAGATACAGTTTCATAGCTATGTTATTCTAACTCTATATTAATCGATTGTTCAACTCTTCTAATATCAGCAAGGAGTTGTGGTCTATGCTTGTGCGCTAAAATAATATCGCACACCGCCTTTCCACCATGCTTTGAGTAGAGACATGCATCCCCTGATTTGAGGTTCAGCTGTATGTCCTTAATGGATGCGAGCTTTTTTATTTTTCGTATCCCATTCACTTTTTTTAGTATGCCTTCTTTTTTTGCATAGAGTTTTAATACAGAAACGTATGCCTGTTGTTTTTTGGGAATAATTGGTTTTTCTCCTAAGTGCAGTAAGAGGTCATTTGTCCGGTGTTCTATGTTGTGTGAAAGTTTGTACATAGCATTTCTAAAACCGCCAATGCGTGGTCCCAGCTCAATAATTTTCCATCCATCTTCGGTTCGCATGAGTTCAATATGCACTGTAGTTGAGCGAAGATTCACTGCATGGATAGCCTTTTTTGCCACCACGTGAGCTTTTTCAATAGTGGTCTCCTTCAGCTGTGTCGGAGTGATTCTCATGTAATTGAAAAAATCATCAAACCCAATAGTCTTCCCGGTTTTTACATAGACCATTGGACAGAAGGATATATCTCCTTTGGCAGTGACATACGCGTCTACTGAGTACATTTCTCCTTCCATAAATTGTTCAACAAGGACTCTGGGAACGGTTGTCCTATTGTTTTCTTTGTAAATTTTTTCAATCTTCCTAAATGTTTTTTGCAGTGATTTTTTCAATTCATCCTCATGATAACACATAGTGACGAGCAGACTTGCGGCAAGTCCTGATGGCTTGATAACAAGGGGGAATCCTACCTTTTTTATAATGCGCGCTATAGATTTTTCATCCGTATTTTTTACAATAGTAAATGCTGGCGTAATGGTTGGATCGGCTGCTTCAAATAATTGTCTCATCGCAATTTTATCAGTGGACCACTCAAGGCTTGCTGCTGATGTGTGCAACAAATAGGGAACGTGAGGAAATACCTTTGCTGCCAGAATTGCGTTTTCATCACCATAAAACGTAGCAGCGACAATAGTATCTTTGTATGGCTGTAGTATTTTTTCAATGGCATGTGGCTTTTGAAAGTCGCATGTGAGGATTTTAGAGACTTTTTTATCTTCTGGGAATATTCCAGTTTCATTTTTGTCTTGTATGACAAGGATTTTGAAATCCTTTTTTAAGTGAGTATTGCATTGTGCTACTGCAGCAACGCCAGAAGGTGTGACTTTGGTAATAAATAGGATGTATTCTGTGTGACGAGGCATATGAAACAGTCTCTAAGTGAGAAAGAAGCGCACCTCTTGGGTCAGGTACGCTTTGTTTAATATATGTATATATAGTATACGTCTATTCGACTTGGATATCTACCGTCTGTTCTAGCCGTCTAATGTCGGCAAGTAGCTCAGAACGATTTTTATTAACAAGAATGATATTGAAGACACTGCTGCCACCATGCTTTGCAAATTTACAGGTGTCGCCAACTTTTTTATTGATATACAATTTTTTTAATGATTTGAGTTCTTGAATTTTTTTGATGCCTGCAAGTTTTACTAATTTTCCTTCTTCTTTTGCAAAGAATTTCATGGCAGCGGCATATCCTTGTTCTTTTTTCTTGATCTGCGGTTTTTTCGGGAGGCGGATCAAGATGTCATTGGCAGTATGATTGAAATCAAAAGCAAATTCATAGAGCATATGCCTAAACCCGCCGATACGTGGACCCAGTTCAATAACTTTCCATCCTTGCTCTGTTTTGAGCAGTTCCACGTGTACTGTCGTACTGCGCAATGCCATTGCGCGAATTGATTGTTCAGCTACGTGCTCTGCTTGCGCAATACTTTCTTCATTGAGGAGTGTCGGTGTCATCTGGAGATATCCGAAAAAGTCATCAAAACCAATGGCCTTTCCCGTTTTGACAGAAACCATCGGACAAAAATACATGCGCCCAACATCTGAAACATATGCATCAATCGAATACTGCTGTCCCTCCATAAATTCTTCGACCAACACTTTTGGAATGCCGTTGCCTCCATCGGCTTTGTACACAGCTTCGATTTCTCGGAATACTTTTTTCAAAAAATCTGAGAGTTCTTCTTTGTGATAGCAAATACCGACGAGTCTGCTGGCAGCAAGCCCTGCGGGCTTTACAATGACAGGAAAGGTAAGTGTATCGATGATTGTCTTTATACTCTTTTTTTCCGTATCTTTCACCACCATGAATGCCGGGGTAATACTTTTATCATAATTGCGAAGATGCTTTCTCATCGCAATTTTATCGGTTGCCCACAGAAGTGAGGTCTCTGTTGGAGTGTGAACAAATGGGACATATGGCACGACGCGCGCCAATGCAGAAATTTGATCTTCACTTCGTGTCGTCAGGACAAGAATTTCATCTTGTAGAGGAATGAGTGCCTCATGTAATGCTGCATCTGAGGAAAAATCACATGGGATGACGATATCGAGCTTGTCTACGATTTTTTCAGTAAATTCATCCAGTTTTGTTTTGGAATCATAAATCAACGCTAATCTGAATTTTCTGTCTTCAGTTTTTTCAAACTCTTTGAGGGCATAATACATGTGCGGGAAGAGTTTTCCAACATACAGAAGGATATTCTTTTCCTTTGTCACCTCTGTTGGCTTGACCACCTTTATCATGTGATCATAAAGCTTGCCCACAAGTGTGAGAGGGACAAGAAAGTTGTCTGAAGTTTTTTTCATAGAATGTACGCCGAAGTATAGCAGATATCTTTGATTTGTCAATGGCTAGGCAAAGAAAAAACGCTTTATTTAGCGTTTTTTCGTAATGTTGCGAGGGAGAATATCCGGGTATGTATCTATGATTGTCTGTATCCCTTTTTTGTTGAGCAGCCCTTCTTGGGCGCCAAATTTTTGGATCACCCCCCCGGCATTTGCCGTCCCCCATTGCATGGCCTCTTCGAGTGATTTTTTTTGCATAAGGGCTGCCAAAAATCCACTGGTAAATGCATCGCCGGCACCTGTTTTTGCCTTTGCTTCGATTGGGTATGGCGGCATGTGAAGGACAGAGCCAGCTTGCGACCCGTAGGCTCCTTGTACTCCATCAGTGATCACAATGGTCTTTGGCCCTTTGGCATGAAGGGACATGAGGAGGGTCTGGATACTCGTCCGATTGGTACTTCCTGCCAATTTGGCAGCCTCTTCTTTATTCACCATGAGGACAGCGACTCTTGGAAGTATGTGTTGAATACTTTCAAGGCCATGTGCAAACTGGTAGGATCCTGGATTCATCGCAAGCTGCACATCAGGATGCGCCTTGAGATACGTGACCAATTGTTTTTGGAGTGTTTCAAAACTTGCACCAAGGGAAGTGTAATAGATCCATTTGGTATCTGGCAATGTACCAAGCGCATACGTTCGCTTTGCATGATACGAAAGAATGGTCCGTTCACTCCCATAATTGAGCACTACCGAATATCGTGTTTCTTGCTCTTTGTGAATATGCACTAAGGATAGATCAACATTCTTTTTTTTGAGTGCTTCCAGAATGACTTGGCCATTAATATCGTCACCAATTTCCGTAAGGATGGAGGTTTTGAGTCCCAATTTTCGAGCGCCTACGGCAACATTGGCGGCATTGCCACCTACGTCATGCGTACTTTGATTGATGGACATTTTTTCTGCGTAATCAAAACAAATCCGCTTTTTCTCCGGGTCAATATGACAATGAGATGTCTGCTCATCCAAAACAAAAAAAATATCTACGAGGGCATCTCCTATGGTAATGAGGTCAAACATATGCAATAAACAACTAACAATTAGCAATTAACAATCTTTCTGCAAGGGATATTGTTAATTGGTATTCTTATTTTTTTCAAGATGTTTTGTGCGGACAAATGTTTTGTAGCGTTGGAGGTCTTCTGGACTGTGCTTGTGGATTCCCATCATGATTTCGATAAATTCCACGAGTGAGGCTACGGCTAGTGCGCCCATGGCAATTGTGAACACAAGATTCTGAATATAGAGCGCGTAGATCAGCAGTCCACCAGTTCCGACAAGTCGTACAAGATCTTGTCGATGTTCTTTTTCGATAAACACCGCATACACCAACAATATAATAGAGAGTCCTGCACCTACAAAAATCCATGTTTCAGCAACAGAGGTTGGGAGGAGGGGGAGAAAGGATTCGAGGAGCATATATTTGAAGCTAGGAACCAGACACTAGGAACTAGTTTTTTTGATGAGAAATAATTCGTAGATGCTGGCGAGAGTGAAGATTATTTGAAGGGGGATGAAGATGGGGTCTCTTAAATACGAACTGTAGGCAAGCAGGAGAAGACCTCCTATGATGAAGACCATATTCCTCGTCATTGCCTTGCGAGTGATCACGCCGTAGGTGATGAAGAGGAGGCCAAAGGCTCCGAGTATCTTAAAAATCATACGTTTAAGGTCGCTAAGGTTTCTGAAGTTTGTAAGGTTTTTAGGCTTTAGAAACATTAGTAACCTTAACAACATTAGAAACTTCTATATACATAGTCTATCAAAAATGCACTAAAAAATAAATAGTCCACCAGAACGGTGGACTATTTATTTTTTTAGAAATGTGTTATTTGCTATTTGTTTTTTGTTATTTGTCAGCCGGTTCCCACCGATTGATATAGTCTATCGCAGAGAGCGCTGCTGTTGCGCCATGCCCGGCTGAGATAATAATTTGTTTATATGGGATATCGGTGACATCACCCGCAGCAAACACGCCTGCACAGGTAGTCTCGCATTTGAGTGATACCTCGACTTCACCAAGTGCATTTTTTTTTCCACATGATACAAAGGATGAATTTGGGATCATGCCAATGTGTACCATGACGCCGTCTGTTGCCACTTCTTTTGATGCTTGTGTGGTCGAGTCAGTATAGCGAAGCCCTGTGACAAAGTCTGTCCCAAGAATATCAGTCGTATTTGCGTTGTATATGATTTCTACATTCTCGAGTGCTTTTACTTTATTCACGAGGACGGTTTCTGCTTTTGGAAAGCCGCCTTGGGTTTTTGGATCATCTGGATACTTGGTCACAAGGTATACTTTGCTTGCAATGCCAGCCATCATGAGGGCTGATTCTACAGCAGCATTTCCAGCCCCAATCGTTGCTGTTGTTTTTCCTTTATACAGCGGTCCATCACAGACAGTACAGTAGGTGACACCTTTGTTTTGCAATGTTTGCTCGCCTGGGATCGTGAGATGACGTGGATGAATCCCACTTGCGATGATGACTGCTTTTGTGTGATATTGCTTTTCTTCTGGACCGTACTTTGCATGCACAATGTGGATATTTCCTTCCTGAGTGATTTTTGTCACTTCGTGTCCATTGTGAATTGCGACACCATAGCTCTCGGCATGTTTTTGGAATTGCGCTGCGAGTTCGACTCCATTGGTGTGTTCAATGCCAAGCCAGTTTTCTACTTCTCCTGAACGTGACACTTCTCCGCCGATATCCATGCTGACAATGATAAAGTTCAGATTTCTTCGGGCAGCGTAAATAGAAGCGGAGAGGCCGGCAGCGGATGCGCCGATGATGACGAGGTCGAGTAATTCCGTTGATGGTTGTTTGGGCATATCAAGACAAAGTAAGACTAAAAGATTGTTTTTCAACTGCGTTGAAAAAAGATTGAAAGATTATTTACTTTGAAGATTCTTTATATAGAGATTTAAACTCTGTGTGAGCATTGTATAGCGTCTGTTCAAATCTGTAAATGTGGATTGTTTTATATAATCACGTCCGTAGGCAACTGCAAGATGACTACGAGTTTCTACTATTTCACCACGTGCAATATACAGAACGCGGACTTTATCTTTATATGCGTAACGTCCATGTGACTCTGCGATATTTGCAATGATAGCATTTGCGGAACGTTTTAGTTGGTCACTGAGAGCATAGCGTTCATCTGAAGGAAAAATAATTTTTTAGTCTTTCGTCAATTTCTCGATAAGCTCCCTCATACGAGCAACATTCTCCGCTGGCTTTCTCTCATTTCCAAAAATTGCACTGCCAGGGCACACGGCATTTACTCCGGAACCGACAATATCTTCGAGTGTTTCTTCGTTCACGGCACCATCGAGTTCTATAAAAAGATGTGGAAATCGTTTTCGTGCTTCTTGTATTCTTTCTATTGTTTCTGGAATAAATCGTTGTCCTTGTTTTCCTGGGACGACGCCCATGAACATGAGTGCATCAATATCTTCGATAAGGTCATCGACGACATCAATAGATGTTTCAGGATTGAGCACAAGTCCAACTTCCCAGCCATAGGATTGCACTTGCGACAAAATGTCTGCAATGTTGTCTGGATCAGATTCATAATGCACGAGCACACGTTTTACTTGTGGCACTTCTTCCCAGATACGAATTTCCTCGAGAGGATCTTCTACCATGAGGTGAAGTTCACAGTCGATATGCAATCGCTCACTCACGACGTCTGGATCAGCCCATGTATCATTTGGGACAAATTTTCCGTCGGCGATATCGAGCTGAATCATGGGAAGAATTTGTTCTACTGATTGTGACCAGGCAATGAATGTTGCTTCATCTGGGACGAGGATGGAGGGAATTATTTGTATCATAGCGTTTACGATAAATCGTGGTATGTAGTTTCTAACAATGGAATCAATATTGCGGAGAAAGATTGAAAGATTATATTCCGACTACGTCGGAATAAGATTAAAAGACTAAAAAATTAATCTTCCAGTCTTTTTTGCGAAAGCAAAAAGCAATCTTCTAATCTTTCTTCGTATCAAGTGCTGCCACTTTCGTGAGCCTCCGGACGTGTCTTTCCTCACCACTAAACTCCGTCTCCAGCCACTTCTTCACCACTGCCATTGCATGATCTTCTGTAAGATGATCTGCTGCAAGAGCGAGGATATTGGTATTGTCATCTTTCATCATAGATTCTGCTGCATCGATATTGTACCCAATTCCACAGCGGATATGTTGCACTTTATTTGTAACAATACACACGCCGATACCATTGCGACAAATGACAATTCCGCGACCACCTTCCTCACTTACTTTTTTTGCGAGCGGCACAACATAGTCTGGATAGTCATCCGTTTCGTCGTATTCGTCTGGACCCATGTCTTCTACTTTGAGCTTGAGTTCATTTTCAATATATCGGACAAGGCGTTTTTTCAATTTGTGGCCGCCGTGATCGGAGGCGATGGAGAGATTCATAAAAAATTTCTAATTTCAAATTACTAATTTCTAATAAATTATTTTTGATATGTCCATTGTAGCATAGGGGAGGGATGTTTCAAGAGGAAGAGATACTTGACATCCCCAAGAAAATATTGCTAAATGGTGTGTAGGTTAGTCCATTGCGTAGGAGGTGTCCGTGTACAGAGATATCACTTTACTGGTCTCCTCTGCAAAAGCAGGAGATCAGCGCGCATTCGAGAGATTGTGTCGGGTGTTGTCCCCATATATTCAGAAAGTGTTGGCTCCTTTCTATAAACTCATTGACCTGGAGGATGTCATACAAGACGTGTTTTTGAAGATATGGAGGAGTCTCTCCCATTATCAGGATGAAAAATTCACTTTCTACTCCTGGGTACGCATATTGGCAGAGAGAGCTGCCATTGACCATATCAGATCACGACACAAAAATCGTTATCGGTCTGGTCAACGCATTCTTGGTCCAGCGATGTCAAAGGTGGTGTATGAACACCAACTTGCTTTTTCAGACCAAGAGTCGAGTATCATCGAGAATACGGCAGGAGAAACGACGCACCCTGTTTTATTCAAGGAACGTATATTCGAGCATTTGATGAGCATTCTTCAGCTGTTGCCACCCAGGCAGGGTATGGCATTGCAACTGCACGTCATTGAAGGGCTTCCTGGAGATGAAGTCGCAGAAATGATGGAGTGCACACTCGGTACTGTCCATGCGTTGGCAAGTCAGGCCAGAGACACATTTGTCCAACTTGCCAGGAAGCATAAGTGCTTGGACATCTTGCGTGAGTTTGCAGGTCTTGAGTTTGATTCACCTGCCATGAAAGCTGCAAAAGGTTCGAGATCTCGGGTCAGGCGCAAGAAGACCAGTGTTGCACTTTCAGAACAAGCATCACAAATAACCCAAAGAGCTGAGCTTCAGGATGCTGTCTCAACTCGAGAGTTTGTGCTTGAACTATGGCTTCAGCCACTTGTGCTGAATCTATGAACCCGCAAGGCAGGAAGACTTGTGGGCATACAAAAGGACCGTAATGATACGGTTTTTTTGTTTTTTTTACTATTGACAAAATCCACTTTTTTTGTTTATATAGCTCGAACGCTCTTTTACAACGTCGTGCGTCGAATAGTTCTTATTTTTATGTAAAATAAGATTTATTCGTCGTACGACAACAACCTGCCCATAGGAGGGAAGATGGGTTCAAGCAAAAGAAACCGAAGTTTCGGGCGAAGGGTTCGTTCTGAAATTGGTGACAAATTCGGTAACAAACAACGATTCCACTATAGTGATTTGAGAGTACTTTTTCCTGGAGTAAATCTCGGCCAGCTCCGAGAGGTGCTTGCACGCGAGGTGAAGCTAGGAAATGTCGTGTCTCTTGGTGATGATTGGTTCAGACATGTTCGAGAAGAACCTGTATTTGACGACATTCGTCAAGGAACACCATCCCAAGTGATCAGTGAAGTCGAAGCATCTCACCCCGAGGTCTCTGGGGAAGAAACATCGCATGAGGAGGTTCACGTGGACAATGCGCCAAAGAAATTGAGCGGTTTTAGCGGCGACTCGATGCGTCGAGCACAGTTACTGCAGGCCGTAAGAGAAGAAATCAGTGCGGTCACTCAGAAAGATCCCAAGGCAGAGCCCCGGGTAACCGTCGCGGAACTCATTCCTAGGTTGCAGGGACTCAAGGAAGACCCTTGGCCGCAGATGGATCCACTGTCTGAGGGAGCAAATTACGGGCGTTGCGTCATGTCAATGGTCAACTCTATGGAGGAGCTGACTCCCGTTCGAGTTGATCGCCCGAGGTCTCCCTGGCGCATTGGTCTGGCTGTGGAGGCTGTGGGCGAAGGCTCTGACATGGTCCTCCCGGTTTCGTCTGAAGATCTGCCACGAGATGAATCTGGTGTTTCGCCTGAGGGCAATGACGGCATCGACCGCACCTTCGACACACCCACACCTGTGGCGATGCCGGAACTGACGGATGCGCTGGTCACTGATCTGCGTGTCCAGTGTGGTGCTGGGTCGTTCGACTTTGCACGCGTCTACGCTGCACTGCACAATTGGGATGAGGATGCCTTCGCTCGTACTCTGGGTGGCCGGGAACGTGCTCTGAAAATGTTCGCTGCGCTTTTGAAGATGGGCATCATCCGAAAATCTTCGTTCGACGCGATGTACTCATTTGTCCCCGTGGAGAGCGACGAGACGACACGACTCCGTGAGGAAGTCACGCTGCTTCGGGACAAGACCGCATCTCTCGAGGAGCAGCTTGAAGCGCTCCAAGCAGAGCTTGATGCTGTCCGTGGAGAGCACGACGAGGCTGTTCAGCGTGCTGATCAGTTGAGTGCAAGGCTTCTGGATACTCTAAATAAGTTGGGCGATACACAGTGTGTGCTTCAGCAGGAGCGCCTCGATCACCAGACAACCAAGGATTCTCTTGAGTTGATGACGGCATCACGAGACGAAGCGATTCAACGAGCTGAGTATGAAGAAAGGGACGATGTGCTGCCAGACGGTGATGCTAATCCCGCGCTACTGGCTCATCTTCATCGGCTTCGTTCCCTGAACGATCATCTGCAAGCGCGTCTCAACCATCTCCTCGAGTGTGATGGTGATATGGACCCGTTTTACAACTCACCTGTGTTGAACAAGCCGGCGGAGCGAGTCGCTTCTGGTGACAACGGGCTCGTTCAGCTTCTGCAATCTCAGCTCGCAGCTGCGCAACAGCAGAACGTTGAGCTCATGAATCATATGACGGCTCTTGCTCAGCAGGCGATCGCTTCGAGCGGCAACGTCGCTCAGACTGTTGGCGAGGCCGTAGCTTCAGCGATGGAGCAGCTCCTGAGCCGAGTCAATGTTCGGCAGGGCGAACAGAAGTAACTCCCAGGCTCTCCGCCACGCGCAATGATGCGCAGGCGGAGCGACGGGACAGACGACGTCGGTCGGCATGCATCACGCATGACCGACCGACACATTCAAAAAAACAGAAGTGTATCTTCTGTTTTTTTGTCGATCGTTTTTACGGAGTATAAAAATGTTACTTTCTTTGTAAAAGCAATAACACCAAGCCGGTCATTTTTTCTTTGTCCTTTGGGTTACTCTCGGCGATGAGAAGAGTCAGCGCTGTCAAAGATGCTGGTGTCATATTGGCGGACAATATACCCGCTTTGTTCAAAAACCAGACAAAACAAAATGCTCCGGTTCTTTTATTTCCATCCACAAAAGGATGATTTTTGACCACAAAGTACAATAAATGTGCAGCCTTTTCTTCTACCGTTTCATAGACATTTTTGCCAAACAAAGATTGAAAAACATTTCCGACAATTGCCTCTACAGCATGTTGTTTCCTCTCTTGGGCAAAAATTTCAGTGGCTTGTTTTTTGGACAACAATTTTTTCTTCAATTCCGCTATTGCTTCGGAGAGTTCTTTCGCAGTAATGATAATTTTTTCTTTGTTGAGTCCTTTTTTTGGGAATGTCTCTGTATCATAGGAGTTAAGAGAAAACCATGTACCTGCAAACATGTGTATCAATTCCAGAATATCTTTTGTTTGAATTGAAGTATGTTCTGGTAATAACATGTTCACATCTTCTACCGCCTGCAAAAATGACGCATAGTTTTGTTTTATTCTTTTTTTATTTATTGTATAGCCATCTAGCAAGTGCTTCCTCAAAACGTCTGTTGCCCATTTTCTGAATTCTATAGCTTTAGCAGAATTGGTACGATACCCGACTGCCAAAAATAGATCCAAAGAATAAAATTGAACTGGTTTGTCTGAATTTGCAATGTGCATTTTTTGCACATTGCTTTTTTTGTCTACTTCACCTGTCTTCAGGATGTTATGAATATGTCTCGTTACTACAGAACGGTCAATTCCAAAAACCTCGGCAATTTGTTTTTGCGTACCCCAAATAGTCTCTCTATCAATATCACCTCGAAATTCAATTTTACCATTCTTGGCTTGGTAAATTATCAATTGCTTTTTGCGCTCTTTTTTCATACAGATGTTTCTTACTCAAACTATACCATAAAATGTACAAAAATTCTTGAAGAGGATGTCAGAGTGTGTTCTATTTTTTTCATGTTATGGGTGGCGACAGTAGTATGAGTTGAAGAGGGTATGAGAGGGCATAGCTTTTTCATTCTATTGACAACAAAGCAATTTTTTATTACTGTATAGATAACAATTACAACAACGCTCGACCTGCAATCAACAGGGAGCCGTGATACCACAATCGTAGTACCACAAAGGTACACGATAAAGTCACGACGCGTTGGGAGAAGAACCCGCGCCTTTCACGAAAGGCGGGGTATAGACCTTTCCGGGTAAGCCCGTTATCGCTGTAATGAGCACCATATCAGGGTGGTACCGTCCGCAAGGGCCCCTGAGTACGCGGTGTTTTTTTATTTAAGAATGCTTGGAATGCCGAGAAAGCTTAGAAAGCCTAGCCTTCTGAGCCTTCCAAGCTTTATGAGCCTTTCAAATATATGCCTTACGACGCATCTCAACACGAACAAGACATTCTCGCATTTTGGAAAGAGAACGACACGTTCCAAAAATCTATTGATCAAAGACCAGAGGACAAGCCGTATGTATTTTTTGATGGTCCACCATTTGCAACGGGGCTTCCTCACTATGGGCACATCGTTGCCTCTGTGATGAAAGATGTCGTGCCACGATACCAAACAATGAAAGGACATCGTGTCAATCGTGTGTGGGGATGGGATTGTCATGGATTGCCAATCGAAAACATTGTTGAAAAAGAACTTGGCACAAAAAGTAAAAAAGATATTGAGGACATGGGTGTTGAAAAATTCAATGAACTCTGTCGTTCAAAAGTGCTTGGCTATGTGAGTGAATGGGAAAAGACCATTCATCGTCTCGGACGCTGGGTAGATATGAAACATGCGTATCGCACGATGGATAAGGAGTATATGGAATCTGTGTGGTGGGTGTTCAAAGAACTTTGGGATGGTGGATATATTTACAAAGGCTATAAGCCGATGCATATTTGTCCACGGTGTGAGACGACGCTGTCACAACAAGAAGTAAGTGAAGGGTATAAAGATATTAAAGACATTTCAGTCACAGCGCAGTTCAGAGTACAAGATACAGAACTCAAAAAACGACTTGTCGGAGATGGTGATGCATACTTGCTCGCATGGACGACGACGCCATGGACATTGCCGGGAAATGTGTTGATTGCTGTTGGAGAAGATTTGGAATATACGATTGTAAAATTGGGCGATGCACACTTCATCGTTGCAAAGGATCTCGTCATGACAAATTTTGAAGGAAAAGAATTTGAAGTGATGTCACAAGTGCATGGAAAAGATTTGGCAGGGCTGTACTATGAGCCATTGTTCCCATATTACGCTGACAGTGAAAATAGTTTTCGTGTCGTGACAGCAGACTTTGTGACCACCGAAGATGGAACCGGACTTGTGCATCTTGCACCTGCATTTGGAACAGACGATTACGAAGTATTCAGAAAAGAACATGTTCCATTTATCCAGCATGTTGGCATGGACGGCGTCTTCAAAAAAGAAGTAACTGATTTTGCAGGATTGCATGTGAAGCCAGTAGAGGATCATATGGCAACAGATATTGAGATAGTAAAATGGCTTGCACATAATGGAAAACTTTTTGCAAAGAAAAAATACGAACACAGCTATCCACACTGTTGGCGTTGTGATACTCCACTCTTGAATTACGCAACTGACAGTTGGTTTGTAGATGTCACAAAAGTAAAAAAGACAGCACTCAAACTTGCTGAAGATATCAATTGGTCGCCAGCACATATGAAGGAAGGGCGATTTGGAAAGTGGCTCGAAGGCGCACGTGATTGGTCTATTTCTCGTCAGCGTTTTTGGGCATCGGTGATCCCTGTGTGGCAAAGTGAAGATGGAGATCAAATATGTATTGGATCAGTAGAAGAACTCGAAACATTGTCAGGACAAAAAGTAGATGATTTGCACAAACATGTCGTTGACAAGATCACATTCGAAAAAGATGGCAAGACATACACACGTGTGCCAGATGTGCTCGATACATGGTTTGATTCTGGATCTATGCCATACGCACAGGTGCATTATCCTTTTGAACAGAAGGAATCATTTGAACAAGGGTTTCCTGCAGAATTTATCGCAGAAGGACAGGATCAAACACGTGCGTGGTTTTATTATCTCCACATCATCGCAAGTGCCATCAAAGGAAAACCGGCATTTAAAAATGTGATTGTAAACGGAATTGTTTTGGCAGAAGATGGAAAGAAGATGAGTAAAAAATTGCAGAACTATCCGGATCCAAATAAGATCCTCGAACAATATGGTGCTGATGCTCTGCGATACTATCTCGTCACGTCGCCAGTCATGCAGGCTGAGAATCTTAGTTTTGCAGAGTCGGGCGTTCGAGAAGTGTACAACAAAGTCGTGAATACATTGTGGAATGTCGTGGAATTCTACAATATGTTTGCTGACCAACATTCAACATTCGACATTCAACATTCTTCTGATCATGTGCTTGATCGTTGGATACTTGCGCGACTAGGAGAATTGAAGCGCGATGTAACAAACGGCATGGAAGCATATAACTTACCGGAAGCAAGTCGTCCTATCATGGATTTTGTGCTTGATCTGTCACAGTGGTATCTTCGTCGCAGTCGTGATCGATTCAAGTCTGATGATGAAGCAGAAAAAAACTCTGCAGTAGAAACGCTTGGCTATGTGCTTCTTGAACTCAGTAAAGTAATGGCGCCGTTTACGCCGTTTATTGCAGAAAAGATTTATCAGACAGTGAACAGTGATCAGAGATTAGAGAACAGTGAGTCAGTGCATCTTGCTGAGTGGCCGGTAGTAGAAGAAGATTTTCTATTTGATAACATTGGTTTATTGGAGACAATGAACATGTTGCGAGAATCATCCAGTGTTGCAAATGGACTTAGAAAAGAAAATAAAATTTCTACAAGGCAGGTATTAAGTGAATTAATTTTTACTGGTGATTTTTCGTGTGAGTCGGGAATGATTCCTTCTTTTGAAAGTCTCTTTGCAGAAGAAATCAACGTTAAACATGTTGTGTTTAAAAAATTACAAGGCGAATCAACTATTCGAGAAATTAAAGGAATGGCGGATGAAAAATGGAAAGTAAGTGAAACGAATAGAGTTGTTGTTGCATTGAATACAGAATTAACTGATGCTCTCAAAAACGAAGGTCTCCTTCGAGAAGTCGTCCGTGCAGTAAATCAAATGCGAAAGGATCAAGGGCTGACGCGTGAGGATCGTGTGGTGTTGTCATACAAAACAGATGATGCACTTTTGCAATCAGTCTTCACAGAATTCAAAGACGAGCTTATGTCGAGCGTACTTGCTGATGATGTCGTAGAAGGAAGCGGGGAGAAAGTAGAACTTTCTGGAAGTGTGGTTGAGCTAGGATTGAAGAAGGTGTAGCTCTTCAATAGCAAGAAAAGATTCGCTGCAAAAGGCGAGTCTTTTTTGATAGCCTCCCTTCCTTATCAGGGGACACTGATCCCGACGACACGAAGTGCGTTCGGGACGAAGGAGGGGATTGAGGGGAGGTTACGCAGAAGCAAGAATGGTGGTAATCCTCAACCCTACCTCCTGTCCTCCTTCCCTTAAAAAGGAAAGAGGAACGTGCTACATAGAACGTTGTAGAAAGAAAGTCCTCCCCAGATAAGGGGAGGACTTTCCCGCAGAGACGGGATCCCATCTCTGCGGGAAAGTGGGGTTGCGTGGTTGAACAGATGATATTGACAAATTTTCTTTTATCTGCTAGGTTTTTGTGATATATATACTGTGCCGAACTTCATGCGTTGTGTTTTTTTAGAAAAATATAGCGCATGTGGCTCGCTGGTGACCGAGCTGCTGCTACCGCGCAAGATTTGCGTGGATGCTCTTTTTGTCACTTCCCTTTGGAGGGGAAATGAAGCCCAACGACGTTTTTTCAGTCGCCTTCGGACGCGCCCTCAGGGCATGTCAGTCTGGCAACGCACCCGAAGCGCTCCATCTGGAGATCATCGCCCGTCTCTCGGGCGGTGCACGCAATGTGGACGTCGCCGGTGACACCGCCGAGCGACGGATCATCGAGTGCTGCAGCGAGGAGGGAAGCTGAGATGAAGAAGATGGACTGGCGTCCGACTTCGGACGTCCACCACTACAAGTTCGGTGCGTTCACCGTTCGGGTTCGTTCGAACTTCGGGCACTTCATGGCCCGCTGGGCGATCGACGTCATCGGCAAGGTCTCCCGGGACTTGCGCTGGGAGCCGGTCAAGCTGAAGAGCTGACGCTCACCACACCCACAACCCACGGCCGCCGCCGGGACAACCAACCGACGGCGTGAAGAGAGGAACAATGGCTTTCCAGCAAGCCATACTGCGTCGCAACGCGACGCCCGGGGAGAGAAATCTCAAGAGGCGCCGGTCACCCGCCTCTCATCTTATTCTTTCGAAGTTCATTGGAGAAAGTAAGATATAAAAAAGCCCGATACAGACGGGTTTTTTTGTTTCTTGAAAAACGGTTGACGGGTAGCCGATCACTGGGTAGAATGACTTTGTACCTAACCACCTAAACTCTAATACTCGTAAACTATGAAGATGTACACCATCACAGACTCTCTCAAAAGTGAATGTCTGATCCTCCCATTGTTCGAAGGAGAAAAATTGTCAAAGGAAACTCTTGCGCATGACGAAACGCTCAGTGCAGGTATTGCCCGCGCAATGGAGCTCGAAGATTTCGAAGGAAAAAAATTGCAAACGACCCTTCTCTATACCGGTGAAAAGGAAACGCCTCGTGTCCTTCTGATTGGTCTTGGGAAGAAAAAAGATCTGAATGTTCGCACGTGGAAGCACGCCGTCGGTGCGTCAGTGATTTTTTTGCAAGGGAAAAAATATACATCGCTTGCAATGGTTATTCCAGATGACGTAACAAAACTATTTGGCACAAAAAAGGCTGCACGACAAACGGTGCTTGCAGTCGGACTTGCAAGTTATGCATTTGATGAACACAAAAGTGAAAAAGATGCACGCGTTGATCCATTGAAACATCTCGCATTTCTCAATATCTCGGGCAATGAAAAACGTGCATGGCAAAGTGGTATGGAAGAAGGGGACGTATTGAGTGATGCTATCAATGACACACGACATCTTGCAAATACACCACCGACTATTATGACTCCTGTGTTTCTTGCAAAAGCAGCACAAAAAGTTGGGAAAATATTACCTTCGGTAAGAGTGAGTATATTAGGAAAAGCCGAAGCAAAAAAACTTGGTATGGGATGTTTTCTGGGTGTTGCTCAGGGATCTGCTCTTCCTCCACAATTTATTATTATGGAATATCAGGGAGGAAAGAAAACAGAAAAGCCAACAGTGCTGGTAGGAAAAGGGATTACATTTGACTCTGGTGGATTGTCACTGAAGCCAAGTGCGTATATGACAGATATGAAGTTTGATATGCTTGGCGCGGCAACTGTGCTCGGTACCATTCGTGCTGCAGCAGCGCTTGGCATCAAAAAAAATATTGTTGGCCTCATGCCTGCGTGTGAAAATATGCCGGGAGGAGAATCGTATCGACCGGACGATATTCTTGTGAACATGGAAGGAAAGACTGTCGAAATTGGCAATACGGATGCAGAAGGACGATTGATTTTGTGTGATGCACTTTCATACGCAAAGAAATTTCATCCAAAAGAAGTCATTGATTTTGCAACACTCACGGGTGCGTGCATGGTAGCTCTTGGCAATGAACGATCTGGTCTGTTTTCACACGACACCTCGATGGTAGAAAAAATGATGAAAAGTAGTGAAGAAACAGGAGAACAACTCTGGCATCTTCCGCTCGGCGAAGAATATACCGAAGCAATCAAAAGTGAAGTCGCTGATGTCTCAAATGTTGGAGACGTTGGTGGACGTGGATATGCTGGGGCATCGACTGCGGCAGCCTTTCTTGAATTTTTTACAAAGAATTTTGAGACAGGAGAATCTGCATATCCATGGGCACACATCGATCTATCATGCAGTTATTATGGTGGCAAAGGAAAGCCATGGATTCGACATGGTGCCAATGGTTTTGGTATTGAGACGATGATAGAGTATTTGTCATAAGTGAATATGAGAAGGCCTCGCGGACAAGAAGATCCTGAGCTTACAAAAGCTATGATGGAAGCTATATTTCCATCTGAACAAACTCAACCGCAATCTGTTGGTATTGGAGAAGATGAACCTACTGATCAAATACCGGCTATCGAGTCTGAAAGTAGCGAAGAAGAATTGTTTGAAGATTTTGTTTTGGAGGTGCTCGCTTCACGATCTGAATCTGAAGAAGATAAAAAAAAATTATTGAAAGATGCGATGAAGTTTTTTTCTGAAATTCACATCGCTGAGACAGAGGAAGATCTCGAATTGTTGGAGGATCTTGTAGCCCAAATGAGGAGTTTCCCCAAAAGTATTCGCGATGAATTTAGAGAACAAATAGCCGAGAGAAAAGAAATATTAGGTATAACACTGTAATTATGATTTCCTTCCTTACCGGCACGGTTCATGCAAAAGCACACAACACTATTACACTCCTCACCAGTGGTGGTGTTGGGTATGATATCACGCTGACTGGTGTACACGCGGCAGAACTTTCTCTTGGAAAAAATATAGAACTTCATACACATTTGAAAGTATCAGAGCAAGCAATGGATCTCTACGGCTTCAGAACAACAGAAGAAAAATCATTTTTTTCTCTTCTTCTTTCTGTTTCTGGAGTTGGCCCAAAAAGTGCGATGAATATCCTCGCGATTGGATCAATCCATGATATAGAAGATGCTATTCTTCGCGCTGATGCAAAATATCTGTCAGCGGTGCAAGGGATTGGGAAAAAAACTGCAGAGCGGATGGTAGTGGAATTGAAAACAAAAATTCAGAAGAGCACTGGTGGCGCGCAGGCTCGGAATACTGCCGGTGGAAATATCCTTGAAGAGGTGATTGATGGACTTGTGTCTATGGGATATTCTAAAGAAGATGCGCGAGCTGCCGCACTCTCATGCGATGCCGACGGCAAGTCGACAGAGCAACTGTTGCGTGATGCTTTACAAATAGTAGCGAAATAAAAAGATAAAAAAACATCGGCATTGCCGATGTTTTTTTTGTTTCTTCTTGTACGTGATTATTCTACATCTTCAATTTCTCCGAGCAGGAGTGCCATACCGACGACTGTGTCGCCTTCAGCTTTGAATCGCATGATACGGACACCTTGTGTTGCACGTCCAAGTGTAGAGACAGATTTCAATGGTACGCGGACGACTTGTCCTTTTCGTGAAATCAAGAGCGTATCTTGGTTTTCCGTATTATTGATGACACGCATACTGATGATCGGACCTGTCTTTGCCGTCACTGCCATAGTTTTGATACCGCTTCCTCCACGACCTTGGACTTTGTATTCATTGAGTTCTGTTTTCTTTCCAAGACCATTTTCTGAAATGACGAGCATCTCGAGGACTTTTATTTTGACAAGTTCTGGAGAAACTACATCCATTCCGACGACTGTGTCATTTGATTTCAATTTCATGCCACGGACACCTTTTGCGGTGCGTCCCATTGGACGGAGGCCACTTTCTTTGAATCGGATTGCTTGTCCTTGGCTGGTCGCGATGATGATGTCATCTTTGCCACTCGATGGACGAACCCACTCGAGCATATCGTCTTCTGCCAGTTTGAGTGCAATCAATCCTGATGCACGAACTTTCTTAAAATCTTCAAGCGCAGATTTTTTTATCGTTCCCTTGTTTGTTACCATGACAAGGTTTTTGTATTTCAGCACATCATCCATGGAGAGGATCACAGACACATTTTCATTTGGTGCAAGCTGGAGGAAGTTTACCAGTGCTTGTCCTTTTGATGTCCTAGTCGCCTGTGGGACGTCGTAGGCACGGAGCTGGAAGACACGACCACGAGTGGTAAAGAAGAGGAGATTGTCATGGGTATTGGTTGCGATCAAATGTTCGATGACGTCTTCTTCCTTTGTAGTGAGTCCTATGACACCTTTGCCACCACGAGCTTGTGTTTTGAAGGTGTCTGCTGGCATACGCTTAATGTAGCCATCTCGGGTTGCCATAATAATGGTCGCTTCGTTTGCCACGAGGTCTTCCATTTTGAATTCTTGCACGCCATGTGCAATGATTTGTGTTTTTCTTTCACTCCCAAATTGTGTTTTGATTTCTTGCAATTCGGTTTTGACCACGCCAAGGATTCTTTTTTCACTGGCAAGGAGTGCTTCGAGTTCTTTGATGAGAGCCATTTTTTCTTTCAATTCATCTTCAATTTTCTTTCGTTCGAGGTTTGCCAATTGTTGCAAACGCATTTCGAGGATAGCTACGGTTTGACGTTCAGAAAATTTGAATTGTTTCATCAAGTTTATCTTTGCTTCATCTTTGTCTTTTGATTTTCGGATCGTACTAATGATTTGATCGATTTTATCGAGTGCCATTTTCAATCCTTCGAGAATGTGTGCTCGTTCTTTTGCTTTATCGAGATCAAATTGTGTACGTCGCTTGATGACTTCTTCTCGGTGTTTGATATATTCTTCGAGCACGGTCTTCAAGTTCAAGAGTCGTGGCTGAATTCCATCCACGAGTGCGATCATGTTTACGTGAAATGTTGTTTGGAGTTCTGTCAATTTGAAAAGTTTGTTCAAGACTTTTTTTGGATAGGCATCTTTTTTGAGTTCTACGACAATGCGAACACCGTCTTTGTTTGATTCATCACGCAAGTCTTTGATACCTTCAATTTTCTTTTCTTGTACAAGAGTCGCAATTTTTTCAATCAATTTTGCTTTGTTTACTTGGTAGGGGACTTCATGAACCACGATATTGTTTGACCCTGTTTTTCCTTCGATAATATCTGTTTTTGCTCGGATGACAATGCCACCACGACCAGATGCATAGGCAGAAAGAATATCTGGTTTACTATAAATAATACCTCCGGTAGGAAAGTCTGGTCCTTTGATAAATTCGTTGAGTTCTTCGACGGACGCTGTTGGATGTTCTATCAAGTGGATGGTTCCGTCACAGAGTTCTCGGAGATTGTGTGGAGGAATGTTTGTCGCCATACCGACTGCAATACCCATGCTTCCATTGAGAAGAAGGTTTGGCAATCGTCCTGGCAAGACGCGTGGTTCTTTATTGGAAGAATCGTATGTTGGTGCAAAATCGACGGTTTCTTTTTCTATATCAAACAATAATTCTTCTGCAATCTTTTGCAATTTTGCTTCGGTATAACGCATGGCCGCAGCGTTGTCGCCGTCCATCGAACCAAAGTTTCCTTGACCAAAGACAAGTGGATCTCTCATGGAGAAATCTTGTGCCATGCGGACAAGAGAATCATAAATAGCAGAGTCACCGTGCGGATGGTATTTTGCCATCACTTCACCGACGACGTGTGCTGATTTTCGAAATTTTGTATTGTGTCTGAGACCAATTTTCCACATCGCATAGAGGATACGGCGGTGTACTGGTTTCAAACCATCACGAACATCCGGCAGTGCACGAGAGACGATGACACTCATGGCGTAGTCGAGATACGATGTACGCATTTCATCGACGAGTTCAATAGGTTCGACATGTCCGATATTGGAAGATGCTTCTTCAGCACTCATTTTTTCGGTTGGTTGGATCATTTTCTTTTTTGCCATAGCTAGGGTGTTGTTGTCGTGTTAGCAGTACTTGTTGGAGTAGAGGATACGTGAGTAGAGAGGATATTGGCAAGGGTGTCGAGTGTTGATGGTGGTGTCTGTGTACCTGTGTTGGTCGTTTCTGTCTCAATATGTTGCAGTGCGGCTGAGGTATCTCTGAGTGATGCTGATTCTGCGGCCTGCGTATCCTGTGCTCCTGCTATTTGCATTGCTTTAGCAAAGTGTTCCCCAACAGTGTTGAGAGGTGTCTCCACTGCATACTTTCCGTTCGCGGCATCATAGAAGACCGTCCGCATGTTCCATCCCCACATGCCAAATATGGTAAGGGTGATGAAGCCAACAGATATCCAGACGATACGCTGTTTTTGTGCATGCCCAGCGTAGTCAGCTGCAACGCGCTCTCGAGGATCTCGTGTTTTTTTTCTTTCTGAGTTATATGGTTCTTCCATGGCATCTCCACTCCCACGGATACTTGCCTCGAGCGCATCGATCGTACTGTCAATATCTTCTTTCAAACGTCCTTGAATTGTCTTTGATTGTTGCTTTCTCATACAGCTTAGTACGTTCCTTCCTTAGGAAGGAGAGGAACCCATATTATTCCTTTGTCAAAACAATCACACGTGTATCTTCTTGCGGTAAATCTTTTTTCTTGATAATAGTCTTAACTTCTTCGACAACATCCTTTGCGCCATAAGCTTTCAAAAATGAGGATACAGGGTCAGCATCAGGATCTATATCACTTTTGAACATCATCGGGATCACAATGCGAGGTTCTACGGCATTCACTGTTTTTACGGCGTCTTCAGCATTGTAGCAGCCATGGCCTCCTACGGGAATGATCAGGACATCAACATCTGCGAGCACTTCGAGCTGCGCATCAGTAAGTTGTTTTGATGCATTTCCCAGATGTCCAACACTGAGATATTCACTATCCACGCGAAGAAATACTTGTCCTTCCTCATGACCCTGTACTGCCGTCACAAGAACTCCTTTTGTCTCGCATTCTCCGGGTGTTGTGAGGACAAATGGATCACCTGAAAGCGTGATAGAATTTTCTTCCCCACGCGTGTAGAGACCTAGCTGTGGAGAAAGACTGCGAGGAAAGTTTCCTTTTTCTGGTCTATATGGATCAATGACAACGGTTACGTCCTCATCAATAGGTTTTGTTTGGATTTTTATTGCGGAATTGCCGAGCCAAGAGATATGCATAGTGATTCAAAAACAGAAAAATAGTGCCTCTATTATAGGGGAAATGGGGGTTTCGTGCAAGTACGTACATGTTGTTTTTTGGTTGACAAATATGTATATAGCTGTTATATTTTTGTATCGTTTTACAGGAGGGGAAAACGTGCTTGTGTTCAAGGTAGACAGCGTCGATCAGCTTCTTGTGGCCATTGGGACATGCCGTCCTTCTCCTCAGTCCGAGGGGCCTGTGGTTGTCAAGATCGAGTTTCCTGATGGGAGAACCATCGTCGGTGCTTACTATGATGTCGGAGGACCTAAGTTTCACAGGCCAGACGCTGAGACCGTATTCCAGGTATTCTTGGATGAATTTCTTGGTTGGTTTACACCATTGGTCACTCGGCTCCTCATAGAGGGGGTGACGTTCGTCACCAAGACGGATTCCGATGGCATGACCTGTGTGCTCGAATGGAGCATTGAAATACCACCGTGAGAAGACGCTTCGTCTCCACACAATACGACCCCACTCGGTGTATCCGGTGGGGTCGCTTGCTTTTTATTTTGAATTTCAAATTTGCTTATTTGGATTTCTTTCGATACTCCTCGATAATCCCTACAATCTTCTCAACCGTCTCATCCAGGGCTCCTTCTTTATTTACCACACGGAAGTCATAATCTTTTGATGTTTCCAGTTCTTCTTCTGCAATCTGGAGACGTTCATGCATTTTTTCTTCACTCACGCCACCGCGATTGATAATGCGTTCACGCAATACATCCATACTCTCTGGCATGAGGAAAATAGAGAGATGCGGGATATCAAGTTTGTCGAGGCTGTGTTTGCCGTTGACGTCTGCTTGGGAGAAGAGGATATTGTGTTCTTTGAGCGATGCGTCGAGTTTTTCTTTTTCTGTGCCATAGAGATTGCCAGCATAGTCATTGTATTCGACAAAGTCACCTGCCTCTATTTTTTTTTCAAAAACATTTCGAGAAATAAAATGATAATCTGTACCATTTATTTCTCCCTCACGTCTGTCACGTGTTGTCGTGGTAACAAACTGTACGGCATCATCAATATGATCGATCAATTTTCTGATCACGCTATTTTTCCCTCCACCTGATGGAGAAGAGATGAGGACGAGGATACCGCGATGGTTCATACTTATGCGAGTGAATCTAAATACTGTTGCAATTCTTCTGGCAGCGGAGATTCAAAACAGTGCATCGCTCCTGCCAAATCTTGAAAGCACAACTTGGCTGCATGTAGGAAAAGTCGTCCAAGATGTTCGTCATTTTTTTTGAGCAATTTTTTATTGAAGTAGAGTGTATCACCGACAACTGGGTGTGCATAGGCATACATGTGGACGCGGATTTGGTGTGTGCGGCCAGAGTGAATACGAACAGACAAGAGAGAAAAACGTCCCAGACGTTTGATAACTTTAAAATCTGTACGGGCTTCTTTTCCTGGCTGAATATTGTCTACTGTGTTGAGTGTAACAGCTTTTAGCCTTGGTCGTGAGACCATGCGACCATCGTTGCCACGATCGATCGGAAAGTCTATGGTGTCTTCGTTTGCCTCGATTGTCCCATACACGAGGACGGTATATTGTTTTTCAACACTCCGAGCTTTGAATTGATCTTTCAAATGATGAAACATGGCGTTCGTCTTTGCCACCACAAGCGTGCCTGATGCTTCTTTATCAAGTCGGTGGACGATACCTGGGCGAACAGGATTTTCTCCTACATGTTCAATGTCTGGATATGTCTGTACCAGCCATGCGGTCAATGTTACTTTTTCGCCTGCCTCTGTCGGGTGGACGAGAAGACCTGCAGGTTTGTGTATCACGACATAGTCTGACGTTTCTCCCAAAACAACAATCTTTGCATACAGAGACGTGTCCACTTTTTCCTCTTCTCGAACATGTTCATACGATGCTTCCTGTTCCAATCGAATAGTCTGTCCTTCATTGATGAGGATCCCAGCTTTTTTTGCCACGGTATCTTCTATATGGATGTACCCGTGTGACACAAGTTTTTTTATGTGCGAACGGGAATGCGAAGAAACCTCTGAAAGAAAGAGGTCAAGTCGATTGCCACTGTGCGCGGCATCGACGATATAGGATTCAGTATGTTCGGACATATATATAGTGTACGCCTGGATGGTCCCGAACAAATAAGTTATTTCTTGTACTCGGAAAACATACAAGAAAATTGTGCGCCTGGATGGAATTGAACCATCGACTCCGACGTTATAAGCGTCGTACTCTAACCACTGAGTTACAGGCGCGTGGGTAGTTCTTCCCAAGCGCAGAAGTGCGTGAATGCAAAGAATGCTCGTAGTGTAGCAAAAAAGAGAGAAGAAATCAAGGCTGTGCGGTTGAACGCACTTGCCATGTATGCTATGATCACACTACAGTATATATATTTATGACTTTTACCCGTATTCAAAACGTGCGCGCCCTCATCTCCCAGGCGGAAACGATCCTTATGGGGAGCCATGATCCACTGCATGATCATCGGCATGCTGAGCGAGTTGCAGACTATGCCGTGGCTATTGCGACAGAACTCAATATCACAAAGGCGTCACATATTGATGCCTTGAGATTGAGTGCTTGGTGGCATGATATTTCTCGCGTGATGACAGAGAAGCCGTCATTTTTATTGATGCCGTTTATTGATGATACACTGTCGGCTGTAATTCTTGCTTGGACAGCACTCAAGAGTGGCAAGTGGAATCGCACGGTCTGGCTTGCCAGTCGATTGATTCTAGCAAAAAGTGTCGGTACGGGAAAATTGTTTGCTCGTATGTTTCTTACAAAACGTATGCGACTTTTGCTTGATATTTTGCAAGACGCCGATACGGTCGATACACTCGCAAGCGAACGCACGCGTATTATCCGTGAACTGGTGGAATCTTCTCGTGCGTATCATTATGCATATCGTGTCATGGTGTGGTGGTTTGTCTCGACTGCATTTTTAGAAGTCAAAACGAACGCAGCAAAAGCACAACTCATGATTGTGCTCCAAGAATTTATGGTATGGGTGCATCAGGAAAAGATTATGAAGTGGCATACCGATCGGTATGGACAAGAGTGGATTGATTATGTGCATGCACGACTTCTTTTTATTATGACACAATTGGAACGTGATCTTGCTTTTGTTCGCATCCATACCGTGTCCTAATATATGACGTGGTTTTTTTCTCCTATCGCAAGAGTTCGACATGCGACACAAAAACGTCTGGCAGAAGTAACGCCGCATTCGAAAGATTTTTATATTTTGATTAGTTTTTCTTCCGCTCTTGCCGTGCTCGGGTTGCTCATGGACAACACTGCCGTTATTATCGGTGCCATGGTTGTTGCGCCACTGGTGACACCACTTTTTGTGTTTTCACTAAGCCTGCTCATTTTGCAAGGCAGAGATTTGTGGCGTTCAAGTATCGCTATTATTTTTGGCACACTCCTTGCGCTTTTTGTAGCGGCAGCGATTGGGTCTATCACCTCAGCGTTTGCAAGCAGTAGTATTTTTCTTACAGGAGAAATTTGGAGTAGAAGTAAACCTGATGTACTCTATTTTCTCGTTGCATTTTTGAGTGGTCTTGTCGGTGCGTTTGCCTATGCTCGTCCAAAGATAAAAGAATTTGTAACGGGTATTGCTATTGCTGCTGCGATCATCCCGCCAATTGCTGTTGCGGGTATTGCGCTTTCAATCAACGACATGTTTTTATTCCGGCAAAGTATGTTGTTATATATGTTTAATGTTGTTGGTATTTGTTTGGGGAGTGTCTTGATGTTTATTATTTTAGGATTTGGAAAACAAATAGAAAAAACAAATGCAACACCGCGTGCATGATGAAAAAAATAAAAAATAAATAAAAAAAACTGTGCAAGTTATGCACAGTTTTTTCTTGCATGTCATTTCAAAAAAAAAGAAAAACAATTATACTACTGTCACAAAGGTCGATCATACTATTTTACATCCATGCTTGTCATGTAAAGTAAAAAAACTTTTGGTATGCACCATGGTCATGTCAAAAGAACATATCTTCTCTAAGAAAGGAGGTGCCAATATGCCAACCGCAAAAAAACGCAAACCAGCAAAGCGAAAATCTGTAGCAAAGCGAAAGCCAGCTGCAAAAAAAGCTGCTCCTAAAAAACGGAAACCAGCTGCGAAGAAAAAAGTAGCAAAGCGAAAGCCAGCTGCAAAAAAAGCTGCTCCTAAAAAACGTAAAGTAGCAAAACGAAAGAAGAAGTAATGTACTTCATCAAAAAAAGAACCTCGCAAGAGGTTCTTTTTTTATGCACTCTGTGAAAGCATCGTTATTGTAAAAGTGGTTTCAAATACATGCCTGTGTAGCTTTTTGTTTCTTTGACGATTGTCTCGGGGGTTCCCACCGCCACAACGGTTCCTCCGCGTTTTCCTCCATCTGGTCCCATATCAATGACCCAGTCGGCTGATTTGATGACATCAAGATTGTGTTCAATAATAAGCACGGTGTTGCCTTTTTCTACGAGTTGCGTCAATACTTCAAGCAAGCGAACAATATCACCAAAATGCAATCCTGTTGTTGGTTCGTCGAGAATATACAGCGTATCTCCATTGCTGCGACGTGCGAGTTCTGTCGCGAGTTTGATACGTTGCGCTTCTCCACCTGAGAGCGTGGTAGCGGATTGTCCGAGGCCGACATAGCCAAGTCCGACATCACGTAATATGCGAAGTTTGTCTGCAATGGCTGGAATATCTCGAAAAAATGCATACGCTTCTTCCACTGTCATGGCAAGGATGTCAGCAATCGTTTTGCTTCTATAATGAATTTCCAGGGCTTCTCTATTATAGCGTTTCCCTTCACATTCTGGACATTCTACAAATACATCTGATAAAAATTGCATTGGTATAGTCACGTATCCTTGTCCTGCACATGCCTCACATCGTCCACCACCTTTTACATTAAAGCTAAATTTCCCTGCATCCATGCCGCGCATCTTTGCTTCGGGAACGTTGGTAAAGACATCACGAATCGCAGTGAAGACGCCTGTATATGTCGCAGGATTGCTCCGTGGGGTACGGCCGATAGGGGACTGATCAATAGAAATAACTTTTTTAATATGAGTCATCCCTTTGATACTTTTGTGTTCACCTGGTTCTGCTTTTGCTCGATAAAACTTTTTGTGCAGTGCTTTGCTCAAGATATCTATGATAAGGCTGGACTTTCCAGATCCTGATACACCGGTCACACAGGTAAGTGTGCCGAGTGGGAGTGAGACATCAATATTTTTCAGGTTAAATGCACGTGCTCCTTTGATCTCAATCGTCTTTTTGTTTCCTTTTCTTCGTTTTTTTGGTACGGCAATTGTTGCTTTTCCAGACAAAAATTGTCCTGTTTGAGATGCATTGTTTTTCTTTATCATTGCTGCGGTCCCTGTTGCAATCACTTCACCACCACCTGTCCCTGCACCAGGTCCGATGTCGACAATAAAGTCCGCAGCCTCCATCATTGCTTGATCATGTTCGACAACGATAACTGTATTTTTGAGATCCCGAAGTTTTTTGAGTGTGGCAATGAGGGTATCATTGTCTTTTGGATGCAGCCCAATAGACGGTTCATCCAAGATATAGATGACACCCGTAAGTCCTGTGGAGAGCTGTGTCGAGAGTCTGACACGTTGTGCTTCACCACCAGAAAGTGTGTGGACTGACCGGTCGAGTGAAAGGTAGTAAAGCCCCACATCGAGCAGATTCCGGAGACGTTTGAGCATTTCTTTTGTCAGTGGCATTGCGATGGCAAGATGTGTTTTTGAAAGGTGTACTATATTTTTCTTTTCATCACCAATAATGGTAAATGCCTCCAGTGCTTCTTCGACCGTCATCTCACCAATATCTGCAATATTCCATTCGCCGATTTTTACTGCGAGTGATGTTTCTTTTAATCGTTTGCCATGGCATACTGGACAGATACGTTCTCTCATGTACGCTTCGATTTCTTTTCGCACATAGTCAGAGTCTGTTTCTGCATGACGTTGCACCAAGTTTGGGACAACACCTTCATAACGCATTTTCTTTTTTCCGATTTGATATTCTTCTCCATCAGTACCATAGAGAACAATATCCATGATTTTTTTTGGAAGATCTTTTATTGGCATGTGCACAGAAAAGTCATGTGCATCAGCAACTGCCTGCAGCACTTCTTGATATTTATTTTGATTTCCTACAATGCGTGTCCATGGTTGGATAGCACCTTCTGCAAGTGTCAGGCGTGGATTTGGAATAACCAATTCCGGATCCACATCAAGCGTAATGCCAAGTCCTGTACAGCGTGGACATGCTCCGTGTGGGCTATTGAAACTAAAGCTTCTTGGTTCAATGAGATCAAAGACGCTTCCACATTGTCGGCACGCTGGTGTTGTATTATAGGTAGTTTCGTCACCGTCATCTGTGAGTGTGATGACAGATCCATTTCCGAGGTCAAGTGCCTTTTCAATAAATGTATGCAAGTGCTGTTTTTGTTTTTCTTCTATTTCTCCTATAACAATATCAACATCGTAGCGTTTTGTTTTATCAAATGACAAATTTTTAATATCATGAATGCGATGTTCCACGCCATTGATACGGATGCGATTGTATCCAGTCTGTTCGAGTTCTGCCAGGAGTATCTTTTGTTTTATTTCTGCCTGGGAAAAGAGAGGCGCCACAAGGGTAACTTGCCCTGATGTACGGATGAGATTTCGAACTGATTCAGTGATTTCTCCTGCTGTTGCATGATGTACCGGGGTGTCGCAGTTCGTACAATATTGCATACCAATCCGCGCAAAAAGAAGGCGGAGATAATCATAAATTTCCGTTGTGGTACCGACGGTAGAGCGTGGATTATTTGAAATAGTTTTTTGATCGATCGCTATCGTTGGGGAGAGTCCTTCGATATCGTCGACATCTGGTTTGTCCTGCAGATCCATGAATTGACGCGCGTATGCATTCAGACTTTCTGCATAGCGGCGCTGTCCTTCGGCATAGATGGTATCAAAGGCGAGTGATGATTTTCCTGAACCAGAAAGTCCCGTGATCACGGTGAGTTTATTTTTTGGTATGTCGAGTGAGATGTTTTTGAGGTTGTGGACGCGTGCGTTCTTTATCGAGATGACATCTTGTGTTGGCATAGAGGCAGAAAAAAGGAGATTGCCTTACACCATACATGAATTTTGTGCAGATGTCAACTCTGCTTGATCTCTTATTGAACATGTATACAAAGGAAGAACACTTTCGTGCTACAAGATCATATACCCGTAATCTTCCGCTTCCCTAAGGTCCTCTGGCTTAGGGACAAATTTGTAAATACCGTACTTTTCATAAAAGTTTTTTCTTCGTTCAGGTTCATTTTCTACAACATTGATCGCACCTACATCGATATTAAAACGAAATCCTTTGAGTAAGAGGTCTTTTGTAATAAAGGATTCCTGTTCTATCCCTGGGGATGCATGTGGTCCTAAGATAAACGCACAATGTTGTTCACAAAAATCTCCATCGCTATCTTCGCCGGTACAACTTAATCTTCCTATTGGTTGGTCGCACATGTCAATGAAGGAGTTTTCTCCCAGTACACCGAGTACATGGCCTTCTTTCTTTGAGCTATTTGAGATATTCATGTCTGCGATGATGACAAAGCCTCGAAAATTTTCAGGCGTATCACAAGCAGTATTTGCGAGTTCTTCTATCTTTGCATCGGTATATTGAAAGGAGTACTCTTGCGTGTAAATATCTTTACCATTGTGACTTTTATATGGTGCGTCTTTCCCTTTTATTTCTCTTTGAACTTCTCCATCCTTTTTACACACAGTGCCTATATGAATTTCTTCTACCCAACCCTCGTTGTCACTCCATGCCCAAAAGTATGAAATAATATCAAGCCCCGTGCTAAAGAACCAGTTGCCAGCGTTTGCAACCATATTATCTTGGAGTCTGCTGTTGGTTATACTTCCCATAATACGTGCGTTGTAACACCATGGATTATCATTCTGAAGACTCTTAAAACAAATAGGTTTGTCTGCCGGACAAATATCGCCTGTGCAGGATAACCCATTTGTCCCTTGGACAAAATAATCATACCCACATGTTGCTTGGGGAAGGCCGAGGAGGTACGGCGTCTGTGCGTTTAATGCTTTTTTCTTGGCATCTTTGGCACTTGCACTTAAATTTGACAGACCTACCAGCGCTAGTTTTGTATTCGGTTCTGGAATATCTTTGCACCAGGGTGGGGTGAGTCCTGCTTCATTGATCATCCAGACTTGTGGCAGTCGAATGTTTATCAAATTTGGATTGATAACGTTGAGTAATGTATATGATAATACTGCCAACAGGAGACCTGTGATTGATCCGGCAATTTTCCTTTTCGCTGAGGTGATGCGTTCTGGATTGCCACCTGATGTTGTCCATATAAATCCTGCAATGATGAGCATGACGGCAGAGAGGAGTGCTGCTGCAATAATACTATATTGATACATGTGGGCAATAAATTCACCGAGATTGTTGAATGAATTTTTTTCACCAAAGTTTATTTTTGTCTCCGCGTTTGTTGCAGGACTACAAAAACCGATGCTTTGCTGGGCACCATCTACTTTTCCGCCACACGCGACGGCCGTTTCGTCTGTTTGAATAAATCCTTTATTGATTTCATCGGTACTCAATGTATTGAGCAGGTCATTACTTTTTCTCTGCTGTATACATGCCTTTTGTTCCCAACAACGTGGATCTGCCTGGGCAAAGATCGACTGAGGAAACAATATACTTATTGCAGTGAGCAAAGCAAAAAAAGTATATTTCATAAAAAAATTAACGTGATTGAATAGCATCTATCATGATGGTGTCCCACATGTCCGCGGTGAGAACACCTTCAATTTTTTTTCCGTTCACAATATATGTCGGTGTCCCGCGCACATCCAGGTCAATACCATCTTGGATATCTTGGGTGATATTGTGCGCATATCGGTCTGAATCGATACATGAGGTAAATATGCTTTCAGTAAGGCCAGTACGTGTTGCCGCCAGCAGGAGTCCTTCATCTGAGAGATCGCGTGACGTGAAGACTGATTCGTAATACTCCCAAAACATATCTTGTTCTTGTGCGCAGGTAGAGGCTACTGCCGCAGCCATGGCTTGAGCATGTATGGTTGTCAGGGGAAATTGTTTGAAGACAACATGTATGGCAGAATCGTATTTTTCCATCATCTGTTGAAATGCAGGATATGCTTCTTGGCAATAGGGGCATTCAAAATCGATAAATGCCAAAAGAGTGACTGGATTTGAAGGATCCCCAATTTGTGGGTTAAATGATCTGATGAATGGGGTCGTCTCTTGTAGCTGCTGTGTGGGAGTGTCTTTTGTTTTTGTAGATAAAAAGCTGAAATTGGGAGCAGCTTGTTGTAATGTCTGTTCGATGGCACTCGCATTGCCAGTACGTATCTGATATATGTAGTAGGCAACAAATGAAAAGAATGCTATCAACAAGGCAACGAGTATACTCAATATACCCAAAAAGACGATACCGCCTCCGGTTTTATACCAAGATTTTTCAGGAAATTGCTGGTCATGCATAGAGTTGTAATCAGTATACCACATATCTCTTGACAAAAAGAGGGGAATTGCGTATAATCCGCCCACATTATTATCACTCACTCACCTAGGGCATTGCCCATTATTTCCTCAGCTGCACCACTGCACGCTGAAATAGGTGAGGAGGTACATGCACCACAAGGGTACATGGTAAAAGGAAATATCTATGCAAATTCCATCACTTGAAGCAATGCTTCAGGCCGGTGTCCACTTTGGACATCAAGTGTCTCGCTGGCATCCGAAGATGAAAGAGTTCATCTTCACAGAACGAAACGGGGTTCATATTATTGACCTCGAAAAAACCGACGAACAGCTTCGCGCCGTGCTTCCTGTTGTCACGCAGATGGCAAAGGATGGCAAGAAAATCTTGTTTGTGTCTACTAAGCCACAGGCAAAAGATATAGTGAAAGACGCTGCTATTGACTGCGGCATGCCATACCTCGTCGACCGATGGGTTGGAGGACTTTTGACAAATTTTCCAGAAATAAAAAAATTGATTCAAAAATATCTTTCTTTGCAAGAGAAAAAAGAAAGTGGAGAACTCGAACGATACACAAAGAAAGAACAACTTGATATTGAACGCGAAATGGAAAAAATGGAACAGATGATCGGAGGTCTTGTCGTATTGAAAGATCTTCCTGATGCTATCTTTATCCCTGCGTTTCAGCGTGAAAAAACAACATTCATTGAAGCAAATAAAATGAATGTGCCGATCATCGCGGTGTGTGATACCAATGCAAACCCGACAAAGGCTGATTACGTCATCCCTGCAAACGACGATGCTGTGAACGCCATCCGTATGATGGTAACACTCGTGGCAGATGCAGTAAAAGAAGGACAAGCTGCTGCAGCAATGGAACCAAAAAAGACAGAAGTCCCAGCGTAACGTGGAAGAAAGATTTCGTTGCAAACGCACCGTACTTCTTCTATACTAGACCAATTTTTAACACTCCAAACCTATGGCAATTACTGCTCAAGATATTGCAAAACTCCGTGCACAAACTGGTGCAGGAATGCTTGATTGTAAAAAAGCCCTTGATGAAACCAATGGTGATTTTGAAAAAGCACTTGATTGGCTTCGTGAACGAGGCGTTGCAAAAGCTGCAAAACGTGCAGGCAAAATCGCTGCAGAAGGAACCGTCGCAAGCTACATTCATGGCGGTGGATCTGTCGGCGTTCTGGTAGAAGTAAATAGTGAAACAGACTTCGTCGCAAAAAATGATGGCTTCCAAGCACTGGTAAACGACATCGCATTGCATATTGCAGCTGCTGCACCAAAATATGTCACTCGTGATGAAGTCCCTGCAGATGTCCTTGAACGAGAAAAAGCAATTTACGTAGAACAAATGAAAAATGAAGGAAAACCAGCAGACATTATCGAAAAGATTGTCGGTGGAAAGATTGACAAGTTTTATAGTGAAATTTGTCTCATGGAACAACCATTTATCAAAGATGAAGACAAAACTATCGAACAACTCCTTACAGAAAAGACAGGGGAGATTGGAGAAAAAATTACTGTTCGCCGATTTGCTCGCTTTGAACTTGGAGAAGGGATCACAAAGGAAAAAAGTGATCTTGCCGCAGATGTAGAAGAGCAGTTGAGAAATGTTGCGTAACCTTTAGAACGTATCAAAAAGCATCCATTGTGTGGATGCTTTTTTTGTATGCGAGGACGTGCTGCGAAGAAAGATTGCGCTGCGCTAAGACTGCTTTTGCCTAACGGTCACCGCCTCTGGCGGGATCCCATCCTTTAGGCAGGGCAAAAAAGATTGAAGATTACTTCGTCCTTGTCGTACAGTTTGTGGAAGAAGATCATTCCGATGATGGAGTCCCTACACCAACTCTAGCTCAGTAAAATCTTCAATAATAATATCTGCATCTTTCAATTCCTCTGCTGAATGAGATGTGGTAATGCCGACGACCGTCATTCCAGCATTTTTTGCAGATGCGACGCCTACGGGAGAGTCTTCAAACACAAGACATGTGGTTGGATCGACTTTCAGAAGACCCGCCGTTTTGAGATAAATTTCTGGATTTGGTTTTCCTTTTTGTACGTCTTCTTCTCCTAATATAATGTCAAAAGAATCCTGCATATTGAGTGCCTCGAGGACAAACTTGCGATTTTCTTTTGGAGCGGTCGTTGCTATGGCAAGCTTCAGATTTTTTTCTTTCAGACGTTCGAGTACATTCGTGAGACCTGGTACTTCTTTGATGTACGGTTTATAGATTTCACGATACACCGCTTCTTTTTCTGCTGCATACGCTTCAATATCTTCATCAGAAATATCGTCACCAAAGAGATTTTTACAGATTTGGTCATTCCGTAGTCCTGAGACTTTGTTTCGGAAATCATCATCCGTAAGTACAATGTTTTTTCGTGCACAAAATTCTCGCCAGGCATGCTTGTGGATTGGCATGTTGTCTATCATGGTTCCGTCTATGTCAAAAATGATGGCTTGGCAGTGTGTGATGTCGAGTGTATTCATAACAGGAGTGTAAGGAGTATATGTCTTACACTATACCTAGGAGTAGCTAGCCAAGCAAGCCCAACCGTAGTACACTATATACTACTTAATAAATAATCCAATAAACTAATAATCAAGTTTATATGAACATCGCCATCAACGGATTTGGCCGTATCGGACGGCACGCATTCAAGGTCGCATGGAAGAAAAAGGGGATCAACATCGTCGCGATCAATGATCTCACTGATACAAAAACACTTGCCCATTTACTCAAGTACGACACGGCATATCCGGATTTTGCAGCAAAAGTTTCTGCAAAGGAAGGAATGCTCATAGTGAATGGGAAAAAAATTCAAACACTTGCAGAGCGAGACCCAAGCGCATTGCCATGGAAAAAATTGAAGGTGGATGTAGTCCTTGAATGCACAGGAATTTTTCGCGATACAGAAAAAGCATCAATGCATCTGAAAGCAGGCGCAAAGCGTGTTGTCATTTCCGCGCCAAGTAAAGGAGATGACATTGCTGAATTTGTCCGCGGGGTAAACTGTGGAAGCTACGCAGGACAAAAGATTATTGACAATGCATCTTGCACCACAAACTGTACCGCTCCTGTAGTCGCTATCATGGACGCAGCATTTGGGATAGAAAAGGCCATGCTGACAACCGTGCATTCCTATACCGCTGATCAAAATTTACAAGACGGCCCACACAAAGATCTCCGAAGAGCGCGCGCAGCTGCGCAAAATATGGTACCTACCACGACCGGCGCAGCCGAAGCCACTGCAAAAGTTATGCCGTCATTGGCTGGGACGTTTGAGGGCATCGCCATCCGTGTGCCGACCATCAGTGTGTCGCTCACCGATATTACCATGCTCTTGAAAAAGGATGTGACTGTCGAGCAAGTGAATAAGGCATTGAAAACTGCGGCAAAGAAAAAACATTGGCAAGGCATTTTCACCGTCACAGAAGAACCACTCGTTTCTTCAGACTTTATCGGTGACTCACATTCTTCTATTGCAGATCTTGAACTCACACGAGTCGTAGGCGGGAATCTTGTAAAAGTCGTGGCATGGTATGACAATGAATGGGGATATGCAAATCGACTCGTAGAGATGGCAGAGATCGTTGGAAAAACAGTATAGATTTAGAATTATCCGAATATCAGAATACTATATAATATGACTTCTATTACCAAAGCAAAAAATCTTTCTGGAAAGGTCGTGCTCGTTCGCGTTGATTTTAATGTACCTATCAAAAAAAAGAAGGTACTCGATGATACGCGGCTCGTTGCATCACTTCCTACTATTCAGTATCTCATGGAAAAGGGAGCAAAAGTGGTATTGATGACGCATATTGGGCGACCGGATGGGAAAATTGTGGCATCGCTGAAAGTGGATCCCGTTGTCGAACGATTGTCAGAGTTACTCAAGAAAAAAGTGAAGAAACTGGAAACAAAGAACTTGAAATTATCTGATGCGCAGAAACTTTCTTTGCTAAAAGATATCGAAAAACTTCGTCCAGGACAAGTCGCGATGATGGAGAATGTACGATTTTCAAAGGATGAAGAAAAAGATACTGGAACGCTTAGCCAAGAACTCGCTGCATTAGCAGACCTTTTTGTTCTCGAGGGCTTTGCAGTGGCACATCGAGCCAGTGCGTCGGTGTCAGGTATCCCGAAATATATAAAAGGATACGCAGGGTTGCTCCTTACCAAAGAAATTCAAGGATTGATGAAAGTACTTTCTTCCCCAAAAACTCCGTTTGTTGCGGTTCTCGGTGGCGCAAAGATAGAAACAAAAATTCCAGTCATGAAAAATTTGGTGGAAAAGGCTGATGCAGTACTCATTGGTGGTGGCATTGTAAATACTTATCTGTTGGCGAAGGGATACAAGATCGGTGATTCGCTCGCTGATAAAGCATTTCAAGTCGATGCGATCACATATTGCAAACGAAAAAACGTGATCAAGCCGCTCGACGTAGTCGTAGGGACAAAAGATGGAAAAAAAGTTCGTGTCGTGAAAATTAAAAAGACACCACACGACGTTTGTAAAAAAGGCGAAGGTATTTTTGATGTAGGACCAGAGACACTTCGGCTGTATGCAACACATATAAAGAACGCGAAAACATTGGTTTGGAATGGCGCGATGGGATATTTTGAACAAAAGCCATACGATGTTGGCACACTCACTGTCGCGCGTCTCGTAGCGAGTAGATCAAAAGGGCAAGCCTTTGGTGTGATCGGTGGGGGAGAGACATTGCAAGCAATGGACATGGTCGGTATGACAGACGATGTAGATCTCGTCTCAACAGGTGGAGGAGCAATGCTTGAATTTTTGGCGGGGGATACGTTGCCAGGAATCCATAGTCTTGAAATATAGTTGTTGAAAAAATAAAATTCATGTATACTTCATGTAGAAATTTGAAACAAGAAATTAGAAATTGTCTTTCTATAAAAAAGAAATTTCTAATTTCAATTTTCCAAATTTCCTAATTTCTTTACATATGCCTGTCAGCAAAAAAACAACGAGGGCTTCTTCCATGAGTTCTCCGCCGCCTGCCGCAATGTCTACTCCAACAATGCCGCCAAAACCACCACAAGAAAAACCACATCAACACATGCGCTCTTTGTTTCATGGTGGAGAATTTTCGCAGAAAATCTTCTTTACGTTGCTTGCGATTCTTCTTGTGTATGTGATTTTCTTTGTTGGGACACTGATCCGCAATAATATCGAAGAGTATTATCATATCGGGCAGGCAGATAGGCAAGAGCGCACTATCACACTCGACGGAACGGCAAAAGTGACAGCGACTCCAGATATCGCCATGACGACGATTGGCATGGTGTCTACCGGTGAGACTGTTGCCGGAGCGCAAGAAGCAAACACGACAGTGATGAATCAATTGACAGCTCGACTTGCAGAACTTGGCATTGCAAGCGAAGACATGCAAACAACAAACTATAATATCTATCCGCAGTACAATTACACGTCAGAAGAAGGGCGCCTTCTTGAAGGATATGAAGTCAGCCAGAGTGTGAGTGTAAAAATTCGTGATCTTGAAAAAGCAAATGCCGTCATCGCACTCGCCGGAGAAGTGGGAGCAAACAATGTTAGTGGATTGCAATTCACGATCGATGAACGAGACGTGTATCTTGAAGAAGCGCGCACAGAAGCATTGAAAAAAGTGTATGAAAAAGCGAACGCACTTTCTCAGTCGCTCGGTGTTCGTATCGTCAGTATCGTCTCATATGGTGAGTATGAGACAAGTGGTGGATATGATTCCTTTGGGTATGACAAAGCTGTGTACGGGCTTGGTGGCGCTGAATCAGCACCAGATATCCAGAGCGGCAGTATGGATGTAGAAATGACAGTTCATGTGACCTTTGAAATTCGATAACGAACATCCTAAAAAGTCCCTCTATACACAGAGGGACTTTTTTTATATACTGATGAATAGTATTTATCTTCTTTATTATGAAAAAGACAAGCATCGCACAAATTTCTGCACGCGAAATTCTCGATTCTCGAGGCAATCCAACGGTGGAAGCAACCGTCACCCTTGCGGACGGATCAGTCGGTGTTGCTGCTGTGCCAAGCGGTGCATCGACAGGCACGCACGAAGCAGTGGAGCTTCGGGACGGCGCAACGCGCTATGGAGGAAAGGGTGTATTGAAAGCAGTGAAGCATGTCAATACTATTCTTGCAAAAGAATTGAAAGGCGTGGACGCCACAAAACAGCGTGCACTGGATGAAGCCATGATTGCCCTGGATGGCACCCCACAAAAAAAGAATCTTGGCGCGAATGCGATGCTTGCGGTGTCGCTGGCTGCGTGTCGTGCTGCAGCGCTTTCAACACACACACCGCTTTATGCATATATTCGAAAAGCATATCGACTCCCAGAAAAAAAATGGATCATGCCACTTGCCACGATGAATGTGATCAATGGTGGTCGCCATGCAAACAATGGTCTATCGATTCAAGAATTCATGATTGTCCCAAAACATAAATTGTTTAGAGAACGAGTTCGCATGGGTTCACAAATTTTTCACACGCTCGGGCAGTTGTTGTCAGAAAAAAAATTCAATACTGGCGTTGGCGACGAAGGAGGTTATGCACCGGAATTTACCGATAACGAACAAGCACTGAAGTTTCTCATGAAAGCAATTCAGACGGCAGGGTTTGAACCTGGACGACACGTCATGCTTGCCATGGATGTCGCGGCATCAGAGTTTTACAAGCACGGAAAGTATTACATGCTCAGTCAAAATGTGGGGTGGAGCGCGGATAAAGTGATCCGTACGCTGGACGGCTGGACTAGAAAATATCCATTTATTTCTATCGAAGATCCACTGTCAGAAGATGATTGGGACAATTGGAAGATTGTCACAAAAAAACTTGGCAAGAAGGTTCACGTGGTGGGAGATGATTTATTTGTCACCAATACCGAACGGATTCAAAAAGGAATTGACAGTAAAGTTGGGAACGCAGTGCTTATCAAGCTCAATCAAATAGGCACGCTTTCTGAAACTATTGATGCTATTTACTTGGCAAGAAAGCATGACTATGCAGTATCAATTTCTCACCGGTCTGGCGAAACAGCAGATACGTTCATCGCCGACCTCGCCGTTGCTGTGAATGCAGAATATATCAAGACCGGATCGATGTCTCGTTCGGAGAGAATTGAAAAGTATAATAGACTTATGGCTATAGAGGATGAATTGTCGTAAGTAGCCTGTCACGAGATGGTGTCGTATCCCATACTTGCACGTGGCCACGTAAAGACTCCCTTCGGTCGTCCACGTGGCACTCAAAATGGCCGCGCCATTTTTCGTGAAAAAGTATAATCGCTTGATGGTGATAGAGGAAGCGTTGGGGTAGTATTGACAATGCAACATATATATTGTATATTGCCTATGTCTGGTAAGGAGGTAATCAAATTATTAAAACAACAGGGATGGCAAGTTGGACGTGTGTCCGGAAGTCACTATATTATAGTGAAGGATGGAACACATTCTATCCCAGTTCCTGTTCATGCAAACAAAGATATTTCGAAGGGACTCTTACATGCAATTTTCAAACAAGCTGGCATCACATTATAGACATATGCAATATTGTGCATCGATAAAAAAAGATGATGATGGATATATGGTTACCTTTCCAGATATCCCAAATGCATTCACACATGGTGATACTCTTGAAGATGCAAAGAAGTATGCTGCAGAGGCTTTGAATGGTGTATTAGCATCAGATTTTGAACGGGGATTCACTATACCAAAGCCAAAACAATATACAGGGAAGTATATGTATCGTATTGGTGTATATCCACACATTGCACTTTCATTTGCCCTCCGGGCATTGAGAAAGAAACAGACTCAGAAAGATGTTGCAAAACATCTTGGTATTTCGTATCAGGCATATCAACGTCTCGAGAATCCTCGTACGTGCAATCCAACTGTGAAAACTCTTGAGCGGATTGCAGAAGTGTTGGGGAAAGATATGAAGATTACATTTTCGTAAATTGCTGAGAATACGTCCGTGTTTGCCGTGCATAAAATCATACAAAAAAAGCAGTGTTTTACTGCTTTTTTTCATCTCTTTTTTCTGCTATACTAGAGCAACTATCGTGGACGATATATCCGCCACAAAAGTACATATATATTACAGAATATACCCCTTCGAAAGATTCCTCGTCGTTCCTCCTCGGAATGACATTACTTCACTATGAACCACATACCAGCAACACATCCACCTACAGTCCTTATGATCCTCGATGGGTTTGGTCTTGCTGACGAAACAGAGCCAGGCAATGCCATCACAAAGAAAACTGCTCCGAATATTTTTTCGTATATGGAAAAATATCCTTCTACGACGCTTGCTGCACATGGCAAGGATGTAGGACTTTTCCCAAATCAAGAAGGAAATTCTGAAGCAGGACACTTCAACATCGGTGCTGGGCGAGTGGTCGAGCAAGATATTGTACGTATTTCAGATGCCATCACAGATGGAACGTTTTTCAAAAATCAAGCATTCAAAGACGCCCTGCATCATACAAAAAAATATAAGACCGCTGTGCATGTTATGGGACTCATGACCGACGGGCAGAGCGCGCACGCGCATCCTGATCATTTGTATTCATTGTTGAAATTTTTCCGCGATGAAGGTCAAACAAAGGTGTATTTGCATTTGTTTACAGATGGACGAGATGCTCCACCGCATTCTGCATTTACATTTCTCAAGCTTCTGCGTGACGAGATAAAGGGAGACGAACGCATTGCTACGATTATAGGCAGATTTTATGCAATGGATAGAGCAAAATTGTGGGAGCGTACAGAAGCTGCGTACAATACCATGGTGCTTGGAAAAGGACATTGCACTGCACCAAGCGCAGAAGAAGCGATAGCCGAAGCGTATAACCGTGGCGAGACAGATGAGTATATTTGCCCAACGGTGATCACCAAAGCTGGAAAACCAATTGCTACGATACAGGACAATGATGTGATCTTTTTTTTCAATGCTCGCAGTGATCGCGCGCGTCAGATTACAAAGGCGTTTGTGCAAAAAGACTTTTCCAAACTGAATCCCGGTGCATTTGTGCGGAAGAATCATCCCAAAAATATCCGTTTTGTTGCCATGACAGATTTTGGACCGGATCTTGATTCTATTTTGACTGCATTCCCAAGCCCAAACGTAGAAAATAGTCTGGCCAAAGTAATTGGAAGCGCGCGCAAGCAACTCTATATTTCTGAGACAGAAAAATACGCGCATGTGACATACTTTATCAATGGTGGATATCCAGAACCAATGAATGGTGAGGTGAGGGAACTGATCACCTCTCCCAAAAAATATTCCTACGCAGATCAGCCAGAGATGCATGCCAAACAACTGACAGACAGAATTGTCGAATATATTGATGCTGGTACGTATGATTTTGTGGCAGTCAACTATCCGAATGCCGACATGGTAGGACACACGGGCGACTTTACGGCAGCAAAAAAAGCAGTGAGTTTTCTAGATGCCCAAGTAAAACGGGTAGTAGATATGACGCTCGAACATGATGGACAAGTGCTCATTACGGCAGATCATGGCAATGCTGAGCAAATGATCAATTTTAAAACTGGCGGTGTATTGACGCAGCATACGGCGAATCCAGTACCTTGTATCTTGATAAAAAAGTCAAAACAGCGTATACCTATGCATACAGGAAAGCTCGCCGATGTAGCACCAACGCTTCTGAAGATGATGGATATTAAACAGCCAAAGGAAATGACAGGACGTTCACTTTTTTGACGCATACGGATATCCAGATAATCCAGATTTTCAGATGCATCTATCCGTAGATCTGGATTATCCGAATATCAGCATACATATGAATCGTCCAAAACCAACAGTCCTCGCAATCTGTGACGGATGGGGAATCGCGCAGGATAGTGAGGGGAATGCTATTACCCGCGCAAAAACGCCACGGACAGATACCTTTACCAAAGAATATCCAGTCATGACACTCTATGCTTCCGGCAATGAAGTCGGTCTTCAGTTTGGGGAAATGGGAAACTCTGAAGTCGGACACTTGAACATCGGGGCAGGTCGGGTGTACTACCAGACATTGCCACGCATCAACAAAAGTATTACGGACAGATCTCTCTTTGCAAATGATGCCCTCAATGAAGCGATAGGCGCCGTGACTACAAACAATTCCACATTGCATGTGATGGGACTGGTCGGTCATGGAAATGTGCATGCTAGCCAGGAACATCTGTTTGCGCTTCTCGAATTGGCAAAAGCAAAAAAGATAAAAAACGTCATGATCCATGCGTTTCTCGATGGACGTGATACAAAGTTTGATAGTGGAAAGACGTTTATCGCAGAGCTTGAAGCAAAGATGAAAGAACTTGGTATCGGAAAGATTGCTACACTCGGTGGACGATATTGGGGTATGGATCGAGACAATCGATGGGATCGGATTGAAAAAGCGTATCATGCAATTGCGCTTGGCGAAGCAGCGTCCTACTTTCCAAATGCAGACGCTGCGATCACTGCGTCATACGAAAAAAAGGTCTATGATGAAGAGTTTGAGCCAGTTGTGATTGGAAAAGAAGGAGAGCCTACGGCGCGCGTGTCATCTGGCGATGCTGTTATTTTTTTCAATTTTCGTCCAGACCGTGCAAGACAGCTCACGCAAGCCTTTGTCTTGCCAGCCTTTGAAAAATTCCCCCGTGAGTATATTCGTGATGTCACCTTTGTGACGATGACAGAATATGAAAAAGAATTGCCCGTTTCTGTAGCATTCCCGCCCATGGTCGTGCATAATTGTCTTGCTGAAGTTCTCAGCAATGCCGATTTATCGCAGTTTCACATTGCAGAGACAGAAAAATACGCGCACGTGACCTTCTTTCTCAATGGCACAGTTGAAGATCCGTTTCCTAAAGAAAAGCGTGGCATTATCCCGTCGCCAAAAGTGTCATCATACGACCAGGCGCCAGAGATGTCTGCCGGACTGATTGCAAAAGAAGTCATCCGTGCGATTGAAGCTGAAGAATATGATGTCATTATTCTCAATTTTGCCAATGCCGACATGGTGGGGCACACCGGTGACCTTACCTCAACAATTGCCGGCGTAGAAGCCGTTGACAAAGCCCTCGGTGCGATTGCTGATCATGTGCTTGCAAAAGATGGCTTGCTGCTCATCACCGCAGATCATGGCAATGCAGAAGAAGTCGTGAATTTGGAAACAGGAGAAAAAGATAAAGAACATAGTACAAATCCAGTGCCATTCTTTATCATTGGCAATGACTATCGTGGCAAGGCCGGCCCTGCAGGAGATCCACCAGAAGGGGATCTTTCGCTCATGCATCCTGTCGGCATGCTCGCTGACGTTGCGCCGACGATGTTGAAACTTTTAGGGATAGAACAGCCGCCGGAGATGACGGGACGGTCGCTCATGTAGTGATGTGCGTGGTGGTGTGAGAGGTATGCATGCTGCGCAGAAAGATTACGTCTCACTTCGTTCGACTAAGATTACATTTCACCTTATGGTGAAATAAGACTAAAAGATTATTTCATAAAAAGAAGGACATGCACGATATGCATGTCCTTCTTAGCATGTAGCATTAATCTTCTAATCTTTTTTTGCGTTAGCAAAAAGGAGTCTTAACGAAGCGAAGCGGAGTGCAATCTTTCCCCGCAAATCAGAGTACTACTTTTGTTGCTTCAATCTATACGTCACTTCTTCTATCACTTTTTCTTCCACTTCTCTCACCGTTTTTCCTCGCATTGTTACGGATGCTCGCATATCGTCTCCTGTTGGGTTGAGTGATTTCAAAAGTGCTTTGGCATCATATCCTTTTGCGCCATAGAGGATGCTATGAATTGTATCATCTCCGCCAGGATGTTCGTGCGTCAATAAAATAAGTTTTGCTTCAGGAGAATAGACAATGAGTTCGTCAACAATATCGTACAGTGATGATTCTGATGCTCCGGTTTGGACAAACATGTCGCGAGATAGTCTGGTGGCGACCATGTTGATATGTTCATGTCGTTCGAGTTGTGCCAGCGCTTCTCCCCAGAGTTTGAGTGAGCCAATTGTTTTTGTTCGATACAGATTGTGAATAATATATTGTCTGTCTGCACCGAGTGACATGAGTGTGCTTGCAGTCCTGAGTGTTTGTGGTTTGACATTTTCAGCAGTAAAGCTACGTGTGCTATCAATCATCGCTGTGAGAAGTGCGGTCGCAACTTCTTGTGAGATGTGTTCTTCACCGAGTTGTTTGAATATATCAAAAAGTAATTCTGCAGATGTCGCAACGGTGCTATCCACGATATTGATCTGCCCAAAGTTTTCGTTTGCAATATGGTGATCAATGTTTATGACCGGTTCAGTATAGAAGAGATCAGTATTATCTCGATAGATTGCGCCGAGTGATTCAAGGTCAGGGGTATCGACGACAAAGATAGCATCATATTTGAAATCTGTCTGCGCCGTTGTGATGTGTTCTCGAGAGAGTACCCCGTGTTTTGGTGTGATGTAAATACGAAGTTTTTCGTCTTTTACATCGTAGCTGAGTTCTTCGACACCTGTATTTTTTACATCAATGGTGAGAATGAATTTTTGAAGATGAGAAAAAGTATTTTGAAATGAACGAGCGATTTTCAAAAATTGCAATTTATCTGGCAAAATAAATCCGTCTACGACAACATCCACACGTTTACCTTGTGCGGTGAGAAATGCCATGAGTGCAGCCGCGCTCCCTATAGCATCGCTTCCCGCATCTTTGCGGAAGGTGATGAGGAACTGCTTGTTCTCAGTGACAAGACTATGAATTTGTTGGATGGTTGAAAGTGCCACACGGTTAGGAATTGTATCAATGTACGTTGACGTACATTATTTTTTGTCAGATAAGATATGTACCTTCGAAAGGTCCCTCTCTTCGTTCGGGATGACAATCCTACAGTACATTCATTTTAATAAAAAATAAATGTACTGTGTGGATCCCCTCGACGCGCGTAGTCTGCGCAGCCGAGGGGTCCCTCCAAAGGTTGGGTCAGTCGTGAACAGGGCTTTGCTTCTTGCGGGGGAGCCTCTGAAACAGCCACCAGATTCCTCCGAAGAAGGAAAGAAGAGTGGTGGTTAGCGCGGTGAGAAGTGCTAAGGCAAATAGGCCGTAGAGCACGAGAACAAGGAGAGCTGCAAAGAGGAACACTATTTGCAGTTCTCCTGAATGATCAAGGTTGATACTTCTCATCCAGTAGACGATATCGGTCAGGATCGCGATTTTACCAGTGACCGCCCAGTGGATGCCCCAGGCCAGCATCACAAGGCAAAACAGGATGAGTAGGATTTGGCTTTTTTTGTTACTCACGGGTACCCCCTCGGTGCAGTTGAAGTTGTGGGTCTAAAGAAATACGTCAAACTGATATATTTTTACAGACCCACAAGAGTCTCCATAGACGACTGAAATGTGAAAGAACGATAGATAAACCTACCATATCACACTTTCCTTGTCAACGGAGCCAAAAACTTGCGTTTTTGGCTCATTTTGATAGGATATCTGTACTATGAAGCAATTAGAAAAGGCCTACGAGCCACAAAAATACGAAGATGCTATCTACAAACGCTGGGAAGAGAGTGGATATTTTGATCCTGATGTTTGTATTGAAAAAGGTATTACTGACAAAGATGCTGAGTCCTTTAGTATTGTTCTCCCACCACCAAATGTGACAGGGACACTGCATATTGGGCATGCCGTCATGCTTGCTATCGAGGACGTGATGGTGCGCTATCATCGTATGAAAGGTGATAAGACACTCTGGGTGCCTGGGACAGACCACGCAGCGATAGCGACACAAGAAAAAGTAGAACGCATGCTCTGGAACGATGAACAAAAAACGCGTCATGATCTTGGTCGCGATGTTTTTTTGAAACGCGTGGAAGATTTTGCGCAGGATAGTCACGATCGTATTGTGAACCAAGCAAAACGCATGGGCACGTCCATGGATTGGTCTCGTGAATATTATTCTCTTGATGAAGAGAGAAATCTTGCCGTTCGCACTGCTTTTAAAATCATGTATGACAGAGGACTCATCTATCGTGGAGATCGCATTGTCAATTGGGATCCAAAAATGCAATCAAATGTCTCAGATATCGAAGTCGTTCGCAAAGAACAAAAAGCACCATTTTATTATTTTCAATATGGTCCGTTTGTGATTGGAACGTCTCGCCCTGAGACAAAGTTTGGCGACAAATATGTGGTCATGCATCCTGATGATGAACGCTATACGGCATACAAACATGGCGATACATTTGACTGTGAATGGATCAATGGAAAAGTTACTGCAACGATTATCAAAGATGAAGCAATTGATCCTGAATTTGGAACTGGTGTCATGACTATTACGCCGTGGCATGATGCAACAGACTTTTTTATTGCAGAACGGCATGATTTAGACAAACAACAAGTCATTGATTTGGATGGCAATTTGCTTCCAATCGCAGAAGAATTTGCTGGCATGCATATTCTCGATGCGCGACCAAAGATTGTAGAAAAATTAAAAGAAAAAGGACTTCTTGTAAAAGTTGACGAAGACTATATCCATAGCACAGCAACGAATAGTCGTGGCGGTGGACTTATCGAGCCACAGATCATGAAGCAATGGTGGGTCAATGTAAATTCAAAATTCAAAATTCAAAATTCAAAAATTGACGGTATTGAAGAAGGCCAAGAGGTGACGCTGCAGGAATTACTTCAACATGTTGTTCGAACAAAACAAATAGATATTCTTCCAGAGCGTTTTGAAAAACAATATTTCAATTGGGTAGATAATTTACTCGATTGGTGTTTGTCTCGTCAGATTTGGTACGGGCATAGGGTACCGGCTTGGTATCGCGGTGATGAAGTATATGTTGGTATAGATGCACCAGAAGGTGAAGGCTGGAAACAAGATCCTGATACACTCGACACATGGTTTAGTGCGGGAATGTTTAGTTTCTCACCACTTGGTCCTGTAGAAGGAGAGTCAGAAGATCAAAAAAACTATCACCCAACGAGTGTCCTCGAAACAGGCTACGATATTTTGACATTCTGGGTTGTTCGTATGATTCTCATGACGACGTGTTTGCGTGGGGAAGTGCCGTTCAAAACAGTGTATTTGCACGGACTTGTTCGAGATGAACAGGGGAGAAAGATGAGTAAGTCACTCGACAATATTATCGATCCGCTCGATGTGTCAGAAAAATTTGGGACAGACGCTGTTCGTCTTTCACTCATGGTCGGCTCATCGCCTGGCAATGATAGCAAACTTTCTGAAGAAAAAATTGGATCGTATAGAAATTTTGCGAATAAATTGTGGAATATCGCCCGATTTATACAATTAACAATTAACAATGAACAATTAACACTTGTTCGTGAGGTATCATTACCAAAAGCAAATACGTTGGCAGACAAGTGGATTCTCACACGTTTGGATCAAGTAATTTCAGAAGTGACAGAACATATTGAACAATATAGATTTTCTCCTGCAGCTGAGACGCTCAGAGATTTTACATGGAATGAATTTGCAGATTGGTACCTTGAAATTGCGAAGATTGAAGGTAACAAAACAGCAGTTTTGAATTATGTATTGAATACTGTTTTGAAACTCTGGCATCCGTATATGCCATACGTAACTGAAGCGATTTGGCAGGAGTTGTATGGAGAAGAGCATTTGCTTATGGTTGAGCATTGGCCAAGCGTTCCCCTCCTTACCAAGGAGGGGGCAGGGGAGGTTATTCTCCAGTTCGCCCTGGTCAAAGACATCATCACAAACATCCGATCCCTCCGTTCAGAAAAAAATATTGAGCCAGGAAAACAAGTTGGCGTTGTGATCGTTTGCACAGATGAACAAGCAATGCTTGATGAAAACTCAGCACTTATTCGAGGATTGGCACGTGTTGAATCGCTCACAATTACGAGCGACGAAAGTGCAAAACCAGCACAAGCATCGAGCGCTGCAATTGGATCTATCATGGTTCATCTCGATCTTGCTGGAGCGATTGACGTGGACGCAGAAAAGGCGCGATTGCAAAAAGAAATTGATCGTGTTGCACCATATGTGTTGCAACTTGAGAAGAAACTTTCAAACAAAGAATTTGTTGATAATGCACCGGAAGCTGTGATTGCGGTAGAAAAGAAAAAGCTCGAGGAAGCAACACAAAAACTTACTGCTCTACAAGAACAACTCTCGATGTTATAATGCGTATATATGGAAAGACTTACAGAAGAACAAAAAATCGCCTTTACCAAAGATTATGATAACGATGGAACCCCTGATATTGTAGACAATACGGATGAGTTGGTACGTTTATCAGTGTCTCAACAGGGAAAAGGAAATATGTTTTTACAAAAAAAATTGACGGCATTTGTATTTCGGCTTTTGGGAAAAAAGACTGTAGGAAATATATTAAAACAAATTGCTGCGCAAGATGATGCAACAGAAAAAGAAACACCTCCTCATTCACAATCTCAAAACATGTATATTGGCAAAGGTACATGGTCTCGTATGAGTGAGAGTAAAAAAGAACTGTTTCGTATTTTTCTCATTCTCGATGCTGCGGTGTTTCTTTTTGTAATGTATTATTTTTTTGGAAGATAATGTATGGCTATTTCAACTGACAAGGACAAAATTATCGAATTGCTCACTCGCGGTGTCGAAGAAATTATTGACAGAAAACATTTAATGGAACGACTCGAGTCGGGCAAAGAACTTCGCGTCAAACTTGGTATTGACCCGACGAGTCCAAATCTTCATCTCGGACGATCGATTCCACTTCTCAAACTTCGAGATTTTCAAGAACTTGGACATAAAGTTGTGTTTATTGTTGGCGATGCGACAGGTGTCATTGGTGATACATCTGACAAAGACAGCGAACGACCCATGCTCACTCGAGAAGATGTAGAAAAAAACTTGCAATCATACAAAGAACAAGTTGGGAAAATTCTTAATCTTGAAAAAACAGAATTCCGTCACAATTCTGAATGGCTGAATAAACTCAGCTACGAAGAAATAGGGGAACATGCAAATGTATTTTCAGTATCAGAATTTATTTCTCGAGATAATATTCGTCGCCGATTGGAAGCAGGAACACGCGTGTCACTCAGAGAAGTTTTGTATCCATTGATGCAAGGATATGATTCTGTTGCGATCGAAGCCGATGTCGAGCTTGGTGGCACAGATCAACGATTTAATCTTCTCGCTGGCCGCACCCTCCAATCACACTTTGGACAAGAGCCACAAGACATTATCATGAATCCACTCGTTGCCGGGACAGATGGACGCAAGATGAGTTCCAGTTGGGGCAACACCGTCAATCTTACCGATGAGCCAAACGATATGTTTGGAAAAATCATGAGTGTACCGGATGATCTGATCATTCCATACTTTACCTACATGACACGCGTGCCGATGAGTGAGGTAGAGGAGTATACCCAAGCGATGAAAGAAGGTGGCAATCCCCGTGATTATAAGATGCTCCTGGGAAAAGCGATTGTGAGTTTTTACCATTCTGCCGACGCAGCCGACGCAGCAGAGGCAGCATTTGTGAATACGTTTACAAACAAACAGGTCCCAGATGAAATGCCAGAACTTTCTCCAGCAAGTCGCAACATTGTCGACGTATTGGTGGAAGCAGGATTTGCGACAAGTAAAGGAGAAGCGCGCCGCGCGATTGATGGCAATGGTGTTCGCATAAACGATGATGTCGTGACTTCCTACGATATGGAAGTGAAGAGTGGCGATGTCGTAAATAAGGGAAAGCGGAGTTTCTTACGAATAAGATAGTGCGTTGCAGCACGTTTCCCTCGGACGGGGGAGCAAGGGGAGGTTTACTTATGATGAATCAGATAAACGAACAACTGAAAGAAATACTTCACTCACTTGGCGTCATGCGCGTGGAGTTCACGACACCTCCAAACCCAGACATGGGTGATATTGCGTTTCCGTGTTTTGCACTCGCAAAGCAGGAAGGGAAGAGTCCGGCAGAGGTAGCGACAGAGCTTGCCGCAAAATTGAATGATGCGTATGAAAAAGAAGACCTCAAACAATCAAGTCTTATCAAAGAAATCAAAGCATTTGGGCCGTATGTGAACTTCTTTCTTGATGGAACTGAACTTGCGTCATTTGTTCTCGGTGGGATTGCAGAAGCAGGAGAACACTACGGACAACACAAGATAGGAAATGGCAAACAAGTGTTGATCGAATTTGGTTGCCCAAATCCGATGAAAGTGTTTCACCTTGGGCATTTGAAAAATTTGATTACCGGGGAAGCGGTAGTGAGAACATTTGAAAATGCAGGCTATGATATCAAGCGAGTGAATTATCAGGGAGATGTGGGCATGCATATTGCAAAAGTACTTTTTGGACTCACAGAAGCCGATGGGAAGACAATGTCAGATGTTGCTACTGAAATGAAAGACATGTCGGCTAATCCTCTCGAACAAAAAGTTGCTTTTCTCGGAAAGGCGTATGCGCGTGGAGCAAATGCATATGAAGAAAATGAAGATGCCCAAAAAGCCGTCGCTCGTTTCAACGAAATGGTGTACGAGCGAGATGCATCGATTCAAGACGTGTACAACACCGGACGAAAATGGAGTCTCGATTATTTTGATACGATTTATAAAAAACTTGGTAGTCATTTTGATCGCATGTATTTTGAATCAGAGACATACGAACGAGGGGTGGTGTTAGTAGAAGAGGGAAAAGAAAAAGGCATTTTTGTAGAGAGTGAGGGAGCTGTTATTTTCCCAGGGAGTGAGTACGATCTGCATGATCGTGTATTCCTCAACAGCAAAGGCTATCCAACCTACGAAGGGAAAGAACTTGCGCTTGCAGAAAAACATTTTACTGATTTTGATCCATATCAAGTCATTCACGTGGTGGGGAAAGAACAGACTGGATATTTTCAAGTTGTCTTCAAAGCACTAGAAAAATTGTTGCCACAAACGACTGGAAGAGAATATCATCTCGTTGGTGGTTACCTTCAACTAAAAGGTGAACAAAAAATGAGTTCAAGAAAAGGCAATGTGATTTCTGGTGATGAATTGGTCGCTGAAGTGGAAGATCGCATCCAAGATATTCTGAAAGCACGTGAAGAAGATCATGGACTTACTGATGAAACAATCCAGAAGATCTCCAGTGCTGCACTCAAATACGCCATGCTCAAAGCAAACGTCTCGGAAGATGTTGCCTTTGATATGGAAGAGAGTGTCTCGACAACAGGGGATAGTGGGCCGTATTTGCTCTATATTGTGGCACGTATTGGTAGTATTCTAGAGAAGATACAAGAAAAGGAATTTCAAATTTCAAATTTCAAATCATCAATTTCTCAGGAAGAAAAGAAATTACTTCTTTTACTTGCAGTCTATCCCGAAGTCACGCAACGTGCTGTTCAAGAATACGACCCCTCTCACATTGCAAAGTATACATTTGAACTCGCGCAGGCATTCAATGCATTTTATGCCGCATGTCCTGTCCTTGAGGCGCAAGAGGACGTGAAAGATTTTCGCATTGCCCTTATTGTTGCAGTGAGAGATGTGATGACACGGGGATTGAGGTTGCTTGGAATTGAAACAGTAGAGAAGATGTAGCAATAATTCAAAAATCCAAATTTTAAAAACAAAAATCGGCAAAAGTCGATTTTTTGTGTATGTCATCCTGAATTTATTTCAGGATCTTTCCTATAGAGGATGTGTGAAGTAGTATAGACTTGTTATCCACAGTACACCTTTGTAGTACACCTTGATAGGTGTATACTTTTTCTATCTAACATTTCATCATATGGTCAAGGCAATGGATAGTATCGAGCGGGTCACACTCAAACTCCCGAAGCCTGTCGCAGCCTATTTTCGCAAGGCATTCCCGCATGGACAGCGAAGTAAATTTGTAGAAGCGTGTATTTTGTCCCACAAGCATCGCTCTGAGGTCGAAAAAATGGAAAAAGAATTACGTCGTGTAGGGAAAACAAGACAATAATGTATGGTTGTATCATTTGATTTTGACAATATGTACTGCGGAGCAATTCGTCGTGGCGATATTGTACTTTTTTCAGATGATAGGAAAACAATTGAGCAGGCGGCAGTGATTATTCAGGATGATGCGCTCAATCAAGGACTTCCGACTGTTATCTGTGCGAAGATTGAGCCGTATAGAAAAGGAGATGACGTATTTATCAACGAAGTGCGTTTGCCAAAAGAAGAAACTGGTCTTGGAAAGGATGGTATCTGTATGCTGCATAAGCTTGAAACAATAGATCGAACACATATTGTCGCAAAGAAGGCAGAACTGTCCGTAGAACGAATGAAAAAAGTATACGAAGCACTTGATATTACGTTTGGGAGATTTCGAGATAGTACATAGAAATTGTGTGCAATTCAGTTCTGTCACAATGATGCCATGCTAAACAGAATCCCATGGCTTTTATAGCTTGGTGGGGATATTGACAAATAAGGCAGGTTTTGATAGGGTCGAGTATCGTTTTTCGAAGAGAGTATGTCATACATATTCTCTTGGAGGAATGATCCTCCCACTTTCTTTCCGCTGAGGCGGGAGGGGGTCACATGGATACGAAGTCCGCATCCGCGGTCCAGACTCCTGCCATCGCAGGACGTGTCTCACGGGGGAGCTACGCTCCCACAGTGTCTTGCTGTCGCGAGAAGATCGATGAAGCAGTTGTGTTCATGGCGCATGGTCTCACGCCCGATGCACTCAGCACCGAGCAAATCACTCCTGTGCTCCAGTCGCACGGGAGTCGCTGGGCTACTTCTGATGACTTGAAGCCTGGGGGGGAACTCCCGCCGGTGGTTGAGTGGTTCAATTGCCCAGTCGTGTTCGGAGATCGTCGTGTGGAACTTAGGTTCCGCATCGCGCCGATCTTCGGGCTCAGTCTCTACCAGGGACTCCGGCATGGTGCTGGGGACCAGCTCTACAGTTGGTTTGCCGAGGATGCGACGCAACAGATCGACGACGCACATCAACTTTCGAGGGACGGAGTTCCTGTACAGCTCGGGTGGGGAGCCTACTCCAAGCTCGTGACTGAGCATGGAAAACGCTTTCTGCGTGAACATATTGATGTCGTCTTGCGGAGGCCATGGTTGGGTTCCAGTCACGGTGATAACGGAACTGTGCATTTCATCACTGAGGGTATGCACCGTGCGGGAATACCGCCCTGTTCGACCATCGCCATCATCGGGTCACTCGGTGCCATTGGATCGGGACTTACGCTGTCCTTGCGACAGTTCGCCCCGAAGAAGGTGGTTCTTGTGGTTCGACCTGGAACTGAAGCTCATCGCATTAAGGAGTTCATCCCTGTTGTGAAGTGGCATTTGGACGAGACTACAGAGGTCGTCGTTCATGAGGATATGACGAAGGCAGCCATCGAGCACGATGCCCACGTCGTGCTTCTCGCCACGAATGGCAAGGAGAAGCTCCAGTCGCATCATCTCCCTCACGGGTGCATGGTGTTCGACACAACGACACCATCCGCGACACAGGATGGCCCGTGGCTCGAGCGCGAGATCTACGTGGTCCGCGCCGGCTGTGCCAAGGTGCCGACGAGACTTTTCCCCGAAGGCTTCGGCAGAGACCACAAGGGTCAGATCGTGTGGGATCGCGGAGCCGGCGGCCATAAGGTGATTTGGGGATGCACGGCAGAGTGCATCGCCAGGGCTCTCACTGGCAAGCGTGGGCACGTCGCGGGTTCGCGACTCCAGCCAGAGGACGTTGTTGCTGATGCAGCGATGTTCCACCAGCTCGGATTCGAGCCGCAGCCCGCAGAGCTCCCAGACGGCAGAGTCGTGCCGTGGTCTGAGCTCACAGCGTTCAGTGAGACTGTACTCTCGAAGTACGTCCGCTGATTCGCAAGGAGGAGACTGGGGCGCGCGAAATGACAATCGCGCGCCCCATCTCCCAATATTAATGTACTGATTGGTATGAACGCAGACAATGCGTTTTTTTTATTTGTAAATTTTGTTATACTAGAGACACTTTATTTTATGTTTACCCAACTTTTCACTATTCTTCCTCTCACATGTGCGATTTTCGTTCTTCTTTTTGGAGTTTTTATTTTGTCAAAAGATCGAACATCTCCCATGAATAGACTCATGTTTGGTTTTTCTCTCAGCATGTTTTTTTGGATGTTTGGAACGTTCATGATGTTTGGTTTACGTGGAGAAAATCGTGAACTTGCATTATTTTGGGATAGATTTGTGTATGCAGGAGTTGTTTTCATGCCACCGTTCATGCATCATTTCAGTCTTATTTTTACAAAAAATAAAGGTCAAAGAAAGCTGTTAACTATCAATTATTTATTTGCATTTTTCTTTTTACTTATCAGTCGAACTCCCTATTTTGTAGATGATTTAAATATTTACAATTGGGGAGCTCATTCGCAAGCGCGCCTATTCCATCATATTTTTCTTTTTTATTTTTTTATAGGCACGGGAATTTTTTTCAAAAATCTTTTTTCCGAATATCGTACTATTTTTAATAAAGAACGCAAGATCCAGATTATCTATGCGTTTGTTGCATTTGCGATTGTCATTTTTGTAGGTGGAAGCGCCTATTTATATGCTTATGGTATAGATACAAAGTTTCCATTCGCATATGTTTCTGGGCTTATTTTTCCTGTGTTGTTGTCATACGCGATATCACGGCATGGACTTATGCATATCCGTATTGTCGCTGCTGAAATATTAGTAGGATTAGTTAATTTTTTTATTGTTATTGAAATTTTTCTTGCACGGTCAGTATCAGAGTTAGTAATTCGAATATTGGTTGCTGCGATTGTCACAGTCATTAACGTATTATTGATGATTTCAGTTCAAAGAGAAATAAAAAGGAAAGATGAAATTACCAAACTTGCTAAATCCCTCGAACAAGCGAATTTGCGTCTGCAAGAACTCGACCGTCAGAAAACAGAATTTCTCTCCATTGCCTCTCATCAGCTTCGCACACCACTGTCTATTATCAAAGGATATATTGAGTTGATTACTGACGGGGCGTATGGAAAAGTAACGCCAAAAACAAAAGCAATACTTGCTGATATGGATAGCAGCAATGAGCGTCTTGTAAAATTGGTTGATGAATTTCTAGATATTACACGTATTGAACAGGGCCGCACCAAGTTTTCTTTTGGTATGCATGATATGAATGAATTGGTCAGTAGCGTGGTGAAGGAACTTACCGACCGTGCAAAAGATAAAAAATTGAAACTCGTGTGGAAGGCGGGGAAAACAAAAGAAGATGTGTATATGGATGATGAAAAAGTGAGACATGTGGTGTTTAATTATGTCGATAATGCCATCAAGTACACACCAAAAGGAAAAGTAACAGTTACGCTCGAACATGGAAATAACGGAGTGATTTTGAAAGTAACAGATACTGGTATTGGATTTGAAAAGATAGATGAGGTGAATTTTTTTCAAAAGTTTTATCGAGGGAAGAATGTGGAAGGAACCAATGTGAATGGAACCGGCCTTGGTATTTATGTGTGTCGGAAGTTTATGGAAGCACAAGATGGGCGTGTGTGGGCGACAAGCCCTGGTGCGGGAAAAGGATCTGAATTTGGCTTTTGGCTTCCCCAAAAGACTGGTGAAAAGCCAAAAGTTGTGCAGCAAGATGAGTTGGCAGGGGTACCACATGAAATCATCGAAAAAAAGGACACCTCCACACTTGCCTCTGTTGTATAGCATTCTCTTTTCAAAAAATGACCATTGGTGTACTATATACCTACTTCTCTAATATTATTTTGCTTGTATGTTTCAAAAATCAACCCCGCCGCCTATGGACACTGAATACACTTCACCAACCCCATCACATCATGACGATGTTGAAACAGTCGTCGGACCTTCTGTCCACGTAGAAGGAGATTTTGCTTCAGAAGGGAATATCCTTGTAAAGGGAAGTGTCTCTGGAAATGTCAAAACAAGTAAATTACTTACTGTAGAAAAAGGTGCGCAGATTTTGGCAAACGTACGCGCTGGAAGTGCGCACGTCTCAGGAAATATAAAAGGCAATGTAAAGGTAGAAGAAAAATTGGAGTTGTCGTCTTCTGCACAAATCTTGGGTGATATCACCTGTAGCATCTTGGTGGTAGAGCCAGGTGCCCTAGTGCAGGGAAAGGTGATGATGAACGGCGTCTCAATTGAAGGTGGTGAAGACAGCCTTTCTCAGCGTTCCTCATCTCGTACAAGACGTGCCGTCAAGCAGGAAGAGCAAGAAGATTTGAATTAAGAGTTTCTCTAAGAGAGCTCGTACTTCAGGCATCTGCGTGTCTTCCTAAGTCACATCAGCCTTTCCTTCTGTGACTTTTTTCTTCTTTACGAATAGTCGGTATGTACTTGTATTTGTATGACAATTTTTTACGGAGCCGCAAGTATGACAGCCTGCTTTCTACCATAGAGACAAGGTTGACAGATTTTGGGATCGCTGGTAAGATTATTCGGCTTCAGCACCTTACCAATGCAGAGACCGTTATCAACGAAGAGATTCGTCGTGGCGCTACGACTATCGTCATTGTTGGCGATGATAAGACCTTTGGAAATGTGCTTTCGAAGGCAGCCGTATGCGATGTCCCATTTGGCTTTTTGCCTATAGGATCAGACAATAGCATTGCTGCGGTACTGGGTATTCCTGTGGGTGTTGAGGCCTGTGATGTGCTCTCACGAAGACGAAAAGTAAAATTGGATGTTGGCTGGTTCAACAATCGGTACTTCGTTTCTCGTCTTCATATTCCACCGAGTGATATTACCGTCGAATATGACGAGCAGTTCAAAGTTTCCTCGACAAAGGGAAAGATTGAACTCGTTGTTTGCAATTTGCAACCATACACATGGAAGTCTCGCAAGAGCCAAGACATTGTGGTGCATCCACAAGATGGGAAGCTTGAGGCCTTCCTCAGACCTGTTGTTGGGAAAGGAGTCATCAAAGAAAAATACGATGACCCAAGTATTTTCCCTTTTGAAGAAATGGTTGTGACCAGCAGAAAACCATTTGTGGTAGAAGCTGACGGCAAAGAGTCAAAAGAAACAAAAATTACAATCAAGCTGGCAAAGAAACGCATTGAGATGATTGTCGGTCGTGAACGAAAATTTTAACTCACGAATCAAAAAACACATGGCACGTATCATTCGATATGTGATATGTGATTCATGTTTCGTGAAGACGCGCGGGTGGCGAAATGGTAGACGCACTACCTTGAGGTGGTAACGCTCGCAAGGGCATGGAGGTTCGACTCCTCTCCCGCGCACCACATTGGACATTGTTGTTTTGGCAGATAAAAAAGATGTGTGCTTTTGAAATTGTGAGCACACATCTTTTTTTTAAAGAAAAAATTTGATACATTGTATATGTGTAATTTTTTTTAAATATCGCATGGAGAAGAGTGACCTGTTAGCACGTTTGTAACGGCCTTCATTTTTTATGTTTTTTTGTTGTTTTATCATCTTGACGGTATCAATGAATTGTGATATTACCTACCTTAGGTACGTTGGTCTTTGACAACCCAAGAACCTGGGAGAAGTATGACTACCACAAAGAAATTTCAACGCACCAAGGAAGACTTCACCTGCGAACGGTGTGGTTTCTTTGTGCGTGGCAGTGGATACACCAATCACTGTTCGCAGTGTCTGTGGAGTAAGCACGTTGACGTGAATCCTGGCGATCGCGAAGCGACCTGTCATGGGCTCATGGAACCTGTAGAGGTGGGGACTAAAAATGGTGAATACATCATTCTCCACCGTTGTACCACGTGCGGTTTTGAGAAGCGAAACAGAGCATCGAAGGACGATAGCTTTGACGCCATTGTCAAGATCTCGAGTAATCCAAGTAAACGTTAGGAATACGAGGAGAAGGCATCATGGGTAAGAAGTTTCAGGTACTTCCTTCTGACTGGTCACCGATCGCAACCGTGCGATGTGGCTATCAGTCGTCTGGACGACGTGAAGACGGACAGTACGTCGAACACGATGTCGTTCCTCATCTCTGCCACATCGAGATGACGTACGCGTGCAACGAGAAGTGCATCTTCTGCTACAACCCCGAGAGAGCCAAGCTTGGTGATCTGTCAGCCATTGACGGGCTTGTTCGCTCAGTCGCAGAGAGTCAGATTCCCCATGTGTACCTGATCGGCGGCGAGCCGAGTCTGTTGCCCGTGGAGAAGCTCAACGAGTACATCGATCTGCTCTCCGAGCATTCGTCGGTCACCATCGTCACGAACGGTCTCCGGCAGCTCAAGGGAATTTCGCGCAATCTTGCGTGCTTCGGGGTTCCCATTCATGGCGCAAATGCTGAGACTCACGAGTTTTTGAATCAGTCCAAGGGAAGCTTCTCGAAGACTCTCGACACCATCAGGCATTACGTGAGTGAAGGCCATGACGTGCGGTGTATCCCGGTGCTTACCGGGTACAACTATGACCAAATGTACGAGATCATTGCCCTCGCGGCGAGTCTCGGCATGGAGTCAATCTACGTCGATCGGTATGAGGATGGCGGTATTGGAGCCGTCAATTCTCAAGGTCATCATCTGAAGCCAACGAGTGAACAGTTCGGCATCGCCGTGGGCCAGATCATCCAGGCCAAGCATGACTTCTCGATCTTCGGAGGAAGGGTCGGGTTTGGTACGGCGATTCCGTACTGTCTGGATGAGCGCATGATCACCGAGGGCATCACCTCGAACTGTGGTGTCGGGACGTACTTCTGCGCGATCAATCCTAAGGGTGAGTTCCGGATGTGCAATCAGTCACAACTCGTGTTCGGCACCTTGCCGGACGAGCCGATTGAGGTGATTTGGAACAAGCCTGCTCTCGACATCTTCAGAGACCTCTCGTGGGTCAGTGAGCCGTGCAAGTCGTGTGAACTTCTGCTCGACTGCACTGGCGGCTGCAAGGTCGACGCGAACTGCTCTGACAAGTTCTGCATCGATTACTCGGTTCGCGGGCTTTCCAAGCCTGTCGCTGAGTTGGTCCAGAAAGTGGAGCATCGCAAGCCGAGTGAAATGTATCCGGTGAGGTATCGGATCTTCCGACCGAATCGGTACATGAAGCTCACCACCAGGTATCCTCAGAAGTTTCTGGTTACCAGATATCAGACGGTGAAGCTCGATGAAACAGCGCTCGAGTTGGCGCAAGCCATCTTGAGTGGAGCCGTCATCAACGAACAAGCGCTCATCGTTCAGTTTGCCGAGAGAGTTTCAGAGCATGAAGTGCGCCTCTTCGTGAGCAAGATGGTGCAGGTGGAAGCGATCGATCTGATCGGGGAGGTGTAACATGCCAATACGCGAAATTCACTGGGAGATAACGAACAAGTGTAACCTTCGGTGTAAGCACTGCCTACCGATGTCTGGTTCCGCACGACCCGATGAACTCACCAACGAAGAAGCCTTTGTCGCAATGGAGACCTTCCGAGCAGCAGGAGCTTCCAAAATATTCTTCACAGGAGGTGAGCCATTCATCCAAAAGGATTTCCTAGGGTTGCTTGAGCGGGCCGTGGCATTGGGAATGCGGGTATCCGTTATCACCAACGCGACGATGCTCACGAGTGCAACTCTTGAGTGCCTCAAGCACCTGGGTGTAGACCTCGGGGTCAGTCTGGATGGTGCAAATGCTGCTACTAACGATGCTATCCGGGGACAGGGAAGTTTTAAGCAAGCCCTCGAGGCGCTCAATCGATGCAAGAAGAGTGGTGTCTCGACAACGCTCTACGTGACCGTCACTGGGAAGAACGTGGATCAGTTGGATGATTTCGCTCAACTTGCAAAAGATCATGAGTGTGCTGCTGTTCATTTCAATCAAGTGACCATTGCTGGTCGTGCGCTCAGTTTCGTAGACGAGCTCGCGCTCTCTGTGGATCAGCAACAGCGTTTGCCAGAGTTGGTCGCTGAAACAACGCGAGTCATTTTCGGAGAAGAACTCTCAGCGACAGATGAACGTTGCTGGGTGGATGGTGTTACGGTCTACATGAGCGCGGATGGAAATCTTTATCTCTGCAGCGAGGTCTTTCAACGTCGTCCCGATCTGTCTATTGGCAACATTCGATCGTTTTCGTTCAAGGCGTGGGCGGAGCAGCAGAACGTTTCATCTTTTGCCAACGACGGAGACAAGTGCTGCTATGGCGTACGCGCCAGTGAGCACTCGGTGTTCGTCGGAAATGTCGGAGCGGAGTGTATTTTTGCCCCACGTAAGTGGAGCATTGACACGTTGTCAAAACTGTACGACGTTCTGGGTGAACTCTACCAGGATATCGGACAAGACTGTCGAGATTGTCGCGACCCCGACTGTCTGGGATATGTCTGGCTTCTCAAGAAGGAAGCGGATCGGTTGTATGAGCAAGGGGTCGCGTTGGTGCAAGTCAACGATGGTCCAACATTCATTCATTCGTTCCCCATGACCAGCGAAGGGAGACCTGATCTCTCGACTCGGTATCCGCCGTGCAGTCAGTTGTGCACCGACAGTAGAAGGTGTAGAATCTATCAAGATCGTCCTCTTGCCTGTCGTCTCTATCCTCTGGGGCCAGAGACCAAAGCGGACGGTACGGTGGTGTGGGCGCTTCATTTGGATTGTCTCCATGTCGAACGGATGGAAAAGCGCGGTATGCTTCCTCAGTTCGAACGTAGGGCCCTCAGCATTCTCAACAGCCTTTCGCCGCAGCTGTTGGGAGAAATCGCAGAAACCTACCGTGAGGTTGATGCGCTTTGTGCTTTTCCTGACGGCGAGAACAAGTACCGATCCCTGCAGCCAGTGAAGTGAGGTGAGTCATGTCAAAATGTAAAGCCGTCCTCGACGGCGCGAAGATCACCGAGATCCGGATCAAGACCAAGGACAAGGAGGGAGGTGCCAGTCAGTCGCAGAACAAGCCGGCGGAACCGATGGGTTCCAACGACGTGGGTCTGCGGGGCGGCTCCAACGACGCGCAGCCGTCCGAGTAAGACCTCGGTACGAGCTGTTTAGGGCGATACTCCATGAGTATCGCCCTTTCTCTTTTTTATAGAGCTTGTACGATATGTTCAAATAAGTTTTGTATGAGATATTTTTTTTAAAACAAAAACAAAAAATTCCACGGTATGTGGAATTTTTTGTTGCTCTATACAATAAGCCGAATTTTGTACCCCGTCTCTCGAAAGAGACGATGGTGATCATTTCTCTTGTTTCATGATTACTCATGAAATCTTCACGTGCTAACTTTTTGAATCCTGATAGAATCAGGAAACACGGCACTTTCTCCAGATAGGGTTTACCACATCTTGATATTGCTATCAAGATGAGAACAGTAGCTTTTATCTATAGCGTAAAAACATCCGTTCACTTTTCACGTTTTTCCCGACAAAGTCGGGATAGTATAGTCTCTGTGGCACTGGCCCGTACCAAGTATTCACATACCGGCAGGTGGGTGTTACCCACTATCACGATCATGAACTACGAGAGCTCATGAGGAGTTCGGACTTTCCTCTCGGCCTGAAGGCCGAGCGATCACATTGTATAGAGCATGGCTTACTATAGCGAATTTTTTCCGTTTTGTCAAGTTGACCATTGGACGTTTTTCTTATATGATAGACTCAGAAATTATTGTAGGTTTGTCTATGAAACGTTCTGAAATAGCACTCATGGTTGCCCAGGTTCCTGTGGATTTTTTGTTGCTCATGCTAGCGGCCTGTTCTGCATACCTGCTTCGTTTTACCGATTGGGCACTCGGTGTAAAGCCTGTATTTTTCCAGTTTACCCTGAGTGAATTTCTTTTGGTCGTGTATCCTGTGGCGATCCTGTGGATTGCCATCTTTGTATTGTTTGGCTTATATTCCACAGATCCAAATAGAAAACTTGGAAAAGATCTCATGCGTGTTGTGTTTGCATGTAGTGTGGGGCTTGCTGGTATTGCGGTCTATGTAATGTTTACGCAGCAGCTTTTTGATTCTCGTTTTTTGACATTAGCCGGCTGGGCATTTGCCATAGTATACATTGTCGTTGGCAGAATATTCATGCGTGGGTTCAAGGCATTACTGTATCGATGGGGTATTGGACAACGAAGAGTGATCGTCATTGGAGAGGATGTCCACAAGAACGATTTTGTCGCGTCTTGCCGTTCAAGGGCGACGCTTGGATATAATATTGTTGGCACGTTTGATACGATTACAAAAACGCTGTTTACCGCGCTTGAACGCATGGCGTTTGACGAGGTCATTGTGTTTTCCCCAAAAGCAAAAGAAAAAGAAACATTGCGTTTGCTCGCATACTGTAATCGCCGCCACAAAACATTCAAATATTCAGCAGATTTATTTGCAACGTTTTCTGCAAATATGTCTGTGTATCCGATTGCTGGCGTCCCTATGATTGAATTGCGTCCGACGAAGCTGGATGGCTGGTGGCGTGTGATAAAACGGGTCTTTGATATTGTGGGGAGTGTGATATTGATTGTTGTATCAAGCCCATTCATGTTTCTTGCGGCCCTTGTTATTCTTATAGAGACAGGCAGACCAATACTGTATAAAAATTTGCGTGTAGGAATTCGAGGCAATGAATTTTTTACGCTGAAATTCCGATCGATGTACAAACAAGACTCTACTGGTCCACAGTTTGGTGAAGATGGAAAGAAAGCAGAAGAGAAAGAAAAAGAACTTGTGAAAAAACAAAACAGTAAGCAAGGCCCAATCTATAAAATTCTCGATGATCCGCGCATTACGCCGTTTGGTCGGTTTATCCGCCGATGGAGTATTGATGAGCTTCCCCAATTTTTCAATGTCCTCAAAGGAGACATGAGTCTTGTCGGACCACGTCCACATCAGCCACGAGAAGTTCAGCAGTACCAAGATGACTATCCTATCGTGTTTACACTCAAGCCTGGCATCACTGGTCTTGCACAGATTTCCGGACGCAGTGATCTTCCCTTTGAAGAAGAAATGAAGCTTGATATTTTGTATACTGAGAGGTGGAGTTTGTTTCTTGATTTGATTATTTTGCTAAAGACGCCGTTTGTACTTTTTAAGAAAAGAAAAGCGTTGTAAACAGCAAATAAGCCAGTAAGCAGAGTAAGCTTACTCTGCTTACTGGCTTATTCTGCTTACGAGCTGAAGAACATATGAAAATTGCCCTTGTTCATGACTATCTTTCACAAGATGGGGGAGCGGAGAGAGTCCTCAAAGCATTCCACGAAATATGGCCAGAGGCTCCTATTTTTGTGTTGTTTCATAACAAGAAGCAATTGACTCAATTTCAAGATGCCGATGTTCGTGAATCATTTTTTAAGCGACTTCCTTTTGGAAGAAAAAAATATCAGTGGTATTTGCCGCTCATGCCACTCGCTACCGAACGTCACAATCTTCATGAATTTGATGTTGTCTTGTCGTCTACCAGTGCATTTGCAAAAGGGGTGCTGACGCGTCCTGAAACACTCCATATTTCGTACTGCCATACACCGACGCGGTATCTTTGGACAGACACACATGAATATATTGCAGATCTCAAATACAATCGATTGATCAAATTTTTTCTTCCACGACTTATTCACAAACTCAGACTGTGGGATAAAATGAGTGTGGATCGAGTAGATACGTTTATTGCAAATTCTGGTACTGTCGCGCATAGAATCCAAAAATATTATCGCAGATATAGTGATATTATCTATCCCCCAGTAGATGTGTCGTCTTTTTCTATTTCTTCTGACATTCGTGATTACTTTGTCACGGGTGGACGTCTGGTCACATACAAACGGTTTGATTTGGTTATTCATGTATTCAATCGTCTCGGCATTCCACTCAAAATTTTTGGGGATGGGCCAGAACTTGAAGCACTCAAAGGTATCGCAAAAAAGAATATCAGTTTTGTCGGACGTGTGAGTGATGAAGAAAAAGCACGACTTCTCAAACATGCAAAAGCGTTTATTCACCCGCAGGTAGAAGATCTTGGTATTACTCCTATCGAATCGATGGCAAGCGGGAGGCCTGTGATTGCCTTCGGAGAAGGAGGTGTTACTGAGACAGTCATCCCAGGAGAGACAGGAGTCTTTTTTTATGAACAAACATGGGAATCTCTCCTTGATGTGGTGCTCAACTTTGATCACACTACATGGGACAGTCAACGCATTAGAGAGTGGTCTACTCGTTTTGATGAGGTGACTTTCAAAAAACACATACTGTCATACGTCACAAAACAATACGGGGTATTTCAACAGGATTTGATGCGATGTCAGCTAGGTGTACGACCCTATGATCATAGGGATTGATGTTCGACCACTCATGACTATACCACGAACCGGTGTGGGTGAGTTTACGTTTGAATTGTTGTCTCATCTTTTTGTTAGTCATCCTGAACATCAGTATATTCTTTTTGCAAATGCGTTTCGCTCGCATGAAGCACTTCCCTTTGCCTCACAGCCACAGGTCACATGGGTCATGACGAAGATCCCAAACAAACTTTTTCATGCGGCTATTTCAGTTCTTCAAATGCCGAAGCTCGATCGGTTTGTTGCAAGGCGGGCAGGTGTGAAAAACATAGATGTGTGGTTTTCACCAAATTTGCAATTCACCGCATTGTCAAAAGAAGTCACACACATTCTGACTATTCATGATCTTTCGTTTGAACATTATCCATCTTTTTTTTCTCGAAAAGGGCGTATCTGGCATCCAGCTGTGCATCCGAAAAAACAAATCACGCGTGCCAATATCATCGTGGTGCCTTCAGAGCACACAAAGCATGATGTGATACAGACATATCATAAAAACCCCGATGCGGTGCATGTCCTTGCTCCAGGGTTGTGTTCGCATGTTGCGCAGGCAGCCGGCAATGCAACGTTTGGAGAGATCAAAAAGAAATATGCACTGCCAGATACATATATGCTCTATCTTGGGACACTTGAACCAAGAAAAAATATTCAAGGCATGCTGGACGCATATCAGCATTCTGCGTATCTGAGGACAAAGATACCATTCATTTTTGCCGGCTCTCCTGGACACAATGGCGAGCGATATATGAAACAGATTGAACAAACATCCGGTGCGCGGTATATTGGCTATATCGCGGAAACAGAAAAGCAGGCATTGTACAGCCATGCACGCGCGTTTCTCTACCCAAGTATGTATGAAGGGTTTGGGCTTCCCATACTGGAAGCATTGGCATGCGGCACGCCGGTGATCGCGAGCAATCGGACGTCATTGCCGTCTGTCGTGGGGAGCGGGGGAATACTTGTGAATCCCCTCAACATTGCGCAGCTGCAAAAAGCTATGGAAGATCTTGTGACAGATGATATACTCCATGCCACGCTGAGCAAACAAGGGAGAGCACATGCAGAACATTTTTCATGGCAGAAAGCGGCTGGGATATTGAACACAATATGTGAACAGACTATATGAGAATAGGCATAGACGCTCGCATGTATGGTCCGATGCACAGTGGCATTGGACGATATGTCGAACAACTCATTGCACATCTCGGGCAGATACCTTCTGAACACGAGTTTGTTGTGTTTTTAAAAAAAGAAGCCTTTGACTTGTTTGTGCTGCCAAATACCAAATGGAAAAAAGTATTGGCAGACATTCATTGGTATGGTGTTGATGAGCAACTTCACTTAACGTCTCTTATAAAACAAGAAGATGTCGATCTTATGCATTTCCCGCACTGGAATGTGCCAATCATGTATCGTGATCCGTTTGTCGTGACCATCCATGATTTGATTATGTTTCACTATGCGCGCCAGGATGCGTCAACTCATGGACCGGCGGTCTATTTCATAAAAGATAGACTGCATCGTCATATTGTAAAGAGTGCCGCAACTCGCGCCAAACATGTATTTGCTACTAGCGAGTTTACGAAACATGATATTGTGGAGACGTTGCACATTGATTCAGCAAAGATCAGTGTGACATATCAAGCCCCTCTTACAATAAGCAATAAACAATTAACTATAAACAATCTTGCTAAAAAATTTCATATTGATTCGCCGTATGTACTGTATGTTGGGAATGCATATCCACACAAAAATTTGGAAACTTTGATTGACGCATGGAAAGTATGTTCTCGCGAATATCCTGAGTATCAGCTGGTATTTGCGGGTAAAGAATCACCGTGGTATGAAACGTTGAAAAACAACGCGCGTGGGATTGGCAACATTGTATTCACCGGGTATGTTGATGATAGTGAATTAGTTCAGCTATATCAGAATGCACGTCTTTATGTGTTTCCATCATTGTACGAAGGGTTTGGTCTGCCACCGCTTGAAGCGATGGCATACGGTGTTCCAGTGATTTCATCGAGCGCAAGTTGCTTGCCTGAAACACTTGGAAATGCGGCATTGTATTTTGATCCGACAGATGCGAGTGATATTGTACGAGCATTACACGAAGGAATACGAAATGAAGATTTACGCTATACGCTGCGAAAAAACGCAAAAGATGAACTTGCACGATATTCATGGAATACGCTTGCAAAGCGTACGTTTGCAACATATATTGCTGTGTTGCAATAATAGATTTCTGAAAAAAGAAAACAGTGGATAGATACATCCACTGTTTTCTTTTTTTATGCTATACTCAGAGCAATATTGACAAACTTCTCCCATGGCACGCAAACGAAGTCGTACAGTTCAAACATGTTCAGGATGTACCAAGACAGGACATAATAAACGTCGCTGTCCATTTTCGTCTCCAAAAAAGAAAAACGTTGCGCAAGCAACGAACACAGGAGCTCTGAAAACAAAGATACCGACACCTTCCTTGCGTTCAAAAAAAACAAACAAACAGCACGCAGCTGATACCTCGGGACCACGTCAAAGCAGGTCTCATTATGTTCCTGTGACGTTTGGTAATGCTGTGCCACAGTCTACCCATGTGGTGCGTCTTGACCAACAATTTGTTGAGCCGAGTTGGAGCACTATTCAGTCATTCCGTGAAAAAATTGCAGCCGTGACAGATCTTCAAACAATTGATTTTGCTGCTGCGATTCGTGCGGCAAAATCCTCGGGAAAAGCAGGAAAGCAAGGCAAACCTACAGTACAAAAATCAACACCTCCTGTTGCCGTAACACAGCGAGTATCTTCTTCAACACAAAAACAGTCGCGACCACTGTTTCGTCTGCCTCGTTGGCGCATGCCATCTGTACGGTTTTCTATGCCGAGATTTCGTATGCCAACGATTGTTCTCAGCGCCGTATCGAGAAAACACCTTGCCCCTATTGCGTTTGTTATCTTGTTGTGTGGATTGTTGCCATTGCCTGTCTTTACCACCTATCAGACTATTCGAGAAGACAGTCGAGACATCATTGATGTGAGCACTGGCGCCTTTGTTTCTTTGCAAGAATCTACGACCGCCGCATTGCAAGCAGACACTGCGACTGCGCAGCGTGCGTTGCAAGATGCATTGGCACAGTTTGCTGTTGCAGAACAATTGGTAGAAAAAGATCACCGCATGCTTACTACAATTTTGAGCAATATTCCATTTCTCGGAGATCATATCAGTAGCAGACGCGCTATTCTTTCGGCGGGGCAACAGATTGCGCTTGCGAATACCTATGTCATTAAGGGACTCAATGATGCACAACACGCGACAGATATTTCTATGACAGAACGTCTGTCGATCATCACCGCTCATTTGCAGCAAGCCTTGCCGCAGTATGAATCAGCGCGATTATCATTGGTATCAGTCAATCCTGCTGTGTTACCTGGGGAACAACAAGCGCTCTATGGAGAATTTCTGTTGCTCTATAGTGCTTTTGTAGATGACCTTGGTGATATGACGGATTTGTCTCGTGTACTGTATGATGTTTTTGGCGGCGATGATTTCCGTCGATTGCTTGTGTTGTTTCAAAATAATAATGAAATACGTCCTACTGGTGGATTCATTGGTAGCTTTGCCATGGTAGATACGCAAAAAGGACGTATAGAAAATATCACGATACCAGGAGGAGGAAGTTATGATATCCAGGGACAGCTTGAAAAGTATATCGTACCACCAATCCCACTGCAGCTTGTGAATGGGCGATGGGAATTTCAAGACATCAATTGGTTTTTTGATTTTCCAACCACTGCGAGAAAGGCTGAACAGTTTGTAGAGAGTGCAGAAAAAACGACATTTGATGGAACAATTGCCGTCAATGCCTCAGTCATAGAGCGATTGCTGCGTGTCATTGGACCTATCGATACAGGTGAATACGATCTCCTGCTCGATGCTGACAATGTCCTTCCAACACTTCAAAATTATGTAGAAGATGGCTATGCCGAAGACGAAGCGCCGAAAGAAATTTTGTCAACCGTTCTTGATCAACTGTTGAGTGCACTGCAGGATGTACAGCCAGAGCAATTGCTCGTTCTTATGAGTGAACTTCATGAAGCGCTTTCACAAAAAGAGATTCAAGTATCGTTGAAAGATGCAGCTTCAAATGCCAGACTTTTTTCTTTTGGCTGGACTGGACGTGTGGTTCAGACATCCCCACGTCAGGATTATCTCGCTGTGGTTGCCACGAATGTGCAAGGGCAAAAGTCCGATGCCAGAATACAGCAAGATATAGAACACACGGCTGAAGTCCAACCGGATGGATCTGTGATAGAAAAAGTACTTGTTCGCAGAACACATACTGGTGATCCTACTGAAGTATATTATGGCGCATCAAATATTACGTATATGCGTGTGTATGTTCCTAAGGGAGCAATTTTGCTCGATGCTGGTGGTTTTATGTACCCCCCAGAAGATGCGTTTCACGTGCCTGAACCGTGGTATGAAGAAGATGTCGATCTTGCACGCGTTGAATATGAAGTGGGCATTCATAGCAAAACAGGAACGCGTATTACAAATGAATTTGGCAAAACAGCATTTGGTAACTGGATGATCGTTCCAGCAGGGGAGTCAAGAGAAGTCTGGGTGACGTATCGTTTGCCATTTTCAGTTGTTGATACAAAACAAGATGAACAACAACAGTCATTGAGAACTCTGCTAGCGCATGCCCCAAGTGCTGTTTCTCGTTATTCGCTTTTTGTTCAAAAACAATCTGGTGTAGAGAGTACTGTTCTGTCAACAGTTCGGTATCCACATACATGGATTCCAAAGTGGAAGAGCGATGATAGTGTGCACTTTACACAAAATGGTGCAACGAGAGTGTCGGATTTGAATACAGATATTGTGTACGGTGTGGCATTTGAGACACAAGAATAAACATTTGTGCTATACTAGCAATAGACATGTTTCATATGGCAAAAGAAAAAAAATCATCGGTAAGAACAGATACCTCAACTCATGAGTTTGTCACTTCGAAATTGGAAGAAATAAGTGATGATGTTGAAATTATCGATTTGAGTGATATGACACCAGAAGAGGCTGCAGAAACACTGGGCGGCAATGAAGAATCGTCCAGGAAGAAGCATAAGAAGGAAAAGAAAAAGGAAAAAAAAGAAAAAAAATCAGCGAAAGATGACATTGATATTAAAGAATCAAAAGAGAATGACGTTGAGACGGAAGATGCTGAACAGCCTAATGGAGACGCACTCACTGTTGGGCAAACACAGAAAATAGAACGAGAACTGGCTGAGATCTATGAAAATGCAGATGGAAGCTTGCCAGATATGCAAACGTTTGAAAAAAGGAAAGGTGGACGATTTTTGCGTGCATTTATTACCGTAGTATTGTCTCTTGGATTTTTGGGTGGAGCTATCTGGTATGGATATACACAACTGTATCATCGAGATGGGGCATTCGTTGAGGATGATGTAATTCTCTCTATCGGTGGAGAAGACATGGTCGCGTATGGAGAAGAAGTCCGTTATCGTGTACGGTTCAAAAACGCGCAGGGTGTGCCACTCGATAATTCTGTCTTAGAACTTCGCTATCCAGCCGGTTTTGTATTTGAATCAGCAAGCAAAGCGCCAGATGCTGACACAAATAATATGTGGACTCTCGGGCCGCTTCAAGAGGGAGATGGGGAGTATATAGATATTTCTGGGAAGCTTTACGGTGATCTTAATGAAAGGCAATCATTCCGCGTATTTTTAAATTATACACCAAGCAACTTTAGTTCTACCTTTCAAAAAGTAGCAACACAAGAAACATCTATTGCTGGTGCGCCATTAACTGTCGCGCTGATCGGACCCAAACAAGTAGCTCAGGGAGTAGCCACGACATTCACGATTGACGTGTCTCCAGAAAAAGAAGCGGTTGGGACGTTGCCACCACACCTCGCACTGGTGTTTGATTCTGAGGCTCCTTTTGTCACACAAGACATGAAACCAAAAGAAGGTGCAACACTAACAGATCGTACATGGATTCTTGATCCGACTACTCATGCATCAACAACTACCATATATACGATCACGGGTGCCTTTGCTGGTGGAGAAGAGACATTGATTGCTCGTGCACATTTGATCGGGTGGCAAGAGGGGGAGTCTATTGCTGAGGCACACATACTCGCGAGTGCAGAACAAGAAATCGCAATAGAGGATCAGCAGCTGTCAGTCTCACTAGTAGCAAATGGTAGTCAACAAGATATTACCGTGCAACCTGGAGAACATCTCAATGCCACCATCGTCGTAAAAAATAATACAGAAGAACCCTTAAAAAATGTGCGTGTCCGACTTATGTTTGATGCGCCATCAGTAAACGGTCGGAGCATTATGGATTGGCCATCGCTAGAAGATGAAGCTGACGGAAATATCGTAGGAGAACAGCTTTCTGATACTATTCGGCGTGGGCAAATCACCTGGAGTAGTGCACAGATTGGAGATCTGAGACAACTCGACCCTGGAGAACAACTGACAATAGATGTGACGATTCCTATTAGATCTGGCGAGGATGTCGATCTTACTGCGTACGAATCGTATGTCATTTCTCTCACGGGCAATGCACAGTACACGCTGTCTGATAGTGAAGAAACAGCTGCAGGTGTTCCACTTGTTTTGACAATCAATTCTGATACAACATTTGAAGTTCGAGATGAAGCTGATGACGATGTCCATACATTCACATGGCTTCTTGGGAATACCTTCCATCCATTGAAAGATATTGAAGCGCAAGTTGATTTTTATGGAGATGTCTCATTTTCTCAAGATGACGCTGTCGTCCCAGCAGGGGAGCTCACGTATGATGAGAAAGAAAAAAAATTAGTGTGGCATATCGATGAGATGCCATTGTCTGTGGATGTTCTTGCCTTGCAATTTCCACTGACACTCAATAAAGCAAATCCATCACAAACACAGCTGACATCAAAAGTACGAGTTACCGCGATTGACCAGGTTACTGGCAAGCAGATTTTGTTGATAGGGGATGAAGTGGGTTTGTAAAAAGAAGAATCATTTTCGTTTGATAAAAAAAATAGACTATACAGTCTATTTTTTTATTGTGCTCCCGGAGGGAATCGAACCCCCAACCGCGGTTCCGAAGACCGCTGTTATATCCGTTTAACTACAGGAGCTTGAAATAAGTTCTCCCCCTACCAGGGGGAGTTAGAGGGGGTCGTCAGCACGATACAACGTTGTGAACCGTGAAAGACCCCTCCTAACCTATTGGTGCGCCCAGAGGGATTCGAACCCCCGACCGTTTGGTTAAGAGCCAACTGCTCTACCAGCTGAGCTATGAGCGCATATATGCAAGACGCAGAATACCAAAAACAGTGTATTCTGTCAATAAAAATATATGAAAATATCCCAGATTGTCAGGGATATCTTCACAAATATTCTCTGAAATCACCCAATTGGATCAGTAGGTTCTCTCTCAATAATCTCTGTCTTTGGTCCTTTCCATTTTTTCTTTGCGAGCGCTGCTTCTGCTGCGGCGACTTGTGCTTCTTGTTTACTGCCGCCTTCGCCTTCTGCAATTTTTTCTTTTTCAAGATATACGGCAACAACAAATTGTTTTGCGTGATCTGGGCCATCCTCTCGCACCACTTTATATGTTGGCGTGACACCGACAATATCTTGGGCAGATTCTTGAAAGCGTGATTTTGGATCCATCCAGAGACCGAGGTCAAGGACGTCGCCAAGTTTGCTGACAATCCAACGGAGTACAAATTGCTTTGCAATTTCCCAGCCTTGATCAAGGTAGATAGCACCGATCACTGCTTCGACTGCATTGGCAAGAATATATTCGCGGGCTTTGCTATTGCTATCTTGTGATTCTCCTCGACTCAGGAAGAGATATGGCTCGATACCAATTTCATTTCCGACGAGGGCACAATTTTTTCCATTGACCAGTGCGGCTCGCCAGTTTGTCAGCTCTCCTTCAGGATTTAAATAGTGAGCAAACAAAAATTCAGTGACGATCAGTTCAAGCACGGCATCGCCGAGAAATTCCATTCGTTCATTGTGTGCAAGAGGGAAGTCTCGATTTTCATTCAAAAAAGAACGATGGACAAGTGCCTGAACAAGGAGGTCTTTGTTGTTGAAGACAATACCGAGAGAGTCTTCGAGGGCTTTGAAGTTGAATTCATCGTATTGTGGGACGGGCATAGTGTGGGGAGCTATCCGTTCCGACTCACATCAGCTCTTATGAAGAGAAGAGATAATGTGAAACGAAAGGGGAGAATTAGATGTGAGGGTGTTAGGTTTTAGGGTATTACTTCGTGCTTTCTTCTACTTCTTTGAACATGGCGCCTAGGATACCGTTGACAAATTTTCCTGAAGATTGTCCACCGTATGACTTTGCGATTTCAATGGCTTCGTTGATGGCGACTTTTGCTGGAATTTCATCATTGAAGTATAACTCATATACACCGATACGGAGAATATTGCGATCAACGATTGCCATTTGTTCAAGTGACCAGTTTGGGGCATGTTCTTCTATTTTTTTGTCGATGTCCTGTAAATGAACAAGAACACCATCAACGGTGTTCTTGACAAACTCGATTTCTTTTTCTAGACCGACACCAAATTCTTCGATTTGTTGATCGACAATCGCGGGAATTCCTGCAGTAGGTTTTCCTTTGAAATCCCATTGATACAGGACTTGCATCACAATAGAGCGTGCGAGATGTCGGTGTGACATGAGAGAAACGGTTAGATTGAGTGCGAGCCTGTTGGGCTAGCTTGCTTTTTTGACACGACGAATACGGCGTGTGGTTCGTTTTTCAACATCTACCACAGTTTTTCCTTTATACATCCCAGAAACAGGGCTAGCATGGTGAGGAAGATGTGGGTTGCCATCTTGGTCCACGAGGACTTTCACAGGCTTGAGGGCGTGGTGAGAACGTCGTGTACGTTGTCGCGGTTTCGATGTCTTTGTTTTTGGATGTGGCATATAAAGTAGTATAACAAAAAATCAAATAAATTGCATGGATAAAGCCAAAAGACTATAGCATAGAAAGAGAAAAAGATCAAGTGTATAGCTTTGTTTTGCAGTTTTTGGTATTTTTCAGGTACAATGGACACATGACTATCACAGAAATCACAATTCAGGAGGAATGGAAGCCAGCTACTGCGGAATTCCTCCAATCTTGGGAATGGGGGGAATTTCAGCGTGCCGTGGGGCAAGAGCCAATACGTCTTAACATCGATAATGAGTATGTTCAGGGGTTTGTTCATCGTTTGCCGCTTGGTTGGAAGTATGTATACATCCCACGTTGTACCATCAGTAACCTGGCATCAGTAACCAGTTTTTTCCAAAATAAAAAAGTATTATTTATTCGCATTGAGCCAGATCAATCTTCTGATAAAGCTCTGATGCCTGATGCCCGATGTCTGATGACTCGTTGCAGACAACCACAACACACCATGGTCCTCGATCTCACGCAATCAGAAGAAACACTGCTTGCAAATATGCACAGCAAGACGCGCTATAATATTAAGCTTGCTGAAAAAAAAGGTGTGGAAATCCGAGAGGGGAAAGATGTGAACGTGTTCTGGCGATTAAATGAAGAAACAACAGACAGAGATAAGTTTAAAAGTCATGATAAAGCGTACTATGCAAAGATGCTCGAGATGAAAAGTACGCATCAGCTCACCGCATGGTATGATGAAAAACCAATTGCATCGCAAATATATATTGGCAATGCAGGTGTGTGCACGTATCTGCATGGTGCGTCGTCAAATGAATATCGCAATGTCATGGCGCCATATCTTTTGCAATGGCGGTCGATCCAGATTGCAAAAAAATTTGGCAATGTGACATATGATTTTTGGGGGGTGGCTGCGCCAAAGCAGGATGGCAATACATTTCATACATATGCTTGGGACGATGCTGACAAACTAAGTAATGTAACGCGATATAAAGCAGGGTTTGGTGGAAAAGCTATATCGTATCCTGATGCATGTGAAATGCCGCTGAAGCCGTTCCAATACAAACTGTTTCAACTAGCAAAAAAAGTCTTATGACGCAGCCGTGGACAGCTTCATTATTTTTGAACATCAATGCGCTTGTTGGTCGTTGGCCAATAATTGATCGACTTATGATATTTTTTGCCCACTATGCGTTGTGGGTTTGTGTGCCTCTGTTTCTCTATACATGGTGGGGATATGGAGTTATCGTTCCGCTGGTTGCTGAGTTTCTTGTCATGGCGGCGGTTGCTTTTTCTCTTAGCTATATGATTGCCTTCTGGACACCACGCCCGCGGCCTGTCCATCAATTCCCAAATATAAAGGTACTTATTCACACACTCGGCACGTGGAAATCCTTTCCATCTGATCATGCCCTTTCTGCGACACTCTTGGCGTATGCTGGGTGGATTACATTTTCTGGTATGATTGGAGTTCTTTTTATCTTCATCGCGTCTATGATCGCCGTGAGCCGTGTGTGGGTAGGCGTTCACTATCCGAGAGACATCTTTGGGGGAATTACACTCGGTGTACTGGTTATCATGGCCAGCAAGATATTCACCTTTTTCCCTGGTTGACCAAATGCACGTGCTTACGTACAATACTTCTACTATGAATGCTATTATTCTCTGTGGAGGCCTCTCCACCCGCCTTGGCGATATTACCAAGGCTGTTCCAAAAATTCTTCTTCCTATCGGTGACAAGACAGTCCTCGACTGGCAGCTCGATATGCTCCACACACTCGGTGTGACAGAAGTTGTGCTTGCCGCTGGGCATTTGTCCGATGTGTTGAAAGCGGCGGTTGGTGATGAACGAAATGGCATGAAATTGATTCATGTGGTAGAAGAAAAAAAACTTGGGACAGGTGGAGCGATCAAATATGCCATGACGCATGTATCAGATCCCGATGATGTCACTCTTATTTTAAATGGAGATATTTTGACAAATGTGGATCTTGTTGACATGGTGTCACGAGTGGAGAAAGAGAGCGAAGGGATGCTCCTTGGTGCACGGGTTGATGACGCATCGAGTTATGGAACACTCGAATATGATGAAACTGGACATTTGCAATCATTCAAAGAAAAAGAAGGAATTCAAAAACCAGGATATATTAATGGTGGTATTTATATATTTACTTCACATGCAAAAAAACATTTTCCTAATGAGGACACCTTTAGTATTGAATATGATGTGTTTCCCAACATGAAAAATTTGTATGTCTATGAATCGGATAATCCTTGGATAGATGTTGGAGTGCCAGAGCGTCTTGAGTGGGCGCGCAACAATTGGCAACATATGCGTATTTCATAACATGAAAAAGAAATTTCTCCTGATTGGTATTGTGATGTTCCTCCTCGGAGGGTTTCTTTTTTATCGTGGCATCTATATACAAACGGGAGATGCCTCAGAAAACAAAACAATTTCTATTTCTTCCGGGCTTACGGTGAGACAGATTGCTTCTTTGTTGAAAGAAGAAGGCATCGTCTCCTCGGATGATCTGCTCGTGAAATATTTGGTATGGAAAGATCTGGATACCAACATCCAACATGGGGATATTATGTTTGAAATACCACATACCATTGCTCGCGTGGCAACAGCATTGACATCACGAACCTCTGTTGCAGAAAAAGAAATTACTCTCTTGCCAGGATGGAATCTTCGCGAAATCGCTGTCTATCTTGAAAAGGAAGGTATCACGTCACAAGAAGCATTTTTTGAAGCTGTGGGAACGCCACTTGTCATGAAAAGCGGAAGCTATGATCTTCAGTCTGTTGATGCGTTTGCAAGTGTTCCTCCTGGTGTAAATCTCGAAGGCTATTTGCGACCAGATACATTTCGTATTTTTGCCAGTGCCTCTATTGGTGATATTGTCGACAAATTGGTCCAGGCTCGTGCAGATCAATTTACAGATCAAATGCTTGCAGATATTGAGAAGCAAGGCAAAACCGTGCATGAGATTATCACCATGGCGAGTATTATTGAGAGGGAAGTACGGACACCAGAAGATAGACGTCTTGTCTCAGATTTATTTTGGCGAAGAAAGTCTATAGGAATGGCACTCCAAGCTGATTCAACGGTGCATTACGTGGTTGGTACTGACAACAGCGTGTTTACCTCTGTTCATGACCGAGCGGTTGATTCACTGTGGAATACGTACAAGTATCCAGAGTTGCCACCTGGCCCAATAAGCAATCCATCGCTTGATGCTATCATGTCTGCTATCTATCCGACAGCAAATGATGCGTGGTATTTTTTGACCACGCTTGATACTGGCGAGGTGAAGTATGCACAAACACTCGATGAACATATTGATAATGTGTATACGTATTTGCGTCAGTAATGTTTGTTTTACATTCGAATTACGAATGCTCCGAATATTCGAATACATATAGAGAATAATCTTGCTATAACAATGAACGTTGCTATACAAAATAAATATCAAAGAACAAATTCGTACATTCGCAAGTATTCGTAATTCGAATGTGTAATAATTATCATATGTCAGAAGCACTAAACTTTCACAAAAAACTCAAAGGAAAAATAGAAATTATTTCTCGAGTACCTATTACGACAAGAGAGGATTTGAGTTTGGCATATACACCAGGTGTTGCCGACGCGTGTCGTGCGATTGTGGCAGATCCTTCGCAAGTATACGAACTTACAAGAAAGCATAATATGGTTGCTGTGGTGACAGATGGAAGCGCTGTTCTCGGTCTTGGCAATATAGGACCAGCGGCAAGTCTCCCTGTGATGGAAGGAAAAGCTATTCTTTTCAAAACATTTGCTGATGTTGATGCGTTTCCGATTGCCCTTGATACACAAGATGTTGAGGAAATTATCGAGACCGTTATTCGTATAGCACCAATGTTTGGTGGTATCAATCTTGAAGATATTTCTGCACCACGTTGTTTTGAGATTGAAGAGCGTTTGCAAAAAGCACTGCATATTCCTGTGTTTCACGATGATCAACATGGGACGGCTATTGTCGTGCTTGCTGGGTTGTACAATGCCTTGACGGTGGTGAATAAAAAGATTGGTGACATTACCGTGACGATGAGTGGTGTTGGTGCTGCGGGTGTGGCTATTACAAAATTATTGCTGTTAGCAGGAGTAAAAGACGTATTTCTTGTCGATTCAAAAGGATTGGTGTACGAAGGGCGTGAGGATTTGAACGATGTGAAAATAGCACTTGCGACACAAACAAATAAAGAAAAACGAATGGGGACATTGGCAGATGCATTGAAAGGTGCAGATGTGTTTGTCGGAGTGAGTAAACCAAATCTTGTGACTGCTGATATGGTCAAGTCTATGGCACCTGATGCCATCATCTTTGCTATGGCAAATCCAGATCCAGAAATTCTTCCTCACCTTGCAAAAGAAGCCGGAGCTGCTGTGGTTGCAACAGGCCGAAGTGATTTTCCAAATCAGATCAACAATGTGCTTGCTTTTCCGGGTGTCTTTCGTGGGCTTCTCGATGCACGTATCCCAAATGTCACGAACGAGATGAAACTTGCCGCAGCAAGGGGACTGGCAGAGGCTGTTGAAGATCCTACAGCTGACAACATTATCCCTTCGCCTTTTGAAAAAGGTATCAGTACGCTCGTAGCTGAAGCAGTAAAAAAAGCATATACTGGCAACGTATGAGGTTTCCTCGGACGCTTTCAACCTATACATTGATAGGAGCAAATGCGGTGCCATTGCTTGGTGTTCTTTTTTTGTCATGGAGTTTGACGGAGGTTTTGCTCATCTTTTGGGCTGAGACAGCAATCGTAGGATTTTTTACGTTTTGGAAGGTGATATATTCAAAAAAAGTTGATGATCAAGAACGTAAAACAATAGAACAGCTCAAAGAAAGTAATCCTGAAAAGTATAACAATGTAAAACCAGGGAACACAACCAAAATTTTTTTGAGCTTCTTTTTTCCTCTACATTTTGGTGGATTTATGGTAGGACATGCATTTTTTTTGGTATTGTTGTTTGGAGACGTGGGAACGCCGTTGAGTGATATTGTTCTCAAAGGAGTACTCTTTTCTTTGGCGACGCTCTTTGTCAGTCATGTATTTTCTTTTTTTACAAATTATATTGGAAAAAAAGAATATCTTCTCTATTCTCCACAACAATTGATGGTGCAACCGTACAAAAGAGTTGTGATTATGCATATCGCAGTATTGCTTGGCGGAATATTTGCAGTAGCACTTGGGACGTCCATCTATGCACTTATTATTTTGATCATTGGAAAAATAGTTGTTGATTTGTTCTCACATGCTCAGGAACATAAAGATGCAACACAACCGTTACTTACATGAAAACAACAGACTTCGAGTATACCTTACCAAAAGAACTCATCGCCCAAACCCCTGCGCAGCCAAGAGATAGCTCGCGTCTTATGGTTATTGATAGAGAAAAAAAGACCCGCTCGCATAAAACGTTCAGAGATATTGTCGATTATTTCCAAACAGGAGATGTCCTTGTGTGGAATAATTCAAAAGTGTTTAAAGCACGATTGCTTGGAAAAATGCATTCTGCTACAGGGAGAGACCTCGTACATCATTTGAGAGACGTGGAAATTTTCCTTGTTCGTCCGATGGAAAATGTCGGCGTTTGGAAAGTGCTCGCAAAACCAGGCAAACATGTGTTGCCTGGGATGACGATTGCGTTTGCTGAAGATTTTTATTGTACGGTGATATTGAAAGAAAATAATGGGACGGTCCTCGTACAATTTCCATACAATGCCGCGACAGTGAGGCGAAAGGCAAATCAGCATGGACATATTCCTATTCCACCGTATGTAAAGGATGAACCAGAACAATTTGAATCCTACCAAACTGTGTATGCAAAAGAAGAAGGTTCTGTTGCTGCACCAACGGCAGGATTTCATTTCACACCACGTATTATTGAGGAGCTAAAAAGAAAAGGTGTGGAGTTTGCAGAAGTGACGCTTCATGTTGGACTTGGAACATTTCTTCCTGTGAAGTCGGACAATGTCGAAGATCATACGATGCATAGTGAGTGGGTAGAGATTACCGAAGAACATGCTGACAAAATAAATCAGGCAAAAAAAGAAGGGCGACGGATTGTAGCAGTGGGGACGACTACAGTGAGAACGCTCGAAGGCGTAGCTCAGTTTGGGAGTGGTGGGCGAGTGAGTGCATATGAGGGAGATATCAATATGTTTATTTTGCCCGGATTTCATTTTCAAATTGTCGATGTGTTGATCACCAATTTTCATCTCCCAAAATCTACTCTCCTCATGCTCGTGAGTGCGTTTGCTGGTGAGAGAGAATTTATGTTATCTTGTTATGAAGAGGCTGTAAAAGAAAAGTATCGTTTTTTTAGTTTTGGCGATGCGATGATTATTTATTAACCATATATTCTATGGAAGGTATACATCCACAAAGAGATGCAGTCTCAGAGATGGCATCTCGAGGTTTTGGAAATCAAGCAGATGCTGATTCTCGACATAAGACAGGAACGAGTGATAATCCACAGACACATGATGATGAATTTATCCCAGTCGATGGAATTGTGGATCCACATGGACAGGATCATGAACAGTCTAGTGATGATACTGATATAGCTAGGGTAGGAGACATCTGGAGACCAGATGGTGAAATGATGGATCCACATGCAGAAGCGGTTGAAGATGAAAGATTTCAATCTCGTTATCATACATTGGAAAAACCAGGTCAACACCCAAATTTTGGTGGTAAAACGTATGTAGATGGAGACGCAGTGCCTGATGAGTTGGCAGGACGAGAGAAACCTCTGACTGCTCAACGTGGAGGAAAAGATGTGAAAGGCACAGAAAAAGATCCCGGAAATCTAGGAAAAGTAGAACGGCATAGAGAGCATCTCGGCAAAGGTGAACACAAAGCAGCAAATAAAAGAAAAAGAAATGTTGGGAAAGGGAATGTATAATGTATATACGAAAAAAAATCGAGGCAATACCTCGATTTTTTGTGCAAAAGTTTTTTTGAATATAAGTTGGGAGTCACAGCGCGCCAGGGGGGCGGCACGCTGTGACTGGGGATGACTCGACGAGACTACTAGCGACGTAAGCGGAACGATAAAAGCCACGTGCGCCAGGCGGGATTCTTGTAGCGCAAGATGAGGTGTGCAGGAGCATCCTGCGGCTCATTCTCATCCTCATCGTCGACAATCTCGGTGGGGGGCTCCCTCGGGAGGAGAATATCCCTTGGGATGACGACTTGGTGCGACTTGTTTCGTCGACGTTTCGCCATTCTGTTACTCCGCGTCATTGGTGTTGAAGAAGACGGCGAATGGCCGAACATGTCGACGATTCTTCGTAGACGTTGTAGGTCACCCGAGTTTGCCTTCCTGTGGAGAGCTTCAAGGACTGGGAACGTCCTAATGCTCACTTTGTTTCCTTCCCCTCCGAAGGAGGGATCCTCCTGACGTTGATGAATATATTGCTATAAAAAACAAAAAAATGCAAGTATGTGCATTTTTTTTCTCAGCTGTTTCATTATGAAATCCACTCTTTTTTCATCTCCAAAAATCTATCTTCTTTTATCGCAGTTCTCATCTGCCGCATGAGTTCGAGAAGAAAATGGACATTGTGAATCGTCGCAAGACGATAGGCGAGCATTTCTCCTGCTCTGAATAAGTGATGAATGTATGCACGTGAATAGTTTTTACACGTGTGGCATGTGCATGATGGATCAATAGGATTCTTGTCATCACGATATTGTGAACGCGTTATTGTTATTGTATATTTTTTATCATGTTTTTTCACATTTGGAGAAACGTACAGTGCACCATTGCGCGCAATGCGTGTTGGTGCTACACAATCAAACATATCAATACCTTCTTCCACAACATCAAACAAATCTGTCGGTGAATATCCCACACCCATGGTGTAGTGAGGTTTATGTTCTGGAATGAGTGGCATGACCCACGACAAAATTTCTTTTGTCGCTTTCATGTTGTAGCCAATCGATTCACCACCGATTGCAATGCCGTCAAAATCCATTGCAGAAATAACGCGAGCTGATTCTTCACGAAGTTCTTTGTGCCCAGCACCTTGTACAATACCGAAGAGAAATTGTTTGTAATCTTTACGAGCAGTTTTTTTATGTTGTTTCACAGAACGTTCTGCCCACTTGTGTGTTCTCTCTAAGGCTTGCCGCGCATACGTTTCATCCGCATCATCGGGTGTGCATTCGTCCCATGCCATGATAATGTCTGCGCCAAGTTTATGTTGAATATCTATTGCTACTTCTGCATCAAAACGATGTTCACTGCCATCGATGTGTGAACGAAATGTTACGCCGTCATCGTCAATCTTCACGAGCTTTGTATGTTCATTCGCATCTTCATTTTCTTTTCCTTGCGCAAGTGAAAACACCTGAAAACCACCCGAATCAGTAAGAATCGGTCCTTTCCAGTTCATAAATTTGTGTAGCCCACCAAAATCAGCGATAAGATCTTCACCGGGTCGCAAGTGAAGGTGATATGTGTTTGCCAAAATAACTTCCGGGTCGAGTACCTCCAGATCTTGAGAGTCGAGCGTCTTCACTGTCGCCTGTGTCCCGACTGGCATAAAGCACGGTGTCTCCACATCACCGTGGTCTGTATGCATCACGCCCGTTCGTGCCTTTGATTTGCTAGATTGTGAGGTTATTTCAAAAAATTTCATATTATTACGAAACTATACACTATACGTTTTTTCCGAAAAAATCAAGTCTCGTGTATGATAGAGTATATATGGAAGGTACATTTTCTCGAATTAATGCATTTCTCGTGTTTTTCAACCTTTGTCTCATGCTTGGGATTGGGTATTTGTGGTACCCATACGTTGGAGTAGATCGTGTCGTGGAAATTTCTGTACCAGAGAACAACGAAGAGACTGGGAACTTGGAACTGGAAACTAGCTTTGATGAACCTCATACAACAAGTGACCAGTTACAAGTTACTAGTTCCACACCCACCACAACACCTGACGATGATTCAGATCAAGTCGTTGAGGAAACGCCACAGATTCTCCCTGCGACCGTAAATCTAGATATCCCCTTCACATCCCAAGCACCGGAAGGGAATTGGGATCAGCCGTGGCAGGATGCATGCGAGGAAGCCGCAATTTTGATGCTTGATGCCTATTATAAAGGATATACACTCAGCCCATTGTTTTCCAAAGATGAATTATTGAAGATGGTGGATTGGCAGACAGAACGCGGGTGGGGGTACAGTATTCCGCTGTCGCAAATAGAGGAATCGGCGCGAGACTATATGGGAGACCGATTTGATTTCCGTGTGATTGAAGATCCCTCAATTGACGAATTGAAACGATTGCTTGCCGAAGGAACGCCTATTTACGTAGTGGCATATGGCAAGTCTCTCGACAATCCAAACTTTACCAATGGAGGACCGGAGTATCATGCGCTTGTTATTCGTGGCTACAATGAAAATGGATTTATTACGAATGACCCTGGTACGAGAAACGGAAAAGAGTTTTTTTATACATATGACAATCTCATGAGCAGTATTCATGATTGGAATGGGGGGAATGTTGAGAATGGAGATTCTGTTGTGATGGTGGTAGAACGGTTGTAATGACACCCAAACTCGGGTATCATGAACGCACTATGAATATTGAAGAACTCAATGAAGAACAACAACATGTCGTGCTTCATGGTGATGGACCATGTTTGGTGCTCGCAGGAGCGGGGAGTGGCAAAACACGAACGATTACGTATCGCGTTGCCTATTTATTAGAGCAGGGTATTGATCCTGAACGGATTTTATTAGTAACATTTACAAATAAAGCGTCCAAAGAAATGATGGAACGTGTATCATCTGCAAGCGGAACGGGCATGAAGTTGCCATGGGCAGGTACGTTTCACCACATCGCATATCGGATACTAAAAAAATACGCTGGACTGCTCGGATATCAATCAAATTTTACGATTCTTGATTCTGCTGACAGTCTTGATATTTTGAAGCTTTGTCTCAAAGTGGAAGGTGTCAATCGAAATGAAAAACGGTTTCCTTCACCAAAAGTGTTACAATCTATTATTTCGTACGCGCGAAATGCAGAGACTACCATTGCAGACGTCCTCGATTTGAAACATCCAAACTGGCTCGACATCGCAGACACTATCACACGCATTGCAGAGGAATATCGCAAAAGAAAATTGGATGCGAATGCAATGGACTTTGATGATCTGCTCGTCAATTTGTATTTACTCTTACTGAAAGAACCTGCTGTCAAACAGAAATTTGCAAATCAGTTTCTCTACATTCTTGTCGATGAGTATCAGGATACCAATAAAATTCAGGCATCTATTATCAATCAATTTGCCGCAGTGCATCACAATGTGTTGGTCGTTGGCGATGATGCGCAGAGTATTTATTCATTTCGCGCAGCAGATATTCAGAATATCTTGGATTTCGATGCGCAATATCCAGGCGCAAACATATTTCGACTGGAAACAAATTATCGTTCGACGCCCAATATTCTCGACGTAGCAAACGATGTCATTGCAAATAATACTCGCCAGCATCAAAAAACATTACGCAGTTTGAAAGAAGCGTTTATGCGACCAGAAGTGCACGCTTTTGCAGACGATAGGGAAGAGGCAGAATTTATTGCAGGACAGATTCTTCAATTTCGAGATGAAGGCGTGCCACTCAAACATATTGCGGTATTATTCCGTGCGGCCTTTCATTCCCAAGCACTTGAAATGGAACTCATGAAACGAGATATTCCATACGACTATCGTGGTGGTGTTCGGTTTTTTGAACGATCACATATCAAAGATGTGCTTGCGTATCTTCGTATCGTTGCAAATAAAGATGATGTGGTTGCATGGTCAAGAGTTTTGAATATGCAGGTTGGTCTCGGGCCAGTGACAGTAGAGAAAATTATTGGGGCGATTCGACAACCTGCCCGACCGGCAGGCGGGTCGGATACTGTGAAAAATTTGCAGCACATTGGTGCATCACTCCCAGCAAGAGCACAGGTCGGGTGGACTGATTTTCTGGCTGTGTGGCAAGATGTTCAAGCATCAGACCAAACAGTCTCAGGATTGATTCGCTCAGTGGCAGCATCGAAATATGCTGAGTATCTCGAAAATGAACAACCAGATTATCGTGAACGATTGCAAGACATTGAGCAGCTTGCTGTGTTTGGTGAAAGAGCAACTGATCTTTCCACCTTCCTCGCCGAAGCAAGCATGCAAGAAAGTTTTCAAGCTGCACACACACAAGGAGGGGACAGTGATGATGAAAAGGTCGTGCTCTCGACGATTCATCAGGCAAAAGGGCTGGAATGGGAAGCTGTGTTTATTATCGGACTTGCTGCAGGAAAATTTCCACATGAGCGATCTCTCCGAGAAACCAACGGCCTGGAAGAAGAGCGTCGTCTGTTTTACGTTGCCGTGACACGCGCAAAAAAATATCTGTACATGACCTATCCTCTCCTCGCCAGCTTCACCAGCTCACTTTCCGGACCAAGCATGTTTATTGAAGAGATTGGGAGGGACCTTGTACATCACGAAGGCTTTCGTGAAGAAACCAATATTTTTGACGATCCAAGTGATGATGTGGATGACGTCGTCTACGAGCCAGATCCAGACTATGGCGAAGCACTGCCAAAACGACGGGGTCTTTTGAAGAGTATTGATGAATTATAATACATTGATACATTGCTGAATTGTTGCATTGATTACTCACTACTATGGGGGGAAAGTACTTGAAATTAAATGATATCGGCGCTTACCGAATTTCTTTTCATCTTTCGAATGAAGTTTGGGAAATTGTAAAGACATGGGATTATCTTGCTCGCGATACTGTTGGGAAACAATGGGTGAGAGCCGTGGATTCTTGTAGTGCAAATATTGCAGAGGGTTTCGGAAGATATACAAAGAAAGATAAGATTAAATTTTATAGATATACATTTGCTTCGATGCTAGAGTCAAAGGACTGGGCGTTGAAAGCAAGGGAGAGAAAATTAATTACCGAAGCACAATATACAGATGTCATGGGTGAGCTAGACAAATTACCCAAAGAAATTAACAGTCTCATTAAATACACAAACGAGAAGCTTAAATTCTAGAGAGGCAGAATAATGACAATGTGACCATATAACAATGTAACCATTTTGCCGCTAAATATGTCCCCATTGACAAACATGGTCTATTTCTATATACTCAGCTCTAAATTAAACATCATTATATGCAATTCGAAGGCATCAAAGAAAAAACATTGGTTATCGTAAAGCCAGACGCTATTCAGCGCGGGCTTTTGGGGCAGATTACGTCACGATTTGAACAAAAAGGATTGAAATTGATTGGCACCCGAATGCTCCGACTTGAGTCTGTGATCCTTCGTGAACACTATGCACACATTGCAGACAAGCCGTTTTATCCTGGTGTCGAGGAATTCATGATGAGTGCGCCTGCGGTAGTGCAATGTTGGGAAGGACTCGATGTGGTCAATACAGTAAGAAAAATTACTGGTATTACAAAAGCTCGTGAAGCAGAAGCTGGTTCTATCCGAGGAGATTTCGCGATGAGTGTTGCTTGCAATGTGATCCACGCTTCAGATTCAGTAGAAACAGCAAAATCAGAAGTGGCACGATTTTTCAAAGACGGAGATTTGTACGAATACGACAAGACGGATTATATGCATGTGTATATTGAGGAAGAACGTGGTTAAGGTTGTTGACGTTGCTGAGGTTTTTAAAGTTTTTGAGGAATAAAAAACGTACGGTATACTAAACCGTACGTTTTTATTTTTTTATGAGTTCATATAAAGATCTTCTTGTATATCAGCGAGCGTTTGTATTTGTGAGTCTTGTATACCGACTCATAAAACATTTTCCCTCTGAAGAAAGGTATGCTTTAATATCTCAGTTTACCCGCGCTGCCGTATCGGTTATCGCAAACATTGCCGAAGGTCAGGCAAAACCTACAAAAAAAGACTTCTTGAAGTTTTTATACATATCAAGTGGTTCACTCAATGAGTGTGAATGTTATATAGACCTGGCCCTTGAGCTTGGATATATAACAAAAGAACAACACACATATATTGATGAAAAAAGAAGAGAAGTAGGCTACCTCCTTTCAAAACTAATAAAATCAATGCAGTAAGAAACCTCAGCAACGTTACCAACCTTAGCGACATCAGAAACCTCGATACCTGTGGATAAACGTTCTTGACCAATACCTGTATTCCACGTAACCTATAAAAAGTATGAATAAACACATGTCCTCAATCCAAATTGCAAAGAAGAACATCCTCCTCGTGGTGGACGTTTTGTGTGGCCGTGCTACATGGCTCAATCTCAACGTCATTACACCAACTGGGGTGTTGTATGCAGATGGATGCGGATGTGAAAACTGCGATTGTAAAGGATAGATTTCACACACATACATGCAACACCCCGACTCAAGAAAGAGCGGGGTGTTTTTATTAAGACAAGGCCATTCAGATTGATAGGGAAAGAAAAGGAGTATCAATCTGAGAGACTTTGCGAAGTCACTCACATCGTTCTTTCCAAGATGTTATAGATGATTGAATAAATCGTGTATAACAAATTATGCAGCGCAAGATGAAGAATCTTGCACTTACAATGTTACGTCAAGTGGTTGGGCGATTCACTTTTGAAGACAAAATATCTGTTTGCCTTTATAAATGAATTGCCCACTCATTCTACTCTATACATCCGCGGTGGATGATTGAGAAGAAGGGCGCAGTGTCTCTCCGAGAGAAAAGGGAAGGGTCTCATGACCGTACCGAACCAGGAGCCTGCAGTCGTCGTTCACCCCGCAACTCAGGAGGTCATCCAGACCTCCGCGCCGCAGCAGCCGCAGCTGCTCGACAGCCACGAGCTCATCGCAGAGCTGCGTGAGCGCAACGCCACCGGACGTCTGCGCCGACAGCGCCACGCCACCAACCCGCGTGGTGGCAAGCTCTCGTTGCTTCCCGCTGAGTTCTAGCGGTGCGGGGTGGACAGCGCAGGACGTAACATTGTGAAATTCATCAGTACTTTGTGCTGAGAATTTTTCAGTGCTCCGTCCTGCGCTGCCCATCTCCATTGCACTGATACAAGGATAATAAGTGTAGTGGAGATGGTATTTTCTTGACAAGAAATGCACACACGCTATACTAGCTTTGATCCTTCGGACAGCATTATCTCATTCTATACATCTCCCTAGGGTTACCTAGTATCGACTTTGTCTGCTGATTCGTTCAGAGACATTGCTCTGCGGTTGCCCACTTGATACACAGGGATGATGATAGCGCTGTCCAATACAAGGATCACGAAGACATATGCCCGACTTTGGTCGGGCTTTGTCTTTTTTAAAAGCTTGTAATTTCCCTTTGTTTCGCTATACTTTCTTGGATATACAGACTATGGCGCAGTTGGTACCCGCCCGCCACGCCTGTTTCGGGGATTAGCGCAGTTGGTAGCGCGCACGGCTGGGGGTCGTGAGGTCACGAGTTCAAGTCTCGTATCCCCGACAGAGGCATGGCGGGCAGGGGTCCTGAGGTCGGCGGTTCGAGCCCGCCTAGTCTGACAATCTTACTTTTTTATGAACACATCATATACTCACAAAAATGTAGACAGACTTTCTTATCAGATCCGAGAAATTGTTGAAGTCGCGAAACATATTGAAACATTGAATCCTGAAATGAACATCACGTGGGAAAATATCGGCGACCCTATTGTAAAAAATTGGTGCGTGCCAGGATTTTTGAAAACACTCTTGAAAGAAGAAATTGATAATCCAACAGACAGATCTTTTGGGTATGCGCATTCTCGGGGGATTCCAGAAGTGCGTGCATGGGTAGCAGCGCAAGCACAGAAGATGTCGCCATCGTGTACACTTGATGCTGACGATGTTGTCTTCACGAGTGGCCTTGGGTCTGCTATTGCGATCATGTATCAAATGTTTGATGCTGGCGCGCGAGTGCTTCTCCCGTCACCAACGTATCCAACACATGCATCGTTTGAAGCATTTCATGCAGGACGTGAGCCACTCTTTTATCAGCTTGATCCAGAGAATAATTGGCAGCCAGATATCTCTTCTATCGAATCTCAACTTGATGCGCATCCGGAAATTGCTGCCATTTTGATCATCAATCCAAACAATCCGACTGGAACAGTGCATACAAAAGAAGTACTTGAAAAAATTGTAGAGATTGCGAAGAAGCATGGCATCATGATTATTTCTGACGAAGTATATTTTCGCATGGTGTACGATGGAGAACAGCATGTTCAGATTACCGAGCTTGCGGCTGGCAGAGTTCCACTGATTGTCATGCGAGGGTTATCAAAAGACATTCCTTGGCCGGGTGGACGATGTGGGTGGCTGGAATTTCATAATATGGCGTTGCAAGAACGCACGCTCCAATATGCGAAAGCCGTAAAGCAGCGCATCCTCATGGAAGTGTGCGCCACACGTTTGCCGCAGCAAATTACGCCAGCACTCTATGATCATCCAGAGTTCCCTGCATGGATAGAAGAATATAATAAGGGACTCGAAGATAATGCGCACGCTATTTCTTCTATACTTAGCACGAGTCCGTACCTCACTGTGAATAGGACAAAAGGCGCATTCTATATGATGCCACTCTTTAAAGAAGGAATGCTTAAACCAGGACAAACACTTCCGATTGCGCACGATGAAGTTCGGAAGTTTATAGAAGAAAAAGTTGCTGATCCAGATATGCCCCTTGATCAACGATTTGTGTATTACTTGCTCGGATACACAGGCATTTGTGTTGTGCCTGCGAGCGGCTTTTATAGTGGGCGCTCTGGTTTCCGTCTGACAACGCTCGAACGTGATCCAAAAAAACGTGATGCTACATATACAACGTTGGTTGACGCCATTGACAGATATGTGACAAGTTCGGTATAGTTTTGGTTCTATGTACCAAACGTTACTGTATTACAAAATCGTCAAGATCAAATATCCCGAGTCTGAAATGAAAAAGCATCTCGAGGTATGTAAAGCGCTCCAGCTCAAAGGGCGTATTTTGATGAGCAAAGACGGTATAAACGGCAATGTCGGTGGATTGCCAGCAAGCATTGCATTATACCGAGCATACATGGATGCGCATGAGACATTCAAGGATATTGATTTTAAACAGCATGATACTGACATCATGCCATTTCCAAAATTATCTATCAAAGTGCGTGATGAAATTATCACCACAGAAGCAGCCCAAGATATTGATTGGAATAATCGAGGCAGATATGTCGATCGTGATACATTTCATGAATGGCTGAAGAGCGGTGAGGAAATGGTCATCATCGACATGCGAAATGATTATGAATGGGCGATAGGGCATTTCAAAGATGCTGTAAAGCCGCCAGTCAAATATTTTCGAGAGATCAAAGATACGATGGATTACTACGAACAGTTTAAAGATAAAAAAATTGTCATGTATTGTACCGGTGGCATTCGTTGTGAACCTGCGACTGCGCTTTTTGTTAAGTACGGATTTGATAAAAAAAATGTCTATCATCTCGAAGGCGGTATTGTGAAGTACGCAGAAAAATACGGGAATGAGGGATTTTTTGAAGGAAAATGTTTTACATTCGATGATCGTATTGCAATTGCAGTCAATACGAGTGACACCGCCGTAGTCCTCGGCAACTGCGAGATTTGTGGCGTGAATACAGATGACTATCGCAATTGTTTGAATAGACATTGCAACAAGCTGTTCATCGGCTGCGACGCATGTATGGAAAAGATGGAGAATACGTGCAAGCAAGAATGTCAGGACATCATACAGAGTGAGGAAAACATGCGATCTCCACGCGCAAATACGAAGGTCTTGCACAGAAATAAATAATTGCTATTATAGAAGGGATACCCCCCTTCTTTTATTTTCGTCCTATGACACTTACCTCAGGAGCATTTTCACATGAAGGCTCAATGCCAGCAAAGTACACCTGCGATGGAGATGGCATCAGTCCGCCACTGGTGTTTTCAGACGTCCCTGCTGATGCAAAAAGCCTAGCACTCATCATGGATGATCCTGACGCGATGAAGCCTGCCGGCAAAGTATGGGATCATTGGCTTGTTTGGAATATCGATCCAAGTATCAGGACGATTCTTGAAGGAGAAGAACCTGTTGGGATGCATGGCGTGGGGACAAGCAATACACACGTGTACCATCCGCCATGTCCGCCAGATGGACCACACAGATATTCATTCCGACTCTATGCGCTGGATACTATGCTTGATCTTTCTGCCGGTTCGACAAAAGCAGAACTCGAGCAAGCCATGGATGGACATATTTTGGCGCAGGTAGAATTGGCAGGTAGATATCAGAGAATGTAGAATTTTTACGCATCAACAAGATATATCGGTTCCCTTAGGTCGTTCGAGATGGCAAATAAAAAAGAATGCACTATCGCATTCTTTTTTATTTTTGTGTTCTGTTAGGACACAGGGATTGTTATACCTAATGCTTTTTCGTAGCTATCGATGTCATTGGTATAGACTTGCATAATAAATTCGGCATCTCTTGTTATCGCTGCAATATTTCCTTGCATTGCTGCTGTAAACGTAATTTCATATTGTGCCTTTTTTCCACCGGTTGTTGCCGTCACACTCCCGGTAGGAAGCATCGCAAATGCATACCCTTTGTCTTTTCATGCTGCCAATTCTGTTTCGGTTAAATTATCCATAGAGAATACTCCATACACAATAGCATCCTCTTTATATATTTGTGCAAAGATGATTCTTTTTTTATTCGTAATCTTGATAAGTGGTCGCATGAGAATATGATAGTTGTGATTTGTCTTCGCGCCAACAAGAGAATACTGTTTGTGTGCGAGATAAGATGGTTTTTCTTCAAACACACTGGTTTCTCCTTCTGTAAAAGGAAAATTACTTAATAATTTTGTTTTTTTGAATCGAGCATATACAAATATAGCCCCGATTAAAAATATGATAATGATGATCCACGTAGTGTTCATATAATGAGGATATGTTATGAATAGCAACAAAGATAGTATAATCCAAAAAGGAAAATAAACAAAAAAAGAATGTACGTGGTACACTCTTTTTTATTTTTTAGTTATGCTGCGACTACTGCTGCTGCTGCAGTTGCCTTTGAAGCATGCTTTGCTGCTGTACGCATACAGCGGGTGCAGACCATTTTCCCATCCATTTTCTGGAGATTGGGATGTTGTCTACGAAGGGTTTTTATTTTTGAGTGGCTGCGGCTAGCGGCCTTTTTTGATCCCTTTCCGCATAGATCACATATTCGTGCCATAGGAGTAGTATTAGAGTTGATTTGTATGTGAAAGGAGTGTACACTAGAAACCAATATTTGTCAAGCGCACTACGTGGATATTTCTATTTTCCAATTTGTTACATATGGACACCATATTTCTCATCTTCGTCATCGTCTTCTCTGCTATTATCCATGAATATGCGCATGGGTGGATGGCAAATCAGCTGGGGGATCAGACGGCAAAATATGCCGGTCGTTTGACACTCAATCCTCTGAAGCATATTGATCCAATAGGGTCTATCTTGCTTCCTCTTCTTCTCATCCCAACAGGATTTCTCTTTGCCTATGCAAAGCCTGTCCCATACAATCCGTATAATTTGAGAGATCAGAAGTGGGGGTCACTCAAGGTCGCCCTTGCAGGACCACTGTCCAATTTTATCCTGGCGTTTCTCTTTGGGATCACATTACAGCTCATGCCTGCGAGTCCTATGACCGGGTTTCTCTACATTATTGTCTATGCAAATGTCTTGCTCGGCGTGTTCAATCTTGTGCCAATCCCGCCGCTCGATGGGTCAAAAGTTTTGTTTGCGTTTCTCCCTGCAAGTGCGGTACGCGTTAGACAAGTACTCGAACAATTTGGTTTTCTGATCCTTATCGTCTTCATCATGACCTTTGCGCATATTTTGACACCGGTTATTCAGTTTTTTGTGAATTTGTTTGTGGGTGGGGGAGTGGGGTTTTAGCCCTTGACAACTCTCCACATATATAGTATATTCTTCCCACTACACAAGTTTCCTTGTGAGTGCAGTACCTCATCCCGACTTTCGCTACCCGGGAACACTCCAAATCGAGTGAGAGGGAAGTTCCCCGTTTTTCTTCGGAAAAGCGGGGAAGCGCTCGAGGCAGTTATCTAATTATAGAACTGGCTTGAGCAAAGCCGTTTTTTTATTTACAACTAACAATGAGCAACTAACAATTAACAAGCAAAGACGCTGTTAATTGGAACCTGTTAATTGTTAATGGTTAATTGTTTATTGATTCTATGCCAACAATGAATCAGATTCTCCGAAAAGGGAGAACCGCACTCAAGGCGAAATCAAAATCGCCGGCGATGCAGTACACATGGGACAGTCTGCACCGAAAATATACGACCCTAAAAAAAGGTGCCCCATTCAAACGTGGTGTATGTACAAAGGTCTACACCATGACTCCAAAGAAACCAAACTCAGCGCTTCGTAAAGTTGCGAAAGTTCGACTTTCAAACGGACAAGAAGTCATCGCCTACATCGGTGGTGAAGGGCATAATCTTCAAGAACACAGTATCGTACTCATCCGCGGTGGTCGTGTAAAAGATCTTCCGGGTGTTCGCTATCATATCGTTCGTGGTGTCTATGACACCCAAGGCGTCGACGGACGAAAGCAAAGCCGCTCAAAATACGGAGCAAAACGACCAAAAGCATAAAGAAGGCCTGGCAGGCCTGGAAGGCTAAGAATGCCCAGAAGGCTATAGCCTTCTCAGCCTTCTTAGCTTCATAAGCATTATAAGCATTCTACTATGTCTAGAGGAAAAGCAGCACCAAAGCGTGTCACCATGCCGGACCCAGTATATGGAAACGAGCTGGTTGGACGATTCATCAATTTTTTGATGGAACGCGGGAAAAAATCGGTCGCACAAGCAATCGTGTACGATGCACTCACACTCGTCAAAGCAAAAAAGAATGAAGATCCTGTAAAGATTTTTGAACAAGTAATCAACACAGCAAAACCACAAGTCGAAGTACGATCTCGACGTGTTGGTGGTGCAAATTATCAAGTACCAATGCCAGTCGTTGGCAATCGTCAGGATGCGCTCGCATTCCGATGGATCATCGCAGCAGCACGAACACGAAAAGGAAATATGGCAGAAAAACTTTCTGCAGAGTTTCTGGATATTCTCGAAGGAACCGGTGGTACCATGAAAAAACGTGATGATGTACACCGCATGGCTGAAGCAAATAAAGCGTTTGCTCACTTTGCACGACGGGGATAATAAAAAGCCGAGAAGGCAAGGAAGGCTTGGAATGCTGGTAAGGCTAAGCCTGCTAAGCCTTCCGAGCCTCATAAGCATTTTAAGCATTTATATTTATGCCGAGAGAATACTCACTCGAACGAACCCGGAATATCGGGATCATGGCGCACATCGATGCAGGGAAAACTACGTTTACCGAGCGCGTCCTTTTTTATACAGGGAAAAAACATAAGATTGGTGAAGTACACGAAGGTGCTGCAGAAATGGACTGGATGGAACAGGAAAAAGAACGTGGTATCACCATTACCAGTGCGGCAACAACGTGTTTTTGGACACCAACGATTGGTGAAAATCCTGTGGCACACCGCATCAACATCATCGATACTCCAGGTCACGTAGATTTTACGGTAGAAGTAGAACGATCACTTCGTGTGCTTGATGGAGCTGTAGCATTGTTTGATGGATCCCAAGGTGTGGAACCTCAATCCGAAACCGTGTGGCGTCAAGCTGATAAATATCATGTGCCTCGCGTTTGTTTTGTAAATAAAATGGATAAAACCGGAGCAGATTTTTATATGAGTTTGCGTTCCATACATCAACGATTGTCAGATAAGGCGGTTGCTATCCAACTCCCTGTTGGTCAGGAATCAGAATTTCGTGGCATTATTGATTTGATCGAAGAAAAAGCATATACGTTTGAAGGGGATCATGGTATTGATATGGTCGAGATTCCAGTGCCTGAAGACATGAAAGAAAAGGTTACTGAATATCGCAACTCGCTCCTTGAAAAAGTAGCTGAAGCAAATGATACACTCATGGATAAGTATCTCAATGGAGAAGCGCTTAGTGTTCCAGAAATTAGAGCAGGGATTCGTAGTCTTGTGCTTACTGACAGTATTTATCCTGTGATGTGTGGATCTGCACTTGCAAATATTGGTGTGCAGCTCGCGCTCAATCAAGTCGTGCATTCACTCCCATCTCCACTCGACGTGCCTCCAGCTATTGCCGTTGATCCTGATGATGAAGAAAAGAAAACAGAAGTGGTCGCAGACGACAGTGCGCCATTTGCAGCGTTAGCGTTCAAAGTGGCAACAGATCCATACGTGGGAAAATTGACGTTTATTCGTGTGTATTCCGGGACGCTCAAAGCTGGAAGTTATGTCATGAATACGACGACAGGAGAAAAAGAACGTATTGGTCGATTGGTCATGCTCCACGCAAACAGTCGTCAAGAAGTCGATGAAATTTATGCTGGAGATATTGCTGCTGGTATTGGATTTAAAAAAACAACAACAGGAGATACACTCTGTGCAGAAAATCGTGAATTGATTCTTGAAAAAATTACATTTCCAGAACCAGTTATTCACATTGCTATCGAGCCAAAGACAAAACCAGATCAAGAAAAAATGGGCATGGCGCTGCAAAAACTTGCAGAAGAAGATCCAACCTTCAAAGTGCATACTGATGCTGAAACGCTCCAGACAATTATTTCAGGTATGGGAGAGTTGCATCTCGATATTCTCGTTGATCGTATGAAACGTGAATTTGGCGTTGAGGCAAATATCGGTGCACCACAGGTTGCATATCGTGAAGCAATCAAAACATCTGCCGAAGCAGAAGGAAAATACGTCAAACAATCTGGTGGACGTGGACAATTTGGACATTGTTGGATTCGTATTGAACCAACGCCAGAAGGAACTGGATTTGAATTTGTGGATGATGTGAAAGGTGGTTCTATTCCAAAAGAATATATCCCAGCTATCCAAAAAGGTATCCGAGAAACAATGGATAATGGTGTCGTTGCAGGCTATCCAATGCTTGACATTAAGGCAAGTGTCTATGATGGGTCATACCATGAAGTAGACTCAAGTGAAATTGCGTTCAAGTTGGCTGGAAGCATGGCATTCAAGGCTGCTGCAAAAGCTGCAAATCCAGTGGTCATGGAGCCTATTATGAAAGTAGAAGTCACAACACCAGAAGAGTATATGGGAGACGTGATTGGTGACATCAGCTCAAAGCGTGGTACGATCGAAGAAATGACAGATCGTGGCAATGCAAAAGTTGTCCGAGCAAAAGTTCCGCTTTCTGAAATGTTTGGCTATGTCAACAATCTCAGATCTATGACCCAAGGGCGTGCTGCCTATGCCATGGAATTTTCTCATTATCAAGAAGTGCCAAAAAATATTGAAGCAGAGATCGTTGCAGGGAAGAAGTAAGACTAGTCACTAAAAACGAGAGACTAGGAACTAGCATGTTAAAAAGACGACTCGGAATGAGTCGTCTTTTTTGGAGACACTGCATATTGAAATCTTTCGCATTTTCCTATAGGATACCTCTATTATGAAAGAAAATCTCAAAACACTCCAAGAAAAAATCACTTCCACGTGGCAACTTTTGGATATTGATGAACAAAAACAAGAAATGCAACAATTGGAACAGGATATGCAAGCAGAAGGGTTTTGGAATGATACGGAAAAAGCAACCGCGATTAGCAAGCGGCATGAAGAATTGAAAACAGAAATAGACACATGGCAATCGTTGAAAGAAGAAGTTGAAGGCCTTTTGAGTTTGGCAGAAGAATTGGATGTTTCTCCAGACAAAGAGATTGAGACTGAGATTGAGACAAAGACGGGAGCACTAGAAAAACAATTTGAAAAACTGGAATTCATTTTGCTCTTTGATGGAAAGCACGACAAGGATAGTGCACTTGTGACTATCCAAGCTGGAAGCGGAGGCACGGAAGCGCAAGACTGGGCTGAGATGCTCGAGCGTATGATTCTCCGTTTTGTAGAAAAAAAAGGATGGAAGGCCACGCTCTTAGATGAAACACGTGGTGCAGAAGCAGGGATAAAATCCGCCACAATAGAAGTGGAAGGACGCTATGCCTTTGGGCATTTGAAAAGTGAACATGGGACACATCGACTCGTGCGTATTTCTCCGTTTGATGCAGAAGGCATGAGGCACACATCCTTTGCGTCAATTGAAGTGATCCCTGAGATGGCCAGTGCTGAGACTATTGTCATAGATCCCAAAGAATTGCGTGTTGATACGTTTATGTCAGGAGGCAAAGGCGGACAAAGCGTCAACACCACCTATTCAGCTGTTCGTATTGTCCACCTTCCTACAGGCATCACTGTCCAATGCCAAAATGAACGATCACAAATTCAAAACAGAGAAACTGCGATGAAAGTATTGCAGGCAAAATTGCAAAAAGTACAAGAAGAAAAAGAAGAAGAAGAACGTCTCAAACTTCGCGGTGAACACAAAAGTCCAGAGTGGGGGAATCAGATTCGCAACTATGTCTTGCATCCCTATCATCTGGTAAAAGATGTCCGCACAAAGCACGAAACAGCCGATGACGTGCGCGTATTGAATGGCGAGATTGATGATTTTATTGAAGCGTATTTACGGTGGTTGAAATCAGATATCAAATAACAGATAGCAAGTATCATCGCAATATGAAGATTGTGCGACAAGACAATACTATAGATATGCCTGGTATCGCAGAAGCCTTGCATAGCGGGCAAACCCTGGTGTACCCAACAGAAACGTGTTATGGGCTGGGCTGTGATGCAACAAATCAAGTTTCGGTTAATCGTATTTTTGATATTAAAAAAAGGCAAAGGGATAAACCGCTCCTTGTCGTAGCGCATGATCTTTCTGTGATGCTTGAACATGTCTTTGACTCAAGAACACTTTTTGAGATAGAAGAAAAATATTGGCCCGGACCATTGACCGTTGTCACAAAAGCACGGCCTGATTCATCGTTGGCGAAAGGAGTCATGGCTGAGGATGGAACGGTTGCATTTCGTATCACCGAGCATCCGATTGCAAAAGCACTCTGCAAAGCCATTGATGGACCGATCGTATCGACGTCTGCAAATATCGCTGCGCACGAAAGCCCGTATGATATAAAGGATGTCTTGGCGATGTTTGAGCACGAAGCTATTCAGCCGGATATTGTTATCAATGCAGGCAGACTCCCGCATGAAAGTCCATCTACCATTGTACGAATCCATGAAGATGGTACACTGGAAGTCTTACGTGAAGGTGAAATTATGTTGTTTGAATAAATAACACTATGCACCATCGTTCTCCATATTATTTTCCCATATTTTTATGTGTGGTGGCTTTTTTAACCACAGGTATTGGATGGCAATGGATAGAAGTGCAACAAGAAAGTGGGTTCTACTACTATTTTGGCTCCCTCGATGAAGCCCCAAAAGATGCGCTTGCTGTCCGACTCTATCAGGCACAAAAGAAAGATGCCGCAAAACCGGAGAAACTTGAAGTAAAAGGGATTTATCTGACAGCGTATACTGCGAGTAATGATACTTCAAGACAACGACTGATAGATTTGATAGACTCGACAGAATTGAACGCTGTTGTGATTGATATTAAAGATTATACTGGATATGTGCTCTATGACAGCAACCTTGCCATTGTCGATGAACTTGGCACTGACACGGGGAGACTGGGGGATGTAAAAAAAATAGTAGACGACTTTCACGCACATGATATCTATGTGATTGCTCGTCAGACAGTGTTTCAAGATCCTGTACTCGCAGAAAAAAAACATGATTGGGCAATCCGTGCAAAAAGTGGGGGACTCTGGCGTGACAATAAAGGACTTGCTTGGGTAGATCCTACCAAAGAAGACGTGTGGCAATACAATGTGGATATTGCAAAGGAAGTAATTCAATTTGGATTTGATGAAGTACAATTTGACTATGTGCGTTTTCCTTCAGACGGCAACATGAGCAATGTCATCTACACCAATGGTGAAGACGCAAAGTACGATGTCATGCGAAACTTTTATGAATTTCTTGAAGAACATTTGGCCGATGAACCAGCATGGATCTCGCTCGACATGTTTGGATTTGTTATGGAGCGCCATGATGGCATGAATATCGGTCAGCGGCTGGAAGACGCAGTCGATTATGTGGATTATATTTCTCCTATGATGTATCCATCGCATTATCCCTCAGGGCATCTGGGTCTCTCAAATCCTGCGGCATCGCCTGGTATTGTGATAGAAAATGGCATGAAAAAAGGAATGCCCTATTTTGAACAGACAAAGGCAGAAGCGCGGCCATGGATTCAGGCGTTCAATATTGGTGCGGTGTATGGTGCTGCAAATATTCGTGCGCAAATAGACATGGTAGAAAAATATACAGATGGCGGCTGGCTTTTATGGAATGCATCAAATAGATATAGTAGTGCTGGGTTGTTGTCTGCTGAACTTACACAAGAATGACATGTCTCCTTTGCTATCACCAACACAATTGAAAGAACTGTGTACTACCTATCACCTCACGCCCTCAAAAAAATATGGGCAGAATTATCTTATCTCAGACATGCCGATCAAAAAAATGATTGAGGCAGGGGAGTTGAGCCCAGATGATACTGTCGTTGAGATTGGTCCTGGATTTGGGGTGCTCACGCTTGCGATGGCACTGCATGTGAAGAAGGTGGTGGCGTTTGAAATTGAAAAGAAGTTGGAAGGATATTGGGAGGAGAAACAGCTTGAATTCAAGAATATTCAGGTTATTTGGGGAAACGCATTGAAGGAACTTGAAACTAGAAACTTGGAACTAGGAACTTCTTACAAAGTATTGGCAAATTTGCCGTATCAGATAACTTCAAACGTCATCCGAACTCTTTTAGAATTGGGAAACAAACCAGAGAGGATTGTCATAATGGTGCAAAAAGAAGTGGCTGAACGTATTTGTGCAAAGGCTGGTGATATGAGTATTCTTGCTGTATCGATTCAGTATTACGGCACACCGAAGATGGTGGCAAAAGTAACAAAAGGAAATTTTTGGCCGTCGCCGAAAGTAGATTCTGCGGTTGTGTCAATTACCAATATACAAGAACGAGCTGATGCGGATACGTTTTTTCGCTATGTTCGCGCCGGCTTTCACAATAAACGAAAACAATTGTGGAGAAATTTGTCTGTTGGATTGCAGATAGAGGGGGAGAAAGTAAAACAGACGCTTCAGCAAGTTTTGGGAAATGAAAAGATCAGAGCTGAGGAATTGTCAGTGGATGATTGGATTGCCGTGATTGCTAGATTAGAAGCCTAGCTCAACAAGGAACTGGTACTCAGCCTCACATATATTTATCCACGAACAGCATGACTGTTCGTGTTTTTGTTTTTTTGGTATACTATGTCTATTGAATAGATTATGGCAGAATCGCCAAATCAAAAACGACTGAGTACTGAGCAGAAGGCAGGATTTGCTTTTATGCTTATTTTTGCTTTTTTGGCAATAGGGCTTGGGGCTATCCAGATGAGAACAAATATTTATGGTCCATTTTTGTCCCAACATACTGAGCAGGTACAAGGTGTTGTTGATGCGCAGGCAGTATTTGATGAGACACTGCGATTGCAACGTATTGATACCGATCATGATGGTATTAATGATTTTGAAGAGTTAAATTTTTATCAGACAAGTCCGTATTTACCTGACACTGATTCAGATGGCATCAGTGATGACACTGAAATTAAAAATGGCACAGATCCTCTGTGTCCTGAAGGAAAAGACTGTGCTCTCAATACATCGATACTTACAAATACAGGGATTTCAGAAGATGATGGTGCCTTGGAAACTCCTTTGCTCGATGCCGCATTACAAAATTCAGCAGTGGGTGGTGGAACCACCACAGGAACTTCACCTGGATTATTTGATATAGGTGCGCTTTTGCAAGATCCTACACAATTGCGTGCCGCATTGCTCGCATCAGGACAAGTGAGTGCAGAAGAATTGGCAGCATTCAATGACGATCAATTATTGGATTTGGCACAACATGCACTGAAAACACAGGGGACAACACAAGTCGTGAATGGAGCAAATACGAACAATCCGTCGTTGGTGACACAGCCTACGACTCCTTCGCAAGATGTCACACCTGAACAACTCGAAGCGCTTTTACAAAAACCTGAAGAATTACGTACATTATTGATGAGTACGGGGAAAATGTCACAGGCACAATTGGATCAAATTGATAACGCAACACTTATTTCTGTAACAAAGGATATTATTGCTTCGGCAAGGTAGGGGGTTATTGTATATGTTTGAGAAGAAACATTTTCAAAAGAAAGACAAAAGAAACATCTGGGCCTATGGTTTCCTGTTTGTGATGAGTCTCCAGTTGGGGGTCTTCTTGCTGCCTCCGACTGTCGCATTCGCTCAACCTGCTGCCGCAGTTGTTGTCACAGCAGATGTGCCGGCACAGGTCAACACGCTAGAAGATAAAATAGAAAAAGCAGTCTTGCAAGGGCTCCTCGGTTCGTTGGTGAATATGGCATCATATTTTATGCGCACCCTTGCATACGATACAGCGACATACATCGCGTCTGGTGGAAAGGGGCAAGGATCACTTATTTTTGAAAAACCATTTGACCAATATCTTTCGGATGTTGCGTTGGATTCTGTCGGGGAAGCGATCGGCTCCTTGGGGCAGGGATTTGGTGTCAATTTGTGTCAGCCTCCAAATCTAAAGTTGCAAGCCCAGTTGAAAATAGCCTTAGATACGACCTATACGCCTCCTAGTGCTGGTGGAAAAGGTGGGCCAAAGGCATCGTGTTCCTGGCAAACATTGAAAAATAATTGGAAAGATGGCGTGAATGTGGAATTCGATGTGAATGCCGCATCAGATTTTGCCAGTGAGATCAATGTCACGCAAACAGATTTTGGATTTGCTCTTGGTGCGATTGAACAAATCGGTGCATTTAAGGATGCGCAAGAAGAAGCCGCATCTCTCACAAGGCAAGTAGGCAATGGGTTTAAGGATGTGACTGATTTTGTAAGTGGACATATCAATACTCCTGCACAATTGACACAGGAGGAGTCCTCAGCGCTCACAGGGAAACATCAGGGAGAATTAAATTCACAGCAAATTGCGGGCATGTATGCGTCACAGCTGTGGCAGATTATTCCGATGAGTGCCTCTGTATTCTTGAATAGTCTTACTTCTCAATTGTTAAATCGATTATTTACAAAAGGATTGGTGCCGACAGAGCAAGAACGTGGGACTGCATCAACAGATTTTTATGGAGTAAATAGTCTTGTCAGCCAGCGGCAAATTGCGCAGCGTGCCTTTAGTTTTTTGACCGCGACATATGGAAGAAAAGACCCTGCGGAATATGATATTGTCTCAGAATTTATTGCATGTCCTGAAAATCCAGGGGCAAACAATTGTGTCATGAATAGAGGATTCCAGGAAGCCTTGGATAGAACGTCTGTGGGAAAACCCATTACGTTATATGATGCTGTCTTTGTTGATAAATTAATTAGTGCAAACACGCCTCTTATTTCTCCTCGACGAGTTGCTGATAATCAGGATAAAGATTGTTATAAAAATAAGTTGTGTTATTCCAATATTCAAAAGATGAGAAAAGCACGTATTCTTCCGCTCGGGATGGAAATAGCAGCGTTGCGTTCTGATACGGATAATCCTTGGACCATCGGAGAAGTTTTACAAAAATTTGAAGAGTGTCCTACTCCAGACCAGGATGGAACTATCAAACCTGATTTTATCAACTATCCATTTTGTCATTTGGTAAATCCAAATTGGATTTTGCGAGCACCACAGGCACGTTGTGAAAACCGTGTCTATTCTCCAGAATTGTTGGTTCCGGATTCTCCACGGCGAAGAGAAGAATGTGTTGATATTTCTACATGTATTAGCGAAGATGAAAATGGAAATTGTACAGAAGACAATTATTATGGTTTTTGTACATTAGAAAAAAATGTGTGGGATCTGCAGGGAGCGTCATGTGAGCCTCAGTATGCCACATGCCAGACATTTACCAATCAGGATTCAAAGACCATCGTGTCATATTTGACGCGAACACTTGAATATGGCAGTTGTTCCGCCCAGAGTGTTGGCTGTTTACCATATGTTACAGAACAGACTGGGGAGTCAAATTGGGTTGGCACGGATGATATCTATATCGCAGATAAACGGTATGGAGGACAGCAAGTGTTGTATTTGAATGACCAGATCGCAGCCTCAGGCGCTGGGTGCCCTGAGAGTGGTGCGGCTGGGTGTACCAGTTTTATTGGTGCTCAGCGTGATCCTACGACAGGTGCATATATCACAAACCCAACCGACGAATCATATATTCAAGATACAGCTCGTATCAGACCTTTGAAAAAGGCACCAATATCGCTCGGCTGTTATGACATTGATCCTGCTACGGTAGAAATTGACTATCCTGAGACTGCTCAACAAATAGAAAATAGTATTCCTACTGACCCAAGATGTGATGCCTATGCATCAGTCTGTTTGGCTTCAGAAGTTGGGTGTGAGCTCTATACTCCGACAGGTTCGGGCGAATCCATTCCAGGTGTTGTCGGGGATAATTATTGCCCAAAGACGTGTGTGGGGTATGATACGTTTAAACAAGAAGCTAGCAATTTTGAACAAGCATCCTATCCACTCTATTTCATCCCGACAAATGGCATTTTATGTAGTGCGCAGCAAGTGGGGTGTGATGAATTTACCAATATTGGGAGCATCGAGACGGGTGGGGAACAACAAGAATACTATAGCTATATCAAACAATGTGAAGTCCCTGATGGTGATAATAGTAGCACGTACTATTCTTGGGAAGGATCAGAATCTCAAGGGTTTATCTTGAAAGTACACCGTTTGGCAAAAGTTGGTGATGGGACGTACATTTCTGGTTTGCGTGCGGCAGGAATTATTCTGGATGACGTATCCTCTGCATTTCCACCTGCATCGCCAATCTATGCTGATGATATTCCTGCACAGCTTCAAGAGAATGTCGATGTGTGTAATGAAACTGTGTATGGCAATGCTGTTCAGCAGGTCCCAGATGCACCAAAAGCAGATGCAGACTGCCGTGCCCTATATGACAGCGAAGGAATCGTGTATTATCGTCTGTTGGCAAAAACAGTGACCGTGTCAACAGCGTGTCATCCATTGAGAAAGACAGAATCACGACTCGTTGTCGATGAGTCTCTTATTGACATCGCAGGATATGAATCTGTGCAAGCAGCTCAGGATATTTGTGATGAAAAAGGTGGATATTGGGGACAAAAAGATGGGTACAGTGGAAATGTGTGCCAGCGCTGTGTAGGTGGTGGAGCATGGGTCCCAGAAGATGCCAGCAATCCAGAAAAAGGATCTTGTGTATATTATGCTATCGATGCACCGGGTGAATCAACTTCTTGTATTGCCGAAGCAAATTCTTGTCGTGCATTTACAGGAAACAAAGGAAATAATATCAAACCTGTTTTTGAAAAAAGTATTGATACATTTGAACCTATAGGTGATAGCCCTGAGGCATTGAGTAATGCAAAAGAATATTGGTCGCAAGCAGATGCGGTAAGTATTGCTGCAGAATCACTCCAAGTGAATGCGCATTCCTTGCGCGTAAAAGGGACATCTGACGGCACTGTTGTACGCCGTGCGCTTGATCCTGGTGCCATGGAAACAAATGCTGCATACGAGCTTTCTTTTTGGGCACGTGGAGCAGGACAAATTTTGAGTATCAGTCTCGAACAAGGGACGAATGTGTGGACATTGACTGTTGACCCCCTGACCAGTATAGATGAGCCTATTTCTATTGGAACTAGTTGGAGAGAGTATGTCGTTGGTCCAGTCACATTTACTGGAAATACGATTGATCCAGTGTCTCTTGTCTTTGATAGATCGAGCAGTGCGACCGCAGGCATATATTTCATAGACAATGTATCTTTGATGCGTACAGAAGGAAATGTCTATCTCATTCGTGATTCTTGGAAGACACCAGAGGGGTATGATGCTCCTACAAAATGTTTTGGTGAAGGACAAAATCCTGCTGGCCCATATCCTGGAGCAGCTCTTGGCTGTGATGCCTATACGACCAGCCTTGGGCAGAAAGCCTATGCAACTGGGTTTGATCGTCTGTGTCGAGAAAAAGCTGTTGGGTGTGCTCCGTTGTGGGATACGTATAATACGGAGTCAACCTATGCCGAAGTCTACAATGCTCGATGTACAAATGGTCGTGATCTTGCAAATGGATTAGTGGCGGATGTTTCTGTCGCTGTCGCGACCACCTGTGAGATCACCGTAGATACTATCGACACGTATAGCTGTACCATCGCACCAAGAGAAAGTTCTTGTGTGATTGCTGGTCCTATCCGTGTCCCATCCGATGCCTTTTTGGGAGGACCTTATGGTGACGAGGGATATCTACGCATAAAAGCATCTGCTGACGAAGCTGTAGGAACTGGATTGACAAAATCAATCGTGATGGTAGATGCCTCGAGTGTCTATATTCCTGCAGATACGCCTGTGCTTGATCCAGTATTCCTTACGGATAACCAAGAAAGTGCCTGTCTAGAAAAGTATGTAGGATGTCAGGCTGTGGCTATAGAAGAACAGACAACACCTGTTGCTGGACAAAGCAACGGGTTTACCTATCATCCACAGATGATACGGAATAATCCAGCATCCTATCTTGGAGAGCAGGGTACACTTTGTACGCAAGAACAACTTGCATGTAGTGCGTACACGACATCAAACGGAGCAAATACGTATTTTAAAGATCCTGCGGTAAATGCCAATAAACTTTGTTCCTATATTGCGCCAGATCCTACGAATGAAGCAAGTGTGGGTGGATGGTTTTTGACTTCGGTGGGTACCTGTACGAATAATCCGGATATTCAATGTACGACTAATGCCATTTGCGGAGATGGCAATACCTGTACAGGTATTGGCAAGAGCGTGCCATGTTATGAAAATTACAAAGAAGATTTTTCCACATACGGACTCTGGTCAAATGGATCGGATGGCTATGATGGCTATGTAGGAGAATGCCCGGTAGGGCAAAATTTGTGTACTGAGCTTGTAGACCCTTATGATACCGATACCTCTGGAAAGAATCCTGATGGAAAGCCATACTATGTTATTTTTGACACTCAATTGACTGCAAGTGTGGGTGAATGTCAGGGAAAGGCGAGCCTGAGAGAAGGATGTGTATTGTTTGATAATACAAATATTCCAAATAAATCGTATGATGCGTCGGCAACATACGCTGCCGGAGAAGCGCTGGCAAAAACAGGGGATACCTTGGTTGTGCCTCAGTCTACAGATGAAAACGATGCAAATGTGTTGTTGAAAGTTGAGAGAAATCGTGAATGTAGTGAATGGATTGCATGTCGATCGTATGAACCTATAACGCTTCCAAATGGGCAACAATCTCTTTTGTGTAGTCAATTGGCTGCATGTCTGGAATATCAAGGTACCAACTGTATCAAATTGGCACCTGTGGATGATACACGTTCCCCAAGTGAGAAGTTTTTAGACATAGATGCATACATCAATAGAGACACGAGCTGGAATGGTATTGAATATACAGGGTATTCTCTCTTCAATCGCTATGATATTGCCGAGTATAGCTCTGTTAATATGCCACAGAATATTAGTCCGAGTGACGGTATTGTAGACACTGTGAACAGTTATCTTGGGTATGCCTTGTCAGAAGAATATGTGGAACAACACCCAGAAGAACATGCGTGTGCTACTGGGGAGTCAAAGAGTGCATGTGGTCCAGATGATACGGGCAGATGTATCTCTGGTACCTGTGTATTACCTGTAGATGGGGTATTCCAGAGTTCTGATATTACTCTTGATAAAATTGCAAATACGCTTGGAAATGCAGAATGTAAAGTCCCTCCACAAGAAGATGCACCGTTTCCAGGTGATATTGTTCCAAATTTTGATACACCTAATGCTCGGGATGTACATGGTTTTGCCCAAAAAATAGTCAATACCACAATAACACGACGTACATTTTCGCAGAGGCAAAATAATGCGAATGTGTGTCAAGATGGCGATGATTGTTCTTGCAATTATGTTGCGGTCACGTATGGATCTCTTGCCACGGATTATTGGGATACAGACGTATATGATGAACAAGGGGATAATCTTCGTTTATGGGGAATTTGTACTGGTGCATCTGGGACTGAAGGCGATTATTGTAAAGAGGATGCTGAATGTGGCGTAGGAGGAAGTTGTCAAAAAATTAGTCATCTAGCAACGTTTGTTGGATCCACGGGACATTGTTTGGAGTATGATCTTTCTCGTCCTGTCCTCTCGCCAGAAGGACAACCGCGATATGCCTGTCTGACATGGTACCCATCGGATAAATCATTTGGGAATATTGATACGAGTAATCTTTTTCAAGATGCCGGGTACAATCCAGGAATTGATGCGTTTACTGGTGATGGAGGGACAGGGGGGCAAGTCTATTGTACACAGAGTTTTGGTCGTGGTGCTGCCACCTATGAAGGAACGTTGCGCATACATCCCCGATATGGTGGAGGCGAGATTACCAATGCTCAAGTGATAAACGGGGTAGGTGGTGTTACTCTTGCAGATATGTGGGAAGATCCTGAAACGCAATGGCATTGGTCCGGGGTTCCAGGGGATGGGGATAGACAGCTAAAGACAATACGACCTACAGAAACTACACCACAAAACCAGATTGTACAGTGTTCACAGGCACTCACGGTGTCGGATATGTTTACGATTGATAATGATGCTTGGGTGATGGAGTATCTGTATACAAAGTACTACAATCCTCGTTTGTTAGATTTCTTTCGAAATATTAGACCTGCACTGCAAGATCCTGATGAAATTGCGAGACAGCAGTATTCGGAAATTTTGGATAGAATCGCACTGAACGGTTGTACAGATATGTATGGCAATCCATATTCCCCTGTAGAAATGGATGGCAATCCCTATTGGTGGTATGTGTGTGGCGCAAAGTATGCGGGGCAGACTTTTGGATCAGACGATAGCTCTACCTGTAGTGCTCAGTCTACAGGGAGCTATACGGTTGATGAGTCATTAAATGCGCTGTATAGTCTGGTGACACTCTTTTCTTGGTATACGCTTGCTCCTTCGCCTGGTGCATTAAACACAAATGCTGTTGTATTGAGAGTGGAAGGTGACTATAATGGGAACAATTTTGGATCTAGCCCACAAGGAAACAATGCATATAAAGTAGGAGCCTTAGTACCTGTTGCGTCTGAGTTTGATAGTGCTGTGGATGCAAGTACTCTTAATTTTGACACAGGGACAATGATGCATCCTCCACGCTTTGGTGCCAATAATGCAATATATTCATTTACCAATTTTAAGGTATCAACAGCAAGTAATCCGCCTGCTGTCTCACTGAATACGACATGTCTTGCTGCGGGAGGGTGTAGTAGTGCTGAGAATACATCACTTTTATTTCAATCCACTGTTACAGAAAAGAATTTGAATAGAAATGCGTTGCGTTCCGTGTATTTTGTACCGTTCCGTATTCCTGTGAGAAATGCTCTCGGACCTGCACCGCTGACAGAAGAGTTAAAGATTAATTTCAATGGATATGGTGATCTCGGTGTAAATGGAAGTGTGCTGACGTCCGATGGTACCATGACACCATGGTATCCCTCGTCAGATCCTTATTTGCCGCCAGAGTCTTACCCAAAAAAGACTACGAAAAGATCCATTACCACGTATGAATTGGTGAGAACCCCAAGTAGTACGGTGAACTGTGAGGGGCTTGTCTCGTATTGTGATTATGGTGGGAGTGGAGACGATTCAGAAGTACATACGCAGTACGCGCTTTCTCCTGGCAATCCAAGTGTAGGAGAGGTAAGGAATCAAGTACATTATCGATCAGTCATGGTATTTTACAAATCAGAAGGTGGTACAAATACCCCAAGTTTTGTCCAAGAATCTGATGGTCCATTTGTAAAAGCAGTCTCACCTGAGACAGATCCCTTTAGTATTGCGTGTAATGCAACGAAAGGAAATTTCTTTGCTATAGGAATGGACTTTAATAAGAATGGAGAATTTCTTGGGTATATTACGAGAAATTGTGGATCCTACGGATTGCAATTGGGAGTTGTCGCAACCATGAATGATCAATGTAGTGAATTCGTAAGTGTATATCAGGACGTGGGTGCAACAGGACAGAGTAATAAAGCCTGGACTGACAGGGTCTGGAAAGAAAGCAATTACCAACTACTGGGTCAGTCTGCGTTTGGGCATGATGTCTCACGAGCTCCATTTGGGTCAACGGATTTGAGTGCATCCGACCTGTTAGGAATTTCGAATGATGTCGATAAACAAGGCAATCTTTTGAAGTACGCCTTTATGTCAGAGGGAGCAACAGGATATCCCTATTATTGTAGAGCTGCCTCAGAGCTGAATATAAAAGTATTTGCGAAAACCGCGTTAGAAATGTGTGACACCTTAACACAAAATGGATACTCTACCACTGCGATTCAGTCGATTGCCAATTGGATGAATTCTTCATCGATTACATCTGGGAGAGATGTGTTGCTATCATTGTTTGGAGCATATTATGTTCGGGCTGTATTTCCATTTGATAGTGTACAGCCTGGTGGAGATATTCATGAGATCAATCCTATATTGGCAGCTGGCTTACAGCCTCCCAAAATTTATTCATTGAATCCTGAGACCTGTTTTCCAAGTGTGCTGACCTCATCGCAGTTGTCTACACAGTGTTCTGCGGGATCATTAAATAATTTGAGTGTCGGGTTTAATGACGATGATGCTCAAATTGTAAGTAAGGTAATATATCAGGCAAGAGCACGATTTTTCGGGTTTGCGGATGACGATCGCATGCCTATTCGAAGAGTGTTGGTAGATTGGGGAGATGGGACGATCACAAATAAGGGGTTAACAGGGATGTACAAAAATAGAAAACCGTATTGTGAGGAGAGTAATAGCCCAGGTGATACAAGTGAAGTAGGATATTGCAAAGATTCGTTTACAAATACACCAACATCTCTGACATGTAAGGCTGATCAAGATTGTCCAACGGGATATGCTTGTACAGATTATTCGTTGCCAGCATTTGGAAATTTACCACGTGCTTGTGAAACCGGTCCATTTGATTATGCGCATACCTATGGGTGTGATAGCCCAAATCAAACCGTAGGACAAATACGTGATCAGATCAGTGAACAAACGTACAATACCTTGCTGCAATCGGGTCTCAATGATGATAGTCCTCTATGTGTATACCAACCACGTGTGCAGATACTCGACAACTGGGGATATTGTAATGGAACCTGTAATGGTGAAGGAACTCCTGGGTGTTATAATTCATCTAGTGATTTTGGGGAAAAGCAATGTGACAATCCTCAGTTTGATGATGTTCACTGGACAACGTATCAAGGATTGATCATTATTACACCGTAATAAAAAAAAATTTAAATAAAAAAATGGCAATATATTGCCATTTTTTTATCCCCTAGAATGTCATGCATATGATTACATACTGGGGGATCGGGTGTGAGGGCACGCCGCGATCCGTCGTTGCTGGTTACTCTAAGATCACTGTGTAGCCGAAGGAGCAGACGCTGGTGCCGATGGAGAGTTCCATCTTGAACCCAGTGTCGGTCTTCTCGATGTCGTAGGCCAGCTTCCCGAATGCCGGTTGACAGATTGCCAGACAGACACCCTCAGTGTTCTCGTAGACGTTGAGATTGCACTGCGCAGGTTTCCCCTGACCGTTCTGAAGAGTGCAGGTTACGACCTCACCCTGGTTCTCGTAGAGCCACGGGTAGTTCTCGCAGCCGTCGGTGTCGGGCGGTGCATCTGTGTCGACAGATGTTGTAGCCGTGTCGGTGGTCTGCTTGGGGTCGTCGGCCTTCGGGGATGAGCTGTCATGGCGAACATAGCCGTCGCCCAAGTCGACTTGGGAACTTGGAGAAGAATCAGCGTCGCAAGCGACGAAGAGAACAGCCGCCAGAATGGCGGTGAAGACGATCCGCATGTTCATGACGGTTGCTCCTTGCCCTCGGAAGGGCGGGTGATTGCGATGGACGGAAGGGTTGGGTCCGGACAGATGATGATACTATTGTCATCATTTCTCAGAACCCAATCTTTCCTAGAGGAACATGGCCGTGAGTGCTCTCACACCTTATAAGTGATACGTGCCAGAGGCACATATCATTGGAAAAGAACGGGAAGACTGTCTCCCTCAAAAGAGAAACATTCTTCCACCTTCTAGCATAGGGAAAAAAACGTGTTTTGTCAATATGTCAATGGTGCATATGTGGATAAATAGATGTAGGAAAAATTCATGGCACCGTGATAAAAAGTCTGGGCATGTTGTCCCCACATAGCTCTACGAGACGCGCTATGTGTGCTATACTATTGCTATAATTATCCAGTCCCATGCTTGCTCGGATAACATATTACAAACAAGTAGTTTTTCGATATCTATCGAAGGTCCTTCCGAAGCGGAAAAGGAATTTTTTTGTTATACAATTTTTTCTTGCTTTGGCAGTGATAGGAATATTTGGTGCTGCCATTCCAGTGCAAGCAGCAGGTTTTTTTACAGACCTTATCAATGGCTTGTTTAGTTTCTTTAGCTGGGTGATGTTTATTTTGGCACGGTTGTTTGTGGGGCTTACTATATTTGCATTGAAGTTCTTCATAGAAGTCGCGTCATATAACAATTTTATTGACACTCCGACCGTAAAGATTGGATGGTACTTGGTTCGTGATGTTGCAAATATGTTTTTCGTGGTTGTATTGCTCGTGATATCGTTTGGTACGATCTTGGGATTAGAACAATACGAATGGAAAAAAACATTAGTAAAATTGGTATTTGCAGCTATTTTTATCAATTTTTCAAACATGATCGCGCAGCTCATCATTGATGTGGCGCAGGTCTTTACGATTACCTTTGTCAATGCGCTCTCTGCCACGGCGGGGGGAAATATCATCAACATGTTTAACATCGACACCATGTATAATATTACTGGTGCCGAGAAATTTGGTGAGGGATCAGATCTCAAGATTGAAACATTTGCGGCATCAGTAACAGTCTTTTTCCTTGCCCTCATCATGATGACCACAATGGGAGCTTTTGCTATTGTCATGGTCGCACGCATGGTGATTCTCTGGGTGCTTATCATCATGTCACCACTTGCCTATATTTTTCAGGTGATCCCGCAGACACAAAAGTATGCACAAGAGTGGTGGAGCATGTTTACAAATCATGTCATTGTGGCTCCGGTCATGGTTTTTTTCTTATGGCTTTCCTTCGCTACCCTGGGGACTGGCAATTCAGGCGCCATCGATCTTTCTGATGTTGATCTTGCTGATGCCGATACGGCAATCAATACGGCTGTCAATTCAGGAGCTGGACAAAAATTAAGTATTTCAGAAGCGACCAGTTGGGAAAATCTTGCAAATTATCTGATTGCTATCGCATTTTTACTCGTCGGACTCAGAGCGGTGAGAAATCTGGGTGTAGTTGCCGGTGGGCTCACCTCGAGTGCGATAGGATTTGCAAAAAATGTCGCCACCATTGCCACCGGTGCGTCCTTTGCTCGTGGTGCATACAACAGAGGTCGTGATTTGGCAAAGAAAAAGACAGATGAAGCACTCTTTCAGCCAGTCCGCGATTGGGCAAAACGTACAAAATCTTCTATTGATGATAAACGAAAAACCATTCCGTATTTTCGTGCTATTCCATTTATTGGTCTCAAAGGAAGCATGCGTCGTAAAAAATTGAATGAAGAAGCAGAGCGAAGTTCAAAGCTGATAGATGAAAATTTTGAAGATACGATCAGCAGAAAAGAAAACATATCTGCCGTAGATAGATTTGGTAAGTGGATGAAAGAAACGACCGGTGCTGGATTTGGTATCGAAGTCAGAAAAACAATACGATACAAACTCGAAAAAGAACAAGACAGAATCCAAGAAGAAAAAGCAAAAGCAAAAGAAACAAGAAAAGCTGAGGGTGACGAAGATGTCACTTCAAAAGCAGATGGTGCGATCCAATCAGATGAAGCTATTCAGAAAATAGAAAAAGATCATGAAAAGGCATTAGGAGCGTATATTGAAAGTTCTAGCAAATTTGGTGATGCTGGGAAAGATGACGCGTGGGTGAAAGAACATATCAATGAGGAAGCACTCAAGGCGCAGGCAGCCGCAAGTCTGAAAAACGAAACAGAGGAACAGCTCAGTGAAGAATTCCGTGGAACAGCAGAAGGAAAGAAAATGGCGGATGAATTGAAGACATTAGCAGAAGCAATTGCACAGTCAACTACGGCATATAAAAAGTCGTACCTTGAGTTTTTGGCAGGACTTGCACAGGATGGAACATTGAAGGCTGAAGACTTTGATGATGATTCTAGGAAGTTGATTGCGGAAGCAAGAAAACTGGATCCTTCAAAAGAAGATTCTGCTGTCATTAGTGAACTCATGAAAGACGGAAGTATTTCTTTGAAGGAATCAAAAGAAAAAAAGCACTTCGATGCATTTAAAGCAAGAGAAGGAAAGGAATCGTATGATGCTTTGCTCGCACAGAAAGCTACCCAAGATCAACACGTTGCAGCGTATACCCGTGCGTTTGATGCATATCAAGTATTGAATGGACCCGGCACAACGTTAGAAGCCAGGCAAGAAGCTGCCTTCAGTCAGTTGGATGCGGTAAAACAAGTAGATGATGCATTGGAGACGCTTGCGAGTGACGTCCAAGAAGCAGCCCTGGAATATTCGAGTGCGTATCAAGCATTCCTTACAAACCTGGCGGCTTCTGGTGAAGTAGAATTAGCAGATTTGGATGAAGAATCACAAAAGTTGGTGCTTGCTGAAAAAGGGGCTCATGAAGGAATGACTGAGGAACAAGCTATTGCGTCATTAATGAAAGATGGTCTTGTATCATTGTCAGAAGACAGCTATAAGGCAATGGATGAACTATTTAATGGTACAGAGGGAGCTGAGGTATTTGATAAGAAAAATAAAGCAGATGAAGCCTTGCAAGCAAAGAAAGCTGAGAGGGCTGAAGCATTTGGTCTATGGCGTGATCAGAGCCCTGTTGCAGCACAAGTAGCTGCAAGTTTGAAAAAGGACGAACAAAAAAACGAAGCAGCCGTGGATGCACGGGCGGTAAAACTGAAACAAGAACTCGTCGATGCAGAAAATGTTACTCGACGAAAAGAAGGTGCGTTTCATTTTGCTGGCACTGACACTGCCAAAAAATTGGCGAAAGATTCAGAAAAAGCAATTAACAAACTTGCAGATAACATTGGCGTAGGAAAAGTGATTATCAAGGATAAAGAAGGAAATCCACTCGACGCAGCTGCCAGACAAGCTATTGCTGAAAAAATTCGATTTGAAGTAAAAAAGAAAAGGGGCGCCGTGGCTGTGGCAAAGCAAAAAGCCAGCGAAGCTACGGTCGAGAAGACAATGCTTGGAACGCAATTTGGAGACGCGACGACCAATATGGAGCTGGCAGCAGGAAAAGTAGAAGCTGCGGCAAAGTCGTTTGCAGAGTCATTCCGAAATGATAAGATTGCGGCAAACCTAGAGAAGGCAGCTGAAAAAATTCAAAAGGCAATGGAAGCAGGAGCTGAAAAGGGAGCCGATGCACTCAAAAAGGCCTTGGCAAAGGACCCCTATGCGCAGGCATCCATGGAGTCTGAATTATTGATAAAGAGTAAAGAAGTAATGACTCAAAAAGAGACTGTGTTGAATGAAACCGCCAAAGCATACCGAGTTGAAAAACCGGAATTGGGTGACGGTACGCCGTCTACGGCGAATGTCCCAATTGCAGAACGTCTTGCAAATGATTTGAAGAGTCAGGAAGCAGGGGACGCTGCAACATTTGCAAAAAATGTGTTGTCCCATTTGCTCCTTGCCAAGAAAAAGGGTTCGCTGAGCACTCACCAAAAAGCATCGCTCATGGGTATTGGCATGCATGTAGGGAAAAATGGATGGTTTGACGATGTGATTAGTGAAGTCGGAAAGAATCTCGATAAATTGCGTGCTGGTGAGTTTGACGGTGACAAAGACCAAAAAGAAAAAATGCAAAATATGCGGGATGTGTTTGTGGACCAGCTGGGTATTATCAAACTGGATAAAACAACCGGGAAATTCAAAAAAATATCAGATTACAAACGTATCGCAAGGTTGCAGAGTCTGATGGTCTCAGGGGGAGACACAGATGCTATCCGTGATCATGCAAAAAATGAACGTGTTCAAGAAGCCGTAAAAAAATCCAAAACAGGGACAGCCGAAGTCGATGGTGTGACGTATACGAAGGATGATACCTATGGCATTGTTTTGGATAAGATGGAAAAAGCTGGGCAACTTTTTTCTGTCACTGCTGATCGGTTTAAGCAAAAGATGGCACAATCTGGAGAATTTTTACAAGAAGCAAGCAGCTTTTTCAAACGAGAAGCTATCAATGTCGGGCATCAGGAATATGGTGCTCACTTTCAGTGGGATGGGGATATGGGAGCCTATCGTATGGCGACCATGAAGGAAGCAGAAGATTTGATGGCTGCCGAAGCGCGAAAATTCAAAGGAAAGCTCAAGTGGCAGTATCATGGTCTTGGAGAGGCTGACCTTGATAAAGGAAGATTGATGAAAGTCAACTCAACGTATGCAAATAACCAGTTGGAAGAACTCACCTCTGCTGGTGCTGCAAAAAGTATGGCTGAGCGAACTATCGATGCGATCATGGGATATTCCTTTGGAGAAAAAATTAACATGAATGGTGATTTTGCTGTGATCGGGGGCAGCATGGCGGATATTAAGGATACATATGGTGACCTCAAAACATATTTGAAAGATGTTATTTTACCGCTGGTACGATCAAATACTGATGTATTCAACTTTGCGGCAAGACAAAAAGCAAAACATGTGGATGAACTCAATTCAAATCGTGGAAAAGCATTTATTCAAATCGGTGATACGAACATAAAAGGGGAGACGAATAGTGAATTTTTGTCTGCATTGCTCCGACAAGCTGTGGCTGCAGGAATCGCTTCCCAAGAAGATGTCAATGCAATGCGACAGGGGATCTCAGCATCACGAAAACGTGAGGAAGCATTGCCAGACGAAAGAAAAAAAAGAAAACAATCCACATCCCCAGTAGCTCCACCTTCTCCACCGACAACTCAGGATGATGAAGATGGAGCCTTATTGAGCGCTATGAATGAGACACGAGACACCTAATATATGTTTGATTTGGTATGACACACGTAGAACAACGTTTTGAACAATATCATACACCAGAATTTGCGCATTGCACCAAAGCGCTGCAGATGCTTCTTGATGTTGTTCAGAGAGATGGGTATTTGCAGATATCAACAGACCTCAATACATTTGGGGCGATTACCCAAGAATTATTCAACGTTGCGCAGGGATATGCTCAGGATACGCCAGAGGAATTTCCCTATCCACAAGAGAAAAGTCTCTTATCGTTATTTGATCAGGGTGTCGTGTCGCAATTTGTCACTGCATTGACACAGTGGGAAAAAGTCTTGCTCGATCCACGTCAGTCGACACGAAATACGAATACTCCCGAAGATGCCTCGGTGCGGATAGTCACAGAACAAGACATCGACGTATTTGCGACCCATATCAATGTTACCTCACAGAGCCTTACCAAAGTGAAGGAAAAATTTGCTGCGTATGGAGACATCGAAAAAATGGCAATATCAGTTTCGTTTTGGGTGTTGCAAGAGGCTACAGATGCATTGGTACAACGGATTTCGTTGCTCGCAGCCTTTGTAAAAATTACGAGTCAGAATATATATACGATAGCAGATGTGCAGCATATTTTGGCTGGAGACATCGCTACCTATAGCGATGCGCAGCTTTCTGCAACAGTACGGTATCTTATGGATAACGGCGAGGGGTTTGCATTAGCAAACACGGTATACGAACATTTGCGGATAGAAGCCTTATATAAAAAAGTACAGTATACGTGGACTGAGGCGTTTTTTCTTACCGCATTTTTACATGTGCCGTTTACCTATTTTGATCAGCTTGATTGGATGTATCAAGAATTTTGGATAAAATTCTACGCACTGCGAGCGCAAACTGCAGGGATTCCTATTACGTATGTGTTTCAAAAGCATCTGTATTATGAAACAAATAATCTCGCAGATTTTGCCCTGCAAAATATTTTCCTTTTTTATGCACTCGATGAAAATGAGGAAGTCATGCTGTTACATCCAGAAAGCGGTCCGACGATTCTCAAGGATTTGTTGCATGACTATATGCGTCGATTGGGCGACAAATTTTCTGATGGGTACCTTCGAGAAGCATATATTGATGAACATATTGCACAAAGTCCCTCGAAAGGGATTATGAAGCATGTATTAAGAAAGATGTTGTATCTTTACAGTCATCTGAAGACCGCTGATCTGATAGAAAAAAATCGCGGATCAGAAGTAACAGAAAAAGACGTATATGAAAATCAACTTGTTCATTTGTTGACCTGGTGGATGAATGAAGATTTTTGGCCACTGATTGCTGAGTATTTTACCACATCGCATACCCCTCCTGCGGTCGTTCCCTTGAAGATATTTTTGTCTCAAATACAAGCACATGAATCACTAGAACAAGCAGATAGACAAGATAAAATAATTCGTTTTAGTGAATTTTTACGAAGCGCACATATATTGCAGGAGGTAGAAGATCTTTTAGTGTATAATGAACAGACCGGCGCTTTTGAGTGGAATGATGAGGTCCTTGTTTCTTCACGTTGACGACTGGCACTATGGCAGAACCAACTATCCTTATAAAAAAAGCTGATGGTACTACCGTGCGTGTGCCTTTGTCTTCTATTCGTACGGGTGTCCAGCCTGTCGAGACGCATACGAACATAGATGAACAGCCGCCTGTTTCTCCTGTCTCCATGGACAGCACTGTTTCCATGCCTGATGTAGAAGCAGAACCACCCATGTCTGTTCAAGAAGCAGAGCCAAAAAAAACTATTGATGCATCTTCAAAAAAACGAGTGTCACGTAAGAGTGATATACAGCCTCTGACAGAAACAGTCCCTGTCCCGGTGTCTGTCGAAGAGAAGACTGTGATTGAGAACACGAATACGAATGCTGGACATGAGTTGACAGTTTCCTCGTCCCATGTTGTAGCGACAAGTACTCCTGTTGATGATTATTTTGTTGATATTGCAAAAGCAAAAAGTTGGAAACAGACAGATGTCGTGTCTCTGCTTGATACGTCAGCAGAAGACGTTCAGAAGCAAAATAAAAATGTGCCTTCAGTCCTTCCACAAAAAAGGTATGATGATGTTGAACATGTTGTTGCCGCATTACCGTTTTCTTTTTCAGAAGCATTTCATCCACGATTACACGCATTGATACAGTCACGGATAAAAGAAATCCGAACCGATCATCAGGTCGTATCCTATGCAACACGTTCAGCCGAAGAAGGAGGCTTAGGAATTACAGAAGAGGAGGCACAGACGTTGGTAGATGTTATTCAGAGAGTTCTCATGACCCGTACACAGCCATCGATACCAGCGCCAAAACAGACCGTACGTCCGATTGGGATGCCACATCTAGTCACTCCGCATCAGGATAGAACCTCTGACAGACATTCCTCCGTGCAGTCTGCGACAACCGTCCCAAAAAACAAAGGAGATAGATTGACGTTGCAGGATATAGAACCGCCATCTGTACCTGCCATGAGTGGCACGATGGGTCCTATCGATGAAATTGAAACCATGGAATTTTCTGATTTTAGAAGATTGTCTCAAAACCCAGAAGAGGCAATGGCTATTGTATTGAAGAAGGTACAGGTGCTTCGGGATGAATCGTATTTGGAATATGTAAAGGCAAAAAGTGCATGGAAGAAAAGCCCCTTATATATGCTGTACCTTTCGTATCTCACAGATGCTGTGCGCCAAAAAAAACGTATTCAGGAACTGATCAAAGATGATATGACAGAAGAAGATATTATTGCCATTGCTTGTATATCGAGCAGCTTTCGTTTGTCATAACCATGAGTATGCAACAGTTTGTGGTCCCACAATTTATTGATGTGGAAGATAAGATTTTCGGACCGATAACCACGCGCCAATTTCTAGTATTGCTCGCTGCAGGGCTTATGATTTTTATTGCATATCGATATGCAGATACAGCATTATTTATTGCGATAGCTGTCATTGTAGGGGGCGCAGCGCTATCATTTTCATTTGTCCGAGTGAATGGGCAGGTATTCCATCTTTTTTTGCTGAATATTATACAGACGATGAAACGACCAAGTTTGCGTATATGGAATAAAACATATAGTAATAAAGAGTTGGAATTTTTTAGAAAATCAAACGAATCTCCTGATGTAATTGAGATGGTGGCAGTGAAGACTGTCCGTAAACAGCATATACGAGATTTATCTTTGGTTGTGAATACCGGAGGGTATTACAGACCAGAAGATCACATGTAGCGTAGCCGTGATACTGTGTTGGATGCATGTGAGTGCGTATTGATACGGTATCGGAGAATAGCGAAACATGGTATACTTTGGTACATCTGTACCTAGACGATGATTTTTGTATGAAAGAAAAGAAAAAAAAACGTGCAAAAGAGTCCCGTCCTGCTACGCAGACGCATCTTCCCATTGCCGAAATAAAAGACGGTGTGGTCGTACTCCGTGATGGTACCTTGCGAAAAGTGCTCATGACGTCTAGTGTCAATTTTGCATTAAAGTCAGAAGATGAACAAAATGCATTGATATCATCGTATGTCGGATTTTTAAATTCGCTATCATTTCCTGTCCAAATCGTTGTGCAATCCCGCAGATTGCAGATAAAGCCATATCTTGGAAAACTTGTTGATTTGGAAAAGAAACAACCAAATGAGCTGTTGCGAGTACAGATCGCTGATTATAGAGCATTTGTCGAAGAACTCGTGGATATCGGACAAATCATGACAAAACGTTTTTACGTCGTCGTTCCATACGATGCTATTGCAAATAAAAAGAAAGGTTTTTTTGCAAGATTAAAAGAGATTATGAAGCCTGCATTTACTGTACATTTAAAAGAGGAACGATTTCAAAAACGGAAAGAGGAGCTGGACACGCGAGTACGGCAGGTAGCAAGTGGACTCTCGAGCATGTCACTCGAAGCAGTCCCATTAGACACGCAGGCATTGATTGAATTATATTACATGACCTACAATCCAGATATTGCATTTGCAGAAAGTCTGGGAGATGTAGACACCTTGCAGGTAGAGTAATTTTTGCTCTCGCACCGTACTACTTTATGGCATTTCAACCATTTACCAAAAAACATGCGAAACGGTCCAAAGGGAGGGCTGCTACTTTGGATAAAACAGCAACGCAAGAAGAATTACTCACACTCGAAGAAGAAAAAGTCTACCGTGAGGGGACAGTTGCGATTCGGGATCTGATTGCTCCCTCTGCGTTTCGTGTTGAGTCCAACTTCATCCAGCTTGGTGAAGTATTTTTGCGCACCATGTATGTGATCACCTATCCGAGATATATTTCCGTTGGTTGGAGTTCCCCAATTTTAAATTTGAATTCCACCATGGATGTCTCCATGTTTTTTTATCCGGTGGAGTCTGCGATTATTTTGAAGCAACTCAAGAAAAAAGTGGGAGCCTTACAAGCACAGTTATCAGGCGATGCGGAAAAAGGAGCGCCCCGTGATCCTCTGCGAGAAACGGCACTGCGTGATATTGAGCAGCTTCGTGACGATTTGACGCAAGGCATTGAACATTTTTTTCAATTTGCGTTTTACGTCACTATCTATGCAAATGACAAAAAAGAATTAGATACCTTGACCGAAGATCTTGAAAATATTTTTGGTGCACGATTAATTTATACAAAGAATGTATTGTTCCAAGCAGAACAAGGATTTACATCCACCGTCCCACTGGGGAGGGACGATCTCCTTGTTGCATTCAACATGAATTCGTCACCTATTGCCTCATCCTTTCCATTCATGTCTTCAGAACTGACCAGTGATGATGGTATCCTCTATGGTATTAACCGACATAATAACAGTCTCATTCTCTTTGATAGATTTTCCTTGCAGAATGCAAATATGGTTGTGTTCGCAACATCTGGGGCTGGAAAGTCGTATGCAGTCAAGCTGGAAGTACTGCGGAGCCTGATGATGGGAATAGATGTGATTGTTATTGATCCTGAAAAAGAATACGAACATCTTTCTGAAGCTGTCGGAGGGACGTATATCAATATTTCTCTGGCGTCGGATGCAAAAGTCAATCCATTTGATCTCCCCCGGCCAGTAGGAGACGAGATTTCTACAGAAGACATCATTCGAAGCGCAGTCATTACCACAAAAGGATTGCTTCGTATTATGTTTGGTACTGTTTCTGCAACAGAAGATTCTTTGTTGGATAGAGCGCTTATCGAATCGTATGCAAAAAAAGACATTACGTCTTCCTCAGATCTTGCACATGTCGAGCCGCCTATCATGCAGGATTTGTTAGATGTGCTCGAGGGGATAGAAGGGGCAACTGAACTCGTCGTAAGACTACGAAAATATACAGAAGGAACATTTGCTGGACTCTTTAATGCGCCAACAAATGTTGATGTAAATAAAAATTTGGTTATATTCAGTGTACGTGATCTTGAAGACGAATTGCGACCAATGGCCATATATACACTCATCAATTACATCTGGAATATTGTTCGAAGTGAACGAAAAAAACGCTTGCTTATTATTGATGAAGCCTGGTGGCTCATGCAGCACGAAGATAGTGCAAAATTTATGTTTGCGCTCGTGAAGAGATGTAGAAAATATTACCTTGGGGTTACCACGATTACGCAAGATGTCAATGATTTTCTTGGTTCCCAATATGGTCAGGCAATTGTGACAAATTCTGCACTCCAGTTGTTATTGCGCCAATCACCGGCAGCAATTGATATGATTCAAAAAACGTTTTTACTTACAGAAGGTGAAAAATATTTGCTCTTGGAAGGCGCTGTTGGTGAGGGAATCTTTTTTGCGGGTCTAAAGCACGCTGCTATCAAGGTTATCGCCTCGTATACAGAAGACCAGTTGATTACTTCCAACCCTGAGCAATTATTACAAATTGAACAAGCCAAAAAGGAATTCAATCAACAGGTCGTTGGCGAGTCATAACCTTTTTTTTTATGTTTACCTTACGACAACGTATATTCACAGTCATTAGTATTTTTTTGGTAGCAGTACTTGTTGTGGTACTCATTATTTTTTCTTTGAGAGGAAAACGTAGCCCTGCGTCGCAAATTTCGGAGAATGAGAACTTTGTACCAGAAGAAACAACACCAGTATTTGATTCATCATTACAATTACCACCGGTTGCCGGAGATCCAACTCGAATGAGTCCAACATTATCAGATGAAAACGATGTCGAACGATATGTCAGACAACGATCAATTGATTTTGTGGAACGATTTTTATCATATTCAAATCAGACGAGAAATAGTCATATAAAAGATATTTTACCTATCGTCACGCCAGAGATGGCACTCTGGGTACAGACACAAGCGCAGTCGTACAGTGATGACTATCGTGGTAGTACCACAAAAGTTATCGTGAGCAGGGTAGATGCAATTGACGAACATGTGTCAACTGTCCATATCGAAGCACAGCAGCTTCTTGAATCAGCTGGCGGGGATGAACGTGTCTATCATAAAGGGTACATAGCACTTGTGAACGTGGACGGAACCTGGTTGATAGATGGCTTGTATTGGGAATGATATGTCTGTGCATAGGGAGGTCATACACACAGTGAAAGAGTACCTCTTTCCTGTGTTTTGTCTGTCTTGTGACAAAGAAGGAACATGGGTGTGTGAGGATTGTTTTTCACGCATAGACATCACGTCACAATTATTTTGTCCATTGTGTCACGAAAAGACATCAGCGGGAGAAGTATGTGACGCATGTACGTCACAACAAAAGACATCGTATCTCAGCCGTCATGTTGCAACCACAGTGTATAAAGAATCTGCGTTGATTGGTACCATTATTCATACGTTGAAGTATGACTTTGCAGATGACGTATTGCATAGTATTGAACACATGCTAGAAACATGGTTTGAAACATGTGCTCCGGTGTTTTCTGACATTGACATGATTATCCCAGTCCCACTCCATAAAAAAAGATTTGCCGAGCGGGGATTTAATCAAGCTTTTTTGATTGGGAACATTCTTGCCAAGCACAGTAGTATTCCTATACAAGAAAAGTTGCTCATACGAAAAAGAGACACGCCACATCAAGCAAATCTTGATAGAAAGGGAAGACTGAGCAATGTGGTAGATGCGTTTCGCGTGAAAGCGCTAGAAGCTATTGATGGGAAATCTATTTTGCTTGTAGATGATGTCTATACGACAGGTGCCACGATGCAGACCTGTGCAGAAGTGCTCCTTAAAGGGGGAGCGAAGGAAGTGCATGGATGGACGCTTGCTCGTGGGTAAACATCATAAAAGAATGTCAATAGTATAAAAAGAAAAACAGCTCAGTGAGAGCTATTTGGTTAACATGTAACAGATGAAATGAAGGTGCTACATCTGCGGAGAGTGAGGGATTCGAACCCCCGGTCCTCTTTCAAGGACGACAGTTTAGTAAACTGCTGCTATAGACCACTCAGCCAACTCTCCATGTGGAAAGGTCATCTGCGGAGAGGGCGGGATTCGAACCCGCGGTACCTTGCGGTACACAGCTTTAGCAAAGCTGCACGATCGGCCACTCTGACACCTCTCCTCATACTTTGATGCACAGCGGAGGGATAGGGATTCGAACCCTAGGTGGACTTGCATCCACAACAGTTTTCAAGACTGCCGCCTTAAACCGCTCAGCCATCCCTCCACTTTACATCAAAATAGAAGCTCTTACTGAAGAGCCCGAATAGTATAGCCTGTGACACAAGATTAGTCAATATCATCGAAATTCATTCACACAATACAAAAAAGTTGCTATACTGGTAGTATGTATGAGCACACACAGTGATGACATTTTTTCATTGATTTTGGAGTCGCAGAAAGATACGCTGCAAGCTCCGATTAATGTCAATGCCAAGATTGCTGGTGACCATTTTGCAAACTGGACATCAGGAAGCGAAGGTCGCCTCGCAATCGATGTATATGATACTGAACATCATATTGTTGTTCTTGCGCCTATGGCCGGTGTAGACCCGTCGGGCGTAGAAGTACACATTCATGAAGATATGCTCTCAATACGAGGCATAAGAAAAACCCCCTCATTGACAGAAGATGTTCAGGGGCAGTATCATGCTGAGTGTTACTGGGGACCATTTTCCAGAAGTATTGTCCTTCCTGTCGATGTATCCTCTGCTGGAGCTATTGCTGAATATACACACGGTCTCCTTACGATTCATATACCAAAGAAAAAAACTCAAGCAGGACGCACAATCCCAATAGAAATTGTTGAAGAATAATAGTATATATGACTGGTGAAGTAGAAAAAGAATTAGAAGCCGTAACAAGAAAAGTACGATCCATTTCATGGGGGCGTATTTGGGTGTGGGTGCTTTCGTTTGTCGTGCTATTGGGTCTGGGGCTTGGTGGCATGATTTCCTATGCGTCTTCGTATGAAACCCGCGTATTGCCTGGCGTCAATGTAGGCAGTGTGAGTATTGGCGGTATGGATAGAGAAGCCTTGACCACCTTTTTTAGAGAAATGAATAACAAATTGGTGGACGCGGGTATTGTGCTTTCATTTTCTGATGAAGATACGACCGAGCGAGTGCATATAGAGACAAGTGTTGTCTCTGAAGACGCATTTTTTGAGCTGATACACATGAATGTAGATCAGGAAGTTGAGCATTTTCTTTCATACCAAAAAGAAGGAAATTTATTGGTCAGAGGATGGGCTGCTATGCTTGCGCGCGTGTCAAAGCCACACCTCGAGCTTACGTCTGTCACCCTCGAGAGAGATCGACTCGAAGAAGTGGTTGCCGAACGATTGGCGCCATATACCGAACAGGCACAGAACGCAACTGTTGTGGTCAGTAGCATCGATCCACTTGTGTTTACCATGGTGAGTTCTTCAGTCGGAGTTACCTTTGCATACCAAGATATTATCGGCAAAATTGTTTCTTCCTGGAATGCACTTGAAGTTCCTGAAATAGAAATCGTGCGCAGTGTCCAAGAGCCTACCGTGCTTGAAACCGATGTTCAACCCCTTGTTGCTCGTTTGGCGCGCGTCTTTGATGCAGGAGATCTTGATCTTACCTACACCGACGAGCACACCAAAAAAGACTATACCTGGACACTGACGCCGGACGATATCGCGGCATGGGTGGAAGTGCAGCAGCATAATGATGGTCTGGGATTTGGGCTAAGTGCGTCATCAACAAAAACATACCTTCAGGAAACGGTTGCAACCGCCATCAATCAAGAAGCACAAGAAGCAAAGTTTGACATAGCTGACGGGGGAAGAGTGAGTGAATTTCAAGGATCTCGTCCCGGTATAGGAGTGGATATTGAACGTATGTACACCGCGATCAATGACGCCATACTCCAAAGGACATGGCAAGATGATGATGTCGTTGAGTCGCTTCCCGTCATTGTGGAACAAGTGGAACCTCTGGTGAAGACCGGCGATGTAAACGACCTCGGTATCACAGAAATTCTTGGCACAGGCTATTCCAATTTTAGCGGGAGCCCTACAAATCGTGTGAAGAATATTCGGCATGCCGTCATGGATAAATTGAACGGATTACTCATTAAGCCTGATGAAACATTTTCATTGCTGCAGGCCTTAGAACCCTTTACCATCGAAGGTGGGTACTTGCCTGAGTTGGTCATCAAGGGCGATGAAATCAAACCTGAGGTAGCTGGAGGATTGTGCCAGGTAGGGACGACGTTGTTTCGTACTGTCATGAATGCAGGATTGCCTGTGGTGAATAGAAGAAATCATTCGTTAGTAGTCACGTATTACAATGATCATCGAAATGGCAAACCTGGTACTGATGCGACGATATATGATCCAGCACCAGACTTTACCTTCAAAAATGATACAGGCCATTATATTCTGCTGACCACCAGTATGAATACTCAGAATGGTGAGCTTTATTTTACGTTCTGGGGCACGAGTGATGGGCGAGAAGGTTATTACACAGAGCCAGTGGTTCATCGATGGATTCCTACAGGTCCAGAAAAAATTGTTGAAACTACCACACTTGCGCCTGGCGTCAGAAATTGTCAAAGCGCGCATCCTGGGGCAGAGACATCTTTTACCTATGTTCGCATCTTGCCAAACGGAGAAAAAGTTGAAGAAGTATTTAGTAGCTATTATCGTCCATTGCCGAAAATTTGTCTTGTAGGAGTAGAGAAAAAACCAGAGGTGGAGTGTGTAACGCTCCCTGATGGCAATGTGAGTTGTCCTCCTGCTGAAGAAACAGGAGACACAGTGGAAGAAAGCGTACCCGTTGTCGACGGTACAACACCCACTGAGGCAACAAATGTTGAGGAAATATCTCAGTAAGATTCAGAGTAAGGCGACCAACTGGCATCCGAACAAACGTAAAATAGTGCTAAGATAAGCCAAAAAAGAACATTTCCACAGTACACACCTTGACAAAGGTGTGTTTGTGTGATATAGTGCGTAGTCGGTTGATAAACCGTACAACTCTATCCCGCTTGCGGGACACATTGTCACATTCGGCTGGTCCGAATCGTACCAAGATATTATCGTATAGAATCGCAGTAAAGAAACGTGATGATGTGACTTTTCCTTGTATACTAGGAGATATAGTGAGTATTTATTAGATCGATGCATATGTCGTTTTAGTAAATACAATTCTGTATCCACGACCCCGAAAAGCTTCCTTCGGTCGCATCGGGGCAGGACTCAGTGATATAGACATTGCTTAGTAATACGTTCGTTTGTGCGTGTTAGTAAGTACCACTCTGTATCCACGACAAGCATGGAGGTGTGTCCTCGGCCTGCGTAGGCTCCGGCTCACACTTGAACAAGAACACACCTTCTTGGATACAGCTCAGGGCATGCCCTGTACATATGCCAAAAAAAGGCCTCCGTCGTTTCGACGGGGGTTTTTTGTTGTCCCCAGGGATTCTTGTGTACCTATGGGTGAAAAGGAAAACCTGATATACTACTAATATTCTATTACTTATTCTTTACCATATTTATATGATGGGAAAAGCCTGTGGATGCAGTGCATCCAAAGTACTCTATGCGCTCGTGATTATCGGCGCGCTCAACTGGGGTTTGGTCGGCCTCGGTGGATTCTTTGATGGCAATTGGAACGTCGTCAACCTCTTACTTGGAAGTTGGGCATGGCTCGAATGGCTTGTCTATCTGCTCGTCGGTGTTTCTGGTGTCGTCATGCTTATGGGTGGATGCAAATGTAGCAAATGCAAAGCATGTTGTACTGAAAGTACAGTGAAAAAAGAGATGTAATCTCGTTCTCTAACCTAAAAAACGTCTACCAGAAGTGGTAGACGTTTTTGTATACGAAAAATTAAATGTGTGTATGGTCGCTGATTAGAGTGTACGGACATCGTGCATGCCACGACCTCCTTTCATACCGATACCCATGCCTGCACCTTGTCCGTTCTTTGGTCCTACCGAGATACCTAGTTCTTCTGCAATGGTGTTTGCTCCTGCCACATCGCCTGCTTGTCTCAGATCATGCATTTCTGCAAATTGAGCAAAATTTGTTTCATTTACTTGGTTTAGAAAAGGAGCATCTGTGCCGACTGCTTTCACAAAGGAGTCGTAATCTCGTGCATCAATGGATGCCTGTACTGCATCTCGGCGTGTTTCATTTTCTTTATGACGAGTCACCATGTCCTTGAATTGTTCTTCACTCACTCGAGATGTTATATCTGAATCTGCTCCATGTGCTTTTATAAAAGCCTGGTAATCTCCAGATTCCATCGCTGCGTCTACCGCAGTTCTTTCTTCTTCTGAAAGTTGTCCTCTGTTACCACCTCTTTGTCCCATACCTTCTGCACCTCTTCCTCTTCCATCCTGACGCATGTCTTTCATTCCATATGGCATGTCTAGCTCATCTGCAATAGTCTTTGCACCGTCTAAATCTCCGGATTGCATGAGTTCATGCATTTTGAGGAATTGACCAAAATTGTCTTCAGTAATGACGTCAAGAATTTTTGCATCAGTGCCTACTTCATCGACAAATGATGCATAATCTGTGGCTTCGAGTACCTGATCCATGCGTTGATGTTGTGCTTGTCCAAAAGATCGTTGAGGAGGATTTGCTCCTTCTGAAGATGCACTTCCTTGTGCATTTGCCAGACCAATTCCCATAGTTGCAACGGCAAAGAGAATGGCTGCTGTTGTCGTTATTTGTGGCTTGTTCATAGGAGATATGAATTATTGAGTATAGATTGTTGTTCTCGGGCCCTTCTGCTATATAGTACGTATCCTTCTCATATTTTCTTTCATAATAAAGAGAGAAGCGTATGTGCCTCTCTCTTTTCTCTTTGTATGTGGTTCTTAGCGGATAGGACGTTGGAGAGGGGGTGGTTGCATGTTCCGTCTTTTCCATCCTGGTTCTATGCCGAGTGTGTCAAAGGGAAGGATGATGTGAGCAAAAAATTGATGTTCTGCTGTGTCGACATCTTTTATTTCTTCTCCAAGTACACGAATACGATCTTGAATCTGTATTCCTGAGGGTGGAAGAATAGTTGTTGGCTGAACAATCACAACCCAGGTACCTTCTAAGAGAGGATTTTCGACATACATGCGTGTTGTTGTCGAGGATATAGTCTCTATGTTGGTGACCTTTCCCATAAGAATACCTTTTTCTGGCTGGCTCAACGCTCTCAGGCGAGGATTGAACATGTGAGCATAGTGGGGGTCTGTTTTTGTGATGATCGTGTCGATTTTTTGTCCAACGCCTATCACATGAAGCCCAAACCCGAGGAGTATGCTTGCTCCTAATGCTGCGAAGAAAAGATGCAGTGATGTATAGGAATATCCTCGTTTTGTATGACGAATATCGACATAGAGCAAAATGAGCATGATGACAAAAATGGCAAGCCACAAATAGGGGAGTGTTGATACAATATGTGTGAATTTTGATTCAGACAATTCGGTATAAATATCCCAATCATTTTTTGTAAAGAGAAAAACAATCGATGCCACACCAAAGGAACCGAGTATGAGAAGCACTCCAGAAAGCATCCATAAGCCATATGTCCCCATGAAGAATTTCCATGCGGGAATAGGGGTGATGTGTTCGTTTTTGATTGTATCTAGGATTTTTTGTTTGATATCCATATGATTATGGAGTAATGAACAGGCCCTGTTCTGTAATACTCTGATGCAGTTGTTTTTTTGCTCTATTGATTCTTGTCCCTACTGTTTTTACGGGTATTTTGAGAATATCTGAAATTTCTTGATAATTTTTTTCTTCGAGGTATCTCAGGAGGAGAACATCTTTATATTTTGGGCCAAGGGTATCTAGGATTTTTTGAATTTGTTGTTGAAGAGCTTTGGTATCTATCTCTGCGGCAATATCCATATCTGCTTCAATATTTTGGAGGTAGAGAGTCCCATCTTCTTCTCGGATGGTCTGTGGTCTTACTGATCGTTTTCGGAAGTGGCTGATCGTTTCATTGTGTGCTATTCGATAGATCCATGAAGAAAATGAAAGTGAATCATCAAAATTATGTAGATAGCGATATGTTTTTAAAAAAATTTCTTGCAAAATATCTTCACACTCTTCATGACTCGCATCTGTGATACGACGAACATAGCGATAGAGCTTTTGCTCATATCGCCCAACGAGTGCTCCAAATGCGTCGTGATCGGTCGTCGAGCGCAGAGCAAGGGATTCATCTGTATCGGCAGAATAATCAGTCATGCTGAGAGTATACACACTTTTCCTCTATGATGTAATACGCACGGTATCACTCATTTCTTTCATTGCAATACAAAAGCCCCTGCTATGTAGATAACAGGGGCTTCCAGGAGTATATGTGCCTAGGCCTTGCGTCCGGATCTCTTTCGATCATTTTCTGTAAGAAATTGTTTTCGAATGCGGACACTTAATGGCGTGATTTCAAGGTATTCGTCTTCTGCAATGGTTTCCAGCGCACGTTCAAGCGTCATGTCCAATGGTGGTGTCAGGTTCAGCGCCTCATCCGTACCACTGGCACGCATATTGGTGAGTTGCTTTCCTTTGATAGGATTGACCGCCATGTCTTCTCCCTTTGCAGTATTTCCGATGACCATACCTTCGTATACTTCGACGTTTGGTCCGATATAGAGGGCACCTCGTTCTTGGAGATTTGCGAGTGAATAGCCAAGCGCTTTGCCTGTGACCATGGAGATCATAGAGCCAACATTTCGTTTTTCTATCTCTCCAACATATTTACGGAACCCTGCGCCTTGGCTTGCCATGATACCTTCGCCTTTTGTGTCCATGATAAATTGACCACGGTAACCAAGGAGGCCACGAGAAGGAATTTCAAAGGTAAGACGCGCATGGCCGTTTTTTGAGACCATGTTTGTCATGAGACCTTTGCGTTTACTCAATTTTTCGATAATCGTTCCCGTGAATTCTTCAGGAATATCGATCGTGACTTCTTCAAATGGTTCGCTTTTGACGCCTTCGATTTCTTTGATAATAACCTGTGGCTGGCTGACTTGCAATTCAAATCCTTCTCTGCGCATTTGTTCAAGCAAAATAGCAATATGGAGTTCTCCACGGCCATAGACTTTGAATTTGTCTGATTCAGAAAAGTCGATTTTGAGCCCTACATTAATTTCCAATTCTTTTTCAAGTCGTTCTTTGATCTGTCTTGTCGTGACAAATTTTCCTTCTTTGCCGGCAAAGGGAGAATTATTGACTAAAAAGTCAATCCCGATAGTTGGCTCATCCACATGAATCGCTGGGAGTGGTTCTTGATTGGCGCTGTGACAGATGGTTTCTCCAATATCGATGTCTGCAATGCCTGCTAACATGACAATGTCACCAGCAAGCGCTTCTGTGGCGTCAACACGATCAAACCCTTTGAATTGCTGCAGTTTTGTAATCGTGCCACTGCGTGTTTCACCTGTTGGTTTTTTGATAATGACTTTATCACCGACATGCACAATTCCTTCGTAAATACGTCCAATCGCAAGACGACCAACAAAGTCATCATAGGCAAGATTGAAGGGTTGCATGCGAAATGGGACAGTGATGTCATGAGGTGCTGGCTGAACGTGCTCGAGAATGAGATCCAGGAGGGGATTCATATCAGTTGATGCATCGTCGAGTGTTTTTTTCGCAATTCCTTGTTTGCCGATGGCATAACAATACGGGAAGTTCATTTGTTCATCATTGGCACCAAGATCCATAAATAATTCCAGTACTTCTTCATGGACTTCGTCTGGTCTTGCTGCAGGTTTGTCAATTTTATTGAGTACCACAAGCGGCTTGAGACCAAGCTCGAGACTTTTTTTCAAGACAAATTTTGTCTGTGGCATTGGCCCTTCCTGTGCATCTACAACGAGGATCACAGAATCAATCGATCGGAGGACTCGTTCTACTTCTGAGCCAAAATCCGCATGGCCTGGTGTGTCAACGATATTGATTTTTACATCTTTGTAATAGAGCGTGGTGTTTTTTGCATAAATCGTAATACCTCGCTCTTGTTCAAGCGAGTTACTATCCATACTGCCTGTTTCCTCAATCATCCCTGTTTGGCGGAGGAGGGCGTCTGTGAGGGTGGTTTTGCCATGGTCTACGTGTGCGATGATGGCGATATTTCGAATATCCATATCTTGTGGTACTAGTTCGTAATTTTTTTATAATAAAATTCTCCGAGCTGGAGAATCTCTATAGGGCACAAGTATAGCGGATCCTGTTGTTCTTGTCAATAGAAAAGCCCTTACCTAAAGGATTTTTCGATATGAGACACATTGTGCATGATATTACTTATATCTGAGCGCATCGAGGGGTTTGAGCTTGCCGGCACGTCGAGCAGGGAAGAGACCGGTGAGAAGTCCAATAATTGTTGAAAAAATGACGATTACAAGGATAAATATTGAGGGGTATGAGAAGAGGTCCAGTGCTTGTCCACCAAAACTTTTTGCGAGGATGTTTACCCCTACATTTGCTAAAACACCTCCAATGTGACCGAGGGCAACTCCACCAAAACCACCTAAAAATCCCATTACCATTGCTTCAATAATAAAGAGTTTTTTTACGTCACTTTTTGTGACGCCAATAGAGCGCATAATACCGATTTCATTCGTTCTTTCGAGGAGCATGACCGTCATCGTATTAAACATCCCAATCGCAGAGACGATGAGAGCTATGAGACCAAACAATCCGAGGACTACCTGAATAATGGTGAAGATTTTTGTTACTTGATCAATGGTATCTTGGAGGACTGATACAAAGAATCCCATTTCAATAATTTGATCTCTGAGTGCACTCATATATTCAGGATCTGTCGCTTTTACCTTTATGCCTATGTAGGTATTCACTTGGATTCCTTCGAGCAATGATGATGGTGCGTAAATAAAGCTTTCTCCTTCATCGTCAATGACGGCACTGATGGTAAATGTTGCAGGAATGTCTACTGTTTTTATTTCTTCAAATCCAGCCTCATCGATGAATGGCAAAAAGGCTGTGAGCGTGACGTTGTGTCCAATCATGTCTTCTGGAGGAACATCAAATATTGCCGACAACGCAGACGATACGACTATATCATGGCGTCCATTATTCAGATCTTCGTCTGAAAAGAAGTCACCAATCATGGGGTTCAGACCACTCAGACCAAAAAAGGATGGTTTGACGCCGTACATCGTGACGACACCTGTCAGTTCTCCGTAAGCAATCTGAGAAGGAAGTGCTGCCACAGGACTCACTTCTTCAACATGCTCCAAAGAAGCTATCTTGTCGATACTCTGATTATTGAGTTGGATGAGTTCTGTATCTCCTGGGCTGACGTCGAGACTGAGGAGGGCATCTGCGGTTGTAATACGATTTAATACCGTTTCTTGGAGACCATATCCCAGGGATACCAAAAATAAGACGGCACCTATACCAACACTCATACCTAAAATGGTGAGTGATGTACGCAAGGGTCTTGTCCGAAATGTACGCGTAGAGAGCATCAACACATCTTGAAAAGCCATCCGTTTTCTTTTTGGATGAGGTTGTCCCCCCGCAATTGGGGTGTTTTTTTGTGAGATTGTGTTCACATCTTTTTTCATGCGAGCCAGTCATTACGTATTATATTTTTTTTGCCTTTTTTTCAACACGATATCTTGCGAGTAATACCACGTCGAGGTGCTTTGCCATTTTTCTTGCAACTCTTTTGCGAAGACCTACACCCCCACGAGAGATAGGCAACTCAAACATCGCTTGCGCGCCTTTTCTATCTGTCCTGTCATTGATTCTATCCTTGATAACGGCATCCATGGCATCAATTGCCTCAGTATTTCTCAGTGACACATCAAACGTCCCGAGCAAATAGTAGCGTAGTTCTGCTGCATAGTTTGGTTTTTTCTTATGTTTGCTGATAACTCTGTCGTGAAGGTCACGCATTTCCTTTGCTGTATGCGTGAGCAAGGTTGTCAGCCTTTTGGCAGAGCGTTTATTGAGAGCCAATCCATTGGCTGTCATATAATCTTCATTGAGATATTCCTGCAATGTGCTCGGTTTTGCTTTTACATCGGTCAGATATGACTTCACATACTGTTCGATACGATTGATTTCTTCTGCCGTAAATCCAGTGAGTGCCTCTGCAACAATTTCTTTTGCTGTATAGTCGAGCAACATGCCTTCCAGCCCAAAGGCACCTTCTTTGGTAAATGATGTGGAGACCAATTCGAGGTTTGTCTTTGGTGGTGCTGGAGCCGCAGCGAGTTCACCTGGCGTAATGTGTCGTTTGTTGGGATTTTCCTTGGTATTAATGATTTTCCCATCTTTCATAAAGAACACGCGATCCGCTATATCGAGGTGGGAAGGATCATGCGTGACGAGAATGATCGTCTTTTTTTGTTTGATGTTCAATTCTTGAATAAGGGCAAGCACGTCTTGTGCTGATTTTGAATCAAGATTTCCGACCGGTTCATCAGCAAAGATAATTTCAGGATCATTGATGAGCGAACGACAAATAGCAACACGTTGCTGCTGCCCACCGGAAAGTTCGTTTGGCAATTTGCCTCGTTGTTCATACACGCCAAAATATTTCATGAGGCGTTCTGCTTCTGCTTGGCGTTCCTTCCGTTTTCCTCCGACTGCGATTTGCGGCAACAAGATATTTTTTTCAACACTCAGAGAGGGAATCAGATGAAACGCCTGAAAGACCATGCCGGTGGTAAACTGGTGATAATATTCTAGTTCTTTATTTTTCAGGTCATGCAATGTTAAATTTTGGACAACAACTTCTCCTTCTGTGGGTCTTTCAAGACCAGCAATAGTGTAGAGGAGGGTGGATTTTCCACAACCAGAAGGACCAAAAAAAATAATAAATTCTCCTGAATAAATATCAAGAGTAGCATTACTGAGTGCTTTTACTTCATTGCTCTTTCCAGGAAAATAGGTAACAGAAAGATTGTGAATTGAAATAGCTGCTGGCATAGACAGGCAGAGGAGGTCATTATTGATAAGAGTATATCACATAATGTGTAGGAGATGTAGAGCGTATAAGGCATGGTTTGACTTAGAGTAGTAGATGCTAACATGTCTATGTTATGAATAAATATATAGGAGGAATTTTGGTGATGAGCGAGGTACTTTTTTGTTGGTGTGAGATGTATTGAAAATGAATAGAATATTCTTGATGCTCAGTTCAAACATTGATTGCAAAAAAAACATTGCTTGATGTAGCAATGTTTTTTTTGAGCCGACATCGGGAATCGAACCCGAGACCTCATCCTTACCATGGATGCGCTCTACCAACTGAGCTATGACGGCATGAAAAAAATAAACAATAAACAGCAGGCAATAAACAATTTTGAGTAACGACTGTTTATTGTTTAGTGTTTATTGCTTATGTTCTTGGTGCGCGCCGAGGGATTCGAACCCCCGACCCTCTCGGTGTAAACGAGATGCTCTAACCAACTGAGCTAGGCGCGCATAAAATCCATTGTTTTTTGCGAGGCTAACTATACCGTATTCCCGTCAAGTAGTCAATACAATGCTGTGAGTTGACCAACCTGCCAATTCGACGTACGATGAACCTATACATTGTACTTTCTCACACCTCCCTATATGAACGACCAAGAGTTCAGAGAGAAACTTACCCAAGAACAATATCACATTCTTAGAGAACGTGGTACCGAAGCGCCATTTTCCGGCAAATTTCTCGATCACAAAGAAGACGGATCCTACACATGTGCAGCTTGCGGCAATGTGTTATTTGCTTCTGGCGCAAAATTTGACTCCCATTGTGGATGGCCGAGTTTTGATCGTGATATGGGAGAGGGGACAGTGACATTTCTCGATGATACTACTCTGGGCATGACGAGAACAGAAGTACGCTGCGCACAGTGTGGTTCTCATCTTGGCCACATCTTTGACGACGGTCCGACAGAGACTGGTAAGCGGTATTGTATCAATTCCCTTTCGCTTGGATTTCAGTCAGTAGATAAGCGATAAGCATATTCTGCTTACTCTGCTTATTGCTTACTGCTGGTATATATGAAAACCCCACTCGCCACACAACTCCGTCCGCGGGCACTTGACGACTTTATTGGTCAAGAACATCTTGTGGGACCCGGAAAGCCACTTCGCAAAGCGATCGAGCAGGGGCATATGTTTTCATTTCTTCTTTGGGGGCCTCCGGGAAGTGGCAAGACAACATTGGCAAAAATATATGCAGAAAGTCTCGGTGCAAATTTTTTTGAACTCTCTGCTGTCTCTGCAAAAAAGGCTGATGTAGAAAAAGTGATCAAGACAGAAAGTGATTCGCAAAAAATATTGTTTCTCGACGAAATTCATCGCTTCAATAAAGCGCAACAAGATTATCTGCTCCCGTTTGTGGAATCTGGAGAAATCGTGTTGATCGGCGCGACCACAGAAAATCCCAGCTTTGAAGTCATCTCCGCGCTCTTATCACGATGTCGGGTGTTTGTCTTGCACGAACATACGCCAGATGATATGCGCGTTATTTTGACAGCCACAAAGATGTATATTCCAGACGATGCTATGGAATGGCTCATTGCTATGGCAAACGGTGACGCACGCCAAGCACTGACCATGCTAGAGCAGACAAAAGAATTATATACCACCATTACTGTCGAGCATTTGAAAGAAGCGCTGCAATCAAAACATCTGCGCTACGATAAAAAAGGGGAGGAACATTACAACACGATTAGCGCCTTTATCAAATCTATGCGCGCGAGCCAGCCGGATGCGGCGGTGTACTATCTCGCACGGATGCTTGATGCTGGTGAAGACCCAAAGTTTATTGCGCGAAGGATGGTCGTCTTTGCGAGTGAAGACATCGGCATGGCGCAGCCAACCGCGCTCGTCGTGGCAAATGAAGTATTTCGATCAGTAGAGACAATAGGATTGCCGGAATGCGCGATCAATTTGGCTCACGGCGTCGTCTATCTCGCAGAAAGTAAAAAAGATCGATCTGCCTACGATGCCCTCCGCGCGGCAGAGGCAGATGTGAAGGCACATGGAAATTTGTCTATTCCTATGGAAGTCCGGAATGCCCCGACAGCCTTGATGAAAGAACTTGGATATGGTGAAGGGTATGAGATGAGATCAAAGAAAAGTTTTTTGCCGGAGAAGTTGCAGGGAAAGAAGTATTATAAGAAATAATACTTTCTTTTTTAAGAAAGATGTTTCAGATAATAATATATATACTTCTTCCCTTACTTTTTGTCACCAAAAAGTAACAAAAAGTGTTAGGGGAAAGAACTCGCCTGTGTCGGTGCTAAGAAAATACTCATTGGCAAGCACTTAGGCTCAAACAGCTTTCCCCTTAAAACCCCTTGGATAAGAAGAAATGTTTTTCGTAATTCAAATTAATGTCAGACGTCATGGTCATGGTGACAAATCCAAAATTGTTGGTATTTAGGCTAATGGCACATTACTTCCAATCGCTATACCCGCAGCATTCCCAGTTGCCCAAGACGCTTGTAAGTTGAATCCGCCTGTATAGCCGTCGACGTCAAGAATTTCTCCTGCAAAGTACAGTCCAGGACATATTTTTGATTCCATTGTTTTTGGGTCGACCTCTGTGAGTTCGACGCCACCGGCAGTCACAAATTCATCTCCTGCACCGCGTCCAATTACTTCGAGTGGTATTCCTTTTACATATGTTGCGATACGTGCCAATTCTTTTTTACTCATGTCGGCATTTTTTTTATCGAGGGGAATATCGAGTTGGATACACATTTCTTCTGCAAGTGACTTCGCTACCAAGTGGGGTAACGTATTTTTGAATGTTTTTTGCATGTGTTCTTCTCTCGTTTGTTGAAGTCTTTCAAGAAGTTCTTGTTCTGTCTGGTCTGGAAAGACATCTATCTGTATTGCGAGTGGATTCGTTTTGTCATAGTCAAGAAATGCAATTCGAGAAGACAGTGCAAACACTGCCGGGCCGCTGACACCAGTATGGGTAAAGAGAAATGGGCCGGTACTGTTATATTGTTTTTTTTGTCCGTGTACAAAAATGGTTGCTTTTTGAAATGAAAGGCCAGAAAGTTCTTTTGGCCAGGATTCTTTTGTCAAAAAAGAATTGAGACTTGGTGCAAGGGGAGTGATTGTGTGTCCCAATTGTTCGAGGATATAATATCCGTCGCCAGTAGATCCGGTGTGACGATACGCTTGTCCACCGAGTGCCATGACGACCTTGTCTACCTCGAGATCATTTTGATCTTTGAAAGAAAGAACAAATCCTGTTTCTTTTTTTGTTATATCTTGTACATTGTGTTTATATTTGACGTGAACGTCTGCTTCTTCAAATATATCTTCAAACACCGCCACAATATCTTTCCCATTATTTGATACGGGAAACACTCGCAAATCGTCTTCACATTTGAGTGGAACGCCATGTGCTTCAAACCAAGCATAGACCATGCTCGGAGAAAATCGATGCATGGCAGATTGGAGAAATTTATTGCCGCGAGGATATTTTTCGAGTACCAATGCAATGTCTTCTATACCGGTCGTAACATTACATCTCCCACCACCGGAAATAATGACTTTTTTGCCAAGAGAGGCGTTTTTTTCGAGCACAAAGATTTCCACATGTGGATATTCCTCTGCGATAGTTGCGGCGCACATCATGCCAGCGGCGCCTCCACCTACGATGGCTACTCTCATATATGACAGAGGATAGCATAATAGAGCCAAAAATCAATGGAGGCTCTTCCCTTTATGTGTGTATTGACAAATCTCCCGCAATCCTGTATAGTCTTTGCACTACTAACATCATTCTGTAATTAATCATATGGCACAGAAACAGATGATCAAGCTGCAATGTGAGCAGTGCAAGCAGATCAACCATTTTTCTAGAAAAAATAAACAAAAGCTCAAGGATCGCCTCGAGCTCAAGAAACTCTGCCCAACTTGCGGCACTCATACTTTGCACAAGGAAACCAAGTAATGGTACACTACGCCCCGTAACAGGGGTGTTTTTGTTTGTAGCAGCATACGGATATCCAGATAATCCAGATCCACGGATACGTATCTGTTGATCTGGATTATCCGCATATCAGGATTTATTATGAAATTTCTCAAACATATTGCAACAGCCTTCTACAAAAGTTGTTATGATGTCACCTGGCTGGCATCAAACCGAGAAAAACTTGGCAGCGCGCTTGCGTATTTTTTCATATTCTTTTTTCTTGTCGTGGTGATTGGTGGCTATCTGTTCGTCCGAGATTTGCCATCACAAGCATTGGTGTATTGGAATGAAGTGACTGAGAATGCACCAGATGTTGCTGTATCAGTGCAGGATGGCACCTTATCCATTTCAGGATTGGAACAGCCATATCGTCAGATTTTTGAAAGTACAGAAGGTGATGCCATGCTCCTCTATGTTGATACCGTGACAACGAGTTCTGTGAGTATCGAAGACGCGCGTGGCGATGTTGTCGATGAGATACCAACGCTCGTGCTCACGAGTAAACTGATCAAAGTCTATGATCAGGATTTGAAGAATGTCCAAACAGAATATATCAAAAATGTTCCTTCCTTTTCTGTGACAAGACAGCAGGTGAGTGACAAATTAACAACATTTTTTCAGGGTGCCATGCCGTGGATTTTGCTTGCTATTGCGCTTGTGATTACCGGTTTTCTGGGCATGTGGAAATTGTTTTTTCTGGGTATTATGTCATGGCTGGTCTACGTGGTCGCGCGCGCAGACAAAAAGCCTATTACCTATTGGCAGGTGTTCACCATCGGTGTGTATGCACTGACCGTTCCTACGATTGTGCAGCTCATCATGCTTTTGATGGTCTTTCCTGTGCCGTATGTATACTCGATCATTCTCCTTGGGTTCATGTTTGGCGCTCTTTTCTACGGTATGAAAAAGATGCCGCAGCAACCGCCGATGTCAGACATACAACTCCCAAAATCTCCGCAGGAGAAGAAATAATATTCATGATATAGTAAAAACGTTTGCTGATATGGCGAACGTTTTTTATTTCCTCCCTTACTTTTTGTCACCAATCCCGATCAAATCGGGACAAACAGCTTAAGGGAAGAGGGTTGCTGTAATGTACATACATTATGATGAACATTGTTGGCAAACGTAATTTGTCGATGGGGATTTCTTATACATTTTTGCCATCGTACTGATACGGGGAAAGACTTTCAATATCAACACCATCAAGACAGCGAACATTTACTGCAACGGTATCATTCCCATCGTTGTCTTTTCCTTTCCCAAATGCTTTGATCCCGCAGATGCTGCAAAAGAGATGATCAATCACTTTTTTATTGAATTGATAATTTGTGAGTGCGTCTTCTCCTGAGAGAAGGGTGAATTTTTCTGCTGGCACAAACGCAAGAATGGTTCCTGCGCGTCCGCACATAGAACAATTGCAGGTGATTGTGTTGTCGAGTGACATGGTCACATCGTATGCGACAGCGCCGCAGTGGCAGCTGCCGTGGTGGAGTTGTTCCGGCATAGGGGAAGGCTTAAAAGGTTATTATACTATTCATAGTAAAATAGAATGCGATAGAAAGCAACAGACCCACCTCCGGAGAGAGTGGGTCATGGGTGTCAGCGCCGGCCCGGCGGTGACGATGAACTTGATCATGGAAATTCCTCCGAGGTATTTCTTTGGTCGAGTTGACCCAGCTTTTGTATACGGGAGAGAATCACGTACAAAAAAGCGATGTCAAATCAAAAAGTAGGTCATTCTATCTTTTTTTATACAAAAAGCCAAGATAGGAGACACCCTATGCAGTTTTTACATATATGGTACGATATATATCGATCCTGTTTTTTAACTGAGACACGTATGACAACACACAAATCTCTTCGCATTGGACTTATTGGATGTGGGCGTATTGCTTCTACCTATATTCACGCTGTCCATGCGGTAACACACGCAACCATTGTTGCTCTCTGTGATACTGATCAGGCAAGAATGGATGCCTTGGTCCATACAATAGACGGAAGTGTACGCATGTATACGGACTATCAGGCGTTGCTTCAAGATGACACGGTGGATGTTATTGCTATCTGTACGCCTCCTGCATCACATCGGCAGATTGCCATAGATAGTATGAAAGCTGGAAAAGATGTGATTGTTGAAAAACCACTTGCCATGAAATTCTCTGATGCAAAAGATATGTTTGATGTGGCAACAGAATATAGCAGATTGTTGTTGCCTGTGATGCAAAATAGATTTAATCCTCCGGTACGATTTTTGCAGACGCAAAGAGATGTTGTCGGGACATTGCAATATGTCAATGCATCTTGTTTTTGGTATCGTCCACAAAGTTATTATGATGATGGATGGCATGGCAAAAAAGATTTGGAAGGTGGTGTGCTCATGAATCAGGGAATTCATTATGTCGATATGATGTGTCATGTCGTCGAGTCTACACCAAAACATGTGTTTGCGTTTGGTGGCAATTATGGACATGCAATGGAGAGTGAAGATGTCGTCTCATTGCAAGTAAAATTTCATAATGATGTGATAGGATCGTGTCAGGTGAATACTATTTCGTATCCAGAAAATTTAGAAGGAAGTATTACGATGTGTTTTGAACATGCCACAGTCAAAATTGGTGGCAAAGCAATGGATGAAATTGTTTCTTGGCAAGGGCTCGGAGAAGACGCGTATCGAGCCGTATCATTTCCCGATACTGCAGATACGGTCTATGGATATGGGCATATTGGTGTGATCCAAAATATGTATGATGTGATGTTTCACCATGCTCCTGCCTATATTACAAAAGATGAAGTCTTATCGACGCTCGAGATTGTGGAAGCTTCATATGCGTCTATGGAAAGTGGGGAAAGTGTCAGAATTTCATAACATACTTTTTACAAAGGACGCTTTTTCAAAAGGCGTTTTTTGTTGTATTGTTTCCCTGGATTTTTCTGCATATTTCTGCTAGCATGTCCGCATATGTCGATTCTCCTCCAGGTCGCAAATCTGAAAAAGTCATATGATATCAATCCTTTGTTTGATAATTTGTCGTTGACCGTGTCTACTGGGCAGCATATTGGGGTGGTGGGGAGAAATGGAGCGGGGAAGTCGACGCTTTTCAAAATCATCATGGGACTCGAAGAGGCAGAGGAGGGAGAAGTAAAGATTCATCAGAATGCGCGCATCGGCTATCTGCGTCAGCAAGAAAATCCCTTTGAACTCACAGAAACTGTCATCGGTTTTCTCATGCGTTCGAGCGGCAAGGAAGAATGGGAATGTGCAAAGATGGCTGGACAATTTCATTTGAAAAAAGCACAACTCACGCGCGAGATCGGATCCTTTGCCGGAGGATATCAGATGCGCGTGAAGATCGTGGCGATGCTTCTCGAAGATCCAAACTTGCTTTTGCTCGACGAGCCGACAAACTATCTCGATCTTTCGACACTGCTCCTTCTCGAACAATTTTTGCGAAACTTTTCTGGAAGTTTTTTGCTCATCTCGCATGACAGAGAATTCTTGAAGCGTACGTGCACAGAGACACTCGAGATTGCACAGGGCAAGGCAAGTTTTTTTCCTCAACCACTCGAAGCATATCTGCTCTATAAAGAACAACAAGAAGAATTTGCACGCAGGTACAATAAAAAAATTGCAAAAGAACAACGACACTTGCAATCCTTTGTCGACCGTTTTCGATACAAAGCATCAAAAGCATCGCAAGCACAATCAAAATTGAAGCAACTTCATAAATTGCAGACGATCACGATCGTGAATCCTAGTCGCAGTGCCATGATAGCGATTCCTTCTGTATCTGATAAAAAAGGAACAGCACTTTCTCTGCACGAGATGTCGATCGGGTATCCGGAGTATACCGTTGCGAGTGATATTTCATTTCACATCGAGCGGGGAGAGCATGTGGCAATCGTGGGAAACAATGGACAAGGAAAAACTACGCTTCTCAAAACTATTGCCGGAGCACTCACGCCACTTGCAGGATCATACAAGTTTGGTGTGCATATTCGCATTGGCTACTATGCTCAGCATGTGCCTGACATGCTCAATCCAAAAGATCAAGTCGGTGATCATCTCGTGCATATGGCTGGTCCAGAGGTAAAAGATCAAGATGTCTTTCAGATGGCAGGCAATTTTCTTTTTTCAGACGAGGATCTGAAAAAGCCGATTTCTGTCCTGAGTGGGGGAGAAAAGGCACGGCTGTGTCTGGCAGGACTTTTGCTCCAAAAGAATGATGTCCTTCTCCTCGACGAGCCGACAAACCATCTCGATTTTGAAACTGTTGAAGCTCTTGCTGAAGCTCTGTCAGAGACGAATATCACTATTCTTTTTGTGAGTCACAATAGAACGTTTGTAAATAATATTGCGACGAGTATTATCGAAGTAGGTGGCGGAAAAGTACGTCGATCGCTTCATGATTATGAAAATTATATTTATCATCTGAAAGAACGTCTGCACATCGCCATGCCAGAGCTCGCAGAAGAAGAAAAAACCCCAAACGAAAAGAAAGAACGACGCATTGAAATCAGAGAGGAACTCAAGCAAGAAAAAAAGAATCTGCATGATGCAGAAGTGAGGATGATGGAGCTGGAAAAAGAAAAGCAAGAGTTGTTTGTTTGGTTTGAACAAAATCCAAATAGTTTTTCACGTATAAAAAAAGAGCAGGTAGATCATATCACCTACGAGCTCGAGGGAGTAGAGAAGGAGTGGCTTCTTATTCAAGAGAAGATTGATGGAATGGAAGGGGAGTTGGGGAGGTTGGTGTAGGGAGAGTCACCTTAACACCAAATTTGGGAAATAGTATAGACTATCACGAGTGATAACAGAATTGTAGCAAAAAAAGGATAGTAATTTGCCAAAAAATTGAATAATACTATTTTTTTCGGTTGCTTCTCTGTTACTTTTTTCATCAATTCTCCTGGCGCAGCTTTAGTAATTTCTTCAATAATTTTAACACCTTTATCTATAGATATATGAACCTCAATTAGATAAAACAAAAGTGATATTGGTATTAATGCGAGTAATACTGATAATGATGCTTTAAATAATCCTGTTATTTGTAAAAGTTCATCGCTAAAAGTTGCTATAACAAGAACTGTTGCTGACAAAGCAGCAATTTGTGGAACAATCGCTAATTTAGAACGTACTGAAGTATGCAATGAGTCCATTTGAATTTTTAGAAATTCAAAATCAATCTTTTCTTTGTCCATAAGTTATTGGAGGTAATCATTAAAAATGAGGGATTCCCGATCCTTCTGGAGGTGCAATGCCAAATAGTACAATGGAATATTGGATAGCGACCCACAAAAGGTAACCGATAATTAACTTTGTTAGGTCAACATTTTCTTCTTTATAGGAAAATATGGGGATAGTCAACCACGCGGAAAAAGCTAAGTATAAAATTAGATTTAGAATATGTGGTCCGGTGTAACCAAAAAGATTCAATGTAATAAAAAAAGAGACTACAAAGAAGACTATATTTCTATTTGTTCTCGAATTGTTTTTTCCCCTTAATAAGGACACAACTGTGTTTTTATTTTATATGGCCTAAAAATTCTTCCACAAATGCATCGCCACCAAAAGCCCATAGTTCTTTCAATATTTCCAACTGGCAGTGAAGTTGTCTTGACCTTGGAACCATGATAAAAGGGGGCTGATTTGCTTGTCTTTGTTGTAATACATGTTCGGGTGCCTTGAATTTGTCATGACTCCCACGTCGTTTATTATCTTTTACAAATCCCAGTTTTAGTAATGCTCGTATACATTGTTTTCTATTGAAATCTTGCCTCCCCATATGGTTTACGCTGGTTGGACAACCTTGTTGTCCTGCAATACAAATGTTCCGTATCCGTCAATAATCATTTTCTCATGGACCACATCTCCTATTTTTTTAGGAACATCATAGTAAGATAATACGGCATCGTTAAACATTCTTATAAGATCTTTGCCATTTTTTGCCTCTGTTACGAGGCCTGGCAATTCTTCACAGGTCAAGACAAAAAAACCATCAGGAGTAAATCGGATGCGTAGATTAAATTTGTTTGGGATATTATATGTTTTTTTTATTTCAGCAGGCGAAAGCGCTGGGAAGAAAAAACGATATATAGTGTTCCACATATAAAATGTTTACGTACTTTTTAAGTATACTATACTCTGTGAATTTGTGGTAGAAATCGGAAGTCCAGAGAAGTAAGTATACTTCTATACTGTATGAAATATCAGAAAAAGTCAAGTATATGTATACATCAATCAAAATGTGCTATTCACTCCTCAACGCATCTACAGGATCGAGTTTGCTTGCTTTGAGTGCTGGATAAAATCCAAAAAATAAACCTACAATAGCTGAGAACGTAAAAGACAATATCACTCCAGAAACAGATGGAACAACATACCAACCTTCAAATGTATTCAAAATGGGAATGATGATTTGACCAAGTAATGCTCCTACCATTCCTCCCCCAATTGATAAAATCACTGATTCAGCCAAAAATTGAGTCAAGATATCTTGTTTTTGTGCCCCAATTGCTTTTGCAATACCAATTTCTTTTGTTCTTTCTGCCACCGTCACAAACATGACATTCATAATACCGACGCCAGATACAATAAGCACAATCGTTGCGATCGATACCAACAGTAATGACATGGTATCTGCAGAACTTTGGGCAGCGCCGACAATAGAACCAGGATCAAAAATACGAAAATCATCAGCCTGACTTGCTTTGAGTTTATGCTGAATTCGCAAGATAGTGGTAATATCATCCATGCCTGTTTGCAAATTGTCCACATCATCCATAAGTACCACAATCATCATGTTGGCTTGATTTCCCAACATACTTTCAGCCGTCGTATATGGGACAAACACCGCATCATCATAAGACATTCTCCCCATCACACTTCCTCCATTTTCTTTGAGGATGCCGACTATTTCCATTTTTTTATTAGAAACAGTAATAAATTGACCGACCGCTTGAGTAGTCTCAGCCTCCTCACCAAAAAGTGTCGTCAACGCACCTGAACCAATGACAATGACTTTTGATTTATTACTCACATCTTCTTGAGTGAGAAGTCTCCCAGCTTCTAGCTCTAAATTACCTATATCAAAAAAAGTATCATAGATACCAAATGTATTTACTGAACCAGATTCTTGTCCATACGCAACCGTTGAGTTGCCCGAAATAAAAACGGTGGTACTCTTTATATGTTCAATATTTTGAGAAATAACAGTGGCATCTTCTGCTTCCAGTTTTGAAGAAGAAACAGCATCTCGTCCCATCTGTTTCATGACCATGATGGTCGTCGCACTCAGATTTTTGTATTGTTCTTCTATTTGTTTTTTTGCTCCAGTCCCAATGCCTACTACTACGATAACCGTAGACACCCCAATAATAATACCAAGCACTGACAAAAAACTTCGGATCTTATTGGACCAAAGTGCTTCACCTGCCATTTTTAATATTTCTAAAAACATACGTTCAACAAATGATCCTCGTAAACTCTAATTTTTTACCTAGTATATTCACAAAAAATTAGTACTCACTCTTCAACTGATAATGAGTATCCAAAATTTTACCATCACGCATATAGATAATTCTGTCAGCGTATTTTGCAACTTCTGCGGTATGCGTTACCATCACGACCGTCTTTTGTTGGTTTTTGAAATTTTTGAAAATTTCCATAATCTCCAAACCATTTTTTGAATCAAGAGCACCTGTCGGTTCATCTGCCAAAATTATTTCAGGGTCGTTCATCAGCGCGCGTGCTATGGCGACACGTTGTTGTTGACCACCCGAAAGCTCTGTTGGTTTGTGTTCTGTTCTTTCTTCCATTGATAAAAGTTTTAACAGTTCTTTTGCTTTTGTGTTTCTCGTTTCTTTGTCGACTCCTGCATACAGACTTGGCAATGCCACATTTTTGAGAGCACTGAGACGTGACAACAAATTGAATTGTTGAAACACAAAGCCCATTTTTTTGTTACGGATAAACGCGAGCGTTCCATCATCACGGACATCTCCAATATTTTCTCCTTCGAGTAAATATGTACCAGAAGAGAGGGGATGGAGGCATCCTAGAATATTGAGTAACGTGGTTTTTCCACCACCAGACTCTCCCATGAGTGCGACAAATTCTCCCTTTTTTATTTCTACATCAACCCCTTTTAAGACCTGTACTTCTTCGCCATTGCCTAAATAATAAGATTTGTGGACATCTTTCAATTGTATGACAACTTCTTCACTCATACCATTCAGTCTTAATAGGTTACTTGTTCTCCAACTTCTAATCCAGAAATAATCTCCACTGTTTGTCCATCTGTAAAACCAGTGACAACGTCTCTGGTATCTCCATTGTTCATGGTTACTGCAGGTTTGCCATTTACATTTTGTACTGCTTGCACTGGCACCATCAGGACATCATTTGATTCCGCAATCACGAAGTCCACACCTGCCGTCATTCCTTCTCTCACATCAACATACTCTGTATCATCTAGCAACACACGCACAAGGTACGTCACAACACCACCAGTACCACTTTCAGAAGTAAGGGAAATAAAATTGACCGTACCCTCAAGCGTTGCTTCATCGAGTGCATCAACAATGATGTGAGCTTTTTGACCAACTTGGATGTTACTTATTTCAGATTCCTCTATATTTGTCTCAACAAAAAATGTTTCTTTATTCAAAATTGTTACAAAAGGAGAATTTTTTTCATCCACGATGATGTCTCCTGTTTTCCCATTCAACAATACCACTTCACCATCAATCGGGGATTTGAGCGTAGATTGATCTATTTGATATTGAAGTTTTTGTACACTTGCACTTGCATTTGCAAGACTACTCTTGGCGGAACTACGCTCAGACTCTGTCAAAGGAGCCGATGCCTCTTTCAACTGTTGTTCTGCATTTTGTAGACTCAATCTGGCACTTATTTCAGAAGACTCAGCATCACTCTTTGCTTTTTCCAATGCTTGGAGAGCATTTTCATATGCTCTTTTATATGAATCATAACTTGATGTTGCTGTATCTATGGCTTTCAGAGAAGCATTGAAAGAACTGAGCAAAGAAACCATGGATGATTTTTTGCTATTCACACTGCTTCGCATACTCTCTAAGGAGCTTTGTGACAGATCACCAATGGGTAGCGTTGCTACAAGCATTTCTTGCATATCATAATAATGCTGATGCATTTGGGTAATAGCTACTAGAACTAATTGGGCACTCGCCAACATATCTCCTTGAGGAGAAGAAGCATTCAATACCACAACGGCATTTTCTGCAGTTGTCAACGTATGTTTTGCAACAAGATAAGAATTTCTTGCCTGAGAAATGCTCGCACTATCTAAGACTGATAATACATTTTCAAAAACATCATTGGCAAATATGTTGTCAATACCAAGAATATTATCTGAGGCAGTAAGCGCTGCATTCAGATTCGTCACCGCACTGAGTGAATCCAGATATATATCGTTGTACGCATCTTGTACTATCTGACTCTGTTCACCACCTTCTGACAATTTCAAATTAGCAAGAGCTGTTTCTAGAGAACTTTCCGCACTCTGTATTGCATATTCATTTTGTTTCAACGTCTTATCAAGACTTGCTTGAGCACTTTCAACAGAATTTTTGTAGGAAGCCAAATCATTTTCTGTAGGTCCTGCAATTTTTTCTTCATAACTTGCTTTCGCAGACGTATACGAAGCATACGCTGATTGCAAATCAATGCTTTGGGTACCTGTATCGGCTGTTGCAATGTTGTCACCTTTTTTGACGATATCGCCTTCTTTTACATATACATTTTTTATCGTGACACCTGTACTCGAAAAAGACAAACTCACACCATCTTTGGCAACAATACTGCCGTCAGCATTGGTAGAAATACGAATATCACCTTTTTTTACGGTATATGTTTTTTTCGTAGCAACAGCGGTATCATTGTTCTTTGCGATTTTTGAATACACATAATATCCGCCTGAAAGAGTCATTACCAAAACAAGCACTATCATCAGTACTTTTTTATTTTTCAAAAGTTTTGGTATGTATCCTCCACGACGAAATTTTTTGCTTTGAGCAATGATTGATTCTTCTTGAGACATATTATCTAATACTTACATACTCAGCTACTTTTTTGTCACTGACTGACGTATTTAACCAAATAGAAAGATTGGCACCAACAGCAACATCAGCTAAACTTGCTGTTTCCCCACGACGGTTCATCGCAATCCCTACAGGAAGTATTACTTTTACGTCTCCTGCACTATATTCTTTCATCATGTCAGAGAGTGCTTGATTTCTTTCTTCACTATCAATATTGGCACCATCTGGTCCCATACCACCACCAGGACCCATACCGCCCCCCGGTCCCATACCTGGTCCTGTTCCTGCGACAAAATTATTACTCCTTCCTTCCTCACCCGTTGCAGGTTGGCTATCTGGCCTACTGGCAGCCATTGCCTCACGCATTTTGTCCATATCGATTTGAGTAATGGTCACTTCATTCCCAACCATAGATTTCACAATACCCACAATATCAGCCTGAGTTTGTGGAGCATTTGGATTATTCCCAAATCGTTCTTGACCTGGCTCTGTACCTGTATCAGAAGCATTGGGTGTAGTTGTGTTATTTCCACAACCAGAAATTACCAGAGCTACTGATAAAAAAGACAATGAAACGAGAATATGTTTGTTCATAACGAGTAATAAAAAAAAATATCTACGCTACTGTGTACTCATATATACGTAGTACGTATACGAACGTATTTTCTTTCAAAAAAACACTCTTCCAAACCCATACCTTGACCGTCAGAAATACGTCGTGTAGTGTATCTTTACTTCCCAATACGATGTTCGTATTGGTGAGAAAGCGAGGTGAATCATGCGATACGGGGCGTTGGGTATTCCATATGTCCACTTGTCCACATTTGTAGGCAGGAAGGGATTGAAACACGACATGTCGCAGGCCAGGAGACTCTTCAAATCGTTGAAGCAGCACTCAGCAGTTTTTGTGCGCGATCCGCGGATTTTGCCGAGTGACAACGAAAGATACCTGAACATGCTTGAGGATTACTTCGGCAACCCCTACAAAGATCGGGTCCATGATCAACGACCGGATCTGGGCTATCATGTGGGAGTTTCTCCACCGTACATTGAGCGCCCTCCTGATTATCGTGGTTTCATCGCCCGCATGCCGCCTGAATATCGCCCTTATGTGACGCCCTGCAACTGTAAGGGAGATCCGGGAGAGCGTTTTTCCTGGCCTATTGGTGAGCGTCCGGCGTCCACCGCCTTTCCTGTGCAGAACGCCGCTGATCGGGTAATCCCGAGCGGATTCAAGAATGAGTGGGCCAGCACGATGGACGCATTGGGAGAGAAGATGCTGGAGACCGCTCGTACGGTCTGTGAAATGCTTGCGCTGGCACAGGGGCTCAAACGTGATACCTTCTCTCGTTTGTTGAAAAAAGCCCCACATCTCCTGGTTCCGAGTGGTGTGAACCTTCGAGAACATGGCAAGAAGGACACGATCATCAAAGCCTTCAATACGGATTTGAACGCATTGACGATCCACGGCAAGTCTCGGTTTCCAGGGCTCATTATCTGGGGCCCCGACGGACAGCCGAAGAAGGTTTGTGTGCCTGATGGCTGGCTCCTCGTGCAGGTCGGACAGCAGCTCGAGTGGCTTACCGGGGGTAAGCTTTTGGCAAGCTTCAGCGAGGTTGTCTCCCTACCAGAGACCATTAAAGCGATGGAGTATTCCGAACAAGAGGGATGGCCGTTGGTCAGTGTGTCGTCCACATTCTTTGTTCATTTCCGATCGGATCACATGCTTCGCCCATTACCGATGTTCTTGGAAGGCCTCAATGAGGACCACCTGGCTGCGATTGATAGCCTCTACCCACCGATCTTGGTAGGAGACCAGGTTCGACACGAGCTGAAGGTTCGTGGCTTCGCGTAGCCTCTGCTCCACCCACGCCCCAACCCTGACAACGGGATGCGTGGGCGGTACAACAAAAGCCACTCACACATCCTGTATTGCTTCTGAGATTCTCAGCATCAGTACAGGGGGGAAGTGAGTGGCTTTTTTGTTGAAATAAATTGTTATCTTACCGCAGGTTCCACTGCCGGCTCTGCACCATCTTTCATCAGGAGGATCGGTGGTTCTGTAGGGATCGGGCGGTCTCTTTCTTCATCGAGAATATTGGTGACCAGCGGGATCGTGATAATGCGTGAGCTGTAGAATGGTTCATCTGTTGGGATATTTTGTACAGGGAATTGGAGTGCAGGGATAAACACTTCGTACGAACGTGCATTGCCTTCCTGTGGCAAGTAGTGCTGGATATAGACGAGCGTTGGCGTGCCGAGCTCGAGGATTCGTTCTTCTGACTCTTCTGCATACCATGGATACATGTTGAGTCCACCTTGCTCTGCAAGTGAGATCACGCGGCTACTGTCTGTCGTCACATCGTAGTCTGATGCTTCAAATCCTCCTGCCATGAGATTTGAGACATTATTTACTTTTTTTGTGAAGATGTCGACATTCACACGCATGCCCTCTGGCAATCCGCTATAGTCATGCGCAGTATGATCTTCGAGCTGGAATGGATAGATGATCGTGATGATATTTGGAATATACGTCTGGTATGCTGCATCAGCAGTTTCTTGCTTTGCTTGCACTGTTTTCCACTGCATATCTACGACTGGTGTGCCATAACCCGCTGTGCTGATATTGTGTGCGCGTAAAAATGCATCTGCGATGTCGATCAATTGTTGTTCTGGCAACATGTCTGCTTCTGTGGCTTCACGATAGATGTCCTGTCGATTGTCGTAATTTTCATAAATACTTGCTTGCCCATTGGCAATATCGATAGTGATACGATATTCGTTGTCATAGATAGAAATCGTTTCTGCATGCAGTGTGCCAAATGAGGACAAATCGACAAGACCTGTGCCGACATTGCTGAGTTGTGTACCGAGTGCCTGTGATGCATTCGTTGGCACGATGCGTCGATAGACTGGGAGCGTGGTGTCAGTGAGCTCGAGCGGCTCGCCAGTATACGTGTATGTGTAGCGGTATGGTGCTGGCGCGATCATCATCTTTGCATCCACGCCATCGCCACCCATGCCGACCACCGTATCTGCTGGCATACGGCTGCTGAGCATACTGGTATCAAAGGAGACTGATTCTGCTGTCGGTGCGGCAGCGCTTTCTGTTGACGAGAGCACACCAAAGGCTCCTGCATTTCTGTGGACGACCTCATTTGGTGAAAAGATCGAAGCAAATTGGCCTCCTGAGATCATGCCTGTACGTGTCGTGCCATAGTGATAGACACCCACGAGCAACGCGAGCGAGAGGACTGCACCTGTTGCAATGAAGGCTGGTTGTTTGTTCATAAAAAGATGCGTGAAGAATGAAGGTGATGACGGTACCGGTGTCCCCACAAGTCGTTTTCGAAGTGAGGATACAAATGCGTCGTCGATATGTACGTCTGGTTTTTGTTCGAGCATGCGCGTGAGGAGTATGATGAGTTCTGTTTCATGCGCTTTCAGCGTTGGATCGATGGCGTAGAGTTCTTTGAGAAATGTATGTATTTTTTTCATAAGAATGGAGTGGTAAGAAACATGAGGAAGAGATGAAGGGGCATGTTGTCACGAAGTGTTTTGAGAGATCTGGAGAATGCCATTTTGCAGCTTGCTTCACTTTTGCCGAGGATGTCTGCTATTTCTTTATAGCTTTTTGCTTGCCATAGCCTGAGAACAAGAATATCTCGCTGTTCTGATGACAATTGTGCCAGATACGGTTTGAGCTGATCTATCTCTATGCGTGCATGGATTTGTTGTGTGGTATCTTTTGTTGGCACGATGTCCCATGCATCTTCTATGGGCGAATCATGTTTTTGTGTCCGATAGTGATCGATGACTGCACTTCGCGTGATGGTATAGAGCCATGTGCGAAAGGATCCGTGGGTGTGAACATATGAGGAAATATTTTTGATTGCTTTGACAAAAATATCTGCAGTCAAATCTTCTGCCGTTTGTGTGTGATGTGTTTTGTAATAGACAAAGCGATAGATCTCTTTGATATACAGATCATAGAGACGACCAAAAGCTTCACGATCTCCGTGTGATGCGGCATCGGCCCAACGCTGTATATGTGTGTTGTTCATGGGGAAAAAGATATCTTTTTGTATGCTTCTACTATAGTATACGATAGAATCGTGAGAAAGTAACATGCTGCACGTTTGAACGTCATTCAGTATATGAGAGTCTATTCTGTAAACAAATTTTTAGGTCACCCACTGTAAGTCACTTCTTTCCTTACTTTTTGTCACCAAAAAGTAACAAAAAGTGTTGGGGGGAAGAACTCGCCTGTGTCGGCGCTAATAAAGTACTCATTGACAAGCGATGAGGCTCGAACAGCTTCCCCCTCAAAACCCTTTGTTTACTTGTAGCCGTTATCAAAAGCATCCATAGAATTAGAACGAGCGTAAATATAAACCACCAGCATGAATGCAAGTGGTTTATCATGTAAAAATTGTTATTTACAATCCAATGTTCACGCGACTCTTTGATTCGCTGCGTGTCTCTTTGTCGTCAATATCGAGAAGTGCGTCGGTTTCTATCTCAATATTGAGTGCGTCATCTTCATCAGTATCATCATCATTTTTCTCTTCATCTTCTTTCTCGTCTGCATCATCAGCATTTTGCTCGTCGTCTGTATCTTCATCATTCACATCTTCACGTTTTTCGTCTGATCGATTTCGGTCGTCGTCCCCGTCGTCATCACGATCAGTGTCTATCTGGAGATCAATCCCAATAGCGGCTGAAGTGCGTAAGAAGAGATGAACGCGATCAAGCATGGTTTGCGCCTTGTGATAGAGTTCAAATGCATCGCCGTATTCTTTTGCAAGAAGTTTTTGATCAGCTTCTTGTTTTACCTTGACAGCTGCGTTAAATGCTGTGTGTGCTTCTGTTCGTGCGCCATTTTTTTCTTCAAATGCGAGAAGGATTTTTTCTGTGGTTGCAATTTTTGTTTCAGTGACTTGTTTTGTTTGAGCGAGCGTACGAGCTCGGTCGTCTTCATCTTTTTCCTCAAGTTTGTCTGCGTAGTCTGCTCTCACCCGTTCTTGAACATCAGCTTTATGTTCGAGTGCGTCGAGGATATGGGTGATTGATGACACATTTTTTCGATTGTCATCATTTGTATCATCATCCTCGTCGTCAGTATCTGTTGACGTTGTTGTGGTTGTAGTGCTTGTAGTGGTGTTGTCTTCTGTGTCAGCGGTTGCGTCATCTTCAAGTGATTGGAAGATGCGTTGTTGGACGTTCAATAACGCTTCCAGTCTACTTTGGGCATTGGCAGCGGCTTCCAGATTTCCTTTTGCTTCCAGCTCTGCCATGAGCGATTCGGCTTTGTCAAGATGTGTTGCGAGCCTGGCTGAAAGGTCTGCTGCGACGTCTTCGTCAAGTGTTCCTTCTGTCACAAGTGTTGCTGCTTCGTGTGATCTACGTTCTGCAAGGGTAGTCTCCCATGCGACTTTTGCTTCTGTATTCAATGTGAAGGCACCACGTACTTCTTCGTTGACGTTCACTTTTATTGGGTACAGCATATCTCCTGGCAATGCTCCTTGTGCTGCAAATACGGTCCCTCCACTGAGTGCTGCCACAATGGCAAGTAAGATTCCTGCAAACATACGATTGTGTGTTACGAGTAAGCGTATAGGGAAGTGTTTCCCTATACCCATACTATGTCGGATAGGATCAGATTTTCTTACAGGACTTACCGCTGCTGGGTGTTCTTTCATGTATGACAACATCTCACCACGCATATCTGCCGATTCTTGCTTTGTCAATCTGACATGGTTCAATTGTTTGTGTAGCTTTTTCATACCGTTGGGATGTGTTTCATCTTCTGCTGTACCTGACGTTTTGCCCTTGTGATTCTTACTGAGATGACATTCACGGTTTCGCCAGTCATCACGGCGATTTCTTTTGGTTTCAATCCTTCGATATAGCGTAAGAGAAAGGCTTCGCGATAGATGTCTTCGAGCGTGTCGAGGACTTCTCTGAGGTGTGCCATGGCCATATTCCCGTCCACGGTTTCTTCCATTCGATCGGTATCAGCGATTTGAAATCCTGTGTCTTGGAGTTGTTCCAGTGATTGTTCTTTTTTTCGTCGCCGGTAGTCGATGACTGTGTTTGTCGCTATTTTATAGAGAAATGCTTTGGGGTGTTCGAGTGTATTTCCTTTTTGCAGATAGTTCCAGACCTTCATGAATGCTTCTTGCGCAAGCTCTTTTGCAATCTCTCGATGATAGACACGAAAATAGCAATGCCGAAAAATCGCATCTTGATACGTGTCGTAGAGTGTCATGAAGAGTTGTTCGATATCTCCCTGCGTTGCAGCCATAGTGATAGTGTATGTATGTCGTATGATATACCACTTTGTCGTTCATGACAAAAGAATGGTAATGTATTACGTCCCCAGACGTGCAGATTGTTCCTTTGCAATTGAGATCATATCTTGAAATGACTGCGCTATATGATGGTCATCAAAATAGTGCAATCCAGCTTCTGTCACGCCGCCTTTACTTGCGACTTGTGCAATGAGTTCTGTGATACTTTGCTCTTTGTTTTCACCTAGATATGCAGTAGTCCCTTTCAGTAATGTTAATACCAGTGATGCAGCTTCTTGCTCAGAAATTCCCAAGACAATGGCTTGCTCTTGAAAGACGTTCAACACGCGGAGCAAAAATGCTGGGCCACTGCCAAACAGGGCAGTGAACAGATCAAATTTGTCTTCAGTCAGATGCAATACAATGCCCATGGTTTCGAGTGCAACGTACACTTTTTTCACATCATCATCCATCTCACTCGCACAAAACGCAGTGACAGAATGTCCGTACTGCAAGGCAAGATTTGGCATAATTCTGACAAGAGGCATATCTGTGCCGAGTGTTTCTTGCAGTGTTGAGATCTTTACTCCGGCAATAGGGGAGACAACGATCGTGTTTGAGAGATCTGCGCCGCGCAGTTCAGAGAGAACCTCGGCTGCTTGTTGTGGTTTCACGCAAAGCCAAATCACATCTGCCCATTCTGCGAGGTCACCAATATTCTTTGCCGCATCGAGATTCTCGTTTGGCGTACTCTTTGAGATATATTTGAATGTGTTGTCTTGATTTTTTTGCAATCCTGCATGGAGGGCGTGCGCAATATTCCCAAATCCAATAAATCCATGTTTCATATTAGGTGGTGGTAAATGTAGTGAATTGAATCTTATGTTCGAGTGCATCGACAAGAAAGTTTTGTTTTTGACCGTTCACAATCCAGACTTCAATGCCCGCGTTTCTACAAATTTCAACTGATTTTAATTTTGATCTCATGCCACCGGTGCCGAGTGTTGTCGTACTTTCTCCAATGTATGATTCGACAGATTGCAAATCTGACACCTCGGTGATAAGGATGGCATCTTTATCTATGTGTATATTTCGATCATACAAGCCATCCACGTCTGATGCAAGCACGACCAAGTCTGCCTCGGCGATCACGGCCACGTGTGCAGCAAGTGCATCGTTGTCACCAAACATAATTTCTTCGATGGCGACTGTATCATTTTCATTGATGATAGGTGTGTATCCATTTGCAAGCAACACATCAAGCGTATTTTTTATGTTTGTTCGTGAGACATCGTGGTCAATATCGCGATTTGTGAGCAGACACTGCGCCATGTGTAAGCCAAACTTTTCAAACACTTCGTCATACATACTCATCAATTTTGGCTGGCCAATCGCTGAGAGTGCCTGCTTCAATTCAACGGTGTTGCCATTGCCGGAGAGAGACACAAATTGTTTTGCTGTGGCGATCGCACCAGAAGAAACAACGATAATATCATACGTGTCACGCAAGGCGAGTAGTTGTCTTGCAATGTCTTCCAGTTTTCCATACGAGATATGGGTGCTGCCTGCTGTGAGGGTCGATGTGCCAAGTTTGAGGACGATTTTTTTTCTTTTCATAATACGGTTATCTAATTTGTCCGGTTCCAGTGATGAACCATTTATTTGTCACAAGACTATCGAGTCCGATGGGACCACGACAGTGGAGCTTTTGAGTACTGATTGCGATTTCTCCACCAAGTCCAAATTGTCCGCCATCCGTAAAACGCGATGATGCATTGTGATAGACGGCAGCACAGTCAACCTGCTGTTGAAATGTGTCCGCGTGTGCAGCATTGTTTGAGACGATGCTTGCTGAATGTCCGCCAGAATAGGTATTGATCATATATATTGCTGTGTCGAGAGTGTCTACCACGTGAAGAAAGAGCGTCGCAGAAAGAAATTCTTTTTTGAGAATTGCTTCCATATCTTCGACGCGCATCACGCGTTCATCAATTGCTACAATGTGTTCGTCGCCGAGGAGCGCAATGCCAGCATCATGCACTGTGGATGTGATCATGCGGATATGTTCGTCAGACACCTGCTCATTGATCAATACTTTATCAAGTGCATTGCACACGCTTATGCGCGATTTTCCGTTTTTTATAATATCAATTGCCATGTCGATATCCGCGTCACTATCAAGATAGAGAAAATTGTTGCCGCGCCCACTCACGAGGACTGGCACGCTTGCATGTGTTTCTACAAACGAAATCAACCCTTCGCCGCCGCGTGGAATGATGAGATCAACATCATGTGTGTTGTTTGCAATGAGTGATTGCGTGTCATCTCTGTCCATATCGAGATATGTTACATATGACGTATCAATATCATGTATAGACAATGCTTTGTGCCAGAGATCGATGAGAGCGAGATTGGTATGGAGAGATTCTTTTCCACCTTTCAGCAGTACCGTGTTGCCTGCTTTGAAGGCGAGCGCGGATGCCTCTATCGTCACATCCGGACGTGATTCATAGATAATCAAGATCGTGCCAAAAGTCACAGTCATATTTTTTATCACGAGGCCATTGTCATGCGTGTATGCAGAAATGATTTTTTGTTCAGGATCTGGCAGTGTCAGAATGGTGTGAATCGACGTAATCATGCTTTGAATTTTTGTAGCATCGAGTGCCAATCTCTCGCGCAATGCTGTATCCATATCAGACGCATTGTCGAGATCCTGTGTATTGGCGTGTAAGATGGCATCCGTTTGCTCTCGGAGTAATGTGGCGAGGGAGGTGAGGACATTGTTTTTTTGTTCAGTCTTCATAGATGAATATAAGAGAAGTAAGAAAAAGCACCCGATCGGGTGCTTAGTAACAGTTTGATACAAAAATATCTATACACCCGGGGGAGAAGTGTAGGTTGGCGGTACAAATGTTGTGTATGCTCGTCGATTCATAGTGAATATACTCTATCGAAGTGCTTGGCAAAAGTCAAGCATTACTTTATGTCGAGTAGCACACCGCTTTTCGACACCTTCGGTTCGGTGCACATGCTGCGGTTAAAGCAGCACGGTCTCTTCATGCCACTTGTCATTTTCGAGCATGCCACGTCGATGCGTTTTTTTCGTGTGTCGGCATTGTTTGTCGAACGGATCCATCTGATCCAGTCCCAGCGCGCGATTGGTGTGATGTCTTCCCACACTTGCGCAACCTTTTTATTCGTAGCAAGTGCTTTTTTTAGATCTGCTGGCACCGTTGGGTTTGGCCATTCTTTCATTGGTTCGATTGCGAGTGTGACGGTGTCACCTGCATGCACACCAGCTTTCTTTGCCAGTGTGGCATCGACACGAAACCAATGACTACCTTCACCATCTGGTTCGAGTGGTGTCTGAAATGGCACATCATTGATTTTTCCTTCCACCATACACATGCCGCGAGAGGGGAGTTTCGCGCTTGCCTGTTTTGGCAATCGAAGAATAGTCCATGAGCCAATGGTGAGGAGTGTTGTTTTGAAAGTTATTGTTGGCATAGAAAAACACTGTTTACCATGTCCACTCAATAGGAAGTTTCCCTGTGAATGAAACATCTCCAAACAGAACATCTGCAATTCCCATTCCTTCAGAACCAGGAAGCCATACGGCCACAACGGCATCCCACTCGTCAATATATGGGGCAATATCAAGCGGACGACCAGAAACAATAATCACTACAATTTTTTTACTCTGTGCTTTCAATGCTTCAATAGTATTGATATCTTCTTCAGAAAGTGATGGGTGTGCATTGTCTCCCCAGCCTTCTGCATACGGCATTTCTCCTACAATCGCAATACCAACATCTGCTTTTTCTGTTTGTGTTGGAAATGATCCCTGCATGTCATATTGAATATTCGTGGTAGGGGATACGGTGTTTTTTATTCCTTCCAATATCGTCGTTCCGGGGATCCAATTTCCATCAATACCAGACCACTCTACTGTCCACCCACCAGATTGTCTTCCAATATTATCTGCGCTCGATCCTGCTATAAATATGGAATTCACTTTTTTAGAGAGGGGAAGGACGTTCTTATTTTTTAACAACACCAGAGATTGTTGTACTGCAATTCGTGCAAGATCTTTGTGTTCTTTTGATCCGACGATGTCGAGGTCTGAGACGTTTGTTGGTGTTGTATCAAAAAGTCCTTTATCAAATTTTACCGTGAGAATTCTCGTCACAGCATCATCAATCCGTGCTTCTGAAATATCGCCATTTTGTACGGCGCGGTGCATGATACGAGAGAATTGTGTGTAATCATAGGGAAGCATCACCATATCTACGCCAGCATTGATGGCACTGATGAGTGCTGTTGATTTATTTGATTCCCCCTCGTATACGCCATACCAGTCTGAGAAGACAAATCCGTCAAATCCAAGCTTACCTTTTAATACATCCTGTATAAGATATGTGTGAAATATAATTTTTTCATTGTTCCATTGATTGAGACCAATCATAATTGATTTGGCTCCAGCATCAATGGCGGAGATAAAGGGTATCAGATGCGTCTTTCGCAATTCTTCTTCAGATACAGAAGCATTGCCTTGGTCGATAAAAAAATTTTTGTTTTCAGATGATCCCCACTCGGTCGCACCATTCCCGATAAAGTGTTTTGCGCCCGCAAGCATCGTCGGCACCGTGTTCATACCTTCTATAGATGCTTGTCCAAGTTTAGCGATGGTTTCTGTGTTTGAACCAAACGTCTCATACGTTCGTCCCCATCTGACATCGTTTGTCACGTCAAGATTTGGAGAAAATATCCAATTAACGCCAGTCGCTTCTGCTTCTTGTGCGGTTGCTTTTGCAATATTTTTTACGAGTTCCGCGTTGTTTGTCGCGCCAAGTCCGATAGCGTGTGGAAAAATTGTTGCTCCTGGTACATTGCCATGTCCATGATTTGCATCCACGCCATACAAGAGGGGAATTTGAAGACGTGTTGTTTGGCTCTTTGTTTGAAATGACTGTATCATGTCTTTCCAACCTGTAGGACTATTGTCAGTGGGTTTTCCTCCACCACCACTCATAATGGCACCAAGTCCATACGTTGCAATGTCATTGTTGTTTTTAATACTATTTTTTTCAACAAGTGCCATTTGTCCTATTTTTTCTGCCAGAGTCATCCTGCCGAGCAAATCAACAACTCGTTCCTGAGTCGGAAGTGTTGCATCTTGATACGGGAGATTCGTCGGGTGGCACGACACATCTTCATCCGAGCATACGGTCACAAATTGTTCTCCTGTTGGTACAGCGTTTTTCCAAAAGAAAACATACATCCCCACAATAATGATGAGGATGGGGATCAGTATGAGAAAGAGGAGGGTCATACGTGATAGATGATAGTGGAATGTTGAATGTTTCATGTGAGAATGATACTTCTATGAAAGTATAACAGATTATTGGTTTTTGGATATATTAACTACGTCCAATTGTATCCAATTAATTCTATTCATTCAAAACTTCTATTTCTGGTTTGGGGGAGGGGGAAGAGGGGAATCAAAAAGGAGAATTGCCCCTCCCTCAAACAATCCTATTTCATATTTAACCTATTTTCTCATACGGAAAACTTTTACTGATTTCTCTATTAAAATAAGAACCATGAGACGAAGCATTCATCAGCTCATCGTATATAAATTGAGAGACGTTCTTATACTCATAGACAGACCCATCTGTGAATTCCACCTCCAAAGTTTCTGTCAAAGGATCATATCCAATAGCAGCAAGATTTGATGATTGTACTGGTTTTCTTTCCATATGTTTAATAATTAAGAAAATTTATTATTTCTCCAATTTTCTAAAACTTTATTATAGTTAGAGGATTCTGGAAGAGTTGTTTTCCACTGCTTAGAAACAAGTGGGTCTGTACTTTTAGATTCCCTAGTTTTAGAAAATTTAGTTCGCATAGGTAATTTTACACATTCACCCATAATTAAACCTTCACCTGTTCTTAGGCTCGGAAGCAAATCAACTAACTCGTTTAGGGAATCCTCGACAGCACTCTTTACGTGGCCTCTATCGCTAGAATTTGTCATTCTCAACGCGATAACTGAACCACATTGACTCAAAACAGTATCATCCAGTTCAGAAGGTCGTTGGGTTACGAGTAGTAAACCTGAACCATATTTTCTACCCTCTTTTGCAATTTTTTGTACAGTTCTTGAGGCAATAGAATTCTCGCCTGACTTTAGATAATTATGTGCCTCTTCTAGTACAAACAGAATAGGTGTTTGGCGACCTCCCACATCTTCATTCTGTCCCCAATATAGAAATTCATAAATTATTGAAAGCAAAGAACCAGAAATTGAACCCATGATTTCAGAGGGTATACTCGATAGGTCTAAAATAGTTATTGGTTTCTCTGTCCCAATCCAACTTTCAATGAGACTGTCTAAATCACTTGAAATAGTTCCGTCAATACCAGGAGAGAGCGTGTCTAGTTTGAATAAAAACTTAAATCTTTGATCTAAAATTCTATTCCGCATTAAGTTTAAAAAACTTGAAATACCCTGCGCAACCCTGTTATTACTGAAAGGGGCTGTATTATTTGTTGACGCTATGGAGTATTTGTTAGGCTTAAGTGCCTCAGGATCGCCTAGTGATTCGAGTGCGACTTCGGTTAACTCCTTGTTATTAAAAGTTTTTTGCTCTATATCAATAAGGTCAAACCATAGTTGTTTAATACTGAAAGGGATAGGGCTATCAGCTGTAATTGCCTCCTCTTGTGGAATAGGATTTAATTTTTTAGAAGCCTTAATCTTTCTTTGTAGAATTTCTTCACGTATGTACTCTTCCTGCTTTTCAGTTAGATTACCTGGAAAACTTTTTATAAATTCTTGAAAAGGTAAAGCCCAATATGGAACAACTAGTTCTTTTTCTCCTTTTGACAAGTCTGCTCCTAACTTAAATATTTGACTATAATTTTTTAAAATATCGCCATACTCACCATGAGGGTCGACCAAAAGAATTCTCGTACTTTTTATATTTTCATCATCATGATGTCTAGAAGCAATTGCTTCTAGTATTACAGAAACTGTATTTGATTTTCCACTTCCTGTAGAGCCAAGTATGGCGCAATGTCTATTAATTAATCTGTCTATATCTATTCTTGCTGACAGATTTTCAGAGGCACTGACCTGTCCAACTACTATTGACTTTGATTCATCAATTCCACCATATATCAATTCCAAATCATCCTTCGTGACCAAATGAACTTCGTCATCAGCAATAGGAAATTGCAACACCCCTCTTTCAAATCTATTACCGACCCTTTCTCCAATAAGAGTAGCCTTAATCCAGCGAGATCCTTTCAAACCCTCTTGCTCCGCTAATTTTTCTGGTATAGCGTCTGATCCAGCTTGTGTAATTACTCCATATAAATCAACATAACCAAAAGGAATTCTTATAAAAGAACCAATTTGTCCAATTCTATATAATATCCCATCAATAATAGGTAACGTTGATCTAATATCTTCGTGTAACTCAATAGCAAGCGTACTACCTGTGACACTTCTCACTTTACCTATAAATGTCTCTTTATTTCTCATGTCATTTATTGATATATCTCGAATTATGGTAGAAAAGCTCTAAAAACTCCGTAAATTTTTTAAAGTCTCCAAGACGAAAATCACCTCTTCCTGTCCATGGTACTCCATCAGGTGTAGCGTCTTCATCAAAAGCATAATCTAATATGTTGTAGGATTCATTTCTGTCTGGTTCTCTATCGAGCTTCCATTCTCCAAATTTACCTCCAATAATACAGGTACGTTTTGCATAAACTGAAATTCTAGAATTTTTTTGTGCAATTTCTTTTGAAAGATGGCTAGATTTTTCCATTTCTCCATTTTTCAACACAAATACATGTGATGAGCGAGAGTGCGTAAGTGCTGTCAAAATTATTTCATTTATATGTTCATCTCCAAATGAATAACCACAAACAAATAAGACAGAATCTTCTTGCTTTAAAAAATCGGACAATCTATCCATATAGCTCAAGTATGGCTGTTTTTTGGAATGGTCATATTTCAAAAATGAAGGGTATATCATCGCCGCACCGGTATTACCAGATGTTCTAATTATTTCTTTTTTACTATTCTGTGCCCAACCAAGTGAACCATGTAATTTCCATAGCTTTACCCAATTTTTGACAGGCGTGTCATCTTCAATCCATTCAGGGCAAAAAAATGCTTCATAACTACCCACAAAACCATCGAAATAGGGAATTCCTTGTTTTTCAAGTGCTAGTTCTAGTAGATAATCGTAATTTGTTGTAAAAATTTCTACTGAGAATTCTCTATCAGCATTACTAATCCATTGAGCAAATGTGCTGTGATTTAATGCCTCAATATCAATTTCTTTATCATCCACCCTATGTACGGAAACCAAATCTCTTATTTTATCCTGTATATCCTTTCTCAAATTTAATAATTTTTCTTTTGTTAAACCACAAAGCTCTTGATCGCCAACAGCTCTTTCTTTTTCAGAAATTTTTGATAAGAGACTTTCGATGTTAAATTTTTTATTTTCTGTTTCAACCTCATTCTTTATTAAATCTACAGCTTTTTTTTGTTCCTCTGATAAATTTTTAATTGCGAGACTTGTCATTCCTTCTTTTATTACATTACCGTTCTCATCTTTTTTGTCATCAGTTCCTACCACCAAATCACTCTTATCTTTTTTTTCCATTGAAATTCCAGCCCCAAAAAGGAATCCGATTTTTTTCGAAGGACTACTTAATATTGATTGTAGTTGTTGAATTGAAGAAAGAGGGCTGTGCATATTCATACATTTTTTATTTTCATTAGAAACTCCCAAATCCTCACCATCGCCAAAGTATCCAATTTGCAATACTCAAGCAAATCTTTTTTTATTTCTTTCTTTTCATCTGGATGAATATCTGCAAATATCATTTTTTCCCAACGTTCTACTGCTTGATCTCCTTTTTGAATACCAAGTACTTTGTACGTTAATTCCGGTACAATGACCGGCAGAACATTTTTTATGCTTGCACTCCCTTTGAACCGTGCATCCACATAATAATTTTTGGAAAACATTGTCATGAGGTCAAACATTCTGTCATTGAGGCCAATAAGAAAGTCTGCATGATTTGGATGAAGTTCTGCTAGTTTGTCGTTTCGTTGTGATTCGTATGATTTGTACCAAGATATGACAGTACCAACATCATCAAAGTCTTCTTTCATTCTTTCTACCAATGGCAAAGTCAAATCATTCTCTGGCTCTGTGATGAGATATTCTCGGTGTTCAAGCGTTCCGTCTTCATGGAGCGTATGTAGTGAATATTGAAAAGGCACTTGTTCATACGCACCGAAGCCGTTAAAGCTGGGGATAGCACTAGAATATCCTTCGTAATCAAAAAATTGGAGAGGAAAAACCAATTCACCAAGTTCTTTTTGTATTGCTTCTTTGTCTATGAGAGGCTTACCTGTTATGTACGCAGTATATTGTGCCTTTTTTGATCCTGTAAGATTTTCTGGGTTATCTATATCTTCGAGCCGGTAGATCCCTCTATCTATCCAGTCAAAAAACAGTTTTTTGCTTCCGCCAATTCTATTGATATCGTGAACAGAGTATTCAGGCACTTCAGGATTAGAGTAAGCGAACGTTGTACATTGTGCATTTCTACCTCGATACAAACATTCACAATTTTTTTCTTCTGCCATGTCCATATATGTGTGAATATCACGCATCTGCCCACGTACAAGTTCTTCCGCTTCTAGTACTTCATCAGTAAGCTCGGCAATGATGAACAGTTCGTTATAGTTTACTTTGCCTCGTTGTCTATATTCGCCGTTAAGGTGAATAACGCCTGCTTTTATAATGTGTATCCCATTTTGTTCAATTACAATTTTTTGAAACGCAAGGTCGTTGATATGGTGATGAGGGATTTCTCGTTTTACATCATTTGTTGCTTTTACTTCGTAAAGTTCCCAACCCTTTAAAATGTCGTTGTAACGTAAAATATCCGCTTGAACAAAAAAGTCATTGAATGAAAATGCACCTTGAAATAATACTGGTGGGTTTTTCTCCAGTATCTTTTTTGTAACAGGTATAGCATTTACTCCGACGATACCGATCAATTCTCCATCAGGAAATAAATTTCTTGCAGCCTCATCAGCCAAATTCCCTTCCTCAATAATTTTTTTTTCAAATTCCGACAATTCTACATCTTCAAAAAGCTCTGGCTTATGTTTTTTGAGCCAAAGGTTCTTTTTGCAAAAGGTATATTCGAGATAGTCGGTTTTTGTGAGGTGCATAATATTTTACCGATTACCTTTGGCACGATTATGCGTTTTACACAACATCTCACAGTTTTTTGCTTCCGTTTTTCCACCTTTACTCCAAGCAGCCACATGATCAGCATCCATATCGCTTAAAGTCCAAATTTTTTCTTTATTGGCATCATGCCCAATAGCACAATGTGGACAGTTTGAAACACCTTTTTTCTTTGCAATAGCAGTTTGAGCTTCGTAAACTGAACGTTTTGTTGAGTCCTCAAATACTCGTATTTCAAGTAGTTTAGTTTCAACTTCTCCGCCTAAAACATATTCAAAAATGCCTTTGCGACTTTTTACGAAACCATCAGCATAGAGCTTCTGAACAGAAGCAGAGATGGTAGTCGGATTGTATTTCTTCTTGTGATATGTCTCATAAATCCTGTTCCACTCAAGGCCTTTCATATCGCTCTCAACGTCAGTAAAGATAGTTGAGACCCAGTCAATGATAGTATCAAAATGTTTTTTTAGTTCAGTAATATTTTTGTCATTGCGGTGTTTGCTCATATAACTATCGATTGATCCATCAGAAACCCAATCTAGAGCTCGTTCCAAGTATGCCTGACGCTTGATATCACCTGCGATGTACGCACTCCATTTCTGGATGTTGGTATTTTGACTATTACTAAACTCTTCACGAGCTCGAGTAACGAATGGCCCAGAATATACCGCGTTAAGAATCTCTTGTTCAGTTAATGGCACTCCAGCAATGTTAATAGTCTTGAACCAATCTTTGATCTCAGGCTCGTCACCTTCGCACACATACACCAACAACTTAGTCTTCATAATTTGCTCACGCTGACTCTCAGACATACCGCTGTAGTATTGCTCGTGACCGTTTTTATCTTTAACAGCAAATTTGCCAGTAACAAAACGACCTATACTCGTGATGCGCTGTTGACCATCTAATACTTCAAACTCGTCTTTACCAGCCTGATTGAAATAGATCAAACCGATAGGATAACCCTTTAAAATTGAGTCAATTACAGCAACGTCACGTTTGCCGTCAGCATAAATATAATTACGCTGATACTCTGGCTGAATAGTTAGTTTGCCAGAGAGACCAAACAAACCTTTTCCTTCAAATTCGTTGTATTCAAAGCCGTCGCAAACTTCTTTAACGGTGATATCATTTTTTAAGGTTGTTTTCATATTATTTCTTTTTGTGCTTAATAAACATTCTACTGAAGATTCTCTTTCCATGTATATAACCTCTGTCTAGCTTTCCATTCCATTTACTTATTATTAAAAGTGGAAGTTTACCTTCTTTTATGTCTGTGTCAGAGCCCAATATCTCAAACTGATTAGGATTGTACTTATCGAGAAAGCTTATAGGAACACCCATTACTCCTTCGTAGTCAGAAGGGATAGCTTTTGTAAATGGTACATCAATAGCGTCATAATTGTCATAACGATCATAAGTAGTTTTGCCTTGCATTTTTTTATTAAATCTTAGGTTTTCATTTGTTGTCATCAGATTAAGAGGCTGATGACGACGACCATGATCTAAATTAGTAAACCAATGACAATTCCGAAATTTTACAAGACCAGTTTTTTCATCATACACACCAGAAGCAAAATCTTTTCGCGCATTGGGAGTTGAAAAATATGCATTGCCAGCATTAAACCCATTACCTAACCACAATTTATTATTTTTAATCAACACAAAGATTTCTTTGTAAGTAATTGAGTTCATGCTACCAATAATTAGAAATTGCTTTTTGTGTTCGAAAAGTTGCGTAATATATTCACGGAATAAACTAAATGGAGGATTAGTAACTACGATGTCAGATTGTTTGAGCAACTCGACACATTCGGCACTTCTAAAATCACCATCGCCCTCAAGCGGAGTCCATTCGTTATTTTTATTCGCTCGAAGCTGTTGGGCAATATCTTCTAGCGTAAAAGAGCCGTCGCCGTCGATATCGCCAACTTCGTTGATGATGAATTTGTTAGCGGTTACTTTTGGACGGCCTTTTACTTTTTCAAGTGTTTTGTCATCGCCAAATAATCCCAGTTGCGTATTGGCAACAGGTGAGGGTTTGTAGCTCGTTGAAATAAGTCTCTTTAGTCCTAAACGATCAAAATTTAATACAAAATAGCGAAAGAAATTACTTTCGAACGGGTCGTCACAATTACTGTAAATTATCTTATCTTTAAAAGTATCTGGGTTATACTCAAGATAAGACTCAACTTCTTTTTGAATATCTGAAAATTGAGTATAAAATTCATCATTTTTTGCCTTTTTTGCTTTTGTAAGGTTTTTATTTGCCATAGTTATTTGATTAACATCACCACTAGTCCCACCATTTTGTCTTTATCTTTTGGATTACTCTCTGCAATGAGGAGGGTAATGGCAGTCAACGCTTCTGGAGTAAGACTTGGTCGGAGTAAACCAGCTTTTCGTAGAAACCAAACAAATGCAAAGGCTCCGCTGCGCTTGTTGCCATCGGTGAATGGATGATTTTTTACCATGAAGTAGAGGATGTGTGCGGCCTTTTCTTCTATACTTGGATATACATCTTTGCCAAAGGCAGACTGAAATACATTTCCGACGATTCCTTCTACTGTTCCCGTCTTCCTTTCTTGTGCAAATAGGTTTGTTGCTTGCTTTTTGGTTATCAGTTCTTGCTTCAACTCACCAATCGCATTGAGTAGCTTTACAGTGTCAACTGAAACTGACTTTTTTGAGGCTGTTTTTTGAGGAAATGCGTCTTTGTCATATGCATCGAGCGAAAACCACGTAGCAGCAAATGCGTTCACGAGTTCAAGTATATCCTCGGTAGAAACCTTGTTGCCCACAGGGAGGAGTGCTTTTGTTTCTGCCACTGCACGCAAAAAGTGTTCGTAGTTATTACCGATGCGTTTTTTGTTGATGGTATACCCGTCTACAAGGTGTGCCTTGAGCGCTTGCGTTGACCATTTGCGGAATTGCGTGGCTTGCTTGGAATCTACTCTGTACCCAACGGACAAAATAACATCAAGGTTGAAGTACTCAATTTCACGCATCACTTCTCTCCTTCCTTCCTTTTGAACTGTTGCAATTTTTGCAACAGTTGCCGTTTCGTTTAATTCGCCTGTTTTATAGATGTTTTTTATATGGCGGGAAACAACGGACTTGTCGCGACCAAAAAGATCGGCAATTTGATTTAAATTTCCCCAAACCGTCTCTTGCTCAAAATCACCGCGAAATTCAATCGCGCCGTTTTTAGCTTGGTAGATAGCGAGATTATTGGTAGGTGTTTGTTTAGACATAGTGGGTGTTATGTTATGAGGTCATCCACGCCAACTTGAAACGCTTTCGCAATCCTTGTGAGCGTATCAATAGTAGGATTTTCGTTTGCGCCACTTTCAACGGTAACAATAGTATTCAAAGAAAGATCCGCAAGTTTTGAAAGACGATCTTGGGAAATTTTTTGTTCTTGCCGTAATCGTTTGATGTTTTTTCCGATTGTATTTTTTTGATGAGCCATACCAATATAATGTATATGTTTACTTGTACAATACTCCGTTCTTCCCTTCATGTCAAAAAGAAAAACAGAGTGTTTTTCACTCTGTTTTTCAAGTGCCGTGCCTTCGCTAACCTGCCTGCCGGCAGGAGCTACTGCAGGAGGTGCAGGGGATCGTAGAGGAAGGAGGAAGTTGGAACTATTGTATAAGATTATTTTGTGCTACTTGGATCAAAGACATCAATCGTTCGAAATATAGTGTAGCCTTTTTTTTCTCTTTTTCATTTTCTAATGCTTGTATGGCATCTCTTAATTTGCTTTCGTTGAAGTGCAAACGGACGTGGTTTTTTTCTATATGAAATGCTGGATTCACTTCAAGATATTGGACAGTACCCAAATCGTCAAAAGAAAAATTTTGTCCGCCTGTATCAAAATATAATCCGACAGAAGACGCTTTTGTTAAAAGTTGTTTTACTCTTGGATCGGTTTCTTTTTTTTCTATATCTACATCCATCTCACTATCTTCTTCTGAAGAAGGTCCCGTTTCACCATCTCCCATGAAATAATCTTCGTATGTCACCATGAGATCAGCCGTATTTTTATGATTGACATCCACCTTTTTTCTTTCTACTTTCGTATGTTCTTGTGGATGCATCCCTGCTTCATATACTTTGGGTACATTTTGAGGGAATAATATATGAGCTATGTTCCCAAGATAGTACACACTCTTTATTTCTTCAGGTGTTTGTTCCTTGCGAAATTCAGCAATAACTCTTGTCTCAGGAGTTATTGCGTCAGCATATATGCGTTTGTCATTCCCGACACCTATGACTTCTCCTTTTCTATACATAATCTATATCTATTAATCTTGAATAATATATTCTTGATTATCATATATAGTATATTATTATAGAAACATTATCCAATTTTTGGTAAAAAAAATAAGACTAGGGTAAGTCTTATCTTGTTAGCATGCGTTGTGAGACGCACTTGGAACGATACTTCAAAATTCAGCTTGGGGCTGGATATGAATAACGATTAAATCGATTTGACCTATTTTGTCATGTCAGACTTTTGTGATTTGCTTGCAGAGACCCCCATTACCATTGCAAAGACCAATGCACTGACTGCACCGAATGCTAGCAATGAATAGACACTTACATAATCTTTCAAAAATAATCCAATCGCAATAAGGACAAACCCTGTAAAATAAGAGTATAGGTCTTTTGTTGTATATGATAAATATTTTGCAGTTTTGAGGCATCCAATATATGCGCCGACTGGTATTGCAAGCGTACTGTAGAAGATCATGCTAGCTCCCATCATAAATTCTTCAGATCCTACCGCGAGTGGAAAGCCGAGATAATCTGCAAACAAGAGACCAATGAGTCCAAATACAATGCCGAAGCTGATTGCCCCCAAAAGACCTGCAAAAAATATGTAGAGAAAATCTATTGTCGGCATGGGGGAGATGGTTATTTTTTTCATATCGTTTATTCTATTATCTATAAAAACATACCTTATTTTTGGTATGTTTTCCAGTGCAGGCGCAGTAGGAATCGAACCCACGCAATTGGTTTTGGAGACCAATGTACTACCACTATACGATGCGCCCATGTATGTATATGCATTTTTTTGTTTGCCTCATCTTCTTTTGAAGACCACAGTATTTATCCCGCCTTTCGCGAAAGGCAGGGACAAGCCACTATACAACGTACTATATATCTATATTATTTATACCCTAATCTTTTTAATAGTGCTGTGTATGCTGAACCAAAATCTTTTAATTTTTGTTCGCGTACTCGTGCCAGATGTTCTTCTGGATAGGCTTCGTAATATACCAATTTCATTGGACGACGAAATTTTGTTGAAGAAACTTTCCCATCGTTATGTTCGGTGAATCTTCTTTTTAAATCCGTCGTTGATCCAATATAAAAATTGTTGTCCTTTGTACTTTGCAATAGGTAGGTATAGAACATAGCCCCTCCTGTTTGATACACACTATACGATATATCCCTCCCTTCGTGAAGGGAGGGACGCGCTCCGCCTTTCGCGAAAGGCAGGACAAGCCCATCTTTTTTTGCTTCGCTATAATACTCAATATACACGAAAAAATCAAGACTCGCCATGTGAGCAGAATAATTTTTGTGATATACTATTCATACTCGCTATGGCAACGAAAAAAACACCACAATCAAACAAAGAGGCCTATATTGTCACAGTAGACATGGGATACGGACATCAGCGGGCGGTATATCCATTGAAAGATATGGCTGCCTGCCCGGTAGGGTGGCAACAAGCTGGGATCATCACGGCAAACAATTACGGCGGTATTCCCAAAAAAGACAAACGAACGTGGGAAAATAATCAAAAAGTGTACGAGACTATTTCTCGTATGAAAAAGATTCCGCTCATTGGCCAGCCGATTTTTGATATCATGGACTATGTCCAGCGGATCAAACCATTTTATCCAAAGAGAGATTTGTCAGCGCCATCACTTCAGCTCAAACAAATTTATAAGATGATTTCAAAAGGGTGGGGGAAACATCTTATAGAGGTGCTCAATGAAGATCCAAAACCATTTGTCACGTCCTTTTTCATCACGGCATTTTTTGCCGAAGAGCATGGATACAAAGGGGACATTTTTTGCTTGTGTACAGATACGGATATTAGTCGTGCCTGGGCTCCGCTTCATCCTGAAAAAAGTAGAATTCAGTACTTTGCACCTACAAAGCGAGTAAAACAGCGTCTCATGCTGTATGGGGTGAAAGAAAAAAATATTTTTGTGACAGGATTTCCATTACCAAAAGAAAATATTGGGGGGAAGACTATCAAAACACTCAAAGAAGATCTTGGGTGTCGTATTGGCAATCTCGATCCGCATGGAAAATATCAAAAAAAATACGAAAGCACGTTGCATACCTACCTCGGCAAGCAGTATTGCAATTTGAATGCAAAACATCCATTGACCATTACCTTCGCTGTCGGTGGTGCTGGTGCTCAGCGAGATGTGGGAGTCACGATTCTCGAAAGTTTGCGTGTACATATAGAAAAAGGAACTGTTCGTCTCAATCTTGTCGCTGGTTCACGCAATGATGTGTATCGATTTTATGATGAAAAAGTAAAAGAACTTCATCTCGAAAAACATCTTGGTGGTACGGTGAATATTATGTTTGCAAAACATAAGCTGGATTATTTTTCACAATTTAACGAAGTACTCCGCACCACAGATATTCTTTGGACAAAGCCGAGTGAATTGTCATTTTACGCCGGCCTTGGTATTCCGATCATTATCGCACCAACAATTGGGTCGCAAGAAGAATACAATAAGGCCTGGCTTCATGCCGTGAATGCAGGATTTGAACAAGAAGATCCGGCGTTTACACACGAATGGCTCTTTGACTGGCTCGAATCCGGCTGGCTGGCTGAGGCTGCCATGAGTGGCTTTCTCAATGCGCCGAGAAATGGTGCGTATCATATAGAAGAGATTGTGCTGAAGGGAAAGAGGAGTGAGATAGAAGATATGCATTTAATGTAAGTCCCGCAAAGCGGGATCCCGTCTCTGCGGGACAAATTTCTAATTTCTAATTTCAAATATGGTTCTTCCGATGATCGAGTTGAATACTGGGATGAACATGCCACAGATTGGGCTGGGGACGTGGAAGGCTGAGGCTGGGAAAGTGGGGGAGGCGGTGCGCTATGCGCTCGAAGAGGCTGGATACACGCACATCGATTGTGCGGCGATTTATGAAAATGAAGCAGAAATCGGAGAGGCACTGAGCAGTGTGTTTTCTCGTGGCAGTGTGAAACGAGAGGACGTCTTCATCACAAGCAAACTCTGGAATACCGAACATGATCCAACTCGTGTGCGCCATGCGTGTGAAAAGACATTGAAAGACCTACAGCTCGACTATCTAGATTTGTATCTGATGCATTGGAGAATTGCACAAAATGATACAGGTGAGATTATTGATATTCCTTTTGAAGAAACATGGCAAGCAATGGAGATGTTGGTTGAAACGGGATTAGTCCGCGCAATTGGTGTGTCAAATTTTACAGAAGACATGCTCACATCGCTGCTCGAGCGAGTGGCAATTGTGCCGGCGATGAATCAAGTGGAAATGCATCCGTACTTGCCACAAGAATCCCTCCGCGCATTTTGTCATGAAAAAAATATTCATATAACGGCGTATTCACCACTTGGTCGTCCTGGCGGACAGCATGAAGGAGATCCTACCCCAAAACTGATTGATCATCCCATTGTTATGTCGATTGCTAAAGCGTATGGAAAAACACCAGCACAGGTGCTCCTTCGTTTTGGCCTTGACCGAGGTGTTGTGGTCATTCCAAAAAGTACCACGCCGTCACGCATTGCTGAAAATATCGATGCAATTTCTTTCACATTGTCACAAGAAGATATAACGAAGTTACTCGCACTTGAAATCCCGCACCGTTATGTTGAGCCATCTCTTTGGTGGGGGATTCCGTATTTTTCTTAATCTATGCTTTGGTTACTTCTTGCTCTTGCCGGATACGTTGCACTTGCGATTGTGTTTGTGCTCGACAAATTGATCCTCACAAAAACACTTAGCAATCCTATTGTGTATACGTTTTATTCTACCATCTTCATGTTTGGCGCGCTGCTTGCGTTTCCGTTTGGAGTAGGGCTTTTACATGGGATTGATTGGCTCTGGGCACTTGTCTCTGGGCTTGGATTTGGATTTGGTTTGTGGGCAATGTTTTTGTCCGTAAAAAAGGGAGAAGCAAGCCATATCAACCCATTTATTGGCGCGATGATTACCATTGTTATTTTTGTGCTCGCGTTTGTTTTTCTCGGGGAAACACTTCGCACGATTGAGATCGCCGGCATGGCAGTGCTTGCAGGAGCAACATTGTTACTCGCATTTTTTAATGAGAAAGGGCTTGTAGAATTCAACAGCAGTTTTGCGTGGGGAATCCTTGCGGCTCTTCTCTTTGCTATCTCACACGTGACAGCAAAATATTTGTATGAACTCTATCCATTTCTCACCGGATTTGTGTGGACGCGCGCCACGACCGGGTTGGTTGGGATTGTTTGTCTTTTTTCTCCTGCTGTTCGCAATACGTTTCATCGAGTGAAAAAAGCAGAAGGAGAAAACGCTGCGTTTCGCGGCGTCAGAGGCATACTGATTATTGTGAGTAACAAAGTCCTCGGCGTGGTCGGTGTGGTCCTCATCCAGCTCGCGATCGCAGTTGGTAGTGTGACGCTCGTGAATGCACTTGTTGGTGTGCAGTATGCCTTGATGACCCTCTTCATCGTGCTCCTCACCAAATTTGCGCCACGTGTTTTGAAAGAAACATTTTCTCGTCGAGAGATTGCCGTACAGACAGTGGCGATGATATTTGTTATACTGGGCTCAGCACTTTTTGTATTGTAGAATGTGGAATATAGAATGTAGAATGTTGCATTCAACATTCCATATTCTGCATTCAAGATCCTACATTCTATCCCGCTTTGCGGGACATTCAACATTCTAAATCTATGAAACTCCTCGGATATACTCTTGCCACAATACTTCTCATCGCACTTGCACTGTGGATCGTCTTCTGGTCCTATAGTCACAAAACGTACGACGTCGGCTATGGCATTAGTTTTAGTCCTGACCATGCAACATCTCTCGGGCTTGACTGGCGACAGGCATATCAAGCAATGCTGACTGACCTGCATCCAAACTATATCAGGATTGCTGCCATGTGGAGTGATATTGAGAGTGAAGAAGGTACGTATGACTTTTCAAATGTGGACTGGATGATGGAAGAAGCAGCAACCTATAATGTGAAAGTCATGTTGGTCGTAGGACAAAAAGCTCCACGCTGGCCTGAGTGCCATGTCCCTGCATGGGTCAATGGTATTGAACAAGAATCATATCGCACAAAGCTGCTTGCCTATGTCCGCACGGTTGTAGAACGCTATCAAGATCATCCAGCGCTTGAATTGTGGCAAGTAGAAAACGAAGCGTTTATCCGATTTGCATTTGGGGACTGTGCGAGGTTTGATCAAGAGGCTGTCTACTCTGAACTTGCGTTGGTTCAACACCTTGATCCTGATCGTAAGATTGTTATGACAGATAGTGGAGAACTCGCATCATGGCGAAGACCAAGCAAACTTGGAGATGTATTAGGAACTACATTATATCGACGAGTACGCACACCTGGTGGTATGATTTTTTCATACAAGTGGCTGCCAGCAGGTTTTTACCGTTTGAAAGCAGCGCTGTGGGATAAGCCACACGATCAATTTGTTGTTTCAGAATTGCAAGCAGAGCCATGGTTTACCGACAGCACACCACTTGATACAACGATCGAAGACATGGAACAGACCATGAATCCGGTATTTCTTGCAGACAATATTTCCTATGCGTCACGCATTGGTGCATCTCGTGTATATTTTTGGGGTGTGGAGTGGTGGTACTTTATGAAAACGCAAAAAGATGACAATCGATATTGGGCGCTCATTCAAGATACATTGCAACCAAAAAAATAAAAAAGCGGAAGAGTATATATAAAAAAAGAGATGCACAAATGTGTCATCTTTTTTTGATGCGCTGCGCCGGTGAGTACGAGACTCACCGGCGCGCGCGCGTGTCTGCTCAGCGTGCGACACGTGTCCATGAAGTGCAGTAGTTCCCCACCTGTTTGCCATCAAGCACATCAGGTATATCACCTTGCGTGATCTGGAAGGCAGTCAGTGGCCTTTGGTGGGCCACCAAACAACCAGAGTACTTGGTCGTACCCACACGGCGTTGGAATACGCAGTGATCACAGATCCTCGGGATGGGACGTCCTCCGTAGTTTGGATCTGTAGGGTTTAGGATGACATGTTCACGGGCGATGTAGGGATTCCCTCTAAGGGTATCGCCATTGGCACTGCTTTGTGCATTGTCGGGCATGAGCGACCTCCTTTTGTGGCTGCTCTGCACATCAGTATACTGCGGATAACTTTTCTCGTCGAGTATTTGCCCACAAAAAAGAAACATGCTACGATACTTCTGCTATGAAGAAATCACGATCCTACACAGGAGGATTCATGCAGATGTCGTTTTAGTATACACGCCGCCAATTGGTGGTTTTTTTATGCCTTTTGCTATGCAGATCCCATTTGCCCTCACATACGATGATGTTCTCATCGTCCCACGTCGTTCTACATTGAGTTCTCGCAGCGATGCACAGACAAAAACAAGATTGACGCGTCAGCTTGATATCAACATACCTATTGTCACAGCAAACATGGATTCTGTGACAGGATCAGACATGGCGATTGCCATGGCACGCCTCGGTGGTATTGGTATATTGCATCGTTTCAATACGATTGAAGAAAATGTTGAAGAAGTAAAGCGTGTAAAACGCGCACAAAATTTTATTATTGAAGATCCCTATACCATAGAACAAGATCAAACCGTTGCCTCTGCAAAAGAATATGTCGCAGATATTGGCATCACCGGTCTGCTCGTCGCAAGTCCGGATAAAAAATTGCTTGGCATTTTATCACGACGAGATTTTCTCTATGCACCAAATGGTGATACACGTGTATCACAGATTATGACGCCAAGAGAAAAACTTGTTGTTGGAAATAAAGAAACAACATTTGAAGATGCACGAGCAATATTTGCACGGCATAAAATAGAAAAACTTCCACTTGTTGATGAAGAAAATACCATTATCGGACTTATTACGAGTGATGATATGAAACTTAGTGTAGATTTTCCTGATGCAAATCTTGATACAGACGGACGATTGATTGTCGGTGCTGCCGTGGGCGTGCATGGGGATTTTGTCGAGCGAGCAAAAGCTGTTGTGACAGCGGGCGCAGATGTTCTCGTGATTGATATCGCGCACGGACACTCTGATCTCATGATCAATGCCATTGCAGCATTAAAACAAGCCGTGCCAGGCACCCCACTCATCGCCGGAAATATCGCAACTGCGCAGGCGGCAAAAGATTTGTGTGACGCAGGTGTTGATGCATTGAAAGTTGGCGTGGGTCCTGGATCAATTTGTATTACTCGTTTGGTCACCGGTTGCGGCATGCCACAGCTCACTGCCGTGAGTGAAGTCGCAAAAGTGGCAAAAACATACGGCGTTCCGGTGATCGCAGACGGTGGCATCAAAACGTCTGGTGATATTGTGAAAGCAATTGGCGCAGGCGCGGACACAGTGATGATTGGCAGTATGTTTGCAGGCACGGCAGAAAGTCCGGGCGTCGTGATGACAAAAGGGGATAAAAAATTCAAAATATCTCGCGGTAGTGCCAGCTTTACTCAGGCGCAAAAACGCCAGCAAAAAGGACAAGAACAAAAAGAACTATCGCACGTGGTGCCAGAAGGCGTAGAGTCAATCGTGCCATACAAAGGTGTGGTGGCAGATATTGTGTATCAGCTTGTTGGGGGGCTTCGCTCGGGTATGAGCTACACCAATGCACACACGATCGCCGAGCTGCAAGAAAACGTAACATTTGTGCGCATCACCAGCGCTGGTTCGCGAGAAAGTGGTGTGCATGATGTCAATCCTATCACCTAGCATGGATTACACTGATTATAAAATGATTACGCAGATATTGGAGACACTGTTCAACGTAAATTAGCAATAGTATGAAACCACAAACAACCGTTGTCGTGGGTGCTCAATGGGGGGATGAGGGGAAAGGAAAAATCACAGATGTGCTTGCGAGTGATGCAGAGTATGTTGTTCGATTTCACGGAGGAAATAATGCTGGGCATACGATTGTCGTTGGAGAACAAACATACAAATTGCATCTGTTGCCCTGTGGCGTGGTATCTGAACACACCCATTCTGTGATAGGAAATGGCGTTGTCATTGATCCCAGCGTGCTTCTCGGAGAAATCGCAGAAATCACAAAAAACGGTAGACCACTGAAACTTGCTATCAGCGAACGCGCGCATGTCATCATGCCGTATCACATTGCCATGGATGAAGCACTCTCTGGGCATCAGGGTGCGCTCGCTGCCGGAAGCACCAAGCGTGGTATTGCCCCGGTCTATGCAGATAAAATGTATCGCCATGGAATTCGTATGGGCGATTTGCTCGAGCCAGAGCTGTTTCGAGAAAAATTGGACAAAGCGTATGATTTCAACGTGGGCATGATTACCAATGTTCTTCGTGGCACCTTCCAATCTTCAAAAGAAGAAATCACGAATCAATATCTTGCATACGGACAACAACTCAAACAATATATTGCTGATACCGAAGTGGAACTCGCACACGCGTATACAGCAGGGAAACGTATCCTTTTTGAAGGAGCACAAGGAATGTCACTCGATCCTGATCATGGATTGTATCCACATACGACAAGTTCAAACAATGTCGCAGCGCACGCAGAAGTCGGAAGTGGACTTGGCATCAATGCGCCAAAGCGGATTGTCGGTGTGGTAAAAGCATACGTTAGTCGTGTCGGGACAAGTCCGTTTGTGACAGAATTGACTGATTCGGTCGGGGACCGTATCCGCGAACTTGGACAAGAATATGGGACAACGACAGGGAGAGCGCGTCGCATTGGTTGGCTTGATTTGGTGCAAGTAAGGCAAAGTGCCCGCGTACATCCACTCACTGAAATTGCAATTACAAAGCTCGATGTCTTGAATGGATTTGATGAATTGAAGGTATGTACGGCGTATTATATTGATGGAAAACTTGTTCACGAAATGCCGGCAAGTTTGTCTGACATGCGAAAGGCGCAGCCCGTGTACACCACGCTCTCTGGATGGCAACAGGTGTACACAGGCGAGATGCCAACAACGATGCAAGGATTTGACCCTGCAGTGCAGACATATCTCTCTTTCATAGAAAAAGAAGTCGGGTGTCCGATCGGTATTGTGTCATTTGGTCCAAAGCGTTCAGAAACCGTTGTGTTGTCTTCACATCTTGCAGAAGGTGCTGACAACGCATTGACTGCTATTTCCCCAATCGACGGACGATATTATGAACAAGTCCAAGAACTTGCAGCATATCATTCAGAATACGCATTGATTCGCTCTCGTGTGCATATTGAAATTGCATATCTTATTGCACTCGCAGAAGAAACAACCTTCACGGCGTTGGTTTCGTTTTCAGACATACAAAAAGAGCAGCTTAGAAACATTTCAACATTGTTTTCTCTCGAAGATGCTGCGCGTGTAAAACAGATTGAAAAAAGGATTCATCATGATGTAAAAGCCGTTGAAATATTTTTGCAAGAACGATTGCCATTGCTTGGTCTTTCACATGCAATTCCCTTTATTCATATCGCACTGACATCAGAAGATATCAATAACATTGCATATCTGTCACTCTGGCGTGATTCACTGAGCACGGTCTTTGTTCCAACGCTTGATAGATTGATGAGCACACTAACCACATTTGCAAAGACACATGCGAGACTCCCCATGCTTGCCCTCACGCATGGACAAGCGGCAACACCCACTACGGTCGGGAAAGAAATTGCCGTCTTTGTAGAGAGACTGAAAAAGCAGCGTGCGAATCTTACAAACATGACATTTGATGCAAAGTGCAGTGGGGCAACAGGAACGTTTGCTGCACACCAGATACTCGATGCGCACGTGGACTGGCCTCGATTTCACAAATCATTTCTTGCAAGCCTTGGCTTTGAACAATTACTGCTCACGACGCAAGTCAATACATATGATTCACTTGCAGAAAGTTATCAGATTGTTTCTCGTATAAATACCATCCTTCTCGATCTGGCGCGAGACATGTGGCTCTATATTAGTCGAGGAATGTTTGGACAAATGGTAGAGAAAGAACATGTTGGATCAAGTACCATGCCGCATAAAGTAAATCCGATTCACTTTGAACATGCTGAAGGCAATATTGCTCTTGCCAACGGATTGTTTACAACATTGGCGACGCATCTGCCAGTCTCACGTATGCAAAGAGATCTTAGCGGAAGCACAATGATACGCAATCAAGGCGTAGCACTTGCGCATGCATTCTTGGCAGTAAAAAGTATGATAAAAGGAATGGCTACGATTACCCCAAATCAGTCTGCGCTTGTGCAAGAATTGCAGGCACATCCGGAAATCGTTACCGAAGCAATCCAAACCATGTTGCGAAAGTATGGACAGCAGGATGCGTATGAACGATTAAAAGAATTGAGTAGGGGAACACGACTTGATAGCCTAACAATTAGGAATTTTGTCGCAACACTTGATATTTCTGAAGAAGACAAACAATTTCTTTTTACACTGACACCAGAAAAATATATTGGATTGGCAGACTCATTGGTAGATACGTTGTCATAAATACTCCTTTATTGCTATACTACAGACATTCTTGTATGGCATCCCTCAAGCATTTTTTCATACCACATAGCGAGAACAATTATCATCCGCATATCTTACATACAAAGCGGGCGATTTTTTATAGTGGACTATTTTTGGCGATGAAAGCGATCGTGGTTGCCTTTGTGCTGCTTGTTCCTGTGGAGGTATATGTGATCCCAGATGTTTTGGCAGATCAGCAGGCAAGACTCTTTACCCTCACAAATGAGGTGCGCGTGGCAAACGGTATCGCGCCACTCACATCAGAGCAACGCCTTTTTGCATCATCACAACACAAAGCCACAGACATGGCGAGTGCATCGTATTTTGCGCACACCGGCCCTGACGGAAAGTCTCTGGCATCTTGGCTTAGTGATGTTGGCTATCCATACAGCGCCGCAGGAGAAAATCTTGCCATTGGTTTTTCTGATCCACGCGCGCTCGTCAATGCTTGGGTGAATAGTCCCACGCATTTGGCAAATCTTATTGATCCAGAATATCACGATACTGGTATTGGACTCGCGGCAGGAATGTATGATGGCGTGCCGGTCGTGTATGTGGCGCAGCACTTTGGTGCTGAGAAGTCTGGCAGTGTCGTTGCTCCTACTCTTGAAGAAGTAACCGATACACCTCTTGAGGATGTCACTGAACTTGCCCTTGTAGCAATCGAAGAACCAGCTCCTGTGGTATCGAGTACCACATTTGGCGACGTGCTCGGGACAAAAGAAGAAGAAACCGTTGCTGAAGACATTGTTCTTGATGAAGATACAACACCTGAAGTTGTTGCCGTGAGTGTTGAGCCAGAAGACGTTCAAGAAGAAACACTTCCACCGGTTGATATTGATCGTTCGTTTGTTCGGTATGAAGAAATCAGTGACACACAATTTCGTATTGCTGCATTTGCGAGTATCAACGAAGACTATCGTTCAGCGGCTGTATTGATAGGTGACACGGCGATTCCTCTCACAGAAGAGGGAGGAAGTTATGGAGTTGTCTCTGGATCAGTCGATATTGATGAATCTGTGTCTGAGTATTTCTCTGCAGTACTCGCACCAGAGCTTCGTGTGACACTCGCGAGTGGTGACGTTGTGAGCTATGCACTGCATTGGCAGCACCTGCCAAAAGTACAAATGACACCAATCGAACAATACACTGCCTCGAAATCATTGCTGTCTTCTATTACAAACTTGTTTGATATTACAAATGGCATATTCTTTTTCTTTATTGGTTTCTTTACCATCGCACTTCTCATGAATATCTTTTGGGAGATTCGATATCAGCATCATCATGTGACCGTGCAAACACTTGGTCTTCTGTTGCTCCTTATCACGCTTGTTGCTATTTAATCGCATGTTCTTTCGAAAACGCCCACAACTAGAAATCACAGACCTTGCCATGCATCAAGGAATTTTTCGACGCAAACTTTCTATGGCTGAAGGCGTTGCACTCATGATCAGTGGGACGATCGGTGCTGGAGTGCTCGGATTGCCCTATGCTGTAGCACAAGCGGGTGTGTTGATTGGGGTGCTCTATATTATTGGCTTAGGCGCGCTTATGATCGGACTGAATCTCATGCTTGGCGAAGTCGCAGTGAGAACACATGGGTCGTTTCAGCTCGTTGGGTTTGCAAAAAAATATTTAGGAAAGGCAGGCGGGATGATCATGACCGTCATGATGTATGGCATGCTGTTTGGCGCGCTCGTGATTTATCTGATTGGAGAAGGGGAAACGCTTGCTGCGCTCTTTGGGGGCAGTAGCGTAGAGTGGAGTCTGGTGTTCTTTGTATTCGCAGCACTCCTTGTGATGCTCGGGCTTCGCACTGTGAAGACCGCTGAACTGATTCTCACCATTGGCATTTTGGTGATTGTGTTGTTTATCACGTCACTGAGTGTGCCACATATTGACATCACCCATCTCTATACCACAAATCTTGCCTATCTCTTTCTTCCCTATGGTGTGGTCTTATTTTCTCTCCATGGTACGACAGCAGTGCCTGAGATACATGCCCTTTTGAAAGATGATAACGGAGCATTTCGTCGCGCGATCCTCATAGGAGGGTTGCTCGTCATGGCGCTGTATCTGACATTTGCGCTCGTCGTTGTAGGGGTGACAGGACAGGGGACAACAGAAATTGCAACGATAGGCCTTGGCAATAGGCTCGGCCACACGTTGTTTTTGTTTGGCAATGCGTTTGCATTCTTTGCCATGGCGACCAGCTTTTTGCTCAATGGTGTATCGCTCAAAGATTCACTGTCATGGGATTATCATATGAGTGGGCGCATTGCGACGGTGGTGACACTTGGTATTCCTTGTATCATTTTTTTATTAGGTCTTCGACAATTTGTTGCCGCGATCAATATTGTCGGTGGTGTGTTTGGTAGTATTGAGATGTTGCTCATTCTTCTGATTTATTGGCGCGCAAAAAAATTGGGTGATCTTGATCCTGGAAAATATAAATTGCATCATATCGCACTCCTTGGTGCATTGCTCTTGCTCGTGTTGACTGTTGGAGCAGTGTATAGTGTGTTTGTTTTGTTCACGTAGTTCACGAGACACGAGTCACATAGTATGTGACAACGTGTGTCCTAGTGCAACGTAAGATTGCGTTTCGCTTCGCTCCACTAAGATTACTTTTGCCTTACGGCAAAAAAGATTGAAGATTATGTTACATGCTAAGAAGGACATGCATATCATGCATGTCCTTCTTTTTGTGAAGTAATCTTCAATCTTGTTTCACCGTAGGTGAAACATAATCTTAGCGAAGCGTAGTCTTGCCTGGCAAGGTTTCCTCCCGTTCAGAGTAAGATTGTTTCGTGCTACGTGTTAAGTGACTCGTGAACTACGATATAACTTTGTCCACAAGTCCGTATGTCACAGCTTCTTCCGCACTCATGAAGTAATCTCGGTCTGCGTCTTTTTCTACTTTTTCAAATGTTTGGCCACAGTGTTTTGCAAGAATTTCATTCAGATGTTTTTTCATTTTGACAATGCGTTCTGCATGAATCTGAATATCACTTGCTTGCCCTTGTGTCCCACCGAGGACTTGATGAATCATCACTTCACTATTTGGGAGGACAAAACGTTTTCCTTTTTCTCCTGCTGCGAGGAGGACTGATCCCATACTTGCTGCCATGCCGATACAAATCGTCGAAACATGTGGTTTTACAAATTGCATGGTGTCGTAGATGGCCATACCTGCGGTGACGGATCCACCAGGGGAGTTGATATAGAGTTTGATATCTTTTTCCGCGTCTTGATTTGCCAGGAAGAGGAGCTGAGCGATGATGGTATTTGCGACGCCGTCATCGATCGCGCTGCCAAGAAAAATAATGCGATCTTTCAAAAGGCGAGAGTAAATATCGTATGCACGTTCACCGTGTGATGTTTTTTCGATGACGGTTGGGATGAGGTATTGAGAATGCATAAACATAGGGGACTAGGAACCAGTAACTGGTAACTAGAAATAGATTATGTAAAGAAGTATAGCATAGAGAAGATTATCAGTCTTGTCAAGAGAGTGCTAACATTTCAGATAGCAAATAACAATTATCATATATCAATCTATTTAATATCATCAACAATATAACAATGTAACAATTTGACAATGAAACATGCGTAAGCAATACAGCCAGATATTTAATATATTGACAAACGTCGCAAAATACGCTATCTTCATCTATTCAAACTAGGAAAAATACTCCTAGTTTGATATGATATTTTTGAGAGATCACAGAAGTATGGATGCGGCAGATACGTTTGTGTTCGGGGTGGTCCCGTACGCTGACGAATGGTCGTATTCATACTTCTATGGAGGACGCGATGCATCTCACGATTATCACCATGATTCTTGCGCTGGTCGCCATCTTCATTGGTGGTTGCGATGTGGACATTGAGGGCATATCCGACACACCAAAGGTCGGGAAGGCAGACGGCGCAAAAGTTGTAGTGCATGACCTCGGAGAGAAGAACTTTGGAACCTTTTGGTGCCGAGGAGCCTGCGAGATCAGCGTTCTTAATCCGGACGGGTCTGCTGCTTCGATTTGGCGCTCTCTTGGACCGTACGAAGTCCTTGATGAAGATGCCGGGAAGCTGGATGGCTACCTGGCGGAGAATGAGTTCCTGGATTTTGAGCTGACAGAGGGACAGACCATCCATGTCGAGCTCATCGAATCTCCACCAGAGAATGGTGCCGAGCAGATGACCTTGGTCTCCCATCAACAGGCGTATCAGTTCACGAATAACCGGGGAGTGCCCACGTGTTATCTGCCCATCTACACATCGGTGGGTGAACCTCGTGCCTACTTCGTGGAGCTCGTGCCGGACGGCACCTGCTCCTGATCTCTCACCTTGCGACCGGCGTGGCGCGCACTCTTCGGAGTTGCAGCGCTGCGCCGGCCGCTTCGCTTCACTTTTGAAAAATATTTGAAATTGCTAATATGAGGCAATTTTTTATTTGGACACTTGACAAAATTGTTTTTTCTGCTATTTTTTACTGTCAAACGTATGGTATCATACGTTTGAAAGATCAACGTCATGTGGATGTGATTGATACGTTTACGTGCGGGGTGGTCCCGTACGTTGACGAATGGTCGCATTCACACTGAGGTATTTCATGCACGCACTTATCTTTCTCGCTCTGTTCGGTTTCGTCTACAGCTCTGGCGGCTGTGACACCACCATCCTTCCAGATGTGGAAATTCCGCAGGAGGAAGATTCCTCTGAGCCAAGCATCACCTTTCATTATGGTGGAGAAGGAGCCTTCGCTTCTCTCTGGGCCAATGGTGTGTGGAAGGTGACGGTCACCCTGCCGGATGGGGAGGTCGCTCCCATTTGGTTCTTTCATGGAGAGTACTATGTGAGTGATGAAGAGGGACCTACGCTCGATGAGTATCTCGCGAGTAACGAGATCTTCGATTTTCAGCTCCTTGAAGGTGCAGAGATCGAGGTCGAGCTGATGGTCGCGCCCCCTATGAATGGCGGTGTGACACTCGAACTCGTGTCCCACAACCTCATGTTCAAATTTCTCCTGCGAGTCAATGATGGTGTCGAGACCTCACCAAAGCTGAGATTTCCCATCTACGACTGGACACCTGGGAGCAGGTACACCATTCAAGTGGTCTACGACCCCGGATGGCAAGACGGCATCTGATCTTTCTTCGCGGTCGACGCGGCGCGCTCTTCGGAGTGCGCTGCGTCGACTGTTTGCAAACTTCTAAAAAAGAAGAAAATTGCTAACATAAGGCAATTTTTTTAGTTATACACTTGACAAAAGTGTGTTTTTATGTTATATTCAGCCGTTCAAAATAGGACACAAGTACCTCTTTTGACATGCTTTTTACAATGCAAGAGAACATGTTGGTGGTGCGGTTCATTCGATCGTGCTTGCTGCAGAAATGCTGTAGTAAAGTACATCGTGAGACCGCATCACCGGAGGATTCCGATGCGTAGCTTCTTCGTCGCCACCATCGCCCTGACCCTGACCCTGACCCTCGCCGCCGCCTGCGACTCCGACACCCTCGCGCCCGTCCAGGCCGCCTGCCCCGAGCAGGTGGACACGACGACGCCGAGCGATGAGACCATCACCCCGCCCTTGGCGTGGGTCGAGTGCATCTCGGTCTGTCGGCTGACCGTGGTGGACGAGGCAGGCTTTGCGCAACAGGTCTGGGATCCCATCGATCCGGACATCGCGCTGTTCGAGTACGAGTTCGTCGGCGAGATCCCCGTACAGGTCTACGCCGGAATGATCTTCGAGATCGAGGTCTTCGGCGTCACCGGCGACGGTGGTGTCTACGGTGGGGCGTTCCTCACCATGGACACGGAAGACTACGTCTTCCAAGTCGACGGGCTGGAAGGTGGCGTGCACATCTCGGCGTTCGTCCCGATTGCGCCGCAACCAGGCGCAATTGAGACGTTCGAGGTGGTGCGCTACCTGTACTAGTGCCTCCCACGTTCTCTTGCAGCGACTCTGCCACGATGCTTCGGTATCGTGTTGCAGGGTCGCATTGAGGTTTTCAGATGATATCTGGACTGATGAGTCTTCTCAGCATAAGACAAAAGACGAAACCTTTTGAAATAAAAAAACAGCTCACATTTTTTGTGAGTTGTTTTTTTATTATTTCCTCCCCTACTAGGGGAGGATTAAGGTGGGGTTATGGACTACCACTATTCTTGCTTCTGCGGTAACCCCCTCCAACTCCCCCTACTAGGGGGAGAGTTTTTATGGTTACACCTCAGCAAGTGCAAGTTCGCCATTCTCAAAAAGATGAATTTTTTCGAAGATATGTTCGAGTGCATGTTCGATAGGTCCTTCTACAGAAAAGCCTGCTGCTTTTTTGTGTCCACCGCCACCAAAGAGTTTTGCAAAAGCTGAGACGTCGACATGATCATGTGTGGTACGAAAACTCCCTTTGAAATTGCCGTCTTCTGTTTCCTTTAGAATCATGCCAGCACGTCCATCTTTGATATTATTCATAAAGTTTGCAATACCTTCTACTTCGTGTTCGGTCACGCCGTGTTTTGCTATATCTTCTTTTGTGACATACGTGTAGACAATGTCTAGTTTTTCATGATGCGCCATTCTGCTGAGTACGGTGCCCCAGAGTTTGAGTCCATTGATAGTCTTATCTTTCAGGACCCATCCTTGAATGAGTGCCATGTTGCCGCCTTTTTCAATCAGTTTGCTTGCAATATTCATCGAGTGTTTTGTGGTCGCTGCATTGGTGAAATTCCCCGTATCCGTAATGATACCAGTGAGCAGGCATGTTGCCATTGCTGGTGTGATGGTTATTTTATTGTGCGCAAAAAAGTCATGGACAATTTCTGTCGTTGAGCTTGCTTTTGGCAAGACGAGGTTGAAATCTCCATATTGAAGATTGGTATTGTGATGATCGATATTTGCGATCTGTGCACCACGTTCTTTCATAATCGGGAGCAAGTGTTCTACCCCAGCATAGTCTGGACTGGATGAATCAAATACAATCACGAGATCAATATCTTTATCATCCCACACGGTCGGTGTATGCGTCACATAGTCGATGTGTGGCAAAAACATCAGTGACGGAGAAATATCGGTAGCACAAAATGCCACATGTGGTTTTTCGATATGGCGAAGGTATTGCATCATTGCAGCAAGAGATCCGAGCGTGTCTCCGTCAGGATTTTTGTGAGACACAAGGAGAATCTTTCTCGCTGCCTGGATGGCCTTGAAAATGTGGGTGGCTACCCGTTTTGGCATATATGTTTGGACTTTGTGACGAGGAATTCGTTACTGCGTCCTTTTACTATAAATACGTGAGCGAAGAAAGACAAGCCGATGACTCTACCGTATTTTCTAAAAAATGTCAATACCTTGTTCCTCTCTCCCAAAATATGATATTATTATCCCATATTTGCGATTCTGTCCCTAGTGTCCAGTTTCTAGCTTCTAGTCCCGAAAACATGCATCTCAAATCCATCGAACTCCACGGCTTCAAATCCTTTGCTGATAAGACAACGGTATCTTTTTTGCCGCCATATAAAGACCGCCAAAGTATTACGGCAATCGTGGGGCCAAATGGGAGTGGCAAGAGCAATATCTCAGACGCGATTCGGTGGGTGCTGGGTGAGCAGAGTGTGAAGCAATTGCGAGGAAAAAAGACGGCGGACGTGATTTTTGCCGGGTCTGCCACCAAGGGACAAATGAGTGTGGCGAGCGTGAGCTTACACTTTGACAATAGTGATCACAGCGCGCCAATAGAATACGAAGATTTGATCATTACGCGAAACCTTTATCGTTCTGGCGAGAGCGAGTATCTGGTCAATGGCGGCACTGTTCGTCTTATTGATCTTCAGATTTTATTAGCAAAAGCGCAGTTTGCTCATGGTTCTTACAGCGTCATCGGGCAGGGGACGATCGATCGCATGCTGCTCCAATCTCCTTCAGAGCGAAAAGCATTTTTTGACGAAGCGGCTGGCATCAAAGAATTTCAAATTAAGCGACACCAATCATTTCTCAAACTTCGAAAAAGTAAGGAACATATTGATCAGGCATCCCTCTTGTTGAACGAAATTACGCCACGATTGAAGGCCTTGTCTCGACAAGTAAAAAAACTTGAACAGCGGAAAGAAGTGGAAATCGCGCTGCGCGAATTGCAAGAAGGATACTATGTCACTTTGGGCGGGCATTATCACAGTGCACTTGAAAAAGGACGGAGTGATTTGTTTGGCATCCAAAAAACATACGATGACCTGAGTCGTTCGTTGTCAGAAATTCAGACAGAACTTGCGACCCTGGCGCAAGGTGCATCGCGTGAAGATGTTTTTGCAGAGTTGCAGCGCGCATATAGTGATGTACAGAAAAAAAAGAATGAACTCGAACGTGAACGAGCAATTCTCTCCGGTCGGATGCAGACAGCCTATAGCCAAGCCGGCAAGCAAAATATCGGATGGCTTGAGCAAAAGCGTGATGACGTGGATACGAAAGTGGCGACTCTTGCTGATGAGATCGCTCGTATACAAAAAGAAGAAACAGACTTTGTACAAAAGCGCATGTCTGCGATAAAAAAAGTGCAAGAGGTGTCTCTCGACATACAAGAATTGCATCGGAAAAAACAGGACCTCGAACGCATGCTCCGTGAGGCAGAAACCCAAACGTCGGTCTTCCAATACACGGGACTGCGTGCAGTGGAAGCGATTCTGTCTGAACGCCGTCGATTTGGTGGTGTGTCTGGCGCTGTGGCGCAGCTTGGTCGCGTTGCAGCAGAATATCAGCTTGCACTCGATATCGCAGCAGGCGCGCACCTGACGTCAATTGTTGTCGAAGATGAACGAGTGGCAGAAAGCTGCATCAGATATCTTCGTGAAAGTAAACTTGGTTATGCAACATTTCTTCCACTGACAAAAATTCGTGGGAGACATATTTCACACGATATCGAAAGCTATCTTGGAAGGAAGGGCGTGATTGGTCTTGCGCTCGATATTGTGACATATGATGAAAAGTTTGAAGAGATTTTTTCGTACGTGCTTGGCGATACGCTGATTGTCGAAGATATCGAGACTGCTCGTGAGATTGGTGTCGGACGTGTGCGCATGGTCACGCTCGATGGAGATATCCTCGAAAAGAGCGGCAGCATGAAAGGTGGCTATCGAAAACAAAAGAGTACGGGACTGAGCTTTTCACAAGAATCCATGTATGGAGCAAAATATAATGAAGAAGAAATAAAAGAAGAACTGCTTTCTCTTGACCACAAACTTACGGCGCTTACCTCTGTTCATCGACAAGAAGACGAAACATTGCGAACACTCGAAGCAGAGATTGGCAAGCGCACAAACAAACGAGAGCTTCTCGAATCGCAAAAGCATGAGATAGATAAAGAAAAAGCAGGGTTTGAACAAGAGTTGTCTCTCTCATCAATGAGTGAAGGAGATTATGATGCTGCAATGAAAAAACTTCAGCAAGAACGGGATGCCCTGGATGACGATATTGAAACAGTCGAAAAAGAACTTGCCGTAGCACAAGCAAAGATCGATGCATTCAATGCAGAAGAAGAAAAGAAACGAAAACGAGTGTTTGCACTCCAGGATGAGATGCAAGGCGTGCAGACATCACTTAATGGTATCTCTGAACAGCGCAATACGCTCCAAGTCGAGATTGCAAAGCTCGAAACAAAGATGGAAGATCTCGAAGAAGAAATCTATCACGAGCTCCACATGTCGCTCGGCGAAGTGATGAATCGTGTTGAGACTATGCTTACGATGGATAGGCTCGAAGCAGTGCAAGCAGAAATAGATAAATTGAAATACAAATTGTCGCTCATCGGCGGCATTGATCAGGAAGTCATGGATGAATATGAAGAAACAAAAACGCGACACAGTCATTTATCGTTGCAGCTCGATGATCTGACAAAGACGGCAAAAGATTTGGAAACACTTATTGCCGAGCTCGATGAAATGATGAGAAAAAAACGAAAAAAGGCATTCAAACAAATCAAGACAGAATTCAAGCGCTATTTTACGACGCTGTTTGAAGGTGGGGAAGCGGATTTAATTGAGATATATGGGGAAGAATCCGCCCAAGGCGGATCCGCCTTAGATGAAACCGATGAAGAAGCACTTCTTGTTGAAGATGATCTTCTTGATGACGAGGATGACGCAAAGAGTCGGCGGAAAAAGCGCGGCAAAGAAATTTTGCAGGGGATTGATGTCAAGGCAAATCCACCTGGCAAGAAAATTAAAAATATTCAGTCACTTTCTGGAGGAGAGCGAACCATGGTATCGATTGCTCTTGTGTGTGCGATTCTTCGCACCAATCCATCACCATTTGTCTTTCTCGATGAAGTCGAGGCTGCCCTCGACGAAGCAAACACACTCCGCTTTACGAATATCTTGCAAGAGCTTGCAACCGAGTCACAGTTTATCCTCATCACACACAATCGTGTGAGTATGCACGCAGCAGACGCGCTCTATGGCGTCACGATGGGAAATGATGGGATGAGTCGGCTGCTTTCTGTGAAGCTCGGAGAAGCAGAGAAGGTGGTAGAGAAGGCATCGTCCTAGATGGTATTGACAGCTGAAGAGCTTTCCTGTATACTCGCCAACATCACGAAAAACCTCTGGGAAACCAGAATTTTGCTCTCAAATCAAGTAACAATTAACTTTTAACAACTAACAGTTTGTTGTTGCGTTGATTGGATTGTTTACATCATTTAATGACATTATGCTTAGTATTAGATTTCAACGCATCGGAAGAAAAAAATCACCTAGTTACCGATTGGTGATCTCAGAAAATGCTCGCGACACACAGGGACGTGCGCTCGAGATTCTCGGCAACTACAACCCTGTCGCAAATCCAAAAGTAGTATCACTCAATACAGATCGCATCAAGCACTGGCTCGCACAAGGTGCGACTCCATCAGAAGCCGTGCACAACTTGTTTGTTCGCGAAGGAATTTTGACTGGCGACAAAAAGAAAGCAGTCAGTATCTCACAGAAACGACAAGGAAAGATCGATGCAGTAAAAAATGCTGCCGTAGAAGCAAAACGCAAGGCAGAAGAAGCTGCAAAAGCAGCGAAGGAAGCGGAAGAACAAGCAGCACGAGAAGCTGAAGAAGCAGCAAAGGCTGCGGAGGCAGCTGCAAGTGAAGCTCCTGCAGCTGTTGAAGAGCCAAAGGCAGAGGAAGCTCTTGCTGCTGAGGAAACTCCAGCTGAAGAAGAAAAGAAAGCAGAGTAATATTTTGAAATAATAAAAAAGACATGCCGTGAGGTGTGTCTTTTTTATGACATTGACAAAATCCACCCATCTGTATATACTACTCTCACGATAGAACTGGCCCGATATGCTCGGGAAATGTCGACAGTTCTTCACAAATTTACATTCTGAAACGAATTCTATGGAACAAGATCAATCTTTTGTGGATTACGTCGTCAAAGCTATTGTCAACAACCCAGACAAAGTGAAGGCAACTCGCACCGTTGATGAGCGTGGTGTGCTCATCACTCTCGACGTCGATCCTAGCGACATGGCATACGTCATCGGTCGCCAAGGTCAAACCGCACGATCAGTTCGAACACTTTTGAAGATTGTTGGTGCAAAGAATAACGCTCGCGTTAATCTGAAGATCAATGAACCAGAAGGTGGTCGTGGCCCTGCATATCGCAGTGCTGCACCAGCTGCTGCCATGACTCCACCAGTTGCTTCCCAAAGTGATGACGATATTGATACAAGTGCAGTTGACGGATTCACCCTCTAAGACTCATACATGAAATTCCTCGCGAAAGCGGGGAGTTTTTTTGTGTAGGGTGTTGTCATTCTGAATGTATTTCAGTGATGACAACGATAGAAAGAGGAGTGACACCTCATTGAGGTGTCTTTCTTACTGAGGGCACCTTTGTAAGGTGCCACTCCTCTTGACGGAACGGACGTTTTCTTATATACTCTGACTCACGTTTTCCAAAACTTTTTTAGGGGCGATTAGCTCAGATGGTTAGAGCGCTACACTGATAATGTAGAGGTCCCAGGTTCGATTCCTGGATCGCCCACGAAAAGCAGCGCAGCTGCTTTGAGTGTCACGTGGCGAACGAAGTGAGCTTTACGTGACAACGCACATTGCATGTATATTGGCGCTGCCTCGTGGCGCGCCAATTTTAATCGAGGACTCATAGCTCAGTTGGTTAGAGCGCTACATTGACATTGTAGAGGTCAGAAGTTCGAATCTTCTTGGGTCCACCACGAAAAGCAGTATCATTTCGTTTACTGTGACTTTACGAATGAAGGAAAGGTGAGTCTTCAAGGTATTTGGCATCTTGCAATTTTCTATTTTTTTGGTATACTTCTTCTGTTCATATCTCTTCATATCTATGGAAGATCTCCAACAAGCAGGCGTCTCAGGTACAGAACCAGAACAAGATGATTCTGAAAAAGAAACAACCTGGCTCGGGAAAATAGGGTTATTTTTTTTGGAATTGGTAAAAATTGTTGTTCTCGCCGCATTGACCATCGTGGTGGTCAGATATTTCCTGTTCAAGCCTTTTTACGTCAAAGGGGAATCCATGGCACCAACATTTTATGAAAATGAATATTTGATTGTTGATGAACTCAGTTATCGCCTGCGTGATCCAAAACGCGGAGAAGTCGTGGTGTTTCGTTCGCCCACATCTCCTGAAGATTTTTATCTGAAACGTGTTATTGGTCTGCCAGGAGAGCGTGTTCGCGTAGAAAATGGAAATGTCACTATTTGTCAGGTAGAGTGTACTGTTCTCTCAGAATCCTACTTGAACGGCATCAAAACAGACGGAGATGTCGCCTTTACGCTTGGTGACGACCAATATCTCGTGCTGGGAGATAATCGTGGTGCGAGCTATGATTCTCGTCGGTTTGGTCCTATTAGTAAAGAGTCAATGCAAGGCAGGACCTTGTTGCGTGGATGGCCGTTGACGCGTATTAGCTATTTTGGAGAGAAGCATTTGCCAGAATATAATCTCTAAGATATTCCTCTCAAACTTTTTTCCATTCTCTTCTGTTATCATATTCATATATGCCATCACGAAAAACAACCGTTGCAAAAAAGAAGAAACCTGTTGTAACAAAGACGACGAAGAAAGCAACAGAGAAAAAAACACCTGCAAAAAAGAAATTTGTTGAGAAGAAACCAGTAAAAAAAGTACTTCCTAAAAAGGTTGCGACATCTCATGTGACTGCGAAAAAAGTTGTGCCACAAAAACAAGACGCGAAAGTGGAAAAGAAATCCGCCCAAGGCGGATCCGCCTTGGGCGGAGAAAAAAAGAAAAAGCCAGAAAAATTGCAGCCACTGCGAGGCATGCGTGATTTGCATCCAAAAGATGCAAAGTTTTGGAGGAGCGTATATAGAGCAGCAGAGCAGATGTCAGAAGCCTACAATTTTGAATACATGGAAGTGCCGGTAATTGAAGATGCAAAGCTCTTTACCCGTTCCATAGGGAAAGGCACCGATGTGGTTGATAAAGAAATGTACGTGTTTGAAGATAAAGATGGTAATGACATAGGGCTTCGTCCAGAATTTACGGCTGGATTTGCCCGTGCATACATTACGCATGGCATGCAAAGTGATCCTCAGCCTATCAAAGTGTGGACGAGTGGATCCCTGTTTCGACACGATCGCCCACAGGCTGGACGCTATCGTGAGTTCCGACAATTTGATTGTGAGACCCTGGGGACACGCGATGCTGCAGTCGATGCCGAATTAATTACCGTTGCATACAATTATTTGAAAGATCTTGGTCTTGATACGACTGTGCGTGTCAACAGTATTGGCTCACCAGAAGACAGAGCAAATTATGTCATTGAGCTGACTGCGTACTTGCGGTCGAAGCGAAGTTATCTTTCAGAACTTTCAAAAAAACGCATTGCAAAAAATCCACTCAGAGTCCTCGATTCAAAAGATCCACAAGACAGAGAAGTCATTGAAGAAGCGCCACAAATTATCGATTGGCTTGGTGAAGATTCAAAAAAATTCTTCATGCGCGTCCTTGAATATCTGGATCATTTGAACATTCCATACATACTTGACTCAACACTTGTGCGTGGTCTCGACTACTATACCGATACCGTCTTTGAGTTTTCCCTCACTGATCAAAAAGAGGGGAGTCAGACAGCGCTTGGTGGGGGAGGAAGATATGATCTTCTGATCGAGCAGCTCGGTGGACCACACACGCCGGCAGCAGGATTTGCCATCGGGCTTGACCGTGTAGTATTGGCTCTGAAAGACCAACGCAACAATCCAAAAGCACTGCGACATGCGCCAAAGAAGTCTCCTGTCTACTTTGCTCAGCTCGGTGACCAAGCACGACAACATACCCTTCGTTTGATTGAAGATTTGCGCCAAGAAAATATTATTACGTATCACAATCTTGGTAAATCATCACTCAAGTCTCAGCTCGAACAAGCGCATAAAATTGGTGTGACACATACGCTTATTCTTGGTCAAAAGGAAGTACAAGATGGTACGATTATCATTCGTGACATGGAATCTGGTATCCAAGAAATTATTGATCAAGGAAAGATCGTGAAGGAAGTGGCAAAATTGTTGCAGTAAAAAATTATTTTTTAAAAAAGGTCATCTATAAGAAGATGATTTTTTTTATGTATGAATTGTTATCCACAAGTGATTTGAACATATTTTTCTAAGATACAATTTTTTTGAGAAAGGAAACAGCGGACACTAGCTGTTTTTTTCTTGGCTTATCTTTCTTTTACATACTATTCTTGTATGAATTTTTGTCTTATTTTCGCGAAAAAATTGAAATAATCATTTTTTTGCCGTATACTCTGGATGATATTTAACATTAATTAATGAATATATATGTTTAGGAAAAAGTTTTTATATGTTTTTGTAGTGGTTAGTATGGTTTTGAATTTGGTGCCTTGGAATTTTGCTAATATGGCGACTGCTCCATGGGGGACAGCTACATTGATAGAGAGTGATAATGCCGGAGATGCATCTCTTTCTGATATTGCTTATGGTCCAGATGGGACGGCAATGGCGGTTTGGAAGCAGTCGAATGGTATGGTTTTTGGTGTGAGTAAATATAGTATTTATGCAAGTAAGTACAATGGTACAACTTGGAGTGCTCCTACAATTTTGGAATCTGATCAAAATGGTGATGCTTCTTCCCCTAAGGTAGCTATGGACGCTACTGGAAATGCTATTGCTGTTTGGTATCAAAATGATGGAACAAGAGATAATATTTATGCGAATAAATATAATGGAACGTCTTGGGGAGGTGCTGTATTACTTGAATCTGATAATAGTGGCGCAGCGTACAATCCTAGGGTGGCTATGGATGGTAATGGAAATGCATTTGCTGTTTGGTTCCAGAGCGATGGGACAGATTTTAATGCTTACGCGAATAAATATAATGGCACGTCTTGGGGAGGGGCTGCCACGATCGAGTCTACTGCCGGCATGGTCCAAGACCCTCAGATTGCTTTTGATGGTAGTGGAAATGCAATTGCTGTTTGGTTTCAATCTGATGGGGTTAATTTTAATACTTGGGCAAATAAGTATAATGGAACGTCTTGGGTAGGGGCTGAATTGATTGAAGCTGACGATAGCGGAAATGTTGGTAATCCGAAAGTGGCAGTTAATAGTGGTGGGAATGCTATTGCCGTTTGGACTCAAAATGATGGAACAAGAGATAATATTTATGCGAATAAATATAATGGAACGTCTTGGGTAGGGGCTACATTGATTGAAACGAATAACGATGGTGCCGCGTCTATACCTGAAGTTGCCATTGATACAAATGGAAATGCAATTGCGGTTTGGCAACAGTCTGATGGGGTCAGAACTAATATTTGGGCAAATAAGTATAATGGAACGTCTTGGGTAGGGGCTGCATTAATTGAAACTGATGATACTGCTTCTGCGCAGGCTCCTCAGATTGCTTTTGATGGTAGTGGAAATGCAATTGCAGTTTGGCATCAGTCTAATGGTGTCAGAAACAATATTTATGCGAATAAGTATAATGGAACCTCTTGGGCAGGGGCTGAGGTTATTCAGGAGACTCTTAGTGAAAATGCTTATACTGCTAATATTGATATGGATAGTACTGGAAATGCTATTGCTGTTTGGGAAGAGTATGATGGGACCACATCTAATATTTGGGCGAATACATATACAGGAAACACCCCCCCCACTCTCACCACACTCACCGCAACCCCAGCGACGGACGGCACCGGCGAGGTGACAATTTCAGCGATTGCAGATGACGCAGATAACAATAGCCTCTCACTGAGCTACCGCTACTCGAGCGGTGCATGTGCAGCATACGATGGCAGCCAAGCAACAACCACCCTCGCAAGTAGTATCTCAGCAAGCTACGGCAGTAGTGATGTGACCGTAGATAATAGTGAAAGTACTGGCTACCAACTCACAAGTGTGACTACCACCCCAGGAGCAAATATTGTCACCACCACCTGGAACAGTGCAACCGATGCATCAGAAGCCGATGGTGACACCTACTGTCTCTACGCTTACGCATACGATGGAACAGTGACAAGTACTGTCGCAACCACCACCGTCACCCTCGACAACACCGCTCCTAGCGCCCCAAGTATCACCGGGTTCACCATCGCAAGCACCACTCTGACACCAGCATGGAGTACGGCAACCGGTGCCTCAACCTACACAGTCAG